>Ga0256405_10000197_pt1 | contig 199601 bp, 186 predicted proteins | sample RumenRJG_02DNA_FD_189096 | JGI IMG/M metagenome (GOLD analysis project Ga0256405, IMG submission 189096) | Bovine rumen microbial communities from Lethbridge, Alberta, Canada - RJG_02 | ecosystem: Host-associated > Mammals > Digestive system > Stomach > Rumen | place: Canada: Alberta...
TCTCCTTTTGGTGATTTGGTTTTTAGTTTCTAGCAACTCTATTATACCATAACCGAGAGGAGATTTTTTAATTATAACAACAAAAAATGCCGTATTTATGCGGCTTGTGGCGTTTTGCAAACGCCTATTATATAAAGTGAAAAGAAGGAGAGAAGAAATATGAAGGGAATTATACTTGCTGGAGGATCCGGCACAAGACTTTATCCACTTACAAAGGCTGTATCAAAGCAGATTATGCCTGTATATGATAAGCCAATGATCTACTATCCACTGTCAACACTTATGCTGGCAGGTATCAGAGAGGTTCTTATTATCTCTACACCAAGAGATCTGCCTGTATTTCAGGAGCTTTTTGGAACAGGTGAACAGTTAGGAATGGAGTTCACATATGCTATTCAGGAACAGCCTAGAGGACTGGCAGATGCATTTATCATCGGTGAAGAGTTTATCGGAAATGATAGAGTAGCGCTGGTTCTTGGTGACAATATCTTCTATGGTCAGAGCTTCTCTAAGGTACTTAGAGCTGCTGCTGAGAGAGAGAAGGGAGCTACAATCTTTGGATACTATGTTAAGGACCCAAGAGAGTATGGAGTAGTTGAATTTGATGCAGATGGAAAGGCTTTATCTATCGAAGAGAAGCCAGCTAATCCAAAGTCAAACTATGCAGTTCCAGGTCTTTACTTCTACGACAATGATGTAGTTGAGATTGCTAAGAATGTTAAGCCTTCAGCAAGAGGTGAGATAGAGATCACATCTATCAACAACGAGTATCTGAATCGTGGAACACTTATGGTTGAGACACTCGGTCGGGGCTTCGCTTGGCTTGATACAGGTAATCACGACATGCTTCTTGATGCTGCTGATTTCGTTGCTGCATTCCAGAAGAGACAGGGAATGTACATTTCTTGTATAGAAGAGATAGCTTATCGCCGTGGATTCATTACAAAGGAGCAGCTTCTTAAGTTAGCTGAACCACTTATGAAGACACATTACGGACAGTATCTTGTAGATGTAGCAAATGGCCTGTAGTTTTAAAAACTACGTCGTAACATTTTTGTAATAATTTAACAATTTTGTAATAAATGGGTTGACATAATTGTGTCAGCCCATTATACTGTTTGGAGAAAATGTTTATTTTAGACACTTATAAACTGATTTATTCTTAGGAGAGGACATTTTATGATTTTTACTGGAGAAAAGAAGAACAAGATTAAAAGACGGGTCGTCGCGATGGTGCTGTGCATCTGCATGGTTGTCGCCCTTAGCGGTACATCAGGCTTTGGTCTGTATGCTGCTGGAGAAAACATGGGAGGTTCTCATGAAAATGGCGTAGCAACTGCGAGTGATGCTGAGGTCGGTAATACCCCTGCTGACCAAAGTAATGAGAGCGAGGCTACTCCAGTTGGTAATGTTGCAGAAGATATAACTGAGGATCCTGCTGATGAGATGGCAGAGGAGAATCAGACAGAGGAGACAAAGGAACAGTCTACACTTGCTCTTAACTGGGCAGTAGTAGAAAGTGGTCGTTTTGATACTCCTGCAGAGAACAAGTATATTGTACTTGATCTCGGTGATGAGGGTACATCATTTGATAGTGCTACTCTTACTATAATAAATGAAACAAACGGCGAAGAGACAACTCTTGCTGTTGATACAATTCTTGATACAACCCTCCTCTTTTACGCCTCCTTCCCTGATACTTCCTTTACTGGAAAGTACAGGGTTGCGAGTGTGCAGTACACTTCAGGTGGCGTAACATATGAGAAGAATCTCATGGATGATGAGATGGCACCAAGATTCGGTGTAAACTGTGATATTGGTGAAGAGCCTGACCTTGTGCTGGGAGGGGAGGACTTCTCAGAGGTTGCAACTGTTGATGAGGTTGAGGATTCAGCTAGTGCTGATCCTAGTATTACAGATAATAATTCAGATGCATCAAATGTTACTGATGTTGTAGATTATGATTCATCACTTGGAAAAGAAGTCTTAGATCTTTCAAATGATTTCTCTGGCGCCAATGTTATAGGTGTTGATGGAGAAAACAGTGATATAAATCTTTCAGGTGTAGTTGTATCTGGAGACGAGTCAGGACTCACTAAGGAACTTAACAATGAGAATATGCTCGGAACTTCACTTAATGAGCTTGTATTTTCTAAATCACCAGAAAATATAGTAATCGTTCTTGACCCAGGTCATGGTGGTTCAGACGAAGGTGCTGTACGTACTTGGAACGGCGTAAGATACTGCGAGCGTGATCTGAATCAGGTTATCGCAAATGCTTGTAAGGAAGAACTTTCAAAGTATAAGAACGTTACAGTTTATATGACAAGATCTACTACAACAGAAGCTCTTCATGGTGGTACAGGCGCTGATCTTCAGTGGAGATGTAACTATGCTCATGAGATGAATGCAGATCTTTTCGTAAGTCTTCACTGTAATTCTTCTACTGTAGATAATACAAGATATGGAGCTGAGGTTTATATACCAAATAGCAGCCTCAGTGCTCAGGCACATAATGTTGCTAAGACAGTAGGTACTAAGATTGGACAGAAGCTTGCTGCGCTTGGCCTTTCAAATGGTACTACTTATACAAGAAGTTCAGAAAATGGATCAACCTACGATGATGGTTCTATCGCAGATTACTATGCAGTTATCCGTCATTGTAAGGAATATATGATTCCTGGTATGATCGTTGAACATGGATATGTTAATAGTAAGTCTGATTGTGAGAAGTACTTTAGTACAAATGATAAGCTTAAAGCACTTGGTGTAGCAGATGCTCAGGCGATTGCTGAGAATATCGGACTTATCGAACAGAATCGTGTTAACAATGATATGAAGATTACAGGATGGCGCAAGAGTGGCGACACCTATGTATATTATGTAGATGGAAATGTACAGACAGGATTCTTCGTTGTCGGCGGTAAGAAGTATTATGGTCGTTCAAATGGACAGATCGTTAAGGGCTGGCAGCTGATTGACGGTGTATACTATCTATTCGATAGTAACGGAGCTATGATGATCAGTTCCTGGGTTCAGGATGGCAGTGGTAACTGGCTGTGGCTTGATGGAAATGGTCATATGGCAACAGGAATTACAGATGCCGGTGGAACTTGGTATCTTATGGATGGTGAAGGCCATATGCTCAAGGGCTGGCAGTTATATGGAAACCGTTGGTACTATATGAATGACTCAGGTGCAATGCTTAGAAGTGCTTGGATAAAGAGCGGTTCAAGCTGGTACTACATGTGTGCAGATGGTCATATGGCTGCAAATGAGACAATAAATGACGGCGGATATTCATACTTCTGCGGCAGTGACGGTGTTATGGCCACTGGCTGGAGATATGACGGAACTAACTGGTACTATGCAGGAAGCTCAGGCGCTCTCTATGTAGGATGCTGGGCTAAGTATAAGGGCTACTGGTATTACTTTGAAGCAGATGGCAAGATGGCTACTGGTAAGAAGAATCTTGGTGGAGTACTTTACTATCTGTATGGTGATGGTTCTATGGGAACTGGTTGGATCGCTGAAGGTTCTAACTGGTACTATGCAGCGGATTCTGGTGCACTCAGCGTAGGATGCTGGAACAAGGTTAATAAGAAATGGTATTACTTTGAAGCAGATGGCAAGATGGCTACAGGCTTCAAGAAGGATGGTGATCAGACATACTATCTTGAAGGAAGCGGAGCTATGATATCCGATAACTGGTTCAAGGTTGGATCAGACTGGTACTATGCTACTGGTTCAGGAGCACTTCTTGGCAATAACTGGTTAGAGAGTAGTGGTAAATGGTATTACTTAAATGCAGACTATAAGATGGCAACTGATTCAGTAATCATCGGTGATAAGAAGTATTACTTTGACACAAGCGGAGCTATGACTCGTTCAGAGGCATATGTTGCTCCTGCAAATGGATCAAATACAGATACATCAACTTCAAGTCAGCTATACGCTATAATGGGTGGAACAACTCATACAGCAACTGATTTCGCTAATGCTTATATTAAAGAAGGAAAAACTTATCCAACTGCAGTTATGGCAGCTGGTGGTGCAGCTAATATAGAAGCTTTCTGTAAGATTATTATAGAAGAGGCTAGTGCAGAAGGAGTAAAGGCTGAAGTGGTATTTGCTCAGATAATGCACGAGACAGGATATCTTCAGTTTGGAGGCTCCGTATCACCTCAGCAGTATAACTTCTGTGGACTTGGTGCTGTAAATGCAACTGAGAAGGGATATGACTTCCCAGATGTAAGAACTGGTATCAGAGCTGAGGTTCAGCACCTTAAGGCTTATGCTTCTAAGGATGCCCTTAAGAATACATGTGTTGATCCTAGATTTAAGTATGTTGAGCGTGGAGTAGCGCCATATGTTCAGTACCTTGGAATTAAGGAAAATCCTAGCGGCAAGGGCTGGGCAACAAGCGAGAGATACGGAGAGAAGTTGATGAAGGTCATCAATGCTCTTCCAAGCAAGAAGTAGTTCGAGAAAACTATTGTAAGAAATAATTCTTGCATTTAGAGGAACTCTCACATATAATATCTAGAAATGTAATTATAGCCGTACATTGACGAAGACGATATTCGGGTGTCATATTCCACAGGGAGCGGTGGTCATGGACTGAGAGCCACCAGCGGATGTAGCTTTGCAGCGGATTCGAATGGAGAACACTTCTGAGTACGATTTTGAGTAAGAAATGCGGGTGGTACCGCGGTTCTATTTATTATGATGAATCGCCCCGGGTCGTGAACTAACACGTCCCGGGGCTTTAAGTTGTTAAAATGATTCTTTTGGAAAAAGAGGAATAAGAGATGGAAATGAAGAACATTTACAGAGACAAAACAATCAATCTGATGAGTGAAGCAGATGTTGGAACAACAGTTCGTCTTGCTGGTTGGGTTGAGAATATCCGTGATCACGGTGGAGTATCCTTCGTAGATCTTAGGGATATGTATGGAGTAATGCAGGTCGTTATGCGCGACACATCACTCCTTGAGGGCATCACTAAGGAACAGGCTATCTCAGTTGAGGGGCTTGTTGAGCACCGTGATGAAGAAACCTACAATCCTAAGATTCCTACAGGAACTATCGAGATGGAAGCGCATTCAGTGGATATCCTTGGTAGAGTATATTCGCAAGTTCCATTTGAGATAATGACTTCTAAGGAAGTAAGAGAGGATGTACGTCTTAAGTACAGATATCTGGATCTTAGAAATACTAAGGTAAAAGATAACATTTTATTCAGATCACAGGTTATTCGTCACATCAGACATAAGATGGAGGATATGGGATTCGTTGAGATTCAGACACCTATCCTGTGTGCTTCTTCACCTGAGGGTGCACGTGACTACATCGTACCATCACGTCGTTTCAAGGGTAAGTTCTATGCCCTTCCACAGGCACCACAGCAGTATAAGCAGCTTCTGATGGTATCGGGTTTTGATAAATATTTCCAGATTGCTCCTTGCTTCAGAGATGAGGATGCGAGAGCAGATAGATCACCTGGTGAGTTCTATCAGCTAGACTTCGAAATGAGTTTTGCAACACAGGAAGATGTCTTCCGTGTAGGAGAAGAGGTGCTGACAGATGTATTTGAGACCTTCGCACCAGAAGGTTATACAGTAACTAAGGCTCCATATCCTATCATTAGTTATAAGGAAGCTATGCTGAAGTATGGTTCGGATAAGCCAGACCTTCGTAACCCACTTATCATTATCGATCTTACTGAGTTCTTCCAGAGATGTACATTTAAGCCATTCCACGGACAGACTATCAGAGCTATCGTAATACATGAGAGACTTACAAAGGGTCAGCATGAGAAGCTTCTGAAGTATGCTCAGGGACTTGGTATGGGTGGACTTGGTTATCTTGAAGTTCTTGATGATGGAAGCTATAAGGGTCCTATCGACAAGTTCATTCCTGAGAATATGAAGGATGAGCTGAAGGAGAAGGCTGAGCTTTCAATTGGCGATACAATCTTCTTTATAGCAGATAAGGAAATGCAGGCAAGCCTCTACGCAGGCCAGATCAGAACTGAACTTGGACAGAGACTCGACCTCATCGAAAAGAATGCATTTAGATTCTGTTATATAAATGATTTCCCAATGTATGAGCTTGATCCTGAGACAGAGAAGATAGGATTTACACATAACCCATTCTCTATGCCACAGGGCGGACTTAAGGCTCTTGAGGAAATGAATCCACTTGATATACTTGCTTACCAGTACGATATCGTATGTAACGGCGTTGAGCTTTCATCAGGTGCTGTAAGAAATCATGACATGCAGATTATGGAGAAAGCATTTGAAATCGCTGGATACTCAAAGGATGTGCTGGAGAAGAAGTTCGGAGCGCTCTACACAGCATTCCAGTATGGTGCACCTCCTCACGCAGGTATGGCACCTGGTGTTGACCGTATGATCATGCTCCTTAGAAATGAAGAAAACATCCGTGAAGTTATCGCTTTCCCTATGAACGGAAATGGTCAGGACCTCATGTGCGGAGCACCTGGCGATGTTACAGAAGAACAGCTTCGTGATGTTCATCTTACACCAGATGATATCGCTGAAGCTTACGGAATGAAGATTACTAAGAAGTCAGGCGAGACAGTTGAGGAAGAAGAGAGTGAGGCACCTGGCGCAGTAAAGATAACGGATGAAGTTATAGAATATGTTGGTATCCTTGGAAAGCTTGAGCTCTCCGACGAGGAGAAGGAGAAGTCCAAGAAGGATCTGACAGAAATGCTCGATTATGTCGGCAAGCTAAATGAGCTCGATACTTCGAATGTTGAACCGATGAGTCACACATTTGCTATCTCAAATGTAATGCGTGACGATGTGGTAACAAATGGTGATGATAGAGAGAACATGCTTAAGAATGCGCCACAGAGTAACGGCGACGCATACATTGTTCCAGAGACATTCTAATAAAGATAGAAGATAAGAGGAGAAAGAAATGAAAGACATCCTTTCACTCGGTGCCGTAGAGCTGGGTAAGAAGATAGCTGCTGGCGAGATTACATCAGTCGAAGCAACAAAGGCTTATCTAGATCATATCGGAACTAAGGAAAAAGATATAAATGCATATGTCACCGTAGATACTGAGGGTGCTATTGCAGCTGCTGAAGAAGCAGATAAGAAGATAAAGGAAGGAACACTTAAGGGCCCATTTGCAGGTGTACCTGTAGCCATCAAGGACAATATGTGTATCGATGGCATGCTCACAACATGTTCCTCACACATATTAGATGGATTCCGTCCAACCTATACATCAACAGCAGTTCAGATGCTGAAGGATGCAGGAGCAGTAATCCTGGGACATACCAACATGGACGAGTTCGCCATGGGAAGTACTACAGAGACTTCTTACTACGGCGCAACTAAGAATCCACGTAACCTGGAACGTGTACCAGGTGGATCATCAGGTGGTTCCGCTGCGGCAGTTGCAGCAGATGAGTGCGCTATCGCGCTTGGATCAGATACGGGTGGATCTATCCGTCAACCAGCTTCCTTCTGCGGAGTTACAGGAATCAAGCCAACCTACGGAAGAGTATCACGTTATGGCCTCATAGCTTATGGCTCATCTCTTGATCAGATAGGACCTCTTGGCAAAAATGTAGAAGACTGCGCTGCTATGCTGGAAGTGATCTCAGGACACGATCCAAAGGATTCAACTTCAGCTATAGAAGAGAATAAAGCAGAGAATCTAGACTTTACATCAGCCCTTGTCGATGACGTAAAGGGTATGAAGATAGGTGTGCCTCGTGACTACTTCCTCAAGGGTATCGATGAGGATGTTAAGAAGGCAGTTCTGGATGCTGCTGAAGTACTTAAGTCAAAGGGCGCTATCGTAGAAGAGTTTGATCTTGGTATGGTAGAATATGCCATCCCGGCATACTACGTAATCGCTTGTGCTGAGGCATCATCAAACCTTGAAAGATTCGATGGTGTAAAGTATGGATATAGAACAGGCGAATATAAAGACCTTCACAACATGTATAAGAAGACACGTTCAGAAGGCTTCGGCGCCGAAGTAAAGCGTCGTATCATGCTCGGTTCCTTCGTACTGTCATCAGGATACTATGATGCATACTACGTAAAGGCACTTCGAGTAAAGGCACTTATAAAGAAAGCATTTGACGATGCATTCAGCAAGTACGATGTGATACTTGGACCAGTTGCTCCAACTACAGCACTTCCGCTTGGAGAGAGCCTAAGTGATCCAATTCAGATGTACCTTGGTGATATATATACCGTATCTGTCAACCTGGCTGGACTTCCAGGAATCTCGATTCCTTGCGGTGAAGATAAGGACGGACTTCCTATAGGACTTCAGCTCCTGGGACAGACATTTGATGAGAAGAAGATTATACAGACCGCGTACACATATGAGCAGTACAGACTAGCAAATATGAATCTGAAATGTGACGCAGCCGGAAAGGAGGCCTAAGTTATGAGTAAAGAATACGAAGTAATCATTGGCCTCGAGGTCCATGTAGAATTAAATACAAAGACTAAGATATTTTGTGGATGCTCTACTGAGTTTGGTGGCGCACCAAATACACATGTATGTCCAGTCTGCTCAGGAATGCCTGGATCACTTCCAGTCCTGAATAAAGAAGTTGTTAATAAGGCAATAAGCGTAGGCCTTGCAACAAACTGCGAGATTACACGTAATTCAAAGTTTGACAGAAAGAATTACTTCTATCCTGATAATCCACAGAACTATCAGATATCACAGCTGTACTATCCTATATGCAGAAATGGTCACGTAACCATTTCAGCTAAGGGCGGCAGCAAGGACGTTCGAATCCATGAGATACATATGGAAGAAGATGCTGGTAAGCTGATTCACGATCCAGTGACAGATGATACATATGTAGATTTTAACCGCTCTGGAGTACCACTTATCGAGATCGTATCTGAGCCAGATATGAGATCTGCAGATGAGGTAATCGCATACCTCGAGAAGCTTCGTGAGACAATCCAGTATCTGGATGCCTCAGACTGCAAGCTTAACGAAGGATCTATGCGTGCCGATGTAAATATATCCATTAGAGAAATGGGTAGCGAAGAGTTCGGTACTAGAACAGAGTCCAAGAACCTTAACTCATTTAAGGCAATCAGAAGATGTATCGAAAATGAGGTAAACCGCCAGAAGGATATTATCGAGAGTGGCGAAAAGGTAATTCAGGAGACTCGTCGTTGGGATGATGAAAAAGGTGTATCATATCCTATGAGATCAAAGGAAGATGCTCAGGATTACAGATACTTCCCAGATCCAGACCTCGTACCAATCATCGTAAGTGATGAATGGATAGCTGAGATCAAGGCTGCGCAGCCAGAGTTCAAGGATGAGAAGAAGGTAAGATACAAAGAAATGTATGGCCTTCCAGATTACGATATAGATCAGATAACAGGAAGCAAGAAGCTTGGAGAAATCTTCGAGGGAGCAGTTGCTGCAGGAGCAGATCCTAAGAAAGCATCCAACTGGCTGATGGTAGAGACACAGCGTCTCATGAAGGAACATAACCTCGATGCAGACAGTCTTAAGTTCTCAGCCGAGAATCTTGCAAAACTCATAAACCTTGTAGAGTCAAAGGAAATCAATAACGCTGTAGCGAAGGAAGTCTTCGAAAAAGCAGTATTCCTTGACAATCTTGACCCAGTAAAGTATGTTGCTGATAATAATCTGTCAACAAAGGCCGATTCAGGAGAGCTCGAAGCAGTTGTAAAGAAGGCAATCGAAGCAAATCCAAAGGCTGTTGAAGATATTAAGAACGGCAAGGGCAAGGCAGTCGGCGCAATCGTTGGCTACGTAATGAAAGAAATGAAGGGTAAGTGCGACCCAGCCGAGGCAAATCGCCTCATCGCAGCCGAGCTCGCTAACCTCTAAACTTACGTTTAAAATAAATTACTTGTTACCCAACAAACGTCATGATAAAATAAAGATTTGTATTGGACTTTTAATGACTAGTTTTATAACTTGGATTATTTAAAATAGCCATAGGAAAGTAAAAGGAGAAATTGAAATGAAAACATATTTAGTTACTGGCGGTGCTGGTTTCATCGGTTCAAACTACATTCATTACATGTTCGAGAAGTACGGCGACTCAATCCGTATCATCAACGTAGATAAGCTTACATACGCAGGTAACCTCGAGAATCTTAAGGATATCGAAGATAAGCCTAACTATACTTTTGTAAAGGCAGATATCTGCGATAAGGAAGCTATCGCAAAGATATTCCAGGAAAATGATATTGATAGAGTTGTTCATTTTGCAGCTGAGTCTCACGTAGACCGTTCAATCAAGAACCCTGAAGTATTTGTTCAGACAAACGTTCTTGGTACTGCTGTAATGCTTAACTCAGCTAAGGCTGCTTGGGAAAATGAAGATGGTACATTTAAGAAGGATAAGAGATTCCTCCATGTTTCAACAGATGAGGTATATGGTTCACTTCCAGATGATCCAAATGCTTACTTCTATGAGACAACACCAATCGATCCTCATAGCCCATATTCATCAAGTAAGGCATCATCAGACCTTCTTGTAAAGGCTTATGTTGATACATATCATTTCCCAGCAATTATTACTAACTGCTCTAACAATTACGGACCTTATCAGTTCCCAGAGAAGCTGATTCCACTTATTATCAATAACGCTCTTGCAGGAAAGAACCTTCCTGTATATGGCGATGGAAAGAATGTTCGTGACTGGCTTTATGTTATGGACCATGCTAAGGGAATCGATATGGCAACAGAGGGTGGACGTTTCGGTGAGAGATATAACATCGGTGGCCACAATGAGAAGCAGAATATTGAAATTATCGAGATAATCATCGAGACACTTCAGGAGCTTCTTCCAGATTCAGATCCACGTAAGGCAAATGTAACAAAGGATCTTATCACTTATGTAACAGACCGTAAGGGACATGATCGTCGTTACGCTATCGCTCCAGACAAGATCAAGGAAGAGATTGGCTGGTATCCAGAGACTATGTTCAAGGATGGAATCCGTCTTACAATCAAGTGGTATCTTGAAAATGAGGACTGGATGAAGAACGTTACAAGCGGTGACTATCAGAAGTATTACGAGGGTATGTATTCTAATCGTTAAGCCATTAATTGGGGAATTGGCTGATTTATAATATAGGGGTTACAAATCTATATTATAAGGAGATGATTCCATTTAGGATGAGTCAGAATATACAAAATATAAATACAATAAAGAGTAATCGACGTGGTTATGAGTTGCAGTCGGTAGAGAGAAAGAGGGCTCTCTATGGAGTGCAGGTTGAAGTAAAGAGACTGATGGATGTTCTTCTATCGGCCTTAATGCTTGCTGTCTTCAGCCCACTTATGCTTTTCATATCCATAGTAGTTAAGCTTCAGGATGGAGGCCCGATTATATATAAGCAGAGAAGAGTCACAAAAGGTGGCAGGATATTCTGGATATATAAGTTCAGGTCTATGATCATTAATTCAGAGAAGCACGGAGCTATGCTCTCTTCAGAAAATGATGAGCGTGTTACTCCATTTGGAAGAAGACTTAGAGATACACATCTCGATGAACTTCCTCAGCTTATAAATGTTATAAAGGGCGATATGTCTCTTGTTGGACCACGTCCTGAACGTCCTGAACTAATTAAGGAGATTAAGAAGGAGTTTCCTACTTTCGATAGACGACTTCAGGTGAAGGCAGGACTTACAGGTTTTGCCCAGGTTTATGGTCCCTACGATATAGAGACAGATAAGAAGCTTAGATATGATATGTATTATATCAAGAACTTCTCGCTGCTCCTTGATATTAAGCTCCTTTACTTAACTCTTGGAAAGATACTTAGTGAAATATTTGCAAGATAAGGCAAAGCGTATTATGTAAGGACTTAGTAGCATGTTGAAACTAACTATAGTGATGCCTTGCTACAACGAAGGTACACGAATTTATAGAAACATAATAGAAACACTTACGCAGGTAGAAAAGTTTTCAGACTCTTTCAGACTTCTTGTTGTAAATGACGGAAGTACTGATGAAACAGAGTCTGAAATTAAGCGCGCTATAGCGACAGATAATCGTGTTGGTCTGATATCCTATAAGAAGAATAAGGGAAAAGGCTACGCTGTAAGGCGTGGTATGATGTCAGCAAAGTCCGAATATGTTGCATTTTTGGATGCGGATCTCGAGCTTCCACCATATCTTCTGGATAGTTTTATGAAGAAGATTGAAGGCGAGGATGGTTCTGGTGAATCTGATAAGCCAGTAGGTATTGTTATAGGTTCTAAGATGCATCCGGATTCTCAGGTTGAATATCCGCCGCTTAGAAAGATAATGAGCACGGGCTATTACATTTTCCTGAAAATCGTTTTTGGTCTAAGGCTTAGAGATACTCAGACGGGTATTAAGCTTTTTAGGACCGACATTGCTCAGGAGATAGCAAAGTACTGTAGATGCAAGGGCTATTCATTTGATATAGAAATGCTCGCTATTGCGGACAAGATGCATAAGGACTTTTCGATAGTAGAAATGCCTGTTGTGGTTAATTTCTCAAGAAACAAGGATAATAAGTCAAAGATTAAGCTGAGAAGTGTCTTTGCTATGGTGCGAGATACGCTCAGAATAAAAATGTATGTCTCAAAGCTTGGATTATGAAAGGAAAAGTATGAGCAAAGATTTTGATGAAAATGATGACGATCTTGCCGATAAGATTGAGGAAAGACGCACTAGGAAGAAGAGAAGAAGACCCTGGAGTACTAATGCTAAGTGGGGTATCGCTCTGTTACTTGAACTGATTATCATCATACTTCTTGGTTATGGAATAGTCAGAGTTTATCTTCATCAGAAGTATACAAAGTTTGATCACGTAAATGATCTGACTGTAGACGAACTTGAAATAAATGAGGGCGTTAACGAAGAACTTCAAGGCTATACTAATATAGCTCTTTTTGGAATTGATGCCCGTGATAATAACCTGGAAAAGGGCAGTCGAAGCGATGCTATAATAATCGCTAGTATCAATAATGATACAAAGGAGATTAAGCTTCTCTCTGTCTACCGTGATACACTCTTTCAGATAACTAAGACTGATGGAAGTACAGTTACCACAAAGGTAAATGCGGCTTATGCCTATGGCGGTCCAGAGCTTGCTCTTCAGACTCTTAACCAGAATCTTGACCTTAATATCTCTGAATATGTGGTTGTTAACTGGGAAGGTCTTACTCGTGCCATAGATGCACTTGGTGGCGTAACAGTTCATGTTGAGGAAAATGAGCTCGATACACTTAACGGAGTTCTTGCAGAACAGATTCAGGTAAATGGAATCAATTCCGATGGCGTATATGAGACAGGATATGTAACACTGAACGGAGCTCAGGCAACAGCTTACTCCCGTATCCGTAGTACAGATCAGGGTGATATTACAAGAACTGAACGTCAGCGTGAGGTAATTCAGGCGATGATCGATAAGGCTAAGCATTCAGATCTGTCCACGCTTAATTCGATCATCGATGAGGTATTTCCATATATCGGTACATCTATCACTGAGGATCAGGTGTATGATCTTGCAAAGGGTGTGATGTCATATAACCTTGCTGATAGTACAGGATTTCCTCTTAATTGGGAGTTCTACTCCTCAGGCTCAAAGGGTTCATGCATAGCACCAGTTGACTTAACTGAAAATGTTAAAACTATGCAGCAGTTCCTTTTTGGAACTGAGAATTATTCTCCAACTGCACAGGTTCAGGATATCAGTTCAAAGATCAGTGCAGAGACAGGTTACAGTAGTCAGGGAGCTATTCCATTACCAGAGAAACCTGCTGAGGGTGATACTGAAGAATAATTGGCAATTTATATAAAAATAACGGCTTAAATCTATGAGTCCTTCAGTAAAATATGAGTTGCATTATGTAAGCCAAGATAATATAATATAAGCATCATAAGACTTATGATTTAGATTTATATTAAATATCTGGGATGCGCGATAACTCCTACAGTTTTTGAACCTACACTTTTTTATAGGGAACTTAACATCGTGTGGTGGATGACATGCCTCCTTGAGTGGACTTCAGAAGTCACATTGCAAGTACCCACCTGGCTTCGGCTAGGAGTCAAAAAGTAGGAGCCGGCATCTTGGATGTTTAATGACCGTAATGATAATTTAGGCTTAGCGACACAACGTTAAGCCTTTTCTTATGTGTTACAGCGTAAGGAATCGCTACGTATGAAAGAAAGAATCAGGGACATTACAAGATTTGCAAATAATACGAAGGATGAGCATATGGGAGCATTTGCAGCCCAGTCCGCATTCTTTATTTTTCTGTCTTTTTTCCCGATTATTAATATAATAATATCACTTCCTAGGGTTCTCCTTCTCTCGGAGGATCAGGTGTTAGATATCATTTATTACGTACTGCCTAATAGATTCGAGTCCTATGTAGACGATACGGTTATGGAAATGTATCAGCATTCCAGTGGTTCACTAACGATTATCTCCTTCGTGATAGCAGTCTGGTCTGCGGCGAAGGGATTGATGGCGGTTCGAAATGGGCTAAATGAGGTCTATCGCTCCAGGGAGCAGAGAAATTACTTTATCATTCGAAGCATCAGTTCAGTTTATACTATCGCGCTGGTTATACTGCTGCTCGTGCTGTCTGTTCTGAACATGTTCGGCACACAGATTGCCAAGTTCGTACTGAGTCAGTTTCCTCAGTATGCAAGTGAGGCCTGGCTTGTAATCAGTCTAAGGGGAGCTGCTACATTTGTCCTCCTCTTTGTAATGTTCGAACTGATGTATACTATAGTTCCAACGAAGAAACTTCGTTTCAGGAATCAGGTTCCAGGCGCTATCTTTGCTGCCTTTGCGTGGGTAACAGTTACGAAGATTTTCTCGCTATATATCGATATCTATGCGTCGAAGAGTTACATGTATGGATCTCTTACGACAGTCATAATGCTGATGTTCTGGATGTACTTTGTTATATACTTTGTATTCATCGGAGCACAGATAAATGAGTACTTACAGTCCTGCAGAGACAGGGAAAAAGAGTACGAACTCAGTAGGTATCATAAGGATGCTACTGAAGTATGGGATGACGACGAGATCGATGATCCCGAACTTGGAGAGTTTACTCGAGAAGAAATGGATGAACTCCTAAATGAGTCACCAACTACGTCCGACGTAACAGGTGACTCAAAAATGAGTCACTAGTTACGTCGGACGTGCAAAGTGACTCATTATCTAAGAAAAGAGAGGAATAAGTTATGAGTAAGATTAGAACAAGATTTGCACCAAGCCCAACAGGAAGAATGCATGTTGGTAACTTAAGAACTGCGCTTTATGCTTACCTTATCACAAAGCATGAGGGCGGAGATTTTATACTGAGAATTGAAGACACAGACCAGAACCGTGAGGTGGAAGGTGCTGTGGATATCATATATAGAACTCTGACTGAGACAGGTCTTCTGTGGGATGAAGGACCTGACAAGGATGGTGGCGTTGGCCCATATATCCAGTCTCAGAGAATGGCTCAGGGCTTATACATGGAGTACGCTAAGAAACTTGTTGATAAGGGTGAAGCTTATTACTGCTTCTGCGATGAGGAGCGTCTTGCAAATCTTCATACAGAGATAGAAGTAGACGGCGAGAAGAAGACTGTATTCCACTATGATAAGCATTGTCTCCATCTCAGCAAGGAGGAAGTTCAGGCAAAGCTTGACGCTGGAGTTCCATTTGTAATCAGACAGAATAACCCAACAGAAGGTGAGACAAAGTTCGAGGATGAGCTTTACGGAACAATCACTGTTCCAAATGCAGAGCTTGACGATATGATCCTCATTAAGTCAGATGGTTTCCCAACATATAACTTCGCAAATGTTGTTGATGACCACCTTATGGGTATCACTCATGTTGTACGTGGTAACGAGTATCTTTCATCAGCTCCAAAGTACAACAGACTGTACGAGGCATTTGGCTGGGAAGTTCCAGTATATATCCATTGCCCACTTATTACAGACGAGAACCATGCTAAGCTTTCAAAGCGTAGCGGTCACTCATCATTTGAGGACCTTCTTGAGCAGGGATTCCTGACAGAGACTATCGTTAATTTCGTATCACTTCTTGGATGGAGCCCGGAGGGCAACAACGAGATATTCTCGCTTGAGGAGCTTGTTAAGGAGTTTGATTATCATAAGATTTCTAAGTCCCCAGCTGTGCTGGATATGACAAAGCTGAAGTGGATGAACGGCGAATATATCAAGAAGATGGATCCAGAGGCATTCTATGAGAAGGCTGAGCCAATCCTGAAGGAAGTCATCACAAAGCCTCTCGATCTGAAGCGTATAGCAGCAATGGTTCAGTCACGTATCGAGGTCTTTACAGACATTAAGGATCAGGTTGACTTCTTCGAGGCAGTTCCTGATTACGATATCGAAATGTATACTCACAAGAAAATGAAGACAAATGCAGAAAACAGTCTGCAGCTTCTTAAGGAAGTTCGCCCAGTACTCGCTGAGGCAGAAGCATTTGATAATGACAGTCTGTTTGAACTTCTCAAGGCCTTTGGCGCAGAGAAGGAGTATAAGACAGGATTTATCATGTGGCCACTTCGTACAGCTATGTCAGGAAAGGCAGCTACACCAGGTGGAGCTACAGAACTGATGTCAATTCTTGGTAAGGAAGAGTCACTTGCTAGAATCGATGCAGCTATCGCTAAGTTATCATAAGCCGTGATTGTTTTTTGAGGGGCTCTATGTTATACTATTATGCGGTGTTTTTTCGTGCGGAGGCTTGTAAATCCAACGCATAAGGAACATTATGAATAGCTGATGATTTGATATAAAAGGGGGTTAACTCCATGAGTGAATTAATAGATAGCTTAAAAACTATGGATACTTCGACACTGTTTATCCTTGGATTTGCGGCAGTTCTTCTGATATTTCTGTTAGTTCTTATAATAGTTACAATCAAGGTTCTTGCTTCAAGCGGTAAGTATGAGGAAGAGAAGAAACCTAGAAGAACGCTTCCTGAAGACGATGACGATGATGAATATGACGATGACGACAGTGATGATGGCGATGATGAAATGTCACGACGCGTCCGAGAAGCTGTCGAATCTGTGGAGGAGACCAAGGCAAAGGTTGAGGCTGAGAAGATTGCCCGTGAGATGGAAAGTGCTGCAGAGGCAGAGGACGAAGCAGCAAGAGCAAGTGCAGCAGCTAAGGTAGAAGAGATAGCAAATGCTGTTCAGGGACAGGCTTCAGAAGAAAAGCCAAGTGCTCCAAAGAAGAATAGATTATCATCTAGATTTGCAGATATTAAGGCAAGTGATGCAGCAGCGACTGCACCAGCTGAAGAAGATGATTCAAACGATGATGAGGAAGAGACAGTTCCAGAGAATCTCGTAGGAAAAGAAGTTGATTCTTCTGTAGATGGCAACACAGCAGAGCTTGATACAGATAAGATAAGAGAGGCACTTAAGAACGAAAGAGATGCCGTTCAGGAGCAGGAAGACAGCTTAAATGAGATGGCTAAGATGAGAGCGGAATCTCCTGATTATAATGCATCCTTTGATAGTGCATTTGTAGATAGACCCGACAATGAGGAGAAGAAGGAACCAGTTATTCCAAATCCTACACCAGAGTCAGTTATGGCAGGGGTCGCTCCTAGTCAGCAGCCAGTTGCAGGTCCAGATCCTAACCTTATGATGGGTGGGGTTGCAGAGCAGGCACCTGTAGAACAGACGCTTGTAGCACAGCCAGTTCCTGAGGCACCAGTTATAGATACAGCTTTAGCTGATGGCCCAACAGATGTACTTGCTACACCAGAAAAGAAGAAAAAGAAGAAAAAGAAAGAGAAGGAAATCCGTCCTGCAACACCTATCGAGCAGGTATCAAGTGCTCCTGGTGCTAGATATTACTGGTATAATCAGCAGGATGTTGAAGGTCTTACACGTAAGGAGGATCTTTACTTCAAGAGTCATTACTTCAACAATGCAGATGAGATTATCCTTGATCTTATAACGGAAATGTATGACTGTGGTTTTGTTAGAACTGAGGAGCTTCAGAGAATAGCTTACGGTATAACATTTAAATCACTGGGTATGAAGGAAATCCTTCGTTCAGATGATAACCTCGGATTCGATAAGGAGAAAGCAACAAAGGAACCAACTGCTTCAGATAAACAGGAAGCTTATGAGAAGTGGTGCGGCTATGTTAATAACTTTATTGAGATTATAGTTATCGAGGCACCAGAGGATGTAAAGAATTATATTCTTCAGAAGATGTATGAATATGGTAACCGTGACATCGAAGATCTGATGTACAGCCCATACTAATTACTAGTGAAGCATTACGGGGCTCGCCTGATTGGCGAGCCTCTTTTGGTATAAATATGAATCAGTTAATCCTTGATTATTTTAGTCAGTTATGATCTTTTCTTAAATGGCATAAATCGATAAGTCTCATTTTTGTAATCCAGATAATTCTGGCCGAAGTTCTTCTCGAGAAGTTCTTCTTCTGTGTTAGCCATAAGATATGACATGAACAGCCAGTAAAGAACTGGAAGGAAGTATGTATATACATTTCCGGAGAAGAAGAGTGCTGCAGTGCAGACAAATGTTACTCCGGTGTACATAGGATTACGAGTCTTACTGTAGATGCCTGTTGTGACAAGCTTACCCATCTGTGCGTTCAGAAGAATTGCACATTCGTTAATTGCATTTAGTATCAGGCTTACGCCCCAGGCAAGAATTAGAACTCCTATTCCAACATAGATATATCTGAGATACTTATTGGCAGGAACACCTCCTGCAAGTGGTCCTATATGTCCGAGAATCACAGCTACAAGTGTTATGCCGGAAATGATAGGAACATATTTAAAGCCTGGTCCATACTTTGGCATAGCCTTGTTATTGCTTATCTTAACTGCAGTGTCAAAATCTTCCTCTAGTGTATCCTTCTTGGAGTTGGAAGCTTCCTTCAGCACATCAGTAGTTTTATCTGACATAGGATCGAGAGGTACGTCTTCCTCTGCTTCTTTAGCTTCGGCAGTGCTCTCTTTAAATGCATTTTCCTCAGTTAAGCTTTCTTCAGCTGGGTTTTCTTCATTTTCAACCTGTTCTTTTTTCTCTTCTTGTTCTGATTCCCCACCAAATGTGGACTTTATCTCCTTCAGGAGTTCCTCCTGTTCGGATGTAAGATTTGCCATCGTATTATCTCACTTTCATAATAATATAGACATTCTTTACACTACAAAAGGTAATGCTTTTAACCGAAAGCTATTATAACACTGTGCATATAGAAACGCTAGTAAAAACGCTAGTTTAGCTTGTGAAATGTATGTGTATCTTGTATAATGATTCTATGCGCGATTTGAGCGAAATAAGGGAAACTTTAGGATAAAACAATATGTCATATCTAGCTTTATATAGAAAGTTCCGACCTGATAGCTTTGATGAAGTAAAGGGTCAGGAACATGTTGTTACAACTTTAAAGAATCAGCTGGCAAGTGGCAGGGTAGGACATGCTTATTTGCTGCGTGGTACGAGAGGTACAGGTAAAACTACCATTGCGAAGCTTATGGCAAAAGTAGTGAATTGTGAGCATCCCACAGAGGCGGGACCTTGTGGAGAATGCGACAGCTGCAAAGCTATAGCAGATGGTAGTTCTTTAAATGTTATAGAGATCGATGCTGCAACTCATAGTGGCGTTGATTATATGAGACAGATTAACGAAACTGTTCAGTATGCTCCGGCAAATGGTAAGTATCTTGTATACATTATCGACGAGGCTCATCAGCTTTCAAATGGAGCATTTAACGCACTTCTTAAGACTATGGAGGAACCGCCGGAATATGTAATCTTTATTCTGGCAACCACCGATGATGAGAAGCTGCCGATAACTATTAAGTCCAGATGTCAGGTATACGATTTTCATAGAATTCCTATCGAGACAATCGCGGACAGAATGGCAGATATCGTATCCAGAGAAGGCGAGAGCGCCCAGAGAGATGCGCTGCTTTATATAGCAAGACTTGCTGATGGTTCCATGCGTGATGCGCTGTCTATATTGGATGAGTGCCTTTCAGCAAATATGGGCAAGGAACTTAGCCGTGATATGGTACTTGGTACTGTTGGAGCGGTTTCGGTTGATATATATATCAGACTTTTTGAAGCAATGATGAATCAGAAAGCGGAAGAAGTTCTGGATATCATAAATGAGAGCATTTGGACTGGAAAGGATCTGACTAAGTTTACAGATGATCTGGCCTGGTTCTTCAGAAACCTGCTCTTCCTTAAGTTATCTCCAACACTTAGAGATGAGCTGGATCTCACCAGCGAAAATGCTGATAGACTTATCGCTCTTGGTAAGGACTATCCAGTTGAGACACTGACGTCGTATCTGACAACTCTTCAGGCTCTGTCTGCAGATATCAGAAAGTCAAGTGTCAAGAGAGTAACTCTTGAGACTACACTTATTAAGCTGATGTATCCGGAGGCAAGAGGCGACTATGAGTCATTAGTAAGCAGACTTGATAAGCTGGAGAAAGCATTTGCAGGTGGTGCTGTTCCAGGAGCTGCGTCTCCAACACAGGCTGGGGTCATGAGCAGTGTAAGTAGTGCAGAGATCGATGCGCTGGTGGATGCAAGACTTAGAAGCGAACTTGATAAGAAGGTTTCAGAAAAGTACGAGCAGATTAAGGCTATCGCTATGGAGACTGCCAGCATGAAGCGTGTGCAGGTAGAGGATATAGAGGGTAGACGCCAGCAGTATAGAGATAAGATAAAGGAGAAATATCCTCCTGCTACAGCAAAGGAACTGGATGAGTTGTTCCTTGATAGATGGGATGAGATAGTATCACAGCTTAGTCCGATAAAGCAGGACATGCTGAACTTCTATCAGGTTGTTCCATCCAATGAATATGGTCAGGAAGGAAAGGCTGAGCTGATCATTAAGATCAGAAAGACTCCGGCAGAGAAGGGACACCTTAAGTACTATGCTAAGGATCCTGATATGCTAGAACAGCTTGGCAAAGATATATCCAAGATAGTTGGAAAAACAATTAGTGTGACTTCTAAGGATGACGACACGGCATCCACTGAAGATAAAAGAAAAAAGGATTCTCTTAATTTATTCTTGAAAAAGGGATTACTTGTAGATGTTATAGAAAGTGAGGACGACAGAAATGGCTAAAAGAGGCGGATATCCTGGAGGCATGATGCCAGGAAATATGAACAACCTGATGAAGCAGGCTCAGAGAATGCAGAAGCAGATGGAGGAGACTCAGGCAGAGCTTGAGGCAAAGGAATACGAGGCTTCAGCAGGTGGCGGAGTTGTAAAGGTTAAGATTAATGGTCAGAAGGAAATCACTGAGCTTACTATCGATCCAGAAGCAGTAGATCCAGATGATGTAGAGATGCTTCAGGACGTAATCATGGCAGCTGTAAATGAAGCTATCAGAATGCAGGCTGACGATGAGAAGGAGCAGCTCGGTAAGATTACCGGAGGAATGGGAATGGGCGGAGGCCTTGGAGGTCTCTTCTAATGGATATATATGGCGGTGAGGTCAACCGACTTATAGAAGAATTAAGTCATTTGCCTGGTATCGGTTCAAGAAGTGCTCAGAGAATTGCATTTTATATTATTGGTATGCCAGAGGAGAGAGCTTTGGCCCTCTCTGATGCCATAGTAAATGCCAAGAAGAATATAAAGTATTGCAAGGAGTGCTTTACTATAACCGATAAGGAAAAATGTCCCGTATGCTCTGCTGCAGGACGCGACCATAAGACTATTATGGTTGTTGAGTCATCCAGAGATATGGCGGCCTATGAGAGAACAGGCAAGTACGAGGGTGTGTATCATGTACTTCATGGCGTGATCAATCCAAGTCAGGGCATAGGTCCTCAGGAGATAAAACTGAAGGAACTTATGGTCAGGCTTAGAGGTGATGTAGACGAGCTTATTATAGCGACGAACTCCAGTGTGGAGGGAGAAGCAACAGCGATGTATATATCGAAGCTTGTTAAACCTGCGGGAGTTAAGGTATCACGAATTGCCAGTGGTGTTCCAGTTGGCGGCGACCTGGAAGTAACAGATGAAGTTACACTTACGCGAGCTTTGGAGGGCCGCATAGAGATGTAATGGGCGAAGGCTCATTTGAAATAAAGAGGAGGGGTTTACAAATGAAGAGGATAGGTATTCTTACAAGTGGTGGTGATTGTCAGGCACTCAACCCGACAATGAGAGGCGTTGTAAAAGGTCTCGAGAATCTCTTCGGAGATGTAGAAATCTATGGTTTCCTTGAGGGCTATAAAGGTCTTATCTATGGAAATTATAGAATAATGGAGCCTATGGAGTTTTCTGGTTTACTTGCAAAGGGCGGTACAGTTCTTGGTACATCCAGAGTTCCATTTAAGTATCTTGATACTCCAACTGATGATGGAGTAGAGAAGGTTCCAGCTATGATCAAGACCTATAAGAAGCTTGAACTTGATGGACTGTTTGTCCTGGGAGGAAATGGATCTCAGAAGACAGCCAATAGATTATATCAGGAAGGTCTAAATGTTATCGGCCTTCCTAAAACTATTGATAACGACATTTGGGGAACTGATGTAACATTTGGTTTCCAGAGTGCTATCGATGTTGCGACAAATGCGATTGACTGTATCTATACAACTGCTGAGTCACATAACAGAGTATTTGTTATAGAGACTATGGGTCATAAGGTTGGGTGGATCACACTTTATGCTGGTGTTGCCGGTGGTGCTGATGTCATTTTGTTGCCTGAAATACCTTATGATATGAAGAAGGTTTATAAGACAATCGAGAAGAGAAAGAAGATGGGCAAGAAGTTTGCCATCATCGTAGTTGCAGAGGGCGCTATATCTAAGGAAATTGCGAAGCTTCCTAAGAAGGAAAGAAAAGCTAAGCTTGCTGAGAAGCAGTATCCTTCTATAGCATATGAAGTTGCTCATGACATTCAGCAGAAGTACCCTGCAGCAGAGGTAAGAGTGGCAGTTCCTGGACATACTCAGAGAGGTGGAAATCCAGATGCATACGACAGAGTTCTTTCAAGCCGCTTTGGTGCTAAGGCAGCAGAGCTCTTCAAGGAAAAGGATTTCGGTAAGCTGGTTGTATTCAAGAACAACGAAGTAACAGCTATTCCTATGGAAGAGTCAGCTGGTAAACTTAAGTATGTTGATCCTGATAATCAGCTTATTCAGGAAGCAAAGACACTTGGTATATCTTTCGGAGACTAATCTTATACGTAGCAACATCCTGAACTCATGAAGGATAATTAATTAAATGATTAAACGTACGATATTTGGGTCGCTCCTATTTATAATTCTATTTATAGGGGCGGCTCTATCCTTTAACTACATACAGAACAAGAATCATGGAACCAGACCTGTAGAGGGCTACAACCCAACTATGGGTAAGGCGTATATTCTCTATAATGGAATGAAGATTAACAGTATGCAGGGGTATACTACATCCCTGAATACAAGTCTATACAGAGATTCTATCTTCCCTGTAGATTCCTCCAAGACAGTAGATATTATACTTCCAAATGATATAGATACAGGTGCTGATATTCGTTATGAGCTCCGTTCTTTTGATGGAAGCAACCTTGTGGAGGACGGCGATTTTAGGTTCGTAGAGAAGAGCGGAGATATGAACCGCTACTCTGTTGAACTCAGAATGGATATGACTGAGGGCATAGAGTACAGCTTTGTTATAGATGTTAAGAAGGATAACCAGGATGTAAAGTATTACTCCAGAGTGGTTCGACTCTCATCTGAGAAGCTTTCTGATTTTATAGCATACGCTATAAGCTTCAGCGATGCGGCGTATGCAGGAAATGCTGCTGCTAACCAGACAGCTAGTACCACTGATGCGGTAACTACATTTAACGTATCCGGTGCAGTAGCAAATATCAAAAATACAACTCAGGAAGAGGAAGATGAGTACATGATCGCCACTAGTACAGATGCTATGCAGGGTGTACGTGTGGCAGATATTGCATCGGTCTTCGGAAGTGCCGATGCTATGAGCTCCATGTATAGTGCTTCTTCTGTAGCAGATATCACATCTGATGGTAATCCTGGATTTGTAACACTCAACTCTTCATATGAGGATGTTACATATAATGGAATGAAGATTGAGAGAATCAGTGAACCTATTCCAAAGGTAAGAGAAATCTCAACTGACGGTAGTGTAATAGAGCTTCGCTATAAAGCTATATCTGAGGATGGAGATATCATAAAGACTTACGCTGTATCTGAGTATATGACTCTCGAGTATAACAACGGAGAAGCAGCTATAGAAGTCTATGACTACAGACGATATGTTAATCAGGACTTTAATGAGGCAGGATTTGATTCTGTAACTAATAGTATAAGTCTTGGAATCACTGCCAACAGAACTCCACAGTTTGTTGCCAGCGAGAATTCAAAGGTTGTATCATTTGTAGCTGATAACAGCGTGTGGATCTACAACAATGATACCAGAACATATTCAAATGCATATGGTTCATCTACCGAAGAGGCCGAGAAGGAACGTAATCCTCAGGAAGGCTACGAGATAAAGCTGCTCATGCTAGAGGATAATCTTCTGGACTTTGCAGTATATGGAAGAATAAATGAGGGACCAAGAGAAGGACAAAATGGTGTTGCACTTTACGAATTTGATATCGAAAATGCAAGCCTTAGAGAGATATCCTTCATAAGCTCAAGCCTTAGTCTAGATGCACTTAGACTGTCAGTCGGAAGATTCTGTTATTACAGAAGAAGCGACAGACATTTCTATATGCTTCTTGGAAATAAACTTATCGATGCTGATATATTCTCGGGACAGAAGGAAGAGATAGTATCAGGTATCCCAACTAGTCAGATCATGGTGTCTGAAGATGGAACAGTTGTAGCCTATCCTAATTGTGGCGATACTACAAATGTTACTGCTGTGACTATAATGGATTTAAAAACAGGTAAAAGCATAGAGAAGAAAGAATCCGATCACGTTATGGCGCTTCTGGGCTTTGTAGGCGATGATATAATGTATGGCGTCGCAACTCCAGATAATGCTTCAAAGGACGTAGATGGAACTCCTTACTTCCTCTTCGATAAGCTATATATAGTTCATTCAAATGGAGTCGTAGTCAAAACTTATGAGAAGGAAGGTCTTCTTGTTTCTGATATACGCTTCGATGATAGCGTCATTTATCTTGGACGAGTAGCTAAGAATGCTGATACAGGAGAAGTGACAGCGGCAGAAGATGATTATCTGTCTTACAAGCCTGAGGAAGATCAGAGCGGAATAAAAGTAAAGATAGTCGAAAATGAAGCTGCTAACGAGGAAGTTTGCCTGAAGCTGCCGGATAATGTATTTGTCAGCCTCAGCAATGAAGAGTTCTTTACGAAGGTAATCGGAGGTTCCTCTAATACAGTGATTGATGGAAAAGATATAACATCAGATGCAGATGGCATCTACATATATTCTCCATCGGGAATCACGGGAGTTTCTACGAGTGTCGGAAAGGCAGTTCAGCAGGTTTATGAAGACGGTGGATATGTAGTTGATTCATATGGAGCAACCCTCTATAGAGAGAAACAGATGAGACCATATCTTACTGTTGCAGGTACATTTGACTATAAGGCAGTAGATCAGCCGGAAGATACACTGGCGGCATGTAACTACATGTGTCTTCTTGCGGCAGGAATAGATGCTGATTATGACGAAGTCAGAACTCTTAATTCTTGGGAAGGAAGTTTCTTGGAGTATGGCAAGGATGCCAGAGGAGTCAATCTGTCCGGAGTTAAGTTGGACACAGCGATAGGATATCTAAGCGATGGATTCCCATTTGCTGCAAGGTACGAAGACAGGTTCGTACTTGTAGTCAGCTACAATGATGACTTCATCCGTTTCTATGATCCGATAGCTGATACAGAAGTAAGAGAGCAGAGATATCTGTTCCAGATAAAAGTAAATGAACATAGCAACGAGTTCTATACGTTCTATAAATAAGAGTTAGTAGATGACTAAAACGTAATCGAAGAAAAAAAAGCCTTGCGTAGCAAGGCTTTTTTCTTCTTACACTAAAAGAGAGCCGCTTGGCGACGGCTCTCTAGTATGAAAAAATGTGGGGGAAGGTATAGAATCCTTCGTTTGGAACAATTACAATATAACAATTGTTTATGAAGACAATTAGTATAATTTGTGAAGGAATTGTGAACTTTTGCAATCGCTTTATCCTCAACAAATCATCAGCTGTTTATTTGTCTCATTTTCTTTTTTTATGTAAGTATAGAAGTTGGGATACTTCTGTCCAGATTCTGCTTTGAAAATACACCATCCATGGTCTGCACAATCTGAAGATCAAGTTCACCCTTCATACCCATATCACGCATGATTCGAATAGCTTCCTCATGAGGAAAACCTTTCTTGTAGGCGCGCTCTTCAGTAAGTGCCTGATAGATATCACAGCAGGTCATAAGTCTCTCTTCCATAGAGAGTTGGTCTCCTGTAAGACCTAGAGGATAACCAGTACCATTTAACTTCTCGTGATGGTTTGATGCCCACTTAATGATATCGATCATATCCTTGTTCTTGATATTCTCAAGAATCTGATGTGTATAGAAGGCATGCTTCTTCATTCTGTTAAACTCTTCATCATTCAGCCTGCCTGGTTTTTGAAGAAGGCTGTTAGAAATCATAAGCTTTCCTACATCATGAAGTGCACCTGCCAGATAATACTTTGTAATCTTCTCAGGTGGGAAGCCATAGTTCTTCGCCATAGCTCTACAGTTAACTGCAACACCAGAAGAATGCTTACATGTATAATGTGACTTGAAGTCTATAATCTGAGCAATCAGAGTAGCAAGATTGAATACCTCCTGCTGCGAGTACTCATCATTAAAATGCTTCGTAGCTTTATGAAGAAATGTATCGACATTTGTTATAGAGAGATTAACAAGGTGCTTCATTTTAAAGAACTTGCAGAATGTATCAGCTATCTCACGTGAGAACATAGTACCTGCATTTGACTTTACAAAATATATGATAGCGCCATGAGTTTCTCTGGTTGGAGCTTTCAGATCAAAGTTATAATCAATGGTATCGGCCAGATGAATGATCTGAGCTTTGATAGGAGTTCTGTCGTAGGTTCTTCCCTGAGGACCAGAACCATCGGCATTCTCGTGATGTAATAGAATAACGTCGCGGTTGTTAGTTCTAAATGGCATGAATCTTGTATTACTCTCACCTAGAATGCAACGTCTTATATTGAAATCAATTTCGGAATATCCCTGATCGTTGTTGTACTTTCTGTACTCAATCTCTTCCTGATTAACCTGTGTCAGGGCATTATCATGGAGAATAGAAAAAGCAGCCAGGTCAATCAGTTCATCGGCTGTTAGACCGAGAGCTTTGCCTAGCATTATAGATAGTGCAGCGAGCCTCTTACAGTGACCTTCGGTAAGATGTTTACCATTACAGTGGTTATTCTTCTCATCGCGAAGCTCTATTTCAACTGCATCAAGTCCCTGGGAAACGGCGTATAATATTTCATTTAACTCTATCTTCAATGTTTAAAACGCCTCACAAATAGATTTTTCATTTTCATTCTCTCACACTTTATTATAATACAGCAAAATGATGCTTGTTGCAACAAATATGATGATAAAAGTTTCGTGATTAAATGTATGATTTGCACAGTTTATACCACCCGTATCATTTCAAAAATAAGGTATAATATGATATACTTGCAATTAGAAAAAAATGTAGTATCATATTGATTAGCACTCAAAACACTTAAGTGCTAACAATGTCATTAAATATAATTAATTTACTAAGGAGATATAGAATGTTAACTATACCAATATATGACACAATACTCTTACCTGAAGTAACATTTTACTTTAAGAAGGAAGTTATAGACGGCTGGAATCTTGAAGAGTTTGATGTAGGTGACATCATGGCATTTGCTATGCTTCGCGAAGACATCGATATAACAGAGACGACTCTTGAGGATATATATCCGATAGGTGTATCCGCTAGAATAGAGTCTATAGATTCAGATGGAAATGTAAAGGTAAGAACTATCGAGCGTGTAAGCATAATCGACATGACTCGTGACAAGGACGGAACCATAGATGCAGAGGTTGTAACTAGGCCAGAGATAGCAGATATGGACGAAGAAGATAAGAAGGAACGTTTCGATAAACTCAAGTCAAAGTTCCTGAAGTTCGTGCAGAACTATCAGTGGGGACTCTGGGCAAGAGGTTTCATCCTTCAGTGGAAGAACATCAACGAACTCGCTTGTTCTATGACAGGTTACTATAGTGTGACTTGGGAGGAGAAGTACGAGCTGGTTGAGGTAGACAGCGAGGCTGAACGCTTCAAGCTTATAGAGCACCTGTCTTATGGCTTTATGGAGCTTGCGGATGTTGCAGAAGGCGCAGAGCTTGAGCAGCAGGCACGTAACGAGAGTCTTTACAGAGAGGATGCTATCAAGAAGCAGATTGAAATCCTTCAGCGTGAGCTGGATGAAATGCATCCAGAAAATATATCCGACGTTCGAAGATTCGAGAAGGAAATAGCTGAGTCAGGCATGAATGAAACTGCCGAGAAGGAAGCCCGCAAAGTCCTTAACCGTATGAAGCAGGAAGGTCAGGATGGCCATGAGTATGGAATGCTCTACGATTATCTCGACTTCGTAACAAGTCTGTCATGGAAAAATGAGGAATACGTCCCTATCGATCTTGAGAATGCGGAGAAAGTTCTGGACAGAGATCACTACGGACTTAAGAAGGTAAAAGAACGTATCATACAGCAGCTGGCCGTTATGGCACTTAATAAGAAACAGTCGGGTTCAATCCTCCTGTTTGTAGGAGCCCCTGGTACAGGTAAAACAAGTATCGGACAGAGCATCGCAGATGCGCTGGGAAGAAAGTATGTACGAATCTCCCTCGGTGGTGTAAGAGACGAGGCAGAAATCCGTGGACATAGAAGAACATATATTGGAGCTATGCCAGGACGCATCATGGAAGGAATGAAGCGAAGCGGAGCATCCAATCCAGTCATGGTACTTGATGAAGTAGATAAGCTGGTTCGCGATTATGGTGGAGACCCATCATCAGCACTTCTTGAAGTACTTGATCCAGAGCAGAACTATAGCTTCACAGATCATTACATGAACGTACCATATGACCTGTCAAATGTACTCTTCGTATGTACAGCTAACTCAACAGACACTATCCCAGAACCACTCCTTAACCGTATGGAGATTATAGAGTTCCCAGGATATACAGCGACAGAGAAGTTCCAGATTGCAAAGAAACACCTTATACCAAAGGCTATGAAGGCAACAGGAATCAAGCGTAAGAACATGACAGTAACAGATGCTGCAGTTCGTAAGATAATATCTGACTACACCATGGAGTCAGGAGTTCGTGGGCTAAAGAAGCAGATTGAAACTGTAATGAGATACGGCGCAGTACAGCTCGTAAAGGGAAATGATGCAAAGCTTTCAGTAAAGCCAGCGAACCTTAGAGAGTTCATAGGACATCGTGGTATCAATCACGATATTATAGATAAGAAGAGTATTCCAGGCGTAGTAACAGGACTTGCATGGACAATGGCAGGCGGCGAGATACTCTTCATAGAGACAAAGAACGTACACGGCTCAGGTAAAGTAACTATCACAGGACAGCTTGGCGATGTCATGAAAGAATCAGTAGAAATCGCCATTAGTCTGGTGAAAGATATGTACCCAGTCGAGACACGTAACATGAAGAACTACGATCTTCACATACATGTACCAGAAGGCGCAGTTCCAAAGGATGGCCCATCTGCCGGAATTACTATCGTAACAGCACTTACTTCCCTCTACACAGATAGAGCAGTAAATCCAAAGATAGCCATGACAGGAGAAGTATCACTTAGAGGAAATGTTATGCCAATCGGTGGACTTCCAGAGAAGCTGATGGCTGCTGTTCGAGCAGGAGTAAAGACAGTCTTCATACCAGAGAAGAACGTTGAAGACCTGGAAGACGTAGCAGAAGAAGTAAAGAAGGAACTGAATATCGTACCTGTAAAATCCGTAAAGGAGGTCTTATCACAGGTATTCTAAACTTTATCGCGGCAAGCCCATTGCTAAGAGATCAGCAGACACGCATTCGAGACCATAAGCGGTCTCGGTGCTTAGCGATTCACGAGTGCTTTGCACGATGTGAGAGCTTAGCAAGCCGAAGCTTGTTTTCGAAGAAATCAAGCCGGCGTCCGCTAGGGAACCGCGCCTGTGCGAGAGCAGAGTCGAGAATGCGGGTACTGCTGGCTCTAGCCAGGGCTTGCTCGCGGCGAAATGTATTGAATAAGTATGAAGGGGGATTGACATGTCTAAGGAGAGAAAACTGGCGTTTACGTATAATGCACCTGTAACGCTGACATTTGCACTTATTTCATTTATCGTGCTGGTTGTTGGCTGGATAACTGGTGGAAAGAGCACGGAGATGTTTTTTATGGTTTATAGAAGTAAGGTTTCTGTAGCCTGGTTCGTTAGACTGTTCGGACATGTGCTTGGTCATAGTTCACTCTCTCATTATGCTGGAAATATGACACTGTTCCTGTTGCTGGGTCCGGTACTTGAAGAGAAGTATGGACATGCAACGCTTATAGAAGCATTTGCAATAGTGGCTGTGATATCGGGACTTGTTAATATCTTGTTCTTTAGTACAGGTCTTCTTGGTGCCAGCGGTCTTGTGTTCATGATGATAATCCTCGTGTCGGCGTCAGACCTGAAGCGTGGTGAGATTCCAATCACTATGATTCTGGTTATGATCATATATCTCGGATCGGAGCTTTGGAGCATGGTTGCAGCGAAGGATAATATATCGCAGCTGACACATATTATAGGTGGACTGTGTGGTGCACTTTTTGGAGCTGTTTTGAATAATTATAAAAAGTAAAAAATGACATCTTACTGTTATATATATTGTCTAAAAATAGAGTGTAGTTATTAGTAATTTTTACTTGTAACTATGCTCTAATTGTTTTATACTAAAGAAATGCTTGAAAAGCCAATACTGTCAAAAATTGCGGCTTTCAGAAGAATGAGGTTGAAAGGAGATTAAGGATTTGGACAAAGGAAAAAGAACCAGATTTCTCGTAGTGATGGCTATAGTTCTGGTACTGCTCCTGGTCAGCATTTTTGTCACTAACAAGGGAGGCGGAACTCACGAGTCGATTAAGACTGTAATGCGAGATGCTGTTATTCACGAAGAGAACAAGATGAACTTCTTCGGACTTACAGTTAACCCTTCACTTGTAGCAGGTTATATTGTCTCAGCATTATTACTTTTTATTGCTTTGATGATAAGAATATTCGCTATTCCTCGTTTCAAGACTGTACCTGGTAAGTTCCAGATGGTTATTGAGATGTGGGTAGGATATTTTGATAATCTGGCCAAAACGAACAGTCCACATTTGAATAAGGCTCTTGGAGCATATACATTTGCTGCAGGATCATATATATTCTTAGGAACTATATTTGAACTTTTTGGAATCCAGTGGATGACTACTAATGGACACCCTATGGCACTGCCTGCTCCACTTTGTGATATCAACGGAGCGATAGCAATGGGTGTGTTCTCATATGGATTCATTATGTCTGGTGGTATCAGAAAGAATAAGGTAAAGGGAGTTGTGCTTACATTAAAGGAGTTCTCACTTCCAATATCTATGAGCTTCCGACTTTTCTGTGCACTCCTTTCTGGAGCACTTGTAACGGAACTTGTATATTACACCATGATGCTCAGCTTTGTTCTTCCAGTTTTTGTAGGTGTTCTATTTACACTGATACATGCTGTAGTACAGGCATACGTACTTACGATGCTAACATCGATTTACTATGGTGAGGTATCAGAGGTTCACGAGAAGAAGCCTAAGAAAAAGAAAGAGAAGAAAACTGAAGTTGCCGTAGAGGCATAGAGTTTGAATAGATAAATTATACTGAATAATAAAGTAGAAAGAGGTATTGATATGAAACTATTAAAGAAATCACTTTTAACAATTGTGTTATTCTTTGCAGCATTTGCACTTTTCTCAGCAGCAGCACCTGCTACAGTATCTTATGCAGCAGAGACAGAAGCAGAGGTTGAGGCTGAAGAGGGTGGAGATAATGCAACAGCTGGTAAGGCTATTGCAGCAGCTATCTCAATTGGTATTGCAGCTGGACTTGGTGCTTTAGGTATGGGTCTTTGCGTTGGTAAGTCAGCTGAAGGAATTGCTCGTCAGCCTGAGGCAGAGGGTAAGATCAGAACTACTATGATTCTTGGTATCGTATTTATAGAGACAGCTGTTCTTTACGCACTCGTTGTATCGATCCTAGTCATATTCGTCCTATAACAAAACAAAACTGGAATTAACATATTTAGGTTAAGAAGAAAGTATATAGATTGTTAAGTAAGTTTAATATATTTGAGAGGTAAGAAAATGCCATTAGGAATTGATCTAACACAGATTTTACTGCACATGTTCAATGTGGTTATTCTTTTTGGAGGTCTGTACGTTATTATATATGCTCCTGTGAAGAAGATAATGCAGCAGAGAGAAGAGCATTATAAAGAAATGGATGAAACAGCTCAGAAGATTTTATCTGAGGCTGAACAGAAGAATGCTGAATATGAAGAAAAACTGAAAAATGTTGACTCAGAGATTTCACAGCAGAAGAAGAAGGCATCTATGGATATCGCTACAATGAGATCAAATGCAGAGGCTGAAGCAAAAGAAACTGCAGCTAAGATTATAGAAGATGCTAAGAAGGATGCTGAGAATCAGAGAAATGCAATCGTAGAATCAGCTAAGAAGGATATTACAGCTATGGTTGAGGATGCAACTCGTAAGGTTGTTCTTGCTGGTAATACTAGTGAAGCATATGACATGTTTCTTGATAATGCTGAAAGGAGCGATAGTTAAGTGGCGGAAGAAAAGATTGTTAAGGCCCTGCTCTATGCTCCTGCAGAACCTGATGCCACTCAGAAGAAAAGATTCACCGATTTTATCGTAAAGAAGTACGGCGAAGATATTCCATTTGAGTGGATAGAGGATAAGAAACTAAGTTCTGGGTTCAAGCTTGTAGTTGGCGAGGAGGTCTATGACTGGACAAATGAAGGTCGTCTTCATCAGTTAGAGGGAATGCTTCGTGAACTTAAGGAAGAAAAGGTTTCTTCTGGTTCAGAGCTCATTTCTCTTATGAAGAGCAGTATCTCAGAGTGGCAGCCTCAGGTTATCGCTGAGGAAGAAGGTCACGTTGAGACAGTTGGTGACGGAATCGTATTTGTTGATGGACTTAAGTCTGTAATGTATGGCGAGATTGTTGTATTCGAGTCAGGCGTTAAGGGAATGGTTCAGGAACTTAGACCATCGGATATAGGTGTAATCCTCTTCGGTGATGATACTGATGTTACTGAAGGCAGCAGGGTTATGAGAACTGGCAAGACTGCTGGTATACCAGTTGGTGATGGCTTCCTTGGAAGAGTTGTTGATCCACTTGGTAATCCAATAGATGGTGAAGGTCCTATCGATGCTGACGATTATAGAGCAGTTGAGACAGCTGCGCCTGGTATCGTAGAGAGACAGTCTGTTGATTCTCCTATGAATACTGGTATTTTGTCTATCGACTCTATGTTCCCTATTGGTAAGGGACAGCGTGAGCTTATTATCGGAGATAGACAGACAGGTAAGACAGCGATAGCGTTGGATACTATACTTAATCAGAAAGATAATGATGTTATCTGTATATATGTTGCCATCGGACAGAAGGCAAGTAGTGTGGCACAGCTTGTAGGTACTCTTAAGAAGAAGGGTGCACTTGACTATACTATAGTTGTAGCCGCAAATGCATCTGAACCAGCACCTATTCAGTATATTGCTCCATATTCTGGAACATCTCTTGCTGAATACTTTATGTGGAAGGGTAAAGATGTACTTATAGTGTATGATGATCTGTCAAAGCACGCTATAGCTTATAGAGCTTTGTCACTTCTTCTTGAAAGGTCTCCAGGTCGTGAGGCTTATCCAGGAGATGTATTCTATCTGCATTCAAGACTGCTGGAGAGATCTGCACGTCTTTCGGATGAGCTTGGTGGTGGTAGTATCACAGCTCTTCCTATAGTTGAGACACAGGCTGGAGATGTATCAGCATATATTCCTACAAATATCATTTCCATCACAGATGGACAGATATTCCTTGAGAGTGATCTTTTCTTCTCGGGTCAGAGACCTGCCGTTAACGTTGGTCTGTCTGTATCCCGTGTTGGTGGAGCGGCACAGACTAAGGCTATGAAGAAGGCTGCGGGTACACTTCGTCTTGATCTTGCACAGTATCGTGAGATGGAGATATTCACACAGTTCTCTAGTGACCTTGATGATGCAACTAAGAGACAGCTTGCTTATGGACAGGGACTTATGCATCTGCTGAGACAGCCTCAGAATAACCCATTTAAGCTTCATGAGCAGGTTATTATGCTTGTGGCAGCTTCAGCTAAGGTTATGGTTGGTCTTCCAATAGATGATATAGGTCATTTCAGAAATGAACTGCTCGCATATTTCCATGAGGAAGAGGATGCGCTTTGCAAGTCTATTGATTCAACAGGTCAGCTTTCGGATGACGATAAACAGATAATCATAGATGCAGCGACTAAGTTCCGTGAATCATATAAACCTGAATAAATTAGTGGCATATGCCACATATGAGTAAAAATGGCTAATACAAAAGAGATTAAAAATAGAATAGGCAGCGTACAGAATACGCAGAAGATTACAAATGCGATGTACCTAATCTCTTCTACGAAGATGCGTAAGGCTAAGGAAGAACTGGATAGAACCAGACCTTACTTTGAGCTTCAGGAACATGAGATTCGTCGTATCTTCCAGACGGAGATAGATATCACCAGCCGTTACTTCTATCCAAAGACAGGTAGAAAGCCTGCGGAGACTTATGCGTACTTGATAATTACTGCTGATAAGGGTCTTGCTGGTGCTTATAACCAGAATGTTATAAAGCTGGCAGAAGAAGAGATGGCTAAGCATAAGAAGACTAAGCTCTATGTTGTTGGTGAGTATGGACGTAGGTACTTTACACGTAGACATTATGAGTTGGAGAAGTCCTTCTTATATACGGCGCAGAATCCTTCATTTTCGAGAGCGCGTGAGATAAGTTCGATACTGCTTGAGAAGTATGACAACAAGGAGATTGATGAGATTCGTATCATATATAGTGATATGGAGAGTGAGTTTTCTACAGTTGTTAAAATGATGCGCCTGCTCCCATTTGACAGAAAGGAGTTCTGGACTAAGCAGGAGGAAAGAAACGAGAAGGATGTTCACTACGAGTTCTATCCAAATGTTAACGAGGTAATCAACCGTGTTATACCTGGATATGTTTCAGGATGTATATACGGCGCACTTGTAGATAGTTTCTCTGCAGAACAGAATGCACGTATGACTGCTATGGATTCTGCAAACAAGAATGCTGAGGCGCTTCTTGCTGATCTGAAGGTTCAGTATAACAGAGTTCGTCAGGCTGCTATCACTCAGGAGATTACTGAGGTTGCGGCAGGTGCGAAGGCTCAGAGGAAGAAGCGTAAGGCGGAAGAGTAAGTATAGATTTTTGATTATAAATGAAGTTTGAGGAGGCCACACATTGAATAGTGGAGTCTTAAGTAAAGGAAAAGTAATACAGGTTTCTGGACCTGTTGTAGATGTGCTCTTTGAGTCGGGACATTTACCAAAGCTGAGAGACGCTCTTAAGGTAACGGTAGATGAAAATGAGCTGACTATGGAAGTAGCACAGATGCTGGGCGAGGGCGTAGTTAGATGCGTAGTTCTTGGTTCCAGTGATGGTCTTGCGAGAGGAATGGAGGTTTCACAGACTGGAGCTGGTATATCAGTTCCTGTCGGAGATGCAACTATTGGACGTATGTTCAATGTTCTCGGAGATCCAATAGATGGCGGAGACAAAATAGCTGATTCTCAGGAAAGATGGAATATACATAGACCAGCTCCAAAGTTTGAGGAGCAGAATGTATCTGTTGAGATTCTTGAAACTGGTATCAAGGTTATCGACCTTCTTGAGCCATATGCAAAGGGTGGTAAGATTGGTCTGTTCGGTGGTGCCGGTGTTGGTAAGACTGTTCTTATACAGGAGCTTATTCACAACGTAGCTATGGAGCACGGTGGTTATTCAATCTTCACTGGTGTTGGAGAGCGAAGCCGTGAGGGTAACGATCTCTGGAATGAGATGAAGGAGAGCGGAACTATAGATAAGACAGCCATGGTATTTGGACAGATGAATGAGTCACCTGGTGTCCGTATGAGAGTTGCTCTTACAGGACTTACTATGGCAGAGTACTTTAGAGATGTACAGCATAGAGACGTGCTTCTCTTTATAGATAATATATTCAGATTTGTTCAGGCTGGTTCTGAGGTTTCTACACTTCTTGGACGTATGCCTTCAGCCGTTGGTTATCAGCCAACACTTGCACAGGAGATGGGTGCTCTTCAGGAGCGTATTACTTCCACATCTGCTGGTTCAGTTACATCTGTTCAGGCTGTATACGTGCCTGCCGATGACCTTACAGACCCAGCGCCTGCAACAACATTTACCCATCTGGATGCTACTACAGTTCTTAGCCGTAGAATTGCTGAGCAGGGTATCTATCCTGCCGTTGATCCACTTGCATCAACATCCCGAATTCTGGAAGCTGATGTGGTTGGTGAGGAGCATTACAAGGTTGCTCGTGAGGTTCAGGAGTATCTTCAGAAGTATAATGAACTTCAGGATATCATCGCAATCCTTGGTATGGATGAGCTTTCAGATAGAGATAAGGATGTAGTTAACCGTGCTCGTAAGATACAGAGATTCCTGGCACAGCCTATGTTCGTTGCTGAGAAGTTTACTGGTATGGATGGTGTATATGTACCTGTAAGTGAGACGGTTAGAGGCTTTAAGGCTATTATCTCTGGTGAATATGATGATCTTCCTGAGGCTGCTTTCTACAATGTTGGTACTCTCGAAGATGCTATTCGTAAGGCGGAGACTCTGTAATCTTTCGTACTTACATATCATTTTTTGAGGAAGATAAATGGATTTATTTAATGCAAAAATTATAGAAGCGGATAGTACCTTCTATTCTGGCACTATGCAGTCGCTGGTTGTTCCGACTATTGATGGACAGTATGGTGTGCTTGCACATCATCAGAACCTCATGGTTGCTGTGATTCCTGGTCTTCTTAAGTTTATGGATGAGGAAGGAAACTGGCAGGAGGCTTCTGTATCAGATGGTATGATGCGTATCGAGGATGGCGAAGTGCTTATCCTTGTTGATGCTGCTGAGTGGCCATATGAGATAGATGCTGAGAGAGTCAGACAGAAAGAGGCTGCGGCTAGAGAGGCTATGCTTCAGAAAAGAAGCGTTAGAGAATATACTCTTGCTGAGGCGAGTCTCAAGAGAGCTATCTCGCGTATGAAGATTAAAGACGGAGACCATATGGGTTAAGCGTATGCCACGATTAACGGGTTCGGAAACTAAAGAAGAGTTAGAAAAGCGTTATGGTATAGATTTGTCTCCAGAGTCTATCAGGAAAAGAACTATCAGAGATGTAGTTATCTTGATATTTGTCGGTATCATTTACTATATTGTTGTTAAATATACTGACTTTGGACTGAAATGCTATATACATGAGCTTACTGGTTTTGACTGCCCGGCTTGTGGTACTACTAGAATGATTGTTTCGGTATCAAAACTGGAAATCGCAAAGGCTTTTCGATATAATAGATTTATGTTTGTGACATTTCCCTTTGTTGTAGGGGAAGTTATCTACTTTTTCTATATCAACGAAGCGAAGAAACCAGTGAATAAGATTAATCAGGTGATTATCTTTATATGGCTCGGTCTTTTTGTATTATATGGCGTGCTTAGAAATATCCTGCCGATATAGTGGGAATGGGCTGTCGTATGATTACATTTAGATATAACTTAATGTGTTTTAAGGAAGGAAGGGAGAAAGTATATGGAAAGTATGAAGAAGTACATTGCTGAGTTTATTGGAACATTTACACTTGTATTCATCGGATGCGGTACTGCTATGCTTGTTGGATGCGATGCAGCCAGTGGCTGTGGATATATCCTGACAGCGTTTGCATTTGGACTTGCGATTGTTGCACTTGCTTATGGCGTAGGTAACATCTCAGGCGGACATGTTAACCCTGCCGTATCACTGGGCGTACTTATCAGTGGAGGTATGTCTGTTGGTGATTTCTTTGGATATGTAGTTGCTCAGTGCCTTGGAGCTCTTGCGGGTTCAGGCGTTCTTGCTTGTATCTTTGGACTTGGTGGAGTTGAGGATAAGACAGGCGGTTATGGCACAAATGGTCTTGCTGGTGTTGGAGATAGTGTAGGAGCTGGCATCTTAGTAGAGATTATACTGACATTCCTTTTCGTTATATTAATCCTTGGTGTGACATCTAAGAATCAAAATCATGGTTCATTTGGTGGACTTATTATAGGTCTCACACTTGTAGGAATTCATATTATAGGTATTGGACTTACAGGAACAAGTGTAAATCCAGCTAGAAGTCTTGGACCTGCTATTGTAGCAGCCATTGACGGAAATACAGCACCTATGCAGGTTGTTTGGGTATTTATAGTAGCACCTCTTATTGGTGGCGCTCTTGCAGAATTTGTATATAAGTTCCTTGAATCTGCAAAGGAAACTAAAGAATAATCGGGTGGTATACTATGGACGATAATAACATGAATCCATATTCAGGAGATCCTAGCTTCAATCCATATGCGGGAGATCCAGCTGGGACAGAACCAGTTGTAAATGATGCTGTTAGCTTTGATGCGACAGCAAGCGAGCCAGTATCTAGTGTGAGCGCTTCTGATCCATATGGTCAGCCGGTACCAAGCGTTAGTGAGCCAACAGCGCCAGTGTCTAGTACACCAGATCCATATGGCCAGCCAGTACCAAGCGTTAGTGAGCCAACAGCGCCAGTGTCAAGTACACCAGATCCATATGGCCAGCCAGTACCAAGTGTTAGCGAGCCAACAGCGCCAGTGTCAAGTACACCAGATCCATATGGCCAGCCAGCGCCAAGTACTAGTCAGCCAACTCAGGGTATAGCAGATCCATATGGTCAGCCAACACCAAGTACACCAAGTACTCCGAATCCATATGGCCAGCCAGCTGGTAATGTATATACACCAAGCAATAATTATGGTGGTCCAACAAATGGATATACTGGTCCAACTAATAGTTATGGCGGAAATAGTTATAATTCATCATATAATGGAACAGGTTATAATGCTACTAGACCTACTCTTCAGCCAGAAGATGGTAAGGCTACAGCGGGTATTATATTATCAATATGTTCACTTGTATTCTGTTGCTTGGGAGTAATCCTTGCACCTATCGGAATGGTTCTTAGTAAGCAGGCTATAAATGCTGGAAATGATTCTGGTAAAGCTAAGGCAGGATGGATATGTGGTATTATAGGTCTTGTACTCAATATCCTGTTTATCGTAATGTACATTGTGCTTATAGCACTTGGAATAGCTAATAGCTAATATAGCAAATGATATATTGCTGATAGAAAGAAATGTTATGAATCGGAATTATTGACTGATTCACTTGCGTTATCAATCGCCTCTTCGTAGCCCTTAAGGGCTGCGAATGGGGCGAATATTTTTGCTCTGTTTTCTTGAGACATGTGTGGATGGCGAGCTTCGAACTCGTCTCCCTTATGAACAGGTCGTTCCATATTTATTATATCTTTATATTCTTCACTGTAATCTATATTCATATCAGGATTTATGTCCTCCAATTTGAGAGTTACGTTCTCTGGTGGTTGCACCTTCTAGATAATTGGTTCCTTTTAATACTGCATTTTTACCGTACTTACCCTGGATTTCGAGGAGAGCTCTCTGGAGTTTTTTCTCCTGCTCTGCCTCTTTATAGTCTGTGAATAGATCCATTTGCTGGTAGTTTTCAGATTCCTTCTTCAGGTTGTTGGCGGCAATGGTTATTCGTCTGACGGTTACGCCAGGATTTACTATTCTGTCAAAGAGAGACAGCATTCCTGCCATAATCTTCTGGGTAGAGCTTGTGTGATCACCAAAGTTTACTGTTCCGTGAGAAGGTATGGGAACCATTCTTCCGTAGTAGTCGATAGCTACATCGCCATCGTAAGTACCATTATCAACAGATTCTCTGTCGTAACCAATGGTAAGGGTGAAGGAGTCGGAGAGTACCTTCTTGGATACCATATCGAGAACTAGGAGGTCTGTCATTTCAGCTACTATGATACGTGCTTTATCGGTTGGATAAGGTTCCTGAAGTACCTGACCGGATGATAGAGAGTTGGTACTTGGCTTGTATCCCTTTATATCCTTGATAAGTGTTGGTTCAATTCCCCATGCGTGATCTATAAGGATTTCGGCATCTATTCCGAAGTTTTTATATATGTACTCTTCGTTATATATGCTTTCGCGGGCCAGCTGTCCCATAGTATATATCTTCATTCTAGCCAGGCGTCTTGCGGTTCCTGGACCGATGCGCCAGAAGTCAGTAAGCGGCTTATGTCCCCACAGAAGCTTTCTGTATGACATTTCATCCAGTTCTGCTATACGAACTCCGTCCTTATCCGCAGGCATATGTTTTGCAACTATGTCCATAGCAATCTTTGCGAGATACATATTTGTTCCAATTCCAACGGTTGCTGTGATTCCTGTTTCTTCCAGTACCGACTTGATTATCGTGATAGCAAGTTCATGGGCGGTCTTTTTGTAGATGGAGAGGTAGCTCGTTACATCCATAAAGACTTCGTCTATGCTGTATACATGAATATCCTCGGAGGAAATGTATCTAAGATATATATTATATATATCGGTAGAGTACTTGATGTATCTTGCCATTCTAGGAGGAGCGATGATAAAGTCCACGTGCTTTCCGGTATGCTTCTCATAATCGCTCAGAACCTTCTTTGCTTCGAAGAGACGCGCTCTGCCGGAGATTCCGTATGCTTTAAGGGATGGAGATACCGCAAGGCAGATGGTTTTATCTGTTCTTGATTCGTCTGCTACCACGAGGTTTGTGGTGAGCGGATCTAGTCCACGTTCAAAACACTCGACGGAAGCGTAGAATGACTTAAGATCGATAGCTATATATTTTCTATTTTTTGTACTTTTTTCGTCCATAAATATATAATTTCACATTAATTTTATATGTGCAAGTTGACTGCATCATTAGAGTTGCACAAATATTTTTGTACAATATGCACAAAAAAGTCGAATGATTTTCTAGCGTACTACTGATGCAACTATATTGCTTGTATGTTACAATTAAATTGGCGGTTAAGCTAGCTGTGCATTAATAGTATAGCATTTATGCGGCTGATTGCCTAGTCGACGATCCCTTTGAAACTATACAGGAGAAGGGAGGTGGAGTGAGATGTTAAACATAGAAGTTCAGTTATGTGGATTTGTATTTGATCTAATCCTTATATTCTTTATTTCCAGACATGAGAGTGTAGGTCTTAAGAGTGAGAAGATATTCAGACAATGTCTTATAATCTATACAGCTTGTGTTGCTCTTGATATTTCCTCCATCATCGCAATTGAGTATGATAAGGTCTTGCCTCTCTATGTAGTGCATCTTGTATGCAAGCTTTATCTTGTATCTCTTGTGACAGCGTCATACTTTGCATTTGCTTATACCTATAATACAGTTATTCATATGAGGGAAAATGCTACATTTAAGAGAGCAGTTCTCATTTTGGGTTTAGTAGGTGCGGCACTGATATTTATATCTCCGATTTCCTATTATCATCAGGGAAGAATAGTTTATAGTTATGGTCCGTCGGTAATAATGACCTATATATTCTCACTGCTTTTTATCATATCAACGCTTATTACAACATTTGTGTACGCGGGTATGATGAATATGCATAGACGTAAGGCTATTAGATCGTGGATGGCACTTGAGATAGCCGCTGCAGTGGTTCAGTTCTTTGCACCATATGCGCTCTTGGTTGGCTTTGGTTCAGCACTCGGACTTTTCATCCTCTACTCAGAGCTTGAGAATCCAGAGGTCTACCTTGATAGGGTAGCGGGTTGTTTTTCATTTGAAACCTTTAGAATGTATATCGGACAGGAGTACGAGAATCTTAAGAGTTACTCTACTGTTATAGTTTGTAATGATGTTGAGATTAAGAAGAATGATGATGATGATAAGAGGAAGATCATCGTTGAGATGTCTGAGTTCCTCAATTCATTTAACTTCGCTAAGCTCTTTAGGTTAAATGATAACGACTTTGCGCTTGTCTATGACAAGGGACAGCGAGAGATGAACGAGATTGAGAGTGCGGTAAATCTGGATGTTATCAGAGAACGTTTTAAGAGTAAATGGGGCGAAAACTCGGTACTTAATACTAGGTTTCTTTATATACCAAATGGACATATAGTATCCTCAGCGGAGGAGTTCATTGAAGTATATGAGAGAAATCGCTTCAGGTTCGAAAAAGACGAAGATATGAGAATACTTGATGAGTCTGCAGGACAGGACATCAAGGAATACAGACAGATGGTGCTTGAGATTAAGGATGCGCTGCAAACTGACAGGGTTGAGGTCTTCTATCAGCCAATCTACTCGATCGAGACGGGTAAGTTTGTATCAGCTGAAGCGCTTGCACGTATTAGAGGTAAGGATGGCAAGCTTATAATGCCGGGAAGATTTATTCCGGTTGCTGAAGAATCTGGACTTATTGAGGCAATAGGTGAGAGAGTCTTTAGTAAGACTTGCAAATGTATCAAAGAGCATAATCTTAAGATGAAGGGTGTGGACTACGTTGAGGTTAACCTTTCGGTTTCTCAGTGTGAGAACCCTATGCTTTCTAGCACATATGATGAGATAATGAAGTTAGAAGAGGTTCATCCTAAGGAGATTAATCTTGAGATAACGGAAAGCTCAACGCTCAATCAGAGAAATATATTGCTGGAAAATATGAATCGTCTTATGAATATGGGATGTGGATTTTCACTTGATGACTTTGGTACAGGAGAATCAAACCTTAACTACATCGTTGATATGCCTGTAAATATAGTGAAGTTTGATAGAAGTATGGTTCAGGATTACTTTACCAATAAGCGAGCCGAGATAGTCATGAGAGCAACAGTTGGAATGATCAAGGATTTGGGACTAAAGATTGTTGCAGAGGGAGTTGAGACAGAGGAACAGGTTGAGGGTATAAAACAGCTGGGTATAGATTATATTCAGGGTTATTACTATTCAAAACCTCTATCCAAAGAAGATTTTATACAGTTTATTGAAACAAGAAACGCTTCATGATGAACTGACACAGGATAAAGCATCCTCTCGCTTTATCCTTATACATATAGTCAGACTCATGAATAAGTGGTTAGCTTCAGATTAAGCTAAGCCGTGGGGTGACCTTTCTCGGGTCACCCCATTTTCGTTGAAGTATTGTATTGTGAATGCTAAAATGAAGAGTGGTCTGATTAAGAAAAGATCAGGTTTGAAAGGGATATAGATATGAAGATTTTACATACGGCGGATATACATCTTGATTCGAAGATGACACGCCATTTTGATAAGGATAGAGCAAAGACGAGGAGAAATGAGCTGCTTGCGACATTTAATAATATGGTGAACTATGCAGCGAAGGAAGGCGTCACAGCGATTATTATAGCTGGTGATCTTTTTGATATTCCTTCGGTGTCAGCTACTGCAAGAAATTCTGTGCTCGCCGGTATAACTTCGAATCCGGAGATAACATTTTTCTATCTTCGCGGTAATCATGATGCGACTGGATTTATTCAGGATGTTATAAAGAAACAGGGAGATTTGCCTCGAAATCTGAAGCTTTTTGAAAATGACTGGACCAGCTATACCCTGGAAGAGGATGGCGTTGAGGTTGTGATTACTGGAGCGGAAATGACGCACGAAAATAATCGTCATCTAGTTGATAGCCTGGTACTAGATCAGAGCAAGTTTAATATAGTGACTCTTCATGGTCAGGAGACAGAGAATTCTTCTGATAAAAAAGCTGAGGTTATACCACTTCGTGACTATCGTAATCGTGGTATAGATTATATGGCACTTGGACATATACATGAGCCTAAGATAGAGCAACTGGATTCCAGGGGTAGGTATTCATATCCTGGATGTCTTGAAGGTAGAGGCTTCGATGAGTGCGGACCTCGAGGCTTTAATATGCTTACGATTACTAAGGGTGAGTCGGGAGCAAGTGCACCAACATTCGAGGTGGAGTTTATTCCATTCGCAGAAAGAGTTATGCATGAGTTAGATATAGACGCGAAGGAGCTTTTGACATCAGATGATGTTATAGCGCGAGTTCGTGAGATGGCTGCGGCACAGAATGTGCTGGATAGAGATATGGTTAAGGCTCAGATATGTGGTGGCGCTTCTCTTGATGCTGAGTTTGATCTTAGATATATAGAGAAGATGCTGGAGGGGGATTTCTACTATATCACAGTAAGAGATAAGTCGAGCCCGATTATTGATTATGATTCATTTATGTATGATAAGACTCTCAAGGGTGAATTCATCAGAAATATAAGGGCTGAGCAGGAGGCTGGGAAGCTTTCTGAGGACGAGGCGGCTCAGATTATCAAGACTGGAGTTTTACTGCTTGCAGGAGAGGAGGCCTTATCATGAGACTGATTAGTTGTCATATAGAGAACTTTGGAAAGCTCTCGAATGTTGATATAGATTTTAATGGTTCGGTCCATAAGATATGTGAGAGAAATGGATGGGGTAAGACTACTCTCAGTTCTTTTATCCTCTCTATGTTCTACGGACTTGAGGGAACTAACAAGAAGAAGTATGAAGAAAATGAGAGAAAGCAGTATCTTCCTTGGAATAGTGGATATTTCGGTGGAGAGCTTACATTTGAGGTAGATGGAAAGAAGTATATTATCCTTCGTAACTTCGGGAAGAAGGATAATGAGGCTACCTTCCAATTGCTGGATGCCAGTACTAGGCTCGAGTCAGGGGACTACTCAGAGAAGATAGGCGAGGAACTTTTTGGAGTTAATCGTGAGTCCTTTGTTAGAACGGCATTTATTGGACATAATGATATCAAGTATCAGGGATCAAACAGTGTGATAAATGCAAAGGTAGGTTCCTTGTCCCAGCAGGGGGATCTGGAGAATTATGATAAGGCCAAGGCCCTTTTAAAGGATTATCTGAATGGTAAATCTCCGACTAGATCTACTGGTGAGCTGAGTAAACTTAAGAACTCTATAAGTGAACTAGAACGTGATATTGCTACGACAGAAGATTTAGAGAAGCGTCTAAATGATGTAAGAGAGAATATATCCAGTGAAGAGAGGAAGCTCTCGGCTTTAGAAGAACGTAATAAGGCTCTTACAGAGGCGAGAAATATGAGGTCTGAAATCGATGGCCTCGAGAAGAGTGTTAAAGCTCTTCCGGGAATCGATAAGTCTAAGATGGATAGACTCGCGAAGATCTTCGAATCTGGAGTTCCAGAGGAGCAGGAGTTTGATGACAAGATAGGAGTATGCAACGAGGTACAGAATCTGATCCAGAAGAATGATACTTTGGAAATGATGATTGAAACCATAATCGATAATGCTGAGAATGCTGCTAACACAGACGATAAGGTTCAGCAGGCAAGAGCAGATCTTGTATCGAAGAGAAAGCGATTAACGGTATTTAGCATCGTATCTATCATTGTTGGAATTGCGATTATAGTACTTGCGGCTGTGCTCAAGAAGAGTATTCTGATGTATGCTATAGCGGGAGGTACTGTGTTTATCCTCGAGGGAATTATCACTATGTATAAGACTCTTTCTGAGAAGGTGGTCTATACAGGTGGCACGGGAGCCTCGCAGACTAGTATAAATGATAAGAATCAGATAGAAAGATATAAGCAGAATATCAAGGCAAATAACGATACTATCAAGTCCTATGAGAATGAACTGAAGGAATTCTTTGCTAGATTCGGCGCTTCTTACTCAAGAGTAGATGCTGAGAACTTCTTATATGATCTTAAGTCTAAGGCTAAGGAATATAAGGAAACTATAGTAAATATAGAACTTTACGATAATCAGACCAGAGATATTCAGAATGAACTTGCTGAGAAGAAGGCAAGCTGGGATAGATTTATAGATTCGCATCCTGAACTTAAGGGTGAGGATGCTGATGTAATAAGTCTTTTAAATGAGTTTAATTCTGAGATGAATGAATCAAGAAGTATCATAGCTAGACTCACTCAGGAACAGCAGGATATTCTGGAAAGAATAGATGATCTAAATGATAAAAAAGATCAGCTAGCTGGTATGAAGGAGTATCAGTCAGAATTATCAGCGAGATACGATATAGTTAAGAAGACGGATAAGTATCTGACTAGTGCAAAGGATAACTTTGTAGCTGCTTATATGGCACCGCTTAAGACATCATTTGAAAAGTATTATGAAACTCTTACTGGCGATAAGGGAGACTTTGAGATAGATGCAAGCCTTTCTATATCTCTTAGAGAAGAGGGGGCGTATCACGATGTAGAGACTCAGAGTGATGGTATCGGTGATATGATAGGTCTTGCCGCTCGTATGGCATTACTAGATTCTATGTATGAAGGTGAGAAGCCATTTATCATAATGGACGATTCATTTGTTAACTTAGATGATACGAATCTTGTGGGAGCAAAGAAGTTTCTGGATGAGATAAGTAAGGAGTACCAGGTCATATATCTGACCTGCCACTCCCATTAATTCTTGACAATATTTCTTAGCCATACACCCTTCTTAACAAGGACAAAGCCTATGATACATTTGATAAGATCTGCAGCGTGAACTAGTGCGAAGATAGTTGCGGGTCCCAGGTCTGTACCTCGTACAAGTATGTTCGCCAGTGGTACGCTGACTGTCAGGATAAATACACTATCGAATAAAAATGTGATAATAGTTTTTCCGCCAGCTCTTATGGTAAAGTAGGATGTATGAAGAAATGCATCCTTTGGCATAATGAGTGCCTGTACCATAATGAAGTGTGTTGCTACAAGTCGTGCCAGATCGTTGGTACCCTTGTAGGCCTGAGGAAAAAGTCCTGCCAGGCTGAACATTATAAGTCCTATAACTGCTGATGAAGCTATAGCAAAGGCGATGATCTTAGTATCATCTTCCTTTGCTTTTTTCATATCTCCTGCACCAAGGTGCTGACCTATGATTATTGCTACGGCGTCGCCCATGGCGACAAATACTATATTAAAGAGGTTGTTGATGGTCGTAGATATATTCATTCCGGCGACAACATTTAGACCACGTATTGAATATGCCTGGTTCAGCATAGCTATTCCGATAGACCATAGTCCTTCATTTAAGAGTAGTGGTGCGCCGGTGAGAATGTACTTTCCAACTAAATGAAGCGGAACCTTTATAGTTTTATATATTCCAGAAAGATATGGATGAGTAGCTTTATGTCTTATGCACCATATGATGACTATCGACATTTCTACAAGTCGTGCAAGTACGGTGGCTAGCGCGGCGCCTCTAACTCCCATGGCTGGAAGTCCTAGCTTTCCGAAGATAAGGATATAATCCAGAACTAGGTTTGATAGTACGGCTGCTACACCTGCAATCATCGGAACCTTAGTCTCTCCACATTCACGAAGTGTGCTGCAGTAAACCTGAGTTATATATACAGCAGGAAGCATGAAGAGAACCACTCCGAGATACGATAAACCGTAGTTAAGTGTAGCTTCGAGATTGCCGCCTTCGTTCGAGCTGTGAAGATATAGACCTATTATATTTGGACCAAACTTAAGTAAGATAAAGACTATGACCACAGTGATAATAAATCCGAGCCACAGTTTATATCTAAAGGTATGTCTTATACCTTCATGGTCGTTATTGCCATAATACTGAGCGGTGAAGATTCCTACACCAGATAGTCCGCCAAAGATGAAGAGATAGAATATGAAAATAAGCTGGTTTACTATAGAGACACCTGACATCTGCTCTGTACCCAGCTGACCAACCATTATATTGTCTAGGAGACTGACAAAGTTAGACATTCCATTTTGTATCATTATAGGAAGTGCAACGCCAAGTAGCATCTTATAGAATGCCGAGTCTCCTATGTATTTTTTCCTCACCTTTGTTAACATTTAATAATTCCTTAGTAGTATAATTTTAGACGGATAGCGTCTATTATAACAAAAATATATATCATTTCAATATATTGTTAGTTTAATTTATAAAGGAGGGAAATGAATGGACATGCCAAAGGACCCTATAATGCTGATGAGTTTTCTGAATACTCAGCTTAGAGATAACTATAGTTCGCTTACAGAACTTACAAAGAGCTACGGCGTAAGTGAGGATGAGATTATCTCAAAACTTGAGGCTGTGGGATATCATTACGATACAGAGCGAAATGCTTTTGTTCTTGCGTAAAGGCGTAAAATCATATATAGTAACATTTGGACTTCAAGTTAGATAAATATAACTTAACAATAAACTAATATTTTAAAGAGGAGAAAGATTATGAGTAAGAAACCTGTAGTACTTATGATACTGGATGGATACGGTGAGTCAGATATCCAGGATTCAAATGCTGTAGCATTAGCAAAGACTCCAGTAATGGATAAGTTAAAGGCAGAGTGTCCTTACCAGAGAGGACTTGCTTCAGGAATGGCAGTTGGTCTTCCTGATGGACAGATGGGTAACTCTGAGGTTGGTCACATGAATATCGGTTCAGGTCGTATCATTTATCAGGACCTGACACTTATTACAAAGTTTATTCAGGATGGAGATTTCTTCAAAAATGAGGAACTCCTTCGTGCAATCAATAACTGCAAGGAGAAGGGTTCAGACCTTCATCTCTGGGGACTTCTTTCAGATGGTGGTGTACATAGTCACAATACTCACCTCTATGCAATCCTTGAGATGTGCAAGAAGGAAGGTCTTGAGAATGTATACATTCACCCATTCTTCGATGGAAGAGATACACCTCCTGCATCAGGTAAGGATTACCTTCAGGAGCTCATCGATAAGACAGTTGAGATTGGTGTAGGTAAGGTTGCTTCTATGAGTGGACGTTACTATGCTATGGATAGAGATAACAACTGGGATCGTATCCAGAAGGCTTATGACTCACTTGTTCTTGGTGAGGGCGTTAAGGCTACAGATCCTATCGAAGCTATGCAGAAGTCATATGATGACGGTGTAACAGATGAGTTCGTTCTTCCAACAGTTATCACAGATGAAACTGGTGCTCCACTTTCAGTAGTTAAGGAAGGAGATTCAGTTATCTTCTTTAACTTCCGTCCAGATAGAGCACGTGAGATAACAAAGGCATTTTGCCTCTCAGATGAAGATATTGCTTCTCAGGATGGTGATGCATCAGATTCTAAATGTATCAAGTCTCTTAAGAGAGCAAAGGGATTCCTCCCTATTACATATGTATGCTTCAAGGATTATGATGAGACAATTCCTAACAAGTTTGTTGCTTTCAAGAAGCAGGAGATTACTAATACATTTGGTGAGTACCTTGCTAACAAGGGACTTAAGCAGCTCAGACTTGCTGAGACAGAGAAGTATGCTCACGTAACATTCTTCTTCAATGGTGGTATCGAGGAGCCTAACAAGGATGAGGATAGAATCCTCGTTAATTCACCAGCAGTTGCTACATATGATCTTCAGCCAGAGATGAGTGCTCCAGAAGTTGGAGAGAAGCTTGTTGCAGCTATCAAGTCAGGTGAGTATGATGTTATCATCATTAACTTTGCTAACCCAGACATGGTTGGACATACAGGAGTTCTCGATGCAGCTATTGCAGCAGTTGAGACGGTAGATAAATGTGTTGGAGATGCAGTTGAGGCTGTTAAGGAAGCTGACGGAGTTCTCTTTATCTGTGCTGACCACGGAAATGCTGAGCAGATGAAGAACTATGAGACTGGCGAGCCACATACAGCTCATACAACAAATCCAGTTCCATTCATCCTTTACAATTACGATGAGAACTATACACTTAAGGAAGGCGGTAAGCTCTGCGATATCGTACCTACACTTCTTGAGGTGATGGGTATGGAGCAGCCAGCAGAGATGACTGGACAGTCACTTCTGGTTCGTAAGTAATATATAGAAGATATTAAATCTTGGAAGAAGCACCTCTGGCCTAAAAGCTAGAGGTGTTTTTTTCTTCATTTTCTTGCAAAGATGCTGTGTTTTTGGTATCTTACTAGGTATGTTGTTCATTACGTATATTTGTCACTATGGTTAAAGTATTTGATTTTAGGAGGTTTTATGCAGTTAAAAAGAAATGATGACACTAACAATGATAACGTCGCGGGGACGGGAAGTGGCGAGTATTACGGAGATGCATCAGCAAATCCTTCAGTGAACGAAAGAACAGTAAACTTTGGTGCAAATGGACCTTATGAGTCTTCTAATCCTTATGGCTCATCGTCAATGTCGGGCCTTAATCAGCCAGGTGGAGCAAATCAGCTAGGTGGGATAGGGCAACCACAGGGGATGGGAAGTCCCTATAGACCAGGTCAGCCAGGTGGAGTAAATCAGCCGGGTGGGATGGGTCAGCCACAGGCGGTGGGAAGTCCCTATAGACCAGGTCAGCCAGGTGGAGTAAATCAGCCGGGTGGGATGGGTCAGCCACAGGCGGTGGGAACTCCATACAGACCAACTCAGGAGCCTATCATTCATAAGAAGGGAATCAATCCTTTATTTATTATCCTTCCGATTGTCCTTGTAGTAGTAATCTTCTTTGCATCACAGTTTAATAAGATATTTGGAAAATCGAAGTATATTCCAGGAACATACTCAGAAGGAATACTCACAAATGAGTATTTTGGTTTTAAGGTTGATTGTACTGGAAGCAACTGGACTACGAATGGTTACAGCGGTGATGCAGATGCTGAACAAAGAGCACTTGATTTTGATAGTACAGTTGAAGAATATTATGCTGAAAATCAGCTTAGTATAGAGATTATGGGTTTTGATGTACGTCAGACACCTTATAATGTTAAAGAAGCTGGAACAGACGTTAGTGCACTCATGGAATCCTACAAGGATGATTACGTAAGAAGAATTAATGGCACTGGCACTGGCTATAAGGTTACTAGCATAACTCAGGATAAAATGACAATAGCAGGAAAGACTTACGATGGTTACCTGATTTCTTGTGATTATTCTGAAGGCGGCCAGACAATAAAAGTAAGCATGGTTCAGTTCTTTGTATTTAAAGGAAATTATATGGGATGCTTTTCAGCAGCCTCAACCTCAGAGGGAAAAGCAAAGCTTGTAATACAGAATCATGTATCTAAGTTAGATTAATACTTAAAGATCACTTATAAACTTATAGGTGATCTTTTTTTTATTGCGTGCGTTCTATACATTTAGCTGAATCTTATAAATTGAAAAATCAAAAAATGAAAAATATGTATTGACTTTTATACGAAAATATAATACTATACGTCATATAATATGAAAGATGAAATAATATACGTGACAAAATAATATTATTAGATTATATCGCATACTAAATCGATAGAAAGGAGAATATATGACTTATCAGCTTACAGCACCTCTTCTTGATGCCTGCGTCTTGGGTATAGTTGAGAAGGAGGATGCATACGGTTATACACTGACACAAAAAGTCAGAGAGCTTGTAGATATATCTGAGTCGACCCTATATCCAGTTCTTCGAAGACTTCAGAAGGATGAATGTCTCGTAACCTATGATGCCCCATATCAGGGAAGAAACAGAAGATACTACGCCATCACAGATTATGGAAGACGTCGACTGGCATTCTACAAGGACGAATGGGAAAAATATAAGGAAAACATAGATAAGCTTCTTTTAGATGAAGGAGTACAGGAAGAAGTAAAGAGTGAAGTAGAGGGAAAGGAGGAACAGAGTAATGAATAAGAATACATTTATCAGTGAGCTCTCTAGAAAACTGAGAGGTATTCCGAAGGCAGATTATGATGATGCTATGAATTACTATGTTGAATACTTTCTTGATGCTGAGATAGATGAGACAGCAGATGTTACTCCAATCGTTGGAAGCGTCGATGATGTAGCAGCAAATATTCTCGAAGAATATTCTATTAAGCAGTTTGAAAAGGTTGAGAAGGAGGGCGGTGTCAAGAATAGCACTAAGGGAATCTGGTACGTGATTCTCGGAATCTTTGCTGCACCTATAGCATTTCCGCTTGCTCTTACTGCAGTAATCCTTGTATTTACTTTATTTATAGTTGTTGCTGCGTTGATCGTGTCCTTTATTGCAGCATCAGTTGGTGTTGTTGTTGCAGGTATATTCGCAATTCCTGCTATCTTCTGGGCTGAAACAGGATCACAGGCTATGATCCTTCTGGGATTTGCTTGTGTGACAATAGCTATTGGAACTTTGCTTTGCATAGCATTTTATAAGATAGGCGAATTGATAATCAAAGGATTTATCAAGCTTTTCAGAAATATCGCACAGAAGAAGAAGGTAAACAGAGAGAAAAAAGCTGAGACAGTCTCAAGCGTAAGAACAGACATGCCGGGAGCATCCCCAGATGAGGAGCTTTACCAGCAAGGAGGTGAATCATAATGAAAAAGGGACTAGCTATTACATTAATCATATGCGCGATACTATTCATAGTTGGCGGAGTTCTTATTGTACTTGGTATAGCCAATGGCGGTGCAATGATTTTTAACATAGATTACGCTCACCATAAGGTTAATACATCATCGAGTAAAGAAATCATTTCTGGAAATGAAGATGTAGATCCATTTACAGATATTGAAATAGATGTAGATGCGGCGGCGGTAACTATAGTGAAGGGCGAATCATATCATGTAGATTATAAGCTGAGTGCTGATGCTTATGATAAGGTAGATATAGGTGTGGAAAGCGGAAAGCTTAAGATAAATGCTAAGCATAAGAGTAATTATTTATCTCTTTCCGTAAGTCCATTGCCAGATGATTTAAAGCCATATATCGAGATAACAGTACCTGAAAATGCTGAGCTTAAAGATGGAACGATTACAGTTGATGCTGGAAATATAGGAGTTAAGGATCTATCCTTTGATAACTTTACTGTCGATAGCGATGCTGGAAAAGTTACGCTTGAAAATGCTACTATAGGATCATCAAGTCTTGATACAGATGCTGGTGATATAGATATAACTGGTTCAGATTTAGAAAAACTAACTATAGATACAGATGCTGGCAACATAGATATAGATGAATCAAAGGTTGATAAGCTAGAGGTCAATACAGATTTTGGAGATGTTGATGTGAAGCTTATCGGTGAAGAGGCTGATTACGCATTTGATATAAAGGTCGACGCTGGAGATATTAGCGTTTGCGGCAAGAATATGGGTAATAAGTATAACGCAAATGAAGATAAAGATAAGAAGATTGTTATGAATGTCGATGCAGGCGACGTAGATATTGAGTTCTAATAACCTTCCCCCACATATCGTGGCATTTCGCTTAGTCGGAATGCCACTTTTTTTATGTTCTTTTTCACTTTATGTACGAGTTATGGTAGAATGAGGATTAGTTTTTTATATAAATGCAACAGTAAGCGGACTGAGCTGCACTATAAGAGTATACAGCGAGTCCGGGTGAAATCATAAGGAGAAGAAGTATGATTGACAATGAAAGGATGGTAGTACTGGTTCGCCAAGCTAAATTGGGCGATTCGCACAGCTTCGCTGAGCTTTACACTGCCATTTACCAGGACTTATATAAGACGGCATTATATACTCTGGGGAATGCTGATGATGCAGAGAACGTTGTCAGCGATACGGTTATGGATGCTTATGCCGGGATCTCGAGACTTTATGATGAGAGAAAGTTCCGGGCATGGATATTCCGTATCCTTTCAAACAAATGTAATCGTAAGATTCGTGAGTATGTGAAGAGACGAGAGAGGGAAGCTGAGAAAACGATTGATGATATGGCAGAAACTCTTGCGTCGAAGGAAAATGGCATAGAACAGGCTGAGAATAAGACGCTGGTTCAGAAGGCATTTTCTGTTCTTACAGATGAGGAGAAGGAAATCGTGACTCTTACTATCTATGGTGAATATGATAGTGGAGAGGTCGCGGCACTCATGAATATGAATCGAAATACGGTGCGATCAAAGTATTCTAGGGCGCTGGCTAAAATGCGTGAATGTCTTGGTGAGACGACACTTGCGCAGAATAATTAAGGAGGTGAGGTTATGGCAGATTTAAATGACAAAATGTTAGAAGAACAGCTTAAGTCAAGTATCGAACAACTTCCTGACTCCCTTAGACCTGAAAATATAGAAGCAAGGCTTGCGTCTATGACTGTTGCTGAGAAATATTCGAGGAGCAGAAGTGAGGATATCCCCATGGAGGATATTAAGGTTAAAAGGTCTGGAGGAAAAGGCAAGTATATTATTCCTATTGCTTTAGCTGCTGGTGTTATTTTGGCTGCTGGTATTGGTCTTGGGGTTGGACTTGGTAAACCAGAGCTTCATGAAACTAATACTATAGATCAAACTGATCTGTTGGATGATACACGCTCAGGGAAGACGGGGCTCTTTTCATTAAAGGATAAGAAGAGTAATTACGAGGACGCTTATGCTTACTTCAAAGATTTGAAGGATTATTATGAAACAGAAGTAGATGTAGTTGACTATGATGTTGAGGATTCAGCCGCAATAATGGAAGAGAGTGCTGATGCAACATCAAATGCAACACTCGCTACTGGTGCTGCTTCTGGAGCAAAGGAGGCTCAGGAGAGTTTCACAGATACTAATGTCAGAACTGAAGGTGTTGCCGAGGCCGATGTAGTTAAGACAGATGGTAAGTATATATATGAGTATGATTCCAATACAGAGCATCTTAACTTCTATAGTGTGGATGATGGTTCCATAACTAAGGAAGGAAGAGTAAATGTTCTTGAAGATGATTATTACTTTAAGGAAATGTATATTGCAGAAGATAAGCTTGTGCTTATCGGTACGAATACTGAGTATTCACCTTATGCCTATTTTAATGGTTATGCTAGTGATGATGATGCAAAGACATATGTTGCAATATATGATATTAGTGATAAGGGTGAACCTGAACTAATCGATACATATGAGCAGGCTGGAAGATATGATACTTCGAGAATGGTCGATGGTATACTTTATACATTTTCTGTGAAAAGTTTTAATGTAAATAACATAAAGAAGAAGGATTATACTACATATATTCCAGAGGTTGATGGTGACCTTATAGAGAATGATGATGTATATGTTCAGAAGGATGCTCTTGTTACATCCTACGAAGTTATCACATCGATGGATATTGCTAAGGGCAAGTATATAGATAAGAAAGCAGTTCTTGCCGGTAGCGATACAATGTATGTAAGTACAGATAATATATATCTGACTGATCATAACTTTAGCTGGTCAAGCTTTACTTATGGTGAGGACACAGATATTCTGAAGATATCATATGATAAGGGTGAGCTTGAGTATGAGGCAAAGGGTTCATTCCCTGGTTATCTAAATGATGACTATAGTATAGATGAGTACGAAGGATATATCAGACTTGTGACTACATATAGAGATGCAAATTATACTCAGTACAATGCTCTCTATGTTTATGATACAGATCTGAACAAAGTCAGTGTTATCAAGAATATGGCAGAGGGTGAAACAATTCGTTCTGCAAGATTTATGGGAGATACTGCTTACTTTGTAACATTTAGGAATACAGATCCTCTCTTTGCAGTTGATCTGTCAGATCCTGAAAATCCTGAGATTACAGATTATCTGAAGATTCCTGGTTTCTCTGCTTATCTGCATCCATATGGAGATAATAAGCTTCTTGGAATCGGTTATGATACAGACGACACGGGTTGGATTAATTGCATAAAGCTTTCTATGTTCGATATATCAGATCCATATAATATCGAAGAGGAAGATACAGAGGTGTTATATAACTACCAGCAGGCTGGCGTATTAAATGATAGACGTGCTCTTATGTTTAATAGCGAAGATGGTACATTTGGCTTTGCTGCTATGGCAGAAGGATATTATCAGTTAGAAGAAGATTGGTTCAAAGAAGAATATCCAGATGAGTATGACATCATAAATGAAAATGTCGACGCTGATAAGAAAGGCCCATATTACATGGTATGTGATTACGATGAGAATAAGGGCTTCCAGATTCTTACAGAACAGAGTCTTGGCGGCGAAGATTACAATAATGGAGATTATACATTATTTAATAATACACGTGGTATTGTTATCGGTGATTATATCTATGTGGTAGAGCCAGGATACTCAGTTAAGTCATATGACACAAAGAATTATAAGCTTGTAGATGAGGCTGAGTAAGGACGAAGCAAAGCGTAGTCAAAATGAAAGTAGATAGATATGATCAAACCAAATAATTCAAGTATTTGATTCAACAAAATAACTAACAAATCGGGGCGTAAATAAGTCAATTTTCACGAAAATTATTTTGCTCCTTACTTAAAAGAAATTACTGTGTTACTATATATAAGGACGCTTCTCGTACACCTTTTGCCCTGCGAGAAACGTCCTTTGGAATCTTTAGGGGTTTCAAAGAGCAGAGTAGATTTGTTTGGATAATTTTTATGTAGGGAGTGTTTGTGATGTTTGACGTAGGCGATTACATTATCTACGGAAGTAATGGAGTCTGCAGAATTACAAATGTCGGGCCTATGAAGATGCCCGGAGTATCAAAGGATAAGCTGTACTATACTATGGTTCCGTGTTATATCAGAGACAGCGAGATATTTACACCCGTCGACAACGAACGTGTTGTTATGAGAAGAGTTATGTCGAAGGATGAGGCTGAAGAGTTTATAGATGAGATGCCTGATCTTGACGAACTTGAAATTATCGAAGAGAAGAAGAGAGACTTAGAGTATAAGGCGGCAGTTCTCACTTGTGATCCGAAGATATTAGTAGAACTGATGAAGACCATTCGTGCAAGAATGGATGAGAGAATAGCCGAGGGCAAGAAGGTCACTGCTTCAGATGCAAAGTATTACCATATCGCAGAGGAAAGCCTCTATGGAGAGCTTGCTATATCGCTGGATATGGATAAGGACGGGGTAAAGGTTTATTTACAGAATAAGGTTGCAGATTTCTAAGAGCGAAATGTGGATGTTTCTTTAAGTATAATTAAAAGAAGCATCCACATTTCGCTTTATTTATGTTACAATTATCTTGCTTGCTTTAATTAGTAAAAAACAAGAGTTTTAGTTATAAATTGAGTAATGACGGGGCAGATCATGGGCGTTGTAAAAGCTGATTTTTATAAGGGGTATGACAAGACAAGTATAGAGAAGAATAAGGTCTATACTGTAAATATTGAAGATATGTCAGACGAGGGACTAGGCATCGGTCATATTGAAGGGATGGCTGTGTTTGTAAAGGATACAGCACCTGGAGATGAGGCTGAGGTTCGTATAGTCAAGGTGAAGAAGAATCTCTGTTATGGACGACTTGAGAGAATCATCACCCCCTCGTCTTTTCGTGTGGAACCCTTCTGTCCGATAGCTAAGCAGTGCGGCGGTTGTACGTTGCAGCATATAAGCTACGAGAAGGAATTAGAAATCAAGAAACATAGAGTTCTTAATTGCCTTTCACGAATTGGAGGAATCGAAGAACCTGAACAGTATCTTGAGGATGTGTATGGAATGAAGAGTCCATATCATTACCGCAACAAGATGCAGTTCCCAGTTGGCGTTCGAGGTGATTCTTCAAAGCATTCTGATAAATCTTCTGACGTGGAAAAGAAGTATAAAGATTCGTTTTCTGCATTTAGCTGCCAGACTAAAACTGTTCTAGGTTTTTATGCAGGCAGAACTCATAGTCTTATTCCAATCACAAGCTGTAAGATAGGACATGGAGTTAATAAAGCAGTTATTTCGGCTGTTACTAAATGGGCAGATAAGTGCAAGATTAGTGTATATAACGAAGAAACTGGCGAGGGTATACTTCGTCATGTACTTACCAGAGTTGGATTTGTAACAGGCGAACTTATGGTATGTATCGTTGTAAATACAAAGAATGTTCCAGAGCTTGATAAGCTTGTGGCTGAGCTATCAAAGGAGATAGATAAGTATAGGGCAGGCGGCAACAACGTGAAGCTTAAGTCAGTTGTTATGAATATCAATAAGGAGAGAACCAACAGAATCCTTGGCGATAAGACAGTTCTGATAAATGGACGCGATTATATTACGGACTACATTGGTGATGTTAAGTTCCAGATATCTGCGCAGTCCTTCTATCAGGTAAATCCAAAGCAGACAGAAAAGCTCTACGGAAAGGCGCTTGAATATGCGGCACTCACAGGTGAAGAGATAGTATGGGATATGTATTCTGGAATAGGAACCATATCGCTCTTCCTCGCGCAGAAAGCAAAGAAAGTATACGGCGTCGAGGTGGTAGCTCAGGCTATTGATGACGCAAAGATAAATGCAGAGATAAATGACATAAATAATGTTGAGTTCTTCGTAGGTAAGGCTGAAGAAGTTGTTCCATTATGGATGGAGAATCGTATAGGAGAGTATGATTCCAGCAGTTCGAAGCTGCATCGCGGCGTAGATGTTGTGGTAGTAGATCCTCCTCGCAAGGGATGTGATGAGAAGCTGCTTGAAACTATAGTCAAGATGGCTCCAAAGAGAATGGTATATGTATCCTGCGACCCTGCAACACTTTCTCGCGATTTGAAGCATTTGATCTCAGAGGGATTTAAGCTCGAGAAGTTTTCTGTATATGACCAGTTCAGCCGCACTATGCACTGCGAGACAGTTTGTTTACTTAGTAATTTAGGGGCGGATTAAAGATATAACATTTACGAGGTACTGATCAGATAATGTATTTAAGGGAGATGCTTGAGAAAGTAAAAAGTGGTGAACTATCGGTTGATGAGGCTGAGAGAAGAATTGGTCTGGAAACCTACGCTGACATGGGATATGCCAAGTTAGATACTGCCAGGGAAAAAAGAACAGGTTTTCCAGAGGTTGTTTATTGTGCCGGAAAACCTGATGAATATATTGTATCTATATATGAGAAGCTACTTGAGGCGGACGGAAGAGTCTTTGGTACTCGTGCGACCAAAGAGCAGTTTGAACTAGTGAAGCAAAGGATTCCAGATGTAGAGTATGATCCAATATCCAGAATACTAAAGGTTTCACATATTGAGATAGAAAGAAAAGGCTGCGTGGCTGTTTGTTGTGCGGGAACTGCGGATATACCAGTTGCTGAGGAGGCTGCACAGACTGCTGAATATTTCGGGACAAATGTGGAACGTGTGTTCGATGTTGGTGTAAGTGGAATCCATAGACTTTTGTCAAAGACGGAAGTTTTACAGAAGGCAAATTGTGTTATAGCAGTTGCTGGAATGGAAGGGGCTCTTGCCAGTGTAATAGGTGGCATTGTATCAAATCCAGTTATTGCTGTACCAACTTCGGTAGGCTATGGTGCAAGCTTCGATGGTTTATCATCACTACTTACCATGATTAATTCCTGCGCAAATGGAATAACCGTAGTTAATATCGATAATGGATATGGAGCTGGATATGTAGCTACTCAGATTAACCGACTTGCAACTGGCAGCGGTAATAATGCTCTATCGTAGTGAGGAGAAAATGAGTTATATGAAGAAGTTATATTTAGAATGTGAAACTGGAATAAGTGGCGATATGATCGTTGCTTCTCTCCTTGATCTAGGAGCGGATGAAACGGTACTTAGAAATGTATTATCCGGCGTTAAGGATCAAGGGTTCGAGATTAAGATAAGCAGAGTTATGAAGAGTGGAATAGACTGCTGTGATTTCGATGTTCAGCTGGATGCAGAGCATGAAAATCATGACCATGATATGGAGTATCTATATGGTGCATCTGGAGAAGAACATCATCATCACCATCACGACCACCATCACGATCATGGGCATGACCATCATCATGACCATGAAGAACATCACCATCATGAAGATCATGCAGGACATCATCACCATAATGATGCTCGAAATCTGGAAGATATTTATAAGATAATCGACAGTCTTGAGATGACGGATGGGGCAAGAGAACTCTCCAAGAAAGTATTCCATATACTTGCAGAGGCAGAGGCTAAGGCACATAAGAAAGAAAATAATGAGGTACATTTCCATGAGGTTGGTGCCATCGATTCTATAGTAGATATCGTATCAGCTGCAGTATGTTTCGATAATCTCGGTATTACGGATGTAGTAGTAAAGAGACTGTGTGAAGGACATGGAAATGTTCGCTGTCAGCATGGTATTATTCCAGTACCAGTACCTGCGGTAATCAACATTTGTGCCAAGTATGCACTTCCGCTATCTATAACTGACCGAAAGGGTGAGTACGTAACACCTACGGGAGCGGCATTCGTGGCAGCGGTTATGACATCGAAAGAACTGCCGGAAGTAATGACAGTAGAAAAAGTCGGACTAGGGGCAGGAAAAAGAGAACATGAGATACCAGGCGTTTTACGCGCCATGATTATAAAATGAGTCACTTTTTACGTCCGACGTAATAGCTGACTCAAAAATGAGTCACCTGTTACGTCGGACGTAAAAGTGACTCATTTAAAAGAAAAGGAGTTTATTATGAATGAGAATATTATAAAAAGAAACGAGCTTCTAGCTGAGAAGGTTATTAAGGGTCTTAAGTCCAGAAATATGACTGGATTTTATGCGGCTACTAAGGAGGAGGCTCTAGCTAAGGCACTTGAGATTATTCCTGAGGGCAGTAGTGTAACTATGGGCGGCTGCATGAGCGCACGAGAGATCGGCCTTGTAGATTCTCTTAAAGAGGGTAACTATAACTTTATTGATAGAGATAATTATGAAGATAAGAGAGCGGCTATGCTGATGGCTTATGATGCTGATTATTATCTATCAAGCGCAAATGCTATGACCAACGATGGCGTTATCGTGAATATCGATGGTAACGCTAACAGAGTTTCAGCTATTGCTCAGGGACCAAAGCATGTCCTCTTTATAGTTGGAATGAATAAGGTGTGCGGAGAGGATTTGGATAGTGCTATGAAGAGAGCACGAAATGTAGCTGCTCCGATTAACTCTCAAAGATTCGGACTGAATACTCCATGCACAAAGACAGGTGCCTGCTTCGACTGCAAGTCTCCAGACACCATATGCTGTCAGTTTCTTATAACTAGATTCTCCAGACATCCTGGAAGAATCACTGTTATACTTGTTGGAGAAGATTTAGGATTTTAAGGCTTATAAAAGAATAGTTAAATGACATATAAGTTTCGCTTTAACTATTCTAGGTGTTGTGCTAGAATGTGTGTCGATTTATCGATGGGGGCTTCGATATTTCAGGGGAATATAATCTAGGACAAGAGGGAAATGGATAAATTAGAAATCTTAAAAAGTATCGCTATTGTTATTATATTTGCCAAGTTATTCGGACTCGGCGCTAGAAAACTAAAGGCTCCGCAGGTTGTGGGCGAGATAGTTGCCGGACTTCTGCTTGGACCAAGTCTTCTGGGTTGGGTTCAGCCGAGCAACTTCCTATCGGGAATGGCAGAAATCGGCGTAATCCTGCTTATGTTCAGCGCGGGACTTGAGACGAATCTTGGACAGCTGAAGAAGACGGGTGTAAAGGCAACTCTCATTGCCTGCGCAGGCGTCTTCATTCCGCTTATAGCAGGAACAATTCTATATCTATGTTTCTATGGATTCGATAAGATTGGAAGTGATCAGTTCTTCCATGCACTCTTCATCGGAACTATACTTACAGCGACATCTGTTAGTATTACAGTTCAGGCTCTTAAGGAGCTGGGCAAGCTTACTGATGAAGTAGGAACAACCATTCTTAGTGCTGCCATAATAGATGACGTCATCGGTATTCTCGTACTTACTATGGTAATCAGCTTCCGTGATCCAAGCAATAAGATAACTGATGTTCTGCTTAGAACTGCAGGTTTCTTTATACTTGCTATCGGTGTTGGTGCCATTTTGTATAAGTTAATGAAATGGCTCGATACGCGTTATCCTCATACGCAGCGAATCCCAATCATTGGACTTGCGCTTGCGCTTGCACTTTCCTTTATCGCTGAGAAGTACTTTGGTATCGCTGATATTACTGGTGCATATGTTGCTGGTATTATTCTCAGTTCTCTTGATGATTCAAAGTATATTGATAGAAAAATGGATGTTAACTCATATATGATCTTTGGCCCGATCTTCTTTGTAAGTATCGGACTCCAGACAGATATGAAGGCACTTGATATGACAATCCTTCTATTCTCTATTGGATTTGTCCTTGTTGGACTTCTTTCAAAGGTTATTGGATGTGGACTTATGTCCAGAGCATGCGGATATAAGGGCCTCGATAGCCTGAAGATTGGTGTTGGAATGATGACAAGAGGAGAAGTAGCTCTGATTGTTTCAAAGAAGGGCCTTGAAGTTGGAATGCTCGATAGTAAGTACTTCACTTCAGTTATACTTCTTATCATTATCAGTTCTATACTTACACCTATCATGTTGAAATTGTTATATTCCAAGAATTCAAAGGACGCAGGGGGTAAGGGGTCTAAAGAAAGTGCGGATTCTGCTAATGCATAGTGGCGTGTCTTATGCTATAATATAGTTCTGCGACACTTCTGTCGTGGATCAAAGGGGTTTGAAAAAGATAGATTTAAATATGGAGAAGAATATGGGGAATTCATTATATAGCGAACGCTACAAGAAGTTTCTTAAGGGGATAGGAAACAACGATAATTCAATCAATGATATTATCAAAAATGCGCAAGAGTCCGTTGGACTTATTGCGGGAGATCTAAATATAGGTAGACTTGAGTCGATAGTTTCGTCTAAGTCTAATCCAGTAGAAAGAGTTGGCTACAGTGGTCAATCTATTCTCTATCAGTCAAAGGACGGCTATGAACCGGATCTTCATTCTATGGAATTCCAAACTGCAAGTGGAGTTGTCGTAGTTATGAATGCATATCCAGTAAGGGGTCATAGATGGGACGATGAAGAGAAGGATGACCTTATGTTTGTATGTGCCAGCTTTTTTTCTGTTCTAGAGAGAGCGAGGATGAGAACCATTCTGGACAATGCTGCATTTACGGAAAGCATGACAGGTGCCCTGAATATTAACGGTATTATTAAGAAGGGCCTGGAAATGAAGGGAAAAGGCGTTCTTACGGACTATACCGTAGCTTTCTTTAATATCAAAAACTTCAAGTTCCTAAATGGCAACTATGGAATCGATAAAGGAAATATGGTTCTTCGCGGTCTCGTCGATAAGATATTCGGTTTCCTTATTCCTGATGAACAGATTGCAAGACTTGGCGGCGATAATTTCGTGGCACTTGTGAGAAATGAAAGAGTTGATGTCTTCCTGGATTACCTTAATCCTATGATATTTGAAGATCATAACACTACGGGTGAATCAAGTAAGATTGAGATATCATTTAGAATTGGTCTATATAGAATACAGCCTGATGAAGATGCAGGAGCGGGAGTCTCAAAGGCTAATACTGCTCTTCGAGAAACTAGAAAAGAAGGAAATGCAGATATTGTCTGGTTTTCAGATGATCTTCTTAGTAAAGAAATGAATGCTAAGAAGTCAACATTTATGTTCAATAAGGCACTTCAGGATGGAGAGTTCGTAGTCTACTATCAGCCTAAAGTAAGTCTTAATGATGGCAAGCTTTCTGGTGGTGAGGCACTTGTTCGCTGGCTCCGTGATGGAAGAGTTATTCCTCCAATGGAGTTTATCCCAGCACTTGAACATGACGGAAGCATATGCAGTCTAGATATGTATGTATTTGAGACAGTATGCCGAGACATCAGAACCTGGATAGATGCAGGGGTTAAACCAGTTAAGATATCTTCCAACTTCTCGAAGTACCATATCAAAGACGATGGCTTTGCCACTAAGATACTTACAACTATAGATAGATACGGAATTGATCCAAAGTATCTTGAGATTGAACTTACTGAGTCTGCATGTTTCGAGGATACTGAGAAAATCTCAAAGTTCCTTAAGGCTATGAAGGAACGTGGAATAAGTGTATCTATAGATGATTTCGGCACTGGATATTCATCACTAAGTCTTCTGAAAGATCAGATGGTAGATGTGATAAAGCTTGATCAGTCCTTTATTAAGGGAATCCAAGATGAGGATGAGAACAAGGCTGGTAACGAAAAGGTTGTTATAAAAAATATAATCAACATGGTGGAAGAACTGAATATGAAGATTATAGCTGAAGGAGTTGAAACAGACACAGCTGCTGAGTTTCTGAAAAATGTTAACTGCGATATGGCTCAAGGATTTCTATATGACAGGCCTATGCCACATGCAGATTTTGATATACTTCTTCGCGGAGCTCGTGTGTACGCAGATTAGAAATTAGCATACCAAATATATAGCATGTACAAAAAATGGACTGCCACTTAAGCAGTCCATTTTTATTCCATGAAAGGTTATATACGTAATTAAACTGTTTCTGGTTCTGGATAATCAACACCCTGTGTATCAACAGTTACAGTCTTCATAACCTGTGGAGTAACAGGCTTATCAGCCCAACCAGTCTTTGTTGTAGCGATTCTATCTACAACATCCTGTCCTTCGATAACCTTACCAAATGCAGCATAGTCGCCATCAAGATGTGGTGAATCAGCATGCATGATGAAGAACTGAGAACCAGCGCTGTCTGGCATCATAGAACGAGCCATAGAGAGAACTCCAACAGTGTGCTTTAAGTTGTTCTCAAATCCGTTAGATGAGAATTCACCCTTGATTGAGTATCCAGGACCGCCTGTACCTCTGCCGTCTGGATCTCCACCCTGAATCATGAAACCAGGGATAACTCTGTGGAAGATAACTCCATCATAGAATCCCTTCTTACAAAGTGATACAAAGTTGTTTACTGTATTTGGAGCGATGTCTGGATAAAGCTCAGCCTTGATAACTCCGCCATCCTCCATAGTAATAGTTACGATTGGATTAGCCATAGTCAAAATCTCCTTTAACAAAATATCTGTTATTATACATTATGAGCATTACGAGTGTCAAAAATGATATATTTTGTGATTGACTTTGATGGGGGCAAAATGTATAGTAGTAAATGCCCATGTGACTGACGGATTAAAGTGGAGTTTACCACGGGGAGCATGGATTGATTGCAGAAAACCGGCCGTCTGGGTGAGAAAAGCCCAGACGGCTTTTTTAGTAACAGAGAAAAGTAAAGGGAAGAAAAAGGAGGCGTGAAATGCAGACAGTAAACTTAGCAGCAGAGATTGGTGCAACAAGTTATCCAGGTAGAGGTATCGTTATAGGATGCACACCTGATGGAAAGAAGGCAGCTATTGCATACTTCATCATGGGACGTTCAGAGAACAGTCGTAACAGAGTATTCGTAACAGAAGGTGAAGGAATCAGAACACAGGCATTTGATCCTGCAAAGCTTGAGGATCCAAGTCTTATCATCTATGCACCAGTAAGAGTTCGTGATACAGATACTATCGTAACAAATGGTGATCAGACAGATACAATCTATGACAACATGGATCAGGGCGATACATTTGAAGAGTCACTTAGAAATCGTGAGTTCGAGCCAGACGCTCCTAACTATACACCTAGAATATCAGGCGTACTTCATATAGATGGAGATTATACATATGAAATGTCAATTCTCAAGTCTAATAACGGAGATCCATCACAGTGCCTGAGATTTACATTCAGCTATGACAATCCAAAGGCTGGCGAGGGACATTTCATCCACACATATATGGGCGATGGAAATCCACTTCCAAGCTACGAAGGAGAGCCAACAGTAGTTGAGATTCCAACAGATAATCTTGATGAGTTTACAGATATCGTATGGAACGCCCTTAACGAAGACAACAAAGTATCACTCTTCACACGTTTCATCGATGTAGAAACAGGCAAGGTAGATACACGAATCGTCAACAAGAACAAGTAAAAAAGGAGAAATGAAATGAACGAATTAGAGTTAAAGTATGGATGCAATCCAAACCAGAAGCCTTCACGTGTATTCATGAAGGATGGAAGTGATCTTCCTTTCACAGTACTTAATGGCAAGCCTGGATATATCAATCTGCTCGATGCCTTCAACGGTTATCAGCTCGTAAAGGAACTTAAGAAGGCTACAGGTCTTCCTGCTGCTACATCTTTCAAGCATGTATCACCAGCAGGTGCTGCAGTAGGTCTTCCACTTACAGATATTGAGAAGAAGATTTACTGGGTTGACGATATGGGCGAGCTTAGCTCACTTGCATGCGCATATGCTAGAGCAAGAGGCGCTGATAGAATGTCTTCATTTGGTGATTTCATATCACTTTCAGATATCTGCGATGCTGATACAGCAAAGCTTGTTAAGAGAGAGGTATCAGATGGTATCGTAGCTCCAGGTTATACAGATGAGGCTCTTGAGCTTCTTAAGTCAAAGAAGAAGGGTAACTACTGTGTAATCCAGATTGATCCAGATTATACACCTGCTCCACTTGAGACAAAGGATGTATATGGCGTAACATTTGAGCAGGGAAGAAATGAATTAAACATCGATGCAGATTTCTTCTCAAATATCGTTACAGAGAATAAGGAACTTCCTGAGTCAGCAAAGATTGATCTTACAATCGCTATGATCACACTTAAGTATACACAGTCTAATTCAGTTTGCTATGTAAAGAACGGTGCTGCTATCGGTATCGGAGCTGGACAGCAGTCAAGAATCCACTGTACAAGACTTGCTGGTGAGAAGGCAGATAAGTGGTTCCTTCGTCAGTCACCACAGGTTCTGAATCTTCCATTTAGAGATGATATCAAGCGTCCAGATAGAGATAACACAATCGATGTATATATCAGTGATGATTATGAGGACGTTATCGGTGATGGCGAGTGGCAGAAGTACTTCACAGAGCAGCCAGCTGTCTTCACAAGAGAAGAGAGAAAAGAGTGGCTTAAGAAGAATACTGGCGTATCAGTTGGATCAGATGCATTCTTCCCATTTGGTGATAATGTAGAGAGAGCTCATAGAAGTGGTGTAGAGTATATCGCTCAGCCAGGCGGTTCTATCAGAGATGATAATGTTATCGAGACATGTAACAAGTACGGAATCGTAATGAGCTTTACAGGTATCAGATTATTCCATCACTAATCAGATATATGGATTGATAATCAATCATTATATAAAATGTAATTCAAAAATGGGCTGCCGATTAAGCAGTCCATTTTTATATCCTACACATCCAATATAACATACGCTAAAACGGATGCTATATAGATTCTTTTGTTTTATAACATAATTCCCAGATTAATACTCACATCTCATGATGCAAGAAAAAAAGGTTAGTACAATGGATAAAATAATAACTCTTGAATGTGTCACCAAATCCTATGATGGAAAAAAAATATTAGATGACATTTCCCACGAATTCAAAAAGGGCGAATCCGTTACATTCGCCGGTCACAACGGATGTGGAAAAAGCACAATGCTTAAGGTTCTCTCCGGTCTCATACAGATTAATCATGGAAATGTAATCTATCATGATAAGCTGCGTTTCACATACGTTCCAGAAAAATTTCCAGGCATGGATATAAAGATGATTGATTATCTGAAATCCATCGCCAAGTTAGAAAATGTCGAATTTAAAAAAGTCGAACAGCTGATTGACGAATTCTTTCTTGGAAAAATGAAACACACTAAAATGAGGGACATGTCCAAAGGAAGCCTCCAGAAGGTCGGAGTGATCCAGGCTCTTATGGCTCCTCATGACGTTATTCTCCTTGACGAACCATTGTCCGGTCAGGACACTGATTCACAAGAGGTATTTATCTCAAAAATGAATGAGCTGAAAAAGCAGGGTGTAACTATATTTATGTCATGCCATGAAAAGAAACTGATGGATGAATTATCAGATCACATTTATACGATAAATAATGGAAAACTTGAAAACCTTGGGCAAGTATTCAATTCATTTTTTAAAATATATGTTAGAAAAAATAATGACATCAAGTGCTGGCCAGAAATGAGTGTCCAGGGAAATAAGTATGTTCTCAAAGTAATGGAAGCCGAAATAAAAGATACAGTATTAAAACTTTTTAATGAAGAATGGGAGCTAGTTGGAATTGAAGAATATTTGTAATTTATTTAAATTAAGATTAAATATGGCTATAAAAAGTGCACTCCTGGTAATTCCTACTGTATCAGTAGTCTCATTCCTCGGTATTATGTATTACGTACGGCCATCACAGATAAGCGGCAGCTTCCTTATTTCAGCCATCTTTTGTTTTATCATCAGTGCATACATCTCCATGAGACTTCAAGCTAGAGAGAATGACATACATGAGGAAATCCTGCTTCTACACTGCAAAAAAAGCTCTGAATACTACATCTCCAGAGAACTCCTGATATATAGTCTTTCATGTTTATATTCAGCAGTCGTGATAATCTATCCTTTAATAAGATACATTATGAATAATAATATCTTTACTCGCCCACTCAAAGCAAATGATATAATATGCGGCAGTCTCATAATATTCGGCAGCGGTTTCTGTGGAACAGCTATTGGAGACCTGTTCCATCACAGAATAATCACCACAAATAGGAATTCAGTAATCGGACTTATACTTGTTTCAATACTAGCAATATGTAAGCAGCCACTAATTCAGACGTTTTCATTCTTAAAAATCCTGAACATTATTTTGCCTCCGATCACTGACGGACTAGTAATGGTAGGAGACAGCGATATCTTTAACACCATTGGAATACTCAAAATCTTCATCCATATGATTACATTTGTTATCGCTATTATATTGATCAAAATAATAATACTATCCCGCAAAAAATTTACAGTATAAAAAATGTTATATAACAAACTATCCCCCACAGGTACATATCATATGTACCTGTGGGGGATAGTTTTATAATCCTAACAAAACAAGTTACTGTGGGTTCTGTGGATTCTCTATCCATGCACCGTCAGATCCAAGTGTACATCCATCTATTACTGTGTCAGACATCATGTATCCGTTAGCACCGAAGTAATACCATTTTCCGTTGATCTTAGCCCACTGTGATACTGGATACCAGCCCTTTGAATCTTCGTACCACCAACCTGTGTTGTTGTGATACCAGCTTCCGATACCCTTGTAGCTCCAAGCTCCACTTGCGCCGAGGTAGTAGCCGTCTCTCCACTCACCCTTAGCCATCTTGCCATCGTCGTTAAGGTAATACCATGTACCACCTGAAGTGATCCATCTACTCTTGTAAGCGCCGTTACTTGATTGATAGTACCAGTCTTCTCCAAGACTAATCCAACCTGTCTGTAGATAACCTGAGGCGTTGAAGTAGTAGTTTACACCACCTATTTCTAGCCATTCATTATTAGCGTATGAGCCATCGCTCCATTTGTACCACCAGCCGCTTGAACTTGACATCCACTGACCGGTCTTCTCGCCTGTTGCAGCAGGAGTGCTATTCGCAGCTGTTCCGGCCTCACGAACTGTTCTAGGAGTTACGATAGTACTGAAGTCTGTTGTTGCGAAGTCGATATCAACTGAGTTAACAGTTATACCATCGAGAAGCACTGTACTACCTGCCTGCCAGATGTCACGAGTGTAATCTGTATTATATGTACCGTTATATCTTGCGATCCACTTGTATACGCCATCAAGCTGTGGCCAGTCGATATATTTCTTAGCCCAGTTCTCATTGCAGTAGATCATTGGTGTATAACCAGCAGCTCTGATCTCATCACAGAAAGCCTTAGCCATAGCTGTGATAGTTTCCCAACCAAGATCCACCTGAGAATTACTCTCAAGGTCGATAGCTACAGGATAACTAACAACATGTCCCTGAAGCTGATCGATAACCCAGAGGGCATCTGATCTAGATTCTTCAACTGACTGAGCTGTACTATAGAAGTAAGCGCCAACCTTTATACCAACTGCATTAGCTTCGTCTATATTTCTTGTAAATGTAGGATCAACCTCGTGTGATCCGTGGCCAACTCTTACGAAGGCGAAAGATATACCCTGGTTCTTAACCTTTGCCCAGTCCATCTTTCCCTGATACTGTGATACGTCGATACCCTTGATAGTATTCTCGTCACCTGTACATTCTTCGTGGAGATAACCATTTGTATCAAAATACTTATAATCACCGTTGATATACTGCCAACCTGTCATCATACGTCCACGTACAAATGCACCGTGATCAACTTCAGCGAAGTAATATGTATGAGAACCTATATTCTGTAGACCAGTAACCATATAGGAGTCAGCTCCGAAGTAGTACCAACCACTGTCATAGTGCCATGCGTTGGTGAGTCTCGTGCCGTCTTCAGTTTCATAGTACCACTGTTCGCCGTTCTTGCCCCAACCAGCAGCGTCTGCAGTTATTGGGGTAATTGCAAAGCTTATCGCTAGTATAGCAGCGGCTACGAATAGTCTAATTAAGCTTTTAGCTTTCATATTTTTTCCTTTCTGGTTAATAACTTGTACTAGTAAGTGTCTTACCATGGCGGTGCATCTATCATATAGAAAAATGCCATAGTTTTGCCATAGTTTTGACATCAGCCACGCATTAGGGTAACATGAAATAGCGGAAAAAACAAGGTTGCATAGGATACGTATTTCCTATAAAATGATTTCTAACGAGCGCCTATTTTAAAGAACTTCGGAACATTTTGACGCTCTAGTTTCATGTGTTTATTAGGGAGAAGACATTGCTTCGATACGAGGGATTTAAGGATATATCAGATGGACGACTGTATGATGCTGAGGATAAAGCACTGCTTGGCACCAACGGTTGTAAGGACTGCAGTCACTGCTGTGAGTCAGATATGGGACATTCTATAGTACTGACTCCTTATGATATGTATCAGCTCACAAGAGGGACTGGAAAAAGCTTCGATGAATTATTAGTTAGTTTTCATTTAGAACTAAGTATGATTGATGATGTGGTGCTTCCTCATCTCAAAATGGATTCTGGCTGTAAGTTTCTCGAAGAGGGCAGATGTACTATCCACCAGTATAGACCTGGTATATGCAGACTATTTCCCCTTGGAAGAATATACGAAGGAGATACATTTAAATACTTCCTTCAGATAAATGAATGTCTTAAGACTTCCCGAACTCCAGTACGAGTAAGTGACTGGTTAGGTATAGAGGACCTTGAAGAAAACTCTGCAAATATTTCCAAATGGCACAAGTTCCTGAAGTATGAGACGAAGCGTATTCACGAGATTCGTGAAATGGCAGGATACGAAGTAAGCCGACTGGAAGGTCTTGAAGAGAAGGATCTGATGGACCACGCAACTGCCACTGGCGATATAGAAGAGTTCGAAGAGAAAGGTGCCGAAACTTATCGAAAGGATAAGATGGAAGAACTTACGGAAGAGGCTGAATACCGTGTTAAGGAGATAATGAAGACGGTACTTAGAATCTTCTATATGGATAAATATGACACTGAAGCTGATTTCTATCAGCAGTTTAATGCAAGGATGAAGCAGTGCCTTGCAGATATAAGACGTATATAATGAAGAATAATAGATAAGATGTGAGGAATCAGCATGGCTGATATAGAGAAGAAAATGCTCGTTGCTATGAGCGGAGGCGTAGATAGCTCTGTTGCTGCATATCTTGTGCGGGAGGAGGGCTATTTTCCTTTAGGTGTAACTATGATGCTCCATGACCAGGATCTTTCCTGTACTGCAGGAACACACCTATGCTGTACGCCGGATGATATAGAAGATGCACGCGTAGTATGTTCGACGCTTGGAATACCATTTCATGTAGTTAACTTTATGGATGGATTCCGTGAGAAGATAATTAATAATTTCGTGGATACTTATCTAAAGGGACAGACTCCTAATCCGTGTATCGATTGCAATCGTTATATGAAGTTTGGTCGACTGTTCGAGATGGCCGATGAAGAAGGCTGTGAGAAGGTTGTAACCGGACATTATGCAAATGTTGAATATGATGAAAAAGAAGGCCTTTATAAACTGAGACGTGCGAAGGATGTTACAAAGGATCAGACCTACGTACTATATTTCCTTAGTCAGCAGCAACTCGCTAGATTATATTTCCCTTTGGGAAGATACGAGAAATCTGTGGCGAGAGATATAGCTGAAGAAGCGGGAATCATAGTTGCCAGAAAGCATGATAGTCAGGACATCTGTTTTGTTCCGGATGGTGACTATGCAGGATTTATCGAGAGAGAAGCATCCGCTAAGGTCAGGGATGCTTTGGAGGCTGTGAGCAGCCGACTTGAGGATATCGAGAAGGAAAGATATGGCAAGTTTGTAGATACTGATGGCAATATTCTTGGTACACATAAGGGCTATTATCATTACACTATAGGTCAGCGAAGAGGGCTTGGAATACCAGCTGCAGATAGACTATATGTAGTTGATATCATTCCTGAGAAGAATCAGGTTATCCTTGGCGCAAATGAAGACTTATTTACAAGAGAAGTAAATGCAGTGGATTTCAATCTGATAAGCTATCCGGAGGCAGATAAGTTTGTTAAGGATTTGGATGAAAAACAGATGCGTGTTACTGCTAAAGTAAGATACAGGGCAAAAGACACTTCAGGGGTTCTTACACTGCGTAGTGACGGTACCGCTACTATGCTTTTTGATGAACCGGTCAGAGCCGTAACACCAGGCCAGAGTCTGGTGGTATATGACGGCGACTACTGCCTTGGTGGAGGAACTATAACAAGTTAAAAAGCAAGGGGGCGAATCATGACAGAGAGAGAATTGTTGCAGTATATGCTAAATGGAGAAGTACTATGTCGAGGAGTCGATGTGGTAGATCCTAAGCTATACGATGAGTATGGTGTTAAGCGTGGACTTAGAGATTTGAATGGTCATGGTGTCCTCACCGGTGTTACTAACATTTCCAAGGTCGTATCCTCTAAGATTATAGATGGACAGGAAGTGTTCTGCGACGGCGAACTGTGGTATCGCGGTTATAATGTTATCGATATGGTAAAGGATTTCGGATTCAATAGATTTGGATTCGAAGAGATGGCATATCTACTTCTGTTTGGTGAACTTCCAAATGAACGTCAGCTCTGTGACTTCAGAGAAACTCTTGGAAGTCTTAATCACCTTCCTACTAATTTTACTAGAGACGTAATAATGAAGGCTCCGAGCCACGATATTATGAACTCTATGACTAAGTCAGTTCTGACACTTGCATCCTATGATGATTATGAAGTATCTGATCTATCTATATCAAATGTTCTTCGTCAGTGTATGGCACTTATAAGTGAGTTTCCTATGCTGGCTGTATATGGATACTGTGCATATAATCACTATGAGAAGGACGAAAGTATGTATATTCATCGTCCTGATCCAAAGCTTAGCACAGCTGAGAACTTCCTTAGAATGCTTCGTCCTGACAGACAGTATTCAGAGCTAGAGGCTCAGGTACTTGATGCGGCACTTGTACTTCATATGGAGCACGGCGGTGGTAATAATTCTACATTTACAACTCGTGTTGTATCTAGTGCAGGTTCCGATACATATTCGGTTATAGCTGCTGCGCTTTCATCTCTCAAGGGACCAAAACATGGTGGTGCAAATATCAAGGTAATGCAGATGATGGAAGATATCAGGGCACATGTTCCTGATTATAATGATAAAGCTGCACTTAAGGATTATCTCGCTGAGATAGTGGATAAGAAGGCATTTGACAGAAGAGGACTTATCTATGGTATGGGTCATGCTATCTACGCGATATCGGATCCTAGAGCGAGAGCCTTCAAAGAGTTTGTTGACAAGCTCGCTGTCGATAAGCATATGGAGAGAGAACTTCAGTTATATAACAATATCGAACAGATTGCTCCAGAGGTTATAGCTGAGAAACGCCGTATATACAAGGGCGTCAGCGCAAATGTAGACTTCTACAGTGGATTTGTCTACAGTATGCTGGGTATTCCTGTAGAGCTATATACGCCACTTTTTGCGGTTGCTCGTATAGTTGGATGGTCAGCACACCGTATCGAGGAGCTGATCAATGTGGATAAGATAATTCGTCCTGCATATAAGAGTATTATGAAAGAACGTGAATACACTCCTATTGAATCCAGATAATTTATTTAGTTTAGCAAAATGTGTCACTATTCGGCAGAGTAGTGGCACTTTTTTTGTTTATTCTTAGAGTAAATTTCTGGTTTATTATTAGATTTCCTTTTGCTATAATGTAGGTTGGTTTTCTATTTTTAGGAGGAAGAATAGTTATGAGTAAAGCAGTAGAAATCAGATGGCATGGCCGTGGTGGTCAGGGTGCCAAAACTGCAGCTCTGCTACTGGCAGATGTTGCATTTAATACTGGTATGTACGTGCAGGGCTTCCCAGAGTATGGCCCAGAGAGAATGGGTGCTCCAATTACAGCCTACAACCGTATCAGTGAGAAAGAGATTAGAAATCACTCCAACATTTACAACCCTGATTATGTTGTAGTGGTTGATGAGACTTTGCTGCACAGCGTTGATGTTACCTCAGGTCTCAACAAGGACGGCGGTATCATTATTAACACCGCAAAGCCAAAGGAGGAGATTATTCCACTCCTTAAGGGCTATGAGGGCGCAGTTTACACTGTAGACGCTCGTACTATATCTATGGAAACACTTGGAAAGTATTTCCCTAATTCACCTATGCTTGCGGCTATAGTAAAGGTGTCAGGAATCATGTCAAAGCAGGATTTCCTTGAGCAGATGCGTGGTTCATACCAGCATAAGTTTGCAAAGAAACCTGAAGTAATCGATGGAAATATGGCTGCTCTTGAGAGAGCATTCGAGGAGGTGCAGTAATGGCAAATAAAGTTAGAACAGATATATCAAAAATTACTGAGAAGTCTCCATATCAGGATATTACTCCAGGAAATGCAGTATATGGTGGTGGCGGAGCTGTTAACTTCCTTACAGGTGAGTGGAGAACTCAGACACCAGTTATTGATTGGGACAAATGCGTTCAGTGCCTTCTATGTGCACCTATGTGTCCAGATTCATCTATTCCAGTAGTAGATGGAAAGAGACAGGATTTTGATTATGATCATTGTAAGGGCTGCGGAATCTGTGTAGGTTGCTGCTCCTTCGGTGCAATTACTATGAAGGAGGGCCTGTAAATGTTAAAGGATAAGAATATTAAGGTTAAGGGCGTTAAGGCTGTGAGTCCAGCAGATACAGCAAAGTCTGCTATCGAGGCTGTTAATCCAAATCAGACACAGACAGTTGAGAGTCCTTATGATACAGAATATAATGAGAGTGAGAAAGTAAAGGCAGAAACTAAGCTTCAGGGTACTGCACTCAAGAAGCGTGACCGTATGTCAGGAAATGAAGCGGTTGCACTTGCTATAAAGCAGGTTAACCCAGATGTTATGCCAGCATTCCCTATCACTCCATCAACAGAGCTTCCACAGATGGTTTCAACATATATCTCTAATGGAGAGATTGATACAGAGTTTATTCCTGTTGAGTCTGAGCATAGCTCAATGAGTGCGGTTATTGGTGCGTCAGCTGCAGGTGCTAGAGCACTTACAGCAACATCATCAGCTGGTCTTGCATTTATGTGGGAAGAGCTTTACATAGCTGCTTCAGATAGACTTCCTGTAGTTCTATGTCTTGTTAATAGAACACTTACAGGACCACTTAACATCAACTGCGACCATTCAGATGCAATGGGTGCAAGAGATAGTGGATGGCTTCAGGTATATGCTGAGACTAACGAAGAAGCATATGATAACTTCATTATGGCTTATAGAGTAACAGAGCATCCAGATGTAATGCTTCCTATGATGGTCTGCTATGATGGATTCATCACAAGCCATGCTGTTATGAATATAGAAACAATTGATACACAGTCAGTAAGGAACTTCGTTGGAGAGTATCATCCAGAGAACTTCCTTCTTAATAAGGATATGCCTATGGCTGCTGGTCCTTATGCTAACTCTCCATATTATATGGAGACAAAGTACAACCAGCGTGCAGGTATGAAGAATGCCAAGAAAGTTATCCTTGATGTATGCGCTGAGTATGAGAAGCTTACTGGTCGTAAGTACGGTCTCTTCGAGGAGTATCGTATGGAAGACGCTAAGTATGCTATCGTAATCATGGGCTCTGCTGCAGGTCAGACAAAGGATGCAGTAGATAAGCTTCGTGAGTATGGAATCCATGTTGGTATGATTAAGGTTCGTGTATTCAGACCATTCCCAGGAGAAGAACTTGCAAAGGCTCTCTCCAAGTGTCAGTCAGTGGCTATACTCGATAGAGCTGAGAGCTTCTCAGGTATGGGTGGTCCTCTTGGTTCAGAGCTTAAGGCTGCTATGTATGATGCAGGACTTGATATCCCAACAGTTAATTACTTCTACGGACTGGGTGGTCGTGACTACACAGTTACAGAGGCAAGAGACGTATTCAGAGATATCCGTGAGATAGTTCGTCGTGGCAAGGAGCCAGAACAGTTTAAGTATGTTGGTCTCCGTGATCGTGATGCTGATACAAGCAATGAATTCCGCGATTTTGGTGGAGATGATCAGATGGATATCCGTCAGTCAGGTGACGGCGTGAAACTTAGCGATAAGTAGGAGAATAAGGAAATGGCATATAATCTTAAAGAAGTTATGAGCAAGCCAGACAGGCTTACTCCAGGACATAGACTCTGTGCTGGTTGCGGGGCTGCCATCACAGTTAGAACAGTACTTAGAGCCCTTAAAGAAGAAGATAAAGCTGTTATAGGAAATGCTACAGGATGTCTTGAGGTTTCTACATACCTCTATCCATATACAGCTTATACAGACAGCTACATTCATAATGCATTTGCATGTGCTGGTGCAACACTTTCAGGTGTTGAGACAGCCTACAATGCACTTAAGAAGAGAGGCCGTATCGATGAAGATACAACCTACAAGTTTATAACATTTGGTGGTGATGGTGGTACATACGATATCGGATTCCAGTCACTTTCTGGCGCTATGGAGCGTGGACATGATATGGTATATGTATGTTATGATAATGGTGCATACATGAATACTGGTATTCAGAGATCATCAGCTACACCAAGATTTGCAGATACAACAACTACACCAGTTGGTTCAGTCAGCGTTGGTAAGGTTCAGTCACGTAAGGACCTTGCAGCAATCATGGCTGCTCATAACATTCCATATGTTGGACAGTCTACATTTACAGCAGGAATGAAGGATCTGTATGAGAAGTCTGAGAAGGCTATCTACACACCTGGTCCAGCATTTCTAAATGTAATGGCACCATGCCCAAGAGGTTGGAGATTTGATGCAGCAGATATGGCAAAGGTTTGTCAGCTTGCTGTAGACACCTGCTACTGGCCACTTTACGAAGTTGTTGATGGTAAGTGGATTCTTAGCTACAAGCCTAAGAACAAGCTTCCTATCGAAGACTTCCTGAAGATGCAGGGACGTTTCAAGCATCTTTTTAAGCCAGGAAATGAAGGACTTCTCCAGGAGTTCCAGGCAGAGGTTGATAAGCGTTGGGAAGAGCTTCTTAAGAAGTGCGAGGCGTAAAAATATAACATATTCGCGAGGCGTTTAAAGTGATTACTAAAAATATCAAGCAAATGGTGAATTATTGTTTTCAATATGCGGACAGCGTACAGTTTAAGTCTTCAAGTCCTTATCCAACTGACGCTCGTGTTACTCTCAAGAATCAGCTGAAGGATGATATGCTGGTCTTCTTGGGTTACGTTTTTGATGAAACAAGTTCCGATATTCCTAATCAGATTAGATTCCTGAATGAGAATCTAGAGATTGTTATAAGTGAGTATAACTTTAAACGCTTTATTAATGATCGTTGCAATAATATAGATCTGACGAGCTATGTTCCAAGAACTCTCCAGTACTTTGTAATGGATGATACATCACCTATGACCCAGAGAACAGGTTATGGAACTTCTATATCCAGGTATCTGGTTAATACGTTTAATGATCTTGGATGTAACTTCGTAGCCTATGGTGGAATCAGTGATCGCGAGGCTGATCGCGTATCTGATTACATCAATATGATGAATAACTACCTTAGCAAGTTTGATATCTATAAGAATACTCCAGGTGGAGGCAGCATTGGCGGCTTTGGTAACGCAGGCGGCAAGAGTAATGATACAGATGATGAGACACCTTCAAATGTAAAAATATCCCTTCCACCTAAGGAAGAAACTCTTGAACAGCTGCTTGCTGAGCTGGATTCACTTATTGGACTTGAGACAGTTAAGAAGAATCTTAATAATCTTATAAATCTGGTTAAGATCAGAGGTATGAGAGAAAAGCTTGGTCTCAAGACTCCAAGTATGTCACTTCACCTTGTATTCTCAGGTAATCCTGGAACTGGTAAGACTACTGTCGCAAGACTTCTTGCGAAGATTTATCACCAGCTGGGAGTTGTAAGTAAGGGACAGTTCATCGAGGTAGACCGTGCTGGTCTTGTTGAAGGATATGTAGGCCAGACAGCGCAGAGAACAGCCAAGGTGTGTGATGAAGCTATGGGTGGTATTCTCTTCATAGATGAGGCTTATACACTCACAAATGCTGAGGGCGAGGACTTTGGTCAAGAGGCTGTTGATACAATCCTTAAACGTATGGAGGATAATCGTCAGGACTTTATAGTAATAGTTGCTGGATATACGGATGAGATGAGAGAATTCATTAATTCAAATCCAGGACTTAAGTCGAGATTTAATAAGTTCATTGAGTTCCCAGATTATTCTGGAGAAGAAATGATTAAGATATTTGACCTTATGTGTGTAAGTCAGGATTATGTACTTAACAAGGAGGCTACTGATTATGTAGCTGAACATTTACGTGACCTGGCTGAAAATCATGAGGAGCATTTTGCAAATGCTAGAGAGGTTCGAAATTACTTCGAACGTTGTATAGAGAGACAGGCAACTCGTGTTGTAAGTGAGCCGAATATTGATGCAAACAGTCTTACAACATTTAAGCTTCCAGATGTAATAGAGGATTAGCAGCTCATACCTTATGTATAATGAGATCGAAACCTTTAAGAAGGATAAAGATATATAACTAGATTTAATCATAGGAGGACAAGATGGTAAAACTATATGAGACAGGTGCATACCTTGTAAATGGCAAGGAGCTTGTAACAGATGAGGCAGAACTTGCTAGTAAGGGTGTGAACACTAGTAAGGAAGAAGCCAAGAAGGGTACTATCGCTTATGGTATTCTTACAAGCCATAATACATCAGGTGATGAGGAGAATCTTAAGATCAAGTTCGATAAGATGACATCACATGATATTACATTTGTAGGTATTATTCAGACTGCAAGGGCTTCAGGACTTACTGAGTTTCCTATCCCATATGTACTCACAAATTGCCACAACTCACTTTGTGCAGTAGGTGGTACTATCAACGAAGACGACCATATGTTTGGTCTGTCAGCAGCTAAGAAGTATGGTGGAATCTATGTTCCTCCTCATCAGGCAGTTATTCACCAGTATGCAAGAGAAGAACTGGCTGAGTGTGGCGCTATGATCCTTGGTTCAGATAGTCATACACGTTACGGTGCTCTTGGTACCATGGCTATCGGTGAAGGTGGTGGCGAGCTTGCTAAGCAGCTTCTTGGTAGAACATATGATGTTAAGTCACCTAAGGTAATTGCTATCTATCTTGATGGTGAGATTCAGAAGGGTGTTGGTCCTCAGGACGTTGCACTTGCTCTTATTGGTGCAACATTTAAGAATGGCTACGTTAAGAATAGCGTAATGGAGTTCGTTGGTCCTGGTGTTGACAAGCTTTCAAGTGATTTCCGTATCGGTGTTGATGTTATGACTACAGAGACAACATGTCTCTCATCTATCTGGAAGACAGATTCAAATACAAAGGATTGGTACGAGACACATTATAGACCAGAAGCTTATAAGGAGCTTGCTCCAGCAGATGTTGCTTACTACGATGGTGTTGTATATGTAGATCTTTCAAAGATTAAGCCTATGATCGCTCTACCATTCCATCCATCAAATACATTCACTATAGAAGAGTTAAATGCTAACTTAAAAGATATTCTTCATGAGTGTGAGGAGAACGGACGTAAGCAGCTTACAGGTGATGTAGAGTTTAATCTTACAGATAAGATCCGTGATGGAAAGCTCTATGTAGAGCAGGGAATCATTGCTGGTTGTGCAGGTGGTGGATTCGAGAACATCTGTGATGCAGCAGATATTCTTAAGGGTCATTATATTGGAAATGATGAGTTCACACTTGATGTATATCCAGCAAGTATGCCAGTTATGATGGAGCTTGTTAACAATGGACGTGCAGCAGCTATCATGAAGACAGGTGCTATCATGAAGACAGCATTCTGTGGACCATGCTTTGGTGCTGGTGATACACCTGCTAACAATGCGCTTTCTATTAGACATTCAACACGTAACTTCCCTAACAGAGAAGGTTCAAAGATTCAGAACGGACAGATCAGTTCAGTTGCACTTATGGATGCTCGTTCTATAGCAGCTACAGCTGTTAACAAGGGCTTCCTTACACCAGCAACAGATATAGATGTTGAGTATACAGGACCAAAGTATTTCTTCGATAAGTCTATCTATGAGAACAGAGTATATGATGGCTGGAAGAATGCAAAACCTGATGAGGAACTTAAGCAGGGACCAAACATCAAGCCATGGCCAGCTATGCCAGCCCTTGAGGAGAATCTTCTTCTTAAGGTTTGCTCAGTTATTACTGATCCTGTAACAACAACAGATGAGCTTATCCCATCTGGTGAGACATCATCATTTAGATCAAATCCTATCGGACTTGCTGAATTCACACTTTCACGTAAGGATCCAGAGTATGTAGGACGCGCTAAGGAGTTCCATCAGGTTGAGGTTGATAGAGAAGCAGGTGGACATCCATGCGAGAACTATCCTGAGCTTAAGGAAGTTATGCCTATAATCAAAGAGAAGTTCAATGATGTAAATCGTAAGAATACAGGTTTTGGTAGCACAATCTATGCAGTTAAGCCTGGTGATGGTTCTGCACGTGAGCAGGCTGCATCTTGCCAGAAGGTACTTGGTGGATGGGCTAACATAGCTCGTGAATATGCTACAAAGAGATATCGTTCTAACCTCATTAACTGGGGTATGCTTCCATTTATTATGGATGATAGTGCAGTAGATGTATCACAGGATAATCCATACGGATTTGAAAATGGCGATTATGTATTTGTTCCAGATATACGTGCTGCAGTAGAAGAAAAGCGTGAGGTTATCAAGGCATATATCGTAAATAAGGGCATGAAGGAGATATCACTTAAGCTCGGTGAACTTACTGATGATGAGAGAACAATCATCACAAGCGGATGCCTAATTAATTATTACAAGGAATACTAGATATTAGAGAATGAGTGAGGGTTTTAAATGTTACCTAAGTATATAAAGACGCCTATATTAGTCAGTATAGCTTTACATGGATTTGCTTATTTGTTAGTAATACTACTTACGCTAGGACAGTCTTCAGCTGTTAAGTTGGTATCTGGACGGCATTTTGAAGGTTTTGAAGGGGTAGGGACAGTGATTCCGTTATCACTATTTACGAGTTTGATTATTCTTTTGGAAACTGTAGTATTTTATCTTGTGATGAGAAACTATGAGGGGAATTCTAGAAGAACAGTTGAGATAGTGATGTTTATTGCTTACTTTGTGATTGGTTTTTTGTCAGCTATTGCTTCCTATGTTTATAATATAGTGGTTTCACGACAAGGTGAATATAACTTGGCTATGTCGTCTCAGTTGAATCAGGTTATATACCTTTGTACTGCTCCATTTAATTCTGTTGCTACAGTTCTTATGATAGTTGCGATTGGTAGATATGGCATATCAGATATTGCTATAGATGACAGGAATAGTCTTAGTATCGAACCATAAACTTTTGATTTAATAGTCAGAGAGGACATTAGTCCTCTCTGTTTTCAAATTATTCTACGGAAGGAATGTGCTATGGATTATAGTGTTCTGATAATTGATGATGAAGTTGAACTTGCTGATTCTACAGCGGAATATTTCAATATGTTTGGAGTGGAATCTAAGGCAGTTTATACAGCAGAAGATGCCGTAGATTTTCTAGAGAAGAATAGTACGAAGCTGATTCTTCTGGATATAAATCTTGGAGATAGTTCTGGCTTTGAACTATGTAAGCGCCTTAGAAAAGAATATGATATTCCTATACTTTTTATCAGTGCGCGTTCTAGTGATGATGATATGGTTATAGCGCTTAATATAGGTGGCGATGACTATATAACAAAGCCATATTCACTAAGCGTTCTATATGCTAAGGTTAAGGTTGTTCTTAAGAGATATGAGAAAATGGAAGCTGCTGTTAGTGCGAATGCTGGTTTCTCTGATGGAAGTCAGAATAATAATGGCAGTTTGTCCCAGAATCAAGGTGTGCAGACTGTCTTTACATTTGGAAAGATAGTAGTAGATACCGATGCCGGAATTGTACGAAAATGTGGTGAGATTATGGATCTTACCGCTATGGAATATAAGCTGCTGGCATATCTCCTGGAGAATCGAAATAAGGTGGTTCCAAAACAGTCAATATTCGACAATGTGTGGGGCGACAGCTTTGTGTCAGATGGAACACTGAATGTCCATCTTAGACATCTTAGGGAGAAGATAGAAGAGGATCCTAACTCACCTTCTATTATAAAGACAATCAGGGGCTTGGGCTTAATGCTCATATATAACGAAGAATAATGATATGAAAAGATTTCTTATAATACTAATAATAGTAACGCTTATAATATTCACTATTCCTACAGTGGTAGATTATTCTACAAGAGACCAAAGTATTGCGACTCTAGATGTTGTGGAAGTTAATGGACTTCTATCTGAGATAAGAGAATCTGGCGAACTTGGAGCTATTGTGAATCCACAGCAGTATCATTTCAACTTTACAATAATTGATAAGGATGAAAAGGTAGTGTATTCCACAGTGGATAGTCAGGTGACCAAGGAAAATGCTTCAATTGTCATGGCTACAAAGAACCGTAATACTATTCGTGACATATATATCGATGACAAACTGGCTGGATGGCTTATCATATATAATGATATATCTGATCTTGAGCAGAGAATCAGAGAACGCTTCTCAGTTGTTTTTACCGTTGCGTATCTTGCGACTATGGTGCTATGGATTACTTATGCTATATATCTATATAGATATGTCGTAAAGCCTTTTGATAAGATGAAGGAGTTTGCTGGAGCAGTGGCTGCGGGTGATCTGGACAGGCCACTTGAGATGGATAGGAAGAATGTTTTCGGCGCATTTACAGAAAGCTTTGATATAATGCGAGATGAGCTTTCGCTTGCGCGTAAGAGAGAATACGAAGCGAATGTAAGTAAGAGGGAGCTGGTTGCACAGTTAAGTCATGATATCAAGACGCCTGTTGCTTCAATCAAGGCTATGTCACAGGTGTTGGAAGCAAAGTCAGAACAGACGGGTGACGAGTTTACAAGTGGCAAAGTAAAATCTATAGAAGCGAAGGCGGATCAGATAGATACACTTATAAGTAATCTCTTTGCTTCTACTCTTAAGGAGCTGGAACAGCTTGAGGTATATGAGAAAGAGACGGATAGCGTCGAGCTTTGTGACCTTATTAAAACAGCAGATCATGAGTCTAAGGTTGTATACACAGATATACCTGAATGCCTGATATATATGGATAAACTTCGTACAGGTCAGGTTATATCTAACGTCATCTATAATTCCTATAAGTATGCAGGTACAGAGATTATTCTAGGTGCACATTCAGATGATGGTTATCTCTATATAAGTTTTGAGGATAAAGGCGGTGGCGTCTTAGATGATGATCTTCCTTTTGTTATGGAGAAGTTCCGTCGTGGTTCGAATGCAGAAGGTGTAGAAGGTACCGGACTTGGTTTATACATTTCAAGAAATCTGATGACAGATATGAGGGGGACCATGGAATGTACCAATACAGAAGATGGCTTTAAGGTAACGCTTGGCTTCAGAATTGTCTAATTAATTCTGGCTTAATGTTCCAGGAAAATGAAATATATTACTTAATACAAAGTTAATGTTCCGATAATGACTCTTAATGTATAAATCCTTATTATGAAGTCATAAGATGCGAAGATAAGAATGCATCAGAGATTAGATAAGTAAGGAGAAATAATATGAAGCGTATTGGAACATTTTTAATTTCTGCGGCACTGGTTGGTCTTACAGCATTTTCAGGTGTTGGAAATGTTACAAAGAATGTGACTGATGTTCACGCAGAGACGATTTATGACGCAACACCGAAGCTGCTTATTACAGGAAGAGATATTAAGGGGGATGAAGTAAAGGCTGGAGATGAGTTTGAGATGACGATTCATCTTGTAAATGAGTCGAATAGCACTAAGCTTCGTAATATCAGCCTTAAGTTATCGAGTGAAGAAAATCAGATTGTGACTGTATCGGGATCAGATACACTATATATAGACAAGATTGACAAGGAAGGCGAGTATGATATTACAGTTAAGATGAAGGCTAGAGCTGATCTTCCTCAGAATAATTATACAGTGAATGTTGATTACAGCTATGAGAATACAAACAAGAATACATTCGAAGATAGTGCAAGTCTATCTATTCCAGTAGTTCAAGAGTCAAAGATCAGTATATCAGAGAAGAAGCTTTCGAAAAGTGAGGTAAGTATTGACGGAAAGACAAGTCTCACATTTAAGGTAAATAATATGGGACTTGATAAGCTGAGAAATGTTACTGCTAACTTTAGCGGCGATGATATAGATGATATATCTTACTATGTAGGTACTATTGAGGCTGGAGAAAATAGCTCGGTTGATTTGACAATCACACCAGCTAAGGTTGGTGAAGATCCAATCGATATAGAGATAACTTATGAGGATGCATCTGGAAATACTAAGAAGTTTAATGAAGAGATTAGTCTTGTAGTTACAGAAGAAGTTGCAGAGGCTGAAGCTGTTGAAACAGCCGCTGTAAGCCCTGCTTATATCGGAGTTGGAGCGGTGGTTATATTACTTCTGATAGTAATATTCTCAACAATTATTAAGAAAGTGAACCAGAAGAAATATGAGTGAAAAGAAAGCGATTATAGAAACAGATAAACTGTGTAAAACATTCTCAGTTGGTGGGGTGCAGCATCATATAATCAAGAATATGGATCTCAAGATATATGAAGGCGACTTTACAGTAATCATGGGTTCGTCCGGTGCAGGAAAGTCTACACTTCTGTATTCGCTTTCGGGAATGGATAAGGCAAGTCTTGGAAAGATTATGTTCTGTGATAAGGATATAACCAAGTTTAATAGTGATCAGCTGGCTATCTTTAGGAGAAAGCATTGTGGATTTGTCTTCCAGCAGATTCATCTTATAGGAACCATGAGCATTCTAGACAATGTGCTGGCAGCGGGGCTACTTACAAAGCAGAATAAGGTGAAACTTGCAAAAAATGCAAAAGAACTCCTTAAGAAGGTAAAGATAGAGGAGAAGCTGTGGAATAAGTTTCCGAATCAGCTCTCTGGTGGTGAAGCTCAGAGAGTCGGAATTGTTAGAGCACTTATTAACTCACCAGATATGATATTTGCAGATGAACCAACGGGTGCACTTAATAGTGCAAGCAGTAATGCAGTACTTGATGTACTTTCTGAGGTTAATAGAAATGGTCAGTCTATAGTAATGGTTACACATGATATGAAGTCAGCGCGTCGTGGCAATCGTATCATTTATCTAAAGGATGGTGCGATATGCGGAATATGTGATCTGGGTCAGTACGTTTCTGGTGACCGAGAGCGCCACGATAAGCTTCGTGCATTCCTTACTGAGATGGGCTGGTAATCGTAATGAAAAGGAATAGATAGATGCTGAGTAAATTATTAAAGTCTAACTTTAAGAACGACTTATCACATATGATAACATTTTTCCTTATCATAGTACTGTCTGTTGTAATGCTGCATACGGGACTTGCTGTTCTCTTGGGATATAATGGTCTTCATGCTGAGCTTCGTGACAAGTATAACTTCGCGGATCTTGCTGTAGTATCTGAACTCAGTGATGATGATAAGTTTAAAATGGAGGATATAATATCTTCTGCCGATTATATCGAATCATTTGAATATCTTGAACCGCTGAGTCTTCCTTTTACTGTTGGAAAGGAAGGGGCAGATGCAGATAGCAAGGATCTATATGACACTAAAACGAATGATTATTATGTCCTTCCGTATGGTGAATGGGGAGATATAGAAGCACCTCATTTTGTTGAAAAGATGGATGAGGAGTGCGAGAACCCTATCTATATATCGCTGTATTATAATGCAAATGTTATCAAGAAAAAAGTTGGTGATAAGGTAGATATACAGGTTGGAGAAGATTATTATACATTCCAGATAGCTGGTATATATGAAAATATTCTTGGTAATTCAAATCTTGGAATAATATATGTTGAACCATCACTTTTTAATGAGTGGAAGAATCGGGATGAGGAGAAAAGAAAAGATTCGGAAGAGTCTTTCGATAGAAGAATTACATTTATAAAGGTGACTGATGATGTAACTGCATCTGAAGCCTCAGGTATGCTTACAAAGTCTTTCTCCGAACATGAGATTTTATCATATGCAGTAGATTCTGACATGGAAATAACCATGCTTACATATATGCAGAATATTATAGCGGCAGTGCTAAGTGCCTTCGCCATAGTGATAACTATTATAGCAATGATTATTATATATTTTAGAATATCCAATAGTATAGAACAGAGTATTGTAGATATAGGTGCGCTAAAGGCGCTAGGTTATACGTCTAGACAGATACGAATGGCTATGGTTCTTGAGTTTGCTATAACTACACTACTAGCTATAGCGGTTGGAGTTATTGGATCATATGTGGCGCTTGTACCTTTTGAGGAGGGAATCAGAAACAGCAGCGGTGTTGTATGGGACCGTGCGTTTGAACCTCTTGCTCTTATAGCAACCCTGATACTGATTCTTGGAACAGTTGTTATAGTGGCTGTGGCTAGTACGAAGAAGATATCGAAGCTTGATCCGGTTATAGCTTTAAGATTTGGAATAGACGATCATTCATTTAAGAAGAATCGTGCTCCTATTGAGAGGACTCCTGGCCCGCTCTCCTGGATAATGGCTGTGAAGAGTGTACTCACTAGTGCAAAGCAGAATATTCTTCTTTTTGTAATAATGTCATCTATTGGTGTGGTAGTTACCTTATCCATATTTATGACTTATAATGCAGTGTATGACTCGATGCATTTGCTTAGAATGGTAAGTACTGTGTCGGATGATGTATCCTTTATCGTGAAGGATAAACCTGAAGCTATAGCTGAGATTAGGGAACTTCCGGAAGTGGACTGCATTTGGTATATGGATACTCGAGAGTTTACTGTTGAAGGTTATTCTGCATATGCATATATCACAGAGGATTGGAATGATGTACCAGAAGGAAATGTTAATATCTATGAAGGTATATTTCCAAGGTATGATAATGAGATAGCACTTGCTGGTACATTGTCAAAGAATCTTGGGGTTTCTGTAGGAGATGAGGTAAAGGTTGCAAATGGTTCTATCGAGAAGAAATACCTTATAACAGGATTACTTTCTGGTGCAGGTAGCGGTGGAATGGATTTGCTTATGACAGCTGAAGGAGCAGGACATCTTGGCTCTAAGTTAGGTAAGCAAAATATCAGTACTACAGTAAAGAATCATTCGTGGAAGAACTCCCTTAAGTTAGTTGATGATGTCGAAAGCATGTATGGAGATAAGATGGTAGCCTATGCAAATGTCATAGATACCCTGAAGAGTGGTGATAATGCTGTCATTATGATAGCCTCCATGCTGGTGGCAGTACTTATCATAGTGTCGTTACTTGTGATCATCTTATCTATGAACCTGTTAGTTAAGACTGTTATCATTAAGAGACAACGAGAGATTGGAATTAAGAAAGCTTTGGGCTTTTCGAGTACGCAGTTAAGATTTGAACTTGTACTATCTATGATGCCATTCATTTTGCTTGGGGCAGTAGTTGGTGGAATAGTAGGATGTCTTGAAAGCAACAACATTATGGCGGCGCTCTTAGGTTCTATAGGAATTATGAATTCGAGTATGGATGTATATAGCTGGATGGGATTTGGATCTGTAATCTTTATAGCTATCGTATCATTCTTGATCATATGGTTCATATCTGGAAGGATAAAACGAATATCTGCATATTCCCTCATAACTGAATAGAGAGAAAAAGCTTCTATGATGATTCATAGAGGCTTTTTTGTTTTATAATCCAATTTGTTACTCTTGGTATAAGAGTATAAATATGCTATTATGTATATTTGGGTTACACATACTATATATAAAACTCGAGGATATCATGCTTTATTATGAATTAGTTTTTGGTATGTTGTTTCTACCACTGATTATTATAATCTATCAGATATTTCCTAAGCGTTTTCGCTGGGTGTTTCTTTTAATAGCGAGCGTAGGATATTATTTTTCATTTTCGATTAAACTTTTTATCTTTATGCTTCTTGCATCAACTATCACATATGTGACAGGTCTTTTGCTTGAGAAAATGAGTAAAGATAAGAAGGCTGCTTTAAATTTCCTGAAAACTGAGAAAAAAGATGTGACCAAGGAAGATAAGGCTAACGTAAAGCTTAAGTTTCAGAGAAGGAGCAGAATTATTCTTGTGGTAGGAATAATACTGGCACTTTCTAGTCTTCTATATCTCAAATATTATAACTTTTTTGCTGAGAATATAAATGCTATAGCAAATGCATCGACCGGCGCTAGTCTCCTTCCTGCTAAGGAACTAGCACTGCCTCTTGGCATATCTTTCTATACCATGCAGGCTATCAGCTATATGGCAGATGTATATTGGGGAAAGTTTGAGGCTCAGCGTAATCCTTTTAAGCTACTTCTCTTTCTATGCTTCTTCCCTACTATTATCGAGGGACCTATTGCACTGTATGCTGATATGAAGGATAAGCTTTATGTTGGTGAATCAATAGATCCTGATAATGTGATAAGAGGATATACCAGATTTGTCTGGGGTGTATCTAAGAAGCTTGTTATAGCAGATAGACTTCATCCGGCGGTTCTATATCTCTTTGACCCAGCTAATAAGACAAAGGGTTTAGAGGTAATTGTTGCGGCAGTTCTTTTTACTGTTATGGAATATATGGATTTTTCGGGATGTATGGATATGGTCATCGGTATTGCTATGATCTTCGGTATAAAGCTTCCTGAAAACTTCCGTCAGCCATTTCTTGCGAGAAATGCTTCTGAGTTTTGGCGCCGCTGGCATATTACTCTCGGCGTATGGTTTAAGACTTACATATTCTATCCTGTCTCCATGTCTAAACTATCTAAGAGTTGGGGAAAGTTTTCACGTGGAAAGGTTAATAAGCATTTAACAAGAGTTGTTGCCTCAGCGATAGCTCTTCTTCCAGTGTGGCTTTGCAATGGTTTATGGCATGGCCCTAAGTGGACATATATTTTCTACGGTGTTTTTTACTTTGTAGTGCTTCTCCTGGAGCAGATATTTGAACCGCTAGGTGACACAATCTTAAAGCTGCTTCATACCTCGAAGGAGAATAAGGTAGTAAATGCTATAAGAATTTTTAAGACTTGGATTATTATCTTTGCAGGAGAACTCTTCTTCCAGGCGGATTCCCTTAGGGAAGGCTTCAGGATGGTGCGAGATATTGGAAAAGGATTTAACCTTAGCAATTTGTGGAATGGAACAGCGCTCAGCTGGGGGCTAGATAAGTATGACTGGCTGGTTGTTCTTGTTACATTAATCATAGTTGGTATAGTAAATGTTATAAGAGAAAAGGGAGTGGATATAACTGAGGCGCTTCTTAGAAAGCCTCTTCCAGTCAGATGGGCTCTCATCCTTTCTCTATTACTGGTCCTAACAATCTTTGGTTGCTATGGACCTGGATTTGAGGAGGTGGATCTAATCTATGCAAACTTCTAAGTTAAAAAGATGGATGGAGATATTCGCATTCCTCACTCTTTTCGTAGCGGTGCTGAAGGCTCTGTCGCTTGTATTTGATCCAGTGCGAAGGAATCAACCAGAACTCGTGTTACCGCGCGATAAAAATATAGTTGCGGCACTTGCAGACGAAGAGAACTCTTCAGATGTCCTAATAGTTGGAGATAGTGAAGCGATGGTGCTTGTTTCACCGGAGATTCTTATGGATGAAGCCGGTATATCATCATTTAACTGTAACCAGCTGGGCCAGAGAATAGCCGATACCTATATCTTTATGCAGAAGATATTGGAGAGACAGCATCCGAAGGTTATAATACTTGAAACAAATGTTGTAGCTCAGGATACTTTATTAAAGACAGAGGCACTTATGACGAATAGTGCTATCATAAATGATACATTTCCGATTATAAGATATCATAGTAATTGGAGATATTTAAGTGGACTGGTTGAACCTGAGGATTACACTAAGGTTGATGGCTACGAGGATATATTAGTTGTAGATCCATATAGCGGCGACCAGTATATGTTTGAGACGGATGAACGTGCAGCTATAAATCCTATAGCTATGTATTATCTGGATAAGATATGTGAACTTTGCAAGGAAAAGGATATCCCTCTCGTGTTAGTGAGTTCACCTTCAGCTGTTAATATGAATTATCCTAAGCATAATACACTTAAGGATTATGCTGATAAGCATGGTCTGGATTATATAGATTTTAATGTCCTCGCAAATGAGATAAATCTTGATTGGAGTCAGGACACGGGCGATAAGGGCGACCATATAAATGCATATGGTGGCGAGAAGACAACCAGATACCTTATGAAATATTTGAAAGAAAATTATGATCTGCCAGATCATAGGGAAGACTAAATGAAAAATGTATTAGAATATTTAGAAGCTACGGCAGGAAGATTGCCAGACAAGATGGCAGTTACTGATGGAGAAGAGAGTGTTACCTTTGCAGAACTAAAAAGTGTAAGCTCTAGGATTGGAAGGGTTCTTTCTGATTACATATCTCCGTCTCAGCCGGTGGCTGTTATGATGAAGAAGAGCACGAAGACCCTGCAGATATTTATGGGTATAGTATATGCAGGTGGCTTCTACTGCCTGCTGGATCCTGATTTCCCAGATGAGAGACACCGTAGTCAGTTAAGTACCTTGCAGACGGGACTTATAATCACAGAGCCAGATAGTTTAGATAAGATAGAACGTCTTCAGTTTTCCGGAAATGTCATAACAACCGAAGAACTATTTAAGAAGATAGAATCTGCAGATTCTCTTCCAGTGAAGAAGGATATAGTAGAGGGAACTCCATTATATTGTAACTTTACATCGGGTTCGACAGGTGTTCCAAAAGGAGTGCTGGTTGGGCATTCTTCAGTTATAAGCTTTATAGATTCATTTACCAGTCTTTTTAATATAACAGAGGAAGATGTGATAGGTAATCAGGCGCCATTTGATTTTGATGTCTCGGTGAAGGATATATATAGTTCACTGAAGACCGGCGCGACACTTGTGATCATACCAACTGCATTCTTCAGATTCCCTAATAATGTTATGGACATGCTGGAAAAGTATGAGGTGACGACCCTTACCTGGGCAGTATCGGCGCTTGTACTTCTGAATAGGCTTCATGAGTTCATGTATAAGGTTCCGCCGAAGATCGATAAGATTCTCTTCAGTGGAGAAGAAATGCCATCTAAACATCTGAAGGACTGGATGAATGAGTATCCTGATGCAGAGTTTGTTAACCTCTACGGACCAACTGAGATTACCTGCAACTGCACGTATTATAGAATAGATAAGGCTTCTGTTCCTGAGAAGCTTCCGATAGGAAATGTCTTTCCTGGAAAGGAGATTTATCTCCTGGATGAGAAGGGACATATAATTCCTGAAAGCGAAGAAGATACTGTCGGAGAAATATGCGTGGCTGGAGAAGAACTTGCGCTATGTTATTACAACAATGAAGAGGCTACAGCTAAAGCATTTGTCGAGCTAGAAAATCTTGGACGAGTTTATAAGACTGGTGATCTTGGATACCGAAAGGGAGAACTACTCCACTTTGCAGGAAGAAGAGATTTTCAGATTAAGCATAATGGACATAGAATAGAACTTGAGGAAGTTGAGAGAGCCTTCAATAGTCTACCTGGTATTGGCCAGGCCGCTTGCATCTATGATCCGGTCAAGTACCGTATTATAGCTTACTACACAGGGGATGCATCTAAGGAAGAAGCACCTGACAAGAAGCAGATAGTGGCAGGGCTTAAGGAGAAGCTTCCGGAATATATGCTTCCAAATATATATCGCTACATGGAGGAACTTCCTCTTAGTAAGAATGGCAAGATCGATAGAAATAAACTTAGAGAATTAAAATGATCATGGAATATCTGAATCTTATAAAAAAATATAAAACTCCTTTTTATCATTTCGATATCCCAGAACTAAAGTCCAGGGTAGAAATGATGAAATACCATCAAGGCAGTATAGGACTCTGCTATGCTATGAAGGCAGGACCTATGCTGGCAGGATATATATCGCCTTATGTTGAGAGACTAGAGGTGTGCTCTCCTGGAGAATATGAAATATGCGCCCGCGAAGGAATTGCACCAGAGAAAATCTTTGTATCTGGTGTAAATAAAACTAGGGAAAGCATGATGAGAATCCTTAGCCTCGGCGGTGAGAAGGGATATTTTTCTATAGAATCTATAGAACAGTATAATATACTTGAAGATGTGGCTTCACACTCTGAATTATCAAGAAAGCTTAAATGTTATATTCGCCTTTCTTCAGGTAATCAGTTCGGAGTGGACCGAGATACTCTAGATATAATCATTCAAAAGCTTCTTGGGTCAGAGAATCTGGAACTTCTGGGTATACATTTCTTCTCTGGTACACAGAAGAAAATGAAGAAGATAGAGGAAGAACTTACTGAACTTGCACTACTTGGTAAGAACCTTGAAGAATCATTAGGTTGGAAGCTAAGTCTTGAATATGGACCAGGACTTGGAATAGATTATTTTATAAATGGAGATGGTTCTATGGAAATAAATGAGCCATCTTACCAGTTTGCTGAGCCTGCCATAGAAGAGCTTATGGATATAGTCGGTAGAACGGACTTAGAAGACTGTTACTCGGATATCACATTTGAATATGGCCGCTATATAGCTGCTCCTTGCGGAAAGTACTTTACAGGCGTTGCAGATGTGAAGAGGACTGGCGAAACAGACTATGCCATACTTGAAGGCGGTCTTCATCAGATTACATATTTTGGAAGTATGGCCGGCATGAAGGTGCCATATATTAATTATATTTCTGACACTTCAAAAAAAGAGTCGAGAGACTATGTGCTGGCTGGTTCGCTTTGTTCGGTAAATGATATCCTGGTGCGGAAGGTTAATCTTCCGAGACTTGATATTGGTGACACACTATGCTTTAATCTTGCAGGTGCATATTGTGCTACAGAAGGAATATCACTCTTTCTAAGTAGGGATCTTCCTGCTATAGTAGTAACAGAAGAATCTGGAAATGAAATGTTACTTAGAGAACATATAGAAACTAATTATTTAAATGGAGGCTATAATGGATAGGTTAATTGAGATTTTAGAAGAAGTAATACCAGGAGTTGATGTTGAGAATACTGATAGATTAGTGGATGATAATATATTAGATTCATTTGCTATCATATCTCTCGTTGCAGAGCTTGAAGAAGAGTACGACATTACAGTGTCACCAGCGGAGCTTGTTCCAGAGAACTTTAACTCAGCAAAGGCTTTATGGGAAATGGTTCAGAGATTATCTGAGTAGAGGATTTTATTTCGCTATAACAGTAAAATAGAAATAGATATTTTACAACTGATGTTATATCATTATATAGGTGCTTTTGATATCATTACAGATATACGTAATGAACAACAAGAATACGTATATGTGCCTTGAAGATGTTTTATATGTTGGAAAGGAGGGAAAGGGAATGAGCTATGGCACTTTTTGGGTGTTAGTCGCAGCAGTAGCTCTAGTGGTGGAGATTATTACTTTAGGGCTATCATCCATTTGGTTCACAGGTGGCGGAATAGTCGCGGCAATCATAGGTTATATGGGCGGGCCGTTATGGCTGCAGTTCGTAGCATTTCTGGTTGTCTCAACTGCATTACTCCTTCTGATGAGGCCTTTTGCTAAGAAACATTTGGCTATAGGAATGGAGAAAACCAATACAGACAGTTTGATAGGTCGAACGGAAAAGGTGATTACAACTGTCGACAATGATGCCGGAACTGGTATGATAAAGCTTGGCGATGTCGAGTGGCGCGCTGTATCTGAAGATGGAAGCGTCATTCCGGAAGGAACACTCGTTATTATACAAAGGCTTGAAGGTACCAAACTATTTGTAAAACGTGAACTGACTGATTTTAGTTAGTTTATGTGGTGTATATCTAAGGAGGTTTAAGTATTATGCCATATGTATTTATTGTTCTATTAGTTATTGTAGTTTTACTGCTTTGCAGCTGCCTACGCGTTGTAAGACAGGCAAATGCATATGTAATCGAGCGACTCGGTACATATACTGCAACTTGGGGAGTAGGACTTCACATGATGATGCCAGTAATAGATAAAGTTGCTCGTAAGGTATCTCTTAAAGAGCAGGTTGCTGATTTCCCACCACAGCCAGTTATCACAAAGGATAACGTTACTATGAGAATTGATACAGTTCTTTTCTTCCAGATAACAGATCCTAAGCTTTACTGCTATGGTGTTGAGAATCCACTTGCAGCTATTGAGAATCTTACAGCTACAACACTTCGTAATATAATCGGTGATCTGGAACTTGACCAGACACTTACATCTCGTGAGACAATTAACTCAAAGATGCGCGCTACACTTGATGAAGCAACAGATCCTTGGGGAATCAAGGTTAACCGTGTAGAGCTTAAGAATATCATGCCACCTGCAGCTATCCAGGAATCAATGGAGAAGCAGATGAAGGCAGAGCGTGAGAGACGTGAGCAGATCATCAGAGCTGAAGGTGAGAAGCAGGCAGCTATCACAGTTTCAGAAGGTGAGAAGGAAGCTAAGATCCTTCGTGCTACAGCTGAGAAGGAAGCTACAATCCTTGCTGCTGAGGCTAAGAAGCAGGCAGCAATCCTCGAAGCTCAGGCTCAGAGAGAAGCAGCTATTCAGAGAGCTCAAGGTAATGCTGAAGCTATACGTCAGGTACAGCAGGCTGAGGCGGATGCTGTTAAGATGATGAATGATGCAGCACCTTCACAGAATACTATAGCAATCAAGGGAATCTCAGCATTTGAGAGAGCTTCTGCAGGTCCTGCAAACAAGCTTATCATTCCTTCAGATCTTGCTGGTATTACTGGCCTTGCAACAGCTGTTACAGAGGCTATTAAGACAGGAAAAGAGTAATATATTTCATAAAATAATATCGAATATTTAGTGAATATTTACAAAGAGGCAACCCTAAAATACCTACATTTTGGGGTTGCTTTTTTAATTGCATATCGTGAATTGTGCAACATGTATAAATGAGGTATAAAAATCCTATTATTCGTGGTAAAAATATCTAATTAAGTGTTTCAATATTCAGTTAAAAGTGTTATAATATCAGTGTCTACATATTGACTTAATATTATTACTTAAAAGGAGTGACAAAAGCAAAATGGTAAAGAAGGAAATGATCGCAATGCTTCTTGCGGGTGGTCAGGGCTCACGTTTGGGAGTGCTAACCTCGAAGCTTGCAAAACCTGCAGTTGCATTTGGTGGTAAGTACAAGATTATTGATTTCCCTCTCAGTAACTGCATCAATTCTGGCGTTGATACTGTTGGAGTATTAACCCAGTATAGGCCTCTACGTCTGAACCAGCATATTGGTATTGGTATGCCTTGGGATTTGGACAGGAACTTTGGAGGGGTTACGGTTCTTCCTCCATATGAAAGTACTGAGAATACATCTTGGTATACTGGTACAGCTAATGCTATCTACCAGAACCTTGAGTTTATGGAGTACTATGATCCTGATTATGTCCTGATTCTGTCGGGCGACCACATTTATAAGATGGATTATGAGGTAATGCTTGATTTCCATAAGTCATCTCATGCAGATGTAACTATAGCAACCTATCAGGTTCCTATGGAGGAGGCGAGCAGATTCGGAGTTGTTATAACAGATGACAACGGGGTTATTCAGGAGTTTGAAGAAAAGCCAGAGCATCCAAGGAGTAACAAGGCTTCTATGGGTATCTATATTTTCAACTGGAAGCTTCTGAAAGATAAGCTTATAGAGATGAAGGATGTTCCTTCATGTGACTTTGGTAAGCATGTTATTCCTTCTTGCCATGAAGAGGGAAAAAAGATAGTAGCTTATGATTATAAGGGCTACTGGAAGGATGTTGGAACTCTTGGTTCTTACTGGGAGTCTAACATGGAACTCGTAGATATTATTCCAGAGTTCAATCTATATGAGGAGTTCTGGAGAATTTATACCAAGAGCGACAATCTTCCGCCACAGTATATTGCGGCCGGCAGCAGCGTTACTAAGAGTATCATTGGAGAAGGTACTGAAATATACGGAAATGTAGAAAAGTCTGTTATAGGTTCTGCTGTAAAGATTGGTAAGGGTGCTGTTGTAAAGGATTCCATCATCATGAACAATGTTGAGATCGGTGATGGAGCCATAATCGACAAGGCTATACTTGCTGAAGGCGTAGTGATTGGAAAGAATGCAGAGCTTGGTGTTGGTGAATCTGCTGAGAATACTTATAAGCCAGCGGTTTACGCATTTGACCTCGTAACTATTGGAGAGAATTCTATTATTCCTGACGGCGTTAAGATCGGAAAGAATACTGCTATTCTCGGAGAGACCACCTTGGAAGATTATCCTGATGGAATACTTCCTGGAGGCGGCACAATAATTAGAGAGGCAGGTGAGTAATATGAGAGCGATAGGTATAATTCTAGCAGGTGGTAACAGCAGTCGTATGGGAGATCTTTCAGCTAAGAGAGCTACAGCCGCTATGCCGATGGCAGGCTGCTATAGAGCAATTGATTTCTCATTATCGAATATGTCAAACTCACATATTCAGAAGGTAGCGGTATATACTCAGTATAATTCTAGATCCCTGAATGAGCATCTTAACTCATCCAAGTGGTGGGATTTCGGAAGAAAGCAGGGTGGACTGTATATCTTCACACCTACCATCACAGCAACTAACAGCTATTGGTATAAGGGTACAGCTGATGCGCTGTATCAGAATATAGGTTTCCTAAAGGATGCACATGAGCCTTATGTAGTTATAGCATCTGGCGACGGTGTGTATAAAATGGATTATAACAAGGTCCTGGAGGATCATATAGCCAAGAACGCGGATATCACTATAGTGACTAAGGAGATTCGTGCTGACGAGGATGATATATCCAGATTTGGTGTTGTAAAAGTCGGTGAAAACGGTAGAGTACTCGACTTCGAAGAGAAGCCACTGGTTGCCGAGACCAGCACAGCATCTATAGGCGTTTACGTAGTTAGACGTCGTCAGCTTATTGAACTTCTTGAGACATGTGCCGCAGAAGGAAGAACAGATTTCGTTAAGGACATACTTATCAGATATAAGAATGTTAAGCGTATAAACGCATATAATCTGGATTCCTATTGGAGAAATATTGGTTCTATAGATTCCTACTACAGGACGAACATGGACTTCCTGAATGCGGAAGTCAGAAGCCATTTCTTCCGTACGGCCCCAGGGGTTTATACGAAAGTGGAAGACCTTCCACCAGCAAAGTTTAATGGAGATGCAGTCACATCCAATTCACTTATAGCTAGCGGATGTATCATCAACGGCTCGGTAGAGAATTCAGTGCTGTTTAAGAAGGTTTATGTTGGAAACAATTGTGTAATCAAGAACTCTATCATCTTAAATGATGTACATATCGGTGACAATTGCTACATCGAGAATTGCATAGTTGAGAGTAGAGATACTATCAAGGCTAATACAGTTCACACCGGTGATGCGGATAGTCCAAAGATAGTCATAGAGAAGAGCTTTAGATATACACTATAAAGACTATTAGGTATTTTATTTGGAGGTTACAGTATATGGAAATTACAGATGTTAGAGTAAGAAGAGTAGCAAAGGACGGCAAGATGAAGGCTGTTGTATCTATAACGATTGATAATGAGTTCGTTATTCATGATATCAAGGTTATAGAGGGAGACAAGGGATTATTTATAGCAATGCCTAGTCGTAAGTCAGCCGATGGAGAGTATAGAGATATTGCTCATCCAATTAATTCAGAGACTAGAACAAAGATTCAGGATTTGATTCTTGCTAAGTATGAAGAAACTCCACTTGAAGAGATTGGCGAGTAAAACTTAATATAGGTATTTTATTACACAATTTAATATGGAATTATGAGTAAAAGTTAGCAAGGCAGAGGGTGAAACCTCTGCCTTGTTTTTAAAATGTTTATTTGATATAATAACGCGAGCATAAGAAAAAAAGTAATTCTTATAGTATAGAAAATAATCATTTTGACTAGAGGAGTAGATGATTTTATGGAAAAGTTCAAGGCTGTGATACTTGCCGCAGGTAAAGGAACACGTATGCATTCTGATCTTCCAAAGGTGCTTCACAAAGTATGTGATAAACCTATGGTGCATTATACCATTCAGGCAGCTAAGGATGCGGGAGCTACAGACGTTATAGTAATAGTAGGATATCAGGGACAGCTTGTTAAGCGTGAGATAGTGGATGTTGTTCAGTTCGCAGAGCAGCATGAACAGCTTGGAACGGGACATGCAGTTAAATGTGCCGCTCCTCTTATAGGAAGTGAAGGCGATGTTATAGTTCTGTGCGGAGATACACCACTTATAACAGCAGATACTATTCGCAAGCTGTATGATGCACATAAGAGAGCATCAAATGGAGTTACTGTTCTTTCGGCTATTCTCGATGATCCAACCGGTTACGGAAGAATTATTCGAGATGCAGAAGGAAACTTTGTTAAGATAGTAGAGCATAAGGACTGTACAGAAGAAGAGCTTCTTACGCAGGAGATTAATTCTGGTATGTATGTCTTCAATGCAGAGGCTCTTACAGCAAGCCTTGGAATGCTTACAAATGATAACGCTCAGGGCGAGTATTATCTGACAGATACAGTATCTATTATTAAGAATGCTGGTCTTAAGATAAATGCTATACCTGTTGATGATATAAATGAGATACTTGGTGTAAATACTCTCGAGCAGCTTAGTGTTGCTGAGGAGATTATGAAGGAAAGACAGTAGATTATGAAGATAATAGTCGGACTTGGAAATCCAGGTCTTAAATACGCGGGAACGCGTCATAATGCTGGTTTCTCTGTGCTGACTGGAATATCAGATAAGTACAATATTCCTATTAACAAGAAGGAATGTAAGGCGCTTACTGGTCATGGCGTTATAGCAGGGGAAAAGGTTGTACTTGCTATGCCACAGACCTATATGAATCTAAGCGGAGATGCGGTTGGGGAGCTGGTTCATTTCTATAAATGTACCGCCGAAGATGTCATAGTTATATATGATGATACGGATCTTGACGTTGGAAGACTTCGCATCAGAAAGCAGGGAAGCGCTGGCGGACATAATGGTATAAAAAGTATCATAGCGTCTCTTGGTACAGACGTGTTTGACAGAGTGAAGGTTGGTATCGGTCATAAGCCTGCTGACTGGGATCTTGCGGACTATGTACTAGGACGCTTTATGAAGGAAGAACTTCCTGTTATGAGAGAAGCTGTAGAGAAGGCCACAGATGCAGTTACTTGTATAGTGGAGAGTGGCGCCGACATGGCTATGAATCATTTTAACTAAGAGCTGTTAAAGGCTTGAAGAACACATAAAGGAAGGCGTATGGACGCACTTGTAAAACCAGTCAGGGAAAGTGCTGAGATATCTAGATTACGTGATAAGAAGGGACAGATGCCAGCGGCAATCTTTGGTCTCACAAGATGTGTGGAACCGATAGTGATGCAGGCGCTGAGGGATGATCAGTTATTTACTCTTGTCGTAACATATGACGGGGCAAGGGCAGATAAGCTGTATCAGGATTACAGATTCTTTGATAGAGACGTATATCTCTACCCAGCAAAGGATGCTCTGTTCTACTATGCTGATATTCACGGTAATCTAACTTCAGCTAAGAGACTGGAAATCTTAAAAAGAATATACCGTAAGGAACGGACAGTTATCATAACGACTATCGATGGTCTGATGGACAGGCTGCCAGATATGAAGTATTTCAAGAGGCATGCATTTACATTATCCGTTGGACAAGAGATGGAGATGGACGAAGTTAAGCGTCGTCTGGTAATGCTTGGTTATGAAAATGTTACCGTTGTTGAATCTAGAGGGCAGTTTTCTGTTCGAGGAGGAATTATTGATATATACCCCCTCACGGAAGAGTGCCCATGTCGTGTTGAGTTCTTTGGTGATGAGATAGATTCTATAAGGTACTTTGATGAGAGTACACAGAGGTCTATCGAATCAGTTGAAAGTTTCGATATACTACCAAGTAGTGAATATGTACTAAGTCTTGCTCGTATCAGACGAGGTATCGATGCTATCGAAGAAGAGGGCGAGAGAGTTGCTGATGCATTTAAGAAGAGCTTTCAGACAGAAGCCTATGCAAGACTGAAGTCCTACATTAAGCATGTTAAGGAAGAGGTAATGGAGTATAACTCTACTACCGGACTGGATAGCCTGGTAACGTACTTCTTCAGTGATACAGTATCATTTTTGGATTATCTTCCGGAAGATACTCCTGTCTTTATAGATGATATAGCGAAGGTGGAGGAGCGTGCAGCTGCTCATACCAGAGAGTTTGAGATATCCATGACTGCTCGACTTGAGAGCGGTTACATACTTCCTGGTCAGGCAAATGTTCTCTTCAGTGACGAGCTTACGCTGGACCGTCTGGCGGGCATGAGAACGGTCATGATGTCGGAGTTCCTTCCTAGTTCTTCTCGAATCACTCCAAAGACTACGATTTCATTTGAAAGTAAGGGCGTAGAGCCTTATCAGGGAAATGTAACTAGACTCCTTAGTGAGATTAAGAGGTGGCGTAAGGATGATTACTCTGTACTTATAGTTTCACCATCTCAGACCAGAGCTAAGAGACTGGTGGAATCCTTTATGGATGAGGAACTACCGTGCTTTTTCTCGGCTAGTAAGACTAGAGTTCTGCAGCCTAGAGAAGTCATGGTGACAACTGGAAATCTCGAAGAGAGTTTCTATATTCCTGCTATAAAGCTCGTGGTTATCTGCGAGAGCAGTATATTTGGTGCATCTCATACTGGAAAGAAGCGTAAGAGACTCAAGGCTAAGTATGAGGGCGAGAGAATCAACTCTATAGATGAGATAGGTGTTGGTGATTATGTCGTACATGAACGTCATGGTATTGGTATATATCGTGGTATAGAGAAGGTTCGAACAGGCGACAGTAGAGAAAGAGATTATATTCATATAGATTATGCTGGAAGTGGTAAGCTCTTTATTCCAGTAGAACAGCTGAGTCTTATAGGTAAGTATGCCAGTAAGGATGCTAGAAAACCGAAGCTTAACAAGCTTGGTGGAAATGAGTGGCAGAAGGTTCGAGAGAGAGTTAAACTCCATGTCGATGACCTTGCTGAGGAGCTTATTGATCTCTACGCTATAAGACAGAATAAGAAGGGATATGCATTCTCTGAAGATACGGAGTGGCAGAAGGAGTTCGAAGAGCTCTTCCCTTATGAAGAGACTCCTGATCAAATTACGGCCATAGCAGATACGAAGCGTGATATGGAAAGTGACCGTATCATGGATAGACTTATCTGTGGTGATGTTGGATTTGGTAAGACGGAGGTTGCGATACGAGCTGCATTTAAGGCGGTTCAAGATGGTAAGCAGGTGGCTTATCTCGTGCCTACGACCATACTGGCAGAACAGCATTATGAGACATTTGCGGAGAGAATGAAGAATTATCCAATAACTGTCAGGGTTCTGTCTAGATTCTGTACAACTAAGGAAGCTAAGGAAATCCTTGCAGGACTTAAGTCAGGTGAGGTGGATATAGTTATAGGTACTCACAGACTTTTATCGAAGGATGTGGGATATAAATCCCTTGGTCTTCTTATAATCGATGAGGAACAGCGCTTTGGAGTTAAGCATAAGGAGACTATAAAGCAGCTTAAGAATAATGTCGACGTTCTGACGCTTACTGCTACTCCTATTCCAAGAACACTTCATATGAGTCTGATAGGTATCAGAGATATGAGTCTGCTGGAGGAACCTCCTGTTGATAGGCGACCTATCCAGACCTATGTTATGGAGTATGACAAGGAGATAGTTAAGGAAGCAATATCCCGTGAGCTTGCCCGCAAGGGTCAGGTTTACTATGTATATAACCGAGTTGATGATATCGAGAGGGTAACTCTGGAGCTTCGAAGTCTTCTGCCAGATGCAAGGGTAGAGTTTGCTCATGGTAAGATGAAGGAGCGTGAGCTTGAGGATATCATGCACGAGTTCATTAATAAAGATATTGATGTACTTGTATCCACTACTATTATAGAGACGGGACTTGATATTCCAAATGTTAATACGATAATCATTCATAATGCGGAGAACTTTGGTCTCGCTCAGTTATATCAGTTAAGAGGACGCGTTGGTCGTTCGGACAGACAGAGCTATGCTTTCCTGATGTATCGTAGGGATAAGATGATAAATGAGGTCGCTGAGAAGAGACTCTCTGCAATTAGGGAGTTTACAGAACTGGGCTCTGGCTATAAAATATCGATGAAGGATCTGGAGATTCGTGGAGCGGGTAACGTTCTGGGAAGCAGCCAGTCCGGACATATGGAAGAGATTGGTTACGACCTATATGTTAAGATGCTTAATCAGTCTATCAAAGCTAAGATGGGAGATGAGACTCCTGAAGACTTTGATACTATGGTAGATCTTCCGGTTGATGCATATATCCCAGATGAATATGTGCGAAATGAATACTTAAAGCTTGAGCTGTATAAGCGAATCTCTCGTATTGAAACTGAGGATGATATAGCTGATATAGAGGCAGAGGCAGTAGATCGCTTCGGGGATGTGCCAAAGCCAATGCAGCGTCTTATGAAAATTGCGCTGCTTAAGGCAGAGGCGCATAAGGCGTATATAACATTTCTTCGATATAGAAATGGATTTGTCGAATATATCATAAGGGATGGGGCGAAGATTGATGTTGCCAAGATTCCGGCCTTTATGAAGAAGTATAAGTCGAATATCAGAATCATCAAGACTAAGGAGTCTGGCTTTGCGATCAGAACTTCAAGTCTGATTCAGGATCAAATGATAGATAGTATCGAAGCAGTACTAACTAACATTTACGAGATGCTTATCATCAAGTAGTGGGTTATTAGGATAAGATATGGTATATATGAAAAAGATAAAAAACTTAATATCAGTAGTGCTTATATTTGCATTTCTTTTTTCACTCACAGCATGTGGTGAGACACCAGCTGTTATAAGTGGCAAGAATGTAGTGCTGAACTTTGCAGGAGAGAATATCACTCTCGGTGAGGTTTATCTATATGCAAATACTGTGATAGAGGATTATGAATCAGTCTATGGCAGCGAGATATGGTCTACAGATATATCTATATCGAGAGATGCTACTGCAAATATGGAAGATGTTACGAGACGTGACATTATAGAGAATATAGTTCATGTGAAGATGCTTAAGAAGAAAGCTCCTGAATATAAGATTGCTCTATCTGACGATGATATGAAGGATGTGGCAAGTGCTACTGACAGCTTCTTCCAGAAGTTAACTGACGAACAGCTGAAGAAAATGGAACTTGACTATGACACGGTTAAGAAGGTGATGGAAGAAAATGCTATCGCAAGACGAGTGTATGATGAGATAATCGGTGGAGCTGAGATAGAAGTTTCAGACGAGGAAGCTCGAGAGACAACATTTTATGATCTATACTTTGAGTGTTATGCGGTTGCTTCCAGCGGTGACGTAACACAGTTCTCTGAGGACGAGAAGGCAGCTCAGTATGACAGAGCTCTTCAGGCTTATAACACACTCATTAATCCTATAGAGAGCACAACAAATGATGGAACTTCTTCTAAGAAGACTAACAGTATGAACATCGAAGGACTTGCTGAATATTATGGTCTTAAGAATTCATCATACTATACGATGACACCTTCAGAGATAGAAGGGATATACGGTAAGGATATATGTGATAGTTTGTATGGACTAGAGGATGGTTCTTACAGTTTGGTTACTGAATCAGAATATGGATATCATATATTCTATATGAAAGAGCTGACTGATAGAGATGCCACTGATCAGCATAAGCTCGACATCATAAAGACAAAGAAAAATGCCTATATGGAGGAGCTCTATGCTGAGTGGCTTCCTAAGATAGATGCTGGATACTCATACGAAAAGTCTGTAGACTTTGATGTGTATCAGCAAATCGATTTTTAAGCTCCAGTGGAGCCAAATCCGCCCGCGCCGCGGGTAGTATCTGATAATTCATCAACTTCATTAAAGATACCTTGGAGATAAGGGGCTATAACGAGCTGGGCGATTCTTTCGCCTGGCTCTATTTTTTGTGGGAGCTCTGACTGATTGTATAGAGCTACCATTATCTCACCTCGGTAATCAGAATCGATAACGCCTACTTTGTTGGCTGGAGCCAGTCCTCTCTTTGTGGCCAGACCGCTTCTAGCATATATCAGTCCTACATAACCTTCAGGTATCTCCATAGTGAGTCCAGTCTTTACAACAAATGTCTGACCTGGGTCTATTGTGATAGGAGCAAAGAGACATGCTGATAGATCGGCGCCGGCAGCATTTTCAGTTCCGTAAGTTGGTAATACTGCATTTGGACTAATCTTTTTAATCTTAACTTCAACTTTTTGCATCAGTTTAACCTCCCTTTTCATAAAAGTTTACCTTCTTTTTGAATTATATCATTTTGGTGGGTAAATGAACATAAAAAAGATTTTTAGACTATTATGAATAAAAATTTGACAACTAGAAAAAGGAATGATACTATCATTATGATAATATCAAAAAGATAATAAGAATAAAACGATGATTAACAAAGTGAAGGAGTGAAAAGATGACAAAAACGTATTTAAAAAAATTAGGAGGAATAACCCTTAGTATGGCGATTCTAATGAGTACAGCAGCGTGTGGATTTGGGTTCGCATCTAATCCGGATCCGAGAGGGAGCGCTGTTCCTGTAACTGCAGAAAGCACTGAGGAGGCGAGCGGCCAGACATCTAGTGATAGTACGCAGCAGACATCTGGTGATAGTACACAGCAGACATCTGGTGATAGTACACAGCAGACAGCAGGGGAATATACAAGTATTCGTGACGTGCAGGCTGAGACAGTTACCCCAGATATATCTAAGCGTGAAAGCGTAGAACGTGAATATGAAGGTGCTATAAGTGGCGTATATCCTGATGCAGATTATATAGAGCATATAGCTGAAGGAAGATTTGTCGTCTTGTATCATGATAGAGAAAAGAATATGATAAATGGTATCGTATATGATATAGCAAATGATGTGGAGCTTAATACATTTTCGCTAAATGATCTTGATGACTATGATGTTGCTCCAGAGGTCTTTGATGGACAGGGATTTGGATTTATATTTGATTCTAAAGGTAAAAATGCTCAGTTGTTTGGATACTACTATGATATAGATGGAAATGAAGTAAGCACCTTTAAGAAAGATGTTAAAGATGCAACGAACTGGTCATATTCACTTGCACCAGATGGAAGTGCTATGTACGTTGAAATGAATGACAGAGAACAATGTGCTTGTGGATTTGATTTTAAAGCTGATTATACAACACAGATATATGCAGTGTATGGGGATGGGTCAGAAGAACTTATTAAGGAATATGATTCACATACAAATATTGGCATATTAGGAACCACTTCTGATAATAAAATAGTACTTTATTATAACTATGATCCTAAAGATAAGGAAGTTCTGACTCATGAAGAATATGAACTGCAGTGGTCGCCTGAATCAGATAGTGATATAGAAAGAGGCTACGCATTTCTTGAGCCAAAGAAAGATGCGGAGTTAGATAAGTTTTATGTTACAAGTAAATATTATGATTATAACGAAATCTTTATAAGAGGAAATAAGATTAACTTTATAGCTGATGATGAGATAATTCATTTTTACCCAGATGAGAGTGGAGTATATCAGGGAGTTCGTTATACTACCGAGATGGGATTAGATGGCATAATGACTTATAACTATGTTTCAGTTAATGGAGATTATATAGTATATCCAGTTTATTCTGAAGACAGTATGAATACAAAGGTAGTTGTTATGCACTTTAACGGTGATAAGCCAGAGATACTTTGCGAAGAACAGTGTGACGGAATGTACGTAGAGTTTATGCAGGGGTATAAGCTTGCAGGTTATGACGAAGAGACAGGAGACTTCTTTGGTGTATATTATGAAACTAAAGAGGATGGACTTATTAATCAGCCATATTGGGGAAATATATATGGTGTAGAATAATGCTTCAAAAGATGGTAGAATATCCCTATGAATAGATAGAGCGTGAATTTATCTTCAAGTTTGGTGAATAAGAAATATGTTAATATGATGTAAAATAAATGAAACCTTCCTCGGAGCTGTCGGGTTATATATATAAGAGGTGATGCCTGATACTCATAATGAGGAAGGTTCATTTATGTGTAAAATAAATGTAGTAGAAAGAACAAGGTGAAAGTATGGGTAGTACAGGCTTTTCTGTGGACGTGGACCAGGTGGTTCGCGAATACGCAGACATGGTCTACCGAATAGCTGTTGCAAACACCCGGGTGACGCAAGATGCGGAGGATGTGTTCCAGGAAGTTTTTGTAAAGCTAGTCAGGTATAAGGACCGGATTGAAGATGAAAATCATCTTAAGAACTGGCTGATACGAGTGACGATAAATGAGTCGCGGCGTATCGAAGGTAGTGGCTGGAAGAAAAATGTCAGCCTCGACACGACGGATGATGAAGACACTGAGTGGACTCCGGAGGACGAGAGTACAGATACAAATCCAGAAGATGCATTTCTCGAATCGGAAAGAAATGAGAGCGTCCTGGAGAAAGTAAGAGAACTTCCTCAAAAATATAGAGAAGTAATATATCTTCATTTCTATGAAGATAAGAAGATATTAGATATATCCAAAATGCTGGGATTAAATGAAGGCACCGTGAAGACGCGGCTTCGACGAGCGAAAGATATCCTAAGTAAATCTATGAAAGGGGGTATATAAATATGTCAAACTATAAAGAAGAACTAAATAACATACATGCCCCTGAGGATCTTATACTTAGAACCCTGAACAAGGTGCATGAGGAAGAAAAGAAAGTTGAAGCTGAGACAGAACAAAAGATTGAAACTACATATAATGATTCTAATGTAACAAGAATAAAACCTAAGAGAATAATTACGACAGTATCATCAATTGCTGCCGCAGCAGCAGTTCTTATAATAGCGCTGAGTGCAGGTGGATTTTTTAAAGGCTATAGTGAAGATTCTACATCTAGTTCGGATATGATGATGGAGACGACGCAGGCAAGCGCAGAATCGGAAGCATCGTCAAATGTATCTTCGGGAGCATCTTCAGCATCGTCAAATGCATCTTCTGCAGCATCCTCAGCATCGTCAGATGCATCTTCTGCAGCATCAGAAGCTTCGGACAGCTCTGATGAAGAAGATAATACTATGAACTATAGCTATGGTGATTATAAGAATAAGAACAAAAGAGATTCTGTAGCACAAGGTGAAGCCACTAATTCACTTACAGCTAAATGGACGATGCCTGATAGTATAGAAGTGACAAGCGAGCTTAATGGTTTATTTAATGAAGGGATAGAAGGTTTAACTAAAGTAACATTTGAACCAGCTGCCTATCTTGGATACATTGAAGAAACAGATCTTGCTCATGCATTTCTATGTAAGACCACTGAAGATACAGGAAAAACATTCTGGTCAGTAGTCTATATAAAGGAAGATTCAGAGGGGAAAGTAAATCTTCTGGATGTTCAAAGTATAATGCTATCGGAATCCTCAGATAAAGGTGCTGTTCAGTTCGGTACAGTCTCAGGTGACGAATTGGTTGGAAACTGGAGTGTAGATGAAGAAAGCGTATCTAATGGAATAGGTGATATTTCAGACGATATAAAGGCGGCTATAGATGAGGCGCTTAAGAGTAAAGTCAGCGTAACATATGAACCAATAATGATAATGGGTTCACAGGTTGTGTCTGGAACAAATTACGCTGTTCTATGTAAAAATGTGACTTCATCCGAGTGGACAATAGTCTATGTATATAAAAATCTGGATGGAAAAGGAACCCTAATGAATGTGGCAACATTCGATTTAGAGGTATTCGAGTAAATGCTTCTTTTGTGAACATTAATAAAAAAGGCTTTATTTTTAAAGATTAGTGTGTTATTATCTTACAGTTGGAAAAATTACAGGATTCGAAGAATCGAAAGGAGCTTTATTATGAAGTTCAGAAAGTTAAGCGCTATCCTGGTAGCAGTTATGATACTTTCACTTGTGTCAGGCTGTGGCAAGAAGGAAAAAGGCGCAATCGACGAGATGAAGGATAACTATATAAAGTATGTAACACTTGGTGATTATAAGGGTGTTGAGTATACTCCTAACCATACTGTAATCACAGATGATTACATTCAATATGATATCCAGAGTCTTATAGCACAGAATACTAAGAAGAATCAGATTACTGAAGGTATCGCTACTATGGGCGATACAGTTAATATCGACTTCGTTGGTTATGTCGATGATGAGCCATTTGATGGTGGTGATTCACAGGGAGCTGGATATGATCTTGTTCTTGGATCAGGAAGCTTCATCGATGACTTTGAAGATCAGATATGTGGACATAGCCCTGGAGATGCATTTGATGTAGAAGTTACATTCCCAGAGGATTATGGAAATGAGGATCTTGCTGGCAAGGACGCTAAGTTCGAGACAACACTCAACTATATAGTAGAGAATGTTGCACCAGAGTACGATGACGTTCTTGTTGCAAGTGCTACAGATTATGCAACAACTGAAGAGTTCGAGAAGGCTAAGAAGGAAGAGTATGAGACTCAGGCAGCTGAGTCTGATCTTGCAAATGACAAGAAGGCCGTATTTGATAAGGTAATCGAAAACTCAACAGTTAGTGAGTATCCAGAGAGTGAAGTAAACGATCGTATCCAGATGGTTATGGATAGTGTTCAGCAGGAAGCTGAAGCTAACGGAGTAGATATCAATACATATCTTTCAAATTATGGTTATGATCTTGATACATTTAAGGATAATATCAAGGAGTCTGTAGAGACATATATCAGAGAGAAGATGATAGTTGTTGCTATCGCTGATGCTGAAGGAATAACTGTTACAGAGGATGAGATGAATGATAAGGTTCAGGAACTCCTCACACAGACAGGTCTTACAGATAAGGATACTCTGAGTCAGCAGTATGGTTTCAAGGATGAGGACTACTACTATGAAGTTCTTTACGCAAAGGTTTATGACTTTGTTTATGAGAATGCTGTAGCAGTTGATGCAACTGAGACTGATGCTACAGAGGATGATGCTTCACCTTCTGATGGTCTTGTAGATGACTACGGAACAACTGAAGAAGAGTAATTAAGAGTGAAAATGTATAGCCACTGCGTTGTTGACATTAAAAGTTTTTGATGTTAGACTATAGCGCAGTGGCTAAGATTAGCAGATGTGGCGGAATTGGTATACGCGCATGATTCAGGTTCATGTCCGCATTAGTGGGTACGGGTTCAAGTCCCGTCATCTGCACTTCGACATATGTATTTGAACTAATTGTCAATATTAATATCTGAAAGGAATCTATAATGGAAGATAAGAAGAAACAGATTACCTATGAAGAGTTAAAGAACCTTGAGGACGAGTTATCAGAACTTAAAAACAATCGTCGAAAAGAGATTGCTGAGAAGATTAAAGAGGCTCGTGAACAGGGAGACTTATCAGAGAACGCTGAGTATGATGCTGCTAAGGATGAGCAGAGAGATATAGAGTCACGTATTGCTGAACTTGAGGATATCCTGAAGCATGTAGAAGTCATCGATGAGTCCAATCTGGATACAGAGTCTGTATTCATCGGATGTACTGTACATTTTGTAGACATGGAGTCCAAGCAGGAGTTCACATACAAGATTTCCAGTTCAACTGGTGCAAATATCCTCGCAGGAAAGATATCTGTTGAATCACCAATTGGATCAAAGCTTATCGGTTCTAAGGTAGGTCAGGTTATTACAGTAGATGCTCCAAATGGTAGATACAGTTATAAGATTCTTGATTTCAAGAGAGATAAGAATAAGTAATGTAGACTTATCACCGCCGGAGTTATACTCTGGCGGTTTTTTATATGTACCTTATTATATAGATTGAGAGGAAAAAGATATGGGAGAACAAAGTAAGAATAATGGACAGCAGCAGGATCTTAATCAGCTGCTTAAGGTTCGTCGCGAGAAGCTCGCAAATCTTCAGGAAGCTGGAAAGGACCCATTTGTCGTAACAAAGTTTAATCATGATGATCAGACTAATACTATAAAGTTTGACTATGAACATGTTGAAGCAAGACTGCTTGCTGATATAGAAGAGCCAGATTTTTCTGGACTTGATGATGATGCACTGAAGCAGGCAAAGACTGAGTTCTATAACAAGAAGCGTGCTATTATGGATGCAAATCCAATAGAGGTAAGCATTGCAGGACGTATGATGTCTAAGCGTGTTATGGGTAAGGCTTCATTTTGTAATATTCAGGATAAGTATGGAAATATTCAGGTATTTGTAGCTCGTGATGAACTTGGCACAGATGACTATGCGGATTTCAAGAAGCTTGATGTTGGTGATATTATCGGCGTAACAGGTTATGTGTTCCGTACAATGATGGGCGAGATCTCTATTCATGCTGATAAGATAACACTTCTATCAAAGTCACTTCAGGTTCTTCCAGAGAAGTTCCATGGACTTACTAATACTGACATCAGATATAGACAGAGATATGTTGATCTTATAATGAATGCTGATGTTAAGGAAACATTTATTAAGAGATCAGAGATTATATCATGTATTAGAAGATTTCTAGATGAAAAGGACTTTATGGAAGTTGAGACACCTATGCTTGTATCAAATGCAGGTGGTGCAGCAGCTCGTCCTTTCGAGACTCATTTCAATGCTCTTGATGAGGACCTTAAGCTCCGTATATCTCTTGAACTCTACCTTAAGAGACTTATCGTCGGTGGTTTAGAACGTGTATACGAGATTGGTCGTGTATTTAGAAATGAAGGCGTTGATACACGCCACAACCCAGAGTTTACACTTATGGAGCTCTATCAGGCATATACAGATTATCATGGTATGATGGACCTTACAGAGGAAATGTATCGTCACATTGCTCAAGAGGTAAATGGTTCAACAACTATTACTTACCAGGGAATTGAAATGGATCTTGGTAAGCCATTTGAAAGAATTACTATGGTTGACGCTGTTAAGAAGTACAGCGGCGTAGATTGGAACGAAGTTAAGGATCTTGAGGCTGCTCGTGCACTTGCTAAGGAACATAACATTGAATTCGAAGACTTCCACAAGAAGGGTGATATTCTTAATCTCTTCTTCGAGACATATGTAGAAGAGCATCTTATTCAGCCTACATTTGTTATGGATCATCCAATCGAGATATCACCACTTACAAAGAAGAAGCCAGAGAATCCTGAGTATGTAGAAAGATTCGAGTTCTTCATGAATGGATGGGAGATGGCAAATGCTTACTCAGAGCTTAACGATCCTATCGATCAGAGAGAAAGATTTGCAGCTCAGGATGCACTTGCCGCAGCAGGTGATGCTGAAGCAAACCATACAGATGAGGACTTCCTCAATGCCCTTGAAGTAGGTATGCCACCTACAGGAGGTATCGGATATGGTATCGACCGTCTTGTTATGATCATGACAGATTCACCAGCTATCCGTGATGTTTTACTCTTCCCGACGTTAAAATCGGAGAAGCACTAAAGTCAATATTTATGCGGGTTTGTGAAGGTTGACTCATGTATAGTCACACAAGAGTCACACATAATTTTGTGAAATAATGCAGAATAATGCATTGATCATGAGTTCAAATTGAATAATCAGAGATTCAAAAGGACACTTTCTTAAGTAATTAAGTTAGTGTCTTTTTTTGTGCCTTGGTAAACATATTTATGTGGATGGAGGTAAGAAATGAGAAGTAAGAACAGCGGTATGGCAGCATATACTGACAGCATCTGCCTAACTAGTAAGGAGGATGGAATGTTAAAGATAAGACTGCAGGGAACTACACAAGATATTAAGTGGTTTCTAAAAATACTGAAGAAGGATAATAGATTTATAATGAATGATCCTTCAGAAATTATGCCTATTAAGGGCACAAAGAGATACAAAAGAGCTTATACAGAGTTATTCAGAGATTTAAAGGACTATAGATTATATTCTAATAGAACTAAAGAACAAGATGAACCAGAGGTTGTTAGACATTACTGCGGTTCAGGAACAGTATTTGATTATAAGAAAAAGAAATAGATATAAAACAGCGGAAAGGCAGGATGATGATAATGTGTAAAGTATATGCAATTGCTTCCCAGAAGGGTGGCGTAGGAAAGACAACAACAGCAATTAATTTAGGTGTTGAACTCGCAAGAGAAGGATTAAGAGTGCTTGTTATAGATGGTGATGCTCAGGGTTCTGCAACAGCAAGCTTAGGGTACCCTAATCCAGATAGTTTGAAGGAAACACTTCCTACAGTATTGGAGAGAATAATAAGTGACGAATCCTTTGATAAGACTATGGGGATTCTTCATCATGAAGAGGGAATAGATCTGCTTCCTTGTAATATTGAACTATCAGGGATTGAATGCACACTTGTTAATGCTTTTTGTAGAGAGACTATTCTTAGCAAGTATATTAATACTATTAGTGAGGATTATGACTACATAGTTATTGATTGTATGCCCAGTTTATCTCTGATGACTATAAATGTCTTTGCTGCGGCAGATAGAGTTATTATTCCAGTGCAGGCAGCATATTTATCGCTAAAGGGATTAGAACAGCTAATTAAGACAATTTGGAAGGTTAAAAACAGTATTAATTCACGACTTGGTATAGATGGAATTTTAATAACCATGTTAGATAGCAGAACCACATATGCGAGAGATATAGTATCTCTTCTTGATGATGTTTATGGTGGGGCTATCAATATATATAAAAGCAAGATTCCATTTTCTGTAAGAGCTGCAGAAGCTACTGCAGAGGGAGTTAGTATCTTCAAACATGATCCGAAGGGAAAGGTGGCCGAAGGCTATCTGAATTTCGCTAAGGAGGTGCTTGCTAATGGCTAAGAATAATAGTGCTTCTAAGATTGCATTAAATAGTTTTGAGGATCTTTTTGGAAGAACAGATTCGGATAATAGAAATACTGATGTCAGAGATGTGCTAATTGAAGAGTTACATGACTTTCATAATCATCCATATAAAATTAAGAATGATAAGAGGATGGATGAACTTGTAGCAAGTATTAAGGAACATGGGGTTTTGGTTCCTGGAATAGCTCGTCTTGATCCTGCTGGAGGCTATGAGATAATAGCAGGGCATTCTCGTAAGAGAGCATGTGAAATTGCTGGTATAACAACGATGCCGATGTATATTAGGAATCTTTCAGATGATGCGGCTACCATAGTTATGGTGGATTCCAACATACAGAGAGAGGATGTACTTCCAAGTGAAAAAGCATGGGCTTATAAAATGAAATATGATGCAATTAAGCACCAAGGCAAGAAGGGCGACAGCTTAAAGCTTATGAGTGATGAGGCAGGTGAGAGTGGCAAGGTTATTCAAAGATATATTAGACTTACTGATCTTATAATTGAGTTGCTTGATATGGTGGATTCTAAGAAGGTAGGCTTCACACAAGGTGTGGAACTATCATTTCTAAAAAAGAAAGAACAGGAATGGGTGCTTAATCAGATAAAGAAGAATGAAATAATAATCTCTATTAAACAGGCATCCAAGCTTAAGAAGTTAAGCCAGAATAGGGAATTAACAGAAACTGTGACGGTAGAAATACTGCTTGCAGACACTAAGAAGACGAAGAAGAGAAAGGTCACTTTAGATTCAAGTAGATTGGATGATTATTTTCCGGATAATGTGACGGAGGAAGAGATTAAAGAAATCATTATATCTCTTCTGGATAACTGGAGAAATAAAACAACGGAAGGAGTGGACTGACATATGATAGAACAAACATTTATTAAAGATTTTAAAGTGCCTGAGGCTGCATATATCCATAATAATGAGGTGAGTCAGTTCACTTATATTCAAGTTCCTTTGGATTTGATTAAAGGAAAGAGTTTCTCTAGTATTTCAGGAAATGCAAAAATACTTTATGGGCTTTTGCTTAATAGAACTGGTTTATCAATTCAAAATGGTTGGGTTGATGAAAATGGAAGAGTGTATATAAATTATTCAATTAAAGATGTCATGGCGGAGTTTGATATTTCAGAAAGAACAGCTGTTAGGCTATTTGCTGAGTTAACCAATATAGTTTCACTTGGAAAGAAAAAGACTAAGAAAAAGAAAAATGGCAAAATTATTGAGAAGGAAGAAGATGTTTATTTTGGTCTTATAGAGAAGGTTAGAGTATTAAATTATCCTAGCAGAATATATGTTCATAAGGTTTTAGAGGTACAAAGGCTTCTTGATATTATAAAAAGCAACGACAATACTAATGTAGTTTCAAATGTCAAAACTTCTGGACCAATCGACCAGAAGTTGGTAGAAAATGGCTCAGAATGCGCAGAAACACAGGTGGTGTCAGATGTGGCAGTACCGTCATGTCAAATAGGTCAGAACGGAAGTGACATATATGACACAACTGACAAGACAGAAATGAAAGAACTGACAAGCCATGAACGGCATGAGAATAATAACTACTCCATGTATAACAATATTAGTGAACACTATCCTATCAAATCAATCTCGCGCGAGAGAAATCAAATGAGCGAGGAAGATGAGAGAAGATTGATTGATGAGATAAACTGCACCAGAGAGATTATTAAGTATGGAATAGCTTATAAATACCTTTCTGAAGACAGCAGGTATAAAAAGGAGTTCATAGATGACCTAATTGAACTTATGGTAGAAGCAAGCTACTTTTCGGGATTAGTCACTATAAAAGGTAATCCTATTCCAGTTTCTTGCGTTAGAGGTAAGTTTGAGAAAATGGATATGGAATCTATGGAATATGCCATTTCACAGATTAATAAATATATCTCTGGAGCAAAGGATCCAAAGAGCTTTATGCTGGCTGTATTGTATAATGCTGTGAATACACATAGGGGTAACACCATAATGACAGTTCATCATGATATGGCACAACCTGGATGGGGCAGGAAACCTCTGGACGATTCGTCCAAAAGTGATGAAGAGTAGGTGGTCATATGAGAAATACCTTAGCAGTTGAGTATCCTGATCTTATTCAGGAATGGTCTCAGAAAAATGATATTTCTCCTGAAAGTGTTACATCAGGATCCAATGTAAAGGTTTTATGGCATGGAAAATGCGGACATGAATGGGTGGCATCAATAAAGAACAGAACTAAAGGTTCTGGATGTCCATTCTGTGCTGGCAATAAAGTTTTGATAGGCTTTAACGATCTGGCAACATTACATCCTGAACTTGTAGCTGAATGGGCTGAAAGGAATTATCCACTTAAGCCGGATATGATTACAGCAAGGAGTAATAAAATAGTGATATGGAGATGTGAGCATGGACATGAGTGGAAATCAAGAGTTGCAGACAGAGCAGAGGGGCATGGATGTCCTGAATGTTCGAAACGTAGTAGGATTAATAGAGTATTACTCGAACTTTTTGAAGAACGGCCGGATGTCTATAAACAGTGGTCAGACCGGAATGAGGTCTCTATTGATGAAGCCTCAGCCTCTGAGAGGAGAATGTACTGGTGGAAATGTAAACGCTGCGGACATGAATTCAGAGCAGGCGTAGGATATATTGTAAAGGTTGGAATATGCTCTGACTGCAGAAAATACGACGCTGATGCTCGATATTCAAAGATGCTGGTTCATAGACAGTTAAAACGTTCAAGGCGATTCAGATTGGCGCAGATGGCTTTTGAGTATTACGCTTTGCAGTGTGGTCTTGCCTTTAATAAAGATGACAGAAGTCTGGTTGGAATTCCATTTCAATATTATCTGCATGAGTACAGAGTAGCTGTAGAATTTTCTGAACAATATGACTATACCCAATATCATCGAATGAAAAACAGTATTAAAAATGATCTCTGTTTAAAAACAAGGATCAAAATGATAAGGATACTTGAGAGAGAGGCAGAACCATATAGGGATTGTCTATGCATTTCTAGAATAGATGATTCCGTGGATGGGATAACGGAATCCCTGCAGATGTTATTCACACTCTTGAGGATAAATGTAGATGTTAATGTAGAAAGAGATATTGAAACTATTTATAAATTATGAAAGGGGACAGAGATGTTTAAAAAGTTGTATGATTTTGTATCAAGTGATAGGACAAATTATATAGTGGCACTGTTAGCAGCCGCTTCGTGGTTTCTTAGTGCGTTCTTCGGGGCACTTGGGGTATTGCTGAGCAAGGACACATCAGATATTCCCCGAATATTAATGTGCGTTGTATTTGCGGTAATATGCTTCTTTATTTCTAGATTCTGGAATAGCAAGCTTCGTGAATCAATAAGTCACAAGGAGAAGTAGTAATTTAAATAGTTATATTCAGCGGCAGGGCGTTATGAGTAGAAATACTTGTAATGTCCTTTTTTGTTGGAAGGAGAAACTATGGATAGCAGAGGGATTCTGTATTCTGCAGGAAGAAATGATGAATGCATGACACTTCCTTATGCAGTTAAACCAATTATTAAATATATTCCTCCGGGAAGTATTGTATGGTGTCCGTTTGATAAAGCTGATTCTGAGTTTGTGCAGCAAATTTCAAATGCTGGATTTAAAGTTGTGCATTCGCATATAGATGATGGACAGGATTTTTATGATTATGAGCCAGATTTGTGGAATGTAATTATATCTAATCCGCCATTTACAGGAAAGAGAAGAATATTTGAAAGAGCTCTTTCTTTTGGTAAACCATTTGCATTAATTATGAGTAATACATGGCTTAATGATTCGGCTCCAAAGCAACTTTTTAGGAATAAACAGTTAGAGTTGTTGATGTTTGAACAGAGAATGTTATTTAACAATCGGGGCCAGATTGATAAAAAAATAACTTTCAGCAGTAGTTATTTTTGTCATGATTTTCTTCCTAGACAAATTATTATTGAAAGATTGGAAAAATGAAAGGAGCATTTTATGTGGAATATGGACTACATTCATACTCTTCCAACAGCATTGAAGGTAATTGTTTTAATACTGGGATTTTTGATTATTTCAAGTGGACTATGGTTGAGTCCGGATAAGAATAATAAAGATCCTGATAATGAAGATGATCAACCTTTGGACAGAATGTCCAAAAGATAAGAAAGTGTATATCACCTTTAAGGTGTTTATAAATATACAAATCTGAAGAGAGGAGGGAAAGGAAAATGAGTTATGCAGATATTCGTTCTAAGAAGGCTACAGCAAGTCATCTGATAAAGCCAGGTGACAGAAAGCTTTCAACTGATGAGGTAGAGAACAGGATACTTACAGTTTCCGGCGTGGATATCATTCCAACAAAGGGAAACAATGAGTGTGGCGTTATTACATTCACCGAGATTAAGGATGCATTTTACTTTGCTGGAAAGGTTCTTACCGAGATGTGCAGAGAGTTTCTGAATGATGAAGATGCATTTGAAGAACTTAATGCTGGCAAGGTAAGAATCAGAATCTATCGTACAAAATCAAAGAATGGAAATACTTATGTTGCGTTTGAATATGTGACAGATACAGCAGAGTCTACAGATGGTTTTGTAGCAGCTGATGTAAGTGACCTTCCATTCAAGACGGAGTAAGGAGGCTTCTAATGGTTGATGAATTAACACAGGAAAGCTTTCAGACCGGAAAGGCTATTGTTACGGTTAGTGTTGATATTATCCAGGCTATTGCTGATGCCTGCAGAAAGTCCGAGGAAGCGAAGGGGAATATGACACCTGAGCAGAAGGATAACGTACTGAAAAAGGTAGTTGGCCTTGTGACTTCAAACTACAAGGAAACACATGGCTCTTTAAAGACATTCAATAAGGATGGGGCTGATGTTGCTCATCTTGATGTTTCAGACGAAAGAACTGCTGAAATAATAAAAGATGTATGTAAGAAGAGCCATATTCCGGTTGATTTGAAAGAAACTCCAAGAGCAGATGGAACCTGTAGCTATGTTGCCTTTTGTGAGGTTAAAAGTGTCGATCAGTTAACTGCAATTATCGAAATGGCGTCGAAACAGGTAGAAGAGGAACAAGCGGCTATGACCAAAGAGATTGTAGTTTATAACGACAAGGATGAACCTATTGTTTCTGAAAGCTTTGTAAAGGAAGAGGATATAAAGTATGAAAGGTTTTCTGAAGTGCAGGACAAAGCAGTGAGGTTTGAGGTGAGAGATTATGAGAAAAATGTTCTTGATAAAGGAGACCTGATTTCTGGAGAAGATACTAAGGAAAAAATAAAAGAAAAAGCTGTTAAACATGCGATAAAGCCAAAGAAATCTCTTAAGGAAAGGATTAAGGATAAGAAAGAACTGTCTGAAAAGAAAGATAAGAACAGACAGCGTGAGAAAGTTAAACAGAAGACGAAGAACCGGAGTCAGTCGAGGTAGTGCCTATGGGTGGTAACAAGATTGTAAAAGGTATTCTTAGCGATTTAGGGCAACTTCCAAGGAAAGCACTTAAGCCATATATGAAAAATGGGAAGATTAATGCCAACAAGGTCGCAATAGATCTGATACCATTTCTGGTTCTTTTTTATTTTGTAAATAAGTTTCTTCAAGCTGCTGTAGCAAGCTCAAAGGCAGATTGGCTGGATAAGTGTGTTGATGGATTTCAGTTGTTCTTTCAGGTAAAACCTTATATAGCTCCAAGTCTAAAACTGGTACCTCTATGTGGAGGAATTATTGCCGGAATAGCATTTAAGCTATATATGAATGCCAGGAAGAAGAATGCCAAGCAGTTCAGGAAAGGCGAAGAGTATGGTTCTGCCAAATGGGGAAATGATAAGGATTTTGAACCTTATACGGATCCTAATAAATGGAACAATATACCACTTACAGCTACTGAATGGCTGCGAATGACAAGACCAAGTCATCCTAAGTATGACAGAAATAAAAATATACTTATAGTAGGTGGTTCCGGTGCAGGTAAGACCAGAGGCTTTGTAAAACCGAATCTGATGCAGATGCATAGTTCATACTGTATTACAGATCCCAAGGGAACTATCTTAGTTGAATGTGGGAAGATGCTTCAGAGAGGTTACTATTTGTTTGACAAGGAGCTGACGCCTGAGCAGAAAAAGTATTATAAGGATTATCCAAGAGATAAATCCGGAAGAGTGCTTAGCAAGAAGAGTCACCTGCCTATTCGTATTCCTTATAAGATAAAAGTATTCAATACAATAAACTTTAAGAAATCCATGCATTATAATCCGTTTGCATATATAAAAACGGAGCAGGATATTCTGAAGTTTGTAAATACTCTTATAGCAAATACTAAAGGAGAGGGTGCTCAGGCTGGAGAAGATTTCTGGGTGAAAGCCGAGAGACTTCTTTTTACAGCTCTGGTTGCATATATAGTCAGCTATTGTCAGCCAAGTGAAAGAAACTTTGTATCGCTGCTTGCTATGATAGATGCATCGGAAACAAGAGAGGATGATGAGTCATTCGAAAATGCTATCGACCTTATGTTTAAGGATATTGAGTTTGGCAATGAGGAAGAAGGAATTGAAAAAGATCCGGATTCATTTGCAGTAAGACAATATAAAAAATACAAACTTGCTGCCGGGAAGACTGCCAAATCAATCCTTATATCATGTGGTGCAAGACTTGCTCCATTTGATATAGAAGAGATAAGAGAAATTACAGCATATGATGAACTTGATCTTGGAGATATAGGAATTCATAAGACGGCACTGTTTGTAATTATTTCAGATACAGATGATTCTATCAATTTCCTTGTATCTATCATGTACACTCAGTTATTCAATCTGCTCTGTACTATAGCGGATGATAAATATAATGGAAAACTGCCGGTACATGTAAGATGTATCTTAGACGAGTTCGCCAACATCGGACAGATTCCGAAGTTTGATAAGCTTATTGCAACCATACGAAGTCGTGAAATATCGGCTTCTATTATTTTGCAGTCAAAAGCGCAGCTTAAGGCTATTTACAAGGATAACGCTGAAACAATAGAGGGTAATTGTGACACCTTTTTATTCCTTGGTGGTAAGGAGAAATCAACACTAAAAGACCTGGCTGATGTGCTGGGTAAAGAAACAATAGACACTTATAACACCTCTGATACAAGAGGAACAAACCTGTCCTATGGTCTGAATTATCAAAAGCTTGGACGGGAACTTATGAGCCAAGACCGCCTGGCTCTTATGGATGGCGGTAAATGTATATTACAGGTGCGAGGCGTCAGACCTTTCTTTTCAGATAAGGTTGATATAACTAAGCACGATATGTATAAGGAGCTTTCAGATGCAGATAAGAAAAATGAATTCGACATTGAAAAGTATGTCAGTAGTTATGGGATGCCAAAGATACCAAAGGATACTAAGTTCATGGAGCTCGATTTTAATGGAGTCACTATACCTGAGGATTTGGTTAACCTTGCTTATGAAGAGGCACTTGCTGCATGTGATGAAGGCTCAGAATGATCATTATTTTAGAAGGAGAATATTAAAATGTTAAGTACAGTAATTTCAAGTATTGTTGGATTTAAGGAATTAGTGATAGCGAAGCTGCTGACATTTGCAGCGTCACTTAATATCGGTCAGTATCTGAATCCGGATACATGTCCTGATTATGTGAAGAATAGTAAACTGGGTTCTACTGCGATAGCCCTCCTGGATTATACGTCATTTCTTCAGAGTGGTGTTAAGGCGCTGAAGGTCGTTATACTAGCAGTTGGTGGTGGACTTGCAGTTCTTGGTGTCGTAAACCTGCTTGAAGGTTATGGAAATGATAACCCAGGTGCTAAATCACAGGGAATGAAGCAGTTCATGGCAGGTGCCGGAGTAATGCTTATTGGTGCTCTGCTTGTACCAAAGCTTTCAGATCTTATTCCATCAACACTGTAAAAGGCATATCAATATATCAAAACTGATAAAAGATATGCCTCTATTCGTGGTCAAACCTGGACAGTAAAACCACAACCAAATTATAACATACAGACGTATGGCAGTCATTACAAAGAGTAGTGGCTGCCCTTTATTTTAAGGAGATGAAATATGTTTCAATTCACACCGGTTTTTCTTGGGCTGTTTGATAGTACGGTCCAGAAACTGATGAATGGATTCAGAGACATTTTCTACGAGCTGGCATATATGAATCTGGACAACATGCTTTCAGATATGAATGAAAAGGTGGCAACCATAAGTACAGAGCTTTCAACTTCGCCGGAAACCTGGCAGGGAGGAACCATATGGACGCTGATAAAAAGTATAGCTGAAAATGTGGCTCTGCCGGTAGCTGGAACAGTATTTACATTTGTGGTCCTTTGGGAACTCATATCAATGCTGATCCAGCCGAATAATCTGGCTGATGTTGACTTTGTATCAGTACTTATGAAGTGGCTTATAAAAACTATCGTGGCAGCATGGTTCATATCCAATTCATTACTTATATGTAACTGTTTCTTCGGAATAGGTGCTTCGATGGTAGGAAAAACTACAACAACACTGAATTCAATAACGACGGAGAACACACAAGGCTCGACGTTACTTACATATCTGACGGATAACTATGGAGACTTGGATGCAGATGCAGAACCGGGAGATGTATCAGGACTTATAAGTCTTACAGTATCGACCTGGTTTATAGATCTGATCATAAAGTTCATGGGAATACTTATAACAATAATCCTGTATTCTCGAATGATTTCCATTTACCTGCATTGTGCTGTGGCGCCTCTGCCTCTGGCAACAATAACTAATCATCAGTTATCAAATATTGGTCAGGGGTATCTGAAGAATCTTTTTGCATTGGCTATGCAGGCGGTTCTCATGATGATATGTGTAGCGATATATGGTGTGCTCGTAGCGCATGTTTTTGATCCTAATACGATAGCCGTAGATCCGGATAACGGTGTAACGGCACTTAAACTATTAACGAAAGCATGTTGGAGTACAGTTGGTATTTCAATACTGCTTGTATATACCATGTTCAAATGTGAAGGAATCACAAAGCAGATATTTGCAATTCAGAATTAGTGAGACTTAAACTTCTGGACATTATGTCCAAAGGTTTTGACATGGGGAAAGGAAATATAAATGGCATATGTTGATGTACCCAAGGATCTGACCAACATAAAGACCAAGTTCATAGGTAACTTCACAAAGAGACAGTGTGTCTGTTTCGGTATAGGAATACTGGTCGGATTTCCTGGTTATTTCATAGTAAGGAGCTTTGCGGGAACAACACCAGCTTTTTATTCACTGATTGCGCTGATGGCTCCGTTCTTTCTCTTTGGAATAGTGGAGAAAGATGGACTTCCCTTAGAGGTGTACTTACTGAATTTTATAAGACATCGGTTCGCATATCCTCAGATACGGCTCATGGGTTCAGAAAATATATATGAATACTATGAGGACAGAAGGAAAGAGGATATAGATCGAAGACGACTTGAAAAACTGAATAAGAAAGGGGTGAGACGGAAAAATGGCACAGGTTACAGTAGTGCAGGCATCCCGAAACATGCCCGTGGCAGATAAGAAGACTTTAGCTAAAGGAGCAAAGAATCCATCCTATCAGTCGGCCTATCATGGAGAAAGATCAAATGATATTCTTACAAGATTCTTTACCTGGCTGATCCAGAAGGTGGATAAAGCAAAGGTTCCGAAGAATACGCTTGATACATTGCCTTTCGAACAGATTTATCCTGATGGGCTGTGTAAGGTAAAAGGCAATTATTATAGCAGGATGGTCCAGTTCTTTGATATCAATTATCAGCTGGCTCAGAATGATGAGAAACAGCATATCTTTGGAGAGTATTGTCAGTTCCTGAACTACTTTGATGAAACCATACATTTTCAGTTCTGTTTCATAAATCAGAGAGTGGATATGGAAGAGTATAAGAAAGTTATCACGATTCCAGATCAGGATGATGAGTTTAATGTAGTCCGTCAGGAGTATGCAGAATATCTGAGAAATCAGCTGGAAAAAGGTAACAACGGAATCGTTAAGTCAAAGTATATAGTGTTCGGAATAGAAGCAAGAGATAAGAAACAGGCCGTTTCAAGACTTGCAAAGATAGAGTCAGATATAATGAATAAGTTCAAGATTCTTGGTTGCAGGGCGCTTCCTGTAAATGGTATCGAGAGACTTAAGATAATGCATGACTATATGAACCAGGATTCTCTGGAAAAGTTTGCAATGCATTCATTCAGGGATGTTGCAAAAAGTGGACTTACACCAAAGAATTTTATAGCACCGACTTCATTTGATTTCAGGGCAAAGGATTATTACAAGATTGGAGATATGTTTGCAACGACAAATTATCTGATTATATCAGCTCCTGAAATATCAGATGAAATGCTGGCAGATATTCTGAATATGGAAGATGCACTTTCAGTCACGATGCATATAGATGCAATGAACCAGACTGAAGCAATGAAGTATATCAAGGGTAAGCTTTCGGATATCAATAAGATGAAGATAGAGGAGCAGAAGAAGGCGATAAGAGCCGGATATGATATGGATATAATCCCTCCGGATATCGAGACTTATTCAAATGAAGCTCATAGCCTGCTTAAGGAAATGCAGTCAAGAAATGAAAGGCTTTTTAAGGTGACATTTCTTATTACTTCATTTAATGAGAATCTGCAGAGGATGAAGGACTTCAGATTTACTCTGAGTAATAACATACAGTCCGCTAACTGTGTTCTGAGAAAGCTGGATCATCAGCAGGAACAGGGATTCTGTTCATCACTGCCTATAGGAAAGAACTTCATAAAGCAGAGCAGATTTCTTACAACAAGTTCTACAGCGGTATTCGTTCCATTTACAACCCAGGAGCTTTTCATGGAATCAAAGGAAAGCCTTTATATGGGACTTAATTCCCTCAGTAATGGAATGATCATGGCAGACAGAAAGTTGCTTAAGAATCCAAACGGACTTATTCTTGGAACACCTGGTAGTGGAAAATCATTTGCAACAAAAAGAGAAATACTTAATACATTTCTGGTCACTACAGACGACATCCTGATATGTGATCCGGAGGCTGAGTATTATCCACTGGTCAATTATCTGGGAGGACAGATCATCAAGATAGGACAGTCATCAAAGCAGTACATTAATCCACTTGATATCAATCTCAACTATTCGGATGATGATGATCCGGTATCGCTGAAAGCAGACTTCATACTTTCATTTATGGAGCTTGTTGTAGGTGGAAAGTCAGGTCTTAAACCAGAGGAGAAGTCTGCTATCGACTTTGCGGTATCAAGAATATATACGAAGTATTTCCAGAATCCGACACCGGAAAATATGCCGATACTTCAGGATCTTTATGATGAACTTCTGTCACATAAGGAAGATGTGGTATCCCAGCATATAGCACAGTGTATGTACCTTTATGTAGAAGGTTCCAATAACCTTTTCAATCACAGGACAAATGTGGATCTGAATAACCGGATCGTATGTTTTGATATCAAGTCACTTGGAAAGACTTTGAAGAAGCTGGGAATGCTTGTAGTTCAGGATGCAGTATGGAACAGAGTGACAGTAAACAGGGAGCAGCATAAGTATACGAGATTCTACATAGATGAATTTCATCTTCTCCTGAAGGATGAGCTTACAGCAGCTTATTCGATGGAGATATGGAAACGTTTCAGAAAATGGGGAGGAATACCGACAGGCATAACCCAGAACGTAAAGGACTTCCTTGCTTCAAAGGAAATTGAGAATATTTTCGATAATTCCGATTTTGTATATATGTTGAATCAGGGTGCAGATGATAGAGATATCCTGGCTCAGAAGCTGAATATCTCACAACATCAGATCAAGTATGTAACTAATGTAGGTCAGGGAGAAGGGCTTATTTTCTTCGGAGATATAGTCCAGCCATTTGTGGACAGATTCCCTAAAGATACAGTTATGTATTCACTGCTTACTACAAAACCTGCAGAGACAAAGACAGAGACTGAGACAAGGAAAGAAACAAACAATTTAATAGGTGATGAAGAATCAGTAGGTGAGTCTTCTGAATAAGGAGGTTGCCTATGAGTATTGATAAGATTAAGAGTAAGGCTGATGCTGCATCGGAAACTCTGAGGAATACCGGACAGGCTGAGAAACTGTCAGCTTCAAATGGAGATTCAGGAAGATATAGTAATCTGAGATCTGTTTCCGGAGAGACGCTCAGGGCGGCGAATCATATAGATCAGCGAAGAATGCGGGAAAATATAAGCAGCATGCAAAGCTCAAATATATCTGTAGCCAGTGATATGATGCTTGGAACTACGGAGGACAGAGTGATAGATCTTACAGACCGTGAGAGAGTCCGCGAAAGTATTCATGATATGACAGACCTAAGGACAAGCGGAACTCTTAAATCAGAAGGAGATGGAGTTCTATATACTGCCTCAAAAAGAAGAGAAAAAGCACAGGCTCTCCGGGAGGGAAGAGAAAGTTCCCTTCTGGAAGGTATGGATGACAGTTATGCGAAGAAGCTTAAGAATAACCGCAGAAAGATGCAGGAAAAGCTTCAGAAGAATTATGAAATAAAGACAGAATTAAAAGGTGGTCTGAAGACAGACCTGAAGGTTGAGCAGACAGTTGAACCAAAGCTTACTGATGCTCCTAAACATAGACCAGCCGATGTCGCTGGTAGTATAGGGCAGAGGGCTTTACATGGACTTGATTCTGCAATGGATACCGATGAAAGCAGTATACAGAATGCATGGGTAAGCACGGCAAGCAATGCAGCAGACGGTGCTTCAAACATCATAAGCATCTCAAGGACAGCTAGGTTCTGGCGTATGCAGAAATCGGAAGCAGAGATAGCAAAACTTGCAAAGCAGGAAGAAAAGATAATCAGAAATAACTACAGACTTCAGTATAGAACTGCACTTAAGAATTCAAAGGATACTGAACTATGGAAGAGTTCAAATCTTTATCAGAAGAGCTTGCAGAAGAAAGCTATAAAGCGGAAGTATATGAAGAATGCCATAGCTGAACAGAGGAAAGCAAGGGCAGCAGGCAAGAGTGGCAAAGTAACTTATACAACTGGATTAAATATATTTGATAAAGCAAAAGCAGGTGCTGAAACCATTGGTAGGCATCTGCTTAATTTCGCTAAATCACCAGCTGGAAAGATAGTAATAGTGTGTGCACTTGTGGTTGCACTTATTACATCACTTATCACATCAGCCGGACCGATGCTTCTTATGTCTTTTGGTGGAGATGAGAATTATACCAAGTCAGGTACTGTAAGTGGTGGCGGTTTTCCGGCAGAAGTTGAACAGTGGAGGACATTTGTTACTGAGCGTATGAAAGCTTATGACAAGGAAGATTTTGTAAATGCAATCCTTGCAACGATCCAGCAGGAATCTAATGGTATATCTTCAAGCTGTGGTGGAGATCTGATGCAGAGTAAGGAAAGTGGTTACTGGACTTCCGGAACACCAGATGGATGGAGTTCATATACTACAGAACAGAAATCCATAGATGCAGGCTGCAGATATTTCATTGATGCGATAAATACCTGGGGAGTAGAAAAGGCAGATGATTATGACGGACTTCAAGTAGCTGCCCAGGGATATAACTATGGACTTGCATTTCTTGACTGGATGGTGGCACAGGGCGAAACGAAATGGACACTGGACCTATCAACGACATATTCAAACAAAATGGCATCTCAGATGGGCTGGAGTGGTTTTGGACATAAGGAATATGGTGAAGAATGGCTTGCTAAGTATAAGGCTGGTGGAGTGACCGGCGGTGGAGCTATTGTTGAAGAAAAAGGTCCTGGAGGAGTAGTAAAGACAGCTCAGGGACAGATAGGTATTACAGAGAATCCTGCCGGTTCCAATAAGGTTATATATAACACGGAATATTATGGTTCAGAGGTCAGCGGTGATGATTATCCATGGTGCTGCGTATTTGTCTGGTGGTGCTTCAATAAAAGTGGAAATGCTGATGCTTTCTATAATGGTGGGAAAACTGCTGGATGTTCGGCGGTGCATACGTGGGCTCAGAGTAATGGGCTCATCATAAGCGGAGGCGAAGCAAAGTATGGAGATCTGGTCCTGTTCAGTACAGATGAGCATATAGAGATAGTAGTAGCAAATAATGGTGATGGTTCTTATACAACTATCGGAGGAAATACCGGCGCGGGAGACAGTGGTTCACAGTCAAATGGCGGCGGTGTTTTTATGCGTACCAGATATATCAGTGGTGACTTTCCGATAACACTATTTATCAGGCCGCCATACGAAACAGATAGTAAAGACTAAACTTTTGGACATTGTGTCCAGAAGTTGGAAAGGAGAAGTATGACAGAAGAAGAGCTAAGGACAAAGCTGGATAAGGTTGAAGAAAGCAGAGCTTTGCAGGAAGAAAAGGTTCATGGGATAGAAGAAAACCTGGAAAAGATAAAGACAAGATACAACAAGGAAGTATCAAAGTTAAATGCAATATCAGCAGAGAAGGACAAGATAAAAGGACGGCTCTGTGACACGATGCTGCTGGAATATGGCATTACCAGTCTAAGTGAACTTGAAAAGCTTCTTAAAGCGAATAGAGAAAAGAAAAATGAAAATAAATATTTTTCTAAAGGTACTGAAAATGCAGAAGAAGATAAGAAGGAGAATATAACAAATGAAACTAAAAGTGATGTTACTTAGTGTAACGATGATTTTATCAATGCTGGGAATAGGGTCTTCTGGTATTGATTCATATGCAATTACTTCCAAGACAGAAAAGGAAGTAGAGACAACTACAGAGGATGAGGTCAGGGAAGATGCATCCCATACGGGTGAAGATACTGATAATAAAGATCAGGATAAGTCTGATGATCAGGATGACAAAACTCAGCCTACGACACAGACAACAACTGAAGAAGTCCCAAGTGTAGTTGTACCGGACAATTCAGATACGACTAAGGATCCAGAGGTTGATACAACAAAAGGAAAATATAAGATAACAATAAAGCCTGAGAATCTGGGATGGTTCAATGATGCTACGAACATAGTGGTTGAGTATGAGTATCTGTCCAGTGTGCTTGTTGAACCAAAGATTGAGAAGATTGAGGCGAAGGCCGGATCTAACGGAACTTGGGTTGAAATCACAGATGAAATGAAATTCGAGGTAAATGAAAACTGTACTGTATATGTAAAGATTACTGATCAGTTTGGGAATGAATATGAGAAATCCAAGCTTATCAAGATATTTGATACAGTTGCGCCGACACTTAATGCTGCCGTTAATGAAGGACTTCTGACTGTCATGACTTATGATACAGAAAGTGGCGTAGACTGTGTATATATCAATGGATACAAATACACTCCAGATGAAAATGGAATTGTATCTATCAGACTTGAAAAGTTTGATTCAACCTATCAGAACTTCTATGTATATGCACTTGATAAGGCAGGAAATCCAAGTACTGTTTATACAATATCAAATCCATACTGGACGGATCCTAATGCTGAGACGGATGAGGATGATGAGGAAAAGGAAGATCCTGCAGAATCACTGCCGGACAATGCAACTCCTCAGACTACAGGGGAATCAAAAGCAGAGGTTACATCTGTGACGGATGAAGATGGAGAAGATATAACTGATGAGGTTAAAGGTAAACAGTTCTATTCAATAATCACTGCAGACGGACAGCAGTATTTTCTTGTGATTGATATGACTGCAGCTCAGAATAAGTCAGGAGATACCGAGAGTACAGCTTATGCAGGAGCAGGATCTTCAGGAAAGAATAATAACCCTAATAATGGTACGGTTTATTTCCTTACATCAGTATCAAATCAGAACCTGCTTAACTTCACAAATGATGGAGAGCAGACGCTTCCTAAAAACTCAGTTGCTACGGCAAATGGAATAGATCCATATACAAAGACACCTATATCTAAGGGAGAACCGGCAACGGAGGAAATAACAGAGGAGTCCACAGAGACTGATGCTGAAAAGGTTAAGGAATCTGATAAGGGTGAATCAGGAATGGGATGGCTACTGTATGTAATTATATTCGGAGCAGTAACTATTGTTATAGTTGGATATAAAGTAATTACCGGAAAGAAAGGTAAGCCAGAACAGTCAGATGATTCAATGTATGGGGAAACTTCAGAATATGAAGAAGAACCATTTAGTAACTCAAATGAAAATGAAGAATAGTAGATCAAATGAGCAGGGATTTGTCCCTGCTCATTTAGTTAAATGATGAAAGGATAAATATTATGGATAAGGAATTACAGAATATTACAGATGGAAAGAATGAACAGAGTGTAGAGGAAAAGAAGGAATTTAAGGAAGTAACTCTTAAGTTCGGAAAAGGACTTGTAGGTGATGAGTTCCAGGGGAAGGACGGTAATTCTTACCGACAGATAATGATTCCTCCGAATGAAGAAACGAAGCAGCCATGGCAGACATTTGTAGTTAAGTCAAACCAGGTGCATGAGAATCAGTTTGGTAAAGGTATGTGGTGCAAGCTGCCTGCAGAGGGAAGTACTACTGTAACAAAGAGTGTTGCAAAAGGTGTAGATGAGCAGGGAAAGACCATCTGGGAGAATGAGAAGAGAAAGGTTCCAAATACAGAGCTTAAGGCTATGGTTGAAGCTTATAAGACAAAGGATCAGGAACAGGATAAGACTCAGGAAAAAGGAAACTCACTTATGGATAAGATTGAGAAGAAATCCATTCAGGCTGCTGCGAAAGATAAGGATAAAAAAGAAGCTGAAAAAGAAGTCGCCAAAGAAGCCAAGGCGCCAAAGGCGGCGAAGAAGAAAAAAGAACAGGCATTGTAGGAGGCTGGAATGAAGTTAGTGATCAGTGAAAAACCAAGTGTGGCGAAATCTATAGCTGATGTTATCGGTGCAACTAAAAAAAATGATGGATACTATGAAGGAAATAACTTCATAGTTTCCTGGTGCATCGGGCATCTGATAGAACTGGCGGAGCCTCAGGATTATAACGAAACATATAGCAAATGGAACTATGATAGTCTTCCTATACTGCCTTCTAGATGGAAGTATAAAGTTAAGAGCAATACTGCAAAACAGTACAGGATACTAAAAGAGCTGATGCATAGAGATGATGTAGAAACAGTTGTATGTGCAACAGATGCAGGGCGTGAAGGAGAACTGATATTCAGACTCGTATATAACCAGGCAGGCTGTGATAAGCCATTTGAGAGACTGTGGATATCATCTATGGAAGATGAAGCTATTAGAGAAGGAATGAATAACCTGCATCCTGGAAATGAATATGACAGCCTCTATAATGCAGCCCTAGCACGTCAGGAAGCTGACTGGCTGGTGGGCATTAATGGAACAAGACTTTTTACAGTCCTATATGGTGGAAAGCTCTTAAAGGTTGGAAGAGTTCAGACACCTACACTTGCGATGATAGTAGACCGTGAAATGGAAATATCAAACTTTAAGAAGAAACAGTATTATCTGGGACATATTCATGTAAGCGTGGATGGACAGAAGGTTGATGCCACTTCAGAGAGGATAGATCTGAAGCCAGATGCTGAAAAACTGTCTGAAAAGTGTAAGGGTAATACCGTGGTGGTTACTTCGGTTTCTAAAGAAAAAAGAAGCCTGGCACCACCTAAACTGTATGATCTTACATCACTTCAAAGAGATTCCAATAAGCTTTATGGTTTTACTGCAAAGCAGACACTGGATTATACCCAGAACCTTTATGAAAAGAAGCTTGTTACCTATCCTAGAACTGACAGCTGTTATCTCACAGATGATATGGAAGATACTGCTGCAAATGAAATTAAACTGATAAAAGATACATTTTCCTTTATTCCGGATACTAATGAGAATCCTGATATAAGAAGAGTACTTAATTCAAAAAAGGTGTCAGATCACCATGCCATCATACCTACTGCTGAGATGGCAAAGGCTGATTTAGGTAATCTTAGTGATGGAGAGAGGAAAATCCTGTATATGGCTTCAATAAGGCTGATGGAAGCAACCGCAAGACCCCATATATATACAGCTGAGAAGATTATTTTTGAATGTGCTGGCAGGGAGTTTACTGCAAAGGGTAAAAGAGTGATTGATGAAGGCTGGAAGATATATGAAGAAGCGCTTAGAAATGTCTTTAAGGTTCCGAAAGATAAAGATGAATCTAAGGATGAAGATAGTGATGGTTCTCAGACACTTCCGGATTTCGAAGAAGGCCAGGTATTTGAGAAGGCTGATAGCAGTATTTCGGAACATTTTACAAAACCGCCATTTAGATACACAGAAGCAACCCTTCTAAGTTCGATGGAAAAGGCAGGATCTTCAGAGATGGACAGTGATGTTGAGAGAAAAGGGCTTGGAACACCGGCGACTAGAGCTGACATCATAGAAAAGCTTGTTAAGGACGGATTTATCAGAAGGGAAAAGAAGACACTTGTTCCAACTGATGATGGAATGAAGCTTATAACTATTCTTCCTGAAAAGGTAAAATCACCGACTCTTACAGCTGACTGGGAAAATGCTCTTAGTCTTATGGCCAAGGGTGAGCTTAGAATGGATGGATTTATGTCAGGCATAGCAGATATGGTTAATGATCTGGTACGGACTTATCACAGTGTAAGTGATGAAGATAAGAAGTTCTTTTCAAGAGGTGATGTACTTGGCAAATGTCCTAACTGCGGAGGAGATGTGGTTAAGGGCGTGTATGGATATTACTGCAAGAATAAGTGTGGTATGTCACTCAACAAAATCATGGGAGTCGGAATAAATGAATCCCAGTTAAAGAATCTGTTAAGTGGTAAAAAGATTCTCGTTAAGGGAATAAAGAAGAAAAGTGGCAAAGGTACATTTGATGCTTATGTAATTCCGGATGGTATAGAAGATTTCAGCTATAAAACATCAAATGGAAATGTAGTAGGCGGAAAACAGTTTAAATTCAAAATGGAATTTCTAAAGAGAAAGTAACTATGAGGCGGGAGAAATCCTGCCTCTTTAAGTTAAAGAAAAATAAATAAGGAAAAGGAGATGAAAGAAATGATTGATAACAATACTTATATTCCTGGTGCTTCAAATGACTTTTTCAGTCAGGAAGCATATAAGGCAAGGATGGCAGCTTACATGAAAGGTATAAGAAAATACAGACTAAAGGAATCTGCGGAGACAGAAAGTAAGAAGAAAGTAGAAGGAATCGGAGGTAGTGCATTATGATGAACTTTGAGGATTTAAAGGATTCACTCACCGTTAAGGTGGTAAATACAGAAAATAATAAGGATTATCTTGCAGATAAGCCTATGGAACAGATAGAAGATATGTCAGTAGTATTTGCTGCGGTAGTTAAGGAAACAGATGAAGGCCGTATGACACTTCCTATCACAAATGAGATAATGGAGAGCATGGGAGTAGACCAGCAGCAGCTTAAGGAAACAGCACTCGCCAATATATCAGATCAGGATTATTCATTTAAGAGTATGAGAGATGTACTTGTTGGAATGATGTTCCCGGACGGAATACCGGAAAATGACCCGATGGTGGATATGATGCTGCCTCCGGAAGATGCCGGAACGCAGATGTATGTTCTATCCAATACACAAAACGTAAATGGAGCAGCTGAAATCCTGAATCAGAAAGCTATGGATGAGATAGCAGAAAAGCTGGGTGGAGACTTTATAGTTCTCCCGAGCAGTGTGCATGAAACTATAGTTCTTCCGATTAATGAGGATATGGATCCAAAAGAACTTGAAGGTATGGTCCAGCAGATCAATGCCGGAGTCGTAAGTGATGAAGATAAGCTTTCGGATCACGTGTTCCAGTATGATTCAGAATCACATGAACTTGTGAGGATGGATAAGATGGAAGAGAGAAAGCAGGAGAAAGAAGCTTCTGTAGAAAAAAACGATAAAAGTCAGGATGACCGAGGCGATAAGAAAGCAGAAGCAAAGACTGCTATAAAAGAGGAGAAAGGTCAGAAGTCACTCAAGGATCGTATATCAAATAAGCAGGAAGAAGTTGCAAAGAAAGAGGCAACAAGAGAACCTGCAGCTCAGAAGAGTAAAAAGATGGCAATTGGATAAAAGTAAACTGTTAAGCATTGATTCCATATGTTATTATGTAATGTATATTAAGGTGTTAGGGGCATTAATGCCCCTGGCCTTAATCACGACAAATAATACTAATTGGAGAATGAAAAGATGAAAGTAGCAACAACTTATGAAAACGGAGAAATATTTCAGCATTTTGGTAGAACACCTCAGTTTAAAGTATATGAAATAACGGATGGAAATATCATTTCAAGTGAAGTGATAGATACGAATGGGACAGGTCATGGTGCATTAGCAGGATTCCTTATGAATCTTGGTGCAGAAGTTTTGATTTGTGGTGGTATAGGTGGCGGTGCTCAGATGGCAATGGCTGAAGCCGGTATTCGACTTTATGCAGGTGCATCTGGTGATGCTGATGAAGTAGTAAAGGCATTTATAGATGGCTCGCTTCCTGAAATAGGAGAAGCAACTTGTGATCATCATGATCACCACGAGGGACATGAGTGTTCTCATGGTGGAAAGTGTCACGAATAAAGATAGAATATTAGATTTGGAGAAATTGTGATAATGACTATTGAAGAGAAAGCACAGCTTATCATAGATGATATAAAGCAGGAACAGGGGAATAATCCTGTGCACATTTTTAAGATAATCGCTAAAAAAGAATATATAAATATGCACGGCCCAGAACATCATGTGCTTGATGGAGCATGCCTTCTTATGGCGTTTTATAATGCTGGTGGAAAGATTGATATAGATACTAGTCTGGAACAGCTGGTAAAGGAAGGGTTAAGGATGCCAGGAGCTATGTGTGGATTATGGGGAGTATGCGGTGCTATCACTTCGATTGGAGCAGCTTTAGCAATAATTGATGGTACAGGCCCCTTGTCTACAGATGGTACATGGGGGAAACATATGTCATTTACTTCAAAAGCTATTAGTGAACTAGGAAAAATCAATGGACCAAGATGTTGTAAAAGGGATGCTATGGTAGCATTTAAGAATGGTACGGAATACGTTAATTCGCATTACGATGTAAAACTGGAATATGAAAATCAGGAATGTGAGTTTTCGAATCAGAATCAACAATGTATAAAAGAAAGATGCCCGTTTTATAAGGCGGAGAGGATGTAGCTTTGAACATAATAGCAGTAGGTCTGGGTGGCTTCATAGGTGCGGTGCTTCGTTACCTTATTGGACTAATACCGGTTAAAGAAACAATGGTATTTCCAGTCAAAACATTTTGTATAAATATTATTGGATGCCTTTTGATTGGACTTATAACGGTTCTGGCGTCCAGAAATCCGGAAATTAATCCGAAATGGATACTTTTCCTGAAAGCCGGAATCTGTGGTGGATTTACTACATTTTCAACATTTGCACTGGAAACAACTGATCTTATTAAAGGTGGTCATATGGGAATAGCTTTTCTATATGCAATACTCAGTGCTACTATAGGCGTTGCTGTAATCTTTGGAATAGATATTGTTGCAGGAAAACAATGAAACTTTTATTGATTTTTTCACTTGAATAGTGATAGTTGTAAAAAGAGATGGATAAAACGAGTAATTTATAAATGGTTATTTCAGGATAACCGAGAAAGGTTAATCTGAATTCAGGAGGAAAAAAATGAATAATAAATGTGAAAAATGCGGTGGAGAGTTGATAAAAGGCTTAATGGCAGGAATGCATGGAGTGTTTTTTTACCCTGATGGAGAGATTAATAAATTAAAGCCCAAAAGAAGTCCTGTTATTTGCTATTGTTGTAAAGAATGCGGAATGATTCAGGGTTTTACTGCTACTCAGCTTGAGAAAATTTAATTAAATCAGTAAGTTTTATTTTATCGTGACAGTTAATTATTTCGGAATATATTTTTGGTATATGAATCGGCAGGGACTATGTAAAAGTAGCCCTGCTTTTTATTTTGTACGAAGAGGAGTGAGATAAGTATGGAAAATGAAATAAACCAGATAAAGACAATTCTAGGTGGTATGAAGGAAGATGAGGAGTTTATCATTACAATTCCTCTAGCAGACGGAGAGGAGGATAGCGATGGACGAGAAGAAGTATGAACTTGACCAGGTAGCGATAAGGATGGTCCGGGAAAAGCCTTTATATAGTGCTGAACCAATCGACTCTCCGGAAAAAGCCGTTAAGCTTCTGGCAGACGCAATAAGGGATTACGATAGAGAAGTTGTATGCGTCATTAATCTTAATTCAGCTCTGCAGCCTATAAATCTTAATATATGTTCCATGGGAGCAATAGACAGAGCGATAGTAAGCCCCAGAGAAGTACTGAAGTCTTCGATACTCTCAAATGCATCTTCTGTAATGCTTTTCCATAACCAACGGAGAAAAGATATGTTGACGGTTAGTTAATCTTATGATATATTAGGTAACACCTAAATATCTTAGGTAATAACTAAACAATGAGGCTGTATGATGAAAGTAGTTAATGGAGGATTAGTTGATAACCATAAAGAACCCACATATGAAGAATCTGCTAGATTTCAGGCGAAGCTTATTGGATTATGGGAAGAACAACAGAGAGTCTTGGGCTATACTCCCGCAACAATCGCATTGAATCTTCGAAATCTTAATGAAATACTTGATATTAGTGGAAAATTTATTTGGGAATTGGAACCCTCAGATATGGATCTGTTTTATGAATCATTGGTAGGTAGGGGACTTGCATATTCAACAAGAAGAAAATATCAATCGTGTATAGTTTCTTTTTTAAACTACCTTAATGCTCGTCATAATAATGATATTTATAAGCAGTATGGAGTTAATGTACCCAATGTTATAGATGGTTTTAATCGTCATATTCATCGAAAGGATGATATTGATGTTCCTGTTCTTCCTCCAGATCCGGAGGTGCTGGAAAGATTCTGGAATGGAATGAAGGACGAAATGACAAAAGCACGAAAATTTGCAACAATTGCTCGTGATTACATGGCTTTTAGAACAATGGAGAGAGCAGGCTTACGAAGTTTTGAATGTGTTATGCTTGATGTAAAGGATCTAAGGTTTGATCTTGGTGAACATGGAAAAATTCATGTTAGGTATGCAAAGGGTTCAAGGGGAACGGGATACAAAGAAAGATTGGTACCAATGTTGATGGATATAGATCAGTTATTTAGATGGTACCTTAAAGAAGTTAGACCTTTATTTACAGATGATAATAATGGACCATTATTTCTGAGTGAGACAAAAAAACGCATGTCAAGAGATGTTATGAGAAGTTCTTTAAGCAGAAGACAAAAAGAATTAGGCTTCAGTAGTGATGAGATTTTTAGTCCACATCAATTAAGACATGAATTTGCAACAAAAATGGTTGAAATGGGAGTAGACTTATTGACATTAAAAACATTATTGGGGCATAATCAGATTCAAACAACATTTGCGTATGTATCTCCAGGAGATGATTTTATAGAAAAGAGAGTTCGTATGGCACAAGAAAAATGGCTTAAGCAACTAAAAGAATACAATGAATCTGAAAGGGTGTAAGCATATGGCATTAGAGTGGAAATTAAGAAAGGTTATGGCGGAAAAAAATATTTGGACAGGAGCAGAGCTTGGAAGATTGATGCAAGATCTGGCAGGTTATAAATTATCAGCAGCTTCAATAAGTGTTCTTATCAATGAACAACCAAAGCAAGTAAAGGCAGAGACAATGGATGCTCTATGCATGGCTCTTGAGTGTACTCCGAGTGATTTGTGGGTATTTACACCTACTCCGTATAAAAAATCAAAACAAAATCAAAATAAAGTTGTATCAATAAAAAAAGTATCTAATGGAAAGCTGCCACCTATATAATGTTTAAATACAATTCGTTAGAAGTACCAGTAGAAAAAAGATGGGTCATTGATTTATATCAGAAATATAGAGATTTTCTTATTAAGTATAATAAAGAACAGAAACCTGTATTGCATCATTTGAGAGGTGCATCAAAAGTATTTTTGAAAATGGAAGATATTTTCCCTGCTGATTTATCGTATGAATGGATTGTTTTGCAGTATGATGAAATTGGTAGAAATTGTTCATTTAAGAGTTTAACAGGCTTTTTAATTAATAATTCGCTGATAAAAGCCCCAAGCAATGATGAAAAATATAAAAAGTCTATAGAAAAATATATTTCTCAAACCCCTATCAATTTTCAGAAATGTTTTAGAGGCTTTGTTAATGAACGGTTATATTTGAGAGAAAGACAAATAAAAAATAATGCATCTAGTCCCTTGAATATTAGAACAATTGATTCAGATGCATGTAACATCCTCCGTATGATTAGATGGATGAAAGCAAATTTTTCAAATGTCGAAAGATACTCAGATATTACTGAAGATATGGTAAATAAATTTCTGCTATCTTTAACGGCATCAAATAGAGAATGTGTAAGAAAAGATATCTATGTATTTTTTAAGTATGCTTATACTAAACATTATCTGTTTTACATCCCTATGACAGATTATAAAACTAGAGAAACTAAAAGAGTTGCAAATCCACTTGATTGTTACCAACAAGCAGAATTGTTGAACAAAATTATGATTGAGGGGATATCGTATCCAGCTGAAGCATTAATGACATCATTTTCTTTATTTCATGCATTAACATCTACTAATCAAACGAAAATTAAGCTTAATGACATAGATGTTGATAGACAAATAATAATGATGCAAGACATACCTAGCGTATATCTTATGAACTATGAAATGAACTTACTCAAAGAGTATTTACAAATACGCAAGGATTATCCGAATTGTGAAAATAATGAGTATTTGTATGTAAGAAGAAGACGAGGTTACTATATAGAAAATGTTCCTGTTGGAAAGGAGTTTATCACAAGACAGGTAAAGCGATTCTCAGGTTATACACCAACGGAATTAAGAATAACTTGTTTGCAAGAAATGGCATCAGCAAATGGAGCATATTTTATTAGAGAAGCATATGGCATATCAGAGACACATGCAGGTAGGTATGGATCTCATGAAGAATACTTGATAGATGAGGCTATCAATGAGTGTTTAGGAGAAGACAATGAAAGTATTGTTTGAAGAACAAATGAAGGAAAGTATAGAAGAACTAAATCAAATGCTGGATGATACAAAAAGATTGAGTGATGAAATTAAAGAATGGATAAAGTTCACAATGAAAGATAATCATTTTTCAGATGAAGATATAGATTGTCAAATGAAAAAACTAATAACACAAAATGATATTGAGACGATAAATATAATGGAGTTGGAAAAACTATTATGCGAAATAAAAAAATAAATACTAATGATACTAAGCCGCTGATTCAGCGGCTTTTATATTATGCCTATAAGTTTATTGAACTTAAACAAGATGAACATAAACATTTCCATCCAAGTGGCCTGTGTACCCCTTCAGAACAGGATGTACAGATTACAGACAGAATGCAGGAAGTCTATAAGCTTATGGATATCAAGTTACTGGATCATATTATTATTGGGGATGATAACTACTATTCTTTTGCAGAGAATAAGATCATGCCGGAGAGCCAGCTGTCATTTACATCTATTATGGAGCTTTATCAGATGAAGCATGGACTGGAAGCTCAGATGGCTGAGATTGTAGAACAGCAAAAGAAACTTGAAGAAGCAAAAGGGCAGGGGATAGCTGCGGAGAGTGCACAGATATATGATGTGTTAGAAGAACCTGCAGGGGCGGAACCTAAAAGTGCACTTGAAATAGCTGAAAGACTGAATGAGTGGTATCAGGACTTCGATGTATATAGCTATAACGATGTTGTAGATGATGCGGCAGCCAATATACAGGAGTTAAAGGAACAGATAGAAGCTGGTCAGACTGAAGATATAAAGGAATATATTCAGGAAGCCATTGATGAAGGTGATCCGGATGATAAAATCATAATCAAAGCAAAAGAGCTTCTTAAGGATCTGGAAGAATATAAACCTCTTGCTAAGGTTGAAGAGATAGAGGAACAGAACTACAACATGATTGATAATCGGATTAATAATGTTGAACCTAAAGAAGAGAAGCGTCCGGAGAAGAAGGCTGAAAAAGAAAAAGGACGGACCAGCGCAGATAAGAAATTCCCGGGAGGAAAGTTCGGCAACTTTAAGATAGAGAAGAATGTTGAAAATATACGATTTGCTTTGATAGCAGATGTAAAGATGCCAGATGGGAAGATGCATGAAAAACAGATTATTGGTGAGTTTAAGGACAAATCTGCAGTAGAAGATTTCTGCAAGCAGAATAATATCGCTTATGATGATATAACAAACTATCTTCAGAATATGATTGAGCATAAGAAAAAGAAGGTAAATGAAAAACTTGCAGAGGCTCAGGAAGTAACGAGCCCTAAGATCGGGAGGAAAGGAAGGGCAAGGGATTAGGTTATGACAGATGTAAGGACTAAAAGAACATTTAACAGAATTACTGTTAGTGATAATCAGGGGAAGCGAAGAGACAGACATCTCAAGGATAATCCCCAGGATTATAAAGCTGTAAAACTGGCAAATATGATATTCCTCTTTTGTATATTATTCGAAGTAGTTGGAATAATGACTATACTATTCTTCGGAACGTTGGGAGCCGAGATGTCGATTTACTTTATGACATTTCTGTTCTCTTTTTTTATATGGAGGAAGAATAAGGATATTATCGATGTGAGGATAAAGAGAGTAGAGCCAATTAAGCTTCTTCAATTGTCGGCAATAACCGTATGCGGGATTCCTATAGCATTGCTTTTGAACTATATAGCAAGACTTATATCTGGCGCAGGGGCCGATTCTGCAGATGATGTGAATACATATCCAGTAATCCTGGCTTTAATAGTATTTGCGGTTGTTCCTGCGGTGGTAGAAGAGTTTGTGTTCCGTGGGTGTGTGCTTGAATCATACAGTAAGGTTGATGTAAAGGCTGGAATACTGATAAGCAGTCTGTTCTTTGCTTTGCTCCATTTCTCTTTCGGATCTGTTATATATGGCTTCTTCTTTGGACTTTTGTTTGCGGTAGTACGACTGGCAACGGATAATCTGTCATATACGATAGCAATGCACTGTCTCTTTAATTCTGTAAATGTGCTTTTATCATATGTGAGGTTTGGAGAGATTCCGATGGTTGCAGTATTTGGAATCCTTTTGATAGCAATAGTAGGTTTTGTATTGCTGTTAATTATCTTCTTTAGAAAGAATATCAATAATACAAGTCGAAGCTATCCGGTAGGCAGATATAAGTCTTGGAGACTCATTACAAAGGAAGGTTATATAACAATGGCAGTCTGTATAGCTGTAATGGGAATGCTTCTACTGATATAAAAAAATATTTAATGAATGAAATAGTGTTATGGATTAAATGATCCGTAATGCTATTTTTTTTGTGCAATGCTAGCTGATAATGTGCAGTGAAAATGTAAAACGAAATGAATAAATGTGCACACTCAATATGCATAATTCAATACAAATGTGCATAATCAAAATATCGCTTGCTTGCACAATTCTATTGAATTATACTCGGATTATAGATAAAAAAAGGAGGTGCATCTTATGGGAAATAATACAGATACTGTAGGAATGAATATTAGAAGGCTTCGTAAAGAACGTGGTATGACGCAAGGGGATTTGGCTCAAAAGGCATTGATTCAGCGTGAAACAATATCAAAATATGAAAGTAATAAGTTGACACCTACACCTGAAAACTTGGAAAGACTTGAAGAAGCTTTAAAAGTTCCAGCAGGTTCTTTAGCTCAAAAGGTTGCTATTGCTATTCCAGATACATCTGCATTGTTAAGAAATAAGAGATTATTAAATCTTTTGCTGGAAGATTACAGCCAGGTAATAATTCCTGATGTTGTAATTCTTGAATTGAGCAGTTTTAAAAATGCTAAGATTACTAATAAATCAACTGGTCAAGAAAGAAGACAAAAAAAGATAGCATCTCAAACAATGAGCATGCTTGACGAATACATGCTTAAATATAAGGGTAGAGTATATAAAAAAGATACTAGACAATATGATGTATCTAAAAATCTAGGTGTCTCTGAAAAAGATCAAAGAATAGTAGAATTAGCAAAAGATGTAAGAAAGCAGTCTTCGAGAGTAGTAGATATTATTCATATTGATAAGGATATTCCACTTCTTATTGATGATTCAATTAATGCGTTATATTTAGAAAATTATATGGCGAAGAGGTCTAAGACAAGTGGTAATTATCAGCTTATTCTAGACTTGGATTTGGAGTTTGACCATTTAGATAGATACGATATTGCCGCAAGGGAAATGGATTTGAATGCGTTTCTTCCTGATGGGATGACGTTATTAATAAGCTGTATAAGATGTAATGAACCGGAAAAGAAAGAAGAAAGAAACGGACGCGAAATTCCTGAGGCTAAAATTCAAAAGAAACTGAAATTCCTTTTGGAACATGGAGCTGATCCGAATAAACCGGATTCAAATCAGTATTGTCATACCCCATTGGAACATTGTATAGAAAGATTTGATCCATCTTATGAAGAATTCTGTATGCTTTTAGATTATGGAGCAGATTACAACAAATGTTCTGTGGATGAGACACAGCCTGCTGATAAAAGAATAAGCGAAATTAATGAAGGTAATACCCCTTTAATGATTGCTTGTTTTCATGGGAAAATGAAGTATGTTAAAAAATTATGTGAATACCCTGATTTAAGTATTAATGCACAGGATTGTAATGGATATACAGCTTTAATAAAATGTGCTCGTAGAAGATGGGATAGAAGAAACGAGGGAAAGAAAAGTGACTGGTATGAGAAGATTTATTATTTCTTAAAAGATGAGATGCATGCAGATACATTAATAAGAGATAGAAATAATAGAACTGCTCAGGATTGGTGGGATATGCCTTTAGATTCTGATGAGGAAGAAGATGAAAATAAATAGGATATGTATATCTATAAATAATCGATGTAATCTGGCTTGTAATTATTGCCATTTTCATGAAAAAGGACAAATAGAATCTGCCGATATGAATATCTACGAGATTCTAGATAATGTTAAATCATATGCAGATGAACCATTTAAGATAGGATTCGTTGGTAATGGTGAATGCTTTTTGGATTGGCAGGAACTAAAGTCGTATATATCTTATATTGAGGATAGTCCGTATATAAGCGTATACACCATAACAAATGGAACAATTAATCTTTCTGATGAAGATTGGTTATTCTTGGAAAAACATGCTGTAAATGTCGGGTTTTCTATAGATGGTTATAAAGAATTACATGATATAAATAGATGTAATTCTTTTGATACTGCGATTGAAACTGTGATGACATATAAGAGAGTTACTGGTCATTATCCAACATTTAATGCAACTGTTGGAAAAATAAGTCTGGATAATGTGCAGAGAGTTATTGATTTTTTTAAACCATTTGGAACAAGAGTGACTTTTTCACGCATGATTGGTAAAGACGGAATAACCTTAAATCAGTATCATGAATTTCTTTCTGCTGCAGAAAAACAAATACCTGTGAGACGAGGTGGAAATGATTGCACTATGTATGGTGGGTTATGTGGGGCAGGAATTAATAATTATTTTTTTGCAAATGGTAATGTGTATTATTGCGGAAACTGTATTGATCTTCCGTCAATTGCATCAAGTGGAGTTTCTTTCATGGAATTGGAAAAATTAACACTAAGTTTTGATAGAACTAATTGTTATAAGGAGTCTATATGCGTATAGCTTTGTATGGAATGCCCACAGCAGGAAAAACACATATATTAAATCAGATAGATTTTATTGAAGTGATTTCCGGAAGTAAAATGCTTCGGGTTTATGATCCTGATTTTGATTCTAGAGATAAAGAAGGAAGAGAACAGGCCAGAAAGGCCATTGCTAGATTGCTCTTAGATAAAGAAACCTTTATTATGGATGGACACTATACCTTTGGAAATGAAATGGCATTTACTGAGGATGATGGAAATCTATATGATGTATTCGTATACCTGTATATTTCACCTGATATATTAAAGAGCAGAATGGAACTTTCTGAAAAGAATAAGCGATATCTTGAATATGATATTGCTAAATGGCAGCAAAGTGAGATAGAGGGGCTAAGAGAGTATTGTCACAAGAATAATAAAGACTTTTATGTGATTGATAATCCGCCGTCAGATTATTTTGGTGATGTATCAGTGGTTATCAGTTTTATAAAAAGTATTACGGATGGGTTTAGTTGTGTGACATATGCTAAAAGATGTGCAGACAGCATATTAAAACAGAGTGATTCTGAAACTATAAACTTATACGATGGGGATAAGACATTAACGATAGAAGACAGCAGTAATATGGTATTTGGATATACAACCAATCTGTATGATGGGAATTTTTATACAGGTTTTCAATCATGGAAGCAGAGGAGAGAGTTCGCTGTGTATGACACTGATGAATTAGGTGATGTTCCAGTGCATTACAATGATAGTATAAAGGCAACAATTTCAAAGGATTCTTTTATCTTGACGTCAGGACATGAACGAATATGGGATTATTTAGCCCAAAAGCTAGGTATGGAATTCTTTTGCGGAGAAGAAATGGCTGCTGATACCAAATATTTTATAACTAAATTTCTTCAAGAAGCCGGAAAGAGTGTAGTGGCTTACGGTGATGGAATGAATGATTATTATATGTTGAAAAAAGCAGACAGAGGATATCTCGTATCAAAAACAGATGGTTCAATAAGTAAATCATTAAAAGGAAGAGATATGGAGGGGTTGAATATTGTTTGAATTAGCAAAAAATGAAAGAATTGATAAGCTGATTGCTATAACAAAATCTAATTCAGGAATATCGGGACCAGAATTGGCAAGGGCACATATTGAGCTAGGTAGAGAACTTGGTAAACAGATTGTAGACACAGATCCGAAAGATACAACCATTGTTGCTTTATTGCGTGGTGGTATATTTTTGGCTGAAGGTTTGTATTTTGAGTTGGGATGCAAATTTGAAGTATATGATCCTAAGCAGGATGTTTTTGTTAAACCAGATACAAAAAATGTAATTTTAGTTGACTCTGTTATCAATACCGGTAACACGATTTTAAAAATTTTAGAACCTGATATGAAAGTGGCTTGCTGTGTTATAAATGAAAAAGTTGTTTCTCTGTTTGATGATAGATTATATACAGTCAGAGTATCAAAGAATTCATTTGTTGGCAAAAACGTAAAAAGACAGGATGGTGCTGTTGGACCTGATACTACAATGAGGCTGTTTAATCAGTTGTAGGAATTAATTAATAATGAATATCTAAAAAACCAGATTTCACAAGAAGTGGATCTGGTTTTTTTGTGCAAAAGAGCTCCAAAATGTGCAAAGGATATGTGCACAAATAGAAAACAATGTGCACGATAAAATTGCAAACTGTGCACAGATGTGCAAAGCGACACAGGGGTATTGATGCACATTTTGAGTTCTGATATAGTGAAATCACCAAAGAAAAAGGAGGATGAGAAGATGGAAAAATTAATCAAGCGTAACTGTCAATGCTGCGGTAAGAGACTTGAATATGATAACAAAAAGGAAATCTGCAGGGAGTGTAAGAAAGAGAAAAGAAAGGAGTGGTGGAAAGAAAACTGGAAATGGGTGGCTGGGATAGGAGCTGCCATAACAGCGGGAATAATAATTGTATGCACAAACAAAAGCAATGAAGATTTCGACTTTGATCAATTACTTCCGGAAAAAGATGATGAACCATTGCTGACAAGTAATCCGGAAATTCCTGAATTTCCCAGTGGTGAAAAATACTGGAATCCATATAAGCAAAACTGGGAAAAAGATGGCAAACCTTACATATACAGAGTTACTTGGACAAGTAGAGAAGATGGAGAAGTTTATACAAAAGATTATAGAGATATCGATTCCGGTTATGAATTTTATGAAGATTGTAAGACGGATCCTGATACAAAAAATGTAGATTGGGAACATATAGCACCTGAAGATCAATAAATAAAAGAAGGGCGGGAGGGAGGCAGAATAATGGAGGACCACGTTATGTGTAAAGAAAGAGTAAAGGAAATCATTAATAATCTTAAGGCTTTTGATAAAGAATCATATAGGAGAGATGAGCTTCTCCCGGAACTAATGAAACTCCAAACTGAAATGGTTGAGATGACGTTTAACGAAGAACATGCATTTTTGTCTAATCTTAAGATATGGGACGTTAAAAACCATTTGGTTCATCTAAATAATGAATGTGGAAATGTTGCTGATGAAGAAATACAGAAGTTCTCTGATGAAGTATATGACTACTCAAATATGATAAGGGGAATAATCTCAGGAAATAGAGGAGAGGCGAAGGTATTCGATATATTAAATACTTACAAAATCAATGGGAACGTTTTTCTGAAGAACATTGAATTATCAAATGAGGGAGAGAAAACCGAAATTGATGCACTGATAGTTACTCCTCAAGCATTGGTAATTGTAGAAGTTAAGAACACTGGTCGAGACATCTTTATTGATGAAAATGGTGATTACTACAGAATGGGCAAATATTTAAGATGGGATAGCAACATTAAAGATAAATTTGAAACTAAGGAAGCACTTCTAAAGAAGGCATTGGGAAAGGAATATGAAGACTGCAAAGTAAATAAGGTGGTTGTTTTTACTAACGATAAGGTTGAGATACAAAACAATTATTCGGAAATAGAAACATGTTTTCTTACACAACTGACATATATAATTGACCGCTTTGACAGTGGAAGATGCTTTGAAATATCAGATATGGAAGATATATCCCAGAAAATCATATTTGCGGAAGAACTTGAATCATACCCGGTAAGATTTGATATAGAACAGTTTAAATATGATTTTGCGGTAATTATGGCGATGCTTGAAGATGCACGTGGGGAGAATGAAGTTGAAGAAGTTGAAGAGATTATAGATGATTCAGCGGTCGTAGATGAGGAGGTGATTCCAGAAAAAGAAGATAACTGGCAAGCGGCATTTGGACTAATCAGAAAAGTACTAACAAGCCAGGTGGCAGCGATGTTTGGTGGTGTAGTAGTAGGTGGTATTACAGCTATTATAGTAGAAAATTCAAGGAGGTAAAACAACAATGAAGATTGGTATTTTGAAAAAGGGAGATCACGTAATGAGTGTTACTGCTGAATGTATCGCAGTAGAAAGAGCTTCAGGTGAGGTTGACATTATCCCCGTCAGAAATGACGGGGGAGTAATTCGGCTGGATATGGAAAATATTACAACTATTGGGTTTGGCGATAACTTTGTAGAAAACAAGTTTGATGACGTTACAATAACAACTTTTTAAAGGAGGATAAGAACTATGTCAAGAAAGAAAGATAAAGCGGTAGTAGCAGTAATATCAGGATTAACAGATAACCAGGCAGCAAATATACTTGGAGACATTATGAAATCAAAACAGAAAAATGCTCCGTTAAGCAGAGGTACAGCAGCAAGTGGAGCTTGGTCTAATGTAGGAAAAATGCTTCAGGGTGGACAGAAACGAATAGGGAAAGATTAGGAGGTGGATTATGTCAAAGAAGAGATCTTCTGCTCATACACGAGCACAGAAAGCAGGACGTGAAAGAGATGGAAATATTTGCCAGATTTGCGGTTCTTCAGATCATGTAGAGGGACATCATATACTTGATTATGTTTTTTCTGGTGCAGCTGATAAAGACAATATTATAACTCTCTGTCACGACCATCATCAAAAGGTTCATAAGGGTTTAATTGATATTTTTAAGTTTTAGTATAACAACAAAAAAAACATAGGAGGGTTGAGCGTATGACAATTTATACAACTAATGAATGGAAGGGTTACGGCAAGCAAAATTATTACTGGAACGAGTATCGTTTAGAGGGAGACAGAGTTGTGAAATACAAGTGTCACCGACAAAAGTTTTTTGATGGCGATGAAAGCAGCTGGGATGAAGATGAACATGAGGAAGATTCCTGGGAGTTGGATGATCCTAATATGCCAGATTGGTTACATCAGTATATATAAAAATTAGTTGGATTAGATTTTAGTGAGGATAAGGAGCATGAATGAAGCTGAAGTTAATACATTTATAGAAAGAATGGAAGAAATAGGTGATGTCTGGGAAAAGCCTAACGTAGAACGAGTATATGGTGATATGGCATTAGAAGATGCTTTGCAGGACAGGATGACTGATATGCATTGGTTTGCTGGCATTATTTCAAAAGTAATTAATAGATAACAGTTGAGAGAGGAGAGTACATGCCTAACAAAAGTTTGTTTATAAACAAAAAGAAATCCGTGGATTATCAATTGTTTGTATATGTGTTTTTTCTTGTGAGTTTTGGAATACTGATGGTTTATAGTGCTAGTTCATTCATAGCTTCACGTGATTATGGGAATGCGGCATATTATGCAATTAAACAATTTTTAGCGGCAGGGTTGGGATTTGTTGGCATGTATGTGGTATCCCGGATTAGATATCAGTATTTAAAGATTATTTCAAAAGTATTATTGATTCTGTCTGGGATACTCCTGTTATTGGTATATGTAATAGGAACTGCAAGAAATGGATCGACTAGATGGATTATCTTAGGACCGATAAGTTTTCAGCCTTCTGAATTTGCCAAATTATCTATAATAATTTATATGGCACATATATGTTCTGTTAAAAGAAAAGATATGCAGACTTTTATTGGAACATTAAAAATGTTTTCGTATCCTATAACTATAGTGTTAATTATAGCTATTGAGAATTTGAGTACAGCCATAATATGTGCAGTGATAGCAGGTGGAATATGGCTTATAGTGACGCCTAAACCCAAATATGCTCTTGTGTTTCTAGCTATCGGTGTATTTCTTGTGGTTGTTTTGATAGCTGCAAAAGGATATCGTGGAGATAGATTGAAAGCATATTTCAATCCGGAAGAGACAGATGCAGGGTATCAAACCATGCAGGCTTTATATGCTATAGGATCTGGTGGTTTTTTTGGTAAAGGATTGGGACAAAGTATTCAAAAGAGAGGCTTTATACCAGAAGCTCAAAATGATATGATATTTGCAATAATATGTGAGGAACTAGGTGTTTTTGGGGCTGCAGGTATTATAATTGTTTATTTGATGTTATTGTGGCGGCTTAAATATATAGCTGATCAAGCGTATGATTTGTTTGGTTCCTTGATAGTGGTAGGGGTTATTGCTCATCTGGCAGTACAAACCCTGTTAAATATGTGTGTTGTAACAAAAATTATTCCTAATACAGGTGTTACACTACCTTTTATTAGTTATGGTGGGACGTCGTTATCATTACTTTTATCAGAAATTGGGCTGGTTTTATCTGTTTCAAGACAAATTAAACGATAGAAATACTAAATCGCAACACTATATTGTGCTGCGATTTATTTATTTAAAAATATTCACTCATTATTTCATTTAGCCTATTATAAACGACTTCGTAGCGCTCGTGGCAATACATTCCTTCGTTATCATCGGTTATTTGATCTCTTTGATCTTCGTATTCTAGCTTGCAATCCCAGATATTACATAGATCTCGGCTGATAAAACTATCCAGGGTAGAGTATATATCGAGTTTGTGAAGTATTATATATTCCTGCAGAAGGACAACTTCAACTTCGTGAAGAGAGTCACTTGCTACACCATATATTTCGCTTCGAGCTTCCTCATCAGTAAGCCCGGCTTTTTTAAAATCGTAAAAATCCATAAGATATGCAAAGGAGGTATCGAATCGGTCAAGATAAAGTATTACTGCATCATATATTCTTTTTAATGAATCAAGGATTCTGTCATTTGCTGTCATATTATGTTCTCCAATCTTTTTAATTAGTAAAATTCGATAGTCAGAAATCTTCAAAAACTCTGCCAGTTTTTTTATAACTTCTATATCGGAAGGACCGTTCTTTTCAAATCGCCAACTGTGTATAGCTTCTCTTGAAAGAGAGAGGTCATCGGCAATCGCTTGTTCGGTTTCTGTTATATTTTTCTTTGTTCCTGCTCTGTAAGATTTAAAGAAACGTCCAAAAGCAGAGAAGTTAAAGATATAATCTGAGCCATCTATATGAAATGTTCTTGTTTCCTGTGACATTGGAGTCCTCCTTGTTTATTATCACGTGATATATGAATTGTAACAGCAAGAGTCGTATAAATACAGTTAGAATAATTCTACCAGTATCTACCGAAATTATATTTGCCATTGATATCAAATTGATGTGAGATTGCAAAATATTGGATTGTTAAATTGAAACTTGACGGAAATAATTTATATCTCATCCCGGTTTTTCTTATGATATCTATCAAGATTTTTTTTTGCACTTTGTAGTTCAGCTATAGCCTTTTCGTTTTTCTTTATTTCTTCTTTTTCGGTTGCGACAGTGTCTTCTGCAGCTTCAAGTCTTTTCTGTAAGGTGGATATAAACTTTTCTGCCTTATCTTTATCTCTTAATATGGATGTATCGTATCCTTTCCTGGATAAATAATCTTCAGCAGTGTTAAATGCATTAAGTGCGTTATCATGATTTTCGTAGTATCTTTCAGGATCTTTTGAAGCTTCATATTTTTCATTAGTTCTATATGTTTCCATATAAATCTTACAGTAATCAATCATCTCTCGTAAGTTTTCTATAGGTTCTTTTGATTCGCTGATAGTGGATCTTCTTATATTATTCTCAGCTGTCAGTTTGTTAATGGTTGTTTTTATTTCTGTATAAGAAATCCCATATTTCTGATGAAGGTTTTCTTTGATTTTTTCAGCAAGCATTGCGTTCTGTTTATCATACCACTTTTTCTTTTGGTAATTATCAGATGTGATATCCATGGTTGAAGTATCAACTATGCTGCTGATTTTAAGATGAGTTCGGTCAATCGCTTTTTCGGCATTTGACATAGAAGCTCTTTTTTCTTTTCTGGCTATTTCTCGTTCTTTTCTTTTTGCTTCTCGATTTGCTTCAAATGTGATACGCCTTTCGATTCTTTTTGATATCATCTGATCACTGTATCCACTTCCGAGACGATAGCCTCTGTTCCAGTGGTCATTTTCAGATGCTCCTGGAAGTTTGTATTTAGTGACCTGACCATATTTAGGTGATATCTTTGTTTCAAACTTTGCTCCCTGATCTTTCATAAGGGTTAGGAAATAATCAAAATCGGTAGCAAGTTTTATTTGAGAATCTATCAAGTCTCTCAGTTGCTGCTTTTTGGATCCGTTAGGGCTGCATAGATCTGCACTCCATTCTTTGTAATGCTTTCCGAGTCCTTTAGGCTTTTCGATTACATTAAGCCCATTTTCTCTGCAAAGCTGATCGCTGGTCTTGCGAAGAGTGTGAAGAAGAGAGAGGTCGTCATTTATCATCTTTCCAGTGAGTGCTCGTTCTGCAGATGATACAACTATATGATTATGAATATGACATTTATCGGTATGGGTTGCGCATATAAAAGCGTACTTCCCATCAAACATTCTTTCCATCATTTCGAGCCCCAAAGCATTCGCCTGCTTAGGTGTAATATTATCATCCTTGGAAAATGACTGAATGATATGATAAGCCTTTACCGATTCAACAGAATCGTGATTCTTGTGATAATCATTGTTTGATAATGCTGTAAGAAATGAATATGCAGCTGATTCAACGTCGCATCCGACACAGCTTACAAGTTCTCCGTTATTAGTCTTTAATCCATTAACAGCATATGCGATACAGCTTTCTACACTGGCTTTGATCTTAATTATTTTAGTTACTGCCATCTGCATCACCTCGTTCGCTTTTGGAATATGTAGTTTTGGGGCGCTTTTGATATTTGATAATTCTAGCGCTGTTCTTTATCTCGTCATTCGCTATTTTCTTTATCTCCTGGAGAAGAGTAATAATCTGTTCTATCTGCTCAGGAGAAATGGATTTTGTTTCATTTGCTACTTTGGCTATTTGATTCACGTTATTACCCAGACGGGATATCTGAGTGGCAACTTCATAAAGACCGCCATAATCAACTCTGTAACAAAAGCCATCTCTGACTTTTTCTCTAAAGAACTCTCTATGAGTAGTTACGCCTAAATGCTTTTCCTGATTTAACAAATCTCGATAATCCTCTTCAGATAAAAGAAGATTTATATGATAACTCTTATTCTTGTTTTTACTCATTTCTGCTTTACCTCATTTCATAAAATAAAGGGTTTGGGGATATCCCCAAGTATCAAAAATCGAAAAAAGTAAAATCAGAAGGTTTTTCATTTTTTCGATTTTGGGGCAAAAGTGGACGTTTGCCCAATGCTTGCGTCTTTGCAAAATCCACGGAGGGATTTTGCCGGATAGCAGAAATAAAAAACTGCTACCACATTCAGGACGCACTTTGCCCTGATTGATAGTAGCAGTTATGTTTGAGATTTATGGATAAATTATATCAGAAACAAGTAGTTATAACAAGGTGAAGTAATGGGTTACGATCTCCGTTTCGTGTCGCCCAATAAGCGACCAGCAAATAATTTATGTGTTGTAAGATATTTTATGAATTTAATGAAATCATGTGTGAACAGTCACCGGTTACGTTACGAAACCAGGTCTATTGCATTTGTCAATTGGAAGGAATTATAATCCATTCAATCAGAGTCGACACTGATAAGAAAAACGGAGGATGCTTATGTTTATTGATGATACAGACAAGGACATACTCAGGATACTTCGTGATAATGGAAGAATGAGCTTTACTGAGATTGGAAATAAGCTCGGAATGTCCAGAGTCGCAATTAAGAAGAGAGTTGTTAAGCTGGAAGAGTCAGGAATCATTCGTGGATATAAGGCTATAATTTACAGAGAAGATAGTGTGAAGATGTTGATGGAAATAACAACCGTAGATGACAACTTTGAAGATCTTCTGGAATATCTTAATCGTACAGGTTATGTGACAGAGCTTTATATTATGACAGGTCAGAACCGGATACATGCTACAGCGGTAGCTCCTGATGTATCAGAACTTAAGTATCTTGCGAAAATGGTAAGTAAAACATTCAATGACAAAATCAAAACTATAGGATGTCATGGAGTGAAGGAAATCGTTAAAGATACATTAGGAGGTGTCGAGTATGATCGAGCTGAACGAGGACGTAATGAGAGAAATGAATAAATATCTGGATGGAACAACTATTGAAGATATACTTTTTAAAAATAAGAGGATGTTTCATTTTCAGGTGATGTTTACAGATGAACAGATGAAGCAGGATATTGAAGTGCTGGATCTGAAGCCGAGGGCATATAATTGTCTCAGGAGATATGGATTTCGTACATTAGAAAATCTTGTAAATGGTGTGTATACAAAAGAAGATGAATCTAGTAAAAAACAGCTCCTTCGGATACGGAATCTAGGCAGGAAAACCGCGGAAGAAATACTTATGAAGGTGTTCTATTATCAGTTTATGGTATTACCGGATGATAGAAAGAAATCATATATGGAAAAGGTCGTTGAGGCGAATCTGTAAATCAGAAGGGATGTGATACTGTGAATAGGAATAAAAAGAATGCTTGGTTAGATGGAATAATGGGAGTCGCAACGGGCGATGCTTTAGGACTTCCGGTTCAATTCATGAGAAGAGAGGAACTTAATCAGAACCCGGTTACTTCGATGGAAGGGGATAATCAATTTCGTACACCTGCAGGAACGTGGTCAGATGACACGAGTATGACTATGGCTATACTTGGGAGTATGCTTGAAAAAGAAATGATAGATCCTGTAGATATTATGAGTCAGTTCGAGGCATGGCTGTATAACGCAGAATACTGTGCTTTAGATATAGCTATTGATATTGGAACAACATGTGGGATGAGCATTGATAGATTTCATGAGAACAAAGATATTATGAAATGTGGTAGTACAGGTGAGCATGCAAATGGCAATGGATCCCTTATGAGGACATTGCCCATATGCATATACTATGCAAAAAAGGTTCATGGAAATGAATCAACTGTCGAAGAAGCTGTAAGAAAGATATCGTTAGTATCGGCACTTACTCATAATCATCCAAGAGCATGTATCGGATGTTGCTTATATTTCTTCTGTGTGCAATCCATTCTTTTTGAAGAAGGAGACCTGAAGAAAAAACTTCAAAAAGGGATATACGATGGCTTCACATATTATGAAAAAGATATGGATATGCTTGAGCAGGCAACATATTATAGTAGGACTCTTGATATCGAGAAATTTGCCAAAACGGATGTTGGTATGATTAAAAGTTCAGGATATGTAGTGGATTCTTTTGAGGCTGCTATCTGGTCACTCATTACAACTGATTCATTAAAAGAGTGTCTACTTAAAGCTGTAAATCTCGGAGATGATTCAGATACGGTTGGAGCGATAGCAGGTGGTCTTGCCGGATTATATTATGGATATGAGAGTATTCCAAAAGAATGGTTGAATAAACTTGTTAAGAGAGAGTGGCTTGAAGCAATGTGTAAGAAGGCGTTCAGTACGTTTAATTAATTATAAGGAGCCGGTTTATGAGTACATATGTAATGAGCGATATCCATGGTTGCTATGATGAATTCAACAATATGCTAGATATAATAAAATTATCTGAAAATGATAGTTTGTATCTGGCAGGAGATTACATAGATCGAGGAAAAGATAGCATCGCGATGTTAAAGTGGCTGGAGAAGTGTTCTTCCAATGTATTTCCGATTAAAGGTAATCATGATGTTGAATTTGCGGAAAACATCAATCTCATGAAAAAGGTAGATAAAACGAATGACTTGTGTACAGATTATGATTCCAATGAAGATACTCAGATTCTATATGAAACGGTCAGATATCTTTTGAAAGAAAAAGGTGAAGTTGCACTTAAGTTTTATGATTATTATGGAACCATCAATAAGCTGTTAACAGAAGATAAAGTAACAATGAACGATTTGCTCAAATGGCAGAATATGATTCTAGATTATCCGTATTATTATAAATTTCAATTGGGTGGAAGAACTGTGGTAGTAGTTCATGCTGGATATATAGAAAATCTGGAGGCGATTGGAGACAGATTTGAGAATATTGAAGAATTTTATCTGTATGCTAGAGAGGAAAGTATTCAAATCGGTGGTGTGAGGCATGGCATGGTTATTGCTGGACATACGCCTACGATTACGAAGAAAATGTTTAGCTTCAATAATGGAGAAGTCTTTAGATATTTTGATCAAGAGAGGGATTGCATCTTCTATGATATAGATTGTGGGTGTGCATATTATGAGGTGGATCCGTCTGCAACGCTTGCCTGTATCCGTTTGGAAGATGAAGAAATATTCTATTTGTAGATATAACGAAATGTCTCCTGTTAGGCGACACATATGTTCTTGGAAAGGATTATACTTAGCACATAAAACAAAAACAACAGAACAGGAGGATTTGTATATGGGACCTTTTGATAGAATGTTTGATAGAAATGGAGATGGTCATCTTGACGCTTTCGAAAGAGCTATGCAGATGGACTTTATAGATTACGTAAATAATGATGGTATCTATAAGGATAATACATCGACTGACTCATTTGATGATTTTGATTCTGATTACGATGACTTTGATAGCTTTGGTGGCGATGATTTCTAGTAAATAAAATTGTTGATAGTTATTTGACATAGTGGTACCTCCGGCAGGGGCTGATTCATAGCAGCTCCTGCCACCTTTCTTTTACGAGGATAATCCCATATCTGATTCCAGGTTCTTAGAGTAATCCATGTCGCCTGATATGCGACCATAATTATCCCAGTGAACAGTATAATTACCTTACAGTTGAGATATAAATAGTCTTTAGAAAGGAAGGTGAAATATATGTGGATACTTTTTATGATTTTCATATTTGTGATTGGAGCCATTGGTGCTGCTTTTCATGGAGACTTCTCCGGTATAGAGAAGATATTTTCCTTCCTGGCAGTTGGTGTAGTACTGATATTTGGGTTCTGGCTGATATATAAGATTGGATTATTTGGAGCTGCGATAGTTCTGAATGTAATGTGGATAATCCCTTTCCTGATAATAAAAAATAAGAATAACAATACAGATAATAATCAGAAAAATGACAATGATCTAGAGGAATGGAAACGCAATAAGTAATAGAAGAGGAGGTACAGGCATATGTTAACTGATGCAAGAAATGCGGTTTGTTCAATGTGGGAAGTGGCAAATAATCTTGATGAAAAAGGAATAGCAAAGATTGTACCTTTTATTCCGGAAGGAAGTGATATCAGACATACCATGAAGGGTGAGGTCCTTTTTGTACTCTTCAAGATAGGTGGATTTGAAAAATATCCAAACGATAAACAGATAGAGTTTCTCCAGTATGTACTTCACGCGCCAATTACAAAGAGTGGTAAAGAAGAATATGTAAAAGCTTTTGAATCCATGAATAAACTGGAGTTTAATCCGCTTATTCCATTTATGGTTCTGTTTGATAGAGAGTGTAAAACTAATCTTGCGGAAGTATATCTTAGGTTCATTCATAATATAGCTGGATTATATATGAGTCTTTCAGATGAGAATGGGTTATTTGAAGTTGGTACATTCTATTCAATAATGAAAAGAAATCAACTTATTATAGAAAAAGGACTAAATAAGAAAATAGATTATGATCCACTAGAGTTTATAAAAGATCCTGATGCAAGGGATACAATGGATAGTCTGTGTCATCTGTATGATAAAGTTCCTATAGCACACGATGAAACATTAAATAAATTCCTGGATGCATTTGATGTCCTTGATCAGAAAAAAGAGGAAAAAGATTCAGATGAAGAGAAGAGTCTTAAGGATTTTAAGAAACATATTGAAGTAGATAACGGTGACTCAGATAAAGAAGATTCGATAGATGTACCTAAGAATCGAAAATCTCACAAGTATTCAAATGTCAATGTGATTGATTTTAATAGCAGTAAGAGAGATAGCGAAGAAATAGAGGATGATCTCGATAGCCTTATAGGTTTACATGAAGTTAAACATCAGGTGAGGTCTATGTTCAATGTTGTTAAGATCAGAGAGGAATGTAAGAATCGTGGTATAGTGCGTCAGCCTATGTCCTATCATATGGCTTTCCTTGGAAATCCTGGAACAGGAAAAACAACAGTGGCACGACTTATAGCTGAGTCGTATCACGATATGGGACTTCTTTCAAAGGGACAACTTGTAGAAGTAAGCAGAGCAGATCTTGTGGCTGGATATGTAGGTCAGACTGCGCTTAAGGTTAAGGAAGTAATCGAAGAGGCAAAAGGAGGCGTTCTCTTTATAGATGAAGCGTATGCGTTAGCTGGTGAAGGTAATGATTTTGGAAGCGAAGCAGTAGCGACTCTTATAAAGGGAATGGAAGATAATCGAGATGATATGGTGGTTATTGTGGCTGGATATCTAGATCTGATGCAGACATTCCTGGATTCTAATCCGGGACTAAAGTCAAGATTTTCTAAAACAATATACTTTCCTGATTATAGTGGTGATGAGCTTACAAAGATATTTCAGAGATTCTGCAAGCAAAATAGTATAAAAGCAAATAGCAAAGTGGTAGATGCTGTAAGAAGCCACTTTACAAAAGAGGTATCCCATAAGAAGAGAAATAATGGAAATGCAAGAGCAGTAAGAAACTACTTTGAAGAGACTCTTGTGAATCAGGCAAATAGACTTATGCAGAAGGATAATCTGACAGACAATATGATATGTAACATAACTCTTGAAGATTTACCGAAAAGAGTTATTATAAATAAAATGAACTTTGGTTGAGAGTTGAGGTGATGAAATGCCTAAAGATAAAGAATTGCTCAAAAAAGAAATTGGCGAATATATAGATAAATACTATATTCCGGCTCATGATGATATCACTATGGACAGTGAGATGCAGTCAATATTTGATCGTATAACTTTGTTTCGGAAGAAAAAAGCAGAAAGCAAAGCTGATAAAAATGTATCTGAACCTGACACAAGTGATTATAGGATAGATGAAGCTGCTGTTGCCGAGTTCGATGCATCCAGCATGAAGAAATATAAGGTCACAAGTACTATGGCAGCAACTATGCCCACAAATCGTAAGATAGATGACCTGATGGAACAGCTTGATGAGACTTTCTCCCAGCGGCTTCTTCGTATGATAGATGAGAGAGGTATGACAGATTCCGAAGCGTATAATAAGGCTTATGTGGACAGAAGGCATTTCTCAAAGATTCGTAAGGATCCGAATTATGCTCCGGCAAAGAAGACGGTACTTGCATTTGCAATAGCATTGGAGCTTTCTATGGATGAAACAAAGGATCTGCTCAACTGCGCAGGATTTGCCCTGTCTAGAAGCTCCAAGACGGATATCATTGTGGCATATTTTCTGCAGAATCAGATTTATGATATGTTCGAGATAAATGAAGTCCTATATGATTATGGACAGCCGATATTTGAATAAAAAAGGTGAGATGTCGCCTGATATGCGACCAGCCTGATTAATTCTTTTTATACAATGTGATTATAAAAATATTCCTAAGGAGGTAGATCACATGAATAAGGAATTAACAGAGCTGGTTTTTATTTTGGACAGAAGTGGTTCGATGGCAGGACTCGAAGATGATACTATTGGTGGATTTAATGGAATGATAAAGAAGCAGAAGGCGGAAGGAGAACAGGTAAATGTAACAACTGTTCTTTTTGATGATCAGATTGATATGATACATGACAGATTTTCTATTGATGTAGTGGGGCCTCTTACAGATAAGGATTACTATGTCAGAGGGTGTACAGCACTTCTTGATGCAGTAGGAACATCCATAAAGAAGATTGAGAATGTGCAAAATCATCTTCCTGAAGACCATAAGGCTGCGCGTGTTGTATTTGTAATAACCACGGATGGTCATGAGAACTCAAGTAGAGAGTACACTTATCCTAAGATTAAAAATATGATCGAAGCTAAGAAAGAGCAGGGATGGGACTTCATATTTCTTGGTGCAAATATCGATTCTGTTAAAGAAGCAGGCAGGATGGGTATAGCAAGAAACAGCGTCGCTAATTATACGAATGACAGTGAAGGTATAGCTACTAATTATGAAGCAATCAGTGATGTAATAAGAGAAGCCTCAAAGAGCAGAAGTGAAAAAAGTTGTCGATCAGAGAGCTTTGAGGAGGTACGTGAAAAAGCTGAAAAAAGAAGAAAAAGTAGGAACAGTTCAACAGCAAACGACGATTAAAACATAAGAAAATATAGAATACTGTAGCCAGGGTTTACAGCCTTGGCTACTCTTCGTGTTACTAAAATGGCTTATATACTGACATTCTCTCAAATATCTCATTATGTTAATAAATAATATAAGAGACTCTCGCAAATAAATGCGAGTTTTGCGTTGAGTAAATACCCTTTTTGAGGTATAATAAAGAAGTGTTTTTGCAACAAATTGTTGCATCTTTACAGAAACACTTTAGAACACTGACTCAGTTATAGTTTGGATGTATTTGAGAGGTGAATATGAGAGTAAGTTATAACAAATTATGGAAGCTCTTAGTTGATAAGAAGATGAGCAAGGCGGATCTTCGTAAGGCTGTAGAGATAGCTCCTAATACCATGACTAAAATGCGCAAGGATGAGGAAGTATCTATGAATGTACTTCTCAAGATTGCGACTTATTTGGATTGTGATATCAGCGATATCTGTGAATTCATCAAAGATGATCAGGCAGAGGGGTAGCATAAATGGATAAAAGCTTAAGAAAATCAAGTCCATATAGTGCTGCTATGACTCGTGAACAGTTTTTGTTTTATGAAATGCGTGCTACTGCGCAGTTAAAATGTGACGGCCTGACTGATGAAGAAATCATAAATCGTATAATTGAGGAAAACTTATTTCAGTATCCCACGGAGAAGTCTGTTAAGAAAGTTGCAAAAGCTTGTATTAATAGGCTTGGGTTTTTAGATGATCAATTAGTAGATTATGTAGCAAATAAACCAGCAGTAGTTTCAAAACAAATTTGTTTGTATGCAATGATGAAACAGTACAGAATTGTTTGGGATTTTATGATTACTGAAGTTGGAGAAAAGTTTCGTATCCAAGACTTAACCTTTGGAAAGAAAGATTTGAATGTATTCTTTATGCGGCTTCAAGAAACAGATCCATGGGTGGCAACTTGGAGTGATACCACTATTGCAAAACTAAAGCAAATAATTGTTAAGATGCTAGTTGAAACAGAATATTTAGATAATAGAGATTCGGAAAGGCTTAATCCAGTTTTGATAGAACCCGTATTGGAAGATGCCATAAGAGCAAATGGAGATACAGTAGTTTTACCAGCATTTAATTGTTTCATATAGAGGATGAATAAATGAGCGATTTAAAGCAAAGATTAGATGAATTAAAAGAATATATACAAAAGCAGGACTTTCTTGAAGGAAAAGGACTCTCGAATGAGGTTAACATACAGATGTTCTGCTACGATCCGAAAGAAGAGATGGCAGTCAGATATTTCATAGAGAAACTAACGACTGATCCTACACTTAAGTGTCATCTTATAGAGTGTAATCTATATAAGATATTTCTTCAAATATGTGAGGACAAGAGAATACTTAATTCAATTCCAGGGCTTGAAGAAAAGAAGGGAAAAGACTTTATACTGAAGCAGCTCGCAAGAACAGCCAGCAATAAGGTCTTTATAGAGAAGATGCAGTATGAACCACATGAACCCGATGATGTGATTCTTATAACTGGAGTGGGAGAGGCGTTCCCTTTTATAAGAGTTCATGCATTGCTTGATGCTATGCAGCCATACTTTTCGGATGTTCCGATACTTGTGATGTATCCGGGAGAATTTGATGGAAGAAATATGAGGCTTTTTGGAAAGCTGAAGCCAAATCCATATTATAGAGCGTTCAATAATATTCAGGAGGTTACAAAATGAAGATACAGCAGATGTTTGTTGATGACATCAATCGTAAGATAAATGGTGTCGTTAAAGTAGATCAGGATGAAGAGAAAACTCTTGTCCAGGAATTAGATGAATATGTCATTACAAAAGAACTTAAGAAGCATTTTATAACCTTCTTTAATAACTACAGTGAAACATTTGATATTCCATCGGATGATATTGGCGTATGGATATCCGGTTTCTTTGGAAGTGGTAAATCTCACTTCCTGAAGATGCTTTCATATCTCCTTGAGAATAAAGAAGTTCAGGGTGTAAAGACTGTAGAGAGATTTCGGAAGAAGTTTGAAGATGATCCTGCGACCTTTATGCTTATTGATAAAGCTACTAAAGGCGAAACAGATACAATCCTTTTCAATATTGATATAGAAGGTTCTATAAATAAAGATAAGACAGCAGTTCTAAGAGTTTTTGCAAAGATGTTCTATAACCATTTAGGTTACTATGGTGAAAATCTTAAGTGTGCAAAGCTTGAACAGTTTATAGATAGACAGGGCAAAACAGAAGAATTTAGAAAAGTATTTGAAGAAAAGAATGGTCAGAGCTGGCTCGAATCAAGAGATGCATTTGCTTTTTTTGAAGATGATGTAGTTGATACTCTTGTTGAAGTACTTGGAATGAGCGAGACTTCTGCTCATAATTGGTTTGATGGTTCAGAAGAAGTTGAGATGAGTATAGCTCAGCTTGTTACTGAAATTAAGGAATATACAGATAAGAAATCTAAGAATTATAGGCTTCTATTCATGGTCGATGAGATGGGACAGTATGCCGGTGGTGATACTGACCTCTTGCTTAATCTGCAAAGTCTTGTTGAGAAAATAGGTAGTGAATGTGGTGGCAAGGTATGGGTTATCTGTACCGGACAGGAAGCTATAGATGAGATAATAAAAGCACGTGAAAACGAATTTTCACGTATTCAGGCGAGGTTTGTTACAAGATTATCTCTTTCTTCATCATCGGCTGATGAAGTTATCCAGAAGAGAATACTTAAGAAAAAGCCGGAAGTAAAGAAAGAACTGGAATCAGTATATGAAACCAGTGAATCAATTCTTCGTAATCTGTTTAGTTTTACAGATGCACTTCTTGATATAAAGGGGTATACAAGTGGAAATGAATTTGCTAAGAACTTCCCATTCGTCCCTTATCAGTTCATTGTTATGCAGAAGGTATTTGCTGAAATACGTAAGCACGGTAATTCAGGTAAGCACCTGTCAGGTGGAGAACGTTCCATGCTTTCTGGATTCCAGGAAGCAGCACAGAAGATTGAGGATAAGGATGAGTATAGCCTTGCTCCATTCTATCTGTTCTATGATACAGTTCACACCTTTCTTGACAGTTCTATAAGAAGAGTTATAGAGAGATGTCAGAAAGCTGCTGATAATAAGGATGGAATCGAGCAACAGGATGTAGAAGTGTTGAAACTTCTCTATCTCATCCGTTACGTGGATGATATCCCAGCAAATCTCGATAATATCGTAATTCTTATGGCTGATGATATACGTATAGACAAGATTAATATGCGTGAATCAGTAAGAGGTAGTTTGGATAGACTCTTTAGCCAAAACTATATTGGTAGAGTGGGAGATACTTATAATTTCCTTACAGATGAGGAACAGGATATTCAGAAAGAAATCAATAATACTCCGGTAGATACCTCTGAGATAGTAAGCAGAATCTCCCAGATAGTATTCGGAGATATATATACAAGTAAGAAGTTTAGAAAAGGTATATATGATTTTCCATTCGATCAGAAGGTGGATGAAATTACAGTTGGTACAGTGTCCGGCGGTATGTGCCTTCGAGTTCTTACAGTTGCAACAGATCCTATAGTAAAGTCAGATTCAAAACTATCAATGACTTCAAAAGGACAGGCTGTAGTTGTTCTTGCAGATACACCTTATTATGAAACGCTTGAAAGAGCTATGAAGATTCGTAAGTATGTTAAGCAGAGAAATGTAACGCAGCTTGCCAAAACTACTCAGGATATAGTAAGGGCTCAGCAGGAGCAGGCTTCCAAGTACGAGGAGAATGTGACTGACGAACTTCGTAAGGCTATAACCGGAGCAGTATTCTTCGTGGATGGCGAAAAAATAGATATCAGAAGTGGTGAGGCTAAATCTAAGATTGATCAGGCTCTTGAGTATCTGGTTGACCATGTATATAGTGACCTGTCACTTGTGGTAGACAATGCTGAAAGTGATGCAGATGTTATCGCTATTCTTAATGGTACTAACAGCACTGTTCAGGAGATAGATCCGAACAGAGAAGCTGAGGCTAAGATAGAGGAATTTCTTGAAATGCAGAATATGAAGAACCTTCCTACATCCATGTCTGATATTCAGAGCAGATATCAAAATATTCCTTATGGATGGAGAGAGGTTGATATAGCTGCTGTAGTTGCAAGACTTATTATGTATCAGAAGGTTACTATCAAATACGGTGGTGCAACCATCCAGCCAAGTAATCCTAAGCTAGTGGATATGCTTCGTAAGAAGAGTGAAATAGGTAAGACTGTCATCAGCAAGAGAATGATTGTATCTGCCATAAATATGAAGAGAACACGGGATTTTCTTCGTGAATACTTCGATGTTATGGATGTTCCTGATGATGAAGACGGACTGGTTGCATTTATTGTAAAGAAGTTTGAGGAACAGAAGGCTCATTATAATGAATTAATGACAAAGTATAATTATGGCTCTTATCCAGATAAACTCCTTGTAAAAAATTCTATAGAATTAGTAGATGGTGTTCTATCACAACAGAAGGATAATAATGCTCTGATCAAAGCCATTATAGATAAAGAAGATGCATTATTCGATAACAAGGATGATATGGTTAATATTGAAGACTTCTTCAAAACCCAGGTATCGCTATTTGATAAAGCTGTTAAGTTCATAGTTGATATGAGAAATGATCTTGATTATATCAAAAAGGATGAAGAAGCATCAAAAGCGCTTGGACAGATGAGACTTATTACAACTGTTCAAGTTGGAAAACCATTTGATTATGGAAAGATACCGGAACTAAACCATCTTATGATAGATGTTAACAGGTCTCATAATGCTATGCTTGACGCTAAGAGAAATGAGATATTCGCTATTATTTCTGAATGTATTGCTAAAGTTCATCAGGCTGCAAATGGAGATGCACATGTAAAGAACATAATTGAATCTTCGGACAAGTTCTATGAGGCTAAGAAAGAGCAGATTAGGGAAACAAATTCACTTACAATATTAGATGGAAATATAACACAGCTCTGGGATAACTGTGATAAAGCTTGTCAGAGAATAGAATCTGCATTGAAACCAGAACCTGTAAAGCCTGCGGTAGATCCGATACCTGAAGTAAATGAAAAGAAGGGTTCAGATGCTTATAAGACTAAAACAGTTGAAAATATAAGAACGGTATATAGACAGGCGCTCTTCCAGGCAAAAGTACTTCATAACGAAGATGAAGTTGATAAATATCTGGAAATAGCAAAAAAACAAATGATGCAGAATCTGAATGGATTTGATGGTATTAAAGTACAGTAATCTCAAATAGGAGAATGTATATATGGATAAAAATGCGATAAAGAAGTACGCGATATGGGCAAGAAATGAGCTTATAGCAAAAGTATCACAGAAAGCAGCTGCCTATGGTATTGAGAAGGATAATATAGTAGATGCTAATGCTGATAGTATAGATGGCGTAATGCTTAGTTCTGTTGAGAAGAAGCAAAGAAAAGCTCTTATTGAACAGATTAATGAGAAAGGCTATGAGCAGGTAATAGAAGAAGTAGCTTATACATGGTTCAATAGATTCACAGCGATAAGATTCATGGAGGTAAATGGATATTTGCCTTCTCATATTCGTGTATTTACAGATGATGATAATAACTTCAAACCTCAAATCCTTACGGAAGCAATACATCTGAACGATGTATTTGAAAAGATAAATATGGATAAGGTGTTTGAATTAAAGCAAGAAGATAAGACAGAAGAACTCTATAAATATCTTCTTATAATTCAGTGTAATGCTCTAAATGCTGTACTTCCAAGGATGTTTCAGACGATAGAAGATTATTCAGAACTACTTCTGCCAGATTATTTACTCCGTGAGGGAAGTGTAATTGAGAAGATGGTTAATGATCTTCCGGAAATTGATTTTAATGTTGAATCAGGAAATGGTCAGGTGGAAATAATTGGATGGTTATATCAATACTATAATGATGAAAAGAAGACTTCTGTGATTGATATGGCGAAAAAAACTGTTGTAAGTAAAGAAAATATACCTGCAGCAACACAGTTGTTTACTACTGATTGGGTTGTAAGATATATAGTAGATAATTCACTGGGAAGGTATTGGATTGAAAGACATCCAGAGAGTTCATTGAAAGATGAATTGGAATACTTTGCAGATAATGGAAATCCTGAAAATATAGAACAAAAAGGAATTTCTCCTCAAAGCATTACTTTTTTTGATCCATGTATAGGTTCAGGGCATTTTACATTATATGCATTTAGTGTATTTATAAGAATCTATGTGGAATGTGGATATAGTGAGAGAGAAGCAGTTTCACTTATTTTGCAGAACAACTTGTTTGGCGTTGATATCGATGAGCGAGCGGCTCAGCTTGCATATTTTTCGATTATGATGAAGGCTCGTCAATACGATAGACGTTTTTTTACGCGAAATATACAGCCGCATATATTATCAGTGCCAGATAGTAATGGAATCAGTGAAGATGTCTTACAGGTGTTTGTTGGTGATGATAGTTTTCGCGAAAAAGACATAAAGTCTATTTGTGAGGAACTTCGTGATGGAAAGGAATATGGATCACTATTGGCGTGTTCAAAACACGATTATGATAGTTTATATGCTCGAATAGATGAATTAAACAATAATATAGGATTGTTTAACAAAATGGCAGTAGAGTCGTTATTACCACTAATAATGGTTTCTGAAATACTGTCAAAGAAATACACTGTTGTAGCGACAAATCCGCCCTATTTGAATAAGTATAATGCAAAATTAAAAGCTTTTCTGGATAATCATTTTAAGGATTATTCAGGAGATTTGTTTAGTGCATTTATCTATAGAAATTGTGAGTTCTGTATTCCTGATGGATATACGGGGTTTATGACTCCTTTTGTATGGATGTTTATTAAAACATATGAAAAACTGAGAAACTATATCATCGATAACAAAAATATAGTTTCATTGATACAGTTTGAATATTCTGCATATGAAGAAGCAACTGTTCCGATATGTTCATTTGTATTAAGAAATACAAGGGATGATAAGGAGGGTATCTACTTTAGATTAACTGAATTTAAAGGCGGTATGACAGTTCAACAAAAACGGTATAAAGAGGGATTATGTGAAAAAAACTGTAAGTATGTATTCCTATCATCAAAAAAAGACTTCAAAAGAATCCCTGGTAAACCTATAGCATATTGGCTGAGTGCAGGAATGTTGGATGCTTTTGATAATTCGAAAACATTGAGTTATTATGGACAACCCAAAGTTGGCTTACAGACAGGTGATACAAACAGATTTTTGCGATATTGGTACGAGCCGCAGATAACCAAAATCTGTTTTGCTGGGCAAAATAGCAAGAATAAAAAATGGTTTCCAATTTGTAAAGGTGGAGAATATCGTAGATGGTATGGGAATAATGATTATGTTGTTAATTGGGAAAATAATGGATTTGAGATAAAAAATTTTAAGGACGAGAAAGGGAGATTAAAATCAAGACCTCAGAACGTTGAATTTTACTTTAAGAAAGGGATTACTTGGAATTTGATAAGTTCATCGAATTTTGCCGTTCGCTGTTATCCAGAAGGAATGGTATTTGATGTTTCGGCAAATGCATTTTTCTGCTCAGATGAATTATATTATTATATTGCGGGTGTTTTAAATAGTAAGATTATTTTTAATCTGTCACAGATACTAAATCCTACAATCAATTTTAGTGCGGGTGTGATTGCTAATTTGCCAATTAAGGTAGATATAGGTTTAAAACATAGAATAGACGAACTTGTTGCAAAAGCTATTGAAATCGAAAAAATAGATTGGGATTCTTTTGAAACATCATGGGATTTTAGAACACATCCACTTATACCAGTATCAAATCAAGAAAAAAAATCAAAATACATTTCAGATTATTATGAATCGTGGGAGAAAGAGTGTGATAAACGTTTTCTTGAAATGAAAACGATTGAAGAAGAATTGAATCAGATTTTTATCGATATTTACGAGTTGAATGACGAGTTATTACCTGCAGTTGAGGACAAAGATGTGACTATCCGTAAAGCTGATATTCGACGAGATATCCGTGGATTTATTTCTTTTGCTGTGGGTTGTCTGTTTGGACGTTATTCTATTGATGCTCCAGGTCTGATATATGCTGGTGGAGAATGGGATGAGTCAAAGTATCATTCTTTTAAACCAGATGTGGATGCAATCATTCCTATCTGTGATGATGAATACTTTGAAGATGATATTGTTGGGCGTTTCATATCATTTGTCGAGACGGTATTTGGAAAGGAAACACTTGAAGATAATCTTATGTTTATTTCTGATTCTCTTGGTGGAAAAGGCTCTTCTAGAAAAATTATTCGTAATTATTTTTTAAATGATTTCTATGCAGATCATCTGAAGATATATCAGAAGAGACCTATATATTGGCTCTTTGATTCTGGTAAGAAAAACGGATTCAAATGTCTTGTGTATATGCACCGATATAAATCAGATACGATAGCTCGTATCCGAACAGACTATGTTCATGAGCAACAGGCTAGATATAGGACAGCCATAATAGATTTAGATAATAGAATAAATAATATTTCAACATCTGAAAAAGTGAAACTTAGTAAAGTACTTAATAATCTTAAAGCACAGGATGAGGAACTGAGAGTTTATGAAGAAAAAATCCACCATCTTGCTGATCAGATGATAGAAATAGATTTAGATGATGGTGTAAAGAAAAATTATGCTATGTTTCAGGACGTTCTAGCGAAGATAAAATAATTGAGGGTGATAAATGGATTCTGAAAAGATAATAGAAGAACTAAATAGAAGATTTGCAGAACCTCTTTCTGAATTTTATAAGAGGAGAATTATTGTTTGGTATGATGAAGAAGGCGAGTTCGTTGACCAGATTAAGAATGAAGATTTCACATTGAATAATGCAAGATTTATCAGTCTGACTGGATCAAATAATTATGAAGTTAAAAAGATAATTGCTGAAGAGGATACAACAAGTAATATTCTTCTCTACAAACCTTATTTTGATTCTGAACCGGATGATAACTGGCTTCTTGATGTAGAATTATATAGTGAAGAGTTTAGAGCTGATCTTATATCTATGTGGATGGATGAAATGAAACTTCCATCGACTCCAGATATGAGAAAATGTGTTAAGACTTATAGCAAGTTTTTTGGGGCTAAGGCTAGAAGAGATAAAATATCTTCATTTCATACAAGTATTAAGACTGCTGGAGATATGCATATTGCTGTAATGGCAACTGTATGTGGATTAAAGTCTGCAGATCCTGGCAAGGTGATTAAGAGTGTAATTAAAGGTGGAACAGATACATCACAAAATGAAGTATATAACGAGCTTGTTAACTATGGTGCAGATAAGACTTTTTGGGCTTTAGTCAATAGAGGCACTGGCTATGGAGAAGAAGAGCCGAGCCTAAAGAAATTAGTTGCTCATTTAATTGTATCCGCTGTGACAAGAACTATTCATCAAGAATATCTTAAAGGATATGAGGCATTTTATTCTATTCCACACCAGGCTTATTGTTATGACTTTGTTATTGATTGGGCTAATTCAGAAGATGGAGATATTTTCCGAGATATGGCTCAAATGATTGAACAAGAGCTTGGATTTGATAAGAGACTTATTAAGCTTTCTGTAGAGGATTTAGTCGATACAGAAGTATTACCTTCTGTAAATGAGATTATTCTTCATAAGCTTATGACTGATATTAGTAATCAGATTATAGAAGTTGATAAGCTTAAGGCTGTAGTAGAGAAGAGACGTACTATGGCTTGGTATCAAGAATATAAAAGCTTTTATGATGGCATTCTTTCTGTCGCTTATATGCAGGAGTTCTTTACAAAACATGCCGAAGGTTTCCATCTTGCTAAGGCAAAGGATATATGGAAAGCATATACAAATGAATACTATATGATGGATACATATTATCGTTCTTTCCAGAAATCGTATATGGATAGCCTGAAGGAGTTTAATTCTGAACTTCAGGAATCATTCAAGAAGGTATGTGAAGAAGTTGAAAAGCTCTATAAAAATTGGTTTCTGGGTAATCTTAGTGAAAACTGGACAAATATCTGTGAAGCAGATTTAAAAGAGCATGGTTATATAATGGATATTCCAAGGCAGGAAAAATTCTATGATGCCAATATTGAAAAAGATGATAATAGAGTATTTGTAATCATATCTGATGCATTTAGATATGAAGCGGCTGTTGAACTAGCGGATGAATTAAAGAGAGATACACAGGCTAAGGTTAATATATCATCTATGCAGAGTGTATTTCCTTCAATTACAAAGTTTGGTATGGCTGCATTGCTTCCACATAAAGAGCTTAAAGCTGAAATTAAGAATACAGCAAAGACAGATAGACTTGTTGTTTTTGTTGATGGAGAGTCAACAGATAGCAATAATAGAGAAAAGGTTCTTCAGAAAGCTAATGAAATGAGTACAGTCATCAAGTACAAGGATCTTCTCGAAATGAGTAAGGCAGAACTAGGTGCTGCTATAAAGGGTATGAAGGTTGTTTATATCTATCATGATAGGGTAGATAAGACCAGTCATACAGATGAGAATGCTGTTTTCTCAGCATGCGATGATGCTATTTCAGAAATTAAGAATATCATAAAGATGCTTACCGGTCATACGGGAGGAATGCATGCATATGTAACTGCAGATCATGGATTCTTATATACATATAGTCCTCTTACAGAAGATCAGAAGGTTGATAAAACTACTGACAGTTCCGATGATGTGGAATATGGCCGTAGATATGCAATTATGAACAAAGGGGCGCAGCCAGAGTATCTTATGCCAGTTAAGTTCTTGTTTAGTGATGATTTTGATGCATTTTCGCCAAGAGAGAATATAAGAATCAAGATGTCCGGTGCAGGCATGAATTTTGTTCATGGTGGAACAAGCCTTCAGGAGATGGTGGTTCCTTTGATTGAATATAAGTCACTCAGGAATGATTCGAAAGAATATCAGAGAAATAAGAATAAGTATGATACAAAGCCTGTAACAATAGGACTTCTGTCATCAAGTCATAAGATCAGCAATATGATATTTACACTGAATTTCTATCAAAAGGAAGCTGTAGCTGAAAATAGAGAAGCTGCAACCTATCAGCTTTATTTCACAGATAGCAATGGTAAACAGGTTAGTGATGTTCAGAAAATAATTGCTGATAAGACAAGTGATGAAGGACAGGATAGAACATTTAGGGTTGGATTCAATCTTAAGCCTATCAAGTTTGTGAATACAGAGACATATTATCTTGTGATTGCAGATGAGAATGGTATTGAAGTTGGAAAGGAAGAATTCCAAATTGATATAGCATTTGCTACGGATGATTTTGGGTTCTTTTAAATGGGAGGTGCCCCATGCAGGATATTCTTTTAATAGGTAATGGATTTGATATATATCATGGTTTACCAACAAGATATACGGATTTTCTAGTTTTTGTTAATAATTGGAATATGTTTTATTCGCAGTATCGTGATGGTGGAGACAGCGATATATTTCAACTTCCACTAGATAAGGATGGGAAACTTATACCTGATTCTATGGATGAATTTGCCAGACATGGTGGATATAATGATGACCTAATTCAATATCTTAATAGCAATATAAGTGGAAATCTCTGGATAGATTATTTTAATAAGAGAATGAAGGATATTAGTGATAAATGGATTGATTTTGAAGATGAAATCAATAATGTTCTTTTAGCTATTGAAGTATTTTATTCTGATATACTTCCCCATAGGCAACCAAGTGTTCCTCTAATTAAACAGAGGGGTAATCAAGGAATATACTATGTGATTAAACATTTTTGCAAAAATGTTAGAGGTTTCGATATCAATTTGATAAATGGGGTAGTTGGAAACAAAATTCTTGAGCCTGATAATATTAAAGACCTAAAGAAACAGAGTATCAAATGTATAAATGATGACTTAAAGGTACTTACAGAGTGTCTGAGAATATATCTTATTGAGTTTGTATCAAGAATATCTGTAAGTGTAATGTCTGAACAAGTAAAAGCATTAAATGGATGTTGCGTTGCAAGCTTTAACTACACGTATACATATCAAACAGTATATGGCTTTAAAGAAGGTGGATTAAACCATCAGGTGCATGGTGAATTAAAAGAAAACAATCTAGTGCTTGGAGTAGATGGTAAAGCATTTACTGATGATAATGAGTATGCCGATTTTATAAAGTATTTTCAGATAATAATGAATAATACTGGATCATTTTATAAGGAGTGGATTCGTGATTTTAATAGCTTGAATGATGAAGAAGTGCATCTTTATGTATTTGGACATTCTTTAGGAATTATAGATAAAGATATAATCTATGAATTTTTAACTTCAAATAGAGTTAAGAAGATTACAATGTTTTATCATAATGATGGTGCTCGAAAGGATCTTTTACATAAATTATTAGAAATATTGGGGCAAGATCTTTTTAAGAATTATTATGATTCGAGAAAAATAGAATTTGAATTATTACAAAAAGCAGTGCCGAGATTAAGTGCTTAGTATGGAGGCGGGTTATGAACGAATTTAACGAGGGTGTAGCATCTGAGCCAATAAATGAAACAGATGATAAAAGAGAAGAAATAAAACAGAAACTTCGTCAGTATTATGATGGACGTATTGTTCGTAAGGACTTGACTAAATCAATACGAGAAGGAGCTAATGTTCCGGTATATGTTCTTGAGTATCTTCTTGGTCAGTATTGTAATTCTGATGACGAGGAAATTATTGAAGAGGGTATAGAAAATGTAAAGCGTATTCTGAGGGATAATTATGTTCGTCCCGATGAAGCCCAGAAGATTCTTTCTATTCTTCGTGAGAGAGGTAGTTATACGGTCATTGATAGACTGACAGTTGCTCTTAATACGAAGGAAGACAGATATGAGGCAACTTTCTCAAATCTTGGTATCAAGAATATTCCTATTCATCCGGATTATGTTACAAAGTATGACAGGCTTCTCTGTGGTGGTATCTGGTGTATTCTTCAGCTTGATTATGAGTTTATTGAAGAAGAAAAGAAGAATATGCAGCCTATTCATATCAGGAAGCTGACACCTATTCAGATGCCTCATGTAGATATGGACGATATGAAGAATGGTCGTAAGGCTTTCTCGAAAGATGAATGGATAGATATACTTCTTCGATCTATTGGTATGGAACCAGATAGACTCTCTGACAGAGTTAAATGGCTTCTCATTGCTCGTATGATTCCGCTTGTAGAGAACAATTTCAATCTCTGCGAGCTAGGACCTCGTTCGACTGGTAAATCATATATTTATGAACAGATATCTCCAAACAGTATCCTTGTAGCAGGTGGACAATCTACTGTTGCAAATCTGTTCTATAACATGTCAAACAATCAAGTTGGTCTTGTTGGACTCTGGGATGTTGTTGCATTTGATGAGGTTGCAGGTATCAAGTTTAAGGATAAGGACGGAGTTCAGATAATGAAGGGCTTTATGGCTTCTGGACAGTTCTCCAGAGGTAAAGCTCAGATACAGGCAAAGGCTTCTATGGTATTTGTTGGAAATATCAACCAAAGTGTTGAAACTTTACTTAAGACATCCAGTCTCTTTGATCCATTTCCTCCTGAAATGGGTAAGGATACAGCTTTTCTTGACAGATTCCATTGCTATATTCCAGGTTGGGAGATTCCAAAGTACAGACCAGATTCATTTACAGATGATTATGGCTTTATCACTGATTATATGTCTGAATTTATGCGTGAGCTTAGAAAGGATAATTATAGTGATATTGTCGAAAAGTATTTCAGATTAGGAAATAACCTCAATCAGAGAGACATGATAGCTGTTCGTAAGCTTATCTCTGGATTCATGAAACTTGTATATCCGGATGGAGAGGCTTCTAAAGAGGAAATCAGAGAGATTGTTGAAATATCTCTTGAATTAAGACGTAGAGTAAAGGAACAGCTCAAGAAAATAGGTGGTATGGAGTTCTATGACGTGAACTTCTCATACTTTGATAATGATAGCTTTGAGGAGCATTTTGTCTCTGTTCCGGAGCAAGGTGGTGGCAAACTGATTCCTGAAGGTATGGGAAAACCTGGTTGTGTCTATTCAGTAGCAAAATCAAAAACTGATAACATGATTGGATGCTATAGACTTGAAACACAGATGATGCCTGGTAATGGAAAGCTTACTTGTATGGGTATCGGAGTTGGTTCTGAGATTAAGCAGGGACCTAATACTGCATTGAACTATATCAAGGCGAATGGAAATGCTATATCAGGGCAGATCAGTACAACGACTAAGGACTATATAGTAAATTATCAGGATATGCAGGGAATAGGAATGACTACAAGTTTAGCTCTCCCTACGCTTATAGCTCTATGTTCAGCAGCTCTAGATAGAACACCATTAAATAGTATGGCAATTCTTGGAGATATAACGATAGGTGGAACACTTATAAAGGTTGAAGATTTGGCAAGTACTCTTCAGGTATGTCTTGATAGTGGAGCGAAGAAAGTATTGCTACCTATAACATCAGCTGGAGATCTAGGTTCAGTACCATCGGATCTTGTTGGTGCATTTAGCCTTATATTCTATTCATCGCCGGAAGAAGCAGTATTTAAAGGACTTGGTGTTGAGTAGTAATAAATTGGAGAGGAGACGAAGCTATGTTTGAACAGGATTTTGAAAATATGCTTCGTAAGCATCTGGATATTATATCTGATAAGAAGAAGTTCTCCGGACTTGTAAAAGACTATTTTCCGGATAATGCAAAGAATATGAATCTTCTTCTTATGGCTTATAACATGGGAATAGCTGATGATATGCGGAATGCTTCTGTAATAAATAATACATTTGCATTTAGATATGTGAAGCAGCTTATGGATGATTTTGGACTTAGTCGTGCAAATGCAGATTGGATTGTATCTGTATGGTGCGTCTGTTACGGACAGAAGATTTTGGGGAAGCCTTGTGATATCAAGATACAGGGTAAAGCTTCTGCCGGTCCTGCCATAAAGGAAGAACAACCGACTGCTCCAGGTGGAAAATATGGAGATCTATTTATCTATAAGAATAGTTCTTCTGGAAATGGACTTGCTGTTGCTGGCTTTAGGGGAAGCAAGAGACAGACAATCATATTCCAGAATAGATCAAATGGCAAGAATGTAGTTGAAATCGGTGATAATACATTTGTTGGGGAACAGATTGAAGAAGTAATTATTACTGATGGAATTGCAAGTATAGGTAGTAGTGCATTTGAAGATTGCAGACTGCTACATCAGGTAGTTATGCCTATTAGTATAAGAGAGATAGGAAATAGGGCATTTTCCGGATGTTCTGGGCTTAAATCCGTGTCGTTTCCGATGCAGATAGAGAGTATCGGTAATGAGGCATTTAAAGGTTCTGGACTTCGTACAGTTAATATACCAAAGAGTTTATGTTTTATGGGTGATGGTATATTTGCTGATTGTCAGGATATGGACAATGTGGTTATTCCGGCAAATGTAGATAAGATAACAAAAGGAATGTTTGAGAACTGTACTAATCTGAAGAAAATACAGCTGTCAGAGAGTGTCACGACTATAGATGACAGAGCATTCTTTGGATGTACAGAGCTTGCATTCATAATTATTCCGGACAGTGTAAAGCATATTGGGGTAGATGCTTTTACAGGAACTAATAAACAGTTTATTATCTCTTGTTCATTCGGTTCCTATACAGAGGAATATTGTCGGAAGAATAAGATCAAATATCAGTTAGTATGATTGTCGCATAGTATGCGACACATGAGGGCTTTGGAGAAGGTATTATATATATAACATGGCAAATGTTATGAAATGAGGTGAGCAAATGGGGTTACTAGACGCACTTCTTGGTAAAAATCAAATACCAACCGTAACATCTATTCTGCCGGTAGCTGCTAAGCAAGAGATTCAGGCAGGAAGACTCCCGATTCTGAATACAGACAAAGTGTTTCTCAAAAAAGGTGAGAAGATACACTACATAGATAAGGCTGTGAACCTTGAAATCAAGACGGTAAAGCAATACCGGCATGTAGGACATAGTGGCCCGGGAATTCTCAAAGGTAACAGATACAATGTTGGTGTAGCCAAGCCCTACGAATATGAGGAATATGTTCAGCACCGAGGGATTCTTTATGTGACGAATCAGCGGATCATCTTTCAGGCTTCAGAGTGGGCTTTTGACAAGACCTACAGATATCTGACAGCCATCCAGCCATATTCAAATGCTTGTGAAATCCAGTTTGGTAATAAAACATATAACTTGATAGTAGCAGATGGTGATCTGCTGTATCAGACATTGCAGTTAATAAAGCAAAGGAGGCAGATGCCATGATGGAAGGACAGTTAAAAAACGGGACATTTTTAACATCAGAAAGCGGTAATAAGTATAAGGTTGTTAGTCTTCTTGGCGCTGGTGGCCAGGGAGAAGTATATGATGTTGAATGTAATGGAAAACACTATGCTCTAAAGTGGTATTTTAAGGGGAGCGCAACGGCAAGACAGAAAAAGATTCTGGAGACTATTATTGCAAAAGGGGCTCCTGATACATCGTTCCTTTGGCCTATGGAAATGGTCATCCCGCCACAGGGAAGTCTTTACGGATATATAATGCCACTCAGACCTAAAAGTTATAAGAGTATAGTTGATCTGATGAAGCAGAGAGTCAATCCATCATTCCATGTACTTTGCAGAACTGCATTTAATCTTACAAAAGGTTATCAGAAGCTTCACGGAACAGGTGCTAAGTATCAGGATATCTCATTCGGAAATCTATTCTTTAACCCGGATAATGGGGATGTACTTATATGTGATAATGATAATGTTTCATATGACAGCACTAAACCAGGTGGAATACTCGGAACTCCAGGCTTCATGGCTCCGGAGATTGTAAGAGGAGAGGCAAGACCTTCAAGAGAGACGGATAGATATTCACTGGCAGTTCTCTTGTTCTATCTCTTTATGGTGAATCACCCTCTTGATGGAAAGAGAGAAGCAAATATAAAGTGCCTGGATTATGCAGCGAGAGTGGAACTCTACGGAAAGAATCCTATATTTATATTTGATCCAAATAATACATCGAACAGGCCTGATAAGGAGACACATAATAACGCCAATATTTATTGGCCTCTCTATCCAGAGAAGATGAGACAGCTCTTTATAAAGTCTTTTACAACTGGGCTCAAGGATCCAAACAAGAGAGTTACAGAACCAGAATGGCTCAGTCTCTTTGCCAATATGATGAGTGGGCAGATAATGTGTCAATGCGGAGCAAGAAACTTCTATGATAAAGATCTCGAAGATAATGGAAAACCTCATATCTGCTGGAATTGTAAAAAGCAGATTCAGGTTCCAAGCAAGATAGTTATAGGAAAGAACAGAGTATTGCTTGTTCCGAATATGACTCTTAAGAGGCATCATCTATATAACGACTATGATATGGAAACTGTTGTTGGTACAGTTGTGCAGAATCCTAAGAATCCAGCTATGTGGGGAATTAGAAACGATGACACAGTTAATTGGACTTATGAAAAGCCGGATGGTTCACAGATTCCAATTGAAGTCGGAAGAACAGCTGGAATAGCTAAAGGTGTAAAGATTCATTTCTCAGAGAGTGATGGAGAATTCAAATAGATTAATTAACTACAAACAAGATATAGACGGAGGTATAAAAAATGGGAGAATTACAGAGACCAGGTGGAGAACTTGCCAGCAGACCGCTTCATTTCTTTTGGGTGGTAGATTGTTCAGGTTCGATGATAGCAGAAGGAAAGATTGGAATTGTAAATAATGCGATTCAGGAGTGTATTCCTGAGATGGAGTCAGCAGCAGAGAATAATCCAAATGCTCAGCTTCTTATCAGAGCTCTTCAATTTTCATCGGGTGCAAGTTGGATAACAGCTAATCCTATACCGGTAGAGCAGTATTCATGGGCTCCACTTGAAGCAAATGGTGTAACGGATATGGGGAAGGCTTTTGAACTATTATCAGCACAGCTTAGTATACCACCTATGCCGGATAGAGCACTTCCTCCGGTTATTGTTCTTCTGTCTGACGGACAGCCAACAGATAACTATAGGTCAGGACTTGATAAGCTCAAGAAGCTTCCTTGGTTCAGAAAAGCGGTTAAAATCGCAATATCTATAGGAAGTGACGCAGACGATGATGTACTAATGGATTTCACAGGAAATAGAGAACTTGTACTTCAGGCCAATAATCCTACAGCTCTTGTAAAGATGATAAAGTGGGCATCTACAACAGCTTCCATGGTATCAGCTCCTTCAAGCAAACCAATGAATTCAGTTGCAGCTTCAGTTCCAACTGGTGGCTCAGTGGCAGGTGGCTCAGCTCCGGTAGATGATCCGTTTGCAGGTGGTGGTGCTCCACTTATCCTTGATATGAGTAATATTCCAAATCCTGATGACTTTGATGATGGAGCTGTATGGTAGAAGGAGGGATTAGATGAAGCGTTACATTTACGGAGAATGTGTAAAGGGCGCTACCCATGAACGAACTGGAGTTTCTCTTCAAGATAGTAAAAAGATAGTTGAAGTATCTGAAAATATCACAATCATTTCTGTTGCAGACGGGCATGGAAGTCAGAAGTGTCCTCTTAGTGAATACGGCTCGAAGATGGCTGTAAATGTATTCTGTGATGTTATGAAAAGATATATAGAGAGTTATGGCAGTTCGAAGAAAGAACTAGCTGGGCTTGTATCATATCTTAACCGTGAAGGAGATACCAGATTTGCTCAGGAAATCTGTGAAGAGTGGCAGACAAGGGTAAGAAGATCCTTTGAAAAGAGAAAAGATAAGAAGGCTAACTATGGTCATCTTTTGGATGGGGAAGAGATTAAAGATATAGAAGGCGTATATTCATTATACGGAACGACACTTCTGGGAATGCTTATAACAGATACATTTGTATTCTCCTTCCAGATAGGTGATGGCGATATAAATATGGTTACAGCTGATGAGATAGCACCGCTCGTTGAACCGGAGAAATTCCTTGGAACTGAAACACACTCATTATCAAAGGTAGATGCGTGGAAGAAGTCAGTTTCATCTGTAAAAATGAAGAATGCAAGATCAGATCTCCCTTACCTTTATATGCTTTCAACTGATGGATTTGCCAATAGCTACAAAAATGATGATGAATTTAAGAAGACCTGCAGAGACTATTTTAACATGATAGGTCAGCATGGATTTGAAGCTATACAGGAAAATCTTGGAGGTTGGCTCAAGGAGACAAGTCAGCTTGGATGCGGGGATGATATTACACTTGTGCTGGCATATTTCTGCAGATAAATTATGATTCTTTTAGGATAGGAGGCAGTGGATGATAGTTGATAGATATTACTACCATCAACTGAATAAAGATGAACAGAAGATATATAAGATCTTTTACAAGGGTGTTATGGCTCACCAGGATATCATACCTATCCCTATGAAAGGTCTTCCTTCTCAGGAGTTCATGGATCATGTGTTTTTGGCGCTCACGAGAGATAATCCACTTATATACTTCCTTAATCAGTCGGCATTCAGTTATGCACAGGATGATTCTGGGAATGTAGCTATTATTCCGCAATACTTCTTTGATAAGGATAAAGTAAAGGAATATAATCGCAAGATAGAAGAAGCTGTAAATGGATTGGCGGCTCAGTTAAAACTCACCGAAGGTTCGGAATACGAAAAAGAGCTGAAGATACATGACTGGCTTTGTCAGAATATAGATTATGATGAAAAAGGTCATGATCCGAAGGATGTTGCTAAGTTCATAGTTTCACACAATATTATTGGAGTTTTTGCTCATCATAAGGCTCAGTGTGAAGGAATAGCTAAAGCTGCGAAGGTTCTTCTAAATGCGGTAGATATAAGATGTATTCTTGCAACCGGGACAGCAGTTGGAAATGGACAGAATGGTCCTCATGCCTGGAATATAGTGAATATTGATAATAAACCTTATCAGATGGACATAACCTGGGATATAGGATCTAATCAAGGAAAAGCGGTAAAAAATGTCGCTGGAGGAAGAGTATATTATGATTATTTCAACATAACGGATGCTGAGATATCTAGGAATCATACTATGGAGAGACAGCTTCCGGTTTGTGATTCTGCAGATATGAATTATTTCAAACTTAATAAAATTTCATTCAAGTCTAAGGCACAAGTAATCAGATATATTCAAAAAGGTTTGTCTCATGGACAGGATGAATTCTATTTCAAATTAGAAGGTTATGTTGGATTTAAGAGTACTTATAAAGCGGTGGAAGAAGAAATAAATAAGTACTGTCAGGAAAACGGACTTAAAGGCAGAAAAATATGGAATAAGATGAACGATAATATTAAGACTATTTGGATCAGGATTATATGATTAATAGCTAATGAATAGATGGAATGAAAGGAGGCTGGAATATGTTAGAAATGATTCTCTATGGTGTAGGATTCTTTCTTATAACATTGGGTATTCAGGCCTTCCTTCATAAGGTTAGAAAGAATGGAAATAAAGGAGACCTTGCTATCTGGACCGGAATGGTTACAACGATAACCATATGTACACTTGGTATATTTTTGAAGAATATTAGCTTCCTTGCAGCTGTAGTTGGGTTTGTTATAGCTGATGAGATTGGTAAGAAGATGGGGTGGCATGATTAATAAATAACTTGGAAGGTAGGATGTTACTATGGAATACAACGTTATCAATAATTCTGCTTTTAAGAATAAAGATGCAATAGTTAAGTTAATAAATAAGACGCTTGTAGATTATTCAAGGGTTCTTTATGGTTTTACACAAGGTGAATATGATTTAATATGTGAATATGATATATTGACCATAATGTCTTTCTATTATTCTAAGATGAATGCTGATCAGAAAGAGCTTATTTGTGATGCAATTGAAGAAACAATGAACCTCGCAGATACAGAAGAAACTATAGAGAATCTGGCAGGGTTTATTGGCAATGAAAATGATATATATGTTCCTTTAAGCTGTAAGCTTATTGATAAACTTGGAGATTCAAGAATAACTTCAGTTATTTATGAATCTCTATTTTCGTATTGCAAAAAGATGGTTGTTGATAATTGGAATCAAAGTGATTCGTATTCAAATTATCTGGCATTACTTAATTATGCGTATTTTGATGCAGTTGCATACAAGCTACATATAAGAAATAGCTTTAAGTCATGTGCAAAGGCATTCTATGGCAAAGAGGATTTTGATGATTTAATCGAGAGTTTATATGAAAAACACCTTGATGATCTTGGATGGGATAATGATGTTGAATTAGATGTTTTGGAGGAAATGATTGGTGATAGCAAACATTCACCTGACTTCACTGATAGTGATATGGGCGAATACACAGATACTGTCAGAATCATGGATGAGATAAAGAGCAAGAACAGAGCTCATCATGTCATTGAAGAAGATAAAGAAGGATTTGAACTAATTGTTCAGAAGACTGGAATAAAAGAATATAAGTGTATAGATATTCAGGGATTTGAATGCCATTTCTGTGAAGCAAAGCTTTCTTCTGATGAATATATAATCGTATATCAGAAGGATAATCGTATTGCCAATATAATAGATAAGGATGATTTGTGGGGGGCTTTTCAGAAAGAGTTATATTATGCTGATCTTCATCAAGGCAAGAGTACCGGAATGGTTTATATTATTTATATACTTGACGAAAATTCAGATAATATACCAATTCAGATTATTGAGAGTAATAAAACATATGGTAGAAAATATGTTTTTACCGAGGAAGAAACAATAACATTTATTAATGGAATTGTAAGAACAACTGGAGAGGAAATTGCTGCTTCATACCCAGTTCAGGAGTGGGACAGGATTCTTAGAGAGGAACATCTGACTGGCTGCTTGACAGAAGCTTATTCAAACAAAAAAGTTGAGAAATACCTTATGGGTGAACGATTTGATGCTGATTATGTTATGGATGATGATTATGCATTATTAAAGCATTCAGAGATTCTGCCTATTAAGTGGATAAAATCTCTTGACACAACAGGATTTAGAGATTTCTGTTTTGCAAAAAAATCTATGGAGTTCGGACAGATAAATCTATTTTTTGGCGCAAATGGTTCCGGAAAAACATCAGTCTTGGAAGCTATAGAATATGCACTTACATCTGAAGTAAGAAGAGTAAAAGATTTTAAAGTAAAGATGCCTTCTTCAGAATACCCTAAGCTTAGTGTATATGACAAACAGGCAGGAGTGCATAAGTTCAACCCTGCATTTTCAAAGAAAAACAATAAAGAAATAGAGAGAGTCTGGTATGGCGTTCCTATTGGTAGAACTAAATCTAATCTAAATGAAAACTTTAATAGGTTTAATGCATTTGATTCAGAAGCAGCATATAAGTTTATACATGAATCTGATAACAGTGAAGATAGTTATGCCTCAATGTTTGGCAATCTTATGTTTGGTGAATCGGTTGTTGATCATGAGAAGAAATGGCAGAGATTTAAAAGAGCGTTTGAAGAAAAATATTCAGAGTTACGTGATGAATTAAATAATGCAAGGACTATGGAACGAATATATGAGGAAAGTCTTGCACAAAAAAACAAAGCTGCTAAATCTGCAGATGTGGAAAGAGCATTAGTTCTTTTGCGGTTTTTAAGTATTTCAAAACTACCCAAGGATATTAGTAAACGTTATCCTAAACTGATGGAAGAACTATCTTTAATCAGAAAATATGTAGATTATATTTCGGCTCATCGTATGGAGGAAAAGACTTTTTCACAGATTGAAGAAGATATTTCTAGAGTAAAAAGTGGAAATCAGAGGCTTGTAAAAGAAAAAAAAGAAAAAACTGATGAAATAACAAAGCTAACAGAACAAAACGGTGAGTATAAAAAGAGGAGGTTTGAGGAACAAGAAAAGCTGACTGAAATTAAGCAGGAAGTAGATAAGATCAATGTTGATATTAAGAATTGGTCAATAGTTCAAAATGTTTTGAGTCACGGAGATACCATTAAACTGGCATATGATTTGGTAGATGAATTGGCTTATATAGAAAAGGAATTGTTGTACATATCTAAAATCGAACAATTTCCGACAATTATTAGTTTTTTAAAACTTGATTCATATGATTGTCTTAGCGATTCTGAAAGACAATCAATAGAAAATGAATATAACGGTTTATTATCGCAAAAACAAAATCTTGAAAGAAAATATGAAGAAGCAAAAAAAGCATATGGAATAAAAGAACAGCAGGTTATTGAGCTAAGGAAAATAGGAAAAAATCTTGTGATAGATTCTAAATGCCCTCTTTGCGGTCATAAACATGATTCCATCCAACATTTACTGGAAATAATAGATAGTGAAGTTGTTGTAGATGATGGAATGAATGAATTAATAACAGATATTCAAGATATTACAAAACGGCTTATAGATATTGAAAAGATTCTGGACAGAGAAAAACTTATTAAAAAGGCTAAAAATGATTTAAGTAGTATTTCAATGTCTGTTCCTGTTGTTGAGGAATCGAACACCAACTATAGCAGAATTAGAGATTATATTCTGTCAAAAGAAGATAAGGAAAAACGTAAAAATGAGATAATAGAACAGCAGTCTGCTTTAGACAGACAGGGATTCACCATAAAAAATATTCAAGCATGTAAGGAGTATAAAAATACTGATCCGACATATCGGGAGTATATAAAAATAACACCTCCGCAAGGTGGCGGTTCTTTTGAAAACTATTTGAATAATAAGCTATTAGATATTCAAAATAGAGTATCTGTTATAGAGAATAAAATTTCTGAATATGATAAAAGGATACGAACTAATGAACAGACTGAAGAGATAGATAGAAATGAAATAAGAAGAATCGATTCTATTATTGAAGGGCTGGATATTGAAGGGAATCGTGAACTTGAACAGGCAGTAGAAAGCATTAAAACTAAATTCGATGTTACCGGAGAAGTTAAGTTTAATGCCTGGGAAAAGATTTATCATGATTTATATGATAAGACTGAACTAGAAGTTGAAAGACTTGAATCAGAATCTTCGATTAAATTCGAAAAAGAAATGCTGGAAGAATATAAGACGACAATAAAAAGAGATGAACCAATGGTTGCACGATGTGCACGAGCTGTTCAGGCTTTTGAAAAAATGCCTTCGCTTAGCTCTTTCGTTGAACAAGGAATAAAGAATAATATACAGCAGATTAGCAAGTTCTTTAAATGGATGCATCATTCAGGCGAGTTTGAAAGACTTGGAATTGATTCGGAAGGTATATATGCAATCAGAGGTCTGAATCATGAGAGGATACTTACTTATCAAATGAGTACGGGACAGAGAGCAACGATAGCAATGGCGGTAATGTTTGCCCTTCATATGGCTGCTCCTGATGCACCACAGTTTTTACTTTTGGATGAACCTTTAGCAACTATGGATGACACGCAGGTTTTGAATGTTTTAGATATTCTAAAATCAATGGCTGAGCAGGGAACTCAGATATTCTTTACTACAGCTAACGGAATAATGATAAATCTTTTTAAAGAGTGTTTTAAAAACACAGATTATGAATACAAAGAATATCAATTTGTTAAAAGGGTTAATCGTCCATCAGAAATAAAAGAAAGCAGTGTCAATGATGTTAAGACTATTGAGGAACTGACGCTTGATGATTTAACACTTGACTTCAATCAATTTGCTCAGATAAGAGAAGTTCTTCGAAAAAATCAGGAAAAACTTGTTTCAAGGGATGAGTGGGAATTCTCGACGGATTCTTCTGAAGAAAAGGTAACTGAAAATGATATAGAAGAGAATTCAACTGATAATTTCTTCTGTCTTCTTTCAGAAGAAGAGCAAAAACTGCTTCTTGTAATTATTAATAATGCCGATGCAAATTCAAAACAGTTAAAGGAATTGTTGTCACCATATCCGATGTATAGAGCTATGTTTGAGACAATAAATGAAAAAGCTGTAGATTATTTTGGTGAGACAATAGTTGAGAATGATGGTGAACTTCCATGGATGGAAGATGATTATAGAGATGATTTACTACAACAATATGAAGAATATTCTATGTGATTAAGAAAAGGTGCTTTATAAATGGAAAAAAGAATTCCTAAAAAAACTTATAGAAATATAATGAATTCACTTGGAGGAGGAACTGTTCCCAAAGAAGGGTTGGGCTATATAACAGTTGGTAGAGCTCAAGAAATAGATTCCCTTCTTAGAGATACTGAAATTATCCAAGATGGTGGGGCTACATTCAGATTTGTGGTTGGGGATTATGGTAGCGGAAAAACATTTCTACTTCAGACCATAAAAGAGTATTGTGTAAAGAATGATTTTATAGTTGCTGAAGTTGATCTTTCGCCTGATAGAAGTCTGATAGGTAACTCAGTTAAGAAAAAAGGTCTGGCAACATATAGAGAGCTAATGTCAAATGTTTCTAATAAAGCAAATCAGTCGGGAAGAGCATTATCAAAGGTAGTAGAATCCTGGGTTAATAAGATGTTTGAAAGAGCTGCTAATGAAATGATGACTAATCCACATGGTGAATCCAACATTGAGATTATAGCTGAGAATCTGATGCTTAAGGATTGTGCTAGTCTACAGGAATTTGCATATGGTTTTGAATTTACACAGGCATTAAGACTTTTCTGGAAAGCAAGTCGGACATCTGATATGAATGAAAAACTGGTTCAGCAGGAATCGGTTATGAGATGGTTTAGGGGTGATTTCAGAACGAATGCTGAATCTAAGAAGGCTTTAGGAATAAATGCAACTGTAGCTGATGAAAACTGGTTTGATTATATTATTCTTTGGGCACATTTCTTTGTTCTTGCTGGTTATAAGGGATTCATAGTTCTAATAGATGAGCTTATAAACATTTATAAGGCTGCAAGCAGTGTTACAAGACAGCAAAACTATGAGAAAATGCTAACTATGTATAATTCAGCATTACAGGGCAAGGCTGAATATCTTGGAATCATAATGGGTGGAGTTCCAATGAGTATATACGATAAGAAAAGAGGTGTATTCAGTTATGAAGCTATGAGATCCAGACTTTCTACCGGAGTATATCAAGATCCAAGTATTATTAATATGATGACTCCTATTATAAAGGTTCTTCCGCTTACTAAGGAAGAAATGTATGTATTACTTGAAAAACTTTCGGATATACATGCGGATTTATATGATTATAAAAAAATAATAACTGAAGAGGAAATGCTGGATTTTGTAAAGCTTGCATATTTAAGACGTGAGACATCTTTTATTACTCCAAGAACTATGATTAGAGATTTTATACAGATTCTTGATGTTAAAAAACAGAATCCAGATAAGAGTATTAGGGATATTTTGTCGGCATTTAAGTTTGCGGTTGATGAAGAACAGACATATGAGGACTTAGAAGATTAATTATTATTGTATACTCAGGGAAGGATTAATATATGAATATAAAAGAAATGAATATATCCGCAAGGGCTAAATCTTGTTTGCTTAATGCAGGATATAAAGATATAGAAGATATAAAAGATTTAACCGAAAGTGAATTGTCAGACATTCATAATATCAGCGATAAGGTTAAAGAAGAAATACTACAGGCAGTCACAGACTACTATATAAATATAAATGCAGAGGTGGTACCTGTTGATAATAGCGTTAATGATGATCAGAAAACTTTTGAATTCCCAAGTGAACAATATGAACTACTACAGACTCCTATAAAAGAAATATTTAAAGAAGGTCGTGCTTGGAGATTTTGTTCAGCAGAGCATATTAATATATTGAGAGAATTCTGTGCATATTCTGAAGAAGAGTTACTTCATGGGGGATATCATTTTACAAGTACAGATGTAGATGATATTGTCAGTACGCTTGATGGTTTATCATTGAAATTGCGTCCTGATAGATATGATAAATGTATATATATATACCCGTTATCCGTAAAGAAATACTACTTTGAAAAGCCAGATAATTGGGAATATAGACTATATAATGAGGCAATGATATCTTATTTTGAATGGTTGAATGTGTTTCGAAGTCAGAAAGTTGTTTTGTGGAATACCAGTAAAGAGGAGGCAGACAGATATAATAATAGCATTAATGATATCAACGAGTTGAAAGAATTTGTTACAGAAGAACTTGAAGAAATTATGAGTCATGTTCATAAGGCGGCTGATGCGATGAATAAAACACAAGAGGGTTTGGGCGAACAAGGCGTTGAGGGAAACGCAGAAATTATATTAGAAGCTGTTAAAGACTTTATGTTGGCATATAAAAGGATAATAAAGTGGAGGCTTTATTTTGCCAAGATTTATACTACTAAGAGGTTTCATAGAGTCATAGAAGAAATGGTTAGATTTGGTGATGACATTCTTGCGGATGTAGATGAATTATATGGAAAGCATCTTAAAGCAAGAAAACAATTTGACGAAGTAGAAAGTGGAAATGCTACTGAGGAGAATTTGCATATTGATTTTAGTATTGCATTTACTACAAAGACGGCTCAGCTTGATGTAGCGCTTGAGGAGTTAAGCAATGATAAATCAGTTGAAATAAATGATTTTGATGGTCGGAATGTTAAACAAAAAAATTCAATAGATAATGGAGGTGTTAAAACTATGAATTCAAGTGAAAGAATTGTTCTTGTTCAAAAAGCAAAGGAATCTTTAAGATCGGTATGCAATTTATGTGATTCCGTTGAAAAAATGTTTGGTAGACCTAGTAGTCTTGATGTATCAATTTCTGAACTTTTTAAGATAGAAGCGCACAGATTTTTAATGTTTCTTGCTTCTTCAGATGGAAAAATAGTTCCAGAAGAACGTGATTTTATGAATGATGTATTTGGCTATAATTTTTCTATTCAAAAATATGTGGACTTAATCAACAAAACTGATACATATAGTGTTGACTTTGAAAACTCACTTCCTTTGTCTATGCAAATCATGGCATCATATGATGATAGAGTTCAAGATATTGCTCAAAAAACTGGAAATAGTGTTCCGCGAGTTATTCCAATTATGATGAATTTTTATGAAACCCTAGGAAAGGCATTTATTGCAATTGATGGAGATGTTGATAGTCAAGAAAATGAAGATCTTATAGCATATCTGGCAAAAAAGAAAATAATGCTTGAAAAAATAAGGAATGAAGGAACTAACCAAGAAGTTGGCATAATAGGGAAAAAGAAAGGTGGGTTATCTACTGGTGCTGCACATGATGCACATGAAGGTAATATGAGCTCAAGTGGTATGACTTTAGAGGAAGAAAATGCTTTGAAAAAAGCAAAAAGCTATTTGAATTCTAGTGCTTTTTCATACAAGGGTATTATTAGTCAGCTTGAGTATAACAAATATTCTCACTCAGCTGCGGTTTTTGCTGCGGATAATTGTGGGGCGGACTGGTTTCAGCAGGCTTTAAAAAAAGCTAAATCTTATTTAAATTCATCCTCATTTTCTAGAGAAGGGCTGATAAAGCAGCTGGAACATAATGGTTTTACTCATGAACAGGCTATATACGGAGCTGATAATTCAGGCCTTAATTCAGAAAATCAGGCTTTATCAAAAGCTATTTCGTACTTAAGAAGCAGTGCCTTTTCATATTCAGGCTTAGTACATCAGTTGGAATTTAATGGTTTTAGTCACTTGGATGCAGTAAATGCGGCAGATAATTGTGGCGCAGATTGGTTTGAGCAGGCAGTTAAAAAAGCCAAATCATATATGCGTTCATCCTCATTTTCTAGAGAAGGGCTGATAAGGCAGCTGGAACATAATGGTTTTACTCATGAGCAAGCTGTTTATGCAGTTGGTCAGGTGGGATATTAATAGCATAGTAATGAGGGAGGTTAATTATGGGATTACAAGAAGCAAAAGATGAATTATTACGAGCTACAAAATATACTTTACAAACCATTTGCGCAGCATGTGACTATGCTGAAGGAAAATATGGAAGACCAGATGGCTTAGATATGTCTGTGTCTGAGTTATTTAGGATAGAGGCACATAGATTTTTGATGTATCTTGCCTCATCAGATGGGAAAATTGTACCTGAAGAAAGAGATTTTATGAATGCATTATTTGGTATGAATTTAAGTACTCAGGATTATGTTAGATATATAACCCAAGCAGATATTTATAGTGTGGATTTTGAAAATGCGATCCCTTATTCTATAAAGTTTATGGCTGATTATGAGAAACGTATACGAGAAGATGAGGGGGTAGATGATGGAACTAGTATGTTGCCGCTTATGATGCAGTTTCTGGAATCAACTGGTGAATTCTTTATAAAAATTGATGGCGAAACTCAAACGCAGGAAATAGAAGACTTGAATACGTATATGTCTGCTAAAAAGGCATATTTAAACAGTATTTTAAAAACGATAGATGAAGAAGAATGTGGAATAATTGGACCTAAAAAAGGTTCTGTTGAAAAAGAATCTCAAAATACTAATTATAATCAATATAATTTATCTGATGAGGAGGAGAATGCGCTAGAAGACGCAAAAGATTATATTGATTCTCAACCTTTTTCACATGATGAGTTAGTTGAACAGCTAGAATATAATGGTTATTCACATGATTTAGCTGTATATGCAGTAGATAATTGTGGAGCTGATTGGGATGAACAAGCTTTAAAGGCTGCCGAAGACTATATTGATTCAGGCGCATTCTCTTATGAGGGATTAATCGAACAATTAGAATATAACAAGCATTCGCACGCTTCGGCAGTATATGCTGCAGATCATTGTGGAGCTGATTGGGATGAACAGGCTCTTATTGCCGCGCAGGAATATCTTGATTCGGGTGCTTTTTCATACAAAGGTCTTATTGAACAACTGGAATATAATAAGTATTCACATGAATCGGCAGTATATGCTGCAGATCATTGTGGGGCCGATTGGGATGAACAGGCATCGATTGCTGCTCAGGAATATTTAGATTCTAATGAGTTTTCTCGTCAGGAATTAATCGAACAATTAGAATATAACGGATTTACACATTCTCAAGCTGTATATGGCGTAGATTCAGTTGGTTTTTAGTAATATATCAAAAATATGGAGGACTAAATAGTATGGCGTTTTTAGTTACAGGGTACGCTGAAGATGTTAAAGATAGCCGTTTTAGCGTTGAGGAAGATTTGAGTGGTGCATTTGAGTTCGTCGATGAGTTGAAAGAAGATGGCTATGACGAAATTATAGAGATAAATAAAATTAAAATAGATGATTATCCTTGGTATGATGATTATGAGAATTTACATGAGCTACTTGAAATGTATGATTCATATATTGAATTGATGGAAAATGCTGAAGAGGATGCTGTGAAGTTTATAAAAAAATACTCGTTGAGATCTTATATTGAGGATTATTATACCGAATCCACTGTCGAACTTATCACTATTCCTCAATGTGTTAAGGTTCCGGTTGATGCTGATTTATACACTTCATTAAAGGCTAAGGCGGATTTAGAAGGTATCACAGTGGCTGGTTATATAAGGAGACTATTAGAAGATTCATAGATGTATGGGAGAATGCATGGGATTATTTGATATAAATGATGAGAAATTAAAAGCCTTTTACCATAGAGCCTGGCTGGAGGCCAATCGTGGTTTTGTAGATCCAAGAAAGTATCCTTATCTGGATCACGCTATAATTCAGTATGCCAGAACCTATGGATGTACCTATGATCAGGCACTTATTTTAGCAAAAACTGGAAAAAAGCTTTTTTAGTATAGTTGCCATTAAAAGGTATTATTAAGTTATTGGAAGGCGAGAGCTTATGATTATTAAAAAGATTTATTTCGATATGGACGGTGTGCTTGCAGATTTCGATAAAGGAGTCAGAGAATTTTGCAATATGGAGCCAACACCACAAGGAGATGACTGGCGACCTGGTATGGATGATCCTATGTGGGCAAAGATACGAGAAGTGGATCACTATTATGATAAACTCGAGTTTATGCCGGGAGCAGAGAAAATGTTCCGGATACTTTATGATAAATATGGAGATAAGTGCGAAATCCTTACAGGAATTCCTAAGCCTAAACGAGGAATACTAACCGCTGGCGAGGATAAGACAAACTGGGTTCATAGGCTTCTTTCAAATGATATAGTTGTTAATATTGTATTCAGAGAGCAAAAACCAGATTATTGTACTGGGAAAGACTGCATTCTTATTGATGATCTTGAGAAAAATATTGAAGCTTGGGAAGAATGTGGTGGAACCGGAATTCTATTTACAGATGCAGATTCTGTTCTGAAACGGATTAATGAATTTGAAAATGAGGAGTAAAGATGCAACCACTTGAATTGATACAGCTGCCCCCAAATACGGATATGGTGTCTGTTTTTATAGACGGAAGACGAATAAAATTAGATAATTCACCGTTTATTGCTGAGCATGTTCTTTATGTGCCTGTGATCGAATTATCAGGTTACTGGAATTATGAAATTAAACCTACAGATAGTGGCTTTAAGGTTTGTGACAAAGATGTGGTTCATGAATTTACAAGTGCTTTTATATATGATCTGAAGGGTGGAGAGAGAAAACGGCTTGATTATATTATAATTTCTGTCGATGGTAAGATATTTGTGGATGCAAGATATTTTATCGAAGAACATAATATTACAATTACCTGGGAGAGTGATACTTACAGCGTATATTTTGCATCGGTACTTCACTATGATGGATATAGGATCGCTCCTAAAGAAATATTTCATGCGAAAAAAGATCTTCCAGAGTATAAAAACATGTTTTTGTATATGGATGGTACATATTTCAGAAAGGCGGAAATCAGTGAGGTTGTAACACCGGAAGGAATAATATACCTTTCTGGGGGCAATACTAATTCTTTAAAAAGTGGCAATGAATATAGATTTTGTTTCCGCTACGAGGGGGGTTTGAGTTATAACAGCGTACCATATGGTAGTATTTGGGAAATCTGCGAAGTTAATAATAATAGAAGAATTGGGAATATGCTTTTTACTGAAAGTAGTTGGAAGAAAATCCAATCAGAAAAGGCATATAAGCCAAATGTAGATAATAATAGTGGTATCGACAAGGAAGCATTAGTAGCTATGATTCGCCGCGATCCTCAGATTTTATCAGATAGAAGAAAATTACAGAATAATCTGAATGATTTATTTCCTGAATATCTCAGAGATGTAAATTTGATAATGTGCGCTTATGATAATCACGTTTTTTCTGACATAGATCGTGCAGATGAGTTGGATGATATATTTGTTCACAGAATGGTAAAGAAACTGGTGGATAATTATGGAATTCAGTTAAAGTTTGCAGTTGATGCGATTTCTTTGTGTTGCGAGTTTTATGGTGTAAGAATAAAAGGAAAGAATTACATATCTAAGAAGAAGTACAGTGAAGAAATACAAAAATTACTTATTGAAAGAGAAGGAAAATGGATTGAGCCCCAATTTGTAAATACACAAAGGGTAGGAGATGCTATATATCCTCGTCCGGTTAATTGGGGAGAAAAAGCTGCTTCTGCACCTCATGAGGGATACTATTATTATCCTTATGATGATAATAATGCAATGATCTGGGTTAGCAGAAAGATAATAGGAGCAGCAAGTATAGCAGATGATTTTAACTATCATTCTTTTATTATAGGTATGGCGAATGATGTTGATAATATTGTCTCAGTAATAGACTTCTCCGTAGATGGTGTTTCTGGAAAGAAAGCAAATTTTTATTTGCCGGTTGGTAGTAGAAAATTTGAACAGGATGCATATATTTTTCCTTTTGGTGATTATGTATATGGAGTTATGTTTGGTGAAGATGTGGCACTTACAGCAAGAATGCAGCAATTTGAGAAGGAGTTTATGTCACAGTATAAGCTGTGTAATGATAGAGCCGAAGAGATGAAAGGTAATTAGTTGGATGTTAAGTAACAAAGCTGGTACACGTATTGAAATATTTACTCCTGATTATATTGTATTTGATCTGGAGACAACTGGAATGTCGACATATACCGATAAAGTTGTAGAGATTTCAGCGGTTAAAGTGAGAAATCATAAGCCAGTGGATGAGTTCAGTACATTGGTAAATCCGGAATGTCACATAAGCGAAGGGGCAAGTGCTGTTAACAGAATATATGATGAGATGGTTGTGAATGCTCCGGTCTTTGCAGATGTACTTCCGAAGTTTATAGAGTTTATAGAAAATCTTCCACTTGTAGGTCATAACATACATGCCTTTGATATGAATTTCATTTATCGTGACTGTGAAGCATTTCTCAACGCATTTCCAGATAATGACTATATTGATACGGTACTTATATCTCGAAAATGCTTACCTGAGATGGCGCATCATAGAATGACAGATCTGGCATTGCATTATGGGATATCTACTGAAGGTGCACATAGAGCCTTAAAGGACTGTCATATGACTCAGCAGGTATATGAGCTTCTTAAGGATGAGATGGATTTGTTTGAATCCGGAAAGAAAGTGATTCCCCTCTGCAGACAGTGTGGGAAGCAAATGAAGCTGCGTAATGGAAGGTATGGAGAATTCTGGGGCTGTTCAGGATATCCAGATTGTAACTATACTATGGACAAATAGTATGATTTGTTATAGTGGGAGGAAACCATTTTGGTAAAGAGATCAAAATGTTTATATAACGGAAATATTATCGGAATAGAGAGTATATTTACAGCAATTAATGGTAAACAGATAAATATTCCGGATAAAGTAGAACGTCTTCGTGAACTTGGAAGAAAAGGTCTATTATTCTGTCCATGTGGATGTGGTTCTAACCTTATTTTGATTGCAGGAGATAAAAATCTTCGTGAGCAGCATTTCAGGATTAAGAATAGTGATGAGGCTAAGTTTGATTGTAAAGTAACATACGAGGGCGAAGAATCATTAAATACCAAGATTGCATTAAAATGTTGGCTTGAAGATAAGCTATCTAAATCTAATCTACAATGTGAAGTACCAGTAAATGTTGTTAGCGATACTGGTAGAAAATATGAATATACGGTTTTCGAGCCTGAAACAGGAATCGGTATAGGATATTGGAGATATAGGGCTAATATTTCGGATGAAAAGATAATTATTCTTAATAAGTGTGCTTCAAGAGTTGTTTATATAGTCGGAGATATGAATGCAGGAGTAGATGGACAATATCCTGAATTTATGATGAAGATTCAGAAAACTCAAGGTTTCAATCTCTATATTAGTATAGGTGAAAAGGATAGTGTTTATGAATCGTCTATACTGACGGCATCTGTGTTTGAAAAAAACATAGATGGTGAGTGGGTTGAATTAAATGTATGCTCAGGTTCGATAATTGATTTTAATATTGACTTGAATGGAACGCTATTTTATAGAGATACCCCTATAATAACTATGGCAGGGAACAAATTATCTGAATTCCATGCCGAGCAGAATCACTTAAAGGAAGAAAGGCAACAAGAGGCTGAAGAGCAAAAACGCAGGATAGAAGAAGAAAAGAGAGAAAGAGAAAGACGTCAAATAGAGTTTCAGAAACGTCAAGAGCAGCTGAGAATTGAGGCAGAAAAACGTCAAGAACAATTAAGAATTAATGAGGAAAAGCGTAAAGAGGAACAAAAACTAAGAGCTGAGAAAAAAGAACAGGATTGGATAGATTTTAAAAATAATATTGATGCTTTATTGAATCAGCAAACAGAGCAGGTAGTAGATCCGGATGGAACAAGGTGGTTCAAATGTAAATTTTGTGGAAAAAAAGGAACTGAAAAAGACTTTTGGAGCCATGGTGGACAGGATGGAATGAACCTTGCCATTTGTTATGGCTCAGAATGCATAGAGAAAAATGAGAAAATACGAGAAGAAAGAAATAAAAGAATAAGTGAAGAAAGACAAAAGAAGAAAGATAATTTAGTTAAATTAATCTGTCCCGAATGCGGGAATAAATTAGTAGTAAAAAACGGTAGATACGGAGAGTTTTATGGATGTAGTGATTTTCCGAGGTGTAGATATACCCAGAATAAGAGATGATGGAACTAATCCGTTTTCTTTGTTAATGGCTAATCACAGACTTTGGGGGAATTGTATTATATGGGTGAAAGATTGATATTTCATGTTGATGTAAATAGTGCATTTCTCTCATGGGAGGCAGTTGACCGCCTTTCAAATGGCGAAACTCTGGATCTCAGGACTGTTCCCTCATGTGTTGGTGGTGATCCTGATCGGCGTACCAGCATAGTATCTACCAAATCCATTCCTGCTAAGAAGTACGGTATCGTGACAGGCGAGCCTGTTGCAACAGCGCTTCGTAAATGTCCTGATCTTATTGTTGTAAAACCGAACTTTCAGCTCTATAAGAAAATGTCCCATGCCTTTAAAAGCATTTTAAATGAATATACGCCGCTTATGCAGTCATTTTCCATCGACGAGGTTTTCATGGATATGAGCGGGATGGAGAGAATTTATCCGGATCCGATAAAGCTTGCACATGAAATGAAGGATAGAATCCACGACGAGCTCGGCTTTACTGTAAATGTCGGCATTGCCAGGAATAAGTTGTGTGCAAAGATGGCAAGTGATTTTGAGAAGCCCGACAAGGTTCATACGCTTTTTTTGGATGAGATAGCAGGGAAAATGTGGCCACTTCCGGTAGGCGAACTTTTTGGCTGCGGGCAGTCTACAGCAAAGAAGCTAATAGAGATGCGTATAAATACTATTGGAGATCTTGCCGGAACGGATGAGAGGATATTATTTGGTGTATTTGGCGAGAAGACTGCACATTACCTTCATAATGCAGCGAATGGAATAGATGATTCTCCAGTGATAAATGAAGAGCGGGAAGCGAAGAGTTATAGCGTTGAGAATACAACTGAGGATGATGTAACAGACTTTGAGACTGCAAATCGTCTGCTTCTTGCAGAGGCTGATGTAGTAGCCGGAAGACTCAGAGCTGATGAAGTAAAGGCATTTACGATTACTGTTATATATCGTACTAGTGATATGAAGAGACATTCGCATGGAAGAAAAATGGAAAATTCCACTGATATTACCTCTGAAATATACGATATAGCAGTAAAACTTATGAAGGAAGCCTGGGAGGGAGAACCACTACGACTAATCGGTCTTTCTGCTTCGGATATTGATAAAGATGGGTTTCAACAGATGTCTCTATTTGGAGAAGAAGAAAAAGAAAAGCAAAAGAATCTTGATAAAGCGTTAGATAAGATCCGAAGCAAGTATGGAAATGATAGTGTAATGCGTGCCGGAATAGGAGTATTTCGGTCAGACAGAAGAAAAAACGATAAAAATTAGGGACTGATCGAAGATGATGAGGAATAAGCAACCTTTTGTAATCAAGTCATATAATGGAGGGAACTAACCTATGACAAATCTTGATAATATTAATTTTCGATATATGGATCACAGTTTTCTTTTAGTTAAGAACATAGATTTTAAGACCAGAATGATTATTGAAAAATCTGGATTTCGTATAAGACAAGATGATAATGCTATGCTGGTTTACGGATACATTGATCATACCGCAGGACTTTCTTTTGAATTGATGTGTGCAGCCTGTGTATTTGATGATGGATCTGTGTCATTTGAACCGGCAAGTAAAGATACTTCATTTAAGTTTAGATATGGTTCATTCCAGGGAGATGTTAAGCAGTTCACTGATAAAGCTCTGCTGGCTCCATATATGGAAAGAGCTGAGATGATTAATGATGGATATAAGTGTAATAATGTCATTTTAGAGGTTCGAGATATTGTTGAGGTAGATCCTTCGAGAGCGCCGGGATATCCGGATGATATAGTAGTGTTCTTTATAAAGGAAGGATATCGAAACGAAGGTATTTGGTGCAGAGTAGAGGATGCTGATAGGGAAAAAGGCGTTCTTAAGATGAGAATGCTTAACCAGCCTAATGCTCCTTTTGGAAAGAATTATGGGGATATAGTTGATGTTGCACTGGTGAAAATGGATGACGGAGAGTTAAAAGCGTTTGCAGTTTTATAGATATTACAGTGAGATTTGCTTCTGGACGAATAGTCCAGAAGTTGGTTCTATTATATAAAATGCATTTTAATTGTCTTTTTTACAATTTTATAATATATTATATAGACCTATTTTGCCCTAAAAAAAGAAATAGTAATAAATATATATTATAATATAAATTAGTTGTTATTCTGTGATAATGGGCGTAATATAGAAATAAATTGATTGATAACTTGGAGAAATAGAATAATCGCTTTACTGTTAAAAGCTTTGTGCTTCTGCTCATATAAGCAGAATGAAGAAGGCATTGTTCTTTGTGCGCGAAATTATTCTTTTTCCAATTGGTTATCTGTTTAAAAACTTAATATAGCAAGAAATTTGCGTTTATCCAGAAAATATATTATATGATATTTATTAGATTTTCTATGTGTGTGTAACTATTTTTAGCGTCGGGAATAATCCTGGCGCTTTTTTTGTTGCTGTAATAGTTAGTGAGTTATACGTAATTTTATTATTATTTTACAAATTTCCAAACTTATTACATAAAAAATAATTTAAAAAAAGTCATATTATATATATAAGTTCATATCTTCAAGACGAAAGGAAGCTTTTGACAATTAAGATTCTTTTCGTCTTTTTTCTTTTTATAAAACGCTGGGATGCATGACGAAAAGACAAGCATCCCGGCGTTTTTTCGTTCTATTAATCAAGCTCTTTTATTCATTTTATTTCGTTTCGGGAGAAATTCCATATTCAAGGAAACTCAAAAAACCCGAGTTCGTTTCATTGTCAATATACCAAAAAGATTTTTTTAAATCGTTTGTTTGCAAGGACTTCGACCATGTTTTGTTGTCCTGCACAAAAACCAAAATGACGCAATGAGGATTATTTTCTCATTGCGTCAGGAAGGAGAAGAAAGATGATAAGTAGATTAGGTCCTACAGATATAAAGCTACGACTTTATTTCAGATTTAATAATTGCAAAGGAAGTTATAAAACTGAAGATTTGGCAAATGACTACAACACCAAAGTTAGAAATATGCAAAGGCATATAAAGTATCTAATAGATCATGGATTGATAAAGTCATCTACTTATAGAGCATCAAATGCAGAGTTTTGTGTAGATAAAGTTATGGCACCACAATATTCATCTGAGTTAAAAGATAATTCTGTTTTGAGATTACTATATCTTTACTATTCGTTTGCAGAATCAAAAGAATTTAATACGTGGTATGAATTTGGAGATGTGTCTGATGAATATTCTATAGAATCTTTAGCGTCTTCATTAGGCGTATGTAATGCGACTATTGAGAATGATCTACAGTATCTTAGGAAATATAAGCTTATTGGAATAAGGAGAATAAGTAGATCAAAGAATATATATAAGATTGGAAGGAATAATCCAACTAAAACTTATATGAAAGTTAGTAATAAATAATTGGATGGCCATGGCTTGCCATCCTGGCTGAGCGTATTGAGTTAATGGATAGTAGCAGTTGAAATTATTCAATGCGTTCATCAGGCTAACAAGCCAAGCAACTTTTAAACTTAATATACCACATAGCTGCTGGCTACGGAGTCGTCTCAGGAGTTTAAATGCATCTTATGATGACAGTAGTACTGAATACTATGACTGTGATGGAGCGATGACAATGGAAATGAATGCTCATTAGTGTGGCTGAGTATCGCAGAAGTTATTAGCGACGGTGTAAGTCCGACGCATGCCGGCGGCTTATATATTTTGATAAGAGTTTCTTCTATACAAAAAGGGATTCTTATCAGGATATAAGAATACAGCGGGAGGAGCAGTACATATGGAAGTAATAACACAGAAAGAAATTCCAAAGTACAAAAAATTTGTCAGATACAAGGATGGTGCAGAAATGTATAGTATGAGTATCAGACAATTTCAGCAGTTGGCTAAAGAGGCCAAGGCTATCTATAAGAAGAATAAGATGGTCCTGGTTAATGTACAGATCCTCGATGAATACCTTGAATTATATAGGTTAGAGGATTAGTCGGATTATGTCAACTGAACTATTGACTTATTGTACCCCATAAAGTATAATCTTACCATGATTATTTCGGAGGTAAATGATGTGACAAAGATGGGTAGACCCAAGTCAGAACAACCTAAAGACAGAAAAGTTGCTGTCAGGTTATCTGAAGAGGAATTCACAAAGTTTAAATTATTTGCTGAAAAAAATAATCTTACCATGGCACAGGTTTTACGAAAAGAGATACTTAAGTTGATATCTGATTTTGAATGATTCACTAATACTCTTTCTTCTATATATAAATATTATAAAGAAGGAAGGTGTTATCATGAAACACAGAACTGGACCAAATGGAGTTGTCTTAAGGAAAGGAGAAACATATCTATATAAAAAGAAACTGTATAGATATACATTTACAGATTCCTTTGGACATCGTCAAAGTATCTATGCAAAGGATCTAAAGGTTCTTCGAGAAAAAGAAGATGAGATTCGGAGAGATATCGCAGACTGTCTTGACATGTATGCTCGCGGTAAGGCTACTATCAACTATGTATTCGACAGATACATAAAGCTGAAGGATGAGCTGAAGAGCACAACTGTCTGGAATTATACCTATACATATAATAAGTATGTAAGAGATGGATTTGGACAGAAGAGAATTGCTGATGTGAAGTATTCTGATGTGAGAGCATTTTATAATGATCTTATCAAGAAGGGCTATAGCATTAGTACAGTTGATAATGTTAATTCAGTTCTTCATCCAACTTTTGAGATGGCAGTCAGAGATGAGATAATCCGTAAGAATCCTTCGGATAATGTTCTAGGAGAAGTGAAAAAGAAGTTTAGAGGTAGTAGTAAGCGTAGAGCTTTAACTGTAGAACAGGAAAATGCTTTTCTGAACTTCCTTGAAAGACCAGAGAACCTTGTATGGAAACCTTTATTCACGACAATGTTTGCTACTGGACTCAGAGTAGGTGAGCTAATTTCACTTACTTGGGATGATATTGATTTTGATGACAGAAAGATAACTGTTACTAACAATATCACATATTGTCCTAGACTTGAGAATGGTGGGAAGAGTGAATATAGGCTTACAGCAACTAAGACAGAAGCTGGTGATAGAACAATTCCACTTAAATATCATGGTATTTATGATGTTTTATCAGATTATAAATCTTACCAGGAAGAGTCCGGTAATGGTTGTAACTCTGTAATCGATGGTGTTAGTGGATTTGTGTTTTATAACAGATTCAATAATATCTGTAATCCTGCAAGCATTAATAGAGAGATAAAGCGTTTAGTAGCCAAGCATAACGCTGAAGAAGAAGTTAATGCTGCAAAGGAAAAGAGGCGTGCTGTAATCATTCCTGACTTCAGTTGCCATATTGCTCGTCATACATTCTGTACAAGATTATGCGAAAATGACACCAACATAAAAGTTATACAGGATGTAATGGGGCATAAGGATATCCAGACTACATTAAATATTTATGCTGATGTATCTGAAAAGAAGAAGCAGGATGAGTTTGCAAAAATGTGATTACTATACTATATAGTAGAAAGAGTCCTTTTGGACTCTGGTCACACAAAATTATTGAAGTCACACATAGGTCACACGTTTTAATGCAGAATAATGCAGAATAGTGCATTGTATGGTAAAACGACAACCTATGAAAAGTCGCATAATATATAATAATGCAGAATAATGCATCATTAAGAAATAAAATGTTGCATTGTTCCCGACGCTGAAGTCAACAGGCAAGTAAACCCCAGTAAAATCAAGGGTTTCGAGTGGTAAAAGGAGCTTAGGTACCACAAAAGTACCACAATAGTTCCAATGGTAGATGCAGGACAGTACATGAT
>Ga0256405_10000198_pt1 | contig 198776 bp, 163 predicted proteins | sample RumenRJG_02DNA_FD_189096 | JGI IMG/M metagenome (GOLD analysis project Ga0256405, IMG submission 189096) | Bovine rumen microbial communities from Lethbridge, Alberta, Canada - RJG_02 | ecosystem: Host-associated > Mammals > Digestive system > Stomach > Rumen | place: Canada: Alberta...
AAAAAGGCACGCGCGGGGCGACGGTTCGTCACATTTGCCCAGTGCATCCCGACATAAGGGGATGCCTGCTTCCTGTACTACTTCTCTGTCTATGTAATCCTTTCAAAGATCTCTTTCTGAGATGCCCACGCTGCCTCTTCAGGTGCGAAAGCGGATGCAAAAGTACGCACTTCCTGCCAAACGGCAAAATAATAGGGCAAAAAACTTCTGATTTTAACATTGTTTTAACATTTCAGGGGCAAAAAGGGGGCTTTTCGGGGCTTTTAAGGAGGTTTTCCGTTTGCTTTAGACAAGGGAAGGTAAGGGAAGGTAAGGATGCAAAGGGCGGGGGCGGACGGGCATATGTGGAAAAAAAGGAGGCCGCGGAAGCGGGCTGGCATTTATGAATGCATCACGGACGGGGATGCTGACGCATGCTATGCTTCAAGTACGGAGACGATATTATGCACGGCATGAAGGATAAGGATTGAAAGAGAGAGGCTGCATGATATATGGCAGGGAACAGGGGCGGCTATTTTGAACTGAATATATATTATATATAATAAGGTATAAAGAAAGGAGATAAAAAAGATGAGCATGACATTAGTCACACTCATCTTTTTATTATTTAAGATTAAGATAAACTTTAGAAAATCTTAATCATAGAAGTCTTTGAACTATTTAACTACATATTTTTTGCCATTCTGGATGTATACACCCTTCTGTGCCTTGTTAACGCGCATACCATTGAGGTTGTAGATTGCAGAAGAAGCCTCAGGAGCATCTTCAGTTTCAACATTGATGATGCCAGTAGCGTCAGCAATTATGATACGCATTGTTGGGGCAGCAGCTTCAGTAGTTATATAGGCATTGAATCCCTTAACCTCAGCTTCTTTCTGTTCGAAGTTTGTACCTTCATCATTCAGAATCCAGCCATTAACAGTTGTTGCAGCCAACATACCAACAAAAGACTTGCCGCTATAAGTGATAGGCTCTAATACAGAAGCAGGAACTGTTACATTAACACCTCTGAATGTGATGTCTTTGTTTGTCAGATCCCAGTTGTCGCCCCATTTGTTGCCAGGAACAGAAATCAGGTAAGGAGTGTTAGCCTCGAAGTTTTGAGCATAGTCGAATACGAGATCGTTATCCTTAGCATCAGTGAATTCCATTACCCAGAAGTGCTTACGCTTGTCAGTAGAAGACTTGAACCACTGCAGGTTTTTGTTACCGTTCTTAACAGCATTAACCTTGAAAGGCAGAATTATAGTTTCCCATCCCTTACCATCGTTATTGTTGCCGTTAGCAAACTTACGAGTATAAGTAGCTTCCTCTACGGTAAATCCTTCTGGAGCATAGAATGAATAACTACCGTCAATAGTAATCTTTTCGGCAGCACCATTTAAAACTTTGTTTGCCTTAGAGAATTCACTGTCAAGCTTTTGACCATCTGCAAGATAGAACAAGCAGTTTGGATTATCAGTCATTCTAATATAATCCTCTTTTATACCTTTTAAATCAATTGCTACAGCATTTGCCTTTGCATCAGGATCCATAGTTTTACCTTCAGTATAATAGCTTGTAGGCTCCTTTGCTTCTTTAATAGTTCCATCAGCCAGCCAGTAGCGGAAATAAGGTTGAAGTGTCATATCTTTTGTGGTCACGTCAACTTCTTCATCGCCATTCTTACTATAAAGGCGTACTTTGTATGTTTTGCCTGATTCAAGACCAGACACAGCACCAAGATTGAAAGGTATTGAGTGTGTTCCTTCTTCAACAGAAACAGGAAGTTCAACTAATGCATAAGTCTTTTTAGAATAGCCGCTACCATATTCAACAGCAACGTAATAAGTATTATTGTAAATATGTCCTGAACTGTTTGTTATATCAAATGATCCAGTAACTTCATTAGCCAAAACTCCATTTACGCTTTTAACCTCAAGTTGGCTACCAGTTTGTCCGTCGAATTGCAAGTTACCAACTTGAACCTTGTTAGCATCAGCACCATAGCCGATATACATCTTTCTGCCAGAATCGAAATAATCTCTAGCAGATCCATCAGTAGCCCAAGCATAGAACCAGAGATTATATTCTCCCTTTTGTAAGTTTACAGTAAACTCATGAGTTGTCTCACCAGGTTTAAGTGTTGCTAATTGCACATATCGTTTTGAAGGAGTTGGAGATGTTGTTGTATTATAATACAATGCTAAATTTCCAAAGAAGTCATCGCCAGTATTCTCGATAGTAACCCTAACAATATTATCTTTATTAGCCTCCATATCACCTACAAATTCCAGATTCTTCACTTTCAGGGAAGTTGTAGATATAGCGACAGGATGGCAAACAACATCAGTAATCTTACCATTGCTCACAGTAATGGTAAAGTTCATCAAATCTGTACCATCGTCAGCAACCCAGTTGTTTTCGCCTGGCAAGCTCGAAACGTGGAGAACTGTATAGGTTCCATCAGCTATACCTTCAACGGGAAGCTGGTTAATCCTTTGTGTATAGTTGACAAGATCACCATACTCGCCATAATCATTAGTTGTCCTTTTGTTGAAGAGTCTGTTTTCATAATCCTTCTTCAGGATAGTGTAGTTGCCATTTCCGTTATCAATAGCCCATGCACCATCTAAAGTAAATACTCCACCTTCCACATTGTAGTTCAGGTATGTTACTTCTGTTGTATATGTAGAATAACTTCTACCGCCACCTATATGCGTGTAACAAGTATTAGCAACGCCATCAACTGGGTCGAATGAAACGCCAATGGTAGCTTGCTGCAAATATTTATACTCAGAATCAAGCGCACCACCACTTACATGAGCTGTACCTGATTTATCAGGTTGCATAACAGAAAGACTGAAATATCCATTGTAATGAGCATCGTTGATGGCTTCAGCCTGACCCCATCCCCAGTTGATGTGCCAGAGTCCATCTTTATATCCGTCAAGAACAAAAGCATGTCCAGCATCACTTGTATTAGGACCCGACACTCCAGTATAAGGAACTGCACGACCATTTGCCAATTCATTATAAATCAGATTTTCCCATTTCTCTGTAGTATAATATGTACGGTCCATATTCTTCACATAAGGCTGAATGCCGAAGTAGGCAGCCATTCTGAAAGGCATGTACACGAAAGCTGCATCAGAAGAGGTGGTGCCATACTCCATGTGCATAGCACGACCGCAGTATGCCATGAGCATAGCTACAGCTTTAATCTCCTGTTCTGTAGGAGTGGCATATTTACGTGCATAGTTATTCAGCATGTGTTCCCAATCGAAAACAATAGGATCCAAAGCCGGCATGTCTTTACCGTTATTGATTTTACCAGACGAAGAAACATTATAACTTGGAATCACCGTTGTTGGATTTGAAGGCCAAACTCCATGTTTTTTCTTGTACTGCTGTGCAGCTTGATACAGAGCCTGCGCCATTGAAGTAGCAGCACAACCTGTATAGACATCGTCGGCATCTGCGCCCGCAGCAGCAAGCATTTCCGGACTATCAAAGAACAGCATGTCGTTATAATCGTTACGCTGGTCCCAGTTTGTTGTCAGAAGAGGTTCAACATTAGCATAGTCAGCACGACGTGGTGCTTTCTTAACCTCAGAGTTGCCGAGAGATTTAATTTGATTAGCATATCCTTGCAACCAAGCCTTCATGTTTGCAGGAATTGTGTTGATATCAAAATTACCGCAGTCAACATAACCGAGAATTTCTTCAGTGCGGTCATCACCAGAAACGATAACGAAGCCATTATTGCCTCCTACGTTAAAAATATGCAGTTCATTTCCAAAGGCATTAGCTTCAGTGAGCTGTGCATTCTGCATAGCCTTAGCCTTTCTTGGATTATTCACCTTAGCAGCCTGCTGACGCACGAAAGACAGTGCTTTCTGCTTAGCATCAGAAACACTTACTGGTGCTGCCATAGCACTGCCTCCGATGAGCAGTGCAGCCATTAATGATAATATATTTTTCTTCATTTCTTTAGTCTCCCCAAACAGTTGATGTACTACCTGTATATTCTTTATTGAGATTAGAGTTAGAGTTGCCACCGAAACCTGGAGTACCACCGAAGTCGCCTGCTCCAGGTCCGTCATCGCCATCGTCTGTCATACCTGGAAGAACGGCATCGCCGCCACCAGGTCCGCTTGCAGCCATCATAGGCTGTGCCTCCAATTCTTTTACCTTTATATTAGGTACGATATATTCTTTTTTCATTACGTTTATTATTTTTTTGGAGTTATTCTTCTCGTTAAGGATTTAAGGGGGAGTTAAAGAGTAAAGACTTAACTCCTCAGCTCCCTTACCTTATTATATATTTATTTAATAACAACTTTCTTACCATTAACGATGTAGATGCCACCAACAACAGGGCGAGCTACGCGCTGACCATTGAGGTTGTAGATAACAGCATTGTTAATATCGTCGAGAGTTTCAATCTGCTCAATACCTGTTGGGTTAGGATTCTCACCTTGTACGATACGGAGCATTGCCTTGTTAGCCGTCTCTGCACCAAGTACAGAGAAGTAAGCATGGAATGGCATTTCATAAACGCCTTCAGTTGTAACCAGTTCAAAGAAGTCACCAGCCTCATTCATCTTATAGCTGATATGGTCGGTCAGTTCTTTCTTGCCATAAAGTCCAACGAAAGTATAGTCGTCTTTTTCCAAAGCAGGAGCATCTTTAGAGAATGCCACATTTGTGCCTTTGAACACAAATTCCTTGCGCAGGTCGTAAGTTGGTCCCCACTTGTTACCTGGAACAGCGATGAGATAAGGTTCGTTACCCTTAATCACATTTCCTGTTTCATAGTCGAAGTAAACGGTACCACCTACTCCACCATTATACTTATAGAGCCAGAATTTGCGTCCACTTTCGCTCTTGCTACGGAACCAGTCAACGTTTTGGCCATCGACAGTAGCCTTAGCATCGAAAGGAACAACGATAGTAGTCCAACCTTGATCATTGCCATTGTTACCCTTAGTAAATGTACGAGTGTAAGTAGCTTCCTGTGCTGTGAAATCAACAGGAATAGCAACAGGATAACCATCAACAAGAGTAATCTTCTCAGCCTCATTGCCCTTAACAACGTTCTTGCCGTTGATAGCTGCTGGTATTTCAGCATCTGCCTTTAAGAAATAAATACAGTTAGGGTTGGTGACTGAAGACAAGTCAACCATATCAGCACTGAACTTAGTGAGGTCTACAGCTGCTGAGGTTTCTGGAAGAGATACAGGCAGAGTTGTTTCCTCTGTTATGATTTCACGAGCAAGGGAACCATCTTCTTTATAATAAGGTATACCAATAATAACATTTACTGGTAAGTCCTGAAAGTAATCATTCTTGCCTGCTGGTGTTTCTGAATACGAAGAGTAAGAGCGTGTCACCTTGAGGACCTCAGCAGAGAGTTTATAAGTCTTATTTGACTTAAGACCTTCAATGCAAATAGGATAACTCCTTGTTTCTCCCTTTGGTATATAGATTTGCTGTGCCTGCTGATATACTATATTGTCGTTTTCATCTTTCAAGGTAAAACGAACTGGCAAATTATGCTGATAATACTTACTAGCTTCTACTACAACTTCACCTTTTAAGGTTGTACTATAAAGCATAGCCCTGTCTTCGCCATCAACTTTTTCAAAATCCTCAATATTAAGACTCTTACATTTTGAATAATTTGAGCTGTAAGCGGCAGGGTCAATTTTTCCTGTCCAGATCTTATTCTTCATATATTCAACAGTTACGTCATAAGTATGACCAGAGTAATTTCCACCAGTCGTAATGAAAACAGAAAGCAGCTGATTCTTACCTGCACTTACAGCAATGTCCATGTGTGAACCGTCAACCTTTACGCCATCATCACGTACACCAGTAATATGTAGAGAGCCAAAGGTGTCATCGCCAGTATTGTTGATGTCGAGAACCATCTCGACGTATTCACCAGTTACGCGCTGATAAACCAAACCATTTACGTGCAAGTCTAATACAGGGTGAGCAACAACGGTCTTCTCACCATCTGCAATAACCAGCTCAACATATTTTTGTTTATATCCCTGGCAGAGATTCCACTCTGTTTCAGCGTCAGTTTTACATACAGGTACTATTTTATATACGCCATCAGAAAGATTCAAATTATCTGTAGATAAATTAGTGTATGTATAACTTGTGACACGAGTTACTGTAGTAGTTGGTACATTCTCAAGCAGTGTGAAGTTTTCACCTTCACCAAGTATAGCCCATCCAATTTGTCCATTATATGCTTCAGCATTATAATTGAAGAACATTGCGCGATAAACATTTGAGCCATTTTTAGTTATATTATCAACAGTCAATAAGCTTGCTACTTTTTCAGTAGGCTCTGGCTGAATACCCACAACAGCTTTCAAGTCTTGAGTGAAACCTGCAGGAGGACAATTATATCCCATACCTCCCCATTGAGATATATACTCAATAAACGGATTTAGGATGTTTATGTCAAAATAACCAACACAGGTATTTCCCCATCCCCATATCATGTGGAAGAAACCATCGCTTGCCTGATAACCATCTGTTATATAAGAGTGACCGCCTAAGTCTTCATGACTTCCCACAAAATTAACAGGACGGCCTGCAGCAAGTTCATTATAGATAAGTTCTTCCCAATCTTCTGCGCTGTAAGCATCACGACGCAGAGTGCGCATATATGGATTGAATCCGAGTGTATTCTTCAGAGTTGGAAGCAACTGGCTTTCCTGAGCACTTGAACTTGAATAGTTAGTACCAAGAAGGTTGGCAACATGATACATGAAATAATCTACACTATCAAGACTTGAAGAATATTTAGAATAAGACTTTTTAAATTTTTCATAACTGTATTTTGTAGCAGGATTGGTATATGTACCATTATATGCTGCAGGCAGAGTTTCAGGATACTTGTAATGAGCCACAATCATAGAAGTTGTTACAGCCATACATCCTAAAGACGCATGGTCTTTTCCTGATGTTGCAGGAGCCTGATTACAATAAGGCGCACTCTGGTTCCACTCAAATTCCATAAATGGAGCGACATCTGCACGCGCAGCCTTGCGAGGAGCCTTATGCATAGGCAGATTGTTTTCGTGAGCGAACTTCACAACCTTAGAATAGTCGTTGAGAATAGCACGGAGAGCCTCAGGCATGTTAGCCTCGTCGAAAGAGCCTTGATCGCTATAGCCGATAACATCGCCTATAGCATCATCGCCAGCAACCATGACGAATCCGTCGCCACTGGCATTGTTGAACACATAGTAAGCAGCATCTTCAGGGCTGTTGCTTACCAACGAAAGTTGTTGTGGGGCACGCATTCTGCCGTCAGCATTGAGCTGCTTCTTGAGGAAGGCAGATGCAATAGCCTTAGCTGCATCCTTCTTAACAGGTGCAGCAAGCAGCAGCATAGGCATAAGCATAGCCACTGCTAAGTAAACAATTCTCTTCATTTTTGATAAAAATAATATTAATTTTTTGTAGTTTTTTGTTTCGTAATTCTGAGTTGTTCAATCTACGCAAATAGTAGTTGTGTTTTCAGTGCAAGAGTTAATTAACTTTAACCTTAACGGGAACGTTAAATTTAACCTTAACTTTAACCTTAATGCAACGCTAACATATTTTCAACGACCCTTATGGGGGAATCACACTTTTTATTCCTAATTAAATATATAAACTTTGCAAAAGTACAAAATAATACTATTACCAACATTGAGTTATATTAAAATATTCACTTTTCATTAATATAAATTAAGGTATCCGAAAATTAATTATATAGATTTAACTCAATTCTGACAAATTGTTATTTTTAAATATTTTGAGTTATGAGAACCTTAACGGGGACGGGAACCTTAACTTGCCTACTTAGCAGAACTGCCTTAAACCTTCATATCTCTGAAGTTGAGGACTTCGGTGACTTGAATTACACAAAAAACTATTATATGTGTTTGAAATTAGGGATATTATTCTTATTTTTGCAGTGATAAAGAGGATTATTGTTGAATGTTGGGCTGTAATTTAGTTTTTATACTAATCAAGTCGCTTACCAGCACGACAGCTAAAGAACTTATACATAAAGAAACTCATAAACTTAAATATATATATGACGAATGAATTGATTTTGCGACTAATAGTGGCTGCCTTGCTTGGCGGACTGATAGGACTGGAGCGTGAATACAGGGAGAAGGCGGCTGGATTTCGCACTAACTTCCTTGTTGCGCTGGGTGCTGCCTTGTTTATGATAATCTCGGTTCATGGATTTGAAGGTGCACTTGTTTCTGAAAACCATAGGCTTGACGTGGCTCGCGTTGCTGCTCAGGTTGTAAGTGGTATCGGTTTCATTGGTGCTGGTGCTATAATATTTCAGAAGAATACTATCAAGGGACTTACAACGGCTGCCTGCGTATGGGTGACGGCTGCAATAGGGCTTGCTTGCGGAGCAGGTCTCTATAGTCTTGCTATCGTTGCCACCCTGCTTGTGCTGCTCGGACTGGAGGCTTTCAATTTCTTCCTGAAGAAGATTAGGGAAAAAGAACGGGAACTTTAACGTTAACGTTAACGGGAACGGGAACGGAAACGGGAACTTTAACTTTAACGTTAACTTTAACCTTAACGGGAACGGGAACGAGAACGGAAACGGAAACGGGAACGGGAACGGAAACGGGAACGGGGGTTGTCTTAACTCCTAATACTGTCAACTAATAAACTTAGGAAAACTACAATGAGAAGGTTTGTCATTTCGTTTTTATGCTTTGTCTGCATGACTGCGACTTACGGTCGCGACTATCACTATAATACAAAGTTTAGCATAAACAAGAAGAACTTTGTGGACACTATCGACATTGAATGGCACAGAAACCAAATTTATATAAAAGGATTTGTTGGCGACAAACCATGCCGAATAAATTTCGATACAGGGTCGAGCATGGGGATGATTTCAGAGAATTTCCTCAACGACGAATATAGGCATATAGGAACGCTGTCTTCGCGCGATGCCAATGGGAAAGTGAGTCCAGTGAGGGTGGTTATGCTGCCCGATGTCAGGATTGGCTCGCTCGTGTTGAGCCACTACCCTGCCACCATCAGGCCTAAACAACCTATCAACGTAGTTTATGGCAACATCGGTGCTAACTATGATTTGCTGCTGGGCTTCGATTTGATAAACAAGGGGCTCATCGTGAAGATTGACACGAAGGCAGGAAAGATGATTATTACCGACCGCCAGAATTTCTTTCACGACAAGGGCTATATTGCCGGCTACAGGCTCGTGAGATATGCTCCTAATCTTAAAATAAATGTATTTAAGGACTGCTATGACGAGGCAATATTCGACACTGGCAGCCCATTTCTCTACGAGATGAGCCGCAACAGCATTAAACACTTCATGCTGTGGACTCCCGATTTCAAATCGCTCGTAAAGAACGACAGCACAGGGCGAAAGACTGTAGGCATACACAGCATAGAGGAGAGCAGCAACAACATGATGCTGCTGTTCGAAGAACTGAGAATATTAGGGTTTGACTTCAAAAACTTATCAATAGGGACTACTAAAGGTAATTCGCGCATCGGTGCCGAGATTCTAAACTATGGCAGCATAATAATTGACGGGAAAAAGAGGAAAATTTTATTTAGTGCATAGCCTTTATTTAGTTCATAGTTCATAGTGCATAGTTCATAATGCATAGTTGTTCTGGATTAAGGATTAAGGAATAATGATTAAGGCAATTATACGAAAGGATGTAGAACAACCCAGTCCAGTGCTTAAAAAAACAATAACAGCCAATATATCAATCATTCGCTCTATGGGATCAATCTAGGAACAATCTTGATAAGATATTGAATTCAATTTATAACCAGGGAACATTATAATCATTATCTGTATCGTCAGCTACAAAGAAGTTGTCAGCAGGCAGGATGACTTTTGCTTTTGCTAATCTTTCAAGATAATCAATGCGAATATTAATATTTTCTATTTCTTTCCTTCTGGCTTTGCTCATAGACAGGAACTCATCTTCAATTTCCAAGCCAAGGTATTTTCTGCCAAGTAAGTTGGCAGCAATACCAGTTGTCGCACTTCCATTGAAGGGATCAAGAATCCATGCTCCTGGTTGAGTGCTGGCTTGAATCAATCTTGCCAAAACTCCCAATGGCTTTTGAGTAGGATGCTTGCCGCATGACTTTTCCCAACGACCAATGGCTGGAAGTTGCCACACATCGGTCATTTGTTTGTCGCCATTAAGTTGTTTCATTAGTTCATAATTATAGTAGTGAGCAACCTTTTGAGACTTTCTTGCCCAAATGATAAACTCAGTCGAATAGGTCAATGCCATATTCTGATTGTAATTCTTCCACAACTGAGCTCCAGTCAGAGAAGAACGAACAATCCAATTGGTCATATTTGATGTCACCTTCCCAGAAAGTAACGAATTGAGTGTTCGGGTCGTATTTTAGAGTGATTTCCTCATCTGAATCCTCATAGATAATCCCTTTTGTAGGCTCACTAGAAATCCCCAACTGATTTTGTATCATAGAATTCAATTATCCAATCGTTTTCAGCCAATCAATATACTCCTCAAGTTGTCTTTCATCCAATAAATTTGTGAGGAAGGAGAGTTTTGCCTCTGCATTGGCAGTAGAAGCCAATTCATTGCAGATGGCTTCATAAGGTTCAAAACCTCTATCCTCTATCCAAGAATTTTCCTTCACCAAATTTGAGAGAGCATCATGTTTGTCTTTGCCAAACGCACGTCCAAGCAGCTGACAATTCTCTATGTCATCGCCGTCGGGAGCTTGCGTAAAGCCTTCAGTTGTGTAAAATATGTATTCTGTCATATCGTTTGTTATTAAAACCCAAAGTTATCCTCTTTGTACTCATCAAGAGCCATCCATTGGCAGTTGACTATTGAGAAATGGTAAACTTCGGATAAGGCATCAACCAATTCTTCCAAATCATCACAAGATGACGCGAATTGCTTATCTTCGTCCGATAGTTTAATCTTGACAACTCTATTTTGTACGAAATCAAGGATAACTATGTAATTAGGTATCTGCTTCATAACTAAATCTTTCTATAAACACCATTTCCTTTGAACTCTATAAATCCTTTATCACGAAGGAATTGAAGTTGCTGGCGAATCTTATCAGGAATGTGATTGTTATCGGGATGTTTAACTTGTAACTCATCAACGAAAGAATACATTTGCTTGAGCGTAAATGTCTCATCAAGACGTTCAACGAGGTGTAGTGTATCCATAAGCCACCCTCTGCTCTCCAACGATTTTATTTGTAGGTTGAACACTCTATGATAATGCGAAACAACTTCTTGAACAGGAAGGGCAATACCATTTCTGATGATAGGTATCTTCGCTGTTGTAGGTATTTCTCTCATCAAAATGTTGCATCCTTCCCAACCTGCTCGTCTTGCGGTGGCTGCTAATGCATCGCGTTTCTCTATAACGGATGGGGTAAAGAAACACTTGGGAACAATCACCAGATTATTAACTTCGTATCGGTCATAGTGCATAAAGAAGAAACTGGGATTTTCAAGAGAGGTGATTCTTCCTATCATTGTTTGGTAAACTCCATCTACAACCGTGGCTTGAAAACTCTCGCTATCAGACCTTTTGCTTTTCAACTCGTATTGTGATTTGCAATGTTCACACACATAGTCCTTAACAGGAGCATTAGACTTAGCACGTCTAATAGAAACCTCACCACATATAGGACAATACATGTTGCGTGCCAACCAATCTTCAGTCAACACTCTTGCAATCTGACTACCGCTTTTGTAACCCTCTGCCAATGATTTATTGAATCTCAAATCCATCTCTTACTTCAGATATTTACGGTTTTCTGATTCTTCCAGCACCTGCATCTGCTGAATTGCCACTTGATTTAGCTTGACAAGTCTCTCCATCTGTGGCATACCATCATTGATGAATACGGCATTGAGATTCTCCATGTTTGAAAGGCAAATGAGCTCGTTGATGTTTGCATAGTCGCGTATGTTACCCTTCTTGTCAGGATTTGCATCGCGCCACTCCTTTGCTGTCATGCCAAACATTGCAACATTCAGCACATCAGCCTCTTCTGCATAAATGAGTGACTTGTGATACGCATCAATCTCTTCAGGCACGATATTCTGCTTGATAGCATCGGTATGAATACGATAGTTAAGCTTTGAGAGTTCACGTTTGACCGACCATCCAATTTGCTTCTGTTCTTCTGCCTTGAGACGCTGGAATTCCTTGACGAGATAAAGTTTGAATTCCACAGAAATCCAAGATGCAAATTCAAAGGCAATATCTGTACGTGCGTAAGTACCTCCGTAACGACCTGCCATTGCTACAAGTCCTTTTGCATTTGTTGATTCAATCCATCTTGATGGCGACATTGTGAAAGCATTAAGTCCTGCCTCTTTCCTAAACCCCTCGAATTCGAGGGGGTTAAAACAAGGATTGAATAGTTGTTCCCAAATACCCAGGAATTCTATCGTGTTGCGATTGCGCATCCAATTTGCTATTACGCCATTTGGGTCACTACTATTTTTCTGGCGGGCAATATCTGTAATACATACAAAGTCCTCTCCTTCGTGTTTGATCGTACGAACTGTTGTGTTCTTTACTTCTATATTTGTAACCTTCTTTGCCATAATCAGTTTGTTTTGTAGTTTCTACATACAATGTTCGGTGTGCCGTTCTGCTCGTATATTCTCGCTCTATCGTACGACCCATATAACACATCAAAGAAGTTGTCATTCTCATTCTTGCCCTTACAATCCGAATTGCTTAGCATGAAATGAAAGCCTGCATCATTTATGCGGTCGCAATACTCTTTCAGACGAATCTGAGCGTCATCATTAAAAGCTTCTTTTGCATAATCATTGAAACTTGACGTGTCACTCAATGGACGATATGGAGGGTCAAAATAGAAAAGAGTATTGCCATGTGCATGTTCAAATGTTGCCTCAAAGTCATCATTCAGAATTTCCACTCGCTGTAATAATTCACTATCTTTTCTGATAGTATCAGGATCGCATATCGTTGGATTTAAGTATTTTCCAAAAGGAACATTAAACAGTCCTTTCTTGTTTACTCGATAAAGACCATTGAAGCAAGTTCTATTCAAAAAGAAGAACTTTGTTGTATTTTCGATGGGGTCAAGATTTTTCTCATTGTATCGTTCACGTGCAGCCATGAAGAAGTCTTTTCTTCCTTCTTCCGTTTCTAGAGCCAAATACGCATTCTCTATATCCATCAATGACTCTATTAACTGTTCTGGGGTATCTCTGACAGTTCGGTAGCATATAGTCAAATCAGGATTTATATCATTGATAATAGCGTGTTGGATATTAGGATAACGCTGGAGCATATAGAAGAGCATTGCTCCACCACCCACAAATGGTTCGATGTACGTTACATTCTCCCAATTACCAAAGTCAGCTGGAAGTTGTGCATCAAGTTGTTCAACGAGTTGGCCCTTTCCACCAACCCACTTTATAAATGGTTTTGCTTTTGCCATGATATGCTAATTTTATTTTTCAGTAGAGTTCAACAAGTCTTTTACGTCAACGTCAAGCAGTTTTGCAATCTTATCAAGAATATTCAAATCAGGTTGAACAACATTATTGCACCATTTGCCGACAGTACATGCATACTTGCCCACTTGTCCTGCCAACCACTTGCTCGTTTTCTCTTGTTCAGCAAGGACTGCCTTTATAAGATTTAACTTTGACTTGATAGTATCTAAGATAAATTTTGATGCAAAGATAATAAAATTCTGTGGTGCTGACGATTTTATTACCGACTTAATTACAAATCGCCAATATAATTTCTTTGAAATAATTGTAAAATACCACATAAGACAACCACTTTATGCTCAGTTCTTACAATATCTTTCAATCTGAAAGCAGGTTTCTGCTTTTTGCCGTTGTTGAGGGGAAAACTTGCAATTTTCAGAGCCAAGTTGGGTAAAAAATTGATTAACTAACCTCGCAAATAACTTAAAAATTTTGGACTTAGAAAAACGAAGTTGCAAAATATGCGAGTATTTGGCAGCTTTTCGCTCTTTTTAGTAAATCACTCAATATCAAGACGTTATAGCTTTCGTCGTAAAACTCATAAGTGTTAAAAAAGTCAAAGGGCATCTTTCGCAGTGTGAAAGGGCACGTTTGACACTGCAATATGCCACATATCGCAGTGCGATATGCCACGTTTGACACCGCGAAAGGACACCTTTCACTTTTTCATTCCTTATGTTCGTTTACATTGTTTAAGCCGATTGATTAACAATTAAACGCTTTTTAGCATTTCACTGCGTGCCAAACGGAAAATCGTTCTCTAGAATCAGAATTCCGTTTGTCAAGATTTTTTACTTTTTTCGTCAAAAAATCGGGCTGATTTTGGAAGTTACAAATTATAAGTTGACTAGCAACAAATAGTGCATATTCTTTTTTTGTTACTGACCACACACAGTCCTCCCCTACAAGGGAGGGAAGCGGCTGCGCATCGTCTAAGAGCAGGGGCATGTGAATTTAGTGCATAGTGCATAGTCTTTGACAGTGAGCTACTAATGCCTATGAACTATATTAAGTTTGTTTACAAAAAAAGAGGATATGACACACGAAGCGCCATATCCTCAGGGTGAATCTCGCAAATTCACTAAACTAATTTAATTATGAAGTTTTTTTTAAGAATTCCAGCGATTAGTCATTCTCAGGAGCCTTATCAATCAGTTCCATAAACTGGTCGAGTTTAGGAGTGATGATAATCTGTGTACGGCGGTTGCGCTGCTTGCCAACCTCTGTGTTGTTTGTTGTCAGAGGGTTATACTCTCCGCGACCACCTGCTGTCAGACGTTTAGGGTCAACGCCATAGTTGGTTTGCAGATACTGAACAACGCTTGATGCACGCAGACAAGAGAGGTCCCAGTTGTTGCGAATGTTCTCACGAGAAATTGGAACATTGTCGGTATTACCCTCAACGAGAACGTCATAGTCCTTATAGTCCATTATGATTTTAGCAATCTTAGAGAGGGTCTGCGCTGCGCGGTCGTTGATTTCGTAAGAACCACTCTTATACAACATGTTGTCGGCGAGTGAGATGTATACAACCCCCTTAAGCACCTGCACGTCAACCTCCTTGAGTTCTTCCTTAGAGAGAGAACGAGTCAGGTTGTTCGTAAGAACCATATTCAGCGAGTCGCTCTTGCTCTTCACTTCAACAAGGTGGCGGATGTACTGATTAGACTCGTTAATCTGGTCTACCAGTTTCTCAATGCTTATGTTGTTCTGGTTAGCATTAGTCAGACTCTTATCGAGAGAGTTCTGCAACTTAGCATAGTCGCTCTTAGACTGAGCCAACTGGTCTTCAAGACTTCTCAGACGGCTCTGGGCTGCTGCCAGCTGCTCGCGTGTAGACTGATAGTTTTCAGACAGAGCCTTGTTTTCGTCCTGACATTCTGTCAAAGCCTTCTTACTTGCACAACTGCTCATTGTCAAAGCGCCTGCAATGGCTACAATCCACAAAAGATTTTTCTTTTTCATCGTTTTATTCCTTTCGTTTAATTATTTTTCTGGTTAGTTTCTTCTTTGCAAATATACAGATTAGACGGATATAGCAAGCAAATTATTATATCACTTTAGCGTTTTTTAACCACATTGTAACCCTTTTGCCGATTATTAACGAAAAAAACACTATCTTTATATAAGGAACTTACGCTCGAAATAGAAAAGAAAAAAGGTTTTTTCTTTTGCTCTTTACTCACTTAATCGTACCTTTAGATAAGGTACTTATGCTCGAAATAGAAAAGAAAAAGGTATTTTTCTTTTGCTCTTTACTCGCTTAATCGTACCTTTGCAAAGTAAAGAATGTGAGGTTTTAAGTTTTGACGGTTAGGAAGTTATGGATAGTAATCAAAAACGAAATCAGCCAAAATTAACCTAAAGACATAAAAAGCCCACAGCCTAAAAAAAACTCATAACCTAAAAAAAAGATATTTATGCGGAATAAAATAAATTGGCTTTTGTCAACAATGCTTCTTACTGCAGTTTTGCAAAGTGCTGTTGCCTTAAAGGCACAGGGGCAACCAACAAAGATTGAGAACGGAGTGAGCCGTCAACTGGCAGCAGAAAGGCGGATGAGCGTGAGTAACATAAAATATGAACTGGCTTTCAGTATACCCGAAGAAAAAGACGTGGCTGTGACTGGATGCGCCTCGATTTTGTTCGACTATTCTGGCAATAACGACTTGCAGATTGACTTTCAGTGCAGCAAAGGCGATGTACCTGCAAATATAATGATAAACGGGAAAAAGACTAAGACGATATTCGAGAATGAGCATTTCGTCATAGCAAAGAAATATTTGCGGAAGAAAGGCAACATCGTAAAGATTGACGGATTCACTGCCAGCGACAAGAATCTGAACCGACGGGCAGACTTTCTCTATACGCTTTTCGTTCCTGACCATGCCCGTTCTGTTTTCCCTTGTTTCGACCAACCCGACCTGAAGGCGCGGTTCTCGCTCAGACTCACTGTGCCAAAGCACTGGAAAGCCATAAGCAATGCGCCTGCAACAAGCATTGGCCCAGTAAAGAAGTTTGAGCCTAAGCCTAAGGCTGCGCCTACCATGCTGCAAGTCTACGAATTTGAAGAGACAGACCTGCTGCCAACCTACCTGTTCTCGTTTGTTGCAGGCGAGTTTGAAACGAGAAAAGAGGAATGCAACGGCAGAGAGATAGAGGCTCTATACAGAAAGCAAGACGAGAAGAAAGAAGCACAACTGTCGACTGTTTTTGAGGAAATAGCCCTGTCGCTTGACTGGCTTGAACAATATACTGGCATCAAATATCCTTTCAAGAAGTTCGGGGTTGTTGTTCTGCCTGGCTATCAGTTTGGAGGGATGGAACATCCAGGAGCAATCCAGCTCAACGAGCGACGCATATTCTTGGGCAACAATCCTACTATTGACGAAGAACTCTCACGCCTGAACCTGATAGCGCACGAGACTGCCCACATGTGGTTTGGCGACCTTGTTACTATGGAATGGTTCAACGATGTCTGGACAAAGGAAGTCTTTGCGAACTTCATGGCAGACAAGATTTCGCGCCAGCGTTTCCCTTCAATCAATCATGAACTGAGTTTTTTGCGCGCCCACTATCCGCCAGCTTTAGCTACCGACAGGACTGCGGGCACTCATCCTATACAGCAACCACTCGAAAACCTTAACAAAGCAGGGCTGCTCTATGGCAATATTATCTATCACAAAGCACCCATCATGATGCAGAAACTGGAAACTCTGATGGGAGAAGAGTCGCTGCAAGAGGGACTGCGCGAATATCTCAAAGCCCACTCCTACGGCAATGCAACTTGGGACGACCTCATCGTTCATCTTGACAAAGCAAACCCAGAAGCTGACGTTGAACAATTCAGCCAAGTATGGGTGAAAGAGGCTGGGCTGCCAACTATTTCATACAAGTCGGAGATTAAAGCAGACTCTGAAAGTATCAAGCAAGACTTAGTAATAAACGAAACCGACGAGAGCGGGAACGGACTACACTGGCAACAAAACTTCAAATGGGGAATAGTAACTCCAGACGGACTTGCTGATGTACCAATGACTGTAAATGAAGTTGATATTGACTTAAGCAAGAAAACAACCGACACAATAAGTGATTGCAACGTAAGAATATCAATACCAAACCTAAACGGCGACGGATATGGCCGCTTTGTGCTTGACGACAGCGATGCTGAATCACTCTTGCAGCTATACACCCAACTGCCAGACAATCAGCGCATGGCTGCCTTAATGACTCTCTACGAGAACTTCCGCATGAAGCGCATTGAGGCAAGCAAGGCTTTCATTTCGTTTTACGGCGGACTGCTCATGGAGGAGAACGAACTAATAGCCTCGCAGTGCATCAGCTATCTCGGAACACTACTCACCTACTTAGACCGTAGCAACAGGACTAAGGCAGAGCAACTCCTGAAAGACGGCATAGGCGAAATAGGTTTGCCTTCGGCTTGTCTTCAGATGAAACGATTGCTGTCGCAGAGCGCTACTTGTGAAGATGCTGTGTCGTATATATATAATATGTGGGAAAGCAAAAGCGACACTACGCTGACAGAGCGCGACTATACCAATATGTCGTATCATCTGATGCAGGTTTTGCCAACAAAGTTTGAGGAAATAAGAGAAAGACAACTTGCCAGAATAGAGAACCAAGACTTGCGACGAGAGTTTAACTTTGTTGTTCAGGCATGCCAACCAGACACAACGGCACAACTAAGATTCTTCAACGAGCTGCTAAAGGCAGAAAACAGGCAAGTGGAAGTGTGGGCTGCTTCTGCACTAACTCTGCTAAACAAGCAGATAAACGAACCTTTCTCTAACAGATATCTCCGTCCTGCACTTGATGCACTGGAAGAGATTCAGCGAACAGGCGACATATTCTTCCCTGCCGACTGGCTGCATGCCTTGCTGTCAGGTCATCGCAGCAAAGAAGCTAAAGTGATTGTTGACGAATGGATTGAGAGGCATCCTGACCTCCCTACTCCACTCATGAACAAGCTGAAAGAGGCAGAAGGGGGAGTGTTGTTTTAGTGCATAGTGCATAGTTCATAGTGCATAGTTCATAGTGCATAGTTCATAGTGCATAGTTTTTTTAGTTGATGGGGGGGGTAGCGAGTTGGAGAGTTAATGCTTAATAACAAACACCATCGTCTTGACTTCTTATTATCCACCTATAACCCTACATAGTCTTTGTGTAGCCTAATGTAAAGATGCTTATTTTTATGTTGCTGGCACGCAGAAGTTCTTTAGCGCAGGAGCAGATAGTTGAACCTGTTGTCATGATATCATCAACAAGTAGGACGTGCTTACCTGCTATATATTCAGGATTTTTCAAACGGAAAACTCCCTCAACATTCTCTATTCGCTCCCAATGGTTCATCTTTGTCTGACTTGCCTTAAACGATATTCGCTCAACTGCATCTGCAACAACTGGGATATGAGTAGTTCGACTTAGCCCTTCGGCTATAGACAAGCACTGATTGTAGCCTCGCTCCTTCTCCCTCTTTCTGGCTAAAGGCATTGGCACGATGCAGTCAATATCACAGAAGAAGTCGCAGAAATCGCTTTCTTTTGTCAGTCGGCTTGCCACTTCTACAGCAAGTTCAGGTTTGTTGTTATACTTAATCTGGTAAACAAGTCGGGCGGCAGCCGACTGAGGTTTGAAATAGAAGAAAGCCGCAACGCGTTCTACAGGAATCTTTCCCCACAACAAGCGAGCCATTTCATTATCGTAAGGAAAAGAGGCATAGTGGGTTCTTGGCAGATGCAGATAGCAGGCAACACACGGCGAGCCTTCTTTTTTGTTCATTCTGCAACCGCAAACTGGGCATCTTCGCGGTAAGACGAGATTGAGAATTAACTGCAAGAGCATCATAACTATTCAAAGTCAAAATCGTCGGCGCCATCAATAACCTGACGAATGACGTCGAAAGTGAAACCACGCTGAAGCGCAAAGCGAACAAGCCGCTGGCGCAGTTCATAGTCGTCTTCTACAGAAGAAAGGCTCTTACGCTTGCTCTTTATAAGCGGAAGCAACTGCTCAATATATTCTTGGTCGGTAATTTCATTAAGAATTGGTTGCGATATTTGCTTAGGAATGCGCTTTTGGAAAAGAGCCTGCTCTATCTTTCTGCGTCCCCAGTGATTGAAACGGAGTTTGTCGCTGATGAAGACACGCGCAAATCGCTCATCGTCAATAAACTTATCGTCAATGAGCCTGTCGACAATCTTGTCCTGAACATCGCTTGCAACGCCCCAACGCATCATTTTCTCGCGCATCTCGTGGCTGCAATGCTCGCTGCGAGCACATAGCGTCTGCAATCGGCTTAGCACTTCTTTCTCGGTTAATTCTTTCATCATTTCTTGCAACTTATCATTCGCTCTCGGCTGAACTGGTCGAGATGTATTTCTATATCTGTGAAGCCGCAGCCGGCAAGCATTTTTTCCATGTCACTGGCAAAGCGCGGATTTATCTCGAAGAGCAGTATTCCGCCCTGTCTAAGTGCCTTAATAGCATATCGGGCAATGGCAGAATAGAACAATAGAGGATTGTCGTCGGGGACAAAAAGCGCAGTAGGAGGTTCATACAGCAACACGTTTTTTTCCATCTGCCCGCTTTCTTCATTGCAGATGTATGGAGGATTTGAAACTATTGCATCCCACTTATCAACATCGGCAGGAGGGTTTAATGCATCATGTTTTCTAAAGTCAACACGAGCATTCAGGCGAGAGGCATTGTCACTTGCAATGGCAAGCGCACTGTCGGAAATGTCCCACGCCTCCACCTTCGACTCTGGTAGCTGCAAAGCCAAAGTGATAGCGATGCAACCAGACCCTGTGCCAATGTCTAATACAGACAAATTGCTGCTGCACTCGCTGAAATGAGAGATACATAGCCGGCATAGTTCTTCAGTTTCGGGACGAGGAATCAGCACACCCTGAGCCACACGGAATTGCCTGCCAAAGAAAGATGCAGTTCCAAGAACATACTGCAACGGTTCGTTATTGAGCAGACGGCCAAGAATATGCTTACATTCTTTCTGCTGCCTTTCCGACAGTTCAGCATCTGCCCCCATGCAGATTTCGGCAAACGAGAGGCAGAAAACATCTTCATATACCCTTCGGGCAATAGCCTTTGCCTCGCCTTCGTCATAGCACTGCATTAGCGCAGTCCAGAAATTCCTATAAGTCATTACCGTGATTGAGAATTAGAAAATGTTATTTTAATTTAATAATAAAAGGTGGGATAGACTCCCACCTCCTATCGTTTTGTATTATTTTGCTTATTACTGTGCTGCTGTGTGGAACGGAATAAGCTGGACTTCAGTAGTCGGTCCGCCATCATAGCCAACAACAATCAGATAATAGTCGGTATCAGCTTTCTTAACCGTCTTCTTGAACTCATCGTCTCCGCTGTGCTGCAATGTAGGATTATCGTAAACATCAGAGAACCAAGCCCGCAACAATTCTTCATTACTTGTATAATAGTTAATATAGTCAGCACGCTCAGCACCTACGAAATATGTATCGTTGTTGGTAGTTGTAACCTTAACATCAACGCCATCGCGATAAACATCACCGAGTTCAACAGTAATAACATTGTCAGAAGGTGTTGGAGCAAGTGTGCGTACTTCCTTTACGGTTGTAGGAGTCAGGGCAGAACCGTCGTTGTAGTCAATACCATATACAGCCACAACATAGTCGGTATCCCACAAGTACCAATCAGACTGTGACCTTACTGTCTCTCCCTGAACTAAACCACCGTGCATTGCCTCTTCCCAAGAAACATTATACTGAGTAGCAACAAAGTTCCACCAAGCATGGTCGAAACCATTAAGGTCGCCATACTGGTCTATGATGTCTTCATAGCGAGCCTTTGTATAGATATCCCAGCTATAATACATGTTCATGTCTTTAGGAGTTATTCTTACTCCGATGTTGTTGCAAGTAACATTATTCACTGTAACATCGAACATATCTTCTTCGCCAGTACCTACCTTAACTGTAACCATCTGAGCTTCGCCCTCAATTCCATATTTATCGAATCCGAGAGTGTACACATTATAGGTTTCGCCAGAATGGAGGCTTTGCAACTGCTGATTGCCATCCACGCTGTAGGTTGTGTGATTTATTTCCTTTATTCTGTCAGCCACTGTTCCGTAGCCGTCCCAGTTTGAAGCAATCTCATAGGCAAGGTAGTAGGTCTTGCAATCTGCAGTACGCTGAATGTTGATAGTCATGCTGCTTTCTTCGGTTGACACAACAGAGAGTGCAGCCTTAACTTCGCCAATAGCATCGAATGTGACACTGTCTACATTATTGATGGCATAGCCAACAATTGTGTTGTCGCCCTTGTGAACAACGAGTCGGTTTGTTCCTTGCGACTGTGCCATTGCAGCAATTCCGCTAACAACGCACATGATAGTTAAGAATAATTTTTTCATAGGGTTTGTAGTTGGTTTTAATGAATTAAACAATTTATATATTAAAAGTTCTTAGAACACCTTCATGCGATACATGAATCCGAGTTCTATTCTGTTTGTATTATAGTCTTTCAGTCCGCACTTGTCAGAGTAGTCAACTTTCTTGCCGATGTAAGCCAAGAAGATGCGGAGGTTCTCATTCTTTATTGGGTAATACTCAAGGCTGGCGAGATAGCCGTATGCCTTGCGATAGTCTTTCATTATGTCAATATTGTCTACGCTTGCCACGTCATACATTCCTTTGAGCATCAGGTTCCACTTTGGATAGAACTGCCAGTTGAGTTTTGTTACCAGCGAAGTGTAGTGAACGTCGCTAACATATATATGCGGTCCAAAATCTTGTATAGTCAGATTTGGGGCGTACATCTTCACATAGTCTTCGCTTGCAAAACCGAGTTTGTCAAGTGCTTCGGTAGAATACATGAAGTCGAAATACCATTGCAGGCGAGGCAGATTGAGCTGCTGTCCGAGCATCACCATCTTAGCATACTTGTGGTGAGCCTCATTCTGAATACCCCAAGCCCAGCGTGTTTGCAGACGATTGTCGAAGAAACTTCCGTTCCAGTTTGCAATGAAAGCAAGCGGATGGTTGGCTTCGCGAAGTACTCTATAGTTCTGGTGCTCGCCCTCAATAGCAACAGCACCTGCACCATACTCGTCACTTAGCTTGCCGTTGGTGTCGTCGGTAACCTGAAGCACAATCTCTTGCGACTCTACAGGCTTAACAGATACGGTTACACCAGCCTTGAAAATATTCATTCGGTCAACCAAGTCGGAATACTGATAGATGAACATTGGGTTTTCGTCATACTCAAAACCTCCCCAAGTCTGACACACCTTACCTGCCTGAATGCCAATGTGCGGGTTGAAGTCGTAGCCAATAAACATAAGGTCGGTTGCCTTAGCAAAGTTGTCTAACGATGTGGCAGCATTGCTCTTATTGAGTTGGTGACGCAGGCGATAGTAGAGTTTATCGGTGATGTGGCCGCTAATCTCAAGTCGCAGTTCGCGATTGGCAAACTTTGAGCGCCACTCTTCGCTATCGTCGCGGACAGAAGCCGAAGCCGCATAGTTGAAATAGACATTAAACATGTCGTTCTTCTTTTCTAGTTTCAAAACTCTCTCTGCCAACGACAGGCTTTCATCATCGCCGCCCATACCTGTATTGTTGCCCTGCGCATATCCGAAGACAGCAGCAGAAAACATCAGCGCACTAATCAGTAATTTCTTCATTAGTTGTTGATTACTCTTTTTTAGAAAGATAAACACCTTTATACTTATTTAAATTATTTAATGATTTTAAGGATTCTGAGATGTGTTCCTTTTTTAAGATACACTTCTTTTTCGGGTACAAAAATACTAACTTTTTGCCTTATACTGAAAGATTAACTTGTTTTTTTACTTTTTCACTATGATATTTTCAGTCAAGCCACATAAAGACATAAGCATTTATTCGTGTGTTTGCGCAACACACCTTCTTCAAGGTCATTATTTGACACATTACAAAATGTACCTGTTTCGGCAGACACAAAGAGCATTACAAGCTATCACCGTCGCTGCTACAAGAGCCGAAGGAGAAAGCAGCAAGCAAATGGTAGGGCGATTGCTTAAATCGCTATCGCCCTACCATTTGCAAACAAGTTTGCATGACTCTCACAGAATCGCTATTTTATCCTAGTCTTAACAGCTTTCATTTTGTTCTTTGTTAATTGCTCTTAGCGTTAGAACACATAACCGAAGCTTACATAGGGGGAGATGCTTTTGGATACTGCATGCTTTCCACCGAGGTTGAAACTGGAACTGATACCTGCGCGAAACTGGAAACCGCGCGTCGGCTGATAGCGATAGCCGATGTTCCCAAAGAAGAAATAGCCCCAAAGACTGTGTTTGGCTTCTCCTGCATATTCACTCTCAAAGTAAGGAACGCCATCCACTTCGCCAGCCTTCCTGATGTTCCATGTATCGTACTTTTCCGTGTAGTAGCCGAGGTTGAGACCAAATCCGAGATCAAGTTTGCTACGTTTCTTTCCTAAAAGGTAGTTGATTTCCAATGGAATGTCTGGACCGCGAAGCGAATTTGAGCCAGAGAACATACTGTACTGTTTGGAATAGGTATAGCCCAAACCTATGCGGTATCCCCATGGAGAACTGGGCTTAAACCGTGCATCATAATTGACACCTACTATATTTGATGCACCAAGCAGTTCAAGATAGACACTTCGATTGGTAGTTTCACTTGCTTGCTGCGCCTTCGCTCCGATCGAAACGATAGCTACGAGGATGAGTACTGCTAATCTAATTGTTTTCATTTTCGTTATTCATATTATCTATTTGCAAACTGTTTGAAACGGAACGTATCGAAGATGTCGCCTGCCGTAACTGTCAGGTGGAGCGGACGCCCTTCTTCTGTTTCATTGGCATAGAAAACGACTTTTAGTTTGTTCCCACTTACCTCTGCCTTGAACCAATCCGTCTTTATCGTACGACGGTCTTTCGATTCAATGGGAGGATAATAGTGTTCTCCATTCGACTCAGCACTCGAAATCCACGGAGATGAATAGTTCAGACAAGAGAAGACAAATTCACCGCCAGTGTTAGAAACACAATAAACACCATCGATTATCTGTACTGGCACTTCTGCTTTCCAAACCATCGGGTCCCACTTCCCGTCTGGGTAGTCGCCGCTGCAAGAGGTAAGGAAGAGCATGGCAGCACACATTACAAAAAGGTTAACATAAATCGTTCTCGCTCTGCCGTTTGCAAACGAGTTTGCATGGCTCTCACTTAATTGCGATTTTCTCAAAATCTTAATTGTTTTCATTTTAGTTATTATTTTATTGTTAATGTCGTATTTGATTAAACGCCAAAAGATGTTAATCGGCTTGCCGTTTTTATAAAACGATGTGGCTAAAAGAAATATTGCATCGCAGGGTGTAAAATGTTCCTAAAACTATTGTTTCGCTTTCATTTCATCTTCTCCGTCATTTTCTCAATATGCCTGACGAACTTGTATGAAAACACATAAGTACCTGCTTTCCTTGCCGCCTGATTGTAAAGACGGACAAAAGCAGGAAAGTCGCCCAGACATTCAATCACGGCCTTCAGTCCGAGTTCACGCCTTATAAGGAAAGTCATATAGTCACCCGTCGTGTGTCCATCCATGTGTGCGCAATACTGGGCCTCTTGGTATTGCTTACGGGTCAGTTGCTTATCAATATATCCACACGTCAGGCTGTCAAGTTCAGCCAACACTTTAGGTGAAGATAGGTAGTCTTTATTGTAAACGTCTACTACGGCCTTGTCATATACACCAAGCGTCTTGGCAGGGAGTTCCAATTTGTTAATAAGGTCAGCAGTCCCTTCGATCTGCATTCGATAGATGGCAATGATAGCAGGGTCTTGGCTATCCTGTGTGTATAGTTGCTCTAAGATAGCAGCAAAATACTGGTGGTGTATCTCGTGTCCCAAAGCCCTTATCATTCCTTTCTTTCCCTCTGCATAGAAACTGTTGATGTCAAGGAAGATGCCATTCCATGCTCTTGACTCTGGGTCCCATGCCACGAAGTAGAACTTTTGGAAAGCAGGCTGGATGTTTCGCCATTGCTTGGGCAGGTGTTTCCTTGCCAGTTTGTCGCCCTTGATGAACATTTTGGCAAAGTCCGCCTGATGAATAAAGCGGTGAAGCTCGGTGATGTTGTTCTTCATGTTGTTGAAATTGTAAACGAAAAAGAACTGGCCATCACGCTTTTCGATTGGCAAGGCTACGATGCTGTCCACCTGGCTTTGCTTGCTATTATCGAACACTAACAGGAATGCGTTTCGGATAGATTGTTGCCACCAAAGAGAGTCTTTTCTTTCTGCAAAAGCCATCCGATAGCCATCGGTGGCAAACAGGTCTTTCCAATCCTTCTCACTTGGCATTGTCCCGTCAGCTGCTTTTTTCACAAAATAAATCATCTTTGTAGCCGACTCTATAGAGTAGTTGGTCACTACTTTCTCTTGCGCATCAGCTCCGAGCGAAACGATGGCTGCGAGAATGAGTACAGATAATCTAATTGTTTTCATTCTTGTTATGATTTTGTTGTTAATGTCGTATTTGATTAAACGCCAAAAGAGGTTAATCGGCTTGCCGCTTTTATAAAACGATGTGGCTAAAAGAAATATTGCACAGGCAACCGTTAATTATTCTAAATCTCAGGGCATAAGTGTTTAATATAAATCACATATCATTGTTCCCCATTTCGATTTTTCCACTAAGCTATTATGCTTACACACTAACTAATAAGGATTATTTTCTCCCGAAAGACAGCAGAGGCAAGATTAGTCTTGCAGAATATGCATTTGGTTTCACTGCTGCCGTATATTACTGCAATAGATTATAATTTGGCTACAAATTTACAAAAAATATTCTTGAAGGTAATGGGTGATATGCAAAAGTCAGATGCTTTTGAATGAAATAATTATGCTTCTATCCAGTTTTACAGAAGTTTCTGAGTTTTAAAGTCTAATTACGAAGTAGTTAAGTCGACAAGCATAATATAGTTCATAGTTCATAATGCATAGTTCATAGTGCATAATGCATAGTTCATAGTTCATAATGCATAGTTGTTTTAGTTGACAATTAAAGTTAAAGTTAACGTTCTTTCAATCTGAAAGCAGTTTTTCGTTTTCAGCCCTTGTCGAGAGAAAAACTTGCAATTTTCAGAGCCAAGTTGGGTAAAAAATTGATTAACTAACCCTGCAAATAACTTAAAAATTTACGACCGAGAAAAATGAAGTTGCAAAATATGCGAGTATTTGGCGGCTTTTTGCTGTTTTTAGTAAATCGTTCAATATCAAGACATTATACGTTTCGCCTCAGAACTCATAAGTGTTAAAAAAGTCAAAGGGCATCTTTCGCAGTGTGAAAGGGCACCTTTGGCACTGCAATATGCCACATATCGCAGTGCGATATGCCACGTTTCGCATCGCGAAAGGACACCTTTCACTTTTTCGTTCCTTGTGCTTGTTTACATAGTTTAAGCCGATTGATTAACAATTAAACGCTTTTTAGCATTCAGCCTCGTGCCAAGCAGAAAATCTTTCTCTAGAATTAAAATTTCATTTGTCAAGATTTTTTACTTTTTTCGTCAAAATATCGAGACGATTTTGGAACTTTCGGTTTGTAAGTAGTAATTACTCTCCTAACCTACAAGCAAGCATCTACTCACAAAAAAAAGTGATGATTTTCATAGAACGACTTAAAATAAAAAAAAGACTCTTTGGCTTGCACACTCGACAAACCAAAGAGTCTTTACCTTATTGTTTCGGAAATATAGGCAGAATGCAGATTTAGCTATTTCTATTCTGCCGTTACTTTATCCTGTTTACTTAACCATGATTTTAACAGTGCTGCCATCGCTCATCTTAACGATGTTGAGACCGCGCTGTGGCTGAGCAAGCTGACGTCCGTCTACACTGTAGTAACCAACTGCTGTTGCTTCCTTAATAGTAGCATTGTCTGCTATACCCAGTTCTTCGCTTGGCTGCAAGTAGAACTTAGCACCATTCTCTATTGTTCCGTCAGGATTAATAATGAATGCAAGGACTGCAACCTTGTCAAGTATGATAGCTTTCTTCAGGGCAGCCTTTGTAGGCATCTTCAATGTGAATGTATTCTCCTTAACCTCGCCTGCTGTCATTGTACCGATAGGCTCTGCCTGATTCGTTGATGAAGAATAAGAACTTGCAATAGCTACGTCGTTGAATACGAGAGAAACTTTATCCTGTCCCCATGCACCGCCATTTCCGAATGGAGCAATATCTTCAGGAAGCTGAGAAGAAGAATAAGATGTATAATAATTAGACTGCTTCCAAGAGCTTGTACCACCTTCGAGTCCATCAGCAATCAGAACATACTCTATTGCATAAGGACCGCCATCGATAAGCGCTTCAACAGTAGCTTTAGCATTTACCTCTGTGCCGTCTTCGTTATATTCACCAGTTACATCCAAACCTACCACTGCAGGAACTTCAAGTGCAGCCTGGATATCGTCACAAATATCATCACCAGTACCATAATAAGGATCTATACTGCCAGATGCACGGTTAATCATACAAGAAGGAGCGCCTCCAAAATTTAAACTAGCATAATTTGCTGGGGTAATATACATAGGGTCTGAGCCATTGAATTGATGGATTGCAGCACCGATGAATTTGTCACCGAACTTCTCGCGCATCTTTTCCATTCCTACCCAGCCACGTGGACACCATCCACAGCCTGTACCAGTGAACTCTTCAACAACAATGCCACGATCAACCAGCTTTGATACTGTTGTAATCTTTCCTGTTGCAGCATTTGCTTCAACCTCACTGCTTTCGCCATTAACCTTTGTTACAGTCAATTTAACATCTTGTACTTTTGCTTCAGAAGCACCAGGGAATTCTATTTCTACATTGCCTGTAGTTCCAAGAGAAATTGCAGGGTTAACATTGACAGTCTTTTCTTCTTGATCAACACCGTCAATAGTCATCTTATAGCTGATGTTATTTATCTGATTTACACCTTTACCTATGAGTGTAACATTTTTCTTTACTGTTCCATTCATAGCAACAACTATATTGCCAAAGTCAGCAAATGCAGCATTGTCTGAAGCGAATTCGCCTTCAAGCAATACGCGAGTAGCACACATACCATACTGCTTTGCATCTTGCCATCCACCTACAGCAGGAGTGCTGATGAACAATGTATTAGGTACGTCGGTTTCTTTCAACATTACGATAGGATACTGACCATCTTGTCCTGAAACGTTAGTAACAGTAAAGGTATATCCAACGTAAACACCTTGATTTGTTACTGTGTAAGCCTCTGGCAACTCAACGTCAATGGTCTTGCCGTCGGTATATAAATCAACTAAGTCTGCACTTGGAACATCTACACAGCAAATGTTGGCTGCTGAAGCAGAAGTTGGCAAACTAGTAGAAAGCCAAACCTTAACGTCCTTGAGTACATTTTTCTGATATAAAGCAATGCTGATAGCCTTAATAGTCTTACCTACAACTGTTGAATTATCGCCAGTGATGCGCATTGCAACGTCATAAGTTTCTGTTCTCTGAGTACCTAAAAGACCAAAATCTTCTACTGCATTAATATCTCCATAACCCCACCAGATTGTTCCTGTTGCTGCCTTAGCTGGTGAAGCCATTATGTTTTTCTTAGCAAAGTTTTTCACAGACTCTGCCTTGAACACCTGAGCATTCATGCTCAATGCGGCTGCAACGAATGCAACCACTGTTAGTAATCTTTTCATCATAATCAGTTTTGTTTTAATATGTTTAACTTACAATTTATTTTACTAATACTTTCTTTACAGAACCGTCTGACATCTTAACGATGTTGAGACCGCGCTGTGGCTGTGTCAACTGGCGACCGTCTACTGTAAAACGAGCAACTTCAACAGCGTTTCCATTTCCTACAGAAGCAATTGAATTTGAAGTCTCATCATAAACGAAACGAATGTTTACGGTGCGGCTTTCGCCATTTGCCTCAACCTTGATTGTTGAAAGCATTGTGCCGTAATCTTCCATTTCTGGTTCTATTTCAACATGATATTCTACGCTTTGACTTCCATTAGCTGGAAGGATTTCATCCATATCAAATGGAGTAGAAGGAACTGGTTTACATGTCATTCCCATACACCATGATATTGCCCAGTCTGTTTCATTCTCAGGAGTTGTAAGAGTTGCATGATAAGGGATGTCACTACCTGTATTATTCTTTAGAAGCAAGTCTTCACCTGTGCCACAATCAATAAGCCATTCATAACGTGTCTCACCTTTATAATCATAAGGTGAAAGATACTCACGGGCTTTGATTTCAACAGTTGCATTGTCGTCAAGCACTTCACCCTTCATAGTGAATACGAATGACTGTGCGTTTGCATACGCTGCCATACCAAGTACGGCGATTAGTGTAAATAATTTTTTCATATTCTTGTTCAGTTTTTATTGTTATTACCTTTAAAAACAAAAAAACAGATAACTCCACCGAAACTATTCGGTTGGAGTATCTATAGTATCATTAACAATGACTTCTTTAAGAGGTTTACGAACAACCTGCTGCACACCGCTATCGTTATAAACGAAGGCAACTACAGCAAGATTCTCAGCTTCCCAGTCTTCTGGAACTGTATAAGTATAGTTGAAAGGAATCTCTGCACCTGCTGCTGCATTATAGTCAACTCCCCATGTTCCATTTACTGCATCGCGTAAAACATTGTTATGAACATAGTTGTTGTTACGTTTGCCATTAGGCATCATCTGGCGCGAAACGATTCCGTCTTCAGTCAGCCACACTTGAAGTTTACCATTTACAGCACTTCCTGCCAATGTGCTTACATTGATAGTCAAGACTCTATTCGACTCGTTATAGTCTGTAGCTACATGAATGTCTAAAGGCGTGGTCTTCTGAATCTCGCTATATACCGCAGCACTCCATGATGTATATGGCAGCACGCCTGTTCTGTTTACAAGTCCCATTGGCCAAGACTCAATACCCCAGTGATTGTTATATTCATCGCCGAGAGGAAACTTTAAACCGTATGGGTGCTTTGCATCGTTTGCTATAGCCAAAGCGCCAGCGTGGATGCTGACAGCCACAACGTGTCCGTTACCGTAGTGCTCAAGAAGTTCGTCTACAAGTTCGTGAGCGTTAGGACAATTAACACAATTCTGACCAGTGAAGTCTTCGATAAGCACATTGCGACCCACTTCTGGTGGAGGCATATAGATATATCTGTCTTCTTCATCTACATTGCTGCACGAATTAAGTGCTAATGCAGCAACACCTAAAATAGAATATATTAAAGTTTTTAGTTTCATGTCTTTTTCTTTCTTATAATTATCACAGAAATCAGAAATTGTAATTATATGAGACGGTTACACCTTTTTGTGCTGGCACATAACGGCAGACACCACCAGAGCAGTTGAATCCCGCACGGGTACGACCATAGCCGACAGCCAAGCGATGAGAACCTGTATTGAATGTAACAAGACCTTGATAGTAGTGGATATCTGTTTTACCACAGTTATACATATCGCTGACTGTAAACATCCAGTGAGGAACAAGCGAAAGTTCTAAGAGTCCGAACATCCAGTTGCCTTCATCCTGGCTTGTCTGCAAATACTGCAACTCTCCACGAAGGGTGGTCTTGCTGTTAAACTTATTCTTTGCGTCTAGAACAAAGATGTTAGAACGTATCTTGTCGCCATGTCCTTCTACAACAGCTTTGTTATAGAACTGGTTCATATACATAAAGTTAAACGAGAATGTCTTGGTTACTCGCTTTGCTATCTGTATGTTGATGTCCTGATAGTACATGCCGTCATCGCCCCACTTCCAGAATGAAGAGCCATAGCCTTCGCTACCTCTTGACAAACCATTGAGTGTCTTAGGATTCTTGTCGATGCCCTCAACATGAGAGAAGTTAATCTTAACGCTTGTTCCGTACTTGCCGCCTAAGAATGTATTTTTCTTGAAAAGATAACCGAACTCTGCCTGATAAGCCCATTCTCCATTAGGATTTGTTGCGTATGGGTAAAGTGCAGCAAGTGCGTATGTGTGGTCGAGCGTGAAGGCTGGCAAGTGGTTGATGAAAGAAGAAGTACCTGTCATTGTTCTACGGCTACGGAACGACATGTTGTCTGAGCGTTTTGCCTGTAACAAGAGGCTCATACCTCGCTGCGAATAACTTGCAGAAAGCATGGCTACGTTTCCACGACGGTAGATGTATCCATTGTCGTAAGAGGGGTCTTGAGTCTTCTGTGCATACTCAGCAAGTACATTGAGTCCTCCTTTCTGCAATCTTACTCGTGCATCCCAAGCATTAACATTGTGAGGAAGGTTGAGTTTATGAAGCGGGTCTGCCATGATGTCCTCGTCAGACTCATGCTTGTTAACGAAAGAACCACCAAGAGTGATATAAGTATTATTGTTAGAGAGTCCTTTAAACCACTCGTCAAGGCTCAACTCCATGTCGGCACCCGAAACCCAAGAGTCGTTGTGTGCCCAATAGCGGCGTTGCTGACCTGTAAGTCCTTTTATCTGAACTCCCTTAACTGGGCGTACTGCCAGGCGGGCACCAAGCAGAGAATTGTCAATGCCAAGTGCACGCTCTTCGTAAGTTCTGAATATGAATCCAGAACCAAATTGGTCGTAGAAGTTACCAACAGTTAAGTCAAATTCCTCAGTATGAAACTTTGCATAGATATTGGCAAGTCCCCATCCCTTAAAGTCTTTTTCAAAACCAGGCAACGGAAAGCGCAGGAATTCCACTCTCGCTCCAGCGTCAAGATATTTACTTCCTATCTGAACGTCTGCATAAGAATTGGTAAGTCCCCAGTGGCTTGTTTCCTCTGTGCCGATTTTCTTGTCGTCTTGAGGAATTAGCACGTCACTCTGAATACTTCCACTTACAGTCACCTTGTTGTCGTCTTGGGCAGAGACACTACCACATACGAGCAAAGCCGTAGCTATAAAAAGGTAGATGCGTTTCATGTCTTTGTGTTGTCTTATATATACGGATATGATGTAGAAGCACATTGCTCCGCTCCTACATCCATTCTTTATTATTATTCTGTTATACTATTGCGAATCATTGCAAGAGTTCGCGTACTTTCTCTATTAGTTCTATTTCAGCTCCGTCAGTATAGCCGTTATGCTTGTAGACAATGTTACCATTTCCATCACATACCAGCACGTAAGGAATCATCTGAATACCTAATGCACGTTTGAAGTCGCTATTAGGGTCGAGCAGCACGTCGTATTCCCATCCGTGATTGTCAACAAGAGGTTTAACCTTGTTAATATTCTGTGCTACGTCAATTGATATAGCATAGATTTTCACGCCAGTTTCTTCTTTCCACTCGTCATAGACCTCTGCTATAGCATCGAGCTCGCGATTGCAAGGCTTACACCATGTGGCGAAAAAGTCCACGATGAAAGGTTTACCATTGTTTGACAATGTGTCTGTACGAACAGTTTTTCCGTCGATAGTCTTTAGTGTTACCGCAGGAAGTTGAGCTTGTACGGTTCCGATAAGTCCGAACAAAGCTACAGTAATTGATAAAAGTAACTTCTTCATAGTCGTTTTGTGTTTATTGTGGTTGCAAATTTAGTTATAAATGCTCTTTTTAATATCAAACTTGAAGTTAAAAAACGTTTAACACTCTGATTTTTCAGAAAAAAAGGCTATGTGTGCTACAAATATTAAGTTACTATTCCAACTTACAAAAATATGATGTTGGTGGAGTTGCAACTCATTTAGCAAACATTTTTCCTTGCTATCTTCCGATAATCACATCGGGCTTTATTATAAAGTGAAATGACTGATTGTCGGGAATTATTCTATACTTTGGCAGTGTTTCTGCGCGACTGCTCCAGCTATCAATGCCTCCCAATCCTGCATGCATCCCGTCGATAAAGAGATTGGTATAGCGTGAGCGCGGCACGTCAGCAGGATGGCGCTGATGCTTCTCATCGCCTTCGTCAAGAGTCTCAACATCGTAGTGTAGTGCAGACATGCATAGTTTCTTTCCTATTATCTTAATCTTAACATCCTTGCCGTTGCCATGCTCCCACCAGTCTACATCAGTCTTCAAACCTGTTTCCTGCGGACGGATGTAGGGATAGAATTGTTCATCGGCTGTCTGCTTGTAAACACCAAGACGTTGCGAAGAGTTGCGGTCGGGATAGTTCTCTATAGGACCTCTGCCATAATATTCGCTTTTATCCATATCGTAAGGCAACTGCATTACCATGCCAAAGCGAAGCATTGCGGGCAGCTCTTCTATGCCTTCGGTGTTAATACTTTGCACAACATCAATACTTCCATCGCCTTGTATTGAATAGCTGATAGTCAATGTAGCATCAACTTCAGGCAGACCATATATTGCTTTAACTACAACCAGGTTTTTCCGCTGTTTCAAGAGCCCTAAAGACAGCAAGGTCATCTTTGGACTTCTCCATACCTTCGACTTGCGTTGCAGCGATGCACCCATGTCGTTGTCAGTAACAGCACGCCAGAAGTTTGGTTTCAGCGTTCCGCCTTCGCCAAGCAGTTGTCTGCCGTTTGCCTGATAGCTTGCGAGCAGTCCTGTTGCCTTATCAAAAGCCACTCTAAAGTATTTGTTACTAACAACCCACATGCTATCGCCTCTTTTGTCAACTACTTTCAGACTTGGCTGCTTTATTTCTTTATATGAGTCTTTAATATCATACATTACCAGTTGCTGATAGGCCACAACATCGCCTTGCTTCAGCAAAGACTCATCGTTTTTCAGCTCGTAATCAATATTCAGCAATAATTCATGATTGTGATTGTCATCATCATATAAAAGCTGAAATACATCAAACACTTGAGGATCTACATCTGTGTCAAAGCATAGGCTGACAGACTGTTGTGGTTTGCAATCTATATTTTCAACTGTTCCTTCTTTCAAAACAGCTCCCATATACATCAGTCTCCAATGCAACCTAACATTGCTAAGGTCGCGGAAGAAGTTTTCGTTGTGAATGCGAATCTGCCTATTGCCCACATCTTCCCATTCCGTCCAAATGTTCTGATACTGGTAGCCAACTTCGTACATGTGCGGATTTGGCACACGGTCGGGAGAGACAAGTCCGTTGCAGTTGAAGTTATTATCAGAAGGATCATAGTCGTTGAAGTCGCCCCCATAGTGATATGACAGTTCATAGTCCTTGCCTTTCATGCGAAGTCCCTGGTCAACAAAGTCCCAGATGAATCCTCCCTGATACTTAGGATATTTGCGCACAAGGTCCCAGTACTCCTTAAAACCTCCGCACGAATTGCCCATAGCGTGAGCATATTCACACTGTATCAGTGGCTTTGTCTGTTTCTCATCTTTAGCATATGCCTCCACTTCGTCATGAGTCCAATACATAGGGCAGTTGATATCGGTGCTCTCTCCTCCTCTTGCCTGTTCCCACTGAATAGGGCGCATCTTGTCTTGGCTTCTAACCCACTGGTAGGCAGCAGCAAAGTTTGGCCCGTCGGCAGTTTCATTACCAAGTGACCATATTATTATTGAAGGATGATTATAGTGAGTTGCAACATTATGCTGATTGCGTTCAAGAATCTGCTTCGCAAACAAAGGTTTCTTTGCATAGGAGTCTTTACCATAGCCCAGACCGTGACTCTCTTGATTTGCCTCTGCCACTACGTAGAGTCCATACTCGTCGCAGAGGTCATACCAAATAGGGTCGTCGGGATAATGGCTGGTGCGCACTGCATTTATATTGAAACGCTTCATCAGCCTGATGTCTTCAATCATGCGCTCCTTGCTTACAATATATCCGCCGTCGGGATCCATCTCGTGGCGGTTAACTCCTTTTATTAGTATTGGTTTGCCATTTAACGTAAGCTGCGTGCCGCCTCCAATACCATTGTTTGGTAAGATTTCAACATGGCGGAAACCAACTTTTGTACATATTGACTCTACATTGTCAGCAACATTCCGATTATCATTGCCATTACTTATTTTTTTCTTTTCAGGTCTTTCCTTCACCGTTGTTTCAAGAGTGTAGAGATAAGGTGTCTCCGCAGTCCATGCTTTAACGTTCTTCAGCGTTATGTCGGCTTCTGTTCCTCGCCACACTTCCTTTCCGTCAGCATCGAGCAGCCTGTGGTTTAACTCCACATTGCCCGTAGTCTTAGTGTCAATAAGCAGATGTCCGTCACGATAGTCATTTACCAAATCGGCGGAAACGCGTATGTCGTCAAGATGTGCTTTCGCATTACGATTGTACAGATAGCAGTCGCGTGCCACTCCGCTAAGCCGCCAGAAGTCTTGGTCTTCACACCATGATCCGTCGCTCCACCTGAACACCTGAAATGCTATCAGGTTCTTTCCTTTATATATATAAGGTGTAATATCAAACTCAGCTGCCGTCTTTGAGTCTTCTGCATAGCCTGCAAACTTGCCGTTAACCCACAAGTAGATGCAAGAGGTTACGCTGCCAAAATGGGCTATCACCTGCTTGCCATCCCAGTTTTCGGGCAAGTCTATAACTCGGCGATAGCTGCCAACATGATTGTCCTTTACGGGTACAGCGGGCGGTGCTTCTTCGAAGTGTCCTCGCCACGCATAGCCAACATTGAGATAGACAGGGTCGCCATATCCGTTCAGCTCCCACAATGCAGGAACATCCAGCATATCCCATGCCGAGTCGTCATAGTCTGTACGATAGAAGTCATCTGGTCGCTTGTCGGCATCAGCCACCCAGTTGAACTTCCATTTGCCATTCATCGACAAATATCTGTCGCTGCTTTCCTTACTTCCAGACCTTGCTGACTGCGCATCGCTATAAGCAAAGAATGAAGTGTGAATGGGCAGGCGGTTTATCTCGTTCACCTCCATGTCGTGCCATTCCGTCATGGTTGGCTTTAAGCTGCCAGTCGTTACCTCAGTTTCACTTTCTCCCTTCACCGATTTGTTTTTCACGGGATGCCTGTCAGCCATTGCTGCTATGAGAGGCAATGCTACAAATATCAATATAAGTAATGTTTTCCTCATCTGGATAAGTGCTATTAAACTAATAGACGAATGTATCAGGTTTGTTCCAAACTGCATCAGTCACAGTTTTATTTGTCGCAAAGTTAAATAAATAATTCGAGACGGACAAAGCAAATTGCTTTTTCTTTATTCATCAGGGGCTTTTATTATTCTTTAAAGAGAAAACATAAACAAATTCTGCGAGTCTTATTCGTTGACAAAGACACTGGCAGTCAGCAGATTGCAGATAGTTATAAATAAAATCAATCGGCAAATAGAAAATATCAGTTGGAGCATGCTTATTTAAAATATATCTTTGCAGTGAAAAAGAGAAAATAACAACTTAAAGAATTAAAGAATATGAAAACATTAGAATTTACTGGTTTAGACCAGAAGAAAGTAAACAAAGTAGTTGAAGGCTTATCACAGCTATTAGCAGATTTGCAAGTGTTTTATAGTAATCTTCGCGGTTTCCACTGGAACGTTAAAGGCAAGGGGTTCTTCCATCTCCACGAGAAGTATGAAGAATACTACGACGACGTAGCCGACAAGGTTGACGAAGTTGCCGAGCGCATACTCCAGTTAGGAGCAACACCCGAAAACAGATACAGCGAATATCTGAAGGTGGCAAACGTAAAGGAGGACGGCTTCGACCCATCAGGCCGTGAAGGAATGGAAAAGGTTGTAGAGACTCTGTCTGTACTGATATCACAGGAGCGTAAGGTTTTACAATCCGCGTCAGAGGCTGGCGATGAGGTAACCGTTTCGCTAATGAGCGACTACCTGAAAGAACAGGAAAAGAAGGTTTGGATGATTGTTTCCTTCCTATCCAAGAAACCAGTCTAAGACAGATATTTTAGCGAACGAGGGGAGAGCGCAGAAACGCTCTCCTTTTTTTTCTATTATGGTTTGAGTTATGAATGCAGAGAACTTCTCAACTCGCCAACATTCCCTTAATACTTTAATCAAGCAAAACCATGAACTATAGTTGAATGCCTGTTCCAATCAACGGCAACAACTAAATATTCATATTGAGGACAAAAAGAAGTTCTCTTCCTCGCAGCGGCATTGACAGATAGGTGGTGGTAAGACCTGAGAAAGATACGTCTTCGTATTGCTTGCGATTCAGCAGATTACTCAACCGCAACGAAAGTTCGGTGCGCTTGTTAAGCACATACTTTGCCGAAACATCAAGAAATATATTGGTGGAGTATTTTCCTCTATCCGTCTCCGTAGTGTTTTGCTCCAGCGACATCTGCATATTCAGTTTCTGCAAAGGATAGCAGTCAATCTGGAAAATATTAAATATACTTCGTCTCGAATTGTGGCTGCGATTCTCAAAACGGTCTTGCCAGGTAATATTGAATGTTGTACTGTTTCGAAGAACAATCCACGAAATCTTATCCCACATAAGCAGCAGATTGGCAGACAAGGCGTTTGAACTGATGTCTTGTCTCATTCCGTTCTGCTCCAGCGGAATCTCATTGCGAGTATAGCTCAATGCTGTTTTTATCTGGAAGTCTATTCGCGTCAGCGTCTTGTCGGCTGTGAGTCCAGCAAAATAGAATGACGAAACGGCATCCTGCCAAGTGGGCACAATCTCCGTAAGTTGTTGGCGATAGGAATAGATATTGTAGTGGTCTGCCTTTCGTCTTGATGCCATACCCGTTATGCTCCACGTCACCATGTTTGAGAAGTTAGCATAATAGGCTGACATTGAAACCGACGAAGACTTAATCCAGCCTATTTCGTCGGGCAACACCTGCAACGACCTGTAGCTGCTGTAGTAGGCATGGCGGGAAACTATCTCGCTCGATATATCCTTGCCTATGCTTGCTCTGAAATTGAATCGCAACATTGGGGTGATGTTATACCGCCACGATACCGACGGTGAGAGATATGTGTAGGTTGCATCTGTGTTCTCTCTCTCCCATGCCAGATGACTGACAAGCAGGTTGACGGGCAGCTCTATATTTATAGAATTGCGGGGGAACGATATATGATAGTTTGTACTAATATTATTCTTAAACAAACTATACTGGCTGCTGACTATGCTGCGCGGAATGCTGTCGGTTCCTAATTTGTGTCGGGCATATTCCATTCCGTACTTCAGTTCAAAACTGTTTCCCCACAGAATCCAGCCAGTATAGGCACTGTTGCGCATGAGAAAGCGACTTAACTCGGTGCGTGAATAAGGAACTACTATGCTGCTGCCTATCGTGTCGGAGCCTTCAAGCTGGCTTACATTAAGCTGCTCGCTCCTTTTATAATAGTTTACTATTGACTTAAGACTAAGATACTTCCTGCCGCTTCTCAACGTCATCTGTAAACGGTTCTGCAACTGGAAGGGATGGCGAGCATTGCTCTCGCTCATGTGCAGCGAATTACTGTTCAGCCTGTTTCGGTCAACCGAATAAGAGAACATTCCAGATAATTCATCAGTCATATACACCTTTGGGGCATTTATCTCAAATTTCCACTCTGGGGCAATGGTGTGTTCTGTTGCCTTATGCCTGTTGGCCTCATATAGTGAAAAGTCGTAAGCACCGCCATATATTCGCGAGGTGCTGTCGGAAGCCACATCGCTATTTCCGTAATAAGTTATGTTTGTTCGCAAATTGCCATACCTGCCCAGTCTGCGAAGATGATTCAGTCCTACAGAATACGATTTGTTTTGCAGATACCTGTTCTCGTTAGTAGGAGGCAGAAGCCTCAAGCCCTTAGTCAGAAGATTTTCTGGTTGCTCTATTCGGTTGTCGAAATCAATCATGCCTATATGCGACATCGTGTTTGTGCTGAGATTTTTCCCGTTATTATTCATGCTTGCATTCATCAGCATCTGGTTTTTCCTTCCAACCATAATCAGCGTCAGCTTGTTGTCCCAGATCGTGTTTTTGTCAAGTCCAAGTCCTATGCCTCCCTGCCATTCTCCAAACGGTCGGGCAAGAAAACCTTTCTTCAGCTTTATGTTAAGCGTTGCCTTGCTCGAAGGCTTTCGACCCTTAAGCACATGTATAGGCTGGTCGTTTTCCACCACCTGCACTTGTGCAATAGCATCAACAGGCATATTGCGAGTAGCTTGGTTATATCGGCTGCCAAGCAGGTTTTGCCCTTCTATCGTGAACTGACCTATGCCCTCGCCTTTATATGTGATGTCGCCACTTGCCGAGACAGCAATTCCAGGCATCTTCTTCAACACATCTTCCAGATACTTGTCGGTCTTGTTTCTGAAAGCAGACACGTTATACTTCACAGTGTCTTCGCGCTGCTCAATCTTACGAGGCGTAACAGCAACCTCCTTCAGCACATATTCCGTAGGATCCATGCCCACATTTCTCCTGCTGCCTACGCTCTTTACAGGAAACACCACATCCTTATATCCTATGAGAGAGAACACCAGCGAGTGAGCATCTTCTACAATCGCTACCGAATATTCGCCTTTAGTGTTGGTTGTAGCAAATGCAACAATCTGCTCTTGCTGGTTCATCACCTTGCAAGAAACATACGGCAACGCTTCTTTAGTCTCCGTATCAGTCACTTTCCCCGTAACTCTGCGCTCCGAATATTGCGCATGAATATTAAGAGAAAACAAGCACAAGAATATTATTGATAACAAATGCCTCATTTACCTTTGCTCTACTCAAGCTCTATTGGGTTGTAAGGAACACCATGGCCTTGAGTATAAACTTCAACTATACTAGTTTTATTTTCAGGGAGCCTCCCCAGCTCTCTTAATACTTTTGTAGGATCTTTGCAATAATTCTTTATTCCTTCGCGGGCTTTCTCACGAGTAGTCTCTATCTCATTTTCTATCTTGTTCATATAGATATATCGGCCTGAGCTGTTCTTTTCAATGCCCTTGAACTTAAAGGCAAAGTTCTTTTTCTTATCAACAACCTGCATAATCAATCCTGGCAGGCCGTTAAACAAATATGGACCGTAAGGCATGGCATACTCTGGAGCATACCAGGCTGTCCAATCCCTGCCCCCAAAGCGACAAGTAGCCTTAAGGCACCTGATGCCCTTTATCTTCTTTTCTTCATTCTCCAGCTTCCATTCTATTCTTGGAAGTTGCTCTTTATACTTATAACATAATGAAAAAATTGATAGCCGCAAAATAGCTTCTTGCTTATCTAAGTCCACAACGACTGGATAATTATAAGACGGACGATAACGCTCATCATTTACAATTAAATTCATAAGGTCATCAAAATTGCCTGTCTTGTTCCAGTAATAATCTGCCGTGACTGAATCTATCAAGAAAGAAGCCTTGTCCATCGTTCTCATATATCTATCACCTATGAGCAACAACACTTCACCATATCTTTTAACAGGAATATTACGAAGGAAAGAGTCTTTACTGCCATAATCGTAGAAAACAGTTATCTTAGCAGAATCAAACACTTCCTTGTGCGGCAGTTTTATCGGTGAGGGAGCACCTACAGACTCTATCTTTATCTGCGCAGACACATCATAAAGACTGATTAAGAGGATTGCTATAAATAATATACGTCTCATATCTATTTAATCTCTTTTTATTCAAGTTCTATTGGGTTGTAAAGAAGACTTTTCTTTGCATTTAGAAGGATATTATCCTTTGGGAGATTACCATTTTCAACCATTGCTCCTATTGGATTCTTATATATATTCTTCACGGCTTCTCGCGCTTTTTCACGGGTAGTTATAATTGTTTTCTCATTGTGGTGTAAATATATACAGCGTCTATACTCATGCTGCTCAATACCCTTGAACTTAAATGCAAAATTTTTCTTTGTATCAACAACCTGCATTATCAATCCTGGCAGACCTTGAAAAAGGTAAGGTCCGTAAGGCATGGCATACTCTGGAGCATACCAGGCTGTCCAATCCCTGCCCCCAAAGCGACATGTTGCCTTTAGGCATCTGATGCCCTTTATCTTCTTTTCTTCATTCTCTAACTTCCAGTCCATCTTTGGAAGTTGTTGGTTATACTTATAACTTCCAGAAAAAGATTGTATATATAATGTTGCCTCTTGAGAGTCCATGTTTACAACAACAGGAAACCTATAGGCAGGATGAAAACGCTCATCATTTACAATATAATTTGCAAGGTCATCGCTATTACCTCTTTTATTCCAATAGAAATCATCTTGTATTGAGTCAACTTTATAATTTCTCCAATCCATTGAGCCTATATATTTTTCTCCAATAAGCAAAATAACCTCACTGTATTTACGGACATTCGGGCCATTAAAAGTTGGTTCTAAACAGCCATAGTCATAGAATACGGTAACCTTAGCAGAATCGTAGATTTCTTTCTGCGTAAGTTTAACAGGTTGCGGAGGACCTACAGACTCTATCCTTATCTGTGCAGACACATCATAAAGACTTATTATTAGGATTGTAATAAAAATAAAACGCCTCATATTAATATCTTTTTATTCAAGTTCTATTGGGTTGTAAGGTTCACCAACACCTTGTGTATACGAATCAATTCCACTTCTTGCATTCTGCGGAATTAAGCCAGCTTCTCTCATTGCCGCTGTTGGATCTTTACGCGCATTCTTTATTCCTTCGCGGGCTTTCTCACGAGTGGTCTCTATCTCATTTTCTATCTTGTTCATATAGATATATCTGCCTGAGCTGTTCTTCTCAATGCCCTTGAACTTAAAGGCAAAGTTTTTTTTCTTATCAACAACCTGCATTATCAAGCCTGGCAGACCATTAAACAAATATGGACCGTAGGGAATGGCATACTCTGGAGCATACCAGGCGGTCCAATCCCTGCCGCCAAAGCGACAAGTAGCATTTAGGCATCTGATGCCCTTTATCTTCTTTTCTTCATTCTCCAACTTCCACTCTATTTTTGGGAGGGACTGACTATATTTATAATTCAAAAAGCCATATGTAGAAATTTGCAAAACAGCCTCCTGTGACTCCAATTCCACAACAACTGGATAATTATAAGACGGGAAAAAGCGTTCATCATTAACGATTAAATTCATAAGGTCATCAAAATTCCCAGTCTTGTTCCAATAATATTCTGCCGTTATTGAATCTATCAAGAAGGTTGCCCTATCCATCGTTCCCATATATCTATCACCAATGAGCAACATAACTTCACCATAGGTTTTCATAGGTATATTATTCTGATAATTATCTTTACTGCCATAATCGTAGAATACAGTAAACTTAACAGAGTCAAACACTTCCTTGTGCGGCAGTTTTATCGGTGAGGGAGCACCTACAGACTCTATCTTTATCTGCGCAGACACGTCATAAAGACTTATTAAGAAGATTGCTATAAATAATATACGTCTCATATTAATATCTTTTTATTCAAGCTCTATTGGGTTGTAATATAGACTGCGACTTATGCCTCCAAGCGGACTGCCTTTTGGAACTTTCACAGCACCATCCTCAATCATTGCCTTCATTGGGTCTTTGCTGAAATTCTTTATTCCATTACGAGCCTTTTCGCGCGTCGTCTCTATCTCACTATTAATCCTCTGCAAATATATAATGCGTCCTTGAACATTCCGCTCAATGCCCTTGAACTTAAAGGCAAAGTTTTTTTTCTTATCAACAACCTGCATTATCAAGCCTGGCAGACCGTTAAACAAATATGGACCATAAGGCATGGCATACTCTGGAGCATACCAGGCGGTCCAATCCCTGCCCCCAAAGCGACATGTTGCCTTTAAGCACCTGATGCCCTTTATCTTCTTTTCTTCATTCTCCAGCTTCCAGTCTATCTTTGGAAGTTGCTGGTTATACCTGTAATATAATGAAATTGTTGATAGTTTTAGCGTTGCTTCTTGGGTTTCTAAATTTACAACTACTGGATAATTATATGCTGAACTAAGACGCTCATTGTTTAGTACTTCGTTAGCAAAATCATCCCAATTTCCTCTTTTATTAAAGAAATAATCATCATTAATAGAATCAACTTGAAGAGACCTCCAATCAAATGTACCTAAATATTTCTCACCGATGAGTAAAACGACTTCGCTATATTTAGTCGTTGGTCCTGCAAAATCGTCTTTACTGCCATAATCATAAAAAACAGAAACATTAGCTGTATCAAATATTTCTTTATCTATCAACTTAACAGGTTGCGGAGGACCTACAGACTCTATCCTTATCTGTGCAGACACATCATAAAGACTTATTATTAGGATTGTAATAAAAATAAAACGCTTCATATTAATATCTTTTTACTCAAGTTATTCAAGCTCTATTGGGTTGTAAGGCATACTCCCTCTGATTGCAGCAAGCGGACTGCCTTTAGCTATTGCACCAGAAGCAATCATAGCCCCATGAGGATCTTTTCTTCATTCTCCAACTTCCATTCTATATTTGGAAGTTGCTGGCAATATCTATAATCCGATAAAGTTGTTGACAGAAGCAATGTAGCAACTTGACTTTCTAAATTTACAACAACAGGATAACTATATGCAGAAATATTCTGCTCATCATTTATATAACAATTTAAAAAGTCTTCAAATGAGCCTCTTTTGTTCCTATAGAAATCATCTTGAAGGGAGTCCGCCTTAAATCCTCTCCAATCCATTGTCCCTATATACTTTTCTCCAATGAATAGCGCAACTTCACTATACCTCCGAGAAGGAGAACCATTAACAATGGCTTCAGAACAACCATAGTCATAAATCACTGTGACATGAGCCGTGTCATAGATTATCTTTTCAACTGGCTTCATGGGTGTAGGAGAGCTGCCAGCATCTACTCTTACCTGTGCAGAAGTCAAGAGTAAGCAAAAAAAAGCTATTAAAGTAAATAAGCACCGTTTCATATATTATCACTATCAATAGGAAAAGTAAATCCGTTTATTAGTTTGTTGCTTCAAATATATTACTTTATTTTTAATTTACATCAAAGATGCCTCAAAGTTTAAGCCTATATAACAATAGGTTAATTTAAGTTTCGTAAGAACTCAACTTATTTAGGCAATAAACTATTAAGGCTTGATCTGAACACCATAAAAAACTTACGAAAATGTACTCGTTGGGAAATCAGTGATTAGGAAGAAATACATGCAACATTTTAAAGTCGTTTTGTCAAGATTTTTCAACAAGAAAAGTATGAAAGATTTTGACAAACCGATTTTTCAATCTAGAGAAAAAATTGGAGTCGTTTTTTGAACTGGCACGCTCGAAATGTAAAAAAGCGTTTATTTGCTAATCAATTAGTATAAACTTTGTAAACAAGCATGAGGAACAAAATTGCGAAAGGTGCCCTTTCGCGATGTCAAACGTGGCATATGACACTGCGATATGTGGCATATCGCATGGTCAAAGGTGCCCTTTCGCACTGCGAAAGGTGTCCTTTCACTTTTTCAGAAATTATGAATTTTGAGATAAAAGTTATAAGATGTTGATTTATAACGAGTTGCCTAAAATTGCAAGAAACCGTTCAAATACTCGCATATTTGCAAGAAAAAAATCTCAAGTTCGAAAAGTTGCCCTTAATTTTGCGCTTCAGTTAATCAATCAGAAAAATTTTGTCAAAATTTTTCTGACTATTCTGGGTAGTCTGATTATTAGGATTTTTTCTGAATAATCGGATCATTCTGATTACTCTGATTTTTCTGTATTCTTTATCAGAACTGACTTTCACCCTCTTCATATTCAGAAAGAAGGAGGTGTTCGCCATCGAACACAGCATAGGTAAACTGCGAAATCCAGTCGCCTATAATCATCATTCTTGTATTTCTCGAAAGCATCAGGTCGAGCTCTATGTGTCGGTGTCCATAGATGAAATAGTCTATGTCGGGGTGAGTTGCCATATACTCTTTTGTGAACAGCACCAGATGCTCTTTATGCTCACCCATGTAGGGAGGTTCTTTTCCGTCGATACGCTTCAGACGGGAGTGCTTAGCCCATTGCAGTCCGAAACTCACTCCCCAACGCGGATGCAGGCTGCTGAAGAGGAACTGGCACACACGGTTGTGGAAGACTGAGCGCAGGAACTTGAACTTCTTGTCGCTGTCGCCAAGTCCGTCGCCATGAGCAAGGAAGAAGATGCGGTCGCCTATCTCGCAGGTGAGCGGCTGTCGGTGGATGATTACTCCACACTCTTTTTCGAGATAGCCGTAGGTCCAGATGTCGTGATTGCCCGTGAAATAGTGGACTTCCACTCCGTTGTCGGTCAGTTCTGAGATTTTGCCTAAAAAGCGTGTATAACCTTTAGGGACAACATATCGGTATTCATACCAGAAGTCGAACATGTCGCCAAGCAGGTATATGGCAGAAGCCTTGTCCTTTATGGTGTCTAAGAACCTTACGAGTCGTCGCTCCTGCATTCGCGAATGTGGAATTGCCAGCGAACCGAGATGTGCATCTGAAAGGAAATATACGTTTTTCATTTTCGTGGGTTATTTAATGATTTGTTGAGTTTTTAAGTTAAAAACTTACAAACTTATATTCTCGCTAATCGAAACCAAGTTCAACTCGTGCCTCTTCGCTCATCATGCTATAGTCCCAAACTGGTTCGAACACGAGATTGATATTGGCAGCCTCAATGTCTTCTACGCTCTCCACCTTAGTCTTCACGTCGCTCACGATGTAGTCGGCAGCAGGGCAGTTAGGAGCAGTCAGCGTCATGTCGATATCAACGGTCTTATCTTCGTTGACTTCTATCTTATATATCATGCCCAAGTCCCATACGTTGACAGGGATTTCGGGGTCGAAAACTGTTTTAAGCACATCAACTATGCGCTCTTCTATGTCTGTTTTCTCTTCTTGTGTCATGGTTATTTTGATTTTATAGTGTTACAGGTTTTGCACCCTTAAATCATTCATCCTTAATCACTTAATCCCTCATCATCCTTCATTAATCCTTAATCCGACCTCACAGCCTTCCCTGCTCGTGGTAGGAATAGTAGTTGCCGTCAACAACAATGATGTGGTCAAGGAAGTATATTCTCATCGTTTCACAAGCCCGCTTCACCCTTTGCGTCAGCTGGTCGTCGTTGGTGCTTGGTCGCGGATTGTTAGAAGGATGGTTGTGGCAGAGAGCCAGTATCGTAGCATTTTTCAGAATGGCCTCGCGCATTATTATCCTCACATCAACAGCAGTTTCGGTTATGCCTCCATGAGAGATGCGCTTATAGTCAATCAGTTTATAGTTCTGATTCATCAGCACTATCCACGCCTCCTCTACGTCGATGTCTTGCACCTTCGGATGGATTAGCTCATAGATAGCCGTTGCCGAACTCAAGTCCTTGCGCTCCTCTGCCTTCTCTGTCTGTCGGCGCTTGCCCAGCTCCGTAGCAGCAAGAATGGTTATGGCCTTAGCCTCGCCGATGCCGTTGTATTCGCAGAGTTGGGGAATTGAGAGCTTGCCTAAAGTGTTGAGATTGTTGTGGCAGTCGTTAAGCACACGCTGCATCAGTGCCACCGAAGTTTCTTTCGAAGAGCCCGAACCTATAAGTATAGCCAGCAATTCGGCATCGGAAAGAGCCTCAGCGCCGAGCGACATGAGTTTCTCGCGCGGCCTGTCTTCCTCTTTCCAGTCTTTTATGTTCAGCTTATCCTTCATTCTTCATCACGGCAAGCAAACGCCTGAAATGTTTATAATTATTTATAGAAAGTCTTTTCGAATGCCTGAAACTCGTCTTTCTTCCTTACGCAGCGACGCCACCAAGCCTGCAAGAAGCCAGAGCCATAGCCCATCAGCTGCACGAAAGCAGCAGCAACACTAAGCATACCGATGCGTAGCGAGCGGTTTTTCAGGGAAGAGTCGGCAAAGATGAGCAGACAATAGAAAAGCAACAGCAACAGCGGAACGGCACAAACCCAGTACCACATGCGCCAGTTGGCAGCATCGTAGTGCATCATGGCACGGCCCACAGCCGATACAAGCACAAGAAGGCACACTCCAACCGTGAATACGGCAGGCAGCAAGTGAACAAGTTTAAGTGATTCGGGATATTTCTTATATAAGTTTATTCGTGCTATGCCACTATTGAAAACCTGACGGAAAAACTTACGGAAATCGGTGCGGCGCTTATGCCAGACCCACGCTTCGGGGAAAAGGCGGCAGTGGCAGCCAGCCTTGAAGATGCGGATGGAGAAGTCGATGTCCTCGCCAAAGCGCATCTTTGAGAAACCACCCAGACGCTGGTAGACTTCGCGACGGATGCCCATATTGAAAGAACGTGGATAGAACTTGTCGAGTTTTTTCTTTCCGCCACGAATGCCTCCTGTGGTAAAGAAAGAAGTCATGGAGTAGGAAATGGCTTTCTGAACGGGTGTGAACGACTCGTGGGCAGCATCAGGACCGCCGAAAGCATCTGCATCTTTGCGTTGCAGTTCGTCGTCAATAGCCTTCAGGTAGCCTTCGGGCAGCACTACGTCGCTATCTAAAACAAGGAGATAGTCGCCGTGAGCACGCTCTGCCCCGTAGTTTCTGCTTTGTCCTGGACCGCTATTGGGTTTATTAAAATAATGGATGTCCAACTTGTCAGAATAGCGTTGGCACACGTCTTCACAAGGCAAAGAAGACCCATCTTCGACGATGACCACCTCGAAATCGGAGGTGGTCTGCGTCGTTAGGCTTTGCAACAATTCGTCAACCTCGTCGGGACGATTGTAGACTGGTACTATGATAGAATATTTCATTCCTTTACACGCTGCAGATAGCTGCCGTCGCGTGTGTCTACCTGAATAAGGTCGCCTTCGTTGATGAAGAGAGGAACACGCACCTCTACGCCTGTCTCAAGTGTTGCAGGCTTTGTTGCATTTGTAGCAGTGTCGCCCTTGATTCCTGGCTCAGAGTGAGTGATGCGCAGGTTAGTCTTCACAGGCATTTCAGCATAGAGGATGGTATTTGTGTCAGCGTCGCTAACAACTTCAACGATGTCGCTCTCTTTCATGAAGTCAACACCTGTAATAAGATCCTTAGCAATAGGAATCTGGTCGAATGTCTCCTGATTCATGAAGATGTAGTCCTGTCCCTCCATGTAGAGATACTGATAAGAGCGGCGCTCAACGCGAACATCTTCAAGGGCCTCGCCGATGTTGAAACGCTTCTCGAGAACTCGACCGCTTACTACGTCTTTCAGTGTAGTACGCATGATGGTGTTACCTTTACCTGGCTTAACGTGCAGGAAGTCGATGCAGAAATAGAGCTTGCCATCCATACGAATGCAAGTACCTTTCTTAATGTCTTGTGATTTAATCATGATGATTTTTCTGATATATTTATTAAAAAAATTGTAACTCAATGAGCATAAATGCGCTGCAAAGTTACGATAATTCTCGAAAAAAACATAAAATATGGTCTAAAAATCACATAATTCTTTGTTATTTCAAAAGAAATGACTAATTTTGCAGCCCAAAGTGGAGTAGACTCACATTATTTAGGTGATAAAAACGAAAATAAATAATAACATTAAAATAGTATAAGACAATGAAAAGAACATTTCAGCCTCACAACAGAAGAAGAGCTAACAAGCATGGCTTCCGTGAGAGAATGGCTACAAAGAATGGTCGTCGAGTATTGGCAGCACGTCGCAAGAAGGGACGCAAGAAGCTGACAGTTTCTGACGAAAATCACGGAAAGTAATCTCTTTCGTGTTATGTAACACTAATGAAAAGGGGCAGGGGAAGATTATTCTTTTCCTGTTTTTTTGTGTCTTTGAAAAAAATCTCTTATCTTTGCATTCACATAAGTAAATAGGGGCAATGACTATAAAGGAGTTTATACACAAGATAAAAAGCACGTATCTCTGGGGCAATCTCGGAGCGATGCTGCTCGTTGTGATATTGTTTGGACTGGTTATCAAGTTTGGGCTCGACCTATATACGCACCACGGACAAGTGGTTGAGGTGCCCAACCTGATTCACAAGAACTACAACGATGCAGAGGAGCTGCTTGACGAACTTGACCTTGTACTGGTGGTCAGCGACACTGGCTACGTTAAGTCGCTGCCTGCTGACTACATACTTGAGCAGTCCATCTCGCCAGGCGAATATGCTAAACCTGGCAGAATAGTCTATGTGACTATAAACTCAGCACACTCGCCTACGCTGGCTATACCTGACATTATAGACAACAGTTCCTATCGAGAGGCAAGAGGGAAGCTGAAAGCTATGGGATTCAAACTCGCTAAGCCAGAGTTTATTCCTGGTGAGAAGGATTGGGTCTATGGCATTACTTGTCGAGGAAAACAGCTTTCAGCAGGCGACAGAGTGTCTGTAGAAGAACTCCTCGTATTGCAGGTTGGCGACGGCCGTCGCGACTTAAACGACTCTGTTGCATATATTGACCCTGTATACGAACCTGATGAGGACGAGGGCAATGCAGAAGAACAAACTCCTCAAAACAGTGAAGAAGACGATTTTGAGGTTGTAACAGGACCAGAAGACTAACATGGAGGATATAAACGACATAAGAACAGTGGCTCAGATTGAAGACGACGAGCAGCAACTGTTTGAGCACTTCCGCATTGTTGCCGATGCAGGACAAGTGCCGCTGCGTGTTGACAAGTTTATGGCAGAGCACCTGCCACACTCTTCGCGCAACCGCATTCAGAAGGCTGCCGATGCAGGATTCGTGCATGCCAACGACAAACCTGTCAAGAGCAACTACAAGGTTCGTCCTGGCGATGTAATCACCCTGATGCTTGACAAGCCGCAGAACGATACTACTATTTACCCTGAAGACATTCCGCTCGACATTATTTATGAAGATGACGAGCTGATGGTTGTCAACAAACATGCTGGAATGGTGGTGCATCCTGGATGCGGCAACTTCACAGGAACGCTTGTGCACGCAATAGCATGGCATCTGCGCAACCTGCCGACTTACGACCCAAACAATCCTGAAGTAGGACTGGTTCACAGAATAGACAAGGACACAAGCGGACTGCTGGTAGTGGCAAAGACACCCGAAGCAAAGTCGGAGCTTGGACTCCAGTTCTTCAATAAGACTACTCATCGCAGCTATCTGGCTCTTGTCTGGGCAAACTTCGTTGAGGATGAGGGAAGAATTGAAGGCAACATAGGCAGAGACCCCAAAGACCGCCTGCGCATGGCAGTGTTTCCACCCGACTCAGAAATAGGCAAGCCTGCCGTAACTCACTATAAAGTGATGGAACGATTCGGATATACAACTCTCGTTGAATGTCGTCTTGAGACAGGCCGCACACACCAGATACGCGCCCACATGCGCCACATAGGACATCCCATGTTTGGCGATGAGCGATATGGAGGAATGGAAATACTGCGAGGAGAGCGTACCAGTTCTTACAAGGCATACATAAACAACTGCTTCAAGCTGTGCCCGCGCCAGGCTTTGCATGCCCAGACTCTTGGATTTGTTCATCCTAAGACACATCAGCAGATGGACTTCTCTGTTCCGCTTCCTCCCGACATGAACGCCCTGATAGAGAAGTGGCGCAACCTGAAAGCCAACTGGAAATATGAAGAATAGAAGACAGACTTGAAACAAAATAAAAAAAATAACAAACAAAAATCAGAATAGAATGAAAAACCAAAAACGTACTATCGCAATCGTGTGTGGAGGAGATTCCTCAGAACACGATGTTTCAATAAGCTCTGCAAAAGGACTTTATTCGTTCTTTGACAAAGACAGATATAATGTCTACATTGTTGAAATTAAAGGTACTGACTGGCGTGCTTGGCTGAACGACGGAACAACAGCACGCATCAACCTAAATGATTTCTCTTTCAAGGAGAACGGCAATACTGTTCTTTTCGACTATGCTTATATCACTATTCACGGGACTCCTGGAGAAAACGGCATACTTCAGGGCTACTTCGACCTAATACATCTGCCTTACAGCACAAGCGGCGTACTGGTGGAAGCAATGACTTTCGACAAGTTTGTGCTCAACCAATACCTGCGCGGCTATGGTGTTCGCGTTGCTGAAAGCGTATTGATTCGTCGCGGTCAGGAAAACAACATCGACCCGAAGTCAATAGCTGAGACTGTCGGCATGCCTTGCTTTGTTAAGCCTGTCAACGACGGCAGCAGCTTCGGGGTGTCTAAGGTGAAAAATCCTGACCAGCTTGCTCCTGCCTTGCGCAATGCCATGATGCAGAGCAGCGAGGTTATGGTTGAAGCATTCCTCGACGGAACTGAGATAACCGTAGGATGCTATAAGACGAAAAAGAAGACAGTAGTATTCCCCGTAACCGAAGTCGTTACAAAGAATGAGTTCTTCGACTATGATGCAAAATACAACGGACAGGTTGACGAAATAACTCCTGCACGCATTCCAGATGAACTTGCAAAGCGTGCCCAGGATCTCACTTCGGCTATCTACGACATTCTGCACTGCAACGGCATCATTCGCATTGACTACATCATAACACGTGGCGAAGATGGAAAGGACAAGATAAACATGCTTGAGGTGAACACAACTCCTGGCATGACTCCGACAAGCTTCATTCCTCAACAGGTTCGTGCTGCTGGACTGAACATCACCGATGTGCTTACAGAGATTGTTGAAAACCAATTTTAGTTAGCACTACTCCACTCTTATCAGACTTGTGTCTGAAACTTATCTTTACACCTTTATATAATATATATACTGACATGACAGAGCTGAAACAATTTGACGCAATAAGACCATTCGAACCAGAAGAATTGCCCGAAGCCTACGAAAGACTATTGGCTGACGAGCAGTTCAGGCTGGTGCTTGGTCACGTTTTCCCAGAAATGGATGTCGAGACGATTGGCATGATGATGCAACGCTGCCTTACAAGCCTTGACTTCCAGAAAGTTTTCTGCTACAGTTTCTTGGAGGACTTGCTCGAAAAAGCATCTACAAGCTGCACTATGGATGTTTCGGCTGTTGAAATATTGAAGCGATATACATTTGTTTCAAACCACCGCGACATAGTGCTCGACTCTGCTATCCTCAGCAAGTTGCTTGTTGACTATGGCTTCTCTACCACTTGCGAAGTTGCTATTGGCGACAATCTCCTGTCGCGTGGATGGGTCAAGGACTTGGCTCGCATCAACAAGACGTTCATTGTGGAGCGTTCATTGCAGCCGCGACAGATGCTTATGGCAAGCCAGCGAATGTCTGAATATATGCACTATGTCATCAAAGAGAAGAACGACAATATCTGGATTGCACAACGTGAAGGAAGGGCTAAAGACTCAAACGACCTGACCCAGCCTGCGCTTCTGAAGATGATGGCAATGGGAGGCGAAGGCAGTCTGGCAGAAAGACTGAAACAACTCCACATCGTACCGCTTGCAATCAGCTATGAGTACGACCCATGCGACTATCTGAAAGCACAAGAGTTTCAACTGAAACGCGATGTCGAAGGATGGAAGAAATCGGCAGAAGACGATGTTGTAAGTATGCAGACTGGCATAATGGGATGGAAAGGCGATATCCACTATCAGTGTGCTCCTTGCATTGACAACTGGTTAACTGAAGTAGGCAGCACGCTTTCAAGAACTGAATTCTTTGATGCTACAGCCAAATATATCGACAAAGAGATTCACCGCAACTACAAGATTTATGCCAACAACTATGTTGCTGCCGACTTGCTGACAGGAAAGAATTATTATGCCAACAACTACGCTGACGCTGACGTGAAGCACTTTGAGGAATATCTTGCCGCACAGATTGAGAAGATTGACCTGCCAAACAAGGACATTCCATTCCTGCGCGAGCGAATGCTAACCATGTATGCTAATCCTCTATTCAATTACGAAAAAGCTAACAAGTCAAATTAATAATTATTACCATGAGAAAGACATTATTTTTATCACTACTTTGCATGGTTCTGCTCACAGCATGCAACGATGATAGTTATGAACCTGGAAAAGGCGATTTATCTGACCTTGTAGCCGATTTGGTTGACCTTCACACAAAGGCAGCAACACAAGTTGACTATGCAGTTACTGACAACAACACTACTCTTACTTTTAATTCCCTCATGGAAGTGCAATGGGCTAATAAGGCAGACACCATCTATAGAGGACTATTATATTACAGAAAGGCAAAGAACTCGAATAATGTTGTTCCTTACAGTCTTGCTCCTGTAACAGTTCTTTATCCAGTTTCTGCCGATAAGATTAAGGAAATGAAGACCGACCCAGTAGAACTGGAAAGCGGATGGATGGCTGAAACTGGCAGATATCTCAACATATTAGTTAAGATTATGACAGCATCGAGCGGAGGAGGCGACGACCGCCAAAGCGTAGGCATGGTGCTTGACAAAGTTGAAGACAATGCTGATGGGCATAAGACTTATTACTACACATTCTATCATGCACAGAACGGAGTGCCTGAGAACTACTCTACTGAGGTTTACTTCAGTATTCCTACAGCAAACATTGCAGGTGGAGACAAAATCGTTCTCAAGGTTAATACAAGAAAAGGTGTAGTAGAAAAAGAGTTTGTTCAGAAATAAGTTTTAAGAGAATTGAAGTCCTAAAAAAACTATGATAAATAAAAAAGGAAGCCGAATGGCTTCCTTTTTTATTTATCCTTATTTCAGCAGTCGTGCTGAAAGTTTCTCAAGCATATCCTTAGTCATAGCAGTAAGGTCGTACTGTGGCTTCCAGTCCCACTCGTTGCGAGCGCAGCTGTCGTCCATTCTGTCTGGCCAGCTTTCTGCGATGCTCTGCTTAAGAGGGTCAACGTCGTAAACCATTTCAAACTCTGGCTTAAGTTTCTTAATCTCATTGTAGATTGTTTCTGGGTCGAAACTCATTGAAGCCACGTTGAATCCGTTGTGATGAACAAGGCGAGCTGGGTCTGCTTCCATCAGAGTGATAGCAGCATTCAGAGCGTCTGGCATATACATCATGTCCATCAGTGTACCCTTCTTGATTGGGCAAGTGAACTTTTCGCCGCGAACAGCAGAATAGTAAATGTCAACAGCATAGTCAGTTGTGCCGCCACCTGGAGGTGTTATGTAAGAAATGATTCCAGGGAAGCGCACTGAACGAGTGTCAGTTCCGTATTTCTTCTGATAGTAGTCAGAAAGTAATTCTGTTGTAACCTTAGAAACACCGTAGATTGTTTGCGGACGCTGAACAGTATCCTGAGGTGTTGGGTTGTGAGGAGTGCTATGGCCGAAAGAACCGATTGAACTTGGAGTGAACACCTGGCAGTTGTTTTCGCGAGCTACTTCGAGGATGTTCCAAAGTCCGTCGATTCCGATTTTCCAAGCCAAACGTGGTTTAGATTCAGCAACAACAGACAGCAACGCTGCGAGGTTGTAGATGGCATCAACATTATACTTCTTAACAACTTCGGCAATCATCTCACCGTTAGTAACGTCTGCCATAGCAGAAGGACCGCTTTCAAGGAGTTCGCCCTTAGGCTCGGCACCTGTGATATAACCTGCGATAACATGCTCGTTGCCATAACGGTGGCGGAGCTCCATAGTAAGTTCTGAGCCAATCTGACCAGTAGAACCAATGACTAAAATGTTTTTCATTATTGTTTTTATTTACGATATTTTTACTTACGGACTGCAAAATAAGTGTTTTTTTTTCATATTCACAATCTATCAAGTATAAAAAATTAAAAAATCAGAGTGTTTTGCAAAAAAAAACATTCAGAAGAAGTCGTATGTCGAAAATATTCATTTATTTTGCATAGTGAAAACAATTTTTAATTAAAATATTAACAAAATACTATGTACGGAAAAATGAAAGAACATCTCAGCCAGACTCTTGCTGAGATTCGTGAAGCTGGACTTTACAAGGAAGAACGCCTCATTGAAAGCCCACAGCGTGCTGCCATTCAGGTAAAAGGTAAGGAAGTTTTAAACTTCTGTGCAAACAACTACTTAGGTCTTTCTGACCACCCACGTCTCATCGAGGGTGCAAAGAAGATGATGGAGCGCAGGGGATTCGGTATGTCTTCTGTTCGTTTCATCTGCGGAACTCAAGACATCCATAAGGAACTCGAGGCCGCTATCTCTGACTATTTCAAGACAGAAGACACTATCCTCTATGCTGCATGCTTCGATGCTAACGGTGGTGTGTTCGAACCTTTGTTTACCGAAGAAGATGCTATCATCAGCGATGCCCTCAACCATGCATCAATCATCGACGGTGTACGCCTATGCAAGGCTAAGCGCTATCGCTACGCTAATGCTGACATGGCAGAACTTGAGAAGTGCTTGCAAGAAGCTCAGGCTCAGCGTTTCCGCATCATCGTTACCGACGGTGTATTCTCTATGGATGGAAACGTTGCTCCTATGGACAAGATTTGCGACTTGGCAGAAAAGTATGATGCTCTCGTAATGGTTGACGAAAGCCACTCTGCTGGTGTTGTTGGCCCTACAGGTCATGGCGTAAGCGAGTTCTTCAACACATACGGACGTGTTGACATCTATACAGGTACACTCGGCAAGTCATTTGGCGGTGCACTTGGTGGATTCACAACTGGTAGAAAAGAAATCATCGACCTCCTGCGTCAGCGCAGCCGTCCATATCTCTTCTCTAACTCTCTTGCTCCTTCTATCATCGGTGCTTCTCTCGAAGTGTTCAAGATGCTGAAGGAAAGCAACGAGATTCACGACCGCCTTGTTGAGAACGTTAACTACTTCCGCGACAAGATGATGGCTGCCGGCTTCGACATCAAGCCAACACAGAGTGCCATCTGCGCTGTTATGCTCTATGACGCTAAACTCTCTCAGGTTTATGCTGCAAAGATGCAGGAAGAGGGAATCTACGTTACTGGTTTCTACTACCCAGTTGTTCCAAAAGAGCAGGCTCGTATCCGCGTTCAGATTTCAGCTGGTCACAACCGCGAACAACTCGACCGCTGTATCGCAGCCTTCATAAAGGTTGGCAAGGAACTCGGTGTTCTGAAATAAGAAATATGGCTTGAAGGTTGTTAAGGCTATGAGGTGAAAGATTTACATATCTGAACAAAAAACGGCTTTAAGACTTCAGAACTTATAAATATAATAAAAGGCGACTCTTGTGGAGTCGCCTTTTATGTTTATGCTATATTCAGAATACTTACATCCAGATGTTTTCTTTCTCTTCTTCATCTGTTTCCTCGTCAAAGAAAGTCTCTTTGCCGAGTTGATCGCCGTCACCTTCCTCTTCGTGCTTGCTCAAGCAGATGAACGACTCTTCTTCTATCTTCTTAATCTTTATTGATGGTTCAATATATCTTTTCATTGTCATTTCCTCTTAATACTTTTATTTTTCCTTATTAAATAAATTTCAGCAGTCTGGCTTTAAGGATAAGGTTGGGGAGATAATCAATACCTACAACCCTCATAACCTTAAAACCTTAAAACCTCATATTCTCACTTCTATTTTACAAGCATTTTCTTTCCGCCTACTATATACAAACCTTTAGGCAGGTTGTTTCCTGTCATCCTTATGCCAGACAGAGTGTAGACATTCTTCATACCATTACTCTCAGCTTCCACGCTTTCAATGGCATCTGTACCGTTCAGCATGTAAGCCTTAGCTGCCATGCTTTCAGGCACAGCAAGATAAGCCCTATGAGCCTTGTTGACAAAAGCCTCGCCGTTGGCGCATCCCTTAGCATAATAGAAACCGACAGACTGCGGGTCCTTGTCTGCATTCATTGAAAGCATATAGAACTTACAACCCTCGCCAGTGGTTTCTTCATCAACATCAGAGCCTTTCAGCATGTTGTCGTTGTCAACATCGCCCTCGTCGGTTGTAACGTTAAAAATGTATTTGCCTGCCTCAGCTTTCAGAACAACACCAGTTGCAGCAGGGATAATTTCGTCAGGTCCATACATCCAGCTTTCTTCGAGTTTTCCTTCTTTCACAGCATAGGTATAAGCCTCAACTCCTTCTGGAACAACAAGATTCTTGTCGCCATAATAAAGAGTTGCATAGCCCGTAGCACCTATTGTCAGACTGACTGCATCTGAATCTACAATTTTACGATAGATACGAGGAAGGGCAGAAGGATTATTGTAGCAAGAGAAAATATTATTTCCCGCATTTGAATTAAATCCTATTGTATTTCTTTCAGTACTACCTTGGAATACAATTTTTGCATTTCCATCTTCATCAATAGTAATTGCAGCCCTTGCATTTTCATCCTTATCTGCTTTCGTTTTTAGATAATTTTTCGAACTGCTTGCAGCATAGAGATATCCATCTCCTACATTAAAATAGAATCCATCCTCAAGTGTTATTTGCTGAACAGTGCTGCCTGGAGTTATTGTTCCGTCATCATTTATAGTAACGTCTTCAGCCGAGCGGTTATTCTTATTTTGAGTTTTTCCCATTGCCTTTGCTGCTCCATCTTCTCTGATATATGCAAGTATAATTACGTCGCCTTCAGCAAGTGAACTATCGTCAGTTACCAATTCAAAAACATCTTTTCCCTCAATGGATTTCTCTTTCACGACGAGCAGATAAGAAGCCGCACCAGCCTTGTAACTTTCGTTTTCTTCGGTTGTAGCCTTAATAGTTGTCTGACCTACGGCAAGGAGAGTAATCTCACCGTTTTCATCTACAGTTGCAATTTCTTCGTTTGTAGAAGCATAGGTAACATCAAGATTGTTTGGATTTTCCAAAACAGGGAAATCCGTTTCCTCGCCTATTGTAGCCGTGAAATTACTAACGCTATATTTTATGCCTGCTTCTTCTTTTTCAACCGTTTCTCCTGCAGCAACCGAAAAGTTCTTTATCTCCCAACGACCTGGATTCTCTGTTGTAGCCATATACTTGAAACCGAGTTGAATAGTCTTGCCTGCATAATCGTTCAAGTCTATTGTGCCAACGTTGCTGAAATTATTGTCGTTTACATTTTCGTGAGTAGGAATTGTTAGTTTATTCCACTCTCCCTTATCTCCTTCACGAACCCAGAGCGTAGCCTGTTCTGCTGCAGTATTTGTATCAGCAAAAAATTTCAAGTTTTCATCGAAAGTAAGTTCCAACTGCTTTTCTGAAGTTGCATCAATCAGTGGACTGACAAACCAGCTTTCAACATCTCCTGTGCATTTGTATCCATTAGCAGTCATACCATATTTTGAAGTCTTCCATACCTCAGTAAGTCCGCCCATTTCAACATCCTCAACCGTAAACTTTCCTTTACTGCTTACGAATGTCTCCTCATAAGGCAGCTGCACTGTTTCATAATTTGTATCCTTTACCGTTACACTGAAAGACTTGCTTACCTCATTATATTTCTCATCATCAAGAACCGTAACCGAGACTGTTACATCTGCATTGCCAGCTGCCTTAGCCTCATACATACTGCCAGCAACATCAACTACATCAGTATTGCTGCTGCTCCAGTTCACTTCATAGTCTTCGCCTTCAGTGAGACCTTCAGCAAAGGTTGCATCAAGAGAAAACTCTCCCATGGCTCCAACAAGCATTGTTGTAGGAGAAATTGAGTTTAGCTTTGCAACATCAGTCTTTTGCGGGACAGGAGTCTCGCCATTAACAGAATATTTGAAAGTGAATTTATTGCAGTACACAGAGTTTTCAGAAGCCTCAATAGCCACAACAATATCTCCATCTTCTGCTGTTGGAGTAATTTCAATATCTTTTTCTATATATGTATTGCCTAAACCTTCAACAGAATATGTGCCAAGTACCGTTTCACCTTGCTTAATTACGACTTCGCCTTTTCCCGAACTTTTATTATTTCTAAGATTCAGTCTCACTCTTTCAAGCTTATAATTCGGAGTAAGACCAGAGATAGTGAGAGTCATTGAATTACCACCAGTCAACTGATCATCTCCATTTCCTTTACTTCCCGTATTTTTAAATGAATACGAGACACCATCTGGTGCATTAGTAAGAGTTCCACTATTTTTTGAATTTTGCTGAAACGTGAACTCATCAGCAAATCCGCTTAAGTTAAACACCGCCAATAGCAGCATCAATAATAAATAACGTAATTTTTTGTTCATAATATTTAAAGTATTTTGTAGTAGCTTTTTTGAAAAAGTCTGCAAAGTTACGAAAAACGAGGGAAATGCAAAATATAAACTTGTTTTTCTTTTCATTTCCTAATGTTAAAATGCTAAAGTTGAGCATACAAGCTGGAGTTAAAGTTAAAAATCTGAGTAATCTTGACAAAACGAGTGTAAAAAATATTGCGCCGTAACCAATACGACGCAATATCTGGATTTGTCAAAATTAACCGCTAAACATTTAGGAATTATCACATTGCGGTTTCATACATAATTAAACTGATTATATAGAGTCATAAGTTATCTGCCATGTGTATGGATCATTATTTCTCTTAATTGTGTCCTTTTGTTTTCTGTCTTCGATTTAATGTTCCTCCCATCCCATAGGACAGGAGAAACGGATGGAGTTAGTTACATCCTATTTTTTAAAATTAATATCAATTATGTTTGTGTTTACAGATGCCACTCCTTTTCTTGCTTAGCACGAGCGGTCACCTTTGGTCCATATTTCAGGAAAGTCTTGTAAGATTTAAAGGCTTTCAGTAGCTTCGACGATGCTAGCTGCTCAGGAACAGTGCCAGAGAACTTATTCTGGTAGATGTGGCACGTCTTCATGTTACGCAGTTTCACCAATTCATCAACATTTCCTTCTAAATGGTTGTTGTTGAGATATAGTTCTGTAAGCGAAATCATGTTATTCAACGAAGGCAGTCCACCCTCTAACTGGTTGAAATGCATGTGCAGAACCTTAAGTTTGCAAAGCTTGCCTAAAGTTGAAGGAAGTTTTCCTGCTATGAAATTATATCCCAAATTGAGTTTTTCCAGATATTCCAATTTGCAGATATCATCTGGCAATACTCCTGAAGAACCTTTCGCAACATGTGCATGCAGATAGTTGTTTCTTAAATCCAGTTCAACTACACGCATCATGCGAATTACCATAAAGCGATTTATTCTGACAACTCTACAAGCCGTCTTTACTCCGTACCATTTGTTGAGAGAAGCCACAGTCTTCCAGTTGGTTCTTCTGGTCCAGCTCTTTCCGCATGTAGCATCAAACAATCTTGACAAGTAGTCGCGCTCAGAGATTGCATCTAAGAAAATTCTCTCTATTTTGAGATATTCGTCTTTATTTATTTTGTATTTAGCCATATTGACCTTCACTTCTTCAAGATGTTTCTTGTAATTACCATCAAGACGTGTTATGCGGTCGTCTAATTCAATCAAGGTTGCAACATCTTTGTAGAGAGCTTTTTCTTTTTTAGAAATACCTAATGTTTTAAGTCTGCGTGTAATTGCTGACTTATCAACTGTAATTTTTAAACCTGCCATAGTTTTAATTTTTTAGTTGTTTGTATATTTGAAATTTTATTATGTAAAAGGAGTGTCGGACTGATACCGACAAGACTCCTTTTTGTTTTCGCTATTTATTTCTGAACTTTCTTACCGTTCACGATGTAGATGCCTTGTGGCAGGCTTTCGAAGTCGGCATTAAGTCTCACTCCGCTGATGGTATAGATGCCTTGTTTAGTCTGTGAGTCAGCCTCAATGCTATCGATTGAATTAGGGTCATTGCTAATCACGACCTCCTCTTTACAGTCGCTGCCGTCAAGTTTTACTGCCCCATTTTCAATATATGCGCCTATAGGAGAAACAATCTCACAGCCAGATAGTTCTATTTTCGCCAGGTCGCATATAGAGGCATCACTGCCTTTAGCCTTCACGTTGGCATTGATAAATTTTAGAGTTCCTTTCGTACCATCAATACCTGCAATGCCCCATCTGCCTCCAGCATCAATCAAGCCAGTACAGCTTATTTTAAAGTTATGGTTTCCAAGCACGAATATGCCACAATCATCTTCTGAATTGCACTTCAGCGAACCACTTCCTTTTATAGTTGCATCACCATCGGTAAGTGCAATTGAAGCACCACGTGACGTTATCTGATTGCTACCTTCCAGGTTTAAGATAAACTCTGCCACATCAATATCTGACCTTTCTTTATCATAACGTAGAGATCCTGTTATCACTGCGTCTTTAAGAGTGAGGGTATAAGTCTCTGGGTCGAATGTAACGGTACCGCTCTCAATTGCATCGAAGCCGTTGGCTGCCGAGATGTCGGTATAGTTACTTGAGGTAATCATCTTTTCACCAAATTCGCCAAATGAAATACCATAGTTAACATTAACAATAGGTTTTATCACGACCTCCTCTTTACAGTCGCTGCCGTCGAGTTTTACTGCCCCATTTTCAATATATGCGCCTATAGGAGAAACAATCTCACAGCCTGATAGTTCTATTTTCGCCAGGTCGCATATAGAGGCATCACTGCCTTTAGCCTTCACGTTGGCATTGACAAACCTTAGATAACCCTGCTTAGCAATTGGTCCTGAAATGCCCCATCTGCCTTCAGCATCAATCAAGCCAGTACAGCTTATTTTAAAGTTATGGTTTCCAACCACGTATATGCCACAATCTTTTTCTGAATTGCACTTCAGCGAACCACTTCCTTTTATAGTCACATCACTATAGGCAAGTGCAAGTGAAGCACCACGTGACGTTATCTGATTGCTGCCTTCCAGGTTTATGATAAACTCTGCCACATCAATATCTGACTTTTCTTTATCATAACGTAGAGGTGCTGTTATCACTGCGTCCTTAAGAGTGAGGGTGTAAGTCTCTGGGTCGAATGTAACAGTACCGCTCTCAATTGCATCGAAGCCGTTGGCTGCCGAGATGTCGGTATAGTTCCCTGAGGTAATCATCTTTCCTGGAACATCTTCGCCAAATGAAATACCATAGTTAACATTAACAATAGGTTTTATCACGACCTCCTCTTTACAGTCGCTGCCGTCGAGTTTTACTGTCCCATTTTCAATATATGCGCCTATAGGAGAAACAATCTCACAGCCAGATAGTTCTATTTTCGCCAGGTCGATTATAGAGGCATCACTGCCTTTAGCCTTCACGTTGGCATTGACAAACCTTAGATAACCTCCCCTATCAATTGGTCCTGCAATGCCCCATCTGCCTTCAGCATCAATCAAGCCAGTACAGCTTATTTTAAAGTTATGGTTTCCAAGCACGAATATGCCACAATCTTTTTCTGAATTGCACTTCAGCGAACCACTTCCTTTTATAGTCGCATCACCATAGGCAAGTGAAATTGAAGCACGACGTGACGTTATCTGATTGCTACCTTCCAGGTTTAAGATAAACTCTGCCACATCAATATCTGAGTCTTCTTTATTATAACGTAGAGATCCTGTTATCACTGCGTCCTTAAGAGTGAGGGTGTAAGTCTCTGGGTCGAATGTAACGGTACCGCTCTCAATTGCAATGAAGCCGTTGGCTGCCGAGATGTCGGTATAATTCCCTGAGGTAATCATCTTTTCTGAACCAGTTTCGCCAAATTTAATACCATAGTTAATTACATCTCCAGGTGCTTTGCTTTTAACATTAGCCGCCTCACCTGAGTAAGATTTCTGTATACGGACATCATGCTGTGTAGTTTTAACAGCTGTTTCCACTAAACTCTGTTCAGCCTTTGACGCTTGGGCGAACAAGACTTCTGGTAATGCAAAGACTATAGCCAATGCAAGAACCTTAAATAAGTAATTTTTTTTCATAAATCATATCTGCCTCTCATTTATACCTAATTATTATATTAAATATCATGAGGCGTGCTTATAAGAGGCTCGGCACTTTAGTTATATTTCTGGGGCAAAATTATTTAGAAAAATTAAAAGTGCTGGTGGCTGAATCTTCCAAAGAAATGGCTAAATCTTTCATTTTTCAATATTCAGAAATTGCAATTTTTTACACTCTCCACGTCAGAACGCCGATAAACAGGAAGAAGCCACTGACACTTTTTGTGTAAAAGACATGTTTCATCCGTTTTTTCATATATAAACATTTTTTGCGCACCTTTCCTTTATTAGTCTTTTTCAGAATTAAATAAAAAGGATTATAACAGAGATAATTATAAAAAATATGGTTAGTTCATAAAAAAATGATTTTCTTTGTAAAGGAATTTAACAAGAAACATTGTGTAACCCAGATGATTATATTGAGACATAAGAGAAACGACAGGACTTTATTTGATTTTTCAAAACCATTTCTACGAATAGCACCGTTGCTCTTGCTGACACTTGCTGCTTGCAACAATAAGCCGACAAGCATCTCACAAGAGGAACGAGCCAAAGCCGACAGCATTGTGAAAACCGTAAACGACATTGACTCGTTCAGCGTGATGCAGAAGAGGATGGAAGCAGAAAACAACCATCTCGGAAACATTGTTACGCTGAAGGAATGGGGCAAGCAGCTCAGAAACGAAAGCCGTTTCGACGAGGCTCTCAACAGGCATAGCGAGGGTCTGAAACTGGCAGAGGAAATAAAAGACACAATAGAATGGGTTGAGGCACTCAACAACATGGGCACCGACTATAGGCGCATGGGCATTCTCGACATGGCACAAGAATATCACTATCTGGCATGGAAGATAAGCGAGGAACACACAGACACTTCGGCTATGGCAAAGAAAAACCGAGTGAAGTCGCTCAACGGACTTGGCAACATCTACATGACTATGGGCAACTACGAGCGGGCTGACAGTGCTTTCAGACTTGCATTGAAAGGCGAGCGGCAACTTGGCAGCAATGTTGGGCAAGCCATTAACTATGCCAACATAGGCAGCATTTTTGAGCATCGGGGCGAAATAGACTCGGCATGGGTCTACTATCGCCTGTCAATGGACATGAATCGCCAAGCGGGCAGCAAGGTGGGCATCTCGCTCTGCCATACCTACTACGGTTCTCTCTACGAGAAAGACCATCTCTACGCTGATGCTACAAGGGAATATGAGACGGGCTACGAACTGATGAAGGAGTCGAAAGACGAATGGCACGCACTCAGCACTCTCATCGCCCTTGCCGGAATACACAACACAACGGGCGACAAAGCCAAGACTAAGAACTATCTGGAGAAAGCCAGAAAGATAGCAGAAAACATTAACTCGAAGGAGCATCTGGCTGAAATATACAACATCTACTATGAGTTTTTCAAGCGGCAAGGCAACTATCAGCAGGCACTTGACTACAGGGAGAAGGCATCAATAATGCTCGACAGCGTGGTAAACATTGAAAAAGTGAACCGCATTCAGAACACAAGCCTCAACGTAGAGCGCACTCTGCAAATGCAACGCATGAACGAGGTGAACATGAAACTGAAGAACGAGCGCACTGGCAGATATATCGGCTTTGCTATTCTTGCCTTCGTAATCCTTTTGCTTTCGGTGCTGATTGGAGCAATGCACTACATTCAGCAGATAAGAGTCAGGAACCATCGTGCACTGAAACAAATGAGCAACCTCAGGGAAAACTTCTTCACAAACATCACACATGAGTTTAGAACACCACTCACTGTAATTCTCGGAATGAGCCACGACATAGCCAAGAACACAGCCCTTCCACCATCTGTCCAGCAGAATGCAAGGACTATAGAGCGACAGGGAAAGAGCCTGCTTTCACTGATAAACCAGTTGCTCGACATATCAAAGGTGAAGTCTGCAATAGGCGAACCCGACTGGCGAAGCGGAAACATTATCGCTCATCTCACAATGATTGTCGACAGCTATCGGGAGCATGCACGCAGCAGGAAAATCGACTTACAGTTTATTGCTACCGAAACAATAGAGATGGACTTCGTTCCTGACTACATAAACAAGGTAATGAACAATCTTATTTCAAACTCGCTTAAGTTTACTCCCGAATACGGAAAGGTGAATGTCTCGGCAAAACGACACAACAACGAACTGCAAGTAGAGGTTACTGACACGGGAATTGGTATCCCGAAAGAAAGTCTGCCGTTTATTTTCGACACTTTCTATATTGCCAACAACGACACGCAGAACATCGGAATGGGTATTGGTCTGGCTCTCGTAAAGCAGATAATTGACTCAACGGGAGGAAAGATTACCGTAAGCAGCGAGGTTGACAAGGGCACAACATTCAGCATTACCATACCTATCAGGCATGGAGAGAAACGACACGCACCTGTCAACACAGAGGAATCTGCCAACATACCGCTAATACCTATTGACAAATCGGAAAACGAAGACAGCACCACCGACAGCAGCGACCGCAGAATACTGATAGTTGAAGACAATACTGATGTGGCTGCCTTCATAGGCTCACAACTCAAAAACGACTATAGCCTATTCTATGCCACCGACGGAAAGCAGGGGCTGGAGAGGGCTATTGAGATTGTTCCCGACCTGATAATAACCGACCTGATGATACCTGAGATTGACGGACTTGAACTCTGCCGACAGGTGAGGCAGAACGAAATAGTAAACCACATACCTATAATAGTAGTAACGGCTAAGACAACGGAGGCTGACAAGATAAAAGGTCTGGAGGCTGGAGCAGATGCCTACCTCATGAAACCGTTTAACAGTGACGAACTTACGATGCGCATAGAGAAACTGCTGGAACAGCGACAACTGCTTTCTGAGAAATACACTCAGACCGCAAGCAACGACAAACTGAACATAAACTCGCGCGACTATGTTGACAAAATTTTCCTCAACAAACTGAACAGTTATGTTCTGGAACTGATTGACAACAACCAGCACATTGAAGTGAACGATGTTGCTTCCCATCTCTGCATGAGCTACAGCCAGCTACACCGCAAGTTGTCGGCACTGACTGGCTACACCACTCTGGGCTATATTCAGCGCATAAAACTGAGGAAGGCTCAGAAGATGCTCGAAGAAAACATGGACATGAGTTTCAGAAGCGTTGCCGACAAATGTGGATTCTCCGACTATTCAAACTTCGTCAGAGCCTTCAAGAACATCTATGGCATCACACCAAAACAGTATGTCAAAGGGGTGTCGTGATTTAGTTCATAGTGCATAGTGCATAGTGCATAGTTGTTATTGATTAAGGATTAAGGATTAAGGATTAAAGAATAAAGATTAAGGTTCCCGTTATCGTTCCCGTTCCCGTTATCGTTCCCGTTCCCGTTCCCGTTATCGTTAAAGTTAATTGGCACTCAGAAATGCAAAGAAAAACAAGTTTTCCTTTTGCATTTCTCTTGTTTTTCGTAAATTTGCAGACAAGAAATAAAAACAAGAAAAAAACATTAAAGATATGGACACAACAAAGAAAGAATTTGCTGCAAAACTATTAAACATTAAAGCAATAAAACTGCAACCAAACGAACCGTTCACATGGGCTTCGGGATGGAAATCGCCTTTCTACTGCGACAACCGTAAGACTCTATCTTACACCGACCTCCGCACTTACGTAAAGGTGAAACTGACAAGTGCAATACTCGACAAGTTTCCACAGGCTGAAGCCGTTGCTGGAGTTGCAACAGGTGCTATTGCTCAGGGTGCACTCGTTGCCGATGCTCTCGGACTGCCTTTCGTTTATGTCCGCTCTAAGGCTAAAGATCATGGAATGCAGAACCTGATTGAGGGCGAGCTGGAGAAAGGCAAGAAAGTGGTTGTTGTTGAAGACCTTATCTCTACAGGTGGCAGTTCTTTGAAGGCTGTTGATGCACTGCGTCAGGCAGGCATGGAGGTTGTTGGTATGGTTGCAAGCTACACCTACGGTTTCCCTATAGCAAAGCAGGCTTTCGAAGATGCAAAGGTAGAACTCGTTACACTGACCGACTACGAGCATGTTGTGGAAAAGGCAGTCGAGACTGGCTACATCGGTGCAAACGATGTTGACGTTCTCAACGAGTGGAGAAAAGACCCTGCTAATTGGAGAAAATAGTTTGTTAGTTCTTGAGTTTATTAGTTTCTGAGTCTTTTAGTGGCGATTAATTCATCAGTTCGCCCAAACTCGTCAACTTGTTTACTTGTCAACTCGTCAACTAAAAAAGAAACAATGGAAAGTAAATTTGAAAGTAGCATAAAAGAGATTGCTGCACCACAACAAACCGTATATGAGACTCTGAGCGACTTGAGCCGCTTAGAAAAGATTAAAGACCGACTGAAAGAGCATGTTGACGCCGACAAACTGGAAGGCTTCAGTTTCGACCACGACACAATGACTGCACAGGTGCCTCCTGTTGGCGGAATAACTCTGCGAATAATAGAGCGAGAAGAGCCAAAGTGCATCAAGTTTGAAACTGAGCAGTCACCCATGCCTTTCAACTTCTGGATTCAACTCTTGCCTGTCACCGACGACACCTGCAAGATGAAACTTACGATTAAAGCATCGCTCAATCCGTTTATTCGCGGCATGGTGAGCAAACCTCTAAGCGAGGCTCTTGAGAAAATGGCTGATGCGATTGCAAACATCAACTACAACAACTTGCCACTTGACAATGAGTAGAAAACTAAAGAAAATATTTATTCACACGACAAAGGCACTTGTAGCAGCATGCCTGCTACAAGTCTTTGCCGCATGCAATGATGTCCAGAATGAGTTTACACTCAGTCCGTGCTTCCTCATAATCGACAACGACATTCACCAAGATGCAATCTTAGCATCGGCAATGAACCCTAATGCTCCTGGTCTGTTCTGCACCATCAGAAGAATAAACGCTGCTGGAGCAGACAAGTTCCACTTCGAAAGCTCTGACGGGCAGACAAGCGAGAAGAGCCTGAACGGAGTAGACAAGCAGCGCAGAATGATTATAGGATACAACAACGGACTGATTGTCGGCTTTGGAAACCTTAGCACCCCATCAACTTTCTATGCCTACGACCGCGAATGCCCTAACTGCTTTGACCCAAACTACATTCCTGTACGCTCAAAGCCACTGCGCGTTTCTACAACAGGCATAGCCACTTGCAACCTCTGTAAACGACAGTACGACCTGAACAACGGAGGAAACATAATAAAAGGCGACGGCGGAAAGAAAATGACTCGCTATCGCGCCTCAACAACAGGACCACTCGGCAGACTTGTTGTAAACTAATGTTATCTGCCTTTTCAGAATCTCCATTATAGAATATAAATTAGTTTTTTTCGCAAGATTATATTCTATAATGGATAAAAACACTATCTTTGCAGAAGTATTTTAGGTTTGAGAAACTACTCGCAATTCTTCTATTCAGTCTGATGCAAGATTGCTGAATATGAGGTGTTGTGGAAGTTCACAAATAAATACACTGCACTATGAAATTCACAAGACTACTATTTCTTTTATTTTTGCTGCCTACGTCATGCGTTCATGCACAAGAGACGACAGACTGGCAACAACTCTTGTCAACTATCCTGACCATCGACGATGCAGAGGCTGAAGACTGGCAGGAAAACTTTGAACTATGGGAGGATTTGTCGCAACATCCTATAGACCTTAACAGTGCTACACGCGAGGACTTAGAGCGCATATCCTTTCTTACAGACAAGCAGATTGAAGACATACTGAGTTATGTTTATCAGTATGGCCCCATGCGCTCACTTGGCGAACTGGCAATGATAGAAAGCATAGACATGAACATGCGCAGGCTTCTTCAGTGCTTTGTTTGCATTGACGAACAAGGCAAATCGCAGCGGCTGCGAATCAGCGACATAGCAAAATATGGGAAACACGACTTAACTCTCTCAGCACAAATACCTTTCTATGAGCGGCAAGGCGACAAGAAAGAGTATCTTGGCTATCCCTACCGCCACTCTTTCCGCTATAAATTCAACTATGGAAATAAACTGAAAATAGGACTCACTGGTTCGCAAGATGCAGGCGAACCGTTCTTTGCTGGCAGAAACAGCAAGGGCTACGACTTTTATTCTTTTTATGCTTCGCTTGCAGACATGGGCAGACTGAAAAAGATAATCGTTGGCAGATACCGTGCTACATTCGGCATGGGACTTGTCATGAACAGCGACTTGGCTTTCGGCAAACTCATGACTCTCACTTCTTTGGGCCGCAGAAGGAATGCCATTCACGAACATTCCTCACGCTCTGAGGCTAACTACATGCAGGGAATTGCCGCTACGGTAGAAGCCATTAGGAACACAACAATAAGTGCGTTTGCATCCTACCGATATATTGATGCAACGCTAACACCCGACGACAATAATTCTATCAGAACAATACTTACTTCGGGCTATCATCGCACCGAGAGCGAGATGCGCCGCCACAACAACGCCAAAGAAAGCATTGCAGGCATGAACATAACCTACATGAACAACGGTTGGCAACTGGGTGCTACTGCTATCTACAACAGTTTTTCGATGCCTCTCAAGCCCGACACCCGCCAACGCTACAGGCAATGGAATGCTGCGGGCAAGGATTTCTGGAACATTGGCATTGACTACGGCTACCGCAACTATATGTTTTCTTTTCAGGGCGAGACAGCAACTGGTTCTGAAGGTGCTATAGCAACTGTCAACAGACTCACCGTTGAGCCAACTTCTCATGTCTCGCTCGTAGCGTTGCAGCGTTTCTATAGCTATAAATATGTTGCCCTCCATGCTCGCAGTTTCAGCGAGAACGGCAAGGTGCAGAATGAAAGCGGACTATATGCAGGTGCTGAGTGGCGGCCGCTGAAAGGTCTTAACATAAGCGGATATGCAGACTTTGCCTACTTTGCTTGGCCTCGCTATCAGGCAGACAGAGAGTCTAATGCCTACGATGCCATTCTGCAAACCACATACCAGCATAAGCACTGGACTCTGTTTGCACGATATTCGATAAAGAACAGGGAAAAGAATAATGAGCAAAAAACAGGTCTGACTAATGACCTGACGCAGCGCATCCGATTTTCTGCAACTTTCAGAAATAACATTTTCTCAATACGCTCACAGTTTGACGGTGCAGCAAACAAATATAAGGAGAGCGGAAAGGGATGGATGTGGAGCGAACACTTTGCGTGGCAGGCACTTAGAAAGATAAGACTTTCCGTATCGGCTGCTTATTTCAAGACCGACAACTTCGCTTCGCGCCTCTACTGCTACGAGCCTGGACTGCTCTACCAGATGTCGTTTCCTGCCTTCTACGGCAAAGGCTTCCATCTGTCAACTCACATAAAGGCTGACATAAGCAGAAATCTAATGATAATAGGAAAACTAACAGTTACCGACTACTTAGACCGCGACCACATTTCGAGCGGGCTGGAAAGAATAGACAAATCGTCAAAGACAGACCTTTACTTACAACTGAATTGGAGGTTCTGAGACTGCGTGAGATTATTTGATTGTAAGTCTTTAAGTCTATGAAATGGAAATAGAACTTGCTGGTCATATACGTTTTGCTTAACATATAGGACTTATATAAAAACTCAGAAACTCACACCTCAATTTATCAACTGATTTATTTTCTCTGCGAGTTGCTGACGGTCAAGTCCGCGTGCAACAATCTTTCCGTCAACAACCACTATGTTGTCGGGAACGGAACTGAGACCTATCTCTGCAAGCACAGGCGAAGAAAGGAAAAGCCCGTCGCATATCTGAGGATAACTTATATTCTCACTCTTCATCGTTGAGCGGCACTCTTCAGCATCAACATCAAGATTGATGCCAAGCAAATGGAGTCTGCCCCTATGACTGTCGCTCAACATTCGCAACTGGCGCTGCATATTATAACTCTCAAAGTTCCATGTTGCCCAAGTATAAATAACACCTACCCCACTCATAAAGTCGGATGAAGAGACACGCCTGCCATTGATATCGGTTGCCGAGAAACTGCCAAGTCGCTGACCTACGGCTGCCTTTACAAGAGTCTTCAACTTAGCCTGCAAAGCCTTCAAGTTGCTGTTTTCGGGCTGTTGTGCTATCAGTTCACCCACAAGTTGCATGGCTGTACTATAGTCTGGCGATGATGTTGCAACAAAATAGTGGTTGAGCAGATATTCTGCAACAGGCGACTTCGCATGGTCTTTAATAAAGTCTGCCGCCAGTTTGCGCTTCTCTGGGGGCGACGCATGGGAAACCTGTCGGCGGAAAGCTGTCATCAGTTCGTTGTCCTTAGTTCCTTCAATCTCCATTTCGTCGAGATGGGAAGCATCAGCCTCTATCTTAATCTTTCCTCCAGGCTTGGCAAATATTGGCACTTCAGAGAAGTTAGGCATTACGAGCACCATAGTGTAAGGCGACTCACAGTCGGTCTCGTAGGCAAAACGACCACCCTCAACACTGATTGTGTCGATATGCTCATGCTCGCCATTGGGAGTATATACGAGGAATGTGCCCTGATTGAAATGCAGGAATCGGCCTTTCAACTTAAAACGAGAGCCAGCAGAGCCGCACGACTCAAGCATTACAAAAAGAGAAAGGAGAATGAAAACAATAGGGGTTGACGAAATTCTTTTCATAAACAATTATTAAAGAATGTGCCGCGAGCGGGACTCGAACCCGCACAGCCATCACTGGCCAAGGGATTTTAAGTCCCTCGTGTCTACCAATTCCACCATCACGGCAAGAGCGGAAAACGGGACTCGGACCCGCGACCCCAACCTTGGCAAGGTTGTGCTCTACCAACTGAGCTATTTCCGCGATAGCAAATGCTATATAAGCTGTTTATTAGCGCATCTCAACGCTTTGAGATGTTTCTATTTAATAAAAAACAACTGAATATGAGAACAGTTCTTTTATTATTGGCTGCAAAGGTACACCGAATAATCGGAACAACCAAATAAAACAACATTTTTTTTGATTATTGCCCGCACTTTTGTCTTGTTCTACAAACTAATATTCTTCCTGACACTGCCTTTTTCACATCTGATAAACTCTGGTCATTCCGTCGGCTTACATCGGGGCGATGAGCTGGCGAAGGAGGACAAGGCAGAAGCTGGGGAAGGTCTCAACAGGCGGATGGTCGGTATGATGGACTAATACAGAAACACCAACAAGGAATGTCGAGAAAGGCTGCTGCTATCTGATGTCTGTCAGATAATATGCAGCCTTTTCTTCATGTGGTTGATTAACCCTGAACTGGTTTGCTACAATTTGTATGATAGGATTCCAATGATTGCCGCTGCATTCACTGAAAGAAGGATAAAAATGATGCCATTCTGTGGCTTCCAGAGTTCCTGCCAAAGCGGGAAAGGCTCATGCAGCTTGCCAGTAAAAGATGGATTGATACCAGTGACTAACACGTCAACATCTTTGTTGTTACCCCAGCATGTCCAAAAACCTCGCTTCAGCACATCTGTAACGAAACCATCTGGGGTTTCCTGCTTTTCCCAATTGACTGCGGCTTTATGATATTCTGCCAAAAGCAATTTCAGACGTGCATCTTGAAGTTCTTCCCATTTAGATTGTATTTTCTCTTCGTTAGGGTCGTGAAGAAACTCAAAGAGTTGTACCATTTCAAGCAGTTTTACTTCACATTCATAGTTTAATGATGCTTCAACGTAATTACCTTCGCGATACTTATTATCACCAAATTCTTCAAAAGTCAGATGATATATATGGTAAAAATCATTTATCTGATCTTCTGTCATTTCAGAAACTTTTCCATTTCTTTCTTCGTTTGTTGAAGATAGCAGATATTTCCTTAGCTCTATATATTTTTCGTTCATAAATCCCCTATTTATCTGTCTTTGTTAATTAGTTACAAAGATACTGCTTTATTTTAAGGTAACCATTTTTTTGAAGAAAATCTATCCTCAAGGTTCAAGAAAAGGTGGAATAGCGTGAATGATTTGTGAATCAGTCGGTTCTGATTTTTAAGCCTTTCGGAGCAAAACCTCGAAAAGACGGGGTTATACCAACTTCGGACAGAGCAGCGTTACTAAAACATTACCACCTCCTTTGCAAATGAGGATTGGGAAAAGCGGTAACGAACAGCGCAAAATCCGACCTGAACTTCGGGGATCACCTCCCGCAAAGGTACTTCGATGAAAGGAAAAAGGCAAATAAATTGCGGACTGTTTCTTTATCATTGAACGACAATATTTTGCATAGCAACAAATAACCTGACAATGAATAGTTTTGTAAACAGTAAAAAGTCAGAGTTATGCGTAGTACGTTTAAGGTTCTGTTCTACCTCAAAAAGAACGCCCCCAAGAAGAACGGTTCCGTTCCCGTGATGTGTCGTATCCACGATGGCTTGGGTGAGGAAAGGAAAAATGAGTTGCAAGAGTGAACCAAGCAACAAACCCAATATCAATTGGAGAAAGAAGCGTTTGTACTTTTTGAGGTAGCCCCACAGAAATCTTGCTCGGTTCTGTGTCGTTTTTTTTGTGTATCTGTCTGATTATAAAAATGCTCTGTAGGATTAAGGAGAAGAGCAATACCTTTTTCCTCTCCATTGGAACGTGTACTAATCCAATACTCACAAAACTCTTCTTTGTTGTATGTCACAAGTCCTTTCCCTGGATCCGCAACATAAACAGTATAATTACCTTTTCTATGTTTTTTTATCTTGTAAACAACGACAAAGTGATTTTGATTCCAATGGACAATACAGGGCAAAGGAATTTCGCTAGCTAGAAATTCAAAGCTTAGTCATCCTCCTACAGTCTTGAAACCAATTTTCTCTGCAGCCTTGCTGATGCCAAGAAGCGAAACCCCATCCTTCCCCAATGCACAGTCCTGTCGAATGGTTTCAAGATTTATGAACATACCATAGTGGTTCGCAATCATAGCCAAACATGCCGAACCACAATCCATCATATCTTTCTGTTGTATAAATTTCATTCTTTGGGGGCTTTATAGCCTCTTGATTTCTTCTTGTATAGATGATTTAGATTGAGCCTTATCTTTTGATCGTCCAAAGGTATAGCGAATAGAGATACCTATAAAACGAGAGTCTGCATCAGTATTCATTTCAATCCTCGCTTGCTGCATCGTTTGTATCCAATTGTTAACTCTTGAAGTCTTCAAGGGATCCTCGGCAATCAAGCTTATCTTCAATTTGTTTTGGAATAAATTTTGAGTAAGGTATAGAGATGTATTAAACGAAGGTTCGATACGGTAGAAGTCTTGATACTGTGCATTATGGTAGCTTGCAGAGAGCATAGTTGAGGCTCCTTTCCATAGAGAAACTTCGAGAGTTGTCTTAATATATAGACCTATGTCCTTGAATGTTGAATAAGTCTTTCCCTGATAAGTCATATGACTAGATGACAACATAAGCGTACTGTTTCCCCTTAGATGACCTATCCCGTAGTTACACATTGCATAAGCTGTGAGACTGTGAACGTGTGGTATGTTGTCGTAAGTGAACCTGACTCTTGGTGTCTGGGTTCCCTCTTCCAATATGGCAATTTGAACTTTCTTGTTTAGTGAGTGTTCATAGCTTATCGATCCACTGAAGGTTCCTTTTTGAATGGAAGCAGATACGATATCAACCAAGTTTGACTTCAATAATGGATTCCCAATGGAGTATGATAGCGGATCTATATAGACGCTCTTTGCTATTAGCTGATTGTATGTCGGTCGATAGATGCGACGACTATAAGAGAGACTGCCGTTCACATCGCCTCTATAAGATATAGCAAAGTAAGGAAATAAGTGGTTGTAAGTCATATCTGACATATCGTCTAAAGATTTGAAGGATTTAGCTCGCTCCCTCTCATATCGCAATCCAGTTGCAAAAAAGAACTGACCTATGCTCTTAGAAAGATTGAGATAGGTCGCAAAAGAATAAGATTCTCTCTGCGAATTTGGATTGTCTCCTAAGCCCGTCAAGTATGTTCCTAGATCCTTTATATAAGTTGCTTTTGCACCTACACTATAAGTAAGAAATTGCAATACTTGAGAGTAGTCCGCCTTTAAGCCTATGACATCGTAACGATCCTTAAAGTCCTGAAAAACCGTATTGGATTGATTTTCAATACTATACTGCTTGCTTCTTAACGAAGCTGTATAGTAATCCGCATAAAGTCCCAAACTACGATTCTTCCCCTTATGTGTAAAGTACACAGTCGGGTTGTGCTCGACTCTGCGCATGGAAGTCTGAGTCTCAACTGGCATTGATCGGCTAGTCTCTCTGAACGTCATAGTGAAGTCTTGAGTTTTCTCCAAGTTAGTATTTGTAATGGAGCAATGATACCCCACACCCAAAACTATCTGAGGACGAAAGCGGTACTCTATGATTTGATTTAGTCCCAGAGGAGAGTTCCTATTTCGAAGGTTAGAAGATCGAGCCGTATTAAGTTCTTTTGTCTTAGTCCAAATTTGTTTTTTCTCAGTATCGTACTGATACTGACCATTAGATGAATAGTTTACGTCTGTAAAAAAGGCAAACGATTTACTGTTGGCATTCAATGTTAGCGAGCTACGATTGGAGAGTTCTCTAGATATCGAGAGTTGATCCGCTACAATGATGTGGAGATAATCTTGAATTGCATCTGTTGTTACAATATTGATGATTGCGTCATAATTCGAGGAATACATTGTCGAAGGATTACGATCTACTGATATCGACTTAATCCGATTAGATTGTAAGTTTTGCAATTCGCTCATACTTCGGATAGCTCTACCATTTATGTTGATGAGTACACGAGGTTTTCCCATCACTCCGATACCTCCTTGAGCCGATACAATAATACCGGGTACTCGTCTTGCTATATCTATAAATGTACCTACCTCTGCAAGATAGGTCTTCGAGACATCAACAATATAGGAGTCGCCAGAAAGCCTTGCAAGAGGTCTGCGAGCTGAAACAACGACTTCATCTAATTCAGTAGAACTTTCTTTCAAAATAATTGACCCAATATTAATAATATTATCCTCTTTTTTTGAGTCGAAAGAGATATATGCGGGAACATAACCTAAAGAACTTACTTTTACCAATGATGACTCCTCTGGGAACTCTATTTCAAAAGATCCTTCAAGAAAAGTACCACCTATTAGCATAGAGGAATCTGCACGCAACACCCTTACATCAAATATTTCTATCGGATTATTTAGGGAATCTACAACTTTTCCTGAAATCTTCTTGACTTGAGCTTTTACACACAAAATACTAAGAAAAAAAGCCCCGATGAAAGGAAATGTACTTCTCATAAATGCTATCCCTTTTTAATATTAAAAAACTTAGAAATTATACTTGGAGACAATGGACAGATATCAGCTGTTGTATAAGAAGAGTCCATTCTATACTTATTACAACCACCACTACAAATAGGCTACACACGGCATTCTTCGCTAATAACGCATTCGTATGGGTCATTTTCTGTGATTTATCAATACCATAGTATCGTGTTTTAATGCCATTCTGTCGTAGCACTATGGAACGATCTCTGGAAGGCTTACCACCAATAAATCCAATGAAAGATTCCATTTGGTCGTTTTCAATAGGACTATTTGGTAGATAGGATGCAACCTTGGATATGTAAACATCTTTCATTTTTTTATTGCTTGGTATATTAGTAAAAACTTCTGTTCTAAATCATTTATATCCAACCCTTCTCCAATTATGGATAAGAGATATGAATCCCCATAATACAAGGATCGAAACATTCTTATTAATACGTCTTTGGGTATCTCTTCTTTGATTTCTCCGGCTAGAATACCCAAATCATAATATTTCATCCAATAGGCTATGATGCGATCTTCTATTTCTTTATATTTTTCTTGAAACCCTTTGTAGTGAATACACGCAGATGAAAACAAATGAATATACTTGGCTGGCAATTTTTCATCATCAAATTCTTCTTTTAGGTCTATCATTCTAGAGGCTACAAAATCCAGTTCACTTTTCAGCAAATCAAGAAAAGGAGTTTCCTCTGAAACTGAAATTTCTCTATCAATAGAATTAGATAAAAAATCAAAGACAAACTTATCTATAACCACTCTATACAAACCTTCTTTGTTCTTTACCTTATAGTATATAGCCCCTCTTGTAACTCCTGTAATCTCCTCTAGATCCGCAGTTACAACATCGGCATAATCCTTACTTAAGAATAGCTTGAAAGCTCCTAGCAGTATATTGTTTTTTCTTTCTTCCTTCTTATTCATGCAGATAAATTATTACGGTGATAATTTTTTTCTTGTGTGCAATGTTACTAATAAAAATCCGACCTGCCAAATTTTTCGCGATCTTTTTTCTAAGGAAGTCACTTCTATCCATATCGACGCCACAAGTACGCAGTTTTCCCAAACCTATAACGCACACTGTTTCTTTGGTTTACTTTTGTCCGTGCACCGCTGTTGGTGTCATTAAAAACATTGTAATATGGACGAAAAAATCAAAGACCAAGAAGTCCTTTTGGTAAAGGATCAAAAGGGCGAAAATCTCAAAACCGTCACAGGAACGGACGAGAAAGGAGGACTGAAAACCGTTCCGCCCACCGCCGAGCATGAACAGAGCTTCCTGAAGTTCGACAAGCACAGCAATGCGCTGGAGAACTTTCTTTCCAACTTCATGCGGCAGTTCAAGCACCCCACGCCGCTGACTTTCTTCAAGGTTCCCTTTGAGAGTGCCGTAGCCAGTGCCCGCGTACTCTCGGAGATGCTCAAAGCACCGGATGTCCCATCCAATAAGGAGATGCTGGACTCCGCCCGTGTCAATCTTTCGGACTATGCAGGAGAGCAGAAACAATCATTTCAAGGCATAGATCCCGACAAGGTGAAATGGGAGCAGTTTGAACAGATGGGCGTAAGCCGTGAGAGTCTGGAAAAAGGCAATCATCTTGTTTTTACTGCGGATTTTAGAGGTGAGGGAGTTGAGTTTCCATTTTCTTTCTCCCTGCTTCTCGCATATCCGACATTTTTTTATGCGTCTTTCCGTCGGGTCGGTCGTTTTCGTTTCAGTGGTGTAAAAAGGTAGGGCTTAGGACAAACAAGGTTTTATGGCGAGAATACTACCTGCAATGAAATGGAAGTGTGGAGATTGTCGTCTAAACGGCTTGCCGCCCCGACCTTTTTTGTCCGTGGAAGCCCGGAACTACCTTTGCCGCTGACAACGAACAACCGATCCCGACATAATACACGGGCATAAGTGGAGGATGTGCAGACGGAGAAGTGGGGCGAAAACAAAAAACGCAGTCTTCGAGGACTGCATTTATCATAGAAACAGAATATACGGAAAACAAAAAGCCGCCCCAACGGACGGCTCTACGAAAATAATTTGGAGAAAATTCTTTTTTCTCACGATATACCCTTATCTTTGCAATAGGTTATTCGAGTTGTGCAAAGCGTTGTATATCACTGTTGAAGATAGGTCGCTAAATCATTACCTACTGCATTTCATAACTCATAAGGCTGTTCATAGCCAATTACTTAGACCTAAATGATAGATTTTTGAAGAAAAAGAATAATATAGGGCTAACTTAACGCTATAACCTTAAAAAAATGAAAACTTTATAGACTCAACTTACAATATGAAACTTCCAAATTCAGCCCGATTTCTTGACGAAAAAAGTAAAAAATCTTGACAAACGGAATTTTAATTCTAGAGAAAGATTTTCCGTTTGGCACGAGGCTGAATGCAAAAAAGCGTTTAATTGTTAATCAATCGGCTTAAACTATGTAAACGAACATAAGGAATGAAAAAGTGAAAGGTATCCTTTCGCGATGCGAAACGTGGCATATCGCAGTGCGATATGTGGCATATTGCAGTGTCAAAGGTGCCCTTTCACACTGCGAAAGGTGCCCTTTGACTTTTTTAACACTTATGAGTTTTGAGACGAAACGTATAAAGTCTTGATATTGAATGATTTACTAAAAAGAGCGAGAAATCTCCAAATACTCGCATATTTTGCAACTTCATTTTTCTAAGTCGTAAATTTTTAAGTTATGGGCAGGGTTAGTTAATCAATTTTTTACCCAACTCGGCTCCGAAAAATGCAAGTTTTTCTTCTCACAGAAGCATGATTAGAGAAAATGGTTTCAAACTGAAACCTATGAGAAGTTATTCGTTACGACTATTTAGTTTTCAGCCTCGACACTGCCGAAAAAAATGATTAACACTGGCAACTAATCATCATCGTCAGACTTTAGGTATCTGAAAAGTATTTCAACAGGATGGACTGCGCTCACACCTGTTCCGTCTTTAATCTGCTGGCGACAAGAAGTGCCTGGCGCAGCAACCACCATAGGGACTATGCCCGACTTCTCTACGGCACGCTTTATGGCTGGGAAAAGAACCATTTCGCCTATGGCAAGTGATGTCTGATAGTGTTCCTTCTCATAACCGAAAGAGCCAGCCATACCGCAACAGCCACTCGGAATGACATTCAACTTTGCCCCTCTGAGCAGGCTGAACATCCTTACCGTAGGTTCTATGCCTACCAGCGCTTTTTGGTGACAATGCCCATGAAGCCATATTTCCACCTCATCGGCTAAGAAATCTTCCTTGCTTATCCTGCCAGCCTCCATTTCCTGACAAAGAAACTCGTCGTAGAGCAGACAGTTGCTTCCTAAGTCTTTAGCTGTCTGTCGCCATTCAGCAGGCACAAGGTCGGGATATTCGTCGCGGAAGGTAAGTATGCACGACGGTTCTATGCCAACCATCTGGCAGTCGCTGTTTATCTTCTCACGCAACAGCCGAACATTCTTTTTCGCAATCTTCTTAGCCCGCTTTAGGTTTCCTTTTGAAATAGCAGCACGCCCACTCTCTATGTGTCGTGGAATCTCCACACTGTAGCCTAAGCGCAAGAGCAGCAGGGCAAAAGTCAGTCCGAGTTCGGCTTCCTGCCTGTCGGTAAACTCATCGGCAAAGAGAAAGACTTTCTTCTTCCGATTGCCAACATTGTTCTGCCGCAGTTCTCGTTCCACCAGATGGTGCATAGTCTTTCTGCTTAGCGCAGGAATGGTTCTCGACTGTGAGAAAGAAAGAAGTTGCTTAATGATATAGGCTGTAGGTTTCCATCTTACGAAGAAATTATACAGCGGAGCAACAGGTTGCAGAAGTGCCTCTATCTGAGCCATTTGCGAAACAAGCCATGAACGCAGAGGCATTCCGTTGCGGTCGTAGTAGTGTTGCAGCAGTTCGGCTCTGAGCCTTGTCATGTCAACATTTGAAGGACACTCACGCCTACAGCCCTTGCATGCCAGACAGGAGAGCAGCACTTCTTTAATAAGCCCTTCGTCGCCGCCTCGTGTCAGAATCTCGCGCATCACGTTAGCCCTTGCTCGCGTTGTCTTGGTCTCATCGCCAGAGACCTTAAATGCTGGGCAGAGCGTTCCGCCCATGAGGTTTGACTTTCGGCAGTCGCCTGCTCCGTTGCACTGCTCAATGCTGCACATCAGGGCATGAACCTGCGAGCGTGCCCCCGTAGCACCTGGCGCATCACACTCGTCGAAAGCAGCCTTCCAGTTGAAGTAGGTTGCATCCGACTTCAGAATCTTCTCCACCTCATATTGCTGGTTTTCGTCATATCGCAGACAACTGTCCATAGGCAGCGTGTCTACTATCTTGTGTCGGTTGAGCAGGTTTTCCTCGTCCCAACAAAACTTAACCTGACGCATCAGTTCGTAAGCCTTGTCGCCATATAGCAGTTTTATAAACTCACCTCTCAGCCTTCCGTCGCCATGTTCTCCGCTTATGCTGCCCCGATGTTTCTTTACAAGCATTGTGGTTTCGCAGGCAATGGTGCGAAACAGTTGTCGGTCTTTGCGTTTCTTCAGGTTGAGTATAGGCCGCAGATGCAACTCGCCAGTGCTGATATGTCCGTAGAAGACGCATTTTGTGCCAAGCCTTTCGAGCATCAGCCGAAACTCTTTCAGATATTGCGGCAACACGCTTGGAGCAACGGCTGTGTCTTCTATCACTCCGTGAGGCCGTGCGTCGCCTTTCATTCCGCCAAGCACGCCAAGCCCAGCCTTGCGCAAAGCCCACACACGGGCAACATCTTTATCATACACGCGCGTACATTTATATACTAATCCGCTGCCGATGAGGTCTTTCTCCATGCGGCTTGCCTTTGCGTCGAGTTCTTCGCGAGTCTCTGCCCGAAGCTCGGTCAGCAGCAAAGCGGCAGGTTTTCCGACAACGAAAAACTGGTTGCGGCGTGCTTCGGCATTGGCTTTGCTCAGTTCGAGAATGTCGCTGTCCATCAGCTCTATTGCTGTAGGGCGATGGCTAAGTGCAACAAGGTTAGCCTCAAAACTTTTCTCAAGCGTGTCGCAATGTCCGCATACCACCATCAGGTGCTTAGGGGGCAGATGGTCGAGCGACACTTTTATCTCGGTTATGAAAGCCAAAGTGCCTTCGCTGCCAGCAAGAAGTTTACAGAGATTGATTGTCCGCTGACTGAAAGGAAGATAGGTGTCAGCCGTAAGATTGTCAATAACTTCATCAATAGCATATCCGCAACTGCGGCGGCGAAGTTGCTTGTCGGGATATGACTCTGCTATAAGGCGTGAAGTTTCTGCATTGAGTGCAAATCTTATTAGTTGTGTATAGATTCGCTCTATCAGGGTATTTTGTTGTTCATTATTCCAGAATTGCAGTCCGAAGCGTTCTTCGAGTTCAGATATTTTATATTCTTTGAAAATCTCGGTACTGCCATCTGCCAGCACGCCTCTTGCCTCAACAACATGCTGACGGGTGCTGCCATAGACGAGCGAGTGGGTTCCGCAGGAGTTGTTTCCGAACATACCGCCAATGCAGCAACGGTTGCTCGTTGATGTCTCTGGGCTGAAAAACAATCCATAAGGTTTCAGTCTGAGGTTCAGCTCATCGCGCACAACGCCAGGTTCTACACTTGCCCATCGTTCTTCGGGATTTATCTCAATAATGCGGTTGAGATGCTTGCTAATGTCAACCACTATCCCGCTGCCAACCACCTGTCCTGCAATGGATGTGCCGCCAGCACGAGGAATCAGGTCAACGCCTTTCTCACGCGCCATAACCAGCAGTTCTTTTATGTCAGTTTCCGACTCTGGGTATGCCACGCCATAGGGTATTTCCCGATACACTGACGCATCGGTAGAATATGCTATCTTATGAAGACTGTCGGTAAAGATTTTCATTGGCTGTCTTTTCTCACTAAAATCCCTTATGCAAAGGTACAATAATAAACTGAGAAAAGGGGGATATTGTTGCTTTTAATTGCAAAAGCAGCGGAAAACTGGGAGGCTGATTAGCCGTCGATGTCGATGTGAGAGGCTTCGATGTCTTCGCCGATGAATGTGAAGGCATGGTCGCGAAACTTCTGAGGGTTCTCTGTTGTGAACAGTCTTAGCGTGGCATTGCGGGTGCAGCGAGACTCTATTTCGGGATGACGGAGAAGATAGTCTTGCAGGCTTGATGCCACATAGGTGCCTTGCTCCATGATGAAGACAGAAGGAGGAGCAAACTGGCGAATCTTGTCTATAAGCAAAGGATAGTGGGTGCAGCCGAGCAGCAGGGTGTCAATCTTGGGGTCGCGCTGCATGATGTTGCTGATATATTTCCTGACGAAGTAGTCGGCGCCATCGCTGTTTGCCTCGCCATATTCTACGAGAGGAACCCAAAGCGGACATGGTTCTCCTGTTACGACAATATCGGGGTGGAGTTTCTTTATTTCAATATCGTAGCTATTGGAAAGGATTGTACCTTCAGTTGCCAACACTCCGATATGGCGCGAGGTTGTCAGTTTACCGATTTCTTCGGCTGTGGGGCGTATCACTCCAAGCACACGTCGGCTGGAATCCCAGCGCGGAAGGTCGCTTTGCTGAATGGTACGCAGGGCTTTGGCAGAGGCAGTGTTGCATCCGAGAATAACAAGATGACACCCTTTCTCGAACAGGCTGTAGACAGCCTGCCGCGTAAATTCATAGACAACATCGAAGGAACGCGGACCATAGGGCGCACGGGCATTGTCGCCTAAGTAGACATAGTCGTACTGAGGCAACTGCTTTCTGATGGCTTTGAGTATTGTAAGGCCTCCGTAGCCAGAGTCGAAAACACCTATTGGTCCTGGATTATTGTTCATTCTGTAGGTTCAGACTTTGTGATGAAAAGAAAGAATTATGATAGTCAGCAACTATCTTGCTTACTTCAGAACTGATATTAACTCGCTGGTTATGTCTACACCCATGCCTTCGTCAACGTAAGGCAGCGAACCGTTATCGCTTCTGAGGATGAAGGCGAAACCATGTTTCTTGCCGAGTTGTCGCACTGCTTCTGCCATTCGGTTGATTACAGGCGAATAAACGTCTTTCTCCATCTCGTCTAACAGGCGGATGGTTTCTTCGCGGAAAGCCATATTGCTGGCATATAACTCTTGCAGTTCTGCCTGACGCTTACGCAGGATAGGTGCGGCAAAGTCTTTCTGTCCATCAAGAAAGTCTTCATACTTTCTGCTGAACTCATTGGCAGAATGTTGCATCTCAGCCTCATATTTCTCGCGAAGGTCAGCCACAGCCTGCTTTGCTTCGGCATAGTCGGGCATGGCATGGAGAACAGAGTCTTGATTGTAGTAGCCGAATCTGACCTGTGCCGACGCAGCAAAAGGCATCAGCATCATGAGCAACAATCCAAAAATTCGCATCGTTCTGTCCATAATCGTAATGATGAAACGACTGCGGTTGCTAATTGATGCAACCACAGTCTATTTAATAGAAAACTAAAAATTCGGATTATTTCATCTTGTCCAGCTCTGCCTTTACTTCAGAAGTAACGTCAACAGAGATAGATGTGTTAACATAGATAGGCTGACCAGCAGACTGCTCCATGATGTAAACATACTTGCCATTGTTGGCAACAGTCTCAATAGCCTTACGAACCTTGTCGAGGATAGGACCTAACTTTTCCTGCTGAGCCTTGTTGAATGCCTGCTGATTGTCAGATGCTGCCTGCTGGATTTTGTTGTACATCTCCTGCAAGCTCTGCTCTGTTTCAGCCTGCTTAGTAGCGTTCATAGTGCTCTTAGTCTTGTCATAGTCTTCAGCCTTCTTCTGCAACTCGTTCTGCATAGCAGTGAGTTCTGATTCGTACTGCTTGCCGAGAGCTTCGAGTTCGCCCTGCACGCGGATTGCTTCTGGCAGTGAAGAGATGAGAGCCTGAGAATCAAGGTGTCCGAACTTCTGTGCAAAGATTGACAGAGGAGCGAACAACATCAACATTAAAATTACTTTTTTCATTGTTCTTTGTTTTTGTTTTTATTATTATTGTTATTGTTTTTACAAACTGATTAGTTAGAGTATCCTAACTTTTCAAGCACTTCATTGCTGATATCTATCTTTGGTGAAGCATAGATTATGCCTGATGAAGAACGGTCTTCAACAAGTGAATAGCCGCGCAACTCTGATATTTCTTTCACAGCATTGTATATCTCGTCTTGGATAGGCGACATCAGACTCTGACGTTTCTTGAACAATTCGCCTTCTGGTCCGAAATACTTGCGCTTGAGTTCGCTTGCTTCTTTCTCTTTGTTCATTATCGCTTCCTGACGTGCTTTCTTCTGCTCCTGAGAGAGGAATACGACTTCGTTCTGGAAGTTCTTATACATAGTAGATGCTTCAGTGTTGAGTGCCTCAACTTCAGCCTGCCACTTCTTTGAAACCTGATTTAACTGTTCGTTGGCACGCTCATAGGCAGGGATATTCTTCAGGATATATTCCATGTCGATGAGTGCAAACTTCTGCGCATTAGCAACAATAGCTAAAGCAGCAAAACAAGCAATTGTCAATAATCTCTTCATAGTCTTTAGTTTTTATCGTTATTAGTTTTTCTCATACTGATTTTCTTTTTATTGCAGCACTGTTTTCCTTTATACATTATATTATATATATGCCACATCTGCTTGAATTAGAATTCCTGACCAAGTACGAAGTGGAAGTGCGAACCGCCTTTCTGTCCGAATACCTTGTCGAAACCATAAGCCCAGTCAATACCCATCATACCAACCATTGGGAGGAATATACGCACACCCAGACCAGCAGAGCGCTTAACGTCGAATGGGTTGTATTTGCTTATGTCAGTCCAAGCATTACCTGCCTCAACAAATCCAAGTCCATAGACAGTAGTATTGCCGAGCATGAACGGATAACGCAATTCGAGCGACAGTCGCTGATAGGCATAACCAGTTGCTCCATAAGGAGTGAACTGTCCGTTTTCGTAACCTCTCAGTCCGATGGTTTCGTCGGCATAGTTGGTTGAGTAGCCGCTCATACCGTCACCACCCACATAGAATGTCTCGAATGGAGATTTCTTATATCTGTTGTAAGAGCCAAGAAGACCGAGTTCAACGCGCGTCATCAGCACGAAACACTTTTGCGCATTAGACAGTGCTGTGAATGTACGGGCACGGAATTTCCACTTGTGATATTCAATCCAGCGATACTTCTCGCGCTGCTCTTCAGAGAAAGTTGCAGAGCGAGGGTCGGTTGCCAGCGACTTGTAGTCTTTGTTATCCCACTTCGACCATGGTGGAGTGAGAGTGACAGAAGCCATAAACTCAGAACCTCTACGAGGGAACAACTGGTTGTCGGTTGATGTTCTGCTCAGCGAAATGCTAAGGTTGAGGTTGTTTGAGTTACCCGATTTGATGAGGAAGTATTGCCAGTTTTTCAGCATATATCGTGTATAAGCCAACTGAACCGACAGAGTGAAATAGTCGTCAGGCCAACGCAGACGCTTACCCCAACCGATTGATGCACCAAACATCTTCAGGAATTTGTCTGGATCGTAATAATTCTCATAGTTGTTGTAATAGCCTCCATAGCCATAAGAGCCATAACCATAATAATAATTATTATAGTTGTTCATCCAAGCCTGATTATAATAGTTTCCTGAAACGTCGGTCATCTTAGAGAAAGACAGACCAACAGAGAACTGGATAGGACGCTTGCCGCCAAACCATCCTGTAGAATAAGATGTATTATAAGACTGGTAGTAATCAGCATTGGTCTGCGCTCCGATTGAAAGCACTTCGCCGTCGCCGATAGGCAGGAATCCTCTTCGCTCCTTGTTCTTGCCAAACAGGTTAGCCATTGAGAAGTTATTGAGTTTCAGTCCTACTCTACCAATCAAACCCGTCTGTCCCCATCCGAGCGACAATTCAATCTGGTCGTTAGACTTCTGCTCAAGATTCCAGTTGATGTCCACAGTTCCATCTTCAGGATTTGGTCGTATGTCTGGTTCACATTTCTCTGGATTGAAGTGTCCCATTGAAGCAAGTTCACGTGCTGAACGCATGAGTGCATCCTTAGAGAACAAGTCGCCAGGCTTTACTCTCAGTTCTCGACGTATTACGTTTTCATAGACACGGTCGTTACCATTGATGCGCACCTTGTTGATTTTTGCCTGAGTATTCTCAGTAATACGCATTTCAAGGTCAATAGAGTCGCCGACGATATTCACTTCCGTTGGGTTCAACTGATAGAACATATAACCGTTGTTCCAATACATGTTTCCTACGGCATCCTCGTCTTGAACGAGTCGTTTGTCCATTAGTTTCTGGTTGTAGACGTCGCCTTTCTTCATTCCGAATATAGCCGAAAGTTGGTCAGTTGAGTATACAGTGTTGCCCACCCATGTGATGTTTCTGAGGAAATAGCGCTCGCCTTCGTCAACCTTAACATACACGTTGACATGCTTGTCGTCGTAGTTCCACACGCTATCTTCCAGAATTGCTGCATCGCGATAGCCCAACTCATTATATTTGCTTATGAGATTCTTCTTGTCTTCAGCCCATCTTTCAGGTGTAAATTTCTTCTTCTTTAAGAAAGTAGAGATTTTGTTAGCCTCGTGAATCTGCTTGAAAGCACCCTTTCCAAAGAGTTTTCCCTTAATCCTTGAGTCGGAAAGTTTATTGTTGCCAGCAATGATAATCTCATGCACTTTCATTTTTTCCTTCTTATCGACATCGAAATCAAGTATCACCTGATTCTTATTAGCCACGTCGTCGCGCTGACGGATGTTGATTTCCACATTCTTATATCCTTTGTCTTCGAAATACTTTCGGGCGATAACCTTAGCACGGTCGATGTGGTTAGGAGTAACCTGACTGCCCTTCAGCAGTCCGATTCTCTGCTCCAGGTCTTCGCGTTCAGTCTTCTTAACGCCCGAATAGTTGATTTCAGACACTCTTGGACGCAGCGAGAGATAGATGTGCAGATAGATACTGTCGCCAACGATGCTGTCGGCCTTGATGGAGATAGTAGAAAACAATCCATGTTTCCAATATCGCTTTACGGCGTCGGTTATCTCACTTCCAGGAACAGATATTCGCTGTCCTACTTCGAGTCCTGATATACCAGTAATGATATAGTCCTCATATCCCTCACCTCCAGTTACGTTCAGTGCGCCGATGTAGCAAGTGCGCGGCATACCGAGATATGAAATGTCTGGATTGATTATCTTTTCTTGAGCATTGACTATTGCCGCAGCGGTAAACAGCAGCAGCAATATAATCGTCTTTCTTATATAATACATGTCGATAATGTTATCTATTTTTGTGCTTTGATAGTAGGCATCAGCCATTCTCTTGTCTGTGTTTTGCGGCTTGCCACTTAGAAATCTTTTTTTCTATTGCTCTCCCTCCACCTGTGCTTCAGTCTTTCCGAAACGGCGCTGGCGGCGCTGATAGTCGGCAATGGCTTTGTGCAGGTCTTCCTCATTGAAGTCAGGCCAGTAGGTATCGCAGAAATATAGTTCGCTGTAGGCAATCTGCCATAGCAAGTAGTTAGACACTCTCACCTCGCCGCCAGTTCTGATGAGCAGGTCGGGGTCGGGCATGAAGTTGGTCTGCATGTGCTTGCTAATGAACTCTTCTGTTATGTCTTCTGCACGGATGCCGCCAGAAAGCAGATTCTTCAGCGTGTTCTTAGGCATTTCCTGCATGTCGTGTACTTCCTGAACGATGTCGCGTACAGCCTGAGTTATCTCCCAACGTGCAGAATAGCTCAAGGCGACAACCATTGTCATGGCATCGTTGGCGGCTGTGTGTTCTTCCGTTTCGCGCAGTTTCTGTTGCACATCGTCGGGCAGACGCTTAGTGTCTCCGATGACGCGGAAGCGCACATTGTTTTTCATGAAGATCTCGTCTTCGAGCGAAGACAGCACCAGTCCCATCAGGGCAGCCACCTCGTCGGAAGGACGATTCCAGTTTTCGGTAGAAAAAGTATATAGTGTCAGATATTTCACTCCGAGTCGTGTACACTCCGAAGTAATTCTCCTGACAGTCTCAACACCAGCCTGATGGCCGTAGTTACGAGGCATGTTGCGCTCTGTAGCCCATCGTCCGTTGCCGTCCATGATAATGGCTATGTGCTGCGGTATTCTGTTTCTATCTATCTCAATGTTCATTTTCTACTTATTGTTAATCGTCATCGTTATGACAGGTACGACATTTTGCCTTGAAACTATATGTCAGCGTGACGAGCAGAGTGCTGTAGCAGTCTGTATTCTTGAAAGCTCCTGTGCTGACAACCGTATAAGGGTCTTTGCGCCCGTCGAGTTCATCGTTCAGCGAGAAGTGGGCAGCCCACTGCAAACCGAGATTCAGACGGTCGCCTATCTTGTATTTCACGCCTATGCCTATTGGCACGTTTGCTGTGAAGACTCCCTTGTCGTCGTTCTTCACATAGGTAGCACCGAGACCGCCAAAGATGTATGGTGTCAGCCTCTTTGCTCCGCGATAGTCGCGTCCTGTGCCATAGGGCCAGAAGTTGTATTCAAACACTAAGCCTGCGTCTATAAGCGTATTGCTGAATTCGTAGGCTTTTTCTTGATAGTCGGGATAGTAGGTCTTGACATCAGCCGACGAACCTTTCAGTGTTCCGTAGGCTGCATGGAAGCGCAAGCCCATATAGGGGTTGAACAGGCGGCGCAGCAGCACGGCACCCATTGGCTGCATATTGCCAGTGAGCGAACCGTTGAAGTCGCCTAAGTAGTTCACCATTCCTGCTCCCGCACCTATCTCCATGAGATATTCGGGGTCGCTCTGCGCACGGGCTGAGAGGCTCGTCACGAAGATGGTGATTATTATTAGTATGCGTCGCATAGCTTATTTTCTCTTTGTTCTGAAAATTTTCTGCTCGTCGCTCCATCCCAACTGACTGAGGCGGGCACGCCATATCTCGCCAGTCTCGCCGCTAAACAGCCACACAAAGTGGTTGCTGTCTACGGCTGCGCAGAAGACAAGGGCAACATTGACGAAGGCTGAAGGCAGGCTCAATCGGCTGTCTTTCTTCCATGTTATTCCGTTGTCGCGGCTGTAATATAGTTCGGAGAAGGCAGCAACAGTGCATGCGCCGAGAGGCTGTCCGCCAAGAGCAATGAGTCCGTCAGCGTATGGCATCACTGTGAAGTTGCGCTGGCGAGGTGCCTGATAGAGCGCGTTGGCTGGCAAGACGTATCTCATCCATTCGCTGGTCTGAGTGCTCTCGCCATTTTCAACAATTCTGCTCCACACAACGGCAGTTGCATCTTGCGGATAGTCTGACACGCTGCGATTGCCAACAAGTATCACTCTGTGGGCATCGGGATTGGTAATCATCGGCAGCGCTGCAATGCTTATGTCCTGTGTAGGCAGCAGAGTTGCGCTGTCGTCGAGTTTGTCTATAGCCCAAGTCTGTCCGTTGTCAGCAGAAGAAACGAGTTGGTTATCAGCTGACAAGGCAAATATCAGATTTCCGTCGGTTCCGATAAGTCTGCTAATGTCGGTCTTAACCGTTTCAGTCCATTCGTTTCCGTCAGCAGAAGTCCACAAAGCTCCAGCCATGAGCATAGTCATCTTGTTGCCTTTGACGATAATATTTCTATAGGCATCGGCAGGCAAAGGCATGTTGATGTTCGGTGTAGTACCGTGCCATGACTGCCCGTCGTCAATGTCAGTATATTTCATCCACGTTGTCTGTCCGTTAGTTCCAGCCACAAACATCTTGTTGCCTAACTGGAAGGCACGCATGTCAATCATGTTTTCGAACACGCCTCCAACGGCAGTACGCTTCCATTCGAACTGGTCAGCCTGCTGCTTGTGAGCATTGACTCTTACGGTATACTCCTGATAGTTTCTGCCACTGTTGGAATAGATGAAGAATGTTCGCGGCTGCGAAAAGTCCACACTGTCTGTAGCACTATGATATTTCACAGAGTCGCTCGTCATGCTCTTGATTAACACCGAGCCTCCGTTCTTCGCTGCAATGTTGCAAACCACCTTAGTAACGTCGGTGCCGTAGGGCAGTGAGTCGGTGTTGTAAGCCTCATGCTTAATCTGGTCAATAGTGAACTTGTATGTTTCTCCCTTTACGGTAGACTTTGCAATAGAGTCCTGACCGTCGAAAGTCTTTGTGTGCAGATAGCGGTTCAGTGTGCCGAGAGTGACAGCAGTCATCGCAGCATCGTCGTAGTATGTCAGTTCTTCGTCGTTAGAACCTAAGCAAGACGACAGCAATATTGCTGACGAGAGCACAACGACAACTGAAAGAAAAATCTTTTTCATTTTTTGTTTTTTTGATTGCAGAGACAGCCAAAGAGGTCGGAATCAATATCAACTCTGCCCGCCTTGTTCGCCTCATGGGCAGACTATCAATGCCTGTTTTTATGATTTTTGGTTGCAAATATAATCAGAATTCTACAAATAAACTTCGTTTTCACCGCTTTATTATGCAAATTCATCATTCTTTGCACTTTTTTTACGTTCTTTTAGCGTTAAGAAAGATATTTTTTCTTCAAATTTCTCATGCAAAGCATGGGGGTGCCCGACAAAACAAAAATCTCACCCTCATCAAGAGAGTGAGATGAAATTTTGTTTCCGTCTGCTCAGGCAAACGATATGTTATACTTTCACTTAAATGCTAAAACCTATAGTTCCGTAAACCACATTCATGTTTGGCATGGATGGAGTGCGGGAATTTACATGCCTGAAGCCCAAGCCCAAAATAGGCGATACGCCTTTCAGGACTTTCCACTGGAAACCAATTCCGTAGACTGTTTGCTTCCAGTCTACATTGCCTACGCTTGTGCCAATCATGGCTCTTAGGTCAACAATGCCGCCTTTGGGGTCTCTGAAAAGGCTATAGCCGAGACCTCCTCCAAGAGCACTCGTTCCTTTATAGGTCTTCAAATCGCCCTTATCTATCAGCGAAGTTCCTCCTTCCAATGTGGCAAACACGCGAAACTTAGGCAACACATCATAGACTACGTTCATGTGCAGCCCGAAAGTCGTGATGTCGTGCTGCTCAAATGTTCCCAACACATTTCCTTCTACGAAAACTTTGTCTAAAAATCTTGTAGACGACTGCGAGTTTTGCGCAAACAAACTTGCTGTGCACAAAAGGCTTAAAAATAACAACTTAATCTTTTTCATGTTAATAGATTTTTCTTGATAATTAACTATAAGATTTGGCAAATATAAAGATATTATCTTTAGAATCGAACTTTCTTGCGCTAAAACTTACAATTTGTTAGGTTTTTTTGTTATTTTAGATAATTTGTAAGGTTTTGTTCACATTATCAGGTATTTATGTAAGCTATTATTACTAATACACCATCCACTCGCACACTCTCTGACTTCTTATTCTGATTCATTTTTCCTTGCATTCTCATAGCATTATAAGTTTCGTTTTCAGCAGCAAAAAATTAACTGCAATTTTTGTTGAAAAATCTTGACAAAATTATTAAAAATTTTTGTCAACCAAAACTTTCATTCTAGAGAAAGATTTTGAGCCGTTTTCCCGTTTGGCACGCAATGGAATGCAAAAAACTGTTTATTTGTTAATCAATCGGCTTAAACTTTGTGAACGAACATAAGGAACGAAAAAGTGAAAGGTGTCCTTTCGCGATGCGAAACGTGGCATATCGCAGTGCGATATGTGGCATATTGCAGTGCCAAAGGTGCCCTTTCGCACTGCGAAAGATGCCCTTTGACTTTTTTAACAGTTATGAGTTTTGCGATGAAAGTTATAATGTCTTGATGTTGAACGATTTACTAAAAATGACGAAAAAGCGCCAAATACTCGCATATTTTGCAACTTTATTTTTCTCGGTCCAAAATTTTTAAGTTATAAGAGGGGTTTTGTTAATCAATTTTGTTGAAAAATCTTGACAAAACAAGGTATGGTTTGCTATGGTTACTCGTAATTTTTTCAGACTAAATTCATCATCATAATGCCAGCAATATGTAACGCAAAATTACGATATCAGTTTTCTCTCTAATTACGATTACTGAGCAAGGCAAGAATAATACATAAAAAAAAGACTTGCACGAACCCATTTTTTAGGTTCACACAAGTCTTCAATTTCATAGTTTTAAAGTCGTAATGTCGCTATACTTACAGGGCGAAAGGTGAAAATAAAAATGTAAAAAGATTTCACATCAAAGCCTCATAGCCTTACAAACTTAAAACCTTTAAGTGTTCATTACTTTTATAGTTAAATATAAATTACAATTTAACATAAACTTTACCCACTCGGCAGCTTGAGAGCAAGCTCTCTCTGCTCTCGCTTAATTAAAGTTTTGGACCTGCATCAACGAGTTTCTTACCAGCCTCGTTGCCTTCATACTTAGCGAAGTTCTTGATAAATCTGCCAGCCAAGTCTTTAGCCTTCTCTTCCCACTCAGCAGGATTAGCGTAAGTGTCGCGTGGGTCTAAGATAGCAGGGTCAACGCCTTCGAGTTGTGTAGGAACAGTGAAGTTGAAGTAAGGTATCTTCTTTGTTGGAGCCTCGTCGATAGAATGGTTCAGAATAGCATCAATGATGCCGCGAGTATCCTTGATAGATATACGCTTGCCTGTTCCGTTCCAGCCAGTGTTTACGAGGTAAGCCTTAGCACCGCTCTGCTTCATTCTCTTAACGAGTTCTTCTGCATACTTAGTTGGATGCAGTTCGAGGAAAGCCTGACCGAAGCAAGCAGAGAATGTAGGAGTTGGCTCTGTGATGCCGCGCTCTGTACCAGCCAGTTTAGCGGTAAAGCCAGAAAGGAAGTAGTATTTCGTCTGCTCTGCATCAAGGATGCTCACTGGAGGAAGCACTCCGAAGGCATCGGCTGAAAGGAAGATGACCTGTTTAGCCGCAGGAGCGTGAGAAATAGGACGCTGAATGTTCTTGATGTGATAGATAGGATAACTTACGCGAGTGTTCTCTGTAACGCTCTTGTCGGCAAAGTCAATCTTTCCGTCTTTGTCAACTGTTACGTTTTCGAGCAGCGCATCGCGGCGGATAGCGTTGTAGATGTCTGGCTCGCTTTCTTTGTCGAGGTTGATAACCTTAGCATAGCAGCCGCCTTCGAAGTTGAACACGCCGTTATCGTCCCATCCGTGTTCGTCGTCGCCGATGAGTTTACGCTTAGGGTCGGTTGAGAGAGTTGTCTTGCCAGTTCCTGAAAGACCGAAGAAGATGGCAGTGTTCTCGCCGTTCATGTCGCAGTTGGCAGAGCAGTGCATAGCAGCAATGCCTTTCAGAGGCAGATAGTAGTTCATCATAGAGAACATACCTTTCTTCATTTCGCCGCCATACCATGTGTTGATGATGACCTGCTCGCGGCTTGTTACGTTGAAGACAACGGCAGTCTCAGAGTTTAGTCCGAGTTCCTTATAGTTTTCAACCTTAGCCTTAGAAGCGTTGTAGACGATGAAGTCTGGCTCCTGCTCGAAGTCTTCTTCAGTCTGAGGGCGAATGAACATATTTGTAACGAAGTGTGCCTGCCATGCTACTTCCATGATGAAGCGCACCTTCATGCGTGTATCTTTGTTGGCACCGCAGAATCCGTCAACAACATAGAGCTTCTTGTTAGAAAGTTCTTTGAGTGACAATGCTTTAACGGCATCCCATGTTTCCTTGCTTGCTCGGTGGTTGTCGTTCTTGTATTCTTCGCTTGTCCACCAAACGGTGTCGTGTGAGTTTTCGTCGTCAACGATGAATTTGTCCTTAGGGCTACGGCCTGTATAAACACCAGTCATTACATTGATTGCGCCTAATTCGGTTTCCTGGCCAACGTCGTAGCCAGTCAGTCCTTCCTTAGTCTCTTCATTGAACAACACCTCATAGGTAGGGTTGTAGAGCACTTCCTTGACACCTGTGATGCCATACTGCTCCAATACTTTCTTATCAAATTTAGCCATGATAATAATTTTGAAGTTAATTTTTATAATTAAGTTTATTCTCTCAAATAGTTCATAATATCAGAAGCAGTGCTTCTTCAATAGAAGACAGAGAAAGGCTGACGGCAGTAGCCGAAAGGAGTTAAACCGAGTTAACCGACGAAGGCGTTTTTGCCCTGTAACCTAATCTCGTCTGTCTCTGAACCTTATTCAAATATTCAACTCGCAAAATTAAGAAAAAGGTTTTTAAATTACAAATTTAAAGTGCAAAAATTAATATTTATCAATTACAAAACAAATATTATCTGTTTTTATGGATGCTTTATGGTTTTATTTTATTACCTTTGCATGAAGTTTGAATTTTCCAGCAACATGAAAAACGGCTAATTTCAGTTTTCTTTTGCAGAAATCGGCTCACGTAGTTATAACTTTATACACTTAAACCTGACAACGAAAATGAAGAAAACCTTATTAGCAATTTCTATGATGACTGTATGTGCCGTCTCTGGCTATTCACAGAACTTAAACAACGAGTACGAAGATAGCCTCAAAACATTGAGTTAAACACAAAAAAGCAGAAGACTACACTAAGAATTGATACAAAAACAAAATAAATTATACCATGCAAATCATAAATCTATCGGAACAAAACTCTGTTCTCAACCGCTACATGGCTGAGATTCGCGATGCAGAATATCAGAAAAACCGTCTGCTGTTTCGCAACAACATACAAAGAATAGGCGAAATGATGGCTTTTGAAATTTCAAAAATGTTTGACTATCAACCGCAAGAAGTAACAACACCACTTGGCGTTGCTAACATAAACATGCCCGAACAGGACATTGTGATTGCTACGGTCTTGAGAGCAGGACTGCCTTTCCATCAGGGTTTCCTGAATGTTTTCGACCATGCAGAGAACGGCTTTGTGTCGGCTTATCGTATGTATACCAACCGCGAGCATACGGAAGTGGGAATACATACAGAATATATGGCTGCGCCAAGCGTTGAGGGCAAGACGCTGATAATTGTAGACCCCATGCTGGCTACAGGCGGTTCGATGGCTGCAAGCTATGAGGCTCTGATGAAAAGCGGCAAGCCTAAGAAGGTGCATATTGCCTGCGTTATTGCTGTTCCTGAAGGACTTGAAGTGCTGAAAGACACTGTAAGCGAGGACACTACTATATGGTGTGCTGCGATTGATGCAGGAATGAACGAGCATAAGTATATTGTTCCTGGATTCGGCGACGCTGGCGACCTCTGCTTTGGCGAGAAATTGTAGATTCTTTTGAGGCTACAAGGCTATTAGGCTGTAAGGCTATGAGATTATTAGAGGCGGTAATTTCTGCCTTATCAGTAACTGACTAAATAAAAAAACTCGGAATTTGGGTTCCGAGTTTTTTGTTTATATGCCAATTACAGACCGAATCCCGATTTTATTATCAGTTATCTTTATGCAGCAGCCAAGCCAATGCACGCTCTGTCATTTCGAGATAGGGCTTCATGTCGGAAACCTCTTTCAGGTTTTCATCCCACTGATAGAACAGTGTGCGGGCATGCTTCTTTGTGTTAGTCCACAACTGCGGGCACCACTTCCCGCCTGCGTTCACGTTGCTTCCCTCAATAGGCGCAATGCGCAGACTGTCGGTAAAGTCGTCATACCATTTCCACTCCTTCACCTTCTCGCCACCAGGCATAGCATAGAAACTGCCACGAGCCTCGTCAATATACTGCTGAAATTCTGCGCGAGCATCATCGCTGAGAGCGTATGGATTGCCATTGAGTTGGAAGATGAGGTGATAGCGGTCGAACAATCCTTTCTGATAAGCCGCACCAAGAGGCATCTCGTCTACTTCAAAGCCCATCTGCTCTCCTACTTTCTTGAGCCAAGCCACGCCGTGCTTTGTGTCGCTGCTTTCAGTTCCGTCGGTCCAGACAAGCATACGCTTGCCTGCCTCAGTAGCCTTATTGTTCACCATCAGCGAGAGATGGATAGTGCGCATCTGGTCTAACTGTGCATTGTCTTCAGTACATTCCCAATACATTCCGCCAAGAAGGTTGCGGTCTATGATGAACTGGCATTTGGCAGCGAGCGACCGAGTGTCGTCAAATCCCCAGACAAGTTGTCCGCTCTGGTCGGTGAGGTAAGGAACTTTGCCCACATCGTCCCATTGTTCCTGATAGAGTCCGTCGGAATATCGGGTCTTGACATACTGGTGAAGCACGCTGTTAGAATGGTCGCCGCGACCGTAGAGTGGCATTCCGAGCGTTAGTTTTCGTGCAGGAACACCATTGCGTATGTGAGCATCGACAGCCTCCTCTACAGTTATTCTGCCCGAAAGCGGTGAGCGGAAGAGAGTGGTATGATGCTTAGGCGGATTGGCAACGTCGTAAGCCATGATGTTGACAAAGTCCATATACTTCACACATGATGGGAAATCGATATATATACCGTCAGCTATGGTAGCCGCAGTAAGCAGTTTTTTCTTTCCAAGCACCTTTCTGAGGTCGCGCATAAGCAGCGTAAAGTTTTTCGTATCGTCAGGCGAAGAAGATATGCCAGCCTCGCTGCTCGTAGGATATTCCCAGTCAATATCTATTCCGTCGAGACCATACTCTTTTACTATTCGTCCGCAGTCGCGTGCAAAACTCATTCTGCAACGCGCATCGGCTGCCATCTCAGAGAAGTTTCCACTTGTCCATCCGCCAATAGAGAGCATTATCTTCAGTTTCGGATTCTGCTCTCTCAGCGCAACGACTCGGCGCAGGAAAGGTTCGTTCTGAACATCAACCCCGTCGAAAGTCTTGTTGACATGGCCGAAGGCATAGTTGATGTGAGTCATAAGCATAGGGTCGGGCAGACGCTCGTTAGTCCACGAACACACATAAGCCACCACTATTCGCTCTTGCTGTTGTTTTTTGGGGGCTGACGGTTTTGCACTTGCTGATGCTGCGGCAACTGCCACGAGAACCGTAAGGAGAAGAAATCTTATTTTTTTCATAATAGCCGTTTTTAACTTGTTTACAGGCGCAAAGTTAATAAATTTACAATAAACCGCAAAACAAAAATCCACATCATTAAGAGTGGGCACTTCTACTTACAAATGCTTAAGTTTAAGAAAGAAAACGGCATTTATGGCATTTAAGACTTAAAAAACAGTAATTATTACATTATTATATGCTCAATTCAAAAAAAATACATACTTTTGCAGTCTAAACTTCTCACAACTTAGGCTGTAAGAATCAGAAAAAACGATACATCAACAAAATATAAACACGCAACAGAAAATGAATATCGAAAATCAGATTACGAGTGCTGCCGTCAAAGCAGTGAAAGAACTATACGGACAAGAAGTAAGCGAAAAAATGATTAGCGTGCAGAAAACACGTAGCGACTTTGAAGGAAACCTAACCATCGTGGTGTTCCCTCTGCTGAAGATGTCGCGCAAGAAACCTGAAGACACAGCGCAGGAAATTGGCGAATACCTGAAAAACAACTGCGAGGCTGTTGCCGACTTCAATGTCGTTAAGGGTTTCTTGAACATCGTTGTTTCGCCTGCTGCATGGATCAGCCTGCTCAACGACATAGAGGCTGATGACCGTTTTGGCATGAAACAGGCTAAGGAAGACAGTCCGCTCGTAATGATTGAATATTCAAGTCCTAACACTAATAAACCTCTCCACTTAGGACACGTGAGAAACAACCTGCTGGGTTGGTCGCTGGCTCAGATAATGGAGGCTAACGGCAACCGCGTAGTGAAAACCAATATCGTGAACGACAGGGGCATACACATCTGCAAATCTATGCTGGCTTGGCTGAAATGGGGCAACGGAGAAACTCCAGAGACAAGCGGAAAGAAGGGCGACCACCTCATTGGCGACTACTATGTTGCTTTCGACAAGCACTATCGCGAGGAAGTTAAGGAACTGAAAGAAAAACTGACTGCCGAAGGAATTGACGAGGAAACTGCCGAGAAACGTGCTAAAGACGAGGCTCCACTCATTAGGGAGGCTCACGAAATGCTTGTGAAGTGGGAACAGAACGACCCTGAAGTGCGTGGACTCTGGGAAAAGATGAACGAGTGGGTTTATGCTGGTTTCGACGAGACCTACAAGGCTCTTGGCGTTGGTTTCGACAAGATATACTATGAATCACAGACTTACCTCGAAGGAAAAAAGAAGGTAGAGGAAGGACTCGAAAAAGGCATCTTCTTCCGCAAAGACGACAATAGCGTATGGGCTGACCTTTCTGCTGACGGTCTCGACCAGAAACTACTGCTCAGAAGTGACGGAACAAGTGTATACATGACTCAGGATATTGGTACTGCAAACATGCGCTTCAACGATTATCCTATCGACAAGATGATTTACGTTGTGGGCAATGAGCAGAACTATCACTTCCAGGTTCTTTCTATATTGCTCGACCGCTTAGGCTTTAAGTGGGGCAAGGAACTGGTACACTTCTCTTACGGAATGGTGGAACTGCCTAACGGAAAGATGAAGAGCCGCGAAGGAACTGTAGTGGATGCCGACGACTTGATTGAGTCTATGATAGCCAATGCACGCCAGATGAGCGAGGACAAGGTCAACAAGATTGAAGGCATAAGCGCGGAAGAGGCACAAGAGATAGCACGCATCGTAGGACTGGGTGCGCTGAAGTATTTCATTCTTAAGGTTGATGCACGAAAGAACATGCTGTTCAATCCAGAAGAATCAATAGACTTCAATGGAAACACTGGCCCTTTCATTCAATATACTCATGCCCGCATACGCTCAATATTGCGCAAAGCGGAGGAAAAGAATATTGTAATTCCTGCAACACTTGACAGCAACATGCCTCTGAATGAGAAAGAGACTGAACTGATTCAGAAACTGAACGACTTCGGCGCTGCTGTGGAACAGGCTGGCAAGGACTATTCGCCAAGTGGCATAGCAAACTACTGCTACGAACTGACTAAGCAGTTCAACCAGTTCTATCACGAGTGCAGCATACTCAATGCTGAATCAAAAGAGCAGATGACTGTACGCCTCGTGCTGGCTAAGAATGTTGCTAAAGTTATCAAAAACGGCATGGCTCTGCTCGGCATTGAAGTGCCAGAGAGAATGTAATCGTCATGTCTGAAAACATCGTAAACCCACCCGACTATCGCAATGACACGGTGTTGCCGCTGCCTATTGAAGTAAAAGCAGACGCTTGGGCTGTGGATGCAGCATGCAGCGGCAATCCAGGACCGATGGAATACAGGGCTATAGACTTGGCAACGGGTGCGGAGGTTTTTCGTTTCGGACCGATTTACGGAACAAATAACATTGGCGAGTTTCTTGCTGTTGTCCACGCTTTGGCTCTCATGAAGCAGAAAGGAATAGCAGGAAAAACCGTCTACACCGACTCAAACAATGCTCTGACTTGGCTGAAGAAAAAGCACTGCAAGACTACTCTGCAAAGAAATGCGCAGACCGAACAACTCTTCCAGATAATAGCAAGAGCAGAGAAATGGCTGCTAACAAACCCTGTAACTGCTCCGATAGAGAAGTGGGACACTCAGAAATGGGGCGAGATTCCTGCTGACTTCGGGAGGAAACATTGAGAGTGGTTGTGAGTTATGAGTGCTGAGTTGTGAGTGTTGAGTTGTGAGTTATTGTTTACTCGGCAACAGAAAAACTATGGACTACGAATTATGAACTATGCACTAAATTAGTGTTTGTCAACTAAAAAAAATAATCAATTCAAATATAGTAAATTACTAATTATAAAAAAAGCGCAACTAAATTATGGCTGAAGAATTAGAAGTGAAAAGTTTAGACCAAGTCGTTGTGAGATTCTCTGGCGACTCGGGCGACGGCATGCAGCTTGCCGGAAACATTTTCTCAACAGTGTCGGCTATCGTCGGCAATGGTATTTCTACTTTCCCTGACTATCCTGCTGACATCAGAGCCCCGCAAGGCTCGCTAACTGGCGTCAGTGGTTTCCAAGTTCACATCGGCGAAGGAAACGTATATACTCCTGGCGACCAATGTGACGTGCTTGTTGCCATGAATGCAGCAGCCCTGAAGACACAGTATCAGTATGCTAAGCGTCATGCAACAATAATCATTGACACCGACTCTTTCGGACCAAACGACCTTAAGAAGGCTGAGTTTAAGACAGACGACTATCTTGCTGAGATGGGTATAGACAGCGACCGCGTCGTTGCAAGCCCTATTACGAAGATGGTGAAAGACTGTCTTGCCGACAGCGGCATGGACAACAAAGCCATTCTTAAATGCCGAAACATGTTTGCCCTCGGACTCGTTTGCTGGCTCTTCCATCGCGACATCAAGCTGGTTGAGAACTTCCTTAACGATAAGTTTGCAAAGAAACCTGAACTGGCTAAGAATAATATTAAGGTGGTTCGTGCCGGATACTATCATGGACACAACATCCACGCAAGTGTACCTGCCACATATCGTATTGAATCAAAGCACAAGACTACAGGCCGCTACATGGATATCACTGGCAACAAAGCGACAGCCTACGGTCTGATAGCAGCTGCTGAGAAGTCTGGTCTGAAACTCTACTTGGGTTCTTATCCTATCACTCCTGCCACAGATATTCTTCATGAGCTTTCTAAACATAAGTCACTCGGAATCATTACCGTTCAGTGTGAAGACGAGATTTCTGGCTGTGCAAGCGCAATAGGTGCTTCGTTTGCAGGAGCACTTGCAGCGACAAGCACGTCTGGTCCTGGTCTTTGTCTGAAAAGCGAGGCTATGAACTTAGCCGTAATGGATGAGCTTCCACTCGTCATAATAGATGTTCAGCGTGGAGGTCCGTCAACAGGCTTGCCAACAAAGAGCGAGCAGACCGACTTGCTTCAGGCTCTTTACGGAAGAAATGGAGAAAGCCCGATGCCAGTCATTGCTGCTACAAGTCCAACAAACTGCTTCGACTCTGTTTATGCAGCAGCCAAGATAGCACTCGAACATCTGACACCTGTAATTCTTCTTACCGATGCTTTCGTTGCTAATGGTTCGGCTGCATGGCGTCTGCCAGACATAAATAAGTTGCCTGAGATTAAACCTCACTATGCAACTCCCGACATGAAAGGCAATTATACACCTTATCAGCGCGACGAAAAGACAAAGGCTCGTTTCTGGGCTATTCCTGGACAGGAAGGTTTCACACACATATTGGGAGGTCTGGAGAAAGACGGAAAGACTGGAGCAATATCTACCGACCCACAAAACCACGACGAAATGTGTCGTCTGAGAGCAGAGAAAGTTGCCAACATTCCAGTTCCCGACCTTGAGGTTATGGGAGACAAAGACGATGCTGACTTACTTATCGTAGGCTTCGGAGGAACCTACGGACATCTGTTCTCTGCAATGGAAGAGATGCGCGAGCAAGGATATAAAGTGGCACAGACTCACTTCTCTTTCATCAACCCACTGCCAAAGAACACAGCCGAAGTGCTGATGAAATACAAGAAAGTGGTTGTTGCAGAACAAAACTTAGGTCAGCTTGCTGCCTATTTGCGTGCTCGTGTCAATGGATTTGTTCCATATCAGTATAACGAAGTAAAAGGTCAACCATTTGTTATCACCGACCTCGTTGAAGCATTTAAGGAAATTCTAAACAAATAAAAAGAAGAAACATCATGACAACATATACAGCTCAAGACTATAAAAAGAGTCAACCTCGTTGGTGTCCAGGATGTGGCGACCACTTCTTCCTCGCTTCTCTCCATAAGGCTATGGCTGAAGTTGGAGTTGCTCCACACGACATGGCAGTAATTTCGGGTATCGGTTGTTCAAGCCGTCTGCCTTATTATGTCAACACCTACGCAATGCAGACCATTCACGGACGTGCTGCAGCTATCGCAACTGGAACTAAAGTAGCCAACCCAGACCTGACCGTATGGCAGATTTCAGGTGATGGCGACGGACTGGCTATCGGCGGCAACCACTTCATTCACGCAATGCGACGCAACATCGACCTCAACATGATTCTGCTAAATAACAGAATCTACGGTCTGACTAAGGGACAGTATTCTCCTACTTCGCCTCGCGGTTTCGTGTCGAAGTCAAGTCCTTACGGAACTGTTGAAGACCCGTTCCGCCCTGCCGAGCTTTGCTTTGGCGCACGCGGACGATTCTTTGCACGTTCAGTTGCAACCGACGGACCAGAGACAGTAGATATTCTCAAGGCTGCATACCATCATAAAGGTGCTGCCGTTTGCGAGATTTTGCAGAACTGCGTGATATTCAACAACGGCGTTTACGATCCTATATATAATAAAGAGAACCGCAAGAAGAATGCCATCTACGTTGAACATGGCAAGAAACTTGTCTTTGGCGAAAACAACGAGAAGGGTATTGTGCGCGATGGTTTCAACCTTAAGGTGGTAACTATAGGCGAAGGCGGATGGACTCTCGACGATGTTCTCGTTCACGATGCCCACTGTGAAGACAACACCTTGCAGATGAAACTTGCACTGATGGACACTTCTGAAGGTTTCCCTGTGGCTTTAGGCGTAATCAGAGATGTGCCATCACCAACCTACAATGAAGCAATCTGGAACCAGATAGAGGAGGTAAAGGCAAAGAAGAACTATCATAACTTTACCGAACTTCTTGAGACTAACGACATCTGGGAAGTGAAGTAAAGAAATCGCTACTGATGAAGGATTAGGGATTATAAAACGAAAGACAATAACTTAATAACCCCTTTGAAGGGAGGATATATCCTTTATGAACAGAAAACGAATACTTTCGGTCGCAATAATGCTCATGGGCATTGTTGCGACTTTTGCTCAAGAGCAGCCTAAGTTGGAAGTGCGCCCCATAGCAAGACTGCTCATGGACGGTGCACTCATTGATGCTGGCAAAGAAGAGGAAGACCTGAACGACGGTTTTGCAATACCCGACATACGCATCGGTGTTGCTGCTAAATACGGAGATTGGTCGGCTGTTTTCGAGGCTGGCATGCATTATGGCAAAGTAACTCCTATGGATATGTATATCCGAAAGGAACTGACAAGCAAGGACTTCATCCGTGCTGGCTACTTTGTTACTCACTACGGACTTAACTCTTCTTATAGCAGTTCGATGAGAACAGGCATGGAGGAACCGAGATGCAATCTTGCACTTGCCCACAACTACATGCTTGGCGTTGAGTATGTCCATCACGACAGCCGCTACTTCGGCTCACTTTGCTTCTTCAATGAGAAAGAGTCGATGGTAAGAAGCGGCAACGACAATGGCAATCAGGGCGTAGGTGCTGTGACCAGACTGGTCTATCTGCCCATTAACGAGACAGGTCGCTTTGTGGCTGTGGGAGTGTCTGGCGGTTTGCAGACTCCGCAATACAACAAAGACAACGAACTGAATCATCGCATGATTACGCTCACAAGCACTTATCCTACTCGTGTATCGCAGGTTGCAGCACAGAAAGCAATGATAACAGATGCACGCCTCATGGCTGAGTTCACCCCCGAACTGACAGTTGCCTACAAGCGATGGTGCTTCGAGGGTCAGTATTATTTCAATCAGGTTAACCGCAGAAACGCGCTGCCTGCCTATCATGCTTCTGGTGCTTACGGTATGATTCGCACCGTATTGCGCGGCGGCGACTACACCCATAACGATGAATACTGCAACACTACTATTCCTAAAGGCGGCACAATGGAACTGTGTTTAGGCTATAGTTACTCTGACCTTAACTCGCAGAAGACAGACATTCGCGGCGGAATAGTTAACGACTATTCGCTATGTTTCAACTATTATGTCAACAACTATGTTATCTGGCGCATCAGAGGCAGCATTACTACAGCCCGCCATCGTGCAGGTTTTGAAGACAATAAGGTTTCTCTAATTGAGACCCGTCTGCAATTTAAGTTGTAGCAGGCATTTATAGCATACATAAGCAAAGCACAGACAATAAAAGAATTTGCAAAAGCATACACATAAAAGACGTAGAAAGTTAAGACAATAACCTTCTACGTCTTTTTGTTTGTTTATAAATTACTCTATCTTACATATTGTTTTTGAGGGCGTCTAAGTCGTCTTTGCTGAACTTGCCAGTCATGAGGATGAAGACAGTCTCGCCATTTGCCTCAACAATGTTGACAAGTTCCTTAACAACATCATCTTCGGTCTTGATTAAAGTCTTAACCTTCACACCGCTTTCTTCGATTTCTTCTTCCTTCTCATAGCCAGCCTCAGTCAGTTTGGCTGCCTTGGCAAAGAAATTTGCCTTAACATCATCAGAAGCCTTACTGAGCGACATCACAGTCATACCTTCTATCTTCTTAGCAAGCGACTTAGCCTTCTCGTCTGGCGACTGAGCCATTCCCATCTGAATCATCATCTTAGGAACAACTTGAACCTCTACGCCTTTTTCGTTCTTAAACTCGCCAACAATATCGTTAGCAGTCTGCGCAAAACCTGCAAATGCTGTCAGCAGGAATGCAAATGTCAATAAAATCTTTTTCATTTTTGTCTTTATATGATTATTAAATAACTATGTCTTATGAACTATTCAGCAATAAACTAAAAATCAGATTACTCCAAACTGATGCAGGAATATTGCAACTATGCTTATAGGACATACAAATCTGACACAGAATAGCCATACGCTGAAAAACGAACCGCGCAGCGTTCCGTTGTTAGTGAACTCGTCACGGCAGATTTGTTTAGGCACATACCATCCTATAAACAGGCTCGTAAGCAGTCCGCCTACAGGCAGGAGTATTTGTCCTGTGAGGAAGTCGGCACCGTCGAATAACGATTTTCCAAACAAACTTAGCGATTCTCGGCCACCAAACGACAATGCACAGAAAGCAGCTATGACAGAACACCCTATGGTAACAATCCATGCTCCCTTGCTCCTCGAAATTTTAAGCTCTTCGTGGAAGAAAGCCGTTGACACCTCATGCAACGAGATAAGCGAAGTGAGAGCAGCCAAAGACAAGAGAACATAGAACAGCAGCGACACAACAAAGGCAAGTCCTGGAACGCTTCCGAAAGCCTCACCAAAAACATTTGGCAGTGTGATGAATATAAGCGAAGGACCACTATCGGGCTGAACTCCTACTGAGAAAGCTGCAGGAAAAATCATCAAACCTGCAAGTATGGCTATCAATGAGTCAATCACACTAATCTGAACGGCAGACTTGGTGAGATTTGTTTCGCGCGAGAAATAGCTTGCATAGGTGCAGATACAGCCCATTCCAATGCTCAGAGAATAGAACGACTGACCTAATGCCCCGAGAAATACATCCTTGTTGAGTTCAGAGAAATCGGGCTTAAGCAGATAACTTATACCTTTAGAAGCACCTGGCAGCAGGCAAGAAGCAACAACAATGATGACGAGCAGCACGAAAAGCGTTGGCATCATCAGTTTTGAAGCACGCTCAATGCCTTTCTCTACACCTTTAGTAATAATGAAATGAGTAGCAAAAAGAAAGACAACAGCCCACAATATTGGTTTCCATGCACTTGCAGAGAAGTCAGAAAAATAGGTCTGATAGTAAGCAGCGTCACCGCTCATCTGTCCTGTCAGCGTGCCGAATATGTATTGCAGACACCAGCCCGACACAACAGCATAGTAGCCCGTAATGATAAATCCAGTAATCACTCCAATGTAGCCAATCATCTTCCATGCCGAACCATTAGCCATCTTGCTATAGGCTCGCGCCGAGTTTGCAGCCCCATGTCTGCCGATTATGAATTCGCTAATCATGCAAGGAATGCCGAGCAACAGCACGCAGGCTATATAAACAATGATGAAAACTGCACCGCCGTTCTCGCCTGTCATGTAAGGAAAGCGCCACACATTACCTAAACCTACAGCCGAACCAGCCGTAGCCAAAATCACTCCGAGTTTAGTCCCGAAGGTTGCTCTATTTGTCTGACTCATAGTATTGCTTTTGCGTTTTCTTCAAAAAACTCCTACTTTTGCTGCAAATTTAATGATAATTTCTTACTTTTGCCGCAAAATATATAATAATTTTTGAATTTATGCACATCAAACTAAGATATTATCCATTTACATTAGTACTTATTGCAGCAATATGGGTGCTATGTCTCATGCCCATTCCCGAAACTCCGCTCAGCAATGTAAGCATGATTGACAAGTGGACTCACCTCGTGATGTATGGCGGAACATTCAGTATAATGTGGCTGGAATGGGCAAGGCACAACAGCAAGCAGGGCTTAAGACTGACTGACAAGTTCTTTAAGGCAAGAACAATGCTTCTCGGCTGGCTCGCCCCCGTACTGATGAGCGGACTCATAGAACTGCTGCAAGCCTACTGCACTGGCGGCCGTCGTAGTGGCGAATGGCTCGACTTTGCCGCTAACAGCATTGGCGTAACCATCGCCCTTTTCATTGGTTTTGCAATTACTCAAATCAGGCGATAGACTTATATTATCCAGACCTGCTTCCCTTGCTTTATAAGCATTACCAATAGTGGAAATAAGTTTCGATACCAGCTATTGCATCTCTTGAAAAAAAACATGCTATTTTTCAAGCTTTGCCAAAACGCTTCATATTTATTTTTGCTTGAAACTCTATTATCAGACAGCGAGATTGTAATCATATAAAAACAAAAAAAACAGCTTAGAATGCCATGCTGCCTTCTAAGCTGTTCTTGTCTGCGCCATTAGCAAATATCATCTGACGGACTACTTATAATCCTCAAGTTCGTCTTTCCAGAGACAGAAAGGCCGTAGGCGGAGCTGGTTGTTGTAGAAACGCTCGTCGCCTGTAACCTCTTTTCCGAGAAAGTCGGGACGCTCAAAATCTTCGGATACCTTCTTCAGTTCTATCTCTGCAATTATGAGTCCTTCATTGTCTCCGTAAAACTCGTCAACTTCAAAAGTATGTCCGCCTTCGTCAATCAGATAGCGCGTTTTTTCAATTAGCGGCTTTGTGCAGAGCTTGAGCAGCTCGTTTGCTTCGTCGGGCGATATCTCCTTTTCAAACTCATAGCGCAAGAGTCCATGAAGAGAAGCAGGGCCCTTGATGGTAAGGAAACCCTCGTCGTCGCGCAGACGAATGCGCACAGTTGCTCCTTTTGCAGGAATATATCCCTGTCGCATGCTATATTTGGTATGCGCACGAACTCGGAAGTCAATGTCTTTACGAACAAGGAACTTCCTCTCAATCTCAAAACCACTCATCAGCTCAACAGTCCTGACGTCATTATGATGAACAGAAATGCAATCAGCAACAGAATAGCAATAATCCATTTAATAACTTTCTTTGCCTGTTCTTCCTGTTTCTTCTCTCTTGCGAGACGTCTTGCTTCTTTCTTTTCCTTGCTCATTTTATTTATATTTTTGTTTTTTGTATTTGAATTGTTATAATTTCTAAGAACTGTTTATTAGTCGTCGACTACAGGAAACTCCATCAGATATGCTTTGATGAAACCGTCTATCTTGCCGTCCATTACGGCATCGACATCGGTAGTCTGATAGTTCGTGCGGTGGTCTTTCACTCGTCTGTCGTCGAAGACATAACTGCGAATCTGACTTCCCCACTCTATTTTTTTCTTTCCTGCCTCAATCTTTGCCTGCGCCTCAAGTCTTTTTTTCATTGCGCGGTCGTAGAGTTGCGACTTGAGCAGACGCATTGCGTTGTTGCGATTCTCCAGCTGCTTGCGGCTTTCAGTGTTTTCGATGAGGATTTCTTCCTCTTCTCCTGTGTCGGGGTCAACATACTGGTAGCGGAGTCTGACTCCAGTCTCCACCTTGTTCACATTCTGTCCGCCTGCGCCTGAAGAGCGGAAAGTGTCCCAAGAAACCTTTGAGGGGTCTACAAACACTTCGATGGTGTCATCGACTAATGGAGAGACAAAAACCGAAGCAAAACTTGTCATTCGCTTGCCCTGCGCATTGAAAGGAGAGACTCTGACCAGACGGTGTACTCCACTTTCGCTCTTAAGATAGCCGTAGGCATACTCGCCACCTTCAATCTCCATCGTGACACTCTTTATTCCTGCCTCATCGCCCTCTTGCAGGTTGCTAATCGTCACCTTATGGTTGTGGGCTTCAGCCCATCTCATATACATACGCATGAGCATTTGAGCCCAGTCCTGACTCTCTGTGCCGCCTGCTCCTGAGTTGATTTTAAGCACACAGTCCATCGGGTCTTCCTTCTGGCGGAGCATATTCTTCAGTTCAAGTTGTTCAATGGCTTCGACAGCACGGCGATAATCATTGTCAACCTCCTCTTCAGTCACCATTTCATCATGATAGAAGTCGAAGGCAAGTTTCAGCTCGTCGGCAGCATTTCGCACTTCCTCATATCCGTCAAGCCATTTCTTGATGTCCTTAACCTTTTTCATCTGCTCCTGTGCTCTCTTCGGGTCGTCCCAGAAGTCAGGAGCCTGAGTGCGTAAATCCTCCTCTTCGTATTCTATTTTTTTCCTGTCGATATCAAGATAGCGATATAGGTCTTCAGTCCTTTCGATGATATCTTTCAGTTGTTCTGCGGTTATCATTATTTGATTTATGTGTTATGAATATGACAAAACCTTCGCAAGTCTCAGTTTCGTAAGTCTTTTTTAAGTTTTCAGATCACTGTGCTTTAATGTTTCAAACAGATTGTTCTACATTTCGCATCATAAAATGCCAACCCTGCACCATGACCTTCACCACTTATAACCAGACAAGCCAGACACTTGCAAAACTTTAAAGAATATGATTTGCGAAAAGCAGCGCAGCGCCGTTATTCCTCCTCATACATCTTGTCTATCTGCTCAGCATAGTTCTTTAAGAGTACCGAGCGTCTGATCTTCAGCGTGTTAGTGAGTTCGCCTGCTTCCATAGAGAAGTGGCGCGGCAGAAGAGTGAAGCGCTTGATTGTTTCATATCCAGCCAGTCCCTGCTGCAACATGTTGATACGCTCGCCTATCATCTTGTTTATGCGGCGGTCTTTGCAGAGGTCTTCTTTGGTATTAAACTTTATTCCGTTGTCGCGTGCATACTCTTCAAGTATTGCGAAGTCGGGCACGATGAGTGCCGAAACAAACTTTCTCTGGTCGGCTATAACGGCAATCTGCTCTATGAATTTGTCTACGAGCATCTTTGCCTCAATCATCTGCGGAGCAATATACTTGCCGTTACTTGTCTTATAAAGGTCCTTTATTCTGTCTGTAAGGAAAAGTTCCTTACCACGAATGAAACCCGAGTCGCCTGTATGGAAATATCCGTCGGCATCAAACACCTGACTGTTGAGGTCATCGCGCTTGTAGTAGCCACGAGTGATAGTAGGCCCCTTGAGCAGAATCTCGTTGTTCTCGCCTATCTTCACGCTGATGTTGTGAACTGGTATACCAACGGAGCCGACGGTAAACGGCTTTCCCTTGTGGTTGCAAGACACTGTTGCAAGACTCTCCGTAAGTCCGTAGCCTACAATCATGTCAATACCAATTGAGTGTACGAACTCTTCTACTTTCTGCGAGACGGTTGCACCTGCCGTTGGGAATATGTTTGGTTTGTCAAGTCCGAGTTGCTGCCGTATTAGTTTGAACAGAGTCTTATTGAAGAATGTATATTGCGCAGCAAGAGCCAGCGACGGACGCTTGCCGCGTGCCAGACACTCTATGTTGTATTTTCTTCCTACTCGAAGTGCTCTCTTGAAGAGTGCTTTCCTTGCAGGACTTGCCTTGTCTATCTTTGCCTGTACTCCAGCATATACTTTCTCCCAGAATCGCGGAACAGAGCACATGCAGGTAGGACGTGTCTCGCGCATAGACTGCTGTATCTCGTGAGGATATGTGTTGACGATGAACTCTGCACCCTCGCCCATAGCAAAGAATGTCCATCCACGCTCGAAGATATGGGTGTAAGGAAGGAAGTTCATGACGCGGTCTTTCTCGCCTACAGGCACGCACTTGTCGTTAGCCTCAAATGCTGCTTCATATTGTCCGTATGTGAGCACCACACCCTTTGAGTCGCCTGTTGTTCCCGAAGTATAGAGAATGTTGGCTATATCGTCGTAACTTGCCTGCGAATAAAGTTTTTCCACTTCGGGTTGTCGTGGCAGTCCTTCGCCAAGTTTGATGAAGTCTTCAAAGAAAATGGTGTTAGGGTCGTGATTGTTTATGCGCACACTGTTGTCGAACACAACGATGCGCTCCAGCGTAGGACACAGTGGCAAAACCCGATAGGCCTTGTCGTACTGGTCTTGTTCGCCTACGAAGAGCAGCCTTATCTGAGCATCGGTTATGACAAACTGCATCTGCTGCTCCGAACTCGTCGCATAGAAAGGAATAGTTACTGCACGTATTCCGAATGCGCCGAAGTCGGTGAACAAACTGTATATTGTGTTTTGCGAAAAGACTCCGACATTTTCCTGCACCTTGATGCCGAGATTCAGCAGTGCGTTAGACACTTTCTTGACATTCTGTGAGAACACGTTCCACGACATAGTCTTCCACTTCAGGCTTCCGAAGTCGCGATATGTCAGAGCTGTTTTTTCACCATATTTGCGTGCTTGCTCGTTGATGAGCACCGATAGATGGCTTTTTGTTCGCATAGTTATAGTAGTTTTTTGAATTATCTTCACACACAACTTGCCAAACATTTCTCTATAACCCGATGCAGACTATATATGATTTGGGCAGAAGTATGCAAATAAATCGTTTAACTATGCAAAAGTAATGATTTATCAGCGAAATAAGAAACAATTTAGGAAATAAATTTAATTTTTCTTAAAACTGGGAGAGAGAGAAAGGGGGAGGGCATAGTTTATAGTTCATAGTTGTGTTGGATTAAAGAATAAAGAATAAAGATTAAGGTTCCCGTTCCCGTCAAAATCCTTAACTCTAGTTAAAGTTAAAGTTAAGGTTAAAGTTAACGTTCCCGTCAAAATTATCAACTTCAGTTAAAGTTAACGTTAAAGTTAAGGTTAACGTTCCCGTTAACCTTAATCTTTATTCCTTAATTCTTAATACAAAATTACTTAACAATAACTTTGCTGGTCTCGTGTCCTACCTTAACGATGTAGCAGCCTGCACTCTTTACTGATATGCGCATCTGGCGCTGTCCTTCTGCCTTTGCCACCAATCTGCCGTCGGTTGTGAACACGCTTACAGGCTTGTCTTCTGCATTTGAAATGGCAATGAATCCGTTGCCTGCTGCAACTGCCGACTTGCCACTATGCAGTTCCTCAATGCCTGTTGTCGCAGAATAAACATTAGAGAGTTCTGACTCTCCGCGATTATAAACTACAGAGACTGCATATTCGTAGTTGCCTTCTTCCTGAGTAACGTCAACATAACTGTTGGTGTTGCCTCCAACTGTTGCTATCAGACTGTTGTTTCTATAGACGTTGTAACCCTCTGGAAGGAGTGGAACATCAAACTTAACATCGTCTATCATCAGACCGAAACAATCACTTGAAACGACATGGATTGCAAAGCGAGTTGAACCCTCTGGGAGCTTAACCTCATAGTAGTTCCACTCTGCTGCACTGCAACTATATGTTTCGCCCAGTTTCTGGAAGTCCTCAATGTTGTCGGTCTCGTTAGAGTAGAGTATTTCAAACTTCTCCTGTCCGTAGTCGTCGGTAATTCCTTTAGCAAAGAAACTGATTGTCTGTTCTTCCCCAGTCAGTTCTGGAGAGATGAGCCAGTCATCGTTATGGTCGGCAGCACCAGCAACAGCGTCGAAACTAACGATATAGCGATTGCCTGAGTGTGCCTTCAGATGGTCTTGATTGTCTAAATCAATGCCGAGGCGAGTTGGGTCGAATGTGATAAATGCCATTGGCTCGGTCTCATGCTTGAACTTAGCGAAGTCGAAAGCATAGGTCTGTGCGCCATCGCCGTCATAGCAGGTCCACTCGCCAAAGTTGTCTACAGTGAAAGGCTCATAACTTTCAAAGTCCTCAAATATGGTTTCATGATTTGTCTCTGGTTTGTTCCAACTCAGACTTACGGTGTTGCCCGATGTAGTACCAGTAAGCGTAACCGTCTCATAGTTGTTGCGCTCTACGGCTACTTCGACAGCCTCGCTAAAGTTGTCGGCTTCGTTAGTGTCGTTGGCATAAACAACCTCTGCCTTCACTTCCAACAGCTCTGGACTGTTTGCGTTTGGAGCATATTCAAGCTGTGTGGTGAAGGTGCCATAGGCTTCGATTGCTTCTACATCTTTTGCCAGCAGTTCCTCGCCATTGCCAAGAAGACGAATGGTAAAGTTCTTTGCCTCCTTAGAACCATGATTGATTACCTTTACAGGGAAATAACTCATCTTGCTTACCTGCATCTTCTCTGGTGCCTTCATTGAGATGCTCAGATTGTTGTCTGCACCTTCGAAGATGCGAAGATTGTCGAACAAAACAGGTGCCATTGTCTCGTTTGCGACTGCGTGCATCTTCACTATGATATAGTCGGCATCGGCAAACGCACTTATGTCGTAGACGGCCTGACGCCAGCCCTGAGTGCCTTCGAGTGTGGCAAAGTCGATTGTCTCAAGTGATTCCGCCTCTCCGCCGTTTCTGCTTATATCGAGATTGAGGGTAAGTTTCACGCCTGGTGTTGCATAATAGTCGAAGACAAGAGTGAGTTTCTCAGCATCTTTCACATCAATCTTACCTGTGTTGAGCCAGCCTTCTTCGCCTTCCTCGTCAGTATAGTAGTAGGCAGAACCTTTGTCGTTGTCAGAAGCATAGGCGGTAGTGATGTTGAAAGCGTAAAGACCTTTCTGCTCTGTCCACAAGAGTTCGTGCTCGATGTGTCCGTTGGCGAAAGACTCAACATAAGGGAGAGTGTCTGCCTTGCCCGTAACTACAGGCGAAGACTTAATCACGTTGCTCTCGTTGTCGTCGGTAGTCAGCGCAGACACTCCATAGTAGAGCACCTGCTGACGGCCTTCTGTGTCGACATTTGTGATAAGGTATTGAGTCTCTGCAATCTTTTCTGCAATGAGGTCGCCAGTTATGTATCCGTCGGCTGTATAAATGTTGTAGCGCAACTTGTCGGTGCTGACGTGTCCGCCGTTCTTTCCTATTGCCGAAGGTGCTGTCCACGAAATGAGCAATGTTCCGTCTTGGTTGTCAACGAGTTTGATGTCGGTTGGTTCGAGCGGTGCATCCTCGCCAATGAAGGCTGATGCAGAAGCCTTTTCACCTTCGCCTGATTCGTTATAGGCAACAACGGTATAGTTGTTCAGTCCTTGCTGGGCATAGTGGTCGTAGAGTGTTACATGCTGACCTGGCTGCAGGTTTATTGCAGCATCTACTTCCTGAGAGTCGTCGCGCAGGGCAACAACTCTTGAGACAGACGTAAGCGCATCGCCGTTGATTGCTTTGGTTGGAAGGTCGAAGTCTATCTTGGCAACCTGCGGGTTTTCATTGTCGGGAACAACGATAAGGTTCTGAACCTTTGCAGGTGAAGTGTATGCAGGTCCTGCCTCTATCGTTATGTCGTCAACATAGAGATAGTAGCAGTTGGCATCGCTCAGTGCATGGAAGCCTATGCGATAGTCGCCGTCTTCATTAATCTTGATGGTGCAAGTGATGAGAGAGTCTTCTGCAGGCAGAAGTGTTGGTTCGAGCAGCATCTGGGTATAGTCGGCAGGTTCTGAGCCTTTGCCGAATGCTATTGCGAGTCGCTCTGGCTTGTCGGTGATAGAAGACTTGGCTTTAAGTTTCAGTATATAGTCACAGCCAGTAGTCATGGTTATGTCGGGTGTGAACAGCCAGTCGTCGGCTTTCTTGTCGCCATAGTGATAAGCAGCACACTTGCGATATGGGTCATACTCCCATGTATCCCAGTCGTCGTTAGCGTCAACGACATTGTAGGTGTCGAATGAAGACATCTCGTCGAAATGCTCTTCGTAAGGAACTGTGAATGTGCCTGCTGCCGTTATGTTCTCGCTCATGGCAGTATAGCCAAGCGACCTTACGTTGAGAGGGGTAACGACATAGTAGACCGATGTGTTTTCTTCGAATGAAGGATGGTCTGTATATGTTGTTTCGCGGAGAGTCTTTGTCAGCGTGTCACGTTCAGGGAAGCGCACAACCACATAGGTGAGGTCTTCTTCTGAATTGAAGTAGCCGCCGCTCATGGTCTCTGTTACGGCATCCCAAGTCAGCTTCACGCTTTTGTCGCTTGCCTGATATTTTGCCTTAAGGTTTTTAGGAGCCTTTGGTTCGCCATAGCCAATCCACTGGCTGATTGAGGCATTAGGACCAGAACCGCTTCCGTTCTTTGCAGTTACCGAGAAGTAGGTGATGTAGTCGTAGGGAGCCGAAACTGTCTCTGTAACAACCGAGCCGGCAGGGGCTTGTCCGCTTTTCACTACAGCACCCGTGATGGCAATGTCGTAACTTACGTTTCCTGTCAACTGACTGCCCCCATAGGTCTTTGTAGGGAGTGTAAATGAAATTGTACCTGTCAGCGAAGGGCCTTCAAAATTGAGGGCAAGTCCTTCTACCGCAGCTGGTGCAGACGAACTAATAGACTGCGCCACAGCATGCACGCTGAAGCTTGAGAGTGTCAGTAGCGTGCAAAGCAACAAGAGCAAAACTTGTTTCTTCATAATAGTAGTATTCCTTTTATTATTTTAAATGTTATTGTATAGGCTTTTTTAAAACGACTTGCAAAAGTAATAAAAATCAACAAAACAAAGCAAACAAAGGAATTTTTTTTTGTGAGGATGCAAGATAATGGGAACCTTAACGGGAACGGGAACCTTAACGGGAACGTTAACTGAATAACTATGAACTAAATTACCTCCTCAGTCACTTCGTGACAGCTCCCCCTAAACTCAGGAGAGCAATTACTGCTTACAAATTGTAACTTCCAAAATCAGCCCGATTTTTTGACGAAAAAAGTAAAAAATCTTGACAAACGGAATTTTAATTCTAGAGAAAGATTTTCCGTTTGGCACGAGGCGAAATGCTAAAAAGCGTTTAATTGTTAATCAATCGGCTTAAACTATGTAAACGAACATAAGGAATGAAAAAGTGAAAGGTGTCCTTTCGCGATGCGAAACGTGGCATATCGCAGTGCGATATGTGGCATATTGCAGTGCCAAAGGTGCCCTTTCACACTGCGAAAGGTGCCCTTTGACTTTTTTAACACTTATGAGTTTTACGACGAAACGTATAAAGTCTTGATATTGAACAATTTACTAAAAAGAGCAAAAAGCCGCCAAATACTCGCATATTTTGCAACTTCATTTTTCTCGGTCGTAAATTTTTAAGTTATTTGCAGGTTTAGTTAATCAATTTTTTACCCAACTCGGCTCTGAAAATTGCAAGTTTTCCGCTCTGTAAAAGCAAGAAACTAAAAACTGGCTTCAGATTGTAAGAACTTTAACGGGAACGATAACGGGAACGGGAACTTTAACTTTAACCTTAACTTTAACTTTAACTGTCAACTAAAACAACTATGCATTATGCACTATGAACTATGAACTATTAAAGACTATGCACTATGAAAGACTATGCACTATGAACTATATTAAGCTTGTCAACAATTTATGTTAATTCGTTCTGAGAGTATTAACTGCTGCAAAACCACTATTTATACAGTAGATGCAGAAGTTTCAGAACGTAGTTTTTGAGAGGGCTAAAAAGTTAAAAGTGCAATAAAAACTGTTAATTATCAGGCAAAATTCAACTAAAAGGCAACAAAATTCAACTTTTTTCGTTATCTTTGCAGCATCTTTTGAAAATATGTAGCGATTTGTTTTGTTGTCGGTTCATATTTTCCAACAGCATTCTAACTTGAGAATGTGAGTAAAGGACAAACATAACGAGAAAATGAATTTTAGAAAATCAATAAAGAAAATTGCTGTTGCTGCCTTGATGATGACTGCCGCTTCGCCCGTTGTAGCGCAAGACCTGATAGCACGTCAAGCACCAGTAGACAGAAAAGCAAAAGCTCTCGACACATTAGCACTGCACAACTTGCAGATGAAAGAGTCGTATGACATGCCAGCCAATGAACTTTATCAAGATTGGGACAACAAATATGCTCACAGAGCATCTGCACTGCCCGACAGTTTCAAGATAGATCTGCGCCACTACCACATGCCTACCCCAAGCAAGGTTATCACTTCAAACTTTGGCCCGCGCTGGGGAAGAATGCACAAAGGTCTTGACATTAAGGTGTATCTTGGCGACACCATCCGCGCAGCATTCAGCGGAAAAGTTCGTGTGGTTCGCTTCGAGCGCAACGGCTATGGCAACTATGTAGTTATACGCCACGACAACGGACTGGAAACTATCTACGGACACTTGTCGAAACACTTGGTTAAAGAAAATATGAACGTACGCGCAGGCGACCCTATTGGCCTTGGCGGAAGCACAGGCAGAAGCACTGGTACACACTTGCACTTCGAAACTCGTCTCTGTGGCGTAGCACTAAATCCTGCCCTATTCTTCGACTTCCGCGCACAAGACGTAACGGCAGATACTTATATGTTCCGCCGCAGCACAGTCGACAGAGAGTCGGCACAGGCTACAAAGGCTCGCGGAAAGAACGATCAGGGCGGATATAATCCAAGCGACGTTAATGGAGGTCGCGACATTGCGCAGAATGGCAGCAAGAAGAACAATGTTGCAGAAACATCATACAAAGCACCTGTACGCTTCCACAAAGTTGAAGCAGGAGAAACTCTCTACTCAATTGCTCGCAAACGCGGCGTAACTGTAGAGGAACTGTGCAAGGCAAACCACATAGGAAAGAATATGCGTGTGCGCACAGGTCAGCTGCTTAAGTATTAAAAATAAGACATCTCATACATCATCATTTATTCACATATCATCATTTTTATTATCAAAATAAAAGTAATAATAATAGTTATTTTTCATAGTATTCGCGCTGTGAAGCGTAAACAAAAAACATTAAATATAACTTTCGAGCCGTTCTGGGAGTGATCCTCGAACGGCTTTTTTATTAGTTCATAGTTCATAGTGCATAGTCTTTCATAGTGCTTAGTTCATAGTTGTTTTAGTTGACAGTTAAAGTTAAGGTTAAAGTTAAGGTTAAGGTTAAAGTTAAAGTTATCGTTCCCGTTAATTCATTAATCATTATTCTTTCATTATTAATCATTAATAGAGAACAACTATGAACAAAAAAATCCGATGCAGACTGCATTACCGCAATCCACATCGGATTATTAGTTTATCAATAAATAAAAAGGTATATTACTGCTTGTTGGCCTTATCCTTGCAGCAGTCTTTCTTTTCTGCCATTGCCTTTGAGCATTCGCCCTCTGCTTTCTTGCAGCCTTCTGCCTTCTTGCAATCGCCTGCCTGCATTGCTTTATCCTTGCAGCAGTCTTTCTTCTCTGCCATTGCCTTTGAGCATTCGCCCTCTGCTTTCTTGCAGCCTTCTGCCTTCTTGCAATCGCCTGACTGCATTGCCTTATCCTTGCAGCAGTCTTTCTTCTCTGCCATTGCCTTTGAGCATCCACCCTCTGCTTTCTTGCAGCCTTCTGCCTTCTTGCACTCGCCCGCCTGCATTGCTTTATCCTTACAACAGTCTGCCTTTTCAGCCTTTGCTGTAGCCGATGTTACAGCATCAACCTTCTTAGCGTCAACTTTCTTAGCAGCCTTACGGGTCTTAAGCAATTCTGTTTTTTTCTCGTTAACTTGTTTTTTCTCTGTCTGTGCACCAGCCTCAATAGAGATAGTCAGTGCTGCCACGATCATCATGGCTGATAAAATAATTCTTTTCATATCGTTAGTGTTTTTAAATTGGTAATATCTTATTTTCTAATAACCTTACAGTTCCACGGACTATTTTTCTCCCTCAACAGTATAACCAGCATTGCGGAGCAGTTGCAGTACACCATTATCGCCAGGAAGATGACCAGCACCAACAACAAACAGTGTCGGCTTGCTTGCCATTATCTCTGGCATCTGCTTAATCCAGTTGGCATTACGGTTGTAAATAAGTTTGTTTTCCTCCTCTGGCGAAGAGTCGCACTCGTTGTTCTGCTTTTCATTAAGAGCATCTTCGATGGCATTGAGGTTCTGACTATAGAACGCATTAATTATGTCGTCAGCCATCTGCTCCATGAACTCGCGGTTGTCAACCAAGCACATCAGCAGTTTCTTCTGCCTGTCCATTGGTATTCCTTTGAAGAGAACATCTATCTGATAGTCAACTGTCTCAAATCCGCCAACAGGCTTATTGTTTTTTATTGCCTCCTGCTGAAAATAAGAATCAAACTGGTCCTGCATATCGAAGCCGTTATGACGCTTCATGAATAGCAACATAGAAAGTTGAGTCTGCAATGCCTGCGGAGTGAACTTGCCCATCTGCTGAGCAACGAGAGGATTAGACAGGTCGAATCCTATCAAATCGGTCATCAGGGCATTAAGCCTGTTCAGTTCATCGTCGGTAAGCAGCGACTGCAATGTTCCTTCTGGCAGCATCATTGCCTCCTGCAACTTCTTCGTGTTTTCTGGAGTCATCATGTCTGCCATGTCCATTTCGCCATAGACCTGGTCGGTTACTTCCATAGCATTGCGCATTCCTGGTATAGAATCAACAAACGACGATTGAGCCAGATGGTATGTACCTACTATATAACTTGGTTTCTGCAATCCGTTTCCAGAAATCTTGTATAGCAACTGTGCAGATGCACTAATCGTAAATACAGTGACTAAAGCAAATAGTGATAGTATCTTCTTCATATTTAATATATTTGATGCAAAGATAAATTCTTTTGCTGACAACAATACAAATAATATTGTTATAAAAACTAAGAGAACCTTAACGTTTTAAAACAGCTCTTATCGTAAACCATGCATGCATGGCAACAGTTGATACTACTCCGTAGTGCTTGCTCATTACGCGGAAACGCTCCTTCAGCGACTCGCGATGGTTCTCAATAGAAGTTCCGCCCTCAAGGAAGTGGGCTATGATGTTCTGCACATTGCGCAGAGGCAAGTGCAGCTTTCTGCCTTTCTTCATTATGCGTATGCACCAGTCAACGTCTGACGAGTAGCGATAGTTCAAGTTGTAGGGTGTCTCTCTGGCAATGTCGGTTCGGGCATAGAAAGCCTGATGACAAACCAGCATGCCATGACGGAAAGAACGCCACGAGAGATGTTTTGGCGCAGCAAAACGGCGATGACGCAACACTTTTCCGTTCTTGTCTATTATATCGGTGTCGCCATAGAGTACGGCTGGCAGAGGCTCAGCCTCACCTACGCAGTTGGCTATGCAGTCGAGAGTATCGACTTGCGGCAGCTTGTCGCCTGCATTAATAAAAACAACATAGTCGCCTGTGGCAAGCTTGAGTCCCTTATTCATCGCATCGTAGAGCCCCTTGTCGGGTTCTGACACAATTATAACCTTGTGATCAGAATCCTTCAGTTCGCATCTTTCGCGGTATTGCTCGCATCGTGGCAGCGTAAGGTCGGTGGAAGCACCGTCTACGATGATATGCTCTATATATGGATAGTTCTGCCTGTAGACACTATCAAGAGTATCTTCAACAACGTCTGCTGCATTGAATGTTACGGTAATTATAGAGAAATGAATCATATACGGTAGCGTTTAAATGCAGAAGCCTGATTATAGGCTTCAATATATTTCATAGCAACACTGTGCTGCGAATAACTGAGGGCCACTTTTCTGAGTGCATTCTGCGAAAGACTCACGCGGTCAGCCTCGTCAATCACCCATTTTATTCCGTCAGCCAAGTCGCTTGAATTACGGTATTCTGCTATATAGCCATTCTTCCTGTGGTCAATCATTTCGGGTATTCCGCCAGTTTTGAAACCAACGCATGGCACTCCACACGACAACGCCTCCATGACGGTATTGGGCAGATTGTCTTCTAATGAAGGAATGACGAAGGCATCAACAGAACTGTAGACGTCGACTATCTTCTTTTCGTCGCTAACATAGCCAAGAGGATAAACTGGCAGAGAGAGTTTCTCTTGGAAGATAGAGGCCTGTCCGCCGAGTATTGCTACTCCAGTATTTTCCTTCCATTCGGGATGCTGACTAACTATTTTCTCGATGGCTTCAATCAGATAGTTCATGCCCTTGCGCTCGTCGGTCACCCGCTGAGAGACGAAAAGCAAAAGACGCTTGTCGACAGGAAGCCCTATCTCCTGCCGCGACCTCATTTTGTTTTGCGGCTTGTAGGTATGCGTGTCAATGCAGTTTGGTATGCTCATCACATGATGGTCTCTGAGCAGCTGGCTCTGCTTTGCCTGACCTTCGAGCCAGCGCGAGCAGGTGACAAACGTGATGTTCCCGTTCTTCATCATCCTCTGCTTGCGCTTCCATGTCTTGTTGGCAAGGTCGTTTTTCGACCCCTTTCCTGGCAGTAGCTGACAGTTACGGCACTCGCTTGTGAAAGCCTTGCAGCCCTTTGTGTAGTGGCATATTGCCGTTGCAGGCCACATGTCGTGCATGGTCCACACAACGGGTTTGCCCGAAGCAAGTATGCGATGTATGTCTTTCAGCGAAAGCATGCCCTGATTTATCCAGTTCAGGTGTATGATGTCGGCTTCGCGAAACTCTGGCAGGTTGGTTATGTTGGCACCAGTATTGGCTATATCAATCTCAAACAGATGGTTGCGCTGCCAGTGAAGATGTGAAAAGATTGTCCAACGCTCCCATAGGAAACGCCACCGTTGCAGCCACTGGTATTTCAGTCCTACAATCGTAATGCTCTTTGTCTCCTTCTCTCTGACCAGCATCTTAGCCTTCACTCCATTGTTGTTGAGGGCTTCCATCAGTCTGTTTGCTGCCACCGCAGCACCGCCTGTTCGCTCGCTTGTGTTTATAATCAGAACTCTCATAATAGTATAATCTTCTTGACGGTCAGTGATTTTTCATCCCTGCAAATTTACAAAAAACTGTCGATTTAAGACATTTTAATCTATAATTATTGGCTTCACACATGCTTTTTGTGTCGTTTTTTAATGTAAATATGAGTTTGGATGAAATAATTTGAGTAATTTTGTGCGCATTTATTGCAAGAAAACTATTTCAAAAAAATAACAATTACAACAAAAATCATTTATGAGGAAAAAGATTACTACTATGTGCTTGGCTCTTGCCTCACTGTTTCTTGCCAGCCCTGTTGCTGCTCAGGAGACTACAGACAATGAGCTGCCAGAGTTTATCGCAAACTTAGTTTATGAAACGGACTTGACAAACAGTTTCGACAATCTTAGAGGAATCTATAAGTTTAAGCCCGCAGAAAACATCCAGCTCGACACCGTCTATGTCAGCACCATGATGAATGCTAACGGCGGTGGCGTGTTCCGCAACGACTTGTTCCAGTACATTACCTATATGGACTTGGGCGGAGGAATGCCTACTCAGTGCTCTATCTACGAATGCTACTTCGATGCACAAGGAAACGTTCACTGGGACCGCCCAGAACTGCGCTATGGAGCTACAGTTCCAGAAGAACTGGCTGCTGTCAACGGCATGCTCGTTGAAGACCCTGCTTCTGGCGAACTCTATGGCATCTACGAGGCTAACTATGGCTACAGCTCTATGCTTGCACGTGCCGACATCGACAACTTGACACGCGAAGACATTGGCGAACTAAACAACTACTATCTCTGCATTGCCTGCAACTATGAGGGCAGACTCTTCGGTATCGACAACTACGGCGTTCTCTTCGAGATTAACAAGCAGACAGGCGAGGAAACAGAAATTGGCGACACTGAGGTATGGCCTGACAACGTTGACCAGAGCATGTGCTTCGACCCCGCAACAGGCCATCTGTGGTGGGCTACTACTGGCGACGGAGTTGCTAAGCTTTACGAGATTGACCCAGAAACAGCCAAGGCTACTCTGCGCGGAACTTTCCCCTGGGAAGAGCGTTTCTTTGCACTCTCTATCGCTAAAAAGCCTACAGCACAGGCTGCTCCTGCTGCCGTAACCAATCTTCAGGCAAACTTCGCAGAGGGTTCTAACACAGGTACAGTTTCTTTCACTCTGCCTGCAACAAGCGTAGAGGGCGAGGCGCTGACTGGCGACCTTACTTACTATGTCTTTGCTAACGGTGAGAAAGTGGTTGAGAAAACTGCTGCGGCGGGCAGCGAAATAAGCGAGGAACTGACTCTTACAAGTGGCAACACCCGCTTCCGCGTATATGCAGAGAACGAGGCTGGACAGGGCGAAGATGCAACACTGACAATGTGGATTGGATTTGACGTGCCTTCTGCTCCAGAAAATGTATTGTTCGATATTGACGAAAACGGCAAAGTGAACGTAACATGGGATGCTGTGACTACAAGTCTCAATGGCGGCTACTTCGACGCTGACAACATTTCTTATAAACTCACTTGCTACTTCGATGGCGACGAAATCGAAAAGGAAGCCGACACTAATGAGTTTGAAATGGACATGAGCGACATCACAGAGCAGAAGCCATGCCACTTCGGAGTGAAGGCAATGAACGGCGACCAAGCAAGTGCAGAGTCTCTCTCTAACAACGCTGCTACTGGCAAACCAATGGAAGTTCCTTTCAGAGAGGACTTCGACACAGAACAGGGCGCAAGCCTCTACACTGTGCTCGACGCTAACAAAGACGGCAACACATGGCAGTGGACTGGCGAGATGTTTGGCACTTATGTATATAAATATAATAAGGAGAAAGATGCCGACGACTGGTTCATCACTCCACTGGTTCAACTTGAAGGCGGTGTTGAATATGGATTCCTCTTCGATGCAAGACCAATGGGCAAGGACTACCCTGAGACCATCAGCGCATTCTACGGACAAGGCATGAAGACAGATGCATACACAAGCCTCTTGGAAGAAACAGTAATAGAGAAAGACAGCGTATTCATCTTGCCATTTACTCCAGCAACAAGCGGAGCATATCGCATGGCTATACACGTTACGAGTCCTTCTTACCGCTTGAACCTGGTACTCGACTACATCGGCGTTGACCGCTACGAGGCTCTCGGCATCAACAACATGAATGCTGAAGACCAGAAGTCGGCTGCTGAAATCTACACCATAGACGGCCGCCGCGTAAACGCATCAATGAACAAGCAGGGACTATATATCATCCGCAAAGGCAACAAAGCCGTTAAGGTTGTAAAATAGAATATTGCAAAATATTAGGATAAATAAAAAAATGGGAGCCAAGTATGGTTCCCATTTTTTATAATAATCTTATTATTTCTCTCGCAGCATCTCTCGGCAACGCTCAAGGATGGAAATCAAATCGTCCATCTTCTCAGCACGAAGCATTTCTATTCTTGTACTGCGGAAATTAGGAATACCTTTAAATATAGGAGTTGCTGCAAGATGTCGGCGCGTGTGGAGAATACCTCTGTATTCATCAATCCGCTCAACGTTTATCCGCAACTGCTCTTCAAGAATATCTATCTTGTCGTCGAGCGTCAGAGAATCTGAAGATGAGAAAATCCAAGGACAGCCGAAAGTGGCACGACCTATCATTACTGCATCAACACCATATTTCTCAAAAGCATCATGGGCCTCCGCTATAGAAGTAATGTCGCCATTGCCTATTATTGGAATAGTTATGCGAGGATTACGCTTCACTTCACCTATCAGACCCCAGTCTGCATTGCCAGTGTACATCTGCGAGCGTGTACGTCCATGAATAGTGAGAGCCGCTATGCCACAATCCTGAAGCTGTTCGGCCAAGTCAGTAATAATAAGCGATTCACTATCCCAACCAAGTCGTGTCTTTACCGTAACAGGAACGTTCACAGCCTTAACAACCTGACGGGTAATGTCCAGCATCAACGGAATATTGCGCAGCATGCCAGCACCAGCACCCTTTCCCGCGACTTTCTTAACAGGACAGCCAAAGTTCAAGTCAATAACATCAGGACCTGCCTGCTCTACAATGCGAGCCGCCTCAACCATAGCCTCAACATCACGACCGTAAATTTGGATACCAACAGGACGCTCATCGTCGCTAATTGTCAGTTTCTGCATAGTAGACTTGACTGAACGCACCAAAGCCTCTGCCGACACAAACTCAGTGTAGACCATTGCTGCACCAAACCGCTTGCAGAGCAGGCGAAAGCCAATGTCGGTTACGTCTTCCATAGGAGCCAAGAAGAGTGGTTCCTTTCCAAACTCAATGTTGCCTATTTTCATCCAGTCAGTATCTCCTTCAAAGAATATCGTCAGACTTTAAAACGCAAGTCTGCCATATTTTCAAGCATGCAAAATTACGAATTCTTTACTATTCCACTAACAAATAACGCCCGTTTATCATTTTTTAACTATACAAAGTTACAATTTTCAGAAAATATAAATACCTTTGCATCCGCAAAACACTCATACCGAGTGCAAGCTGGACTTGTAGCTCAGTTGGTTAGAGCAACAGACTCATAATCTGGAGGTCCCAGGTTCAAGCCCTGGCTGGTCCACGCTGAAAATCAAGCACTTACGAGTTTCTCGCAAGTGCTTTTTTCATGTCTGCGTAAACAATGCGTAAACAAACGAGTTGAGTCGGCTATTTTGCATCATGGATAGTCATGGAGTTTCAGTGACAAGATAAAGCCTTTTTAATGCCAATTAGCCATGCAAACATCAAGAATAATGTTAAAAACACATAAAATTGTATTTATTCTACAAATATTGCACTGCTTTCTACTTCTTGCAATAAATTTTTTGTAATTTTGTAGCAAAATTACGATAACGGATAAAATATTGCGGTATGATACGAGATTTTTGGGTAAAGAACTATCTTTCCATTCGCTACAAGCAGGAATTAAGTTTCGTGGCCAAGGGACCATCTTCGGAACTTGTCACCGAAGTTGCTGATGGCGTATTCTTGTACAAGTTAGGCATCCTATATGGTTCAAACGCTTCTGGCAAGTCGAATATGCTGATTGCCATGAACGAGGTGTTCCGTCTGTTAGTCATGCCGAAGTCTGATGCGACAGTCGAACTTGGCGGTTGCATACCCTTTGTGCTCACCAAAGATGAACCAACGGAAATGCACGTGTCATTCTATGCCGATGGTACCCGATATGACTACGATGTCAAATTCAACGGTAAGCACATTTTAAGTGAAGCCTTGTACTATTACCCAAACAAATCTAAGTCTCTGTTCTATGAGCGCAGTTTTGTGGGTGAGAACGTACAGGCAGATATCAAATTTGGTGCGAGCCTCAAACTGCAAATCAAGACGCAGGAGAGCATCCGCGAAAACACCTTGAACAACCACAGCGTCTTGTCCGTTTGCCGAAAGGCTGCCTTGAAAGAAGACATAGCTCCATTCAATGTGCTTCACGGTTGGATTATGGCCAATTATCACGATGTAGACGGCGATGTGGAAAAGGGACTTGTTGAAATCTTGAAGGATGCCTACAGCAATCCTAAGAAGCGTAAGTTCTATAACACCATGCTCCAGAAGGCCGACTTGAATATTCTGGAATATCGTCCTGTTGTTGAAGACCGCATTGTGCCCAATGATTTCCGCGAGCGTATCCAGAAAGAGAACATCCCCGAGGAAATGAAAGACGTCCTGTTGAAGCCAACCACAGATTCCATCACCTTCTTGAACCATTCCGACAATGGCGATTTCGACATTCCCCTCAGATGGCAGTCAAAGGGTACTCAGAAGTATATCCGCATATTGGATGCATTATACGACATGATAACAAGTCCTCATGTCTTCTTTCTCGATGAGCTTGGTGAAGACCTGCACAACGACCTGTTGTACTACTATCTCAATGTCTTCATCTTCAACTCCGACAAGTCGCAGCTGGTTATTACGAGTCAGGAGACCACCCTCCTGTCACAGGATATGATTAACGAGAACAGAGGCGTGGTGTGGTTTGTTGAGAAGAACAAAGAGACTGCTTCATCCGAATATGCCCGTGGCGACTCCTTCGGCTTACATAAGAATCTCTCGCTTTATAATTCATACCGCATTGGCAGATTGGGAGCCAAGCCTGAACTTGGTAGTATCTTTATAAATCTGGAGGACTGATATGGGAAAGCTACGACAAACTGCCCTTATCTTGGGCGAAGGGCCGACGGAGTTCTTCTACTTCAAGTCCTTATGCGACGTGTTCAAGCGTCTGACCATCAAGCCAGACTATCCGAAGCATACCAATATCAAGGAACTGGATGCAAAGATAGCAGAGGGTGTGGCAATGGGTTACAGCCATATCTTCTGCATCATTGACATGGACACAAAGGGCAAGGAGCCTGAGCGTTCACAATACCAGAAGCTAAAGGCAAAGTATGCCAAGCCCATCGACAAGCCAAAGAAAGGTATCTACTGCGAGGTCGAATTCTTCGAGACTCACCGTTGCACAGAACTATTTTTCCTCTATTATTTCCGCTACACCTCACGTCCATACGACGAACAGGAATCTTTGCTCAAAGACTTGAATCAATATGTCGAGTATCGGAAAACGATAGAGTTCTTTATTAAAACCAAGGGACTTCACGGTTACTTTGAACGCAATGGTGGCAGTCTTGAAAAGGCTATTGCCAACGCCAATCGCTCAATGGATGAGAAGCTGAAGGATGGTAGAGATTATACTTACTCGGAGCTCGGAAGGTTGATTGAAAAATTAAATAAACTGATTACTTTTTAATTGTTGTATTATGATAGAAAGCATCAAGATAAATTGGAAAAATTGTTTTGGAATAAAGCAATTAGAGCATGAATTTAAGTTTGCATCCGGTAAGCCTATCCATTTGCTTTATGCTCCGAATGGAACAATGAAAACTTCTTTTGCAAAGACAATGAAGTTTTTGTCAGGCCAAAGCAAAGAAAAACCTTGCGACAAGCTTCATCAGGACGAAGAAAGCAAATATGACGTATTGGTTGATAATAATACCATTTCTAAAGACTTCGTATTTGTAGTAAACGGAGATGAAAACATTGACTGCGCCTCTTCTTTCGTTAATTTTTTAGCAAGTTCTGAGCTTAAATCAAAGTATGACAACATTTATAACAAGCTCAATAAAGAGAAGGATGCACTGATGACTAAATTGAAAAATGCATCTAATAGCACGGACTGCGAAAAAGAAATTGTTGAGGCATTTTCGTCAAATAATAACGTAACAATCTTCAATATTTTAGATGGTTTGTGCGAAAGTGTAAAGACAGGGCTACCATTGTTTGAATTTAAATATAATGATGTATTCGACACAAAAGGAGCAGTTAAAAGTTTTCTTGAGGCAAACAAAGGCAGTCTAAAAGATTACATAGATAATTACGAGAGATTGTTATCAGAATCCTCGTTATATCGCTCTGTAGATGGTTTTTCTTTTGGAACCTATCAAGCTTCTCAATTGTTGCAAAATGTTTCTGATGGGAACTTTTTTGGCGTCAAACATAAAATGATGCTACAAAATGGCATGGAGGTTACGTCTCATGAGCAACTAAAGCAGATAATGACAGAAGAGCAAGAAAAGGTTCTTAGCGATGAAAAGTTAAAGAAAACCTTCGAAAAGATAACTAAAGCTATCGATAAAAACTCAGAACTTCGTGAATTCAAAAAAGTAATAGAGTCTCATCCAGATTGGATTATCGAGATGCTCGATTATGATATGTTTCGCAAAAAAGTTTGGCTGGGTTATTTAGCTAAGGATGACATTAAGCCTTTATTTGATTCTTACATTCAAGTGTATAATGACAATAAGGAAGAACTGCTTGCAGTCTTAGAACAAGCTGGCCAGCAGCAGAAGAAATGGGAACGTATCATTAAGCTCTATAATGCGCGCTTTCATGTCCCTTTTCAAGTATCCATATCTAATCAACGAGACATAATCCTGAAACAAGAAGCCGCAAAATTACAGTTTTCATATGTTGAAGAAGGAAAAGAACCTGTGTTAAGTTCCCAAAAAGAACTTGAAAATATTCTCAGTAGAGGTGAAAGACGTGCTTTCGTTATCTTACAATTTTTATTTGAGATGGAATCTCGCAAAGTGTCACAGAACGATACATTTGTCGTTATGGATGATATTGCAGATTCTTTTGATTATCAAAACAAATATGCTATAGTTGAGTATATTAAGGATTTGGCAGAAGAAAATAGTAATAAGTTTTTTATGCTTATTTTGACACATAATTATGATTTCTATCGTACTATTGCTTCTCGTCTAAGTAAATCTATAAGTAAATTATGGATGGTTGAACGTAAGTCGAATGGCCAAATTTCCGTTGAACAAGGACAATATCGAGGCGATGTTTTTGCAAATGCCTTTGTTGGTAAAGATCAGGACGATAAAATATTCATAAGTATGATTCCATATGTTAGAAACCTTATTGAATATTCTAACGGTGAAGAGGATAGAAAGTATCTCTTATTGACAAGTTGCCTTCATCAGAAAAATGACACAACCTCAATAACAGAATCGCAAGTAATAGATGTTATGAAAGATTTTACCAGAGGAAAAGGTATGAAACGCACCGATTCGGGAAGGAAAATGTATGATATAATAATGGAGACGGCAGAATCTGTAGCGAACGAACAAGAAACCAATCTTGTACTATTGCAAAATAAGATAGTTTTATCAATTGCTATACGCTTAATGGCGGAAAAATATTTGAAAGAAAAACTTCTTTCTTCAGGAGTTAAGGAGGAAGATTTGTTAGTCACAGGAAATCAAACTGGAACTTGGACTGGTAAATATAAAACTAATTGTCCAGACGATGCAAATAGAACTATCATAGAACGAGTTAATATGATGACCCCAGAATTGATTCATCTCAATAGTTTTATGTATGAGCCACTAATAGATATGTCTATATTCCATTTGATAAAACTATATAATGACTGCAAAACTTTATCTGCATAAGTTTATAGCTTCAATTCTTGGAATGAAATTATAATATTCGGGCGGAAACTTGCAAAATAACGCTGTTTCCGCCCGAAATTATTTGTCCGAAGTTAAGCAAATTACTTTGTCACAATATCATACAATGACTTGTAGTCCTTGGCGACATCGTAGATGTAGCCATTGTCGCTGATGGCTTTGAAGTGGCGGCGAGCACACTCAATCTTACTTTCCTCTGAGCCTCGGAGCTGAGAACCCTGAAGGTCATTGCCTTTGGACTCGGCCACGAAATAGACGTGCTTGACACTTCCTTCTCGGAAGGCTACAGCCCAGTCGGGATTGTACTTGCCCATCGGGGTGTTGATATAGAAGCCGTTTGGCAACTTAGTATAGACCACTACGTCATCTTCGTGCTCCAGAGATTCGGCAAAGTTCTTCTCCGTACCCATGCTGTCGAGCACCACGAGGTCATATAGCGACTTGGTTGATTCGATGGCGTTGATGCCCAACTTACCTCGAAGCATGTTTTCTGTGAAGATATCTGTTGAGAACTTGTCGTTCAGTTTCTCATACTTGATGCACTGGATAACAGCAAGCGCCTTGCAGTCGTTGATAATCAACCCCGCCTTGATGATGAACTCTTCAGGATTCATCTTAAACAGATGGAAGGTTGTAGGTTTAATGCCCTTCAGTATCTCTACTATCGTCTTACGTGTCAAGCCCGTAGCCGTTACCAGTTTGCCGATAAGATCGTATGTCACTCCCTTGCCGATTGCCTCTGTCACATGGATGGTACGAGTGTTTCCCTGAGTCATGGCTACACCAGCCTCCAAGGATTCTTTATCTCGCACGTTATCAAGAGAACCACCTTCTACCACAATGCGTATCTCCGTCACCTTCAGGTTATCATCCAGTGCCTTGATAGATTTCTTCACAAGGTCGGACGTGTCGAAGTTTACCTGATAGTAAGTGCGTTGGTTAATACGTTTCCATAGTTCCTGAAACTCCTTCTTGTCAAAGTTTTCCTGCTGAAAGTTCGCTGTCTTTGGTTTTCGGGCATCTTCTGGCTTGACAGATGACGGATTGAATACAGTATCGAGGGCAGCAATGATGCCATCCTTCATATCGTCAACCTTGCCAAAGTCAAGCGTGCCATTTCGCTTGTCATCAAAGTATTGCGCTGTCAAAGCACCATCGTCATCAACATAGTCTTGACGTATAAGGGTATTATAGATAGCTCGTGCTTGCGCGAGGTCAAAGCGCCCATTTGTGCCATCGGCTTTAGTATAAGCCTTGCCTTCAAAAAGGTTTGGAGTGATGATGATTGGCCTGTCGCCACATGCTTCAGCCATTTCAGTCTGGAGTTTCTTGGCAAAGTCATCATAACTCTCACTGGCTATGACGGTAAGAATATTGGTATCAAAGACGTGATCACCCAACACATCTGCATCCTGTCGCTCCCCATTCTGGTTCACACACAGGCGCATACCACGACCCACCTCCTGACGTTTCTTGGTTTCGTTGTCGGAGTTCTTCAACGTGCAAATCTGGAACACGTTTGGATTATCCCAACCCTCCTTCAACGCTGAGTGCGAGAAGATAAAGCGTACTGGCTCTTTCAGCGACAGCAAACGTTCCTTGTCCTTCATGATGAGGTCAAAGGCACGTTCTTCGTTCTCGCCTTCCTTATTGCCCGATTCAACAGCCTTTCCTTTCTTGTCCATTGAGAAATAGCCCTGATGGATTTTCTCCGCTACATTACGAGGGTCTGAGAGATAGCGCAGATAAGCCTCGTCGCCAAATGTTGGCATAAGTTCTGAGAGAACATTTCTGTATTCTTCCTCAAACATTTTGGCAAACTTGCCTTTGGTCTCCGGACCCTCATACAAGCGGTAACTATCCACATGGTCGATGAAGAAAAGACTGAGCACCTTGATCTTCTGGCCAAACAACAGGCGTTCACGTTCCAAGTGGGTGCGGATAGTCTCACGTATCTGAATGCGACGCAAGTAATCTTCGTTGACAGCACCCACGGCATCACCTTCATGTAGCACCAAACCATTGACAAAGCGGACGGTGCCTTCCAGTCCGTCAATACGTTCAACAATAAAGTTGTTCTTGTACTCATTCAGTTCTCCGCTCTGGGCATACAAATCAAACTGTTCACCAACAACCTTGCTTGTCTGCTTGGTGCCCGTTGCCGTCTTCACGTCATAGCTGATGCGAGCCTGTGGATTACCTTTGCTGATGATGATTTCCTCCAGATATACATAGCCGTTGGTGGCCGTGGATCCTATCTGCTTAATGCCTTTCACCTCAATCTTCTTCACCAGTTTCTGGTTATAGGCATCAATGGCATCCAGGCGGAACATCATGTTATAGATGTCACCCTTACGGTGGGTTGCACTATATAATAAGGTAAACAGAGGCTTGAACTGAGCCAGACCCTTGCGCGTCTTATTGCCTTTGTCAACACCCAATACACTCTGAGGTTCATCAATAATCATGATAGGATGACACTGGCTAAGCACGTCAATAGGGCGACGACTGTTGAACTCATCACGCTTGTCAAAGATGATACGTGCAGTCTTGTCAGCCTTCTTCACCTTACCTTTAACCAATTTATCTTTTGAACTATCTTCGTCAAATGAAGAGTTGAAGGCTTGCGTGTTGATAATCATCACGTGCATGCCGGCATCGCTGGCAAAGGCATCAATCTTGCTGAGCTGTTTGGAGTTATAGATAAAGTACTGCATTCGCTTGCCGTTATATTCCTGGGCGAAGTGTTCCTGCATACTCTCAAAGCTCTTCAGCACACCTTCACGTATGGCGATGCTTGGTACAACTACCACGAATTTCGTCCAGCCGTAACGCTCGTTCAGCTCGTACATGGTTTTGATATAGGTATATGTCTTACCTGTACCTGTTTCCATCTCGATGGTGAATGCCATGCCAACACCCAGTAAGTCTTGCAGGTAGTCCACAGGTTTCAATCCTTGTTCTGTCTGCACGGCACGTACATTCTCGCAGACAGCTTCACGGGCGAGTACGACATTCTTATTACCGAAGCCAGCGAGCTTAAAGAGCCCTTTATTCTTTCCCTGGTCGATGGTGTGGTCGCTCTGACCATCACTCTTAGGCTGACCAGTAAAAGCATTGGCTATAGAACGAGCTGCCTCTGTCTGGAATCGTTGATGTTTATATCTTATCTGCATAGCTTAAATCACTCTTATGTTGTTTTTAACATTCTCGTCGCTCCAGTCTAACAACTGCTTGAAGGTCTCGTAAATATTTATCTTGTCAGCATCTTGCTCAAAGCAACTGTCACGGAAGATGACGCGCAGAGGTTGCTTGTCTGCCATTGCCTTTACAACTTTATCCGTCACCTTATCAGCGAAGCAAGCAACGAGGTCTCCATCATTGACGGTGTAAATCATCTTGCCATCCACTTCTTCTGAGGACATTGGCAAGGATAGTTTTAAGCCCCAGTCCAATATACAGCCAAACAGAAGGTCAAGGTCAGTGCGGTCACTCTTGACGTTATTCAAGAAGAGGTCAAGTTGGTCTTGATTATATTCCTTGGGTGTACGCTCAACATCCTCGAAGTTGCTTTCGTCTATACGGAATACACGGAAACCTAAGTCCTTTTGGCAATCAGGATTATCTTGTTTAATACTATCTATGGTTTTTGCTAATCGATATTTTGCTAATTCGGTTAATTTATGAGGCTTATTGATTCCGTCAAGCAATTGAATGCCATTTAGTAAAAGTTCTTTTGAATTTGCATCAGCTGTTTTGAGATTCTCGTCGAGATTTTCTGGCAATTGAACCAGTATATATTTCAATGTAGATTCTTTATTCTCCACATTGTATCTCCATACAGCATCAGCGGTAGTTCCAGAACCTGAGAAAAAATCCATCACAATATCACTGTCTTTACAAATAAAGTTAGTAAGATACTTTATCAAAGAAACAGGTTTTGGATAGGAAAAGACATTCTTACCATCCATTAATGAAGTAAGATAAGATGAAGCTGTTTCGTTTGTGCCAACTCCTACACCAGGCTTGTCTATCACTGGTGATGTGATTTTTTCTTTTATGAAGTTTGTTGGGCGCTTATACCCTTCACCTTCCCTAATAAAGCGGACAGAAAGATTGTCCGTCTTTATAATAAAGGTTGTTCCATTCTTCACCTCTTCATCAAAGAATGATTGAGTCCACTTAAATTCTCCTTTGAGACGAAAGTCTGTGGTAGCCTTGCCATCAATTATTTCGATACGGTCAAGTAGGCTTACTCTGTCTTTACAATATGGCTCGTAAACTCCATTAGGAAAAGCCTTTGGCTTAAAAATGACTTTGTCCTTTGGGAAAATCAAAACGCTTTCTGCATTTCCTGTATTAAGTAGTGGCTGGTCACCACCATCTAGAAGTTCTCCATTGTATTTAATGTTATTTTTGTTCTTCTCATAGCAGAGGATATATTCGTTTGTTTTTCTTGATTTAACTGCAAGAGAAGGGGGTGTTGATGTTTTAACCCATGAAAAAACTTCTACAAAATTATTTTCACCAAACACTTCATTACAGATATTTTTTAGAGTTGCGAGTTCTTCAACTCCAATAGAAATAAATATAACTCCATCTTCGGTTAACAAGCTTCTTGCCACCATTAATCGAGCATATATCATTGAACACCATTCAGAATGGAATCGGCCATTTGAATCGGTATTCTTTCTATATCGATTGCCTAATTCGTCTATGTTACCAGCAGCCAAATCCTCTTCTTCCTGAGAACGGCTACTGTCATCGTGATAAACAAAGTCGTTACCCGTGTTGTAAGGAGGATCAATATATATCATCTTCACTTTACCGAGATAAGACTTCTGTAGCAGTTTCAGCACTTCAAGGTTGTCGCCCTCTATATAGAGATTTTGCGTGTTATCCCAATCCACGCTATCCTCCTTGACAGGACGGAGTGTCTTATTGATGGGACGCAACACTTCGGCACGTGCTTCCTGCTTGCCCACCCAATTGAACTCGTATGCTTCGGTAGCATCTTCAACGGTGTCGTCACCAAGCAACTGACGTAAAATGTCAAAGTTTACCACACGCTTGATTTTTCCAGTCTTGGGGTCTTTAGCTTCCGTAAAGCAGGATGGTGCAATCTGATAGAGTGCATCAAGGTTGAGTTGTGCTCCATCGGCTGACTGAAAACTTAATCTTTCTGGTCTTTCCATTGTTATATTTCTTTTATTGTTTTAATTCTTGTAATTCATTTTGCCATTGGCCAATCTGTTTCTTGATACTTCGCGCCTCTCCGTTCAACTCCATCTGGCGGTTCAGCTGGCGCTCGTTACGTATTCGCTTCTGGATGGCCTCCACCTCTCGCTTAGCTTTATCTATCAGCCCTTCCAACTCAACGATACGCTTGGTGTCTTCTGCCTTCTTTGTACCAAAGCCAGAAATTTGACCAGCCATTGCCTCATAGAGGACATCCATGTTCTGCCCTTCGAGTGTCAGTAACAGCTGATTATCTGTCAGCCATTCCGTGGCAAACGTCTTGATGATTTTGAACTGTCCGTTCTGACCGTCTTTCCACTCCTTGTAATTGAGCAACACCTTGTATCGGTTCTCATATTCCAGAATAAACACTACATGACGCGGCATGTTCTGGTCAATGAAAAGAAAGACATCGTCAGGACAGTCCTTTGATTTCAACACGGCAGAGAAAACCACAATCTCATGCACCTGTTTGCCATCCTCCACATTGATAGTGGAGGGAGCCAGTTTGTAGAGCCAATGAATGCTTACCACATCATCTACAAAGTGTTGCTTCATCTTGGCATTCACTTCTAGATGCTTGTAAAAAGCATTCTTTGGCACAGGCTTGCCAACAAATGTTGTCTGGGGAAACTTCAAGTCAATCATAGGCCATTCAACGTATTATCAGGAAGGTGATTAACTCGAAATCATCCAGTCCCTTCACATCACTCAACAAAGCGGTAGTCTCGCCCACGGAGAAAAGGCTTTCGATGTCCGATTCCTCCTTGACGGTGATGATACTGTCTATGGCTTTGGCTAGCAAGTCGCTATAGTGCTGCATCTTCCTCCCGTCACAAGTTTCCGTGTTAATGATGGCACAGAGTTCTTTGTCTGGCTTGTCCTGCCCTTTGCATACATGGCGCATCACGTCGAGCAGTTTCTTGGGCTGTAGATGATCGCAGATGACAGAGCCGTCATCAGCGATATAGACCATATAGAAGGGATGCAGCAGGTTCATTTTGTCAATATTAACACCTGCGTTCCTGTTCTTCAGAATGTAAATCACACCGGGCTTCGCCAAGTCGGTAGTCCCGGCCACGGCGTTCATACCGAAAGGAGCGTGCTCCACATCGGGATTATCCTTGATATAACTGAGCAGGTCAAGACGGAACTCATTGAGTCCTAAGTCCATGATATTGATGCCCGTGTCCATGTCCTCGATGTCAACGACCTCCACCTGAAGCTTCTTCAACTGGTTCTTGCGATATTCAAGGTCGCCCTTCTCGTTGGCAGAAAGCAGGTTGTCATCACCTGTACTCGTTAGAACTGTTGCCTTCATTCGGCTCTCCACACGTCCTTTCAACTCGATATATTTATCAAGTTCAATGTCGGGCCAATAGTTCACAAGCTGAATGACCTCGTTTTTGCTGCCGATACGGTCGATACGTCCGAAGCGCTGAATGATGCGGACTGGGTTCCAGTGGATGTCGTAATTGATCAAGTAGTCACAGTCCTGGAGGTTCTGACCTTCGGAAATACAGTCGGTGGCAATCAACACGTCAATCTCTTCGGTTGCCTTGGGAAACAGGACAGCGCGGTCTTTTGATACTGGCGAGAAAAAGGTCAGTACATTATTGAACGACATCGGGAACTTCGGAATGGTGCATCGTCCATCGGTGCTACCAGTAATCAGTCCCACATTCAAGCCACACTCGGTCTTGATACGATCAGCCAACTGTTCATAGATATAGTCGGCAGTATCGGCAAATGCGGTGAAGATAAGTACCTTCCTGTTGCCCTCATTAATAGGATGCTGGAACTTCTGCTTCAGATCAGAGACAAGCATCTGCAACTTGCAGTCATGCTCAGGGGTGATGTCCTTCAACATCAGGAGTAGCAGTTTCAGTATCTCCAAGTCATGACGCAGGTCATTCGACCAACGAACCACATCAATATCCCGGAGTTTTATCTTTGATTTCTTGCCCACAAACGGATCATTCTCACTGTCGGTACTGTCAAGGTCATCAGTGAAGGTTGTCACGTCTATAGCTCCGTCACCTTTCCTGCCTATGACAGAAAGCGTCTGCTCTATGTAGTCAGTAATTCGCCCCAGTGTCAGGCGGAAAGAATTGACGCTACTCTCCAAACGTTTCAAGAGGTTGGTAGCCATCAATTTGCGTAATCCTTTCTCACGTCCATCAATAGAGAGTCCTGAACCCTCCATATTGATCTCGTAGTCATCCTTCACGCTGTCGAAGATATACAGCGACGGTGTGTAGATGCTGAGGTTCAGTTCGTTGAGTTGCTCAGCAATATCGCTGAATGTGATACTCTCATTGAGGTCTGTGAGTTTGGGACGGCGTGATACAGGAGCAAGACGAGTCGGGAACTTGCCTATATCCTTGGTATCGTAATACTTGACGATATGGCTACGGCTGCGGGCTATAGTTACGGCATCGAGCAGTTCGAAGAAGTCGAAACTGAGTTCTTCAAGCAGCCGTTCTGTGGTACGGTGCTCTGGCTGTAGTTTTGCCCATTTGTTGTAAGCCAACTGTGCGCTGCGGAATATGTCGTCTATGCTTCGTCCAATATTCAAGGCATCGTCAATCTGTTCCGCATGACCTTCGTATGCTAGTTGCAACTGGTTCTTCAAGTCGTTGAAGCGGTTGTTGACAGGAGTAGCCGATAGCATCAGTACCTTGGTCCTGACGCCTGCACGAATCACCTTCTTCATCAACTTCTGATAGCGGTTTTCCTTGCGAGGTTCATCCTTTTCAATGTCGTCATCCAGTTCCTCGTCATCCACATTACCACCATTACGGAAGTTATGGCTCTCGTCTATGACTATCAGATCGTAGTTGCCCCAGTTGATGCGTTCGAGGTCAATACCTGCCGACATACCACGCTCACGACTCAGGTCGCTATGGAAAAGAATGTCGTAACGCAGGCGGTCGGCCACCAACGGATTGTTCTTGTAATTGGTCTTGAAGGTACTCCAGTTGTCGTAGAGTTTTTTGGGACAAAGCACAAGCACAGACTTGTTGCGGTTCTCGTAATACTTGATAACCGAAAGTGCCGTGAAGGTCTTACCGAGACCTACGGAGTCAGCAAGGATGCAGCCATTATACTTTTCGAGCTTATTGATGATAGCAAGTGCAGCATCTTTCTGGAAGTTGTAGAGTTTGTTCCAGATGACGCTATTCTTGAATCCCGTAGCCTCATTGGGCAAAACGTCCTCGCTGATATCTTCAAGAAACTCGTTGAAGATATTGTAGAGTGTTATGAAATAGATGAACTCAGGAGCATTCTCGTTATAGACCGTTTCGATATACTCCAGTACCTGTGCCGTTACATCCTTGAACTTATCGGAGTTTTGCCATTGTTCGTTGAAAATCTTCAGGTATTCCTCGGCGAAAGGTGATGGCATGACATTAACCATCGAATAAATCGCATTGCCTCGCTCACAGCCCAATTCTGTTGTTGTAAACTCATTGAAAGGCACGTATGCGCTTGGCTTCTGATTTTGGACATGCAGGAATCCTCCCATTTCTTCTTGCGAAGCATTGGACTTAAACTTAACCTTTCTACGAATCCAGTCGGCACATTCTTTGGCAATAGCTTTTTGTTCTAACTTATTGCGAAGCTTCACTTCAAAGTCAGATCCGTACAAGTTGCGCTCACGGTTGAGTTTCGGAATAAAGAACTCCCTCTTTTCTTTCTTCGCCTTGTCCTTGATAAAGGTTGGAGAAGTAAAGATAAAACGCAACTCATCAACGTTTTCAAGTTCGTCCTTCAAAGCTTCATATGCATAGATGGAGAAGGATGCAGCAGCAATAGATACAGTTGAGTTTACAGACAACTTCATCTGTAGGTCATCTATTACTCGCTCGGATATGTTATTTATTACTTTTGGAAGTTCCATCTTCGCAAAAGAACTCCCAAGCTGTGTCTCGACAGGCGACCAAGCCCTTTTTACACAGCGAGGGAGTTCTATTATGTTTTGCCTATCGGCTTTTGGGTCTTTGTCGAGCAATATCCGCAACCCGAATAGCACGAAATGGAGGTGACCCCATTCGTCTCTTTCCAAGAGACGTAGACAATCACAATGCCTTTGACAGATGGCGTTTTCCGATGTGTTTTGCTTACATTTTGCTAAACAAAATGAAAAAGTATCATAATAAAAGCTCCTTTTCTTTTATAATAAGGTGGATTTTGGGAGATTTTGACTACCTTTGTACCCAAATATCCGTCTCTTGGAAAGAGATTGAGAAATTTGCTAAACAAATCCTTGTTTACAACAATCCCAAAATCATCTTGTTTGCCTTGTCAACCACCGACGTTTCCAGTGAAGCGAGGTATATTTGTGTGGTTGCCTCTGAGTCGTGTCCCATTCCCTCACTGATAACAGATAATGGTACATTCTTTGCTTTGGCAGCACTTGCCCATGAATGACGAGCCACATACATGGTGAGTGGTCGCTGGAGTTTCAGCATTGTCGAAAGCTCTTTCAGACGATAGTTGACAAGATGCAGGGCATTGTCATATTGCCTTCGATCATTTCCTTTCTCTTTGATGATAGGGAGAAGGAAATCTGTCTTGTTATCAGGGTGTTTGTCAATGATTTCAGCCATGCACTTCTCCCACTTGACACTAAGTTCCTGGCCTGTCTTTCGTCTGCGATAGGTCAGAATACCGTTTTGTAGATCTGTCTTTCTGAGGTATGCCATATCCACGAAAGACATGCCTCTTGTGTAAAAGCTGAACATAAACATATCACGTGCGAAGTCCAATGTTGGTTTCAGAGATAAATCCAACTCCTTCAATGCCTTGATGTCTTTGATGGGTATTGCTCGTTTCACCGTCTTGTCCACTCCAGTATAGACATGCCGGAATGGATTGTTCTGTGGAGTCAATCCTTTCTCTACGGCACGATTATAGACAGCCCGAAGATTACGCATATAAAATGAAATGGTATTCATGCGAACACCTCTGACTTTCAGGTAGGCTTCATACATGAGCATCATGTCAGAACTGATGCCATCAAGTGGTACCTCCTGCTCTTCACGGAATGCCATAAAGCTATTGAGTGTAGCAGTATAGGTTTCCGACGTGCGGATTTTGCCCAGTTGCTTCAGTTGAGCAATGACACCATGCATAAAGGTAAAAAGGGAGGACTCCTTGGTCAGTTTATGGAACATGTTAATCACATCGTCAGCTGTAAACCGACGACGTTCCGTTTCCAACGAGTGGACGACCTTTTCCAGACGTGCCACATCCCATGCCAGACGTTCTTGAATACCCAACAAGAGGTTGGTGCGGTTACCATTTACGATAACGCTTTCCGACTCGGCATCCCATTCCTCTGCAAAGACTTTGTAATCAGTGCTCAGCTGCCTGACTACCCGATTGTGGATAATCTGGAAATAGAGACCTCCCTCCTTGCCATCCACTGTGGATGATCTGAATTTTACCTTTATTGATGTCATCATCTTTTCTTTGTTTTTAAGTTCCAGTGTGCATGAGCACAGCCCTATACACCTGATGCATACGTGCATTATCAATAGCCATGATACAGGTCAGACATACAGACACAACCCAGAGACATACCATAATAATGATGAGCCATCGTCTGAAATAGGAAGAGACAAAGAAGCAACGGACATGATACCAGGGTAAGCGAAGGAATAGATAGGCAAACATACCTTTGGCAGACTGAGGCTGCTGTGGATGTAGGACAGTAACAGAAAATTGGACGCTTTCATCACGAGGTGTTTTATCTTTAGCCAACCTTTTCATTTTCTCTGCATACCGCTTATGGGCTTCCGTAGCAGCTTTAAGTGCATCCATGTATTCTTGCAACATCTGCTTTGCTTCGGATAGGAGATTGTCTTTGTCTGCTTTTTCTATCTGCAGATTCTTCTTCTGAAGGTATTCGTCCAAGGCATTCTCAATTGTCTGACGGACATTGAACTCATTACAAATAAAAATGAACTCGCTATTGTAGCCTCCATTTCCGGCAATGCTCTTCATATACTCGTTCTGCTTATTGACAACCTTTTCGAGATTATCAATCTTGCTGCAAACGTCATCGAACTGAGCCAATGGCTCCTCCTTCAGAGGTATAGTTCTATTTTTTGTCATAACTTATCTTTTACGTTTACGTGGTGTATAATTATGATTCTTATTTTTCTCCTTTTCATCGTCATCATCCTTCCATCCACCAGATGAGCTTCCACCGCCAGATGGCGAAGGTGCTACATGAGGTTGCAACAGAACTTCTGCAATGGCGGAGCCTATGCCGCTACCAGATGAAGAGCTGTCTTCATGGTTATTTGTGTGAGTGAAGTCGAAGGCATCTTCTATTCCTGAGGCTGATGTGTCTTGACCGTATTCCTCGGTAATATGGGTAATATACTCCGTGTCGTAGTGTGGGTAGAACTCGGGGCGGTCGCTTGGGTCATCATTGATTTGATAGATGTTCACCATGTTCTTATCGATTTTACCGAATGTCAGCGAACGATCAATCTTTCCACCTGCGAAGGTGACTTGATGCTTGTTGTCTGTGAAGGTCACCCCACATACGCTGCCATTGCTATTGCGGACAAAATCCAGCGAAATGCCTTTTTCTGACAAAGCCTTTCGGAGCTGCTGCCAAGTGATGCAGTCTTTCAAGGCTGCAGTGATGATGTCATAGAGGTGGTACTTGATGGCATCCTTTCCCGTAAGGCGGTCGCGTCGGACATTCTTCTTGCCCTTGCCAAAAGTTAGTCCATACTTTCTGGTCAAAGCCTTGGTGATGGCTGCCGACTTGGAAAAGCTGCAGTCACCTTTGATGATATTACCATCATTATCGACTCGGTTATAGACGATGTGAACGTGAGGGTGTGGCTGGTCCTGATGCCTGAAGATGACATATTGCGTATTGATGATGCCCATCCTTCGCATATATTCTTGGGCAATCTTTGCCATCAGTTCATTATCTACTTTGTCTTTGTCCTCAGGAGAAAAACTGAGCGATATATGCCCAACGAAATCCTTCACACCAGAGTGGGTCTTTGCCTGTACTTTGAAACTGGCAGTGATGGCGGCATTGGATGCGAGGCTTACTCCATCAGATGCCACAACCACCGCATCCTTTTTCTCGATGTCGTTGGCATAGTTGACCAAGCCACCAAAATTGTTTCCGGGATGTATCTTTGCTATCATAGTTTATCTTTCACTTATTCGTATTAGTACTTCATTGATTTCTTTTGCCAGATGTTGCACACGATCTTCCATTTGGGAGAAATGATGGATGTGTGCCTCATGTGCAAGCTGATTCAGGTTATTCGCCATGCCAGCCAAAGAGCGAAGCAGAGAAGCTTCCTCTTTGGATATGGGTTCCTTGACATAACCGTTGACAGCCAACTCGTAAACCAGCGAGGATAGTGACATGCCTGTACGCCTCCGTTTGTTCAACAGTTTTCTGTAACTCTGTTCATCAAAATATACTTTTACAGGAAAGAGCCGCAGCTCATCTTCTGACTTCTTCGGACGGCCGCCTTTGTTTGGTGTTTGGGGGTGCATAGTAATAAAATGGCTACGTGGATGTCTGGCATTTTCGGCTTTTAGGAGCCGTGGTTTTGTGGGACGCAAAACCTATACTTGCTCCCCCAAACACTATAAAACCACCCTTTGGGTTATGGTATAGGGAAGAGCTGCTACGCCGTAATGTGCAGGAGCGTTGTCGACCTGGATTCCCATGATTTGATGCTACTTTTTCCATGCTTTTGAACCTTTTTTTATTAGCAGAAAAGAATTTCCTTTTTTCCTTGGTAAATAATTATTTGATGAAATGTTGAATATTGTTGAGGGAAACAGGAGCCATAATTGCTTATAGCTAAGTCTTTTAGGCTCGTTAGTCAACAACTCAACAAATCAACAGCGCAATTGCTCCAAGAAATCCCGCTGGACGGTGTAATACCTGCCAGTTCGTTGAACAGCCATGTAATAGGTGGCATCGTTATAGTCGATATTATAGGTAGTGTAACGGTAAGCATTGTCTGCAGGCTTCAGTTTCCAACGTTCCTTCAGCACCTTCAAGATTTGCCACTTCTCAATCTTTACATGAGTATTCATCAGGAGAGAATGGATGTCATTCGGGCAGAAGGAAAACTGGGTAAGGTTGTGTCTTTCCATCACATCCAGACAAAGCTCCACCATATCCAGTTCGGCACGAGGTCGGTTGTGCCGGATGATATTGTCAAGAGCTTCCGTATGAATAAGTTCCGGATTGAACCACATGCGACTCTCGCAGCAGGTTGACAGCTTTCGGTTTCTTAGGCGGCGGATGAAAGCAGGCATCTCATACTTAATGGTGCTGAGGATGTATGGATCGTCATTAATCAGAGGTGGCACCTTGCGCACCCAATAACGTGTTTCTTCGGGGTCAATGACAAGAGGGAATGTTTCGTTGTTGGAACACAAGACAAACTTGGCGAAGAACTCCACTTCCGACCTGTCTTTACCTTTCGCCTCCACCTTGTAGGTACGGGCCGTGCTCAGGTTCTTTAGCCGTTCTGAGTCTTCTCGACGGCTAAGCAACACTTCATCCACCATGATGAGCAATTTTCCGGCCCAGTCTGCATTGAACTGGCTTCGGAAATCCTCATTGGTATTGAATGTGGCATTATCCTGAAACAACAGTTTAAGAAAATTGAGAAATGTGGTCTTGCCCGTGTTGCGCTCTGTAGAGACCAACAGAAGGATCGGCAGTTTTTGGGTGGGTTCATTATATAACAGCTGCAGATAATCCATCCCTAAATCATATTGCTCATCAAAGATGTGATTTATCAATCCTAAGGTGGTCGTACAATGCTCGTCCCAGGTCTCCCCGTGACGAAGCGGCTGGTATAGATTCAGAAACGACCCCACTTCCTTTTGGTAGTTTGTATGAGAGGGGACAGTACAGAAACCATCGTAACGTGGAATGTCGGCAATAAACTTCTTCCCATAGTCCTGACGGAGGGCCTCGAGAGTCCATGGGATATACTTCTTGACAACAGAACCATCAAGAAGAGGTTGCTCTACCCACTTGTAATAAGTGGAGCCCACACGGATGAATGCATCTTTCTTATCCATAATCAGAAATGTCTTAGCTTAATGGAGCCTGCTTCCTTAGCCAGCGAAAGTGCCATGTCTGCATCTACGATTATCTTGCGTCCAATTTGCGTAATGGCAGCATCTATGATGCCACTGCGCTTGATGCGGTTTGCGGTAGGCACACTACACCCAAACACCTGGGCAATGCCCTCAATTCCATAATAGGTTCGTTTCTGAACGATTGGGGTTGTTTCACTCCTCTTAGCCTCCATGCTGCTTCCAATCAAGAAGGTCAGTTCTTCGCCAGTCATCATAGCGATGGGCTTCTGGAGGAGTTGCTTGATGTCGAAATTCTTTTCCATGACTATTTTTGAATTTAATTGTTCAACGTTTGAGGCATACTGAGCCTCGTTTACATTCTCTGAAATCGATTTCGACGGCAAAGGTAATGGGTAATAGAAAAGCAATCGGTCGGCTTTATTTGTAAGAAATAAAACCGACCGACTTTTAACAAATGAAAAGAGAAAATGGGCTTGTCAGGCTGTTGGGGCAAAGATATGAGTCCAATTATCCATGATGCGCTTGGCTCGTTTATAGCTGCTCCCATAGGGGTCAAGGCTGAATGATGACGATTTCAATTCCCCATATCGTTTTTGGGGAATGTCATACCCTATCTTTCGCCCACAGAATAGTTCTATGGCACGATGGAAAGTCATGTAGGAAAGAGAATCACTCACCTTTCCTGTTCTGACTAAAGAACGCAACAAATAGGCAAGACAGATGTCATCCGTATTTTCTGCCAGAAAGTGGTGTATCTGCTTTTTCAGAACAGGCACATTACCAATGAGTATCTCATCCAGTGTGCGGATAGTCTTCTTCTTTCCTCTTTTCCCTTTTGTCTTGTGCAGCAGGAACAAGACATCTTTCCAGATTTCGGGATTGCAGTCCTCCACGGCACTCTCCCAAGATGCCTTGGTCTCTGCTCCCAGCTCCATACTTTGATGAACAAGCATATGGACGCAATTACGAATGAGAACCAGCCCACTTTCATCCATTTCTTCTTTCATCAGGATGCTATTGAGAATCTTCATCATACGAAGCAGTCCGTGGTCGATAATCACGAAATAGTACATACAATAAGCCAAGGCGTCACCATCTTCAACCACCTTGTCATATAGATTTGCAAGGAAACCAGGGATGAACACAGCCTGAGCCAAAGTAAAAATGTTAGCAAAGAAGGCAAGGGCTTGATAGAACTGTTTGCGTTCCAGTTTGCTGAACAACAAGCATCCCTTGGAACTGCGTAGCAACTTGTCCGTCTGGCTTATAAAATGAGACTTCATGTATTGCGGCAATCTGTTCCAAATTTCCAAAGGAGTTCCAGACCGAACCATCAGCAGTCCTTTCTGTCGAGACGTATAGATGTCCACCTTACCTGTTTTCAGATTGACGCCTAACCACAATTGGCGGTTGACAATACACTGTGCTATCTTCTCGGTATATTCGCCAGCCCATTGTTTATCTGCACTTATCAAGTTCCTTTGGGCAGGATTATGAGAAATCAAATCGTAGAACCAGGTATAGAAGGCTTGGGCCTCAGGTGGGACACAAGTTTTCATCAGCGAGTACATGTCAAAGAGCACCGACAGGTCACTGGTTTCAATACGGTCAATCCGTTTCTTGAAATCTGCATACTCTTTCTTGTTTTTCAACTTCCAAGTGCAAATAAACATATCCGTCTTTTCCTTTCTCAAAGAAAAGTCGGAGAGAATCTTTGAAAAGTTCAACTTAAACATATTGCCAAGCATTAGTCGTTTGACTTCTTTATAGTTTCCAAAAGGCGAACAAGATCGGCCTCTGACAAATCTGACAGTTCTGCAAGCAGCTTGTCTCGCTTTGAGAACTCAGTTTCTATGTCCAACAGTTTGGAGTTATATTCCATCTGTTTCTCCAAAGGATAAGAGTCAAGATAGATTTGTGTAATGGCATGACTGCCTGAAGAATGCCCCATGCTTTCAGAGATATACTCCATCTCCACGCCAGCATTGCGGAGATTGGTTGCAAAAGAATGACGGCACCAAGTTCCCGAAGGACGGATGGATTCATCCCAGTGAAGAGCCTCATGGCATATCTTGATAACTCGGTCCTGTACATTAGAGTTCTCTTGCTGCGTCCTCATCCTGCGGTCTCTTTCACTCTCCGCACCATTGAGAATCTGAGGAAATACATATCCATCGCGTGTGGGAGGTGCTGCAATCTCATCGAGAATCTTCTGTAAAGGCTCGATGATGGGGATGATGACTTCAGAACCATCCGCACTATTTCTAGCAGTCTTCTTCCGATTGAAGCGGAAAGCTTTGCCTCCGTTCTGGAAGTAATAAGTGTCATACTTCAATCGTGCTGCATCAGCCATGTTGAAGCCATTGCAGAGGTACTGCACCAAGAACAGACCCAAAGAATAATGAGCCATCTTTGTGTAGTGTTCACTCCATGTCTCTGGATATTGCTTTGAAAGAAAAAGGTTGTAAAGCTCCGTCATTTGGCTGACCCGAAGATAGTATTTGCGTCTCCTTCCACTTGTTGGGATGCTGACGAGTCCTTTTTCTTTCCTGTTGGAAAAGGGATAAGGTACATCTTTAAGATAGCCTTCTCGAAGGCAGGTGTTCCATACGGCACGACAGGCACGGAGATAAATGCCAGCCGTCGTATCCCGTATCTTGCCAACGATTTTTCCTTTCTTTTTTACACCATCCCGCATACCATCCTTCCACTTCTGAATCTCTGCAGCACTAATCTTGAAGCCTTCAATGGAATTTTCACCCATGATTTTGCGGAAAGACTTCAAAGCGCTTATATAACTCTCGCTAGTTGTATAGCGGATACCGTTGTCATCTGTTTTGAGGTGATAGATGATTTCCTCCCAGATGCCAAAAAAGGAGCGGTTTTCTTTTTCTTCGGCTGTTGCTTTACCTGTTGTCACAGCCACCCGAACCATCTCAAAAGTCAAGAGTCCTCCCTTGTTAACAGCCTGTAATAAGTTTTTGTACTTAGGGACAATGGTCTCTCGCCACATCCGCTGCTCCTTGTACTTCTCTGAGGAACTTTTTGTGGCATTGCAGATGTCTGAAAACTTCTTCTCGGAGTATGACCCACCGACAGGATGATAGAAGAACTTGCGATCAATGGTAAAGCGAAGCGAAAGAGGGAATTCTGTCGCATTGTGCCGTTGCGTACGACGGTCAAGAACTAAGGAGGCGGTACAATTACGCTCCTTGATGACGGGAAATGATTTTGTCAATGTTGCCATGATGGTGGACTTTAGAGTTTAACATGCTCTCTATAGCCCATGTCCCTGCGTGACGAGAAGTGCATATACGCAAGAACCGCTATACACATTTACCCCTATAGAGTAAAAATGTATAGCGGGACACAATCATTTGGCATTCCTGATGCTATATGGGAGTGGGAGGTCGGCTGGTCACTCTCCTCAGGTAGCCTTTTACTGCCGATATCCAAGATGTGTCAACAGACCTTTTGCATCCTGGCCTCTCAACAGAGTTGACCCTTCGCATGAAACACCTTTTGGTTTCGCCTGCGAAGTTACGAAGATTCTGTGAATCTCACAAAGAATTACAGGATATTAACATCAAAGAACGAGATAAGAAATAAAATTGCATTCAATTTGCTGATAAGAACAGCAAAAATCGATGAGTTGGCCTTTACGGGCAATCTTTTTTATACACTCTGTGTATAAGCAAAATGGGCTCTAAAAATAGTCTCGAAAAGTTTTGGCTAATCGTTTGAAAACATGTACCTTTGCAGCCAATTATAGGTTGGCCTATAGTTCCCATAGGGGCAGGGCAAGCTAACTGTAGCCTTGTTGGTTGGGAACATCCATTTGGTATGAGCCGTAAGGCGAATACGTTAGAGGCGAACTCCTGAGAGACGTGAAAGCAGAAGTTAAGCGATGCGAGTAATGTCGTTAGTGTAGGGACGGAACCCAGGAATGAAAAAACAGACTTACCACCTGTCTTCTCCCATTCCCGTTTACTGGATTGGCAAGAATACTTTCTTGCGTTAGTTTTCAAGTCTTCGGAAGATGCTCCGAAGCAAAGAGTAAAGTAAACCCAGGCGACCCGATCCTGGAAGGAATGTTAAACCATTAATGCGTTTTCACGCAGAGAGGAGATGTTATGCACACCATTAAAACATTAGAACAGTAAGAGCGCACTCGCAGTGACTTTTACGCATGTATAGTGACTCGAGTACAGTCGCTCTATTATCCTTTCCTTATCTTTTCGGCAGAAAAGGTGAGGCTTAATGGCGTATTGCCATAAGTATAAATAATCAAAATACAATTTTAAGCAAGAAGACAATGATAACGAAAGACGAATTCGTGAACTCTCTGAATAAACTGAAAGAGCAAAGTGACATAGACCATCAATTCAATTATCACATGGAGCAGGCATTTCCAGGCAGCTATGCACCAATATATCATAATGTATTGTGGGAATTGAGCGTGCACCTCCTTGAACTATCTGTAAAGGATGAAGAAAAATACGTTTCATGGTGGGTATTTGAGACAGACTTCGGCAAGAGAGATATTGTAAACTCCCTAAGAGTGAATGACAAGTCTGTTGATGTAAGCACTCCAGAGAAACTATACGATTTCCTAGTTGAACCCTTTAAATGAAAAGAACAATGAAGATTGACATAAAGAAAAAAGGAAATGAACTTTATCAAGAGGCTTTAATCTGGATGGGCTATCGATATGCTATTGGTCTTACGGAAGGAAGCAAGGCTATTCAGGAATATAAACAGTTCAGGGACATAGAATACGACACTCCTGAATTTCATGCTTTAGCTGCAGAGGTCTCCAATTATCTGCGCCGAAAGAAGATAAAAGACGTTGTTGACCTTCGGAACCGTCTTGTGGAAAATGACTTGCAATGGTTCTCCGTCCATTATGCCTTGGGAAGACATAGCTATGCTTCGTTACACTGTCACGACATCGCACAATATGGGCGAGAGGTGCTGGATAACAACAGAAAAGAGTTTATGGCCTTTGACATTCGTAGGGAAATATCAGAGCGCCTGAAATGGAGCCTGAATTTTCATCAGACGATTGGTTCAGAGGACCGACTTAACCCTATAGAAATGCTCATGAACTTTCTCAAAGAACATTCCGTAACGAGTGCTAATGAAATTGCCCGTTATAAATGGATAGAGGTTTCTGAAGAACAGGATGGAACTATTTCATTCCACACAAAGTTAGCCGAGGATGAAACAGGGAGCACAAGCTACTTGTCTTTCTCTTCTTCCATAGATGATCTTTTGGGATGGAATGATTTGGCCTCTTACTTCGACCCTAAATGTCATAAGCATTGCAAGGTAAGGTTTAATAACGAGGAGAAAATAATAGAGTATTTTGACTCTTGGCATCGATGCTCATATCAAGAAGGAGTATTCCCATATCAAAAAGTAAAAATCGCTATTGAGACTTATGAAAAGAATCCTTCTCGATATTGTTATATTTGTGAAGAGTATGTTATAGAAGATGATATTTGATATAAACAAGCAAGAAACAATATGGATTATAGAATAATACAACCCATCATAAGCCGAGTTCTCCAAAGTGGTCACGACGGAGAATTCTATGTGGATAAGAAGTCGTTCGCCTTGGTAAAGGAAATACAGAAGGCGCTCTCCATCTTTGAGCCTATCGAAGATGACGAGGCTCGCATGATTTGGCTGGAAATACCTCGTGGTACTGCTGAAGAATGGAAAGATTTCGAAGACATGCACGATCAATATGTAGAAAGCGACATCGCGAGTTACAGAAAAGCATTAGTCGAGGAGTATCCATACGAGAAACGATGGTTCTTCCTCGTTACTTCAACCTATCGTGAGAACACTTTCCTGAAGATATCCGACAGGGTTCATGAGTATGTGATATTCACCAACAGGAATCTTGATGGCGAGGAATATGCTCACGATATGAGTTGGTTCTTGGAGCCACTTCTCCATCTCGTTAAACAACGGGTAGCAGAAATAACAAAGAATCCGGAGGCATACAATCAGCATATTGATGAAGATCTACCTTATAGGCAACGCTTTGGAAGAATAAAGAGCCGGTTTCTCAACAAGATCATTCCAGAGGGAAAACTGGTGTTGAAAGACCAAGAATATTGCATCCAAGTTATGAAGGAACTGATTCGAAGAGAAGAGGTGTATGCATCGGTCAAGGAAGGAGAAAGAATCGATTGGGAAAAGGAGGGAGTGCCTGCACCTTTCGACACGATGTCTATCCGTCGTTTCTGTAAGTACTATCGCATTGCAGATACAATCTTCTGGAAAGATTCCCACTATGAACGTGCAAAGGAAGCCGTCAGTATCGAAGACGATGTGGAATACTATCAGGATCATGGCCTACATAACGCTATAGGAGACCTCAACCTGGATAGCGAAGAGGATTTCAAAAGCTTTGCATGTGACCACTATGGGGAACTTGGTCTATCAAGGACTAACGTTCGGGCCTCCCAATACTATGCTGGCGGCAAGTGGATTGTCACTCTGGGAGTGAGCTATTCGGCCTATGTGGACAAGGCTCTGGAGATTGCGGTGGCTCTTTATGAGTCGGGAGCTCCGTTCGTGTTCCAAGATGCGGAGAACCTCCTTCACATTCTCGAAGAAACCGGAACGGTTCGTATCTCGGCATTCACTTTCCACGACTATCTGAAGGGTGATGACGATGAAGGCGTCATCAGTGTGCCCTATATAGAAGACTGCGATAAGGAGGGAGAACTGACTCGCCAGCAGTATGATGATATCGTACGCTATGCAGAATGGGAACCAAACGACAAAGTAGCACTAGATAAGCGCATTCCGTTGCACGACCCAGTCTATCATCTGATACGTGATGAGGTAAACGAGCCTATTACTCTTAGCGAAATCCGGAAACGGATAGAAAAGAAGTATGACTGCTATCTTGGAGTTGCACAAAAGAGCGGATATTCAGGCTATTATCATGTAGGAGCCTTGAGGAACAGACAAATGTCAGCTGGGATAGAGGGCATCTATTATCCCACTTTCAACGAGGCGATGAAGGCGCTTATACTTAGCATAAAGGTTTTAGAACAAGATACAAACGATAATAGAACAGAGTAAAAATGGGAGTAGATATAAGTTTTCACATAGAGGTGCGCCACAGAAACGAGTGGCGGCCTCTTATATGGCAAATGCCAATAGAATTGAAGTCACACAAAGACGAAAAAGACGAAGGCAAAGAGTGGTTCACCAACAGCTGTTGCTACTGGTGCCGGTATTACCATTTCCGTGACTTTCTGGATGATTATGGGAATGTGGGGTTGCCTGACGATGTGAGTCCCCAAATGAAGACAGAACTATCTGACTATGAGATGGGACAGGGCTATTTCATGTTGTCAGATCTTAGTAATTTCTGCGAGCAGCAAGAGAAGGACTTGCTTGTAGGGCTTTTTCAATCACGTGACTATCAGATTACCAAACAACTGAACCGCATAGAGAGGTTTTTGAAGCAAGAGTCTACAACAAAGGATGAATCTGATGGGATTGGTTATGAAGGAATGGGCATCAAGGAAATCTACGAAGACTTCCAGGATGAGTATTGGTATTACCAAAGCCTTCATCTTTCTGTGAGAGGATTCCTAAGAGGAGCCAAGACTTCTGTGAACGACAAGGATGTCAGGGTTTTATATGGAGTATGGTAAACATTAAACAAAAGAACAATGAAGATACAATACATGAGTGACCTGCATATGGAGTTCGCAGAGAACAGCAGGTACATAAAGCATAATGAGTTTCCTGTAACAGGAGACGTGCTCGTATTGGCAGGTGATACATTCTATCTGAACAATACGGTTGCTCCACTCAGTAAGTTCTGGAAGTGGGCATCGGCCAACTACCGTCAGGTGCTGATAGTCCCAGGCAACCATGAGTATTACCAATTTTGTGATGTGATGGAGCGTGGCTTACAATGGAAATGGATGCTCAAAGACAATGTAGGCATCTATCAGAACCAGGTAGTTTGTATTGACAACACCGACTTCATCCTGAGTACGTTGTGGTCAAACATTCCTGCACAAGATGAGTATTTCGTGTGGAAAGGGCTGAATGATTTCCGTCAGACCAAATACAAAGGGAAGCTCATTCAAGTGAATGAGTATAACCAACTGCATCAATTCTGTTTGGACTTCATCAGGAAAAGCGTGGTGGAGAGTACGGCTGAAAAGATAGTCGTGGTTACCCACCACTTGCCTACACGGCAGGTGGTGGCACCACAACATTTGGACTCGCTCATCAACAGTGCCTTCGCTACAGAGCTGGGCGATTTAATAGTCAACAGCCGTATTGATGTATGGATATATGGTCATTCCCATACCAATATAGATGCTACCATTGACAAGACGAAAATCGTCAGCAACCAGATGGGGTATGTCTTCCAAGATGAGCATCTTTCAAACGGCTTTGATGCAGGGAAGTACGTTGAACTATAAAAAGTTAAGAGCATGAAACAAAAATATAACAAACCGATATTGTTGATTATACCAGACATACATGGGCGTTTGTTCTGGATATCGGCCACAAAGAAGTATCCTGACTTGCCTGTGATTTTCCTTGGAGACTATCTGGATCCATATACATATTATGAGGAAATCCTGCCAAGTGAGGCTCTTGCGAATTTCAAGGAAATCCTGGATTTCAAGAAAGCCGACATGGAAAGGGTTACTCTGCTTTTGGGTAATCACGACATCCATTATTTTGACAAGGACATGAACAGCAGCCGTAAAGACAAAGAACACTATGGTGAGATTCATCAAATCTTCAGTGAAAATCTGTCTTTGTTCAAACTGGCGATGACGATAAGAACCGCAGGGAAAGATTTCCTCTTCACTCATGCCGGTGTAGATATCAATTGGTTAAGGTATAGAATGCCAGAAGTCAACCCGAATGATGTGCATGACATCTGCAAATCTCTCAATGACAAATTGATGACAGAAGAGAAGCTTTATGATTTTGTTTTCAATGGCCTGATGGATGTGTCTGCATCGCGCTGGGGCTATGCTCGATATCCCTCACCAGTGTGGACGGATGAAACGGACCATCAATACATGAGAGAGCGATTGCCCAATGTCTATCAAGTCTTTGGGCATACCCAACAGGAATCGGAACCTGTCATCACAGAGCAATATGCATGCTTGGATTGTCGAAGGGCCTTTTTGCTAACAAGCAAAGGAAACATCATTAATGCATAGAAATCATTATTGATTAGCGCCACCTCATTTATTAAATGGGGTGACGCTAATTATAATCGCTTTTGTCTTTGGTAACATTCTAAGTACAAGTTCTTTCTGTTAAACTCGTTTGCAAAATACACGTCTATAGATATGAAGATGCCTTAAAAAGGACATCTGTTTGTAATACTAATTATACTCTATTTGATATGGAAAAGAAGAAGGAAGAAAATACAGAAAAGGAGGAACTGACTCTTCAGAATGTTCCTAAAGCAGTTAATTATCTAATCAATGAGATTGCGGAGATGAGGGCCGTTTTAGAGCATATAGAATCTCAGCTAGGCCTCGGAGTTGACAAACACCGACCGATTGATGAAGAGAGAGCAGCAGAAATCCTGGGACAAACCAAAAATGTAATCAAGAAAATGGTTCGTGCCAGAGAAATCCCTTATTATGAAAAAGGTAGGAAAGTATACTTCTTTGAAGATGAACTTGTGAAATGGGTCGAGGAATCAAGAGTGAAAACTTGGAGTGAGGAATACAAAAAGAACAAACGACTTTACTGATTTTGGAAAGATGGAAACAACAAGAGAAGAATTATACAAATTGATTTGGAAAGAACCTGTAACTAAAGTTGCAGAGAAGATGGGTGTTCCCGCTCCAATTCTAAGGAAGTTTTGTCATCGATTGAATATCCCTACGCCATCAAGTGGTTATTGGTCAAAACTTCAGTTTGGCAAACCAGTAGAGATACCGCCTCTCCCAGCGTTTGAAGATAAAGAGGTTCCCACTTTGGATTCGTTTCAGAAGCCCAAGAAGAAAGTAATAGAAAAAGCCCAGAAGGAATTAGCTAAGGAGAAAGAAATACCCTCAAATGAAGAATCTGCGGGAACACCCTCTAATTCTGATGAGCCAAAACAAGAAACGGTCTATATCATGGAAGAACCGCAAGACCCACGTGAAAAGATTCAATATGAATTGAAAAAGATGGATCAAGCGCTATTTGTCGTTCCTGAGATATTATACGCAAAGAATCCTCTTATCATTGATACAAAAGAATACTTTAGAGGAGATAAAAATGCTAAGTATTTAGACAAGAATCCATATAAGTGCAAGATTAAGTCGCCTCTAAACATTCGTGTACAACCTGAAAATCTGGACCGTGCATTACGTATCTTTTCTACAATAATAAGAGTGTTGGAACTCCGTGGACATCAAGTAGTGGCAAAAGACGTTAACAATACATATGTCATTGTCAACGAAGAAGAAATACCCATACTACTATATGAGAAAAACAAGCAAATACCAAATACAGAATCCGACTACCCGAAATTCCTAACGGTTCCATCTGGAAAGTTCAAGTTTGAGATACCACGGAAAAAGCTTTTTTCCATTTATACGACATGTATAGAAGATACTTCTGCTACAAAACTAGAAGAGAAAATAATCAGTATTATTACTAAAATTGAAAGCGAGGCTATTTCCATTAAAGAAGATCGTGAAGAGATGGAAAGGATCAGGAGGAAACAAGAAGAAGAGCAAAAAAGAAGAGAACTTGAAGAGCAGAAGAAGAGGGAATTTGCAAAGAAACGAGAGAAGGAAAGGACGGAATTGAAGGCTGCATTCCTCTCTGCAGAATGCTATTCGTGGGCTAATATCTTAAGAGCCTATGTGGAAAAATATGAATCTTTTCTTAATGAGAAAGAAGCCATAGATGATGAAGACAAAGAAAAGCTAAATTGGCTTAAGAGAAAAATTGAGTGGCTTGATCCTTTCATCGAATGCGATGATGAATTGCTGACAGAAGAAGACAAGCGAAATATTATCTATCCCGAAATCGATATGAAGGATAATATAGCTACTTTCCATTCATATTCTGAAATGCCTCCAGAATTCACATTTTGGAACAATCCGTTTAGGAGAAGAAACTAAAAAGGCTCTTTGCTTGTATTCCTTCTTTTGCGACTATTGAGGAGGTCATTATTTGTATCATAGCCAATATGATTAGTTAAAATGCGACTCGCGCAAAAATATTTGCGCGAGTTATGATTATAGAAAGTTTTATCATCGAATATCCAATACCGGGAGTATGCATCTTTACGTTAAAGGATGAAAGCACTCGTCGCACTACCAACAATTGGAGTTTTTGCGTAAACAGAAATTTTTAGTGAAAACTTATCACGGATAGTTTGGAGTGTTCTACAGGGAAAATACAATTTGTGTGGAATGTTAATTTTTCAAAGATTGTTGGTGGTTTTAACCTAATGATAATCATCTATATACAAGAAAAGACTTGCATAAACAATACGTAAACTCCTTATTTCTGTTAGGAGTATTTTGTAAGATCATAAGCATATAGATGAGGTCGTCATATCATAAAAAAAGTTATTATTTTGCATATTTTTGATTTACATCTTGTGTAAATCAAAAATTATTCCTATCTTTGCAGCAAAAATACAAGAGTTGTGAAAATTTCATTTGGAGATAAGCGGCTTGAAGATTACGCTTCAGACGAGAGAAAGCGTGTGAGAAAACTCGGTGCCATAAGAGCCAAGTTATACAAGCAACGGCTTGATGACCTCTACGCGGCAAATACGTTGGAAGAGGTCAGGTATCTGCCAGGTCATTATCACGAATTGACAGAGGACAGAAAGGGACAATGGGCTTGTGACCTGGATCAGCCATATAGACTGATATTCACTCCGACGGCCCAGCCTATCCCAACTGATCCTGATGGTAAGTATATATGGATTGAGATTGACAGTATTGAGATAGAAGAAATAGATAACTACCACGGCAAATAGTAATAACTAAATATAAACAGTATGGCAACAAGAAATTTATACATCCCTGAAAGTGTTTCTCATCCAGGCACTACATTGGAAGAGAAACTGCAAGAAATGGGTATGTCTGTCAAGGAGTTCGCAGTGCGTTCGTCTAAACCAGAAAAAACTGTTATTGCCATTATTAAAGGCGACAGTTCTATTACCCCTGAAATGGCTGTGGCTTTTGAAAGTATCACCAAAATCCCTGCTAATTTTTGGATGAATAGGCAGCGCATTTATGATGAGTGCGTTGCTCGTTCTAAGCGTCAGGCACAAATTATTTCTTTCGCTGATTGGGCAAAGAAGTTCCCTTATGCAGATATGGTAAACCAAGGTTGGATAGAGAAAAAGACCAAACAAGTAGAAAAAACTGCTGTCATTCTTGATTTCTTTGGAATCAGTTCCCCCAATGCTTGGGAGAACTATTATATGAATCAGCAACTGAAGGTTGCATTCCGAATCTCGCTTGCCACGACAAAGGAACCATACGCCATCTCCGCATGGTTGAGAAAAGGAGAACTCCAGGCATCGGAAATTCTTGTAAAGGAAATTTATTCAGACACTCTGTTGAAGAGCAAGCTGCCTCTGATGAAAGACCTCATGCGGAAAAATTCAAGTGACTTTGCAAAACAACTACAGGTGTTATGTGCTGAGTGTGGCGTAAAGCTCATTTATACACCATGCCTGAAAAAGGCACCTATCAGTGGCTCTACAAGATGGATAAACAATATCCCTTGCATACAGTTGTCTGGTAGAAGCAAAAGATATGACACTTTTTGGTTCTCGTTCTTTCATGAGATAGGACATATCCTGTTACATGGGAAGAAAGAAATTTTTCTTGAGGACATCGAATATGACGATGCTCAGAAAGCCAAAGAGAAGCAGGCCGATAAATTCTCGTCAGATATGTTGTTATCTGAAAAAGAAGAAAAAGCAATACTCGAAGGAAACGATTTTTCTCAACGCAAATTGAAATATTATGCAGACATGTTTAATACCCATCCTGCCATTATCGTTGGAAGGCTACAGCATTTGGGCATTCTTCCATTTGCTAAGCATGTGGAAAGTCTTGAGCTCTTCGGTTAATACAGAAATAAGTTTTGGGAAAAGGTCGGAAACTGTATTGTTTACCTGCCTTTTTCCATTTTGCTGTAACAGCAATTCCCAATAGACAGTTCTCCTTGACACCCAATCACTTCATTTTTGAATATGCAATGACGAAGTGAGCTAAAGATTATAGCCTGCTGGTTACCTATTTTGCGTAAACAATGCGTAAACATTTTATTTCAGTTAGGGGTATTTTTATAAGATTCTGTGAAAATCACAAATGTGTAAGTTTTTGAAAATCAATATAGTTACATGTCATAGAGTATCATAAAAATCGTTATTTGCGGCTCATAATCTGGAGGTCCCAGGTTCAAGCCCTGGCTGGTCCACACTGAAAATCAAAGAGTTACATCAAAAATGCAGCTCCTTTTTCTTTGTTTTGCGAACAATTTGCGAACAAAATTGCATTTCGCGAACACCAATATAATCTTTCAGCAATAATTGATTCACTCATTTTGTTCGCAAATCTCATTATTTTTGTTCGCAAACCATTTTTCGGCATATTATTCAGTAATATCAGTAATACGAGTAAGCTTTCTGATGAAACGCTCAATTATCCTTTTACAGCAACCCAGCGTCTACCCTTGTCAGGCCCATCGTGACGGATAAAGCCTTTGGTATGCAAAACGCTTAGCCGCGGCAGATAGTCCTTGCATCAACTTTGAAATGCCATGCAAGTGAAACTGATGTTTCTAGGACATTTTCTAGGACACTATCTAGGACATTCATTTGTTCTGTCTCTATCAGCCGATTAAAAAAATCTTCTGCCTTTCATTGAGTTGGGCTGCATTTAAACCTCCGACATCACCTCCGACATCACCTCCGACATTTGCCATCTGTTCAAACTTCGTCCGCTCTATAGTTACCTGTATTGCTGCTTTCTTCAAATATACGTTGTAGTTCTTCCTTCGGAGTCAGCACCTTTGCCAAATCGCCAATTGCGATTGGCGATTTAGGTTCTATGACATTCCATGCCCCATAGAACAAGCGCATGTTTTTGGGGCTAGACTCGCCGAAGCCCCTTACCCAGAGAACTCCTGCCTTAACCGTTAGCTAATACTCTTCAAAGCGCCAGATTTCCCATTTTGGGTTACGGGTGTTCTCGGATATATACCTTCCCACACCATAATACAAGGCTAACTATTCTTGATTGACCCTTTAGACGGCCCGTGATTAACTCTGCAAAATAGCCTTTTGGGTGATGTTATCAACCGCCACCAATTGTTCTTTATTTTTCATTATTAATATATCCCTCTTGGTCATATCCACGGTGGTGTTTGTTGATCATATCTATGAGAGACTGCAAATAGGGAATATCACACTGAAGTGTATGATACTTGTCATATTGTTCGTTGTACCGAGTTAATGATCCTTTGGATAACCGTTGTTCAATATCTGATGGGATAAGATATATGGAGCGATCATCAAGATGTTTATGGAATTCCGTTAAGAAGATGTGGATTCCTGCCAAATCAAAGTCACCAAAGTGAACGTATTTGTTTGGAATAGTTAGAAGCCAATTACGCAAATCAGTTGATTGGGGATAGCGGGATGCAAAAAGAAGTTGTTTATCTCCTAACAAAGACTCAAACATCTTCCTTTGCTGACGAATCATACGGAAGTTCTCCATATTCTCAATTCCCACCACGACAATATCCTCTGGAATGACAAAATGTTTCCAATTGTCAATAAACACAAAACTTCCTTCAGGAGGATTAACCACAAACGGTTCGCCATTTAGCGAACACTCAATAGACTTATAACTATTGATAGGGAATCCTGGACAAGAGCGAATCGTCAAAAGTTTAGAATTCCCTGTTTCTGCAGCTATTGAAGAACGAGAATCCGAAACGGTAACATCAAGCATTCGATAATTCTCATCTTTGTCAATGAGGTATCTTTTAAGTGCCTCAATATCACGGGCACGATATGACTTCCGAGAGCCACGAGTCGTCACCAACAGCAACCCTTCTGCCATCAGTTCATCAAGCAACTTGCTGCTTAACTTTGAACTTGCAATCTGCTCGCCAGAAATCAATGCCTGTATGGATGCACTTATTGCCATAATTATTTTGTCCGTTTCAAAAGTTTGTCCACTCTTGTCTTCACGCCATGTTTACTGAGTAAATAGGTGTATTTGTAATCGTATGGATTATAAGATGTGGGTGAACTGTTGATGAGATAGATATTTCGAGAATTGGCAAACTGTAGGATACCCTTGATATTGTTGGGATGCAGTCGTCCTATCTCGTCCATCATGCAATGTACGATGAAATTACCACTTTTCCTTTCCGCTTTCTTCTTAAACACATTGATGAGCATGATGTTCACCATTGCTTTTACCAGGATATCCGTACCATCAGACCCCACATTATTGATACGCTCCACCCAATTGGTGTCGTTGTCGTTTTCTTTCACACGGAACTGCAATCGGAAGGCATCGCCAAGTGATACCGTTGGTCGGCTTTGCTCATCTTGCAATTGATGAGAGAGGCTCTTCAGATAATCTACGACCTTGCGATTCACCTCGTCGCGATTGTCGCTGGAGAAAAGGTTAAGTTCGCCTATCGACAGGGCATTTTCCACGGTATAGTTATGAATGGACATGAGCAACTGCATGAGTCGGTCTGACGACTCATTCGCCCGAAGTTCAATGCTCTTGATAACTCCTGCGAAGTTCTTTTCCACAAAATCCCTGTTGATATCCAGTATCACGCTGTCCACATCCGACCTGCGTTTCATCAGTGTGCCAATCTCCGTAGAGATGCGCCCCAGGATATCCTTGTAATGCTCGCTGGTACGACGACGGAACTCTTCAATCTTATTATTATCCATGAAGTCTTGTAGGTTGGCGGCTATCTCGAGATAGTCTTTGTCCGTCACAGGCATGGTATTGAAGTGGAAGGCATTCTGAGGCTTGAAGTTGCGATTGAAGTTGATGACGATGTCTTTTAATCGGTCCAATGTCTCCCGCTTCTGGTTCACCGTTCCACGAAGCTGACTGATCAGCTGCTGACAATCCTGTTGGGACTCCATCGGCTTGTCATCAGAGAGGAAAGCATCGGGCACCAAATGTTCGTTTTCTACTACCTGATGATACTGGTTCAATCCCTCGCGACGATGATTCAAATCTTTGATGACTTGTTTCTGACACTCCTCCTGTTCTTGCCGTTTCTTTTCGATGCGTGTACGTTTGTCCTCATATCGCTGACGCATCATGGCGAGTTGCTGATTAATGTCGTTGATGCACTTTTTTATCTCAGGTTCCTTCGCAAACAGGTTCTGCTCTGCATCGCGGTATCTGATGACCGTGGGGCGCTCATCGTCTATCTGCGCCAGCAGTTTCTTAAGCATCTCCAATGCTTTGCGGTATTGCTCCAACAGGTTAACGTCAACGCCTTTTCCGGACAGTTCTGCTTTCTGTTGTTCGTCAAGCTGAGCTTTCTGACTGACAAACTCCTGATTGCGAAGAGAGGCCTCCGCCTTTTGAGACTCCTTGAACACCCGCAATTCCTCATCGAGCATTTTTGAAGATTTGTTAAAGGCATTATCCAAACTGTTGAGTTCCTTTTTATTTTGGGCCTCTTTCTTTTCACGGACATCCTTCTCTGCCTGTACTTTCAACAAGGCATCGTTAAAGGCACGTTCGCGAACCTCTTTTTCCTTTGCAACCATTTCCTGCTCTTCCATCTCCAACTGATGCTGCTGGTTCTGCAGGTTCTGTCGTTTTGTGGGAATCTGCTCTTCTTCCACTTTTAGGCGAGAGTATTCCTGACGAAGCGGTTTAAGCAGATCACCATATTTCTTACCAAGTTTTGATATATCTTCCTGCAAGGTGATAGGCAATTGTGTGAGTTGTCTGTTCAACTGCTGTACCTTCTCTTCCAGTGTTTCTTTCTCAGCACGAAAATCATCGGGCGTACGATGTACGGCATCAATATTATCCAAGTTGAGCTTGATGCCAAACAGACTGTCGGATGCCGCTCCGAGTTGAGGCTCCAGTCCCCCTGCATATAGAATCCGTTCTTCGTCCACCACCTTGCCGATTGTCTCTTCCCACCCATCGGCATTCTCGGTAAGCCACTGATACAACGAGCCGTCCAGATGGGATAACAGTTCATAAATCTTGGCTATCTGTTCTTCGTGTTGAACGCGGCTGGCTTCGAGCCGTTCCTGTTCACGCTGAGAGGCTTGTTTAAGCTCAGCCTCTTTCATCTCAAACTCAGCAGTCAGTTGGGAAATCTGGCTCTTGATAGCTGTCTGTTGAGCGGTGTTCTCCTTTTCTGCTACCTCCAACTGCCGTAGCTGCTCCAGTACCTGCTTCGTTTTTTCAGCCTTAGGATGCCACTGTCGCAGTTCTTTCACGGCATTGTCTGCCCTATTTTGCTCTGCCAGCAGCATCTGCAAGCGCTCGTCCGACTCATGACGCCAACTGTTGAACGCATCCATCACGGCATTTCTGTTCTTTGTGCGCTCATCCTCCAAACGTTTCCGCTTTTTCTGCAGGGCATCCTGCTTTTGATAGTATGCCTCCTTTTGAGCATTTTCAAATGCCATACGGGCATTCTCAAGTTTGCCCCTGGCGATATTGTACTTTTCTTCTATCGATGCATGTGTTTTCAACAGGTCATCCAGCAGTATCTGCTTGTCAGCAGCTTCGCTCTTAATGGCATCCTCACGGGCGGCCAAAGCCAGTTTTTCCTCGATATGCAAGGTCTCGAAATCTTTCCGTGCCTGCGCTATCTCCTTCAGTTTTTCTTTCTTGCCGCCCAACGTTTGATTTAGTTTGTCTTTTTCTCCGTCATAGTCTGCCGTCAGTTCTTTCTCACGATTTCGCTCCTTTTCGATATTCATTTTCAACTCTGTAGCCTCTGCCTCCAATAGCGGAATCTTCTGTTCACTCTCTGCTACAGCATGATTCAGCATGCGCCACACATCTAATAATTGCTGGTCGAGTGCCACAATTCGTCTGCCTTGTTCAGCAATCTTCAATGCTTGCTGACGTACAGGGTAGTTACCATCACGCGTCTGCCTGAACCAACAGTCTATTTCGTCATATTCCCGTTCAAAGTCGGTCACCAGTCGTCTGTAGGTCTGCAGGTCGATGGGTAAGTCCTCGTCTGCCATTGATTGTATGATGGTGTTCTTCACGAAGTCAGCATCCAGTTTGGTATTCAGAAAGACGTTCTGAATGCTTCGCGGAATGTTCTGATAGTGGGCACTCTGCACTAAGGCATAGCGAACGTATTTGTGATCGTGGGTATTGCCAAAGATAATATCCTTAAACACCACGCCAGAGTCTATCCTTGCAGATACTGACACATTTTTATCAATACGCTCACGTATCTTCACCCAGTCACTCAATACCTGCTTATCTTGGTCAACTATCCAATCGCGCTGATAAGGAGCATCGATAAACCGCCATGAAGTTCGTCCCTGATAACGACTCACCAGTATGGTATAGGCCCCATTGTCGCGCATCACCTCATAAAGGATGTACGAGTTTGACTGACGGAAATAGAACTCGTCAAATGACTTCTGAGCCTGCTGTATGCCCAGACGATGCTTGTCTGCGTTGTAGAAGAACAACAGTGCTCGTAAAACCGTACTCTTGCCCACACCCTGAGTACCAGTAAAATGCACATTGCCATCAACTGAAATCTCAGCGTATGGTATATTAGCGCTATTGACAAATATGATTTTATTCAGGTATTTCATCTTCGTTGGCTATTTGAATCATGTTTACCAGTTCCTCGGCATAGTGGAAGGCCGATGTAATCTTGTAGGTCTCATCCTGTTCACTAATGCATTCGGCAAATCCCATACCCTGCATCTCTTGAAGCAGTTTGTTCACTATTTCCAAATAAGACCCCACACCATATTTTTTATAAAGGTGACCAGCCTTCTCCTTCAGTTCAATGTCCAAACTGATTTGCTCTATCAGATGGCTCTTACGAAACTGATAGCCAGCCGTAAACGATTGGTTGTAGGTCTTCAGGAAGTCCAGATAGTCTAGCCATTTGGAAAAACTCTCCAACTTCTGTTCTATGGACTGCTTTCCCTCACCAATACGTGAGAAGTAGAAGTAGCCGTTGCCTGCCTCCAATTGCAGACCTATCTCCTTGAAGAAATCAGCATAATCGTCGAAGTTTTCCTCAATATCCTCATACAGATGACGGATAGAGGTATCAGAGCTGTCTACCGAAAGGAATTCTCCACGGCTCAGTCTCTCGTAAATTCGTTGAGTATTATTTCGCATAGATAATAGGATATTCGATGTCTTGATAAGTGGCATATTTCTCTGTCATCTTACATTCGTCAGGATGCAGGATGACCAGTTGGCAAAAGAGGGCTGCGTGGTCTTCTATTTCACGTTTAGCCTTATAATCGTATCTCAGAATAAAGTCGAACAGGTTATAGCTTGACGCAGAAAAAGCATTCCATACTTCATTAGGATCGACATCCTTCAACCGCTGAACGTGTTCCTGCAAGTCTTCGTCTGTCAGCGGTTCGGCCTCTGTCCTTGCGTTTTTTTTCAAACCATTTCGCTCGGCTATCCGTCTCAGGATGCTCACTATCTGGTCGTTCTCCCTCAGCATTTCCAAAGAGAGTCTTATTTTGCTGTATTGTCTGGATTCCATCCATAGTGGATTGCTATCTTCCAACACCTGAACCAGATTGGTATCAGTCTTGATGAGTAACTGGTCTTGCAGATATTTCAGCTTGCGTATCTTCTTATAAAGCTGGTTTTGTTGTTCAATCTGGTTGATATAGACGATAATCTGTCTGTCTATTTCCATCAGAGCATGGTACGCCTCCACAAAGTCGTGTTTCACGTCGCTACATGTCTTTGCCATGTGTGGGTCGTTGGCCATCAGGAAGAATGCGTGCTCCGTATCCATTAGTTTCTCGCATTCGCGTATCATCGAGCGGATGCTATGGCTCTTCTCATCTAGGTTTTGCAGCTTCTTTTTCTTGATAATATAGTTGGGTTCTTGCTTATACGCATTATCCATATTGCGCTTCAAGTCAACCACATTCTTCAGCGTTCTGAATCCCGTCTTTTTTAGCAGTTGTCGCACACTATCCTGATAGCCAGCCCTACGGTTGGCATTCGTCTCCTGCAAGAAATATCCGATATGTTCCTTCAGCGTGTTGATACATTCCTGAACACTTAGCACACTTATTTCCTCGTTCACATTCAGTACTTCCTCAAAGAAATTGAGGTAGTCGCTTTCTATCTCTACCGTATTGCCCGTCTCCACCAGTACGCCATAATCCAGCAGTTTCTTTAGTCGTGCTTCATTTCCTCCCACCAGTTCCAAAGCCAACCCTTGTGGAAACTTCATTAGTTTCCGCTTCTCAAACATCTCACTCAGTAATCCTTGTTCTCGCGAGAGTGTCTTAGTCAGCTCCTCTATGGTTCTAAAATGTGAAAGAATCTCCATAAACACTTATAACTCTATTATTTTTATCTTCGTACGTATAGCTCCATTGTTATGCTCCATCTTCGTCGCAAATCCCAAAACCACGCTTATTCTAATATTTCTGTTTACTTGGTATAACGCCCCTAACCCCGCCTTTTGGATTGGGCACATCGCCCTTGTATCGGGGGATAACGTGCATGTGGCAATGAAAAACAGACTGGCCAGCAGCTTCATTGATATTGATGCCAACATTATATCCATCTGGATGGAAACGCTCGTCAATCTTCTTCATGACATATTCTTGTACCACATTCATTGCCTCTTTTTCGTGGTTTGTTAAATCGCGATAAGATGCAACGTGGCGTTTGGGTATAATCAAAGCATGCCCAGGAGAGACAGGATAGCCGTCATAGAATGCAACACAAGTGGCCGTCTCGCAGATGATTTCCACCCGACGGGAAAGACGGCAAAATGGGCATTTCTCGCCTTCCACGCGCGGCAGCTTGTTGAAATGGTTATATTGGTAGAGTTCGTAGCTCTTGTTGGCAACGAGGCTCTTGTACGGCAATTTCACATTACATTGGTATGTGTATTGCTTGTGGATGGCATGGAGCCGGAAACCCTCTTCTTCAAGGTCACGTCGTACCGCAAAGTAGGCCGTCCCCTTAGGGGAAAGCAGGTTGGCGACATTCATCAGCACCTCGGCTTGGGCGTAGGGTTCCAAGAAGTTCAGCACATAGTTGCAGAAGATGGTGTCGAATTTGCCCTCGGGGAAGTCCGGGCGGTAGTAGTAATCGTAGCCGATGATGTCGAAGCCCTGCTTCCTAAGCTCGTCTGTATCGAAACCGAAACCGCATCCGAAATCGAGAATCTTGCCCTTCAGCAGTTTGTGCTGCATGAGGTATCGCGTCGGCACAGAAAAATCCGTGCGCTTGATCGCTGTGAGGTAGGGATGGTTTATTTTCTCTGGTTCCATAGTTATTGGGGGCTTAGGGTTCGGAATCCCATGTTGACAGCCATTTGGCTTAGAGGGGAGAAGGTTTTGCGGCAGACATTCAGAAACTGCTCGTCTGACATTTGTATCAAGTCCTGCGGGGAACACCCCAAGGCATAGTACTCGTCCAAAGTATTATCCCTTTTCCCGCTTTGTGGAATGTACAAACGCAAAGCCCTGTGCTGTACCTTCGCCATCTTAGGGAGATAGTAGTTAAGGTCGGGAATGCGGTTGCTCTTGGAGGAGTTGAAAGAGCCGTCGGCTGGAATCAAGTTCCAGTTCTGATTGTGCGACACGAAGCTCCACGGAATGAAGTGGTCGAGGTCATACTCATTCCTCCCAAGCGGCGTGTTCTTGTATATACACCGGATAGGACCGCCTATCTCGATGACCTTGTTCCAGAACTTCTTCTGTCTGGTCAGCGGCTCCCGCTCTTCCGGACGAAGCAGTTTGCCGGATATGTTCGGGACGTTGGGATTCTTCGATTGCAAGAACAACGTAAGATTCCACAAAGCAAAATCGCGAAGCACCTCATAATTTGTTGTTAAGTAGTTGCTCCAGCGCGGATTGATTGTAACCGTAAGCCCTTCACCATTGCCCGTCAGGGAATACAGACAATCATTCTCAAACGACTGGCTGCGACGTTGCATCTCGGAATCGTCGGTTGTGTCAATCCAAGGCTTCTGAAAGCGGAAAGGGACATTATTCAACAGAATCTTGACTCTCTTCTTCACCTCCCTGTCCTCCGAGACGGCATTAGAGATGGCTTCACTCTTGTCTTCGAGCCTATCATCTACCGTAATGCCCGTTAACAGAGCCACATCGGGAATAATCTTCGACATGGAATCGCCCTTGCCAAACGACAATCGGAAATACTGGGTTGGGTACCAAGCGTAGGCAACCATCCGAGCCGCTACATCGAGAGCCCGCATTTCATCCTTCTGCTCCTTGACGTACATGTCCAGCAACGCTAAGAGCCAATAGAATTTGTACGTTGCCGTTGTCGTGTCAAACACGCGATTCATGGCGTTAGTTGACAATATGTCCGACTGAGGAATCTGCATATCTTTTACAAATTAAAATGTATTATAATTCGAACGTCAGAATTCAGGATGTTTACTGACCGCCCCCGTTTCAGCCTGGGAATCAACTCTCTCTTCATTTTTATCAAGCTCTTCATACCTGACAAGGTCTTTAAATTCCACGTCAAGAAGTCTCGTTATCTTCATCAGCGATTCCAACGGGGGTTGTGACGAGTTGGTACACCACTTAGAAACAGTAGTTGGCGCACATCCCAACTGTTTTGACAGCCAGAGGTTAGACTTCTTTTTCTCTGCCAGTATCACCTTTAGGCGATTGAGGTCTTTGTTACTTGCCATTGCAATATGTTTATTATTCGCCCACAAAGTTACTCAATTTATCTCAGGCCATAGGTCTGATAGCTATTAAAAGTTACTAAAAAGAGTGTTTTTAGTGAATTTTGTTCACTTTATGGAGCGATTTGCATCGTTTTTTCTAGTAAAAAGCAGGATTAATTCAATATCCTAACAACAGATGCTCAGTTTAAGTACCTCATCTGTTTATTCTTCACAGACGGAAGATAGGCTTTCAAAGTTTTACAGTGCTCGCGTTCCATAAACACCATCACCTCATCGTGTCTTACTAGCCAACATTCTCCCAGATTCATATCACACCCCTTCTGATTCTCGTACAAACCTCCATATCGGGAACTCCTTTAAACTCTTTTTCTCATCCTCCTGCATCGTCTCAAATAACTGCTGAAATTCTTCCTGCCTGTCTAATAACAAATACACTCCTGCTTTCACCATGTCCCCTGCAAACTCATCATTCAGCATATCCTCCAACATTTGGCGTTCATCTGCCGTCAGTTCGCACTGCCGTTTCATAATCTGCATCTTATTGATGATGTGTAAAGGTCTCATTTCGTCCTTTGGCTCTTTCCCAATCAGCCAATCATTCAGTTTCAATGCTTCCTCCAACAGTTTCTTGCTTCTTTCCACGTCTGTCTTTTCCAATGCATCCGCAGCCGTTATCATCGCCAGCACGTCGTAGTTAGACATCATATAGCAATACTTATGCTGTCGCGCAGCCTCTTCTGCAGAAGAAATAATATTATCAAAGTCAATATTATCGACCTTCTCCCATAGTTTATCCAGCTGCAAATAGGAATATGGACTCACGTTGATTGTCTCATCTTCACTTATCTTATACGCTATTCTTATCGACCTGTCAAAGAAGTCACCAATAGCACACATGCCATCTTTCCCTATTGCACACCACAGCAACAATTTTATATTGCCGATTTCCAACAAAAGCAATGTTGCCTCCTGCCCGGGTAGGTTCACCATATTTCCTTTCCCGACAGTTTCTATCAGTAAATCTATGAGCTTGCCTTGGTCATCTGTAATTGCCGTCAGGTCAAAAGGCTTTGTGACATGAAGTGTTTCGAGCACATTGTCCAGCTCTTTCCATCGTATGAGCTTTTGACGCAGTTCCTCTACATACTCCTTCTCATGCACCTTCATTTGAAGGTCAAGCATTCCAACGCTCAATACCCCCGTATCATTTAACGCCACGCCGAATTCTGCCTCATTAATGGATTCCTTTAAGTATTTTGCTTTGGTTGTCAACTTCACAGTAGCCTGTTTCATATCCGTATTATCCATTGGCATGTTAATAGTCATAACATTACCAATCTTAATGATGATACGTCCGTCCTTTATCTCATTGTGATAACCCTTGAAATAGACCTTATCTCCAACCCGCACCTCACTATCATCTTCCCGCTGGAATATAAATCGTCCTGGACCGTTCGACAAAGGCATATCAACATCCAATTCCTTTGATATTTTAGCGTAGATATACGAACTGTGTGTACTCAGGTATTTCATCAGTTGCAGTCTGTCCGTATATTTTGAGGGTGCGATAAACGAGAAGTCTTTGATTCCCTTCTTCAAAGCCTCTTCCATTGACAATAGTTTCGAATGTGCAAAGCTTATCATCTTCTTACTGTTGCTCAGGAATACCATCAGTTGGTCTTCAAACTCCTTAAGATCTTCAGTTAGCGGATGAAACAATGTCATCCTTGTCGCGTTCTTTCCCATGTCGCGCAACAACTTGTTTACCAGGTCAGGCAATAGTTCCCTAAAAAATAGCATCCGCTCTTTTGAATCCTTCTTTACCTGACAAACAATAAAGAATGTTGGCTCCTCCAAATAGGCTTTTAAATCAGCCTTTTCAAGTTTAAATTTCCACTTCTTTGTGACAAAACGGCCTACCTCTGTTCCTTTTATCTGTATGGGCACCCTTCCTTGTAGGTGTTCTTTATCTCTAATGCCATCAGCATAAAGGTACAAATGTCCATCCCAGCATGGTTCTTTGTCATTGTCTGCAATGAACTGCGAGATCACCTTGCTGTCCTCAATAAAGCTTTTAAAGTGATTCAACGCTTTCTCTTCAATCGCTTTTGTATCTATCGCGTCCTTTACTTTTTTCATTTTCACACCAATTTTCATTCGTTATTTACCATGATTATTCATCACAATCTCCACCCCAGCGCTCAATGCTCGGATGGCTGAAGGTAAATAGATATTATCATTCCCGTCCTTTTTCGACGACGCGAGTACATCCCCTTGTCCATTCTCCGAGAAGTGTTCATATTGCGAGAAATACTTGTAATAGTGAAACAATCGTGTTGCCTCCTTTTTAAGTTCAGGAATCCTAATCAAGAAGTTTACAACATCTTTGGTCATAACACTCTTCACCCTCGAAAAACCTTCATCTTTCAATTGTTGTTTCGATTGCTTTATTACCGTCAACTCTTCCAGATTATCGTCAAGGGTCAACTGTCCCAAGAAATTATCTTCCATCGTCAACTCCCACAAATGGTCTATAAAGACATCATCAAGTATCTTTCCCGTACTTTTCACCTGATCCCTGTATACCTCTTTGCGCTCCAACATAGAGTTAGCATACTCTATTGTCCTCAAATCAAGTTCCTCGTAAGCTCGTTTCTTGCCAGCACGCTGTATGTATAGAGCGAATAAACAATCGGTAAAGCAACAACGCAACAACAATCCTATCGGCAACTGAAAAAATGAAATCTTTCCTGTTTTCAAGACCCGCGCAGTTAACAACAGTGATGTATACAGATTTGAGTAGATACGGTATAACAGGAGGAACTTAACCTTCTCAACCCGTTCTAGTTCACCCTGTGAATGTCCTTTCCCGTACTTTTGGATCTTCTTCAACAAGGTTAACTCTTCTGCTAACAGTTCCTTTATTTCAGTCATTATTGTGATTATTTTCAAATTTTATCGGAGGTAAATATTTCATCCAGTCCATCATGTTAGCTAAATTACGCATTCTTTCATCTATATTAGCTATTTCTATTCTTCGGTTGGGAAGATACCGTGCATGTTCCAACGAGTCACCCAAAACCCATGCACGGTTTGCCAAGAATGCCTCATCTCCAGCATGTTGTTCTAACTCGTCAACTAGTAAAAACACATTATGCTCAAAGGCCGCTCTTGAATCAGGTGGCGGCATACCGTATTTACTCTTCTCTTTCATGCATTTTATTAAATATGTCTGATGCTAACATATGAAAACTTGATCTTACAAGTTCGTCAACTGTGTCAAGATTCAACCTACCGTTGGGCAAAACTCTCACACGCATAATAGAATCCGCAGTTTGAATAGCAACACTTGTAGAAAAATGAATGCGGTCATTCTCCAAACACTCTCTCAAAAGATTGGCACCTCTTTCAAAGTACCTTCTCTCTGGATATGATGAATGTAGGTCTTTTGCCATACTAAAAATCATTGATTGCGTAATACACGTGCTCAGCCCTTGCGTTATCCACTTTGCTATAGAGAATTCGGTCAAACAAATTCTCCATTATCCGGCTATATCTTCCTTTAGGTGAATAATCCAAATAAAAACTCCTTTGGACGTATACATCCGACCGAATCAGCACCCTAATAGCCCCATTCTTAGCCATCACATGTACTTCATCAAGATACTGCTTTGCGAAGTCTCTACCAGTAACATTTAGGTCATTAAGCCTATCAATTTTATGTTCTACGAACATCTTATCTTCAAAGTCAATCCATACATCTCCCCTATCTGGTAATGATTCAGGAATCACTGACTTCAATTCATTTAACAGGTCGGCATAGTCACATTTCTCAGCAAATACTTTAGCCATCTCATAGAGATTCCAGGAGACAGAAAAAAGAGGGATATGTAGTAATTGCGCCTCATTATCTTTCATCTTCATATGAGCCAATATCCTATCAGGATTATCCTTTGCCATTTCAAGTAGTACAGCAGATGCTTGTGTAGCTAGTCCTATCTCTGACGGCCTCACGACCTCATCAATCAAGCAATCAATCACTCTCTCATCATATTTGACAAGCCAATAAATCGATTCAAATGCTCTAGACGAAACAGTTCTGTCGGGGTGCAACAAGAACCAGATTAACAAATGAATCATTTGTTCGTCTTTATTACTCTCCTCCAGTTTTCCTACAAACCAATTAAACTTCTCAAATTGTTCCGCGGATGGCCTAACATTGATGTCATAATGTCCTGTCACCACCTCAAATAGTTCATTGAAACTAAAATCCGTTTTTCTGATAAGTGGACTTATGATTTCACTCAGCGAATACCAATAGCTACCTAATGGTGAGACAATATCTTTCCTACATTTCTCAAGAACAGCTTGGCTAGTAGGCAGGTCTGAGAGCTTCTCAATGCGTTCCTCCTCTATCACATCATTTTTTCTCTTCTTGGAAGCCCTTTCCCATTTATAACCCAACTCTTCTAACTTGCTTTCCAGCTCGTCAAGAATTGCTGTCGGAATCTTCAAACGTTCCAGTTCATTTAGATAATCACCTTTTCCATCGTGGTTATACTCATCAATATAGTATTCTGCCATTCTGGGCAACAAATCTTCCTGCACTTTATTTTCTCCCAAGACAGTGAAAATACCTGCATGAAGTTCAGCATATTGGTAATCGTTATGCATCTTGTCCCAGTTATCCCAGAACAATTCGCTTATTGAATACCGAATATACGGCGAAACTTCTTTACATTCCTCTAATAGCTGGCAAATGGCACTTGCTTCTATCAGATGGTTGCATCCAAGTTCATATCCTTCACCAACCTTCGGCATATCCACCTTCCACTCCTCTGCATTTTTCACAATTCTGTCCGCGGCAGGAAGTGTCTCAAACTTATAATATGCAATTGCGTCTTTTAACGAAGAAGTTTTTGCAATCGTTGCAACAAAAGTATTCTTTTGTTGCCTAATGTATCGTTGGAAGGTCATTTCACCTGATGCTTCCTCGAAAATAGCAGCCAAGTGGGCAATCTGCTTTTTATCAAAAGCTACATCTAAACTTTTGAAACGATTGATAAACTCTAATTGTGCCTCTTTATACCATTCCGGTCCCATGGAACTACGCATCACTTCGTGATAAACGATAGTTGCCTTATCACTCTCTCCCATTAAGGCATATTCACGGCATATCTGCAGTAAATAGCCGCAACGCTCGCTGCGATTCTGTACAGCATATTCAATATATTTTACGGCCTCGTCTGCTAAATACAATGCTATGCCACGCGTTTGTTCACTTGGAGCAAATATAACAGTCAGTCTGATTAATATGGCACAATAGCCCTCTCTATATAAGGATAGTTGGTCAGACATCCTATTTTGCAAATGCACCATAAAGTCATTGAGCTTGTCCACAAAAAACTCTTTGTATATCTCAGCCAGTTTGTCATATACAAATGGGATTAACTCTTCAGGCAACAAGTAGCTCCGCTTCCATCTCACACGCTGTTCAAAGGAAAAATCCATGGAGTCAATAATCTCTTTGACTGCAGCATACATTCCTTGATAATCCTCGCCAACCGCTCTCTTCCTGTAGAGAACTCCATGGACATATGCTGTTCGGGCAACTAAGGCTTCAATATATCTTGCCCAACTGATGTCACCATGATAGTTGCGGTTCAGTGTCGGGCAAGTCAGTTCTTCATCGAGATATGCCAAATACAGACTCTCCTGATAGAAATGATTCAGCGAATCGGCATCAACATCAACACCATTATCCTTCCTGAATATAAAAGGTCCGGGATTGGGGCCATAATCCTTCAGTATCTTTTGAACGATATCCTTACGGATTTTTTTATCAATCAATCCACTAGGTAACACCTTCAGTTCATCTTCACAAAACTTAAAGGTGTGGCATAACATGGCTTCCTCAACCTGTCTCAGACAGTCGTTGAAGGCTTCATTGTGACCAATGGCATGTAACCCCGTATCTGTATAATCATATAACGCTATAACCTTGATGAAGAACATAAGAAGCTCTTCATTCCAGTCATTTTCATATTTTTTCAAATGCTGCCCTATGTCAATCTTTTTGCCGGATCGCAGTTCATTTGAAATCTGATAGGCTAAAATCATCTCGCGAATCATTGATTTCATTTTGATGGTCCCTTCGTCTTTTCCTTCTATCAGACGATTGAGAAAACTGAGGTAGCGTGGTAAATGGGCAGGATCTTCATATCCCGCCAGAATTCCTTCTACCATCAATTGACCTTTGAGCGCAAATACATATGGGCTGTTTTTTTTCCCTATGCTTTCGTTTATTTCCTTCCTGATGGCTGCCTCTATAGCACACGATAAAGTGTACCCCTCATCCTCATACCCTAATTCAAACAAACAGCGCAAATAGGAAATCGCCGTATCAATGCCCACTAAGAGGCAATTGTCCCTTACCAGATACTTCAGTGCCACTGCAGGTTTCCCCATAAGTATCTTTATATCCGCCACCTTTTGTGCATTATCAACCATGATTGAGTCACAGCGCGTTTCTATACGTTGCGCTAGAAGCATCAGCCTTACGACCTCAATTGGAAGATTGTTGTCCACAGCCAGTGACAGGCATTCTTTGATGTCATGCATTACCAGGTCTGGTGACACGTCATTTATGGCACATTGGTCCGCCCAATTCTGATTACACATAGCTAGACCTTTCCTCACATCGCTGCCATTAACTACGTGATGCAAGTGATTTTCTATAGAATATATTTGTTCTTTATGAGTATCACAATAAGCCGCTATCTGGTCATTGGTATAATTAATAATAGTTGAAAGATTCTCTGTGATGAAAAGCCTGAACGAGCTATGATATATTTCATATACGTCGGAGTCTTTCTCTTTTAACAAATGCCAAAACTCCTTGGTAACCGACTTGAATTCAAAGGGGTTTGGACTTTTCATCATACCTATCAGATGCTCCTCTTCGACAGGTCCTCTTGTTTGAGACAACAAAGCCAGTACTTCGAATACGACACCTTTAGGATCCGCCTTCTTCCAGACAGCTTCATAATAAGAGCGGATATCTCCACTAATAGTAGGCAAACTAATCAGCCAGTCATTCAGTTCGCGTTCTTTGGTAGTTTCATTAAAGGTTTCAGAAATATAGCGACAGAGATAGTTCATATATAGGGGATGACCCTCTGTTTTAACAGCAACAGCTTGTATAAACGAGTAAGGCTTAGACCACTCGCCGCTGTTTTCTTGTATAAACGATTCGCAAGCAACCATATTCAATGGCGTAACTTCAATATAGTCGTCCGCAGCAATCCTCCCAATCACACTGGCAGGCAGTATCTCTTTTGTAATGCAAGACAACACTATGCTAATATTATCAGGCAGTGTATCTGGAATTAGTGAAAGGATATCATCTACGCGGTTGCCATTTTCTGTTGACAATTCATCCAGTCCGTCAATAAAAATCACACCACGTTTACCTTCGTTTAATAATACATGGCTAATTACCCTTAACCATCCTGCTATCCCATTACGTTTATCCTCAAATGAGGACTTTACAAGTTCAGCGCCAGTACGATTTGCATAAATAGTCTCTAACCAGTTAACAAAGAACCCTTGAGAGCAGCGTTCTGCTCGACTACGCGTATCATTAGGCACCTTAAAGAAGAACCGACCTAATACTTCCAAATTCTCGTATTTCGACTCAAAGTAAGCGGTTAGTGTGGTCTTGCCGCAGCCAGGTGATCCATACAACAAAACCCACTTGCTACTTCTTTCTGTAAGACGCTCATCCAAAGCTTGAATGACTTCAAAATTCGGTTGTGAAGCCTCAACGTCTCGCGCTATTGACGCTGGTATTGTTGTCACTTCCTGCTCTGTTTCTATTGGCAGATACCCTTCTTCTTGAATATCATTCAATTTTTGGACACTCACAAGGTTTAAGCTACTCCCTATTTGTTCTATGACAACACCCACAACATTGTCGCCCTGAAAAACAGGAGCGCCCGACATGCCGCTATAGTTAAAGCTGTCTCCCGTGTCATCAGACTGAAGATTATAATCTGCAATCGAATCTAATACTTTCTGTTTGATGTTGCCGTTAATCCTCAGTCCTTTCAGTTTGGCTGTATCAGGATATCCAAACGTAATGCAACTTTCTCCAATTCTTATATGATGAGATAGCAGAGGCAAATACTCTTCTGACGTTTTTCCCTGCACCTTTAACACTGCGACATCTGCATTCTCATATATTTTATCTACAACAAACTTTAAATCGCCCCCAACAGCCTTCACCACGTTATTTCCATCATTTTTGAATGATTCTACTGTGTGCCATGCTGTTAATAAAAGATCAGGAGCCACATAGAATGCAGTTCCAATTTCCTTGTCACAGATAACTTGTACTATCAGCTTCTCATACATATCATATCTCGATTTGAATGCCGCTCTTTCCTTCAGGAGTTATGACTTCAAAGTCAAAATCTTTGTGGTATAATCCGTCACTTAGCTCCTTGCAGATTGGTAAGTCATAATTGAAATATATCTTCATACCTTTACCCTTAGTGATGATATGTGCTAGCGCAGGCATATCTGGGTGGTTATACTTATCTCCATTCGTGGAAACCAACCATCTGTCCGAAACAATCAATTTAATCAACTCTGGCGAATTATTGTTATAGCTACCATGGTGAGATAGTTTCACCGCATCAAATATATATGGTGCTTTCTCTTCACCGTAAAGAGCCCTCAGAGAAGCTACCACAGTTTCCGAATGTGAATCACCTAAAAACAGTAGTCGCTTTCTTTTCGTCTCAAGCACGAATGAAATGGAACTGCCGTTACTTGCTGAGCAATCTGGTTCATAAGCCTCCTCACACAACTTAAGCAAATCATAACTCTTAGATACCTTTTTCTCATGAAAATGAAATCCAGGCATATCTTTGCTAAGACTAAACTCATAAGCATCATCCCAGAACTCTTCACTGTGAGCCTTCTTAAGCAATCCATCCTTAATCAGTCTTTTCTTCCAAAAACTTTCAAGGGCTTCTATATTCTTATTATTAGGAGAAAGAACGTGAATGATAGCATCTCCTAACGGGAAGGTCATTGGTGCCATAATGGTATAACCTTTTGCCGATGTATTCCATGGAATCCCGTTTCTTGCTATAAGTGCAGACAAGGTACACCCCTGTTTTGCACTAATGGGTTTTGCTTTCTCCGCTCGATACTCTTTGCATATATTTCTATGAATAAACGTTTCTTTTTCTGCCGCAGTGACAGCCACTGACTGAATATGTCTGTAACCGTTATACCATATTTCTTTTATCCGAATAGGCATATCTTCCATCATCCTGATGATGCCAGAGATATGGTCACAGTCTATATGGGTCACAACTACTATATCAAGTTCACCTCCTCGCGCTGCAATTTCTTCTAAAGTAGGTAAAAGATAGTTCTCGTATGTGTCTACGTATCCTCCATCAATGAGGATATAATGAGATGGCTGGATTTCCACCAGAATACAATCTCCATTGAGTGCTGGAAGAATGATAATTCTCATAAATCCTTTCACTTATATTAGTTTATATGCTTATACTTCTTCACCAATTCCTGTATTTCTCTATACTTCTCAATTCTTACACCTCCATCAGCCACTTCCAAACTGGCACCACGGGTATTCCCTCTTCCGTGCCCTCCTCATCGTAAGTAATCAGCAGGCACTTCCAATCCTCGTGCAATTTGGAATATTTCGCCAGTGGTGGCACCTCCCTGTTGTAAGTGGTCTCATCCTTAATGCTGTAGGACACCTGTATGGCCAGCTTCTCGTCAGGTACTATGAAGTCTATCTCTTTCTCGGCATTTAGGAAAAACACATTCTTTTTGCCAAACCGCCTGCACAGTTCCACCGCCACCATGTTCTCCAGCAGCGAAGTCTCTGAGTTCATCAAGAACAGGTTCAGCAGCCCATTGTCAACGAAGTAATATTTCTTCTGCATTTCCTTCTCCGTCAGCTTACCCACCTCGTTCTCCAAGGGCAGTATCAGCCAACTGTCAGAGGCGTAATCCACATAGTCTATCGTAGTAGGCACACTGATGGGCGACCCCGTTGCCACTATAACGTTCTTCAGCCTGTTATACGACAGCGGTTGCTTCACGCTCTCTGCCATTTTCTTGATTAGGATGTTCAGCACCCTGTCATTCTTAATGTTGTTTCGTGCACAGATGTCACCCAGATAAATCTTCTGGTAAAGACTTGAAAGCATGGCCCTTTTGTTCTTATACGACTGGATTTCTGGCAGACCTCCGTAATAGAGGTACTCATTCAGATGTCGTTTCACCTCGCTTCTCTGAATCGTGTCATACTCCCAATGTTCCTTTAACTCTACATGCTGCGCTGCCAAATACTCTTTGAATGAATATGGGTACGCATCATAGATAAAGAATCGTCCGCCCAGCGTGGTTGCCACCTCCTTGCTCAGCATCTTCGCATTGCTGCCCGTCACATAAACACGGTATTTCGCATCAGCCAGTCGGCGCACAAACTTATCCCAGTGCGGAATGTTCTGTACCTCGTCCAGGAACACCACCGGCCTCTTGCCATACAGTTCCAGATGGGCCTCCAGCAAACTGTTGAAGTCTTCCGTCTGGAATTCCGCCAAACGTTCATCCTCAAAGTCCACAAACAGAATCTCGTCCCATCTCATTCCGGCAGCCTGCAACTGACGCACACGCTGATACAGCAGGTACGACTTACCCGCATGTCTCACGCCAACTATCACATAGTTGCCGTTCTCTTCGAATTCAACGGGACGATTCACTATCACCGCCTCATCCACCTCACGTTGCTTACTGATTAGGCATTGTTTGATGACATCTTTACTGACACTCATATAAATTATATTTTATAGGAATTGCACGATTTTATAAAGTTTGGTTTGCAAAGATAGGTATTTTTTATAAAACAAACTTAATAAACCCTGACTTTTTGCGATTATTTCACACTTTTTTATCACAAATCATCATTTTCCCTGTTTGCCTATTGTATTTGCGTTGCCCTAAACACTTCTGTCAGATACGACACGATCCTTCTACCTCGTTGCCACTTTGAACTCTTGGATGTCATGAACTTCTTTTCCTCACGATAGATGAAGATGTCAACCCTTTGGACAAGAGCATACTTATAATCCTTTCCAACATAATCGTAGATAATACGGATGTAAACGACAAAGTGTCATATTGTGTCTTACTTGTCTTGTTATGACTCACGAATCTCCCAGATTCAAAATGTTGGTTCTAATTGCCCTCCTCGTTAGAACCAATTTTGAAATGTGAGGGCAAAAATGGCTGGTTTTTGATGCGTTTTTCTTCTTGGAGCTTGCAGCACTCTAATTTTGCATTCGATTTCGTGGCGGTGCCTCAGATTACAGGATTGTCGGACGCGACACTTCATTAAATCTGAAATGCAAAAGGATCCGTGCATAAGACATCGAGCGAATGAGAGATAACAAACAAAACTTTCACTTCAAAAAAAACGTGATTATGCAATCTGATAATAGGATCTTAGGCAACCAACTGGTTGTAATGTCGAGGGAAGACCTTGACGCTTTGGTGAACGAGATGGCCCAAAACATCGTGGCAGCTCAAACCAAGAATGCACAGAATGACTTGGAGACATGGATGAATGTCCCAGAAGGTGAGCGTTTCATCACTCGTGAAGAAGCAGCTCACATCTTGCATGTGAACTTCACCACCCTTTGGCGATGGGATAAGCAGGGGCATCTCCATTCCAGAAAGATTGGTGGCCGTCGTGTGATGTACAAATACAGCGATGTTCTGGCATTGCTAAATGGTGAAATAAACAAGTCCAAAGATGAGTGAGCAAGTCATGCCATTTGTGGGAGGACAGCCCGACTTCCTCTCTATGGTTAATGCCGAGGTGGAGAAGGTGGAGCCTACGAGTAAAGTTCTGCCTACTCCGCCATATGAGCAACCGCCATCCCTTGTGCCTCCTGAGTCATTGCCCATTCCTACCGAAAGGCCAAAAGAGGTACAACACCTAAAAGCTTCGAATTTCGCAGAGCCGACCTTACCAATTGACTGGCTGTCACAATCAGTTCAGGACTATATTCGTACTGTTGCAGAATCGTACGGATGCCCACAGGACTTTGTCGTTGCCATCTGTTTGACAACGGCAGGCATTGCGGCAGGAAAGAAAGTGCTGCTTGCCACCAATCCCTATACTAACTACCCTTGTGACTTCATCTGTATGGTTGGTAAGCCGAGTCGTAATAAGACGGGGCCGTTGAAGGAAGTCACCAGTCCTCTACGGGAACATGACAAAGCTAACTTTGCCAAGTATTCGGAGGCGAAGACAGTTTATGACCAAAGCAAACGAGAGGATAGGAACTTTAGCGGTGAACAACCGATATTCCACCAACGAGTGGCTGGCGATAGTTCCCCGGAGTCTCGTAACGTATTGCTGGCACAAGGTGACATGATTGTCATTGTTGCCGATGAACTGAAGTCCTTCATTGATTCTTTCGGGCGATATTCCAAAGGTGGTAACGGTTCAGGAACAGAAGTGTCTCAACTGCTGTCCACTTGGTCGAATGTCAGCTTTACCATCAACCGAAAGTCAGAAGATACCAAACTTGTCGATGACCCTGCCATGAGTATCATTGGTGGTATTCAACCAGGACCACTCGGCAAGACTTTTGGCACTGATGCCTTGATGGATTCGGGCTTCACCCAGCGTTTCCTTTTCGTCTATCCTGACAAAGCAGAGTTTATCAAAAGACAGGATCGCAGACGGATGACACATGAAATGCGTGACAACTGGAGTGACATCATAGGAAGGCTGTTCTGTATGGAATCTTTACCGCTCTTGCTGTCCCATGAGGCTGAAAGATTCTACGCAGACTATGCAGATGCCAACGACATGAAGGCTGATGCGGAAGAGGATGACTACATCGGTGGTGTGAGGCAGAAGATGAACATTCATGTGCTGCGTCTGGCTATCATGGCACATCTGCTGTCTGAGCATTGGAATGAACCTGTTGTCACAGGTGAATGCATGGAATATGCCATTCGCATTGCCGATTACTTTACCCAGATTCATGTTGAACGCATATATCCTTTGTTGCGAGGCTCGGCAACCACACAGCGTCCGATGACCAACGGCGACCTGCTTCGGGCTGTCAGTCGGCAGTTCAAAATCAAGTCGCAGAACGCTCTTGCCGAAGTCCTCGGTGTGTCACAGCAGTATGTCAACAAAACCCTAAAGGAAGAATAATGGTTGTAGTTGTAGATGTCAGTAATAGCCTATGGATAAAGGGCGCAAGCCAACAACTACCCTACAACCAAGGTGCTCTTATCTCCATCATGGAATCTCATCTATATGGTTGTACCCTTGTTGTAGCATTAAGCCACATATTTACAAGACTTTAAGCCAAGCTACAACTACAACAACAAACTTAAATTTTGAATAACGATGAAAAGTTTATTTGATACGAAGATTAGCTATTATAGAAACGTGGAAGACAATGTCGGCTCGGAAATTTCCCTGCGCGACTTCCTCTTCAACGACCAACACAAGGAACAGATTGAGTATATCCGTTCCATATCGGATGAAGATAAACAAAAGCGCTTGAAGTTGCAACTGCCCGTGGCAACCATCTCAGGCACATTTGCCCCTACATGTAAGGCGAAAAACCTCGTGGCCCACTCGAACCTTCTCTGTATCGACATCGACAAGAAAGACAACATGGACGTTGACTGGTTCGATGACCTGAAGCAAGAGTGGCATAACATCCCCCAGATATTCTATGCGGGCCGCAGCATCCGTGGCAAAGGCTGGTTTGCCATCTTCCGCATTGCCTATCCTGATAAGCATGAGGCTCAGTTCGAAGCGCTGAAACGTGACTTCGCCAACAGCGGACTAATCATTGACAAAGCATGCAAGAACGTGAACAGGATGCGCTTCATCTCCTACGACCCAGAGCCGTATATAAATGAAGATGCTACATTATATACTAAGGTGTGGGTGGAACCTAAACTGACATACCACAGTTCCAGTGCATATTGTGGTGACGACATGGAACAGGTCGAGAAGTGCTGCCATATAATTGAAGACCGTAGCATCGACATTACCGCCACCTACGATGAATGGTTCCATGTGGGTGCAGCCTTGGCATCACTTGGTGAATGTGGACGTAGTCTGTTCCATATGGTCAGTTCGCAAAATTCGAAGTACAAAGCATCTGAGACAGACAAAAAGTTCGACAATCTTCTGCGCAATGTCAGCAATATCAAGATCGGTACGTTCTTCCATATCTGTTCACAGCATGGAATCAACTGGAAGGAGGGCTGATTATGAACACGGAGATTACAAGTTTCAATAGCACATTCTTTGAATACCTTTGTGGTTTCATCTGGTTTGACCAAGATAAGTTAGAGGCTCTGATGAAACGCTATCCAATTGGTGCTACTGAGCAAGGCGAATCAATATTCTGGCACATCAATGCAGAGAACAAGATTACTAATGGTCACATCATCACAATGGATAGCGAAACAGGCAAGGTCTATGATGACAGTTGGTACTATCAAGATGGGCGACCGACTTGCATGTTTGGTGAGCACTTACTTGGTGCATTCCCCAGCCAGACGGTTGCACTGGTGACGGATGAACTGACTGCTGCCGTTATGAGTTGTTTCCCAACGCCATACGTTTGGCTTGCAACTGGAAAAGAACAAACGACTCCTAACGATTTGTTCCCTCTTGTCGGAAAAACTGTGGTAGTATTCCCCAACAAAGGTGAGTATAACAAATGGCAAGAAACGCTGCAAGCAGTTCCCAATCTCCAGCTTCATCTCTCAGATGTGATGGAGAATGTACAAGGCGATTGCCACACCATTGCCCAGATGGTTCTCAGCCAGCAACCCCGACGCCCAACCGAAGAGGAAGCAGCATTGATGAGAATGGAGGATGCCAATCCCAACATCGCATTGCTCGTCAAGGCACTTAATCTGGAGGTGGTAGGTGTTTCTTCCATTGACGAAGATGCGATGAAACCAATATCCAAATCTGAGGTAAAATCAGAACCACCTCCACAAATAGAGGATGACGAAGCCATGAAATCATTCCTGATGGCACAGGAAAAACGATGGCACGGCAGGAATCCAGAATGCCACAAATGCTCTCGTTCCCATGAGGGAATCAATGGGACATATTGTGATGAACTCCATCAATATGTCGAATATGGTAAAGGCGATTGTGGCAGATGAACTTGTTCATCAAAGGAGCCAAAATCGAATAGAGGGAAGAGAGTGATTCTACGAATCGCATAGCCTAATATGCGTTAACTTCCATTAACGCGAGTAGGTGAGAACATAATTGTTATCCCATTCGGGGAGCAAGCTCAGATAATAATACCAATAACAAACAATTTAAAGGAAAACATTATGAACAAAAAACAGGTAATGGACATACGTCCAAACTCTGATGGCATCAGCCAGGCAGAGAGTAACGAACAGCAACGAAACTGGAGTGAAGACTTCCTCCGGAAGAAATCAAACGACCCGATGGCGAACTATGACCCGACACGAACTCACTTGAATTTTGAGGTGGCTCGTGGTGGCATCGTCCAACCAATCGACAAGTCGAAGTCCATCATGCAGAAGATGGCAGACAATCTTGCAGCACGTGGAATAAAAGACCCTAATGCCCGAGAGAATGTCCGCCGTCGGCAGAACACGCTGGCCCAATTTATCTTTGGCGGGAGCCGAGAACGTATGAACGAACTCGCCTTTGGCAACCAGATATTGAACCTTGACAAAGGGGCAGACAACTCCCACCTGGCACGGAACAATGACATCGAGGAATGGGCAAAAGATGTGTATGCTTTTGTTGCCCATCGTTTCGGCGAGGATAACATCGTCAGCTTCTACGTCCATCTTGACGAGACCAATGTTCACGCACATTGTACGCTTATTCCATTTGACCAGGAAAGGAACCGCATTTCATGGCGTTCTGTATTTGGTCAAAACAGGTATGAGATGGGGCAGCTGTTTTCCCAACTGCACGATGAGTTCTCAAAAGAGGTCGGCATGAAGTGGGGACTGGAACGAGGCGACAGTATCAGAGAAACTGGTGCCCGTCACCGATCCACTTATGAATACAAGCGGGAACTTGTTAATGACGTGAACCGGCTTGAAAGCCGGAAGATTGGTTTGGCTGCCGAAATCAAACAAAAGGAACGTAAACTAAAAAGCCTGACAACAATGATGGCCAATCTTCAGGAGCGTCGTGCATCCATCCAAAGAGAGATAGAGGAAATCGCCCGTAGTTTAGGTGAGGAAGGCACGGACAACATTGTTCTGACAGCTCGTATCAAGAGCCTTCGTCAAGAGATGGAAGACATTGACAGCAAGATTGCTGAACGCTCTAAGATGCTGGAAGAAACGAGTGTCAGCCTTAAGAATATTCGAGAAGAACTATTTGACATGAAACGAGAGCACCAGAGAGCCTTGGAAAGAGAAGGAGATGATATTGACAGGGAGGCGACACACGTCCGTATGGGAATCACCAGTACCTACAATATGATGCTGGCTAAGACTATGCAGGAAATCATTCCGACTCTAAACGAAAGGCAACGTGACATTTTACGAGAGAAGGGTTATTATGACCTTGCCGAAAACGTTCAAAATATAGCCAACTGTGCCATGTTGCTTGCTCTCAACTATGTCAAGCTGGCCACCTCTTACGCAGAATCATGTGGTGGCGGTGGTGTGTCGAACTTGTCTGGATGGGAACAGAAGAAGGATGAGGATGATGAGCGATGGTGGGTACGCTGTATCGCTACGGCTTCTGCAATGGTTAAGCCAAGAGGTCGCAAGAAGACACAAGGCATTTCAAGATAAACCTTTCCTTTGACACGAAAAACTACTCAGAAGAAACTCACTTTGCGTTTTTTCTATTAGTTAGGAACCATGTTGTAGCATAAAAACGTCATTTTTTTATGCTTAAAATTAAAAATCTTGGGAATTTTGTATTGAAAATCTTGGGAATTTTGTAACTTTGCAGACAAAAATAGTAATTATGTATTATCAAAGACTCATAGAGAAAGGCATAGAGTTAAAACTCAAATCGTCAGGAGCTATTGTAGTAGCTGGTCCCAAGTTCTGTGGAAAAACCACGACCTGTATGCTGTACCAGAAAAGTTTTGTGAAGTTGAATACGAAACAAGCAATAGCAATGGCACGAATGAACCCAAAAGCCGTGCTGAAGGGTGAGACTCCTCGGCTAATAGACGAGTGGCAAAAAGCCCCAGATATCTGGAATCAGGTGAAAGACGATCTTGACTTTGACTATCAATTTGGCAAATACATCCTGACGGGCAGTTCGACTCCGGCAGACAAAGCAGAGGTATATCATAGTGGCGCAGGAAGAATCGCTCCGCTGAAGATGCGCCCGATGACGCTCTGGGAATCGAAAGAGTCCAAAGGGACAGTTTCTCTCTCAGACCTGTTTGAGGGGGGCAAGCAATTCCCCTGGGATATGAATACGGAATTCACACTTGATGATGTGGCATTTCTCGTGTGCAGGGGTGGGTGGCCCATATCCGTACTTGCACCAAAGGAAATAGCTCTTGAAATCACTAAAAATTACTATAGTGGTCTTTTTACATTTGAGGATAGTGAGAATGAGAAGTTCCGCAACAAAAAACCAGAAGTGCTGAGAATGATATTGCGGAGTTATGCCCGAAACATATCCACAGAAGCAGCCGTCTCAACCATTATTTCAGACATACGGCAGAGCAATGAGCGTACCATGGATACAAAAACATACGATGATTATATGGAAGCCTTGAAGGATTTATACATCATCGAGGACTTAGACGCATGGAATCCCAATATCAGGTCAAAGACATCTATCAGGAGTACTCCTACCCGACATTTTGTTGATACATCTGTGGCATGCAGGGCCTTGGGGGTGAGTCCTGGTGACCTATTTAAGGATTTGAATAGTTTCGGACTCTTCTTTGAGGATTTTGCCGTGCGGGATCTCTCTGTCTATGCCAGTGTCCTTGGCGGAACAATCAAACATTACCGTGACAACGCCGGTCTTGAATGTGATGCCGTTTTGCACCTTGATGATGGCCGATGGGGAGCTATTGAAATAAAATTAGGTGGAGATGACTTGATTAATGAGGGGGCAGAAAGCCTTAAGACGCTCAGAAAGAAGATTGTGGAGAAGAGCGACGAAAAAGCTCCGTCTTTTCTGCTGGTGCTGACAGCCGTGGGGGGATCGTACATGAGAGAAGACGGTGTTTATGTGGCTCCGATTAATTTGTTGAAACCGTAAGAGGGCTTAAAATGAAAGACGATAAACGATATAACAATAAAGCAATGGCAACAGCATCACAAATTGAAAAGATAGAAGGACTGAATAATGAGGCTTTAGATAGTCTCCTAGTGAAGATTTTGTCAAAGAAGGAGTTCGAATCAATACAGCAGTTGGAGGATTGTATTAAGGCGAAGCAGAAGACTTTTCTTAATACAAGTGCAGCAGTGTTTATTACTTTCCCCTACAAACTTGGTGGGACTGGTGTATTAAACTATGATGACATCGGAAAGAAAATCAAGGAAATAGGGGAAAAATATGCGGCCAACAACGTGTTTGTGTATTCGAAACTGACCATAACCAAAGGTTTTCAACAGACGATTAATGGTAAGTTGCATACTATCAGGCTTACCTATATTGGAAGGGATGAACTCATCGCCTTGGTGGATGAATGTTTTCCCGAGTATTGGCGGCATGATGACATTAGCCTGATTCAGTATGAGAAGGCTTACATGGACTTTGTGGCAAATGATTCGGATCTGAAAAAATTGAAATTCCCGAATGACAAGTATGCAAAGCTACTGACTATCTTTATTGAACCTATGCTGCTAAGGTATTATCAGGACTCAAAGACCCACACTGCTATGCAGAAGAAATGCTCGGTGAGTGAACTGATAACACACAAAGACTCGCTTGTAATAGAAGGGGAGGCTGGTTCTGGAAAATCGACACTGCTGAAAAAGATAGGTGAGAAACTGATAGAAGAGAACACCACGAGTAGAGAGAAAAAGAACCTGCCGATATACTTGACAGCTTTGGATATTTTCACCGCAAACAATAACGTAGGAAATGCTATTCGGGAAAAACTGGGCTCATATTATGAAGCTCCGTTGTCGGAGTTGTCAGATGAGTATTGTATACATTTGCTGATAGACAGCATAGACGAACTTACAGACAAACAGGAAGATATTCTGACGGAGCTGAACAAACTTGAGAAGGACCATGGCTTGAAATATTACATAGCATCGAGAAACGGAGACAACTTGCTCTCCGTGGCACCAGAAAGACTCGCATCGTTCTCAATGCGTAAATTTAACCTTACGCAAATAAAGCTGTTCTTGGACAAGTTTTTCTCTGGTGACATGGGCAAATCCTCGACGCTGCTTGACGCACTGCGCGACAACCAGATGCTAGAGCGACTGCCCATCACCCCTCTGACGCTGTCGTTGATATCAATATTGTTTGAAGAAACAGAGTTTGAGATTCCTGCCACCATATCGGATATATACGATAACTTCAATACGCTGATTATCGGCAAGGCGATCGTATCGAGCAAAGTGGAATTTGTGGATATATCATTCAAGGAGCGAATCCTGTCGATATATGCGCTGAAACTGCTAGAGACACCAAGACATTTCCCAATGAACAAGGAAGAGTTTGTGGATTTCTTTAGGGGTTACTTCGAAGGGAAATCGCTTCCGATTAAAAAAGGTACGTTGGAAGAGGTGCTAGACTATTTGATTCATAACACTGGCATCCTCTTCCTGAAAGACGGGACGAAGGTGCAGTTCACCCATGACAGTTACATGGAGTACTACGCAGCCCTAGAGATATTTAAGCATAGGAGAGACCTTGAGGATTGTCTTGTGGAAAACTTTTACGACCCTAACTGGCAGAATGTGGCAGTGTTCTATGCAGGTGAATCAAAGGATATGCCGGACTTCCTAAAGAAGATAAGGGACAAAATGGCTGCGACGGTGAACATTACTGACAGCATGGCTGGCATCTTTGGCAGCGGCTATCTATTACAGGCCCTTTACCAAACTGACAATGTCCTGCGAAAGGATGTAATTGTAGAAGCATTGAGGTTGTCACTGCACAACTTGTACATGTTTGAGATGATGGCTGCTGACGATGTGAAACTGTTCCAGAACTACAAGTTGCCAATATTGACCTTGATGAACTTTGTCTATTTTTATGAGTCGTTTAACTCGATAACACTAGCAGAACCGCTGAGGATGTCATTCCAGGAGAAGTATCAGGAATTCCTAGATACAGGCAAGGTGGACATGGGCACAGGCTATAACCTGATAGAGCTGGCCTTCACGCTTGACTCGAAGCGCATTAGAGACCAGAAAGCATTGCAAAAGGTGATAGATACACCCGAACTGCTGCGTGACCCCAATCTGAATATTTTGGCCTCGATATCTGTGGACATGCTAGGTAAGGACAGATATAAGGAGTTTAAGGGGGAGATATTGAAGGTGGGAAAATCGCTCACAGAGATACAACGGAAACTGGTGGAGCAGCCAATGGCAAAGATTCGATTCTCGCCATTGGACACGATACAGAAGGCATCGAAAGTGAAACTGCTGGTGGAGGGAAAAACGGATGCTATGGTGTTGGAGTATGCCTATATGTCATTGACGGACGGTAATGTGCCGTACTGGAGCATCAATCCAGCTTCAAAGAGTGAGGAGACCAATTCTTCATGTGAAGAGGTGAGAAAAACCTTGGAACAGAGCTATAGTATATGGAAATCGGAGCAGGACACGATAATCGTAGGCATTTTTGACCATGACGCAGCAGGACTGAAGAGTTATGGGTTGTTGGACCAGAATTGTTTTGACGAGATAGAGAAGAACAAAATCAAGAAGCACAAGAATGGTAACATCTATGCGCTGTGTATGCCTATCCCGGGTGAAATGGATGTATATTTGCAAGATAAGCAAGAATTTAACTTTTTTGAGTTGGAACACTATATGGGTTTGGAATTCCTGAAGAACCTGAATGTAGTGAAAGAAACAGCAATTCCTGATGTGTACGAGATAACGGGCGACAAGGTGGCATTGGCAAAAAAGATAAGGCTAGAATCATCCCCAAAGGCTTTCGGAATGTTCGTCTTGCTGTTTCAAGAGATTGATAAACTGGCAGGGGTGCAGAATCAGTATTTGGACTAAATTCTAATTACCTTGGAATTCAAGAGTAGCCGATACATAAATTAGTATAATAATTCGGGAACGCGAATAATTTGCTGTAAAGGTTCAATCCTAACCACAGATATAGGCTGGTAGCGGCAGAAAACCGCTTCCAGCCACAAATTGGATATACTAGAATAATTACTTCTAATTGCCAGCGATTAATCCTAATGACTTATTTTGGTTAAATTGATTTGGCCAACTACATTTCTGGTCGGCAAACCATCATTTCTTTCCCATCATCCTCTTTAGCATTTCCTTCATTTGTTCAGGAGTAAGGCTATCTATGTCGATAGGTTCTTCTTCCTTATCGATGTTGAGCAACTTACTATTGTTACGGAATCGGATTTCAAGAGGATACATGTCCTGATAGCCGCTGGTGACATCGTTACCTTGCGAGTGACCCATACTTTCAGAAATGTATAGTTCCTCTACGCCCGCCAACTTCAGATTTGTAGCAAAAGAATGACGCGCCCATGTTCCAGACACCACCTTGTCCCACCTAAGTACTTCTTTGCATATACGGTTCATGCGGTCTTTGATGTTGGAGTTTTCCTGTACCGTCAGTTTCCTTCGCAAGGTTTCATCTGTGGCTCCATTGAAGATTTGTGGAAAAACATATGCGTCCTTCTCTGGCTTGGCTCCAATCTCATTAAGGATCACTTTGAGTGGTTCTATGATAGGAACGATAACCACCGACATGCTGTTGCTTCGTGCCGATGTTTTCTTTCGCATAAACTCAAAAGCACGACCACCTTCTGCAAAGTAAGTACGGTTGTAGGTCAAACGTCCTGCATCGGCAAGATTGAATCCATTGCACAGATATTGTGCCAGGAATAGGCCTAAAGAATCATGGGCACGTTTCTTATAAGCTGGATCCCAACCTTCGGGATAGCGCTTCTCAACGAAGACTTTATATAGTTCCGTCATTTCATCAACGCTAAGGTATGATTGCTGGCGACGTTTACCTCGTGGAATTGAGATGAGCGTGTTGTCCTTGTTGGAGAAGGGGTATTTGTCCTCGGTCAAAAAACCTTGGCGAATACATTCATTCCAAACAACACGGCAGGTCCGAAGATACATACCACGGGTGGCATCAGCAATCTTTCCGACGACCTTGCCGTTTTCGACCACACCATTTTTCATTACATCATTCCACTTGTCAATTACGTTTTTGCCGACCATGAAGCCCTTCACATCACCAACATATTTAAGGAAGGAGTTGAGTGCCCACTGGTAGTTCTCTGCGGTACCAACCCTGTCTTCTGCTTTCATTCTTGCGATAATGCTCTCCCAAACACCTACAAAAGATGTAGCTTTATCATATTCGATTTCCGCACCTGTCAGATAAGTACGGATAAGGTCGAGTGTTAAAGTCTGCTTCTTGCTCAGTTTCTCCAGTTTTTCCCTGTAGCTCTCTAGCATCTTTAGCCATTCGACATGAACAGGCATGAGCGAACTTTTCGCTCCTTTCACGCTACATACGTCATTGAAGTACTTTTCGCTTTGATAGTCCATATCCTTTAGCTTGTAGTAATACCGTTTAGCTGCTATCTGAAAACAGATGGCCAAAGGGTATACATCCGTACTCTTATTGGTACGTTTGTCTAGAACTAAAGTAAGTGAACAGTTGTCCACTTTTCCGCACTTGATAGATGTCTTTTCAGCCTTCATAACTATAGTCTGTTGCTTCGTTCATGGGAATCTTGCGAACAATTTGCGAACAAAATGCGAACAAAATCGCCCATTAATTGAGGTTTATTAAAATTTCACTTTTGCGCTGCAAAGTTACAAAATAATTGTGAGACAACAACTTACAAAGCCAAGAAAAATTTTATAAAACCTCAAAAAATTTTATTTTAACAGACTCACAATCTGGAGGTCACAGGTTCAAGCCCTGTCTGGTCCACGTTGAATATCAAGCGGTTACACTAAAAGTAGCCGCTTTTTCTTTGTCCCTTGTGAAATTCAGGTGAAATTCGTGGCGAAAAAATTGATTAGTGAAATTTAGTGCAATCTTTCTATATGGCATGCGATATCATGAACTGCTTATATAGTTTGGCATATTGCTCCTTGAACCCCTCTTCGCTAATAATATATAAAAGGTGGGGAGGTTTTGTGCAATTTCTCATTATTTTGTTGTACCTTTGCAGACGGATTTCGCACTTGTGCGGTTTCCGATAAGACATTGCGGGTTAAGAAATGGCGTTCGCTATTTATTCGGCATTCGAGAATGTAGGAGTTTGAGAATGAACTGTTAGTAATGAATAGATAATGAATGCCCGCGCAATAGGCGTTGGCGGAATTATCTTTACTACAGGGCATCTCCTACAGCCTTCGGATGAGATAAAGAAGTTCACGCTTCTTTCATGCCCGATTGTTTAAGAACATTTAACGCCCGACGGTGCAGGATTTCGCTCACTCTGCCGTTTAATAAGACAGAAAGTACAAACATTATTATAACAAATAAGATATAATAGTATCAGAAGAACTTATTGGACTAATCGTTCTGTTGTTTATACCTTGTTTCGCTGTTGGCCAAAACAGCGTGGACAGTACAACGGTCAAGCAAGACAGCATAACCATTAGAACAGACTCTTTATGCCAGTGGAATGCTATGTGCAATTATGATACCGTTAGAAAAGACAGTTGCCAACAGCAGCATAGACTATCTTTTGTCCGCAAATGGAAAAGGTCAACATGGAGTATTAGTCCTAATGCTGTAAAAATGCAGAAGTTCGATTCATACAGAAAGAAATTTACCGATATGCGGATAATGGAAACTATAGGCTCGCACATAAGCAGATAAGATACAACCTAATTTTGTCTCACTTTAAACTATTTTTATGACGTATTCTAAAAAAGAATGTATTTTCAAGATGACAAGAGTCTTTCTTGCTTCCTTCATCTTGATGTGTGTTTTCCTGTTGCCCTACTTCGCCTATATTTTCTCACGGGATATTCCTTTCAGTCGTACAACATTAGATATAGGAAACCTTCTGTGGCCTTTAGCAATTTTTGCCGTCTTACTTTACGAAGACAAGAAAGAGAAGTTGGGAATATGGTGTAATCCGAGCCTTGGAGTGAACCTTAAAACGGTTGTTCTGTCCCTGGCATTGGGAGTCCTCTGGCAGCTCATTATACTTCTGCTGACCTCCTTGTTTGACGCGCCTAACACAAACCCTCGGGAGGCCTATACGTTGGCAACCCTTATCCTGCATATATTCTCCTTTTCCATCATCGGCCCCATTGCAGAGGAACTGTTTTTACGGAAATGGTACATATCCGTGATGGAAAGAGCCTCTTTCGGCAAGATAGCGATTGTCGTTTCCAATGCGCTCATCTTTTACGCGGCGCATGTAGGTACAGGCGTTTGGAGATTAGACACACTGATTATGGCGGTCGTTCTTTGCATGATGTATATGAGAACCAGAGACGTTCGCTATTGTGTGATTACGCATGTCACATGTAATCTCATGGGAATCATCTCAGCTTATTATTTCGTATAAAAATTGGTTCATGAGAGATTTTATCGACATCAAAAGATTATTTAGCACATATGACAAGTGTAATCACTCAAATTTATATATTGTAATTAAAACCGTTTTTTTGTTTATAATCCTTTCTGCATGTGCCCGTTTTCTTATGGGCATATGCTATTCGTTATTGCCGTCTGAAATGACAAACATTGTCGCCACCAAAGCAGAAGCATTAACGATAAAAGAAATTAAATCCTTTTCCTTACATGCTTGGATTTCAGTAATAGTTATAGGGCCATTTATGGAGGAAGTAGCATTTAGACTATGGCTTTCTATGAAAAAAACACATGTAACCATAGGGTTGGCATTCTTCTTATACTATATCCAAGGTTTTCTTCTGGCTGATTATGTCCAGAATCGTATGATAGCAACAATAACTTGTGCATTATTATCTCTATTCATTGCAGTGATTTTTTTTCTTATCGTTGATGAAGACGCATTAGAAAACATTAAACTTAAAAATACGTTTTACCCCATCCTTGTGTTATTTGGTTGCATAATTTTTTCATTGTTGCACATAACAAACTTTAATATTAATTCTACAGTATTGTTTTTTGGACTTGTTTCTTGTCTCCCACAATTAATGGGTGGTATTTCTCTGTCCTATCTAAGGATAAATCTTGGTTTTTTTAGTTGTTTATTATTCCATAGTTTCATAAACCTGGTTTCATGTTGTCTAACCATTTTATAATTTTTTGAATAAACTAAAGAGGTCTTCGTGTGCCATTCAGGTCATTTGAAGACCGAGTTGTACGCTTGTTGGATGAAAGACTAAGGGGATTGCCTCTGATAATTGCCCCTGTCAATGTATTGCCAGAAAGGAAAGATGTCTGCGGACTGACGAAAAAGCCCAGCCGATGCCATTTACCTGCACGAGGCAGGGCTGGATGCCATCGTTCAGGCACACATGAGCGACGAGAACATTGAACAACTGAGGGACGTGTGCGGCATGGCAAACAATACCAACCAAATTGCGCATCAAGCCAATGCTGGAGGGTTTGTTTCCGTACGTTCCAAAGCTGAGCAGCTTATCATCTCTTTGACTGAGCTTATCCGCAGAATCCTTCGCGGTGGCGACTTATCAGAGCCTACAAGTGCAACAGATAACTGTATCACCCATTAACGAAAGGAGCAACTATGATTTGCAAGATAAAACATGGGCAGAATTTTCAGGGATGTCTCGACTACATCACTGGAAAGTACGACAAGGATAAACAAGCCAAGATCATCATGCATAGTGAAGATATTCCGCTCTTAGACAACAAGACTGTTGCTCAAATCTTTGAGGCATACGCCACAAAGGGGAACAACAACTTAGAAGGAATCTAAGTTGCTGTTTTTTCGTTTTGCTAATAAATCCAAATGAAAACCTTTCTCTACCTTTTGAATTAATTAGTCAATGCTGATATTTGGCTAATTTTCAGCCCGAAACATATTATAATTAGAAAAAGTTTCGTATCTTTGTCATACCGTTTAGCGAAAAGCAACGACATAGAGAATTACTAAAGATTTTTATCCGTTTGAGATTCTGCAAATTCAAAGTGCGTGAGCAATAAACCTGTCAGCTGTTTCTCCTGCCGAATGCACCTACAGGATTTGACTGACTCTCATTATTTCACGCATTCGCATTGCAGACTCTTAAGAATATGATTTGAGGTTCGCACCTTATAATATAAATGAAGAAATAATGGCGAGAAGATTATCTAAATCGCGTTATACACTGTTCTGCCAGTGCGAGAAGGCACTTTGGCTGAGAGTTAACAAGCCAGAGGAAGCTATAGTTGATGCTGGACTGGAAGCCCGTTTCGAACAAGGCAATGAGGTTGGCGATTTAGCAATGGGCCTATTTGGCAACTATGTGGAGGTGACTGCAGAAAGAGAAGACGGCAGTCTCGACTTGGAAAGCATGGTAGAGAAGACCAAACAGGAAATGAATAAAGGAACAGAAAACATCTGTGAGGCATCGTTCACATTCGAAAACAACTATTGCGCAGTGGACATCCTGCGAAAGACAGACAACGGCTGGGCTATCTATGAGGTAAAGAGTAGCAGTTTCAATGACTCCAAAGACGGAGAATCGAAGTTGGAAAAGTATGCTCCAGATATTGCCTACCAAAAGTGGGTGCTAACACAATGCGGCATCAACGTAACAGATACCTACCTTATTTGTCTGGATAGTGAATATGTGCTAAATGGCAAACTTGACTTGCAACAACTCTTCGTCACCATTGACATGAAGGATTTAGTGAAAAATGAGTACGACAAAGTTCCATCGCAAGTAAAACTTGCTATGAATATGCTGCAGAAAGAGGATGAACCAAACACCGACCTTTCTGAAAACTGCATGAAACCTTACAGCTGCGCATTTCTCGAATATTGCAAGCTACAGCATAAGATACCACAGAATAAGCAAACAGTGTTTGACCTCTATCGCATGAACTTCTCCAAAAAGCTGGAGCACTATCATGCTGGACGTATCTCGTTTACAGATGTACGCCAAGAAAGTTTAAGCGACAAACAACAAATGCAGGTGGAATGTACGCTGAACGATACAGAGCACATCGATACAGATGGTATACGTGAGTTTCTTGACGGTCTCAGTTATCCGCTTTATTTCCTCGACTTCGAGACCCTTCAGCAAGCAGTTCCACATTACGAAGGACAACGACCTTATCAGCAGATTACCTTCCAATACTCATTACATATCAAACAAAGTGCATCTGCACCATACGAACATAAAGAATTTCTGGCACCCAGCGATGGTACAGACCCTCGTCGCAGCTTAGCAGAACAACTTTGCAATGATATTCCAATGAATGTTTGCACACTGGCATATAACAAGAGTTTTGAATGCGGGCGCATTGAGGAATTAGCCTCGTTATATCCTGACCTTGCCAACCATCTGCTAAACATCCGCGAGCATATCAAGGACCTTCTCACCCCTTTCCAGAGTGGCTACTACTATGTTCCAGCAATGGGCGGTTCGTTCTCTATCAAGAGTGTGTTGCCAGCCCTCTTCCCTAATGAGCCTAGTCTCGACTATCACAATCTTGATGAGCGATGTCAGAACGGAGGCGATGCCATGACTATCTTCCCCCGCATCCAACACATGACTCCAGAAGAAGCACAAGCCAGTCGCGAAGCCCTCCTCCGCTACTGTGAACTTGACACTTGGGCAATGGTGAAGGTATGGGAACGTTTGGAACAGCAAGCACATAACAAGACACGATGAAGGAAACAAGAGCCAGCCAGAGCGTCATCAGTTCTGAATATCCATACTGAATAAATAAGAAAAATTGAGGTCCCAGGTTCAAGCCCTGTCTGGTCCACAAAGGAAAATCAAGCACTTACAAAGATTTTGTAAGTGCTTTTTCTTTTACTGGTGACCTTCAGGTGACCTTTTTGGAGCAAAAGTGACCCTTCGTAACCTTCTGAAACGTAGAGTGATTTTTTGTGAGTTCAAGAAATGTTTTCGCTGAAAAAGCATATTTCCCCATGATTATTGCATTTCTAAGTTGTCATTTTTGCGTTTTCTTCAAATATTTTGCGGCTTTTGTTTATTTTTATCCATAAAGAGAATATATTTGGCAAAAAACAGTACCTTTGTAATCGAATATACATTATATATAATATGGACAGTAAGCACCTCAACCGAATCAAGGTCGTTTTAGCCGAGAAAGAAAAGACTAACAAATGGCTTGCTGAGCAATTAGGCAAAGACCAAGCTACCATTTCCAAGTGGGTGACGAATACAACACAGCCCAATTTGGAGATGCTATTACAAATTGCAAAAGTGCTTGAAGTAAATGTAAATGATTTAGTACGTCCCTTGGAATAATGGCAAGAAAAAAGAAAGAAACTTCACTGGGGGTGTCCGACAAGCCCAAGACCGCACAGGAGCTGAGAATAGAAGGTGTACAGAACTTGTACAACTTCCTGTTTGAGGCATGTAATATCATTCGCGGGCCTGTGAGTCAGGACAACTTCAAAGATTATATAACGCCTATTCTCTATTACAAGCGCATCAGTGATGTGTATGATGAAGAAACGTTGGATGCGCTTCAGGAAAGTGGTGGCGATGAAGAATACGCTTCGCTTCCAGAGCAGCACCGTTTTGTTATCCCTGACGGTTGCCACTGGCAGGATGTGCGAGAGCGCACGGAGAATCTTGGCGCTGCCATCGTTGGTGCCATGCGTGGTATAGAACTGGCTAACCCTGATACGCTCTATGGTGTACTCAGTATGTTCAGCGCACAGAAATGGACAGACAAGAAGAATCTTTCCGATGGGAAGATACGTGACCTTATTGAACATCTGAGCACTCGCAAACTGGGCAACAAAGACTATCCTACCGACCTGATGGGCGACGCCTACGAGATTTTGCTAAAGAAATTTGCTGATGACTCAAAGGCTAAAGCCGGTGAGTTCTATACTCCTCGTTCTGTGGTGCAGTTGCTTGTACGCATTCTCGATCCTCAGCCCGGTGAAAGTGTTTATGACCCTGCATGTGGATCTGGTGGAATGCTTATTGAGGCGGTCCACCACATGAACCATAGCAGCCTTTGTTGTGGCAACATCTTCGGTCAAGAAAAGAATGTGGTTAACTCAGCTATTGCCAAGATGAACCTTTTCCTGCACGGTGCAAGCGACTTCAATATTATGCAAGGCGACACGTTGCGTAATCCCAAGATTCTGCAAGGTGGTGAGGTGGCCAAGTTCGACTGTGTAATAGCCAATCCACCATTCTCGTTGGTGAAATGGGGCTCAGTGGAATGGTCGTCTGACAAGTATGGACGCAATATCTGGGGAACGCCCAGCGACTCATGCGGCGACTACGCTTGGATTCAACACATGATAGCATCGATGGCTCCAGGAAAGGGACGCATGGCGGTGGTAATGCCGCAAGGTGTACTCTTCCGAGGTAATGAAGAAGGCCGCATCCGAGAGAAACTAGTGAAGAGCGACATGGTGGAAGCGGTCGTGACGCTAGGCGACAAACTCTTCTATGGTACAGGTCTTTCACCGTGCTTCCTGATTATTCGCAAGATGAAGCCTGCTGCACATAGTTCGCGTGTCCTGATGATTGACGGCACAAAGATTCTGACTCCTAAACGTGCTCAGAACATCTTGGAGCAGAAAGATGTTGACCGGCTGTATGAACTTTATGTCAACTATGAGAATGTGGAAGACTTCTCACAGGTGGTAACTCTCGATGAAATAGCGGCCAAAGGTTACGACCTTTCTCCCAACAAATATGTGCAGTACCACCGCGAAGCAATCAAGCCCTACGCCGAGGTGTTGGCCGAGTTCAAAGCTGCCTACGAGGAGGTGAAGCTTCGTGAGGCGGAATTCAAAAATATCATAAATGCATAGAAAGATGGAAGAGCATAATAATACACCATATCACCGACCTGACGAGACCATCTCATTGGACGAACTGAAATCGTTCCTCTGGGGTGCTGCCACTCGTCTGCGCGGACAGATAGACGCCGCTGGCTATAAGGAATACATCTTCCCGTTGCTGTTCTTCAAGCGCATCAGTGACGTTTATGACGAACAGTTCGAAGGTTTCGTAGCAGAAGGTGGTGAAGAATATGCCGGAATGCAAGCTGAGGAACTGGCCATCCGCATTCCTGACGGTGCACATTGGCGTGATGTACGTGAAGTGACGGAGAATGTTGGTCAACGTTTGGTGGAAGCGTTTATCGCTATCGAACAGGCTAATCCGGGAGAAGAAGCGGATGGTCGTGTCATCGGAGGGCTGGAAGGTATCTTTGGACCAAAAGATGGATGGACGAACAAGAATAAGATGCCCGACCATATCATCACATCTCTCATTGAAGACTTCTCACGCTATAACCTGGGCTTGTCTTCCTGCCCTGCCGACGAGATGGGACAGGCATACGAATACCTTGTGGGTAAGTTTGCTGATGATGCTGGAAATACAGCCCAAGAATTTTATACCAACCGAACAGTGGTTACTCTTATGGCAGAAATACTCCAGCCTAAACCCGGTGAGAGTATTTATGACCCTACCTGTGGTTCTGGCGGCATGCTTGTGAAATGTTTGGATTTCTTGCGTCAGAAAGGTCAGCCCTGGCAAGGGGTAAAGGTATTCGGGCAGGAAATCAATGCTCTGACGGCATCTATTGCCCGCATGAACCTCTATCTGAATGGCGTAGAGGATTTCAGTATTGTGCGTGAAGACACACTGGCCCATCCTGCTTTTGTGGATGGAAGCCAGCTGAGGAAGTTTGATATAGTGTTGGCTAATCCGCCATACTCCATCAAGACATGGAACCGCGAGGCATTCATGAATGATAAATGGGGGCGCAACTTCTTGGGAACTCCGCCACAATCAAAAGCGGATTACGCCTTTATTCAACATATTTTAGCATCAATGAATAATAAGAGTGGAAGATGTGCAATACTCCTTCCTCACGGCATTCTAAATCGTCTTATTGAAAAAGACATAAGGAAAAAACTTATTGAAGCAGATGTATTAGATACGGTTATAAGTATCGGTAAAAATTTGTTCTTCAACTCACCGATGGAGGCATGTATTCTTATTTGTCGAACACACAAGCCAGATTCAAGGAAGGGAAAGGTCCTGTTAATTAAAGCATCAGATTTAGTAGAGAGAAAGAATACAGAAAGTTATTTAACGCCAGACCATATTAACACAATAGTATCACTATATAATCAGTATGAAAATATAGAAGGAAGGTCATGCGTAATAAAATATTCCGACATACCAGAGAAGAATTATACTATATCTCCAAAGTATTTTGTAAAATCTACAACTTCAGATGAGACTGAAGATATTCAGATTCTTATTCAGAACTGGAATAAAGCCTCAGACGATTTACATAAAAGTGTATCAACATTTATAGACCATATTGTATGAGTGTAGTTAAGTTTTCGGAAGTGGCTCATAGAGCTAACACAAAAGAAGATAGATTCAATACCGACAAAATATATTATGTTGGTGGTGAGCATATTGAGCCCGGAGAATTATTTGTCCATGACAAAGGTTTTATCAAAGGTTCTACAATTGGCCCTATGTTTTATTGTGGATTTAAATCAGGACAGATTTTATTTGTTACACGCAACCCTCATCTAAGAAAATGCAGCGTAGCAGAGTTTGATGGCATTTGTTCAGAGAAAACATTTGTTATTGAAACGATTGACGAAAGGATTCTTTTACAGAAATACCTTGCATCTGTAATGTTGAGTGATGATTTTTGGAATTATTGCGAAGAGAACAAGAGTGGAGGAGTAAACTATTTCCTTAATTGGAGTACGTTAGCTGATTATGAGTTCGAACTTCCATCTGTAGAAGAACAGAAAGCTATTTCTGACAAACTTTGGGCGGCATATCGCCTGAAGGAATCATACAAGAAGCTTCTTGCGGCAACCGAAGAAATGGTGAAATCGCGATTTATCGAGATGTTTGGTGATTTCCACAACAAGGTGCAGATTAAAGACGTATGCCTTGTTGTCTCAGGTAAATCTATCCCGACAAAATTGGAGGATATAGATGGGAACAATCCATATA